>Ga0068860_100000006_pt1 | contig 461966 bp, 297 predicted proteins | sample KBSSwiS32_FD_66597 | JGI IMG/M metagenome (GOLD analysis project Ga0068860, IMG submission 66597) | Switchgrass rhizosphere microbial communities from Kellogg Biological Station, Michigan, USA - KBS Switchgrass S3-2 | ecosystem: Host-associated > Plants > Roots > Rhizosphere > Soil ... | reverse complement strand
TGCCGAATGGCAGACCGGGAAATTCAATGCTGTTATTGGTGATGCGGTTCCAGTTGCTGTCCGGGCCCTTCAGGCGGTATTCATAGGATATTTCCTTCCCGCTGCGGAAGGAGATGCCGGCCAGCTCTACCAGCAGCCTGGTTTTTTTAGGGCCGAGGGAAATGGTATCCTGCAGGGCCAGTGTCGAGTCGCCTGCTACGATGCGGGTAATATTGATCAGGGGGCGCCAGACGGAATGGCTGACGTAATCCTTTGAAAAGAAGGAGATGCCCCTTGCGGTAGCTGCCCAGATATATTTGCCGCTGGCAACGGTCTGGTTCACGTCGCTGGCCGTAAGACCATCCTCTTCGGTGATGTTTGACAGCGTATGATCCAACAGTCCGTGGTTCCAATGGTAATCGATCCTGCAGATGCCTTTATCGGTGGAGATCCAGCACGTACTATCGCTGAAGGAAACATGCTTGCAAAGGTTGCTGGGGAGGCCCTGTTCCCGGGTCAGTTGCAAGGTCCTGCCGTCTTTCAGGATCACCACACCCTCTCCGGTGGAGACCCAGATAGATGAGTCGGGCGCTCTGTCGATATGGTTGATAATTCCGGACAAAACAGGGAATTTTTTACCCAGGTTGGTGGTGGAATCCCTTGTGCTAAGATACAAGCCCTGCAGGCTGCCCCAATAATAATCGCGTTCATTCAATTGTGTGATGCAGGTGGCACGGGCCATGTCCTGTTTTTCCTTCCTTTGTCCATTGGCTGTCACCCCAATGACTCCATTCTGCGTCGCCACCACAATGGTGCTGTCGGAGCGGGAATAAAACTCTTTAATCGCCAGATGTAAAGTCATCATCCTGTTGCCATCCTTTCCGATGCGGTACAACCCGCCATCGGTACCCACCAGTAATTCATGCTTTGCCAACAGGCCCAGGTCCATAATACGGTTGTTCTTTTTTACGACCCATCCGGGAAGTATATTACTATTGAGCCGGTGAGGATCGACAATCATGATATTGCCGCTGGAAAATCCTGCCGCCACTGTCTGGCTGTCCAGCGCCCGGATACACATGACGCTCTTAGTCGCCAGGTCAGGAAGCCCGGACATCGAATAAAATGAAAGGTTGGGTAAATAGTAGACTCCATCGCTGTGGGTGGTGATCCAATACCCGCCTTCCCGGTCCTTTATTAACGAGGTGCAGAAACTTTTTTGGAAATAGGCCCGGATGACCCTGTCCGGGCCAAGGGGATGCAATATCCGAACCAGACCTCTGTCCCGGGTGCAGATCCACAGCGTCGAGTCATTTTCGCTGTACAACGTGTTGATATCGCTATTTTCTTCATTCAGTCCGAGATCTTTCATGCGAAACAATAGGCGGAGGTGCTGAACGTCCGAATAATAAATTGAATCCCCGCTTACAAAGAATACTCCCTTCTGATCGCTGGAAATACAGGTGTACTGCGGCCATCCAAATGATAGCCAGGCATCGTGGGTGTTAGCCCTGAACTTATACTTGCTTTCTTTATACGGACTTTTTACTATCATTGTCTGGGCCGAGTCATCCAATTTTCCGGAAAAATAAACATTGATCTTTCCCGGAGCGGATGCCCGCAACACAAAAAAATCCTTATAATCTGCGATTGCGTAGTTACGGAATACAAACTTCCATTGACCCGGATTGTTGACAGCCTGGTAATATCCGAACATGGTCGCACCGAGATTGACCTTTACCATTATAATATCATCCGACAATCCGTCCTCACATATGGATCTTATTCCAGTGCAACCGTCGATACGGAAGATGGAATCATGGTAAAAGACGGAGGGGATGCCCATCAGGGATAGGAACCATACATTGTTATGCTTGTCCAGGTATAGTTTTAAGATCTCATTGTCCGGGAGCCCGTCCTCTTTGGTGAAGTTCCTGAATGTCCTGCCGTCGAAGCGGCTTACGCCCTGGTTCGTGGCGAACCAGATAAACCCGTTCCGGTCCTGCAGGCTTTGATAAACGATGGAGCCCGGCAGCCCGTCCTTTACAGTGAATTGCCTGTAGGACAGTTCCTGGCAGCAGCAGCTGAGGCCGGAGATGATAAGTGTCAGGAGCAGTGAGCCACGCATGCAGCGGAACTTTTCATGAAGGAAGTAGGTATGCGGCAAATGTATAAGGAATATCCAAGTAAACATCGAAATGACGGTAAAAATGAGTGGTCGTTCATTAAAATGAATTCTGTAACTTCCAGCATTCATTTTTCGCAATCCAAACGACTGTCTCATGAGCTTAAAACGAAGAGAATTTCTCCTGACGGCGGGCAGGGCCGCAGCCGGCACGGCCGCAATTTATGGACTATCCGCTTTCGCGCCTCACCCGGACGTTGCAATTCAAGCACACCTGGACAACCTCCAACCCATGACGGACGACGTCGTCCCCATCACCCTGGAGGAGCGGATCACCCGGATCCAAAAGGCGCAAAAACTGATGACGGAAAATAAGATCGAAGCCCTGATCCTGGACACCGGCACTTCCATGCAGTATTTTACGGGTGTAGGCTGGTGGCCCAGCGAAAGGACAATGGTGGCCATCATCCCGGCAAAAGGCGAGATCAAATATGTCGGACCGGCCTTCGAGGCTCAGCGGCTCCGTGAATTAATGAAGATAGGTACGGACCTGCGCGTCTGGGAAGAGCATGAAAGCCCCTACAAGCAGATCGCCACTGCAATAAAGGACATGGGCATACGCAGCGGCAACATCGGGATCGAGGAGCGGCTGCGGTTCTTTATCTTCGACGGGGTGAGAAAAGAAGCCTCGCATCTCAATTATGTCAGCGGCGACCCCGTCACGATGCAATGCCGGCTCATCAAATCGCCCGCCGAGATCGCCCTGTTGAAAAAGGCCAACGATATCACCATCGCCGCCTATAAGGCAGGCGTCGCTCTATTGCATGAAGGGATGTCCCCGGCGGATTTCGGGACCATCACGGCAGATGCGCATTCCAGGCTGGGCGTAGACGGGGAGATCGGCGTCAACTTCGGGCAGGCATCCGCCTTCCCTCATGGCAGCATCCAGCCGCAGCACCTGAAAAAAGGCGACATCGTACTGATGGATGGAGGCTGCAAGGTACAGGGCTATTCTTCAGACATCAGCAGGACCATCGTTTTTGGCGCAGCGCCGACGGACCGGCAAAGGCAGGTATGGGACATCGAGAAAAAGTCGCAGGCGGCGGGATTCGCGGCGGCCCGGGTCGGGGCCCCCTGTGAGAACGTGGATATCGCGGCCCGGAAAGTTTTGACGGACGCAGGTTTTGGCCCGGGCTACAAGATCCCGGGCTGCCCCCACCGCACAGGCCACGGCATCGGCATGGACGGGCATGAATGGGGAAATATGGTTTTGGGGAACAGGCAACCCTTGTTGCCAGGAATGTGTTTTAGTATAGAGCCCACCATTGCTATTTATGGTGAGTTCGGCATACGGCTGGAAGACTGCGCTTACATGACGGAAGACGGTCCCCGGTGGTTTTCGGAGCCCAGCCCGGCTATCGACCAGCCTTTTGCCTGATCAGGGGTGCCCTTGGGACATTTTAAACACGCTGATAGTCAAAATAATAAGCTGAAATACCGAGTGGGAGGCGCTATGTGAATAAATTTCCTTACATTCAATAAGGAAGAAGCTCTCTCCTAAACATCTCCAATACCCGTAAAGAACGCATTAACCCGGCCTGTCGTTAAATTACAATCTAATTTATTCACTGCTAAAATGAGAATGACCATGAAAAGTATTTCCCGATTATTGGCTGCTTGCGCTATCACTATAGCAACGGTTAGTATGATCTCCTGTAAAAAAGGCGACACAGGCCCTGCCGGACCGGCAGGCCCGGCGGGCCCCGCAGGCGCAGCGGGCGCAATAGGACCGACCGGACAGGCCGGCAACGCCAATGTAATGGAATATTTCTTTGTCCCCGATGACAGTATCGACCTTTCGCTGCCGTCGCCAAACAATGGCATTGGTCTTCGTCTCTCACTTCCCAACGATACGCTGGACCTGTCTGCCTGGTTCATGTACATATACAAGTATCCCCTCTGGTATGCCATTCCGGGACACGGCGAGAACGATGCCAGCCAATATAGCTTTTCGTTCGGATACCTGGATCTGGCTAACCCCGTGGATTCGGCCTTCTTTTTCGTAGACAGGGTCTCGGGCCCCGGCGAAAAATATGAAGCGCTCAAGCTGGTGCGCATTTTGACGAATGACCTCATGACCAACAGCACCGGCGGCACCAGCAGGCGGGGGCTGCCCAACATCGACTTCGGGAATTACGAAGAGGTCAAAAAATACTATCATCTGCAATAAGATTTTTCATTGCAGAAAAGACCTGAAAGAACTGGCGCCTCCCTATCGGAGGTCGCCTTTTCGTTGTTGTTTTCCATAAGTAAGTCATTCAATCAAAACTGCTGTTAGTTTATGAAACCGGCCAGCACAATCGCACTGCTCTTATTATTGTTCTGCCTCCATGTGATCGGCCAGCCGCCTGGCCAGACCGTGAAGGTGCATGTCGCTGATGAAGCCGGGCAGCCGCTTGCCGGCATTACTGTCCAGGTGAAGGGGACACCGAGAAAATATGTCACCAATGTCACAGGGGATGTCACCATCAACAATGTTCCGACGGGTGCCGTCCTTGTCTTTTCCGGGGTCAATGTCGAGGAGGTCGAACTGGCCGTAGACGGCAGGGCGGAACTGACCACCCGCCTGAAGCGGAAGGTGGCGGCCCTGGAAGACGTTGTCGTAACAGGGTTCCAGCGGATCGATCGCAAGAAGTTCACGGGATCGGCGGTGACGGTGAAAGCCGACAGCATTAAGATCGATGGGGTCACCGACATCAGCAGGATGCTGGAAGGCCGTGCGGCGGGCGTTTCCATACAAAATGTGTCCGGCACTTTCGGTACTGCGCCCAAGGTACGTATCAGGGGCGCCACCTCCATCAACGGGGAGAACAAACCGCTTTGGGTCATCGACGGGGTGGTGCTGGAAGACATTGTCAATGTTTCGAATGAGCAGCTGACCAGCGGCGATGCAAGCACGTTGCTCGGCTCTTCTGTCGCAGGGCTGAACATCAATGATATCGAGACTTTCGACATCCTGAAGGACGCTTCCGCCGCAGCGCTGTATGGCGCCCGCGCTATGAATGGCGTCATCGTCATCACCACGAAGAAAGGTAAATCGGGCATACCGGCCATCGCATACACCGGTAACTTCGGCCTTCAGATAAGACCTTCCTATACCACGTTCGACATCATGAATTCAGCGGACCAGACATCGCTGAACGCTGAGCTGGAGCGAAAACTGATCATTTCCTATCCGCAGCTGGTGAATTCCTCCAACTCGGGGATCTACGGCGAGCTGGCCAAGCTGCTGCAAACCCCCGATGCCAATGGCAATTTCGCGGTCGCCAATACGCCCGCAGCCAGGCAGGCATGGCTGATGAAATATGCCAATATCAATACGGACTGGTTCAAGCTCCTGTTCAGGAATTCCGTCACCCAGCAACATACCCTGAGTGTCTCTTCCGGGAACGACAAGGCCCAGTCCTATATCTCCACCAGCTTTTTCTACGATCCGGGATGGAGCGTAGCCGACAATGTAAAAAGCTATACGCTCAACTTCCGCCAGGATTATAACCTGACCAATAAATTGTCCTTCGGCTTTTTAGTGAATGGCAACGTCCGCCAGCAAAGGACCGCGGGGACAGAGAACAGGAATTCGGACCCTCTCGTAGGGGCCTATTCGCGGGATTTCGACATCAACCCGTTCAGCTACGCCCTGAACACTTCCCGGACCCTGCCTGCTTACAATGACAACGGCTCCTACAACTACTCGACCAAGGACTTTGCTCCTTTCAATATCCTCTATGAGCTGCAGAACAACTTCACCAAATTGAACGTCCTGGACGGCAAGCTGCAAGGCCGCCTGACCTATAAGATCACGCCCCACCTGACCTATGACTTCGTCGGCGCCCTTCGCTATGCCAAGACGACCGAAGAGCATGACATACTGGACAATGCCAATGAAGCCAACGCTTACCGTGTCGGCGATCCGAACCAGCCGGGATATAACACCATCCTCAATGCAGCCAATACCCGCCTCTACCAGGACCCAACGTTGCCTTTCAACCAGGCGGTGTCCGTATTGCCCTACGGCGGATTTTACAAGCGGGTCGACAGGACCCTGTCCAACTATACTTTCCGCAACGTGATCAGCTATTCCCAAAACTTCGACGACAGGCAGCATCAGATCACCGCATTGATAGGACAGGAGTATCGTTCTGTGGACCGGCAGACCGCCAATAACATCGGCGTAGGCTACCAGTATAACACAGGCGGCACTCCCTTCATCAATTATCTTTTTTTCAAGAAGATGAGCGAGAGCAATGATACCTATTACGGCATGTTCTATGAGTATGAGCGGGCGGCAGCCTTCTTTGCCAATGCCCAGTATACCTATGCGGGCAAATACACTGTCATGGGTACGGTCCGTACGGATGGCTCCAACAGGATGGGGAATTCTTCCCGGGCCCGCTGGCTGCCTACCTGGACGGTGGCAGGCGTGTGGAATATCGACCAGGAAAAGTTCATGGAAGGCGTGGACAATACGCTTAGTCACCTGATGCTGAAAGGCAGCTACGGGCTGAATGCCAGCGTAGGCAATGCCATCAACAGCACTACCATCTTAAAATCCCAGGTCACCAACAGGCAGTACCAGGTGGACCAGCAGACAGCCATCAATATCCAGGACCTACAGAACAAGGACCTCACCTGGGAGAAGAAATATGAGCTCAACGTGGGTGTAGACGCAGGCTTTCTGAATGAGCGGGTCGGTCTCGCCGTCGACTGGTACCATCGTGAAAGCTTCGACCTCATCGGCCTGGTACGGACGGCCGGCATCGGGGGGCAGGTGAATCAATATGCCAACTATGCCGACATGACCTCCCATGGCCTGGATGTAACCATCACGGGGAAGATCGCAGCGGCAAAGGATTGGAGCCTCAACAGCACGCTCACTTTCGGTTGGAATATAACAAAGATCACCAATCTCAGGAATACGCCCAACCTCTGGCAGCTGGTGGCGGAAGGCGGCGGCGCAAAACAGGGATCTCCCGTCCGCGGCCTGTTCTCCGTTGCCAACAAAGGACTGGACCCTTTTTGGGGCTACCCCTTATTCGTCAATGACAGCGGCAATGTGAGCCCGCAGGTAAACCTGTTAAGCCTGAACACTTCCTATCTGAAGTACGACGGGCCGGCTGATCCCACCATCACGGGTGGCTGGACCAACAACATACGGTATAAAGATTTTTCCCTGAGTGTGCTCGTGACGTACCAGGCAGGCAATAAGGTGCGGCTCCGGCCCGTCTACAGCACTTATTATTCCGACCTGGATGCATTGCCCAACGAGTTCAAGAGAAGGTTTGAAGTGATGGGGGATGACAAACTGACCAATATCCCTTCTGTGGTGATGTACCCGCAGGCCGGCTATATTTTACAGCAGCGGTCGGCATTCCCCTATAATAATTATAACTATTCGATAGACAGGGTGGCGGATGGCGGATTTGCCCGGCTGAAGGCAGTGACCTTCTCTTACCTGCTGCCGCCAGCCCTAATGACCAGGGTGGGGCTGAGGAGCGGTACCGTCTCCGTTACTGGCAACAATTTGTGGCTGATCTATTCCGACAGCCGCCTGCATGGGCAGGACCCGGAATTTTTCACCACTGGCGGGGTCGCATTGCCAGTGAATAAACAGATCACTTTTTCACTAAAGCTTGGGCTTTAATTTCAAAATACTTTTGGCATGAAATACGAAGTATTGACAAGAATATTTTATCCGCTGTTCTGTTTGGGTGTCTGCCTTGCAAGCTGCAATAAACAGCTGGATAAGCTCCCGGACAACAGGACCGTCATCAGCAATGTAGACCAGGTGACACAGCTGCTGGCATCCGCCTATCCCCATGCGGTCTATACGGCATTCACGGAACCGCTGAGCGATAACGCGGAAGATAAAGGTACGGCGCCTGCGACGGCCGATCCGGAATCCTACCAGATCAATTCACAGTCCTACCGTTATGAGGATGTCACCAGCGTAAAATACGATTCCCCCATCGCTTATTGGGATTCCTGTTACAAGGCCATCGCGATCGCCAACCTGGCGCTGACCTATTGCAATGGTCCGGATTCCGCCAATTTTGCGGCCCAGAAAGGGGAGGCGCTCGTATGCCGGGCCTATGCCCATTTTATGCTGGTATGCCTGTTCGCCAAGCCGTATGATCCCTCCACCGCGGCCAGTGATCCCGGCATTCCTTATGTCACCAAACCACAGAGCGCTGTATTTGAGAAATACCAGCGGGGCACCGTCCAGTCTGTATACGATAATATCGAGAGCGACCTCACCCGTGGCCTGAGCCTCATACAGGATAAAACTTATGGGACGGCTCCCAAGTTCCATTTCACCCTGCAGGCAGCTCATGCTTTTGCCTCGAGGTTCTATCTGTTCAAACAGAACTTAGCCCAGGTGATCAGCCATGCATCGGCCGTCTTCGGCACCGCCAATCCTGCCAGCCTGATCCGGAACCCCGTAGTGGATTATGCGACCCTCCAGTATCAGCAGCTGGCCATCAAGTATGTCTCTTCTTCAGAGAATGCCAATATCCTGCTGCAGGAAGCCCAGAGCAGCTATTTCGATAGTTACGCCCAGTACAGGTATGGCTACGGCCAGGGCCTCAATGTCAATTTCTTCAATGGGCCGAACGTCACCGGCGGCAACATCGGCATCATTACCTATGGCGCTACGCCGCAGGTGTTCAACTTCCCCAAATGGAGCCCCTATTCCACAGGCAGCGGCAGATATGGATTATTTCCCCTGTTCAGCATGGAAGAAGTATTGATGAACAGGGCGGAAGCCTACGCCCGGACGAACAATCCCACTGCCGCCCTCGCTGATCTGAACGCATGGGTAAGCAGGAACATCAACAACTACAATCCGTCCAGCCATAACGTCACCGCGACAAAAGCCAGGAATTTTTACGGGACATCCAACACTACCCTGGCCCTCATGCTGGCTGCCCTGGACTTCAAGCGCTTTACGTATATGCAGGAAGGTTTAAGATGGTTCGACGTCATCCGCCTGGGGATCTCGGTAGTTAGATATGCCGGCTCCGACTTTTCGACGGTGGTGGATATCATACGGTACGATGACAAAAGAAGGGTATTGCAGCTGCCTCCGGAAGCCGTCAATGCAGGTCTTGAACTGAATCCGAGATAAGTCCTGTGAAACTAAAAACAGAATGATAAAAATGTTTTGATAAATGAAACCGAGCGCAAAAAATATTATGCTATGCATCGGCCTGCTGGCCGGCATGGCCGCCTGTAAGAAAGATTCCTTCACGCCGCTGACCACGCCTCCGCCGGGCCTGGGTGGGGATACATGGGCGCAGGACTCCGTAGATAAATTTATCTATGACAGCATGACGGTGCCTTACAACGTGGCCGTCTATTATAAATGGCTGCCCGGCCAGCTGGACTTCCCCAGCAACATCACGCCGCCTGATGCATCCAAGGTGATACCTGTGCTGAAGGCCCTGCTGAACGTAGCGTATGCTCCCTACAACCAGCAGACGGGCAGTAACGTGTTCTTACGGCGATATCTTCCCAAAGCATTGGAGATGGCCGGCAGCGCGGAATACCTGCCGAATGGCGCCCGATTCCTTGGCCAGGCCGAAGGCGGGACGTCCATGCTCCTGTACGAGGTGAATTACTTCAGCCGGAAAAAGGTGGATTCCAACTCATTCAAGCAAATGATGCACACCATGCACCACGAGTTCGGGCATATCCTCCACCAGAACGTGCTCTATCCCGTGTCCTTCAAGACCATCTCCACGGGATATACGGGCAACTGGTATAATATTTCCGATGCCGAAGCGCGGACGTTAGGGTTCATCACTTCCTATGCCCAGGCAGCCCCCGATGAAGACTTCGTGGAGATGATCAGCACGATGCTGGCCGGCGGCGAGGGAGGGCCCAGCGGGGGATATGACGAATACGAGGCATTGCTGACACAGACAGGGGGCCCCGGCACTACAGCTTATGCGACCATCAAACAGAAAGAAGCCGTTGTGGTAGATTATTTCCAAAGGGTATGGAGTATCAACTTCTATGCGCTGAGGGCCAAATGCCGCACCGCCTTTGTGAACTACCTGCAATAAAATCGCTTAAATCGATGCAAATGAAAAGAGTAATTATATATATGGCGGCTGCTGTGATGATCGTAAACGTCGGCTGTAAAAAAACATATGACGACACTGTTGGGGGCAAGACGGCTGACCAGCGGGTATCCGAAGTAATAGCCGCTTACCAGAAGAAGCTGATGGGCGCGACCTACGGCTGGATCTTCGTGGAGAGCACCACCGGCATCGCCTATAACCAGGGCGTGAGCCAGACGGGACCCAGGATCGTGCTGGCCTATTATATGCAGTTCGTCGACAGCACCAAGGTGCTCATGCTTTCCGACTTCGACACATCGATGACGGCAACGCCTAAATCCTCCGGCTATCGTGTAAAAGCGCTGACGAGGCCCGCGTTGATCTTCGATACCTATAACTATCTCCATGTACCCTGCGATCCCGACCCGAGGATCTCGAAAAGCCCGTTCGGCACGGGGTATGGCTGGGGGACGGATTTCGAATATACATTCGCGGACAGCACGGTGCCTACGGATGCGGGCGATACACTCCGGCTTGTGGGTAATCTCAACGGCGCGGAGGGATTGCTGATAAAGGCTACCCAGGCACAGCGCGATGCCTACCTGCAGGGTAAGACCAAGGCCCATATGGTCGGGCTGAGCAACACGAATAATATCCTGAACTATTTCAAACGCCTCACCATCGGCGGCGTAAATTATGAGTTACGGATCGATGCATTCAACAGAACCATCACTTTCACCTGGGTGGACGGCTCCGGCAATATCAAGAGCCAGACAGTCAGCTATTACATCACCGGCAGCGGCGTCCTCTTTTCCGCGCCTATCGTGAATGGCAGCCAGACCATCGCCGGCATCGACGATATTACATGGAATGGAGCTACTTCCACCCTTACCGTCACCATCAATGGGCAGCAGGGACAGGTCGTCGGCTACACCACTCCCATAAAAGCCGACGTCAACGCCCCGTCGAGGTGGTGGAACTATTCCTACAACAATGGATATTTCTGGGCCTCCTGGCAAGGGTTTCATTCCAATGGGGTGGATGATGCATTTGGCGTGACCAGCCTTTCCAATACCGCGGGCGACTTCTATTACTTCGCTTACTGGGCGGGATACTTCACCAATCCTGCTGACCTGTTCATACCCGTTATGCTGAATGGCAACTCACTGCGGTTAAATACTTATGGATCGGCGCCAGCGGCGCCGCCCCAGTTCACCACGAACGGCAAGGCCATTTTCTCTGAACTGGGCACTGTAGGTGCTGACCCTATCCCTCCCGGAGGGCCTGTGGACCAGTCGAACTCGGTGCTGTATAACGGGGCGGGTTTTTATCTTGTTCAAACGGGTGATAAGAGCTATGACATGGTGCTTGCGACGGATGCGAAGACGTGGATCTCGTGGTTCTGGCCATTGTAGGGCGCTGTTCCCACATCTTTATCGGCCTCCCGTTAGACCTACTTACCCAGCATGTCCTGCAATTGACCGAAGTCCAGGTTCTGCCGGATCGCACCATCGATGTTGACGGCATTGGCGTCTCCCGGGTCATAGCTCCAGCTGACGAGGAAGAGCTGGGCGCGCTCGCTGCTGAGATTGGCATTGAAATAAGCGGGGTTCATTCGCACCAGCATGTTGCGGTCAGCGGCATTGTCTTCAAATCCCCGGAAGCCGATGGCTTCCACGGACACGATGGCGGGCTTGCTGAGCGCTGCAGCCGTACTGCGAAGGGCAAGGCTGTCCATCAGGCGGAGCGTTCTATCCACCTGGGCCGTCGCTTTTTGTATGGCGTCCTGCAGATAAGACTCATCACTCTGGTAGTTCTGAAGAAAAAGCCTCACCCTCACCTGCAGATCGGTTCCCGAATAGTGACTGCTCAGCTCATCGATGGACGCTTTTTTCTCCGCCTCCTGTATGTCTGCTCCACGGACAGGCGTCTTGATCCTTACGTCTGCGATGATGCCATCCTTTATTTTGTTCAGCTCCGCACGGGCTTCCTGCAAATATTCCTTCCGGGAGATCTCTATATAAGGGAGCTGTTCACGTTTGTTTGTCACCAGCCAGGTGATGGTCCGGACCTGGTCCTCATTTTCGTATTCAAAATAACGGCAGTCATCCTGTATGCCGGCAGCGGGCCGGATGCCGGCGATCTCCTTGCCGTTCACCGTCAGGTAACGCAGCAGGGGAGAGAAGTCATTGGCCATGATGGTGAGCTGACTTTTATTATCCGCTGTCCTGCACTGTATGCCGAATTTCTCAGAAGAATATTCACCATGCCAGATCGGCGAGAAATCTATGTCTGAAAAACAGGAGTCGTGGAGGAAGGCAACCATGTCATCCGCTGTGCGCTGCATTTTTGTAAGCTGCGTGCGGGAGATGCGGCCATTGATCTGATCCTTTTCCTTCACCCATTCACGGGGTGTGCGGGCAGGCACTGCAACGATCAATGCAAGAGGAAGGGCAAACACGGAAAAAAGATTCATATATCTTGCTTGTAGGGTTTATGGATCGCAAGATTTTTCCAGGACTCGAAATGGAATTTTTTCCGGTTTTAGATAAATATTGAATGGGGAGAGGATTTGGAAGAAAAAAGGGGGATATTGAAAAGGGATATTGAAAGACTGAAGTGGCTGACAAAGTACACAATGAAACCGGTATTTGCAAGCCCTGACGCAGAAGGCTGACTGCCAGGTATTTATCCGCACAAGAAATAAGGAAGTAAACTAATTCGAAACATTTTCTGTAGATTTATGCGCCGGCACCAACGGGCAACAATTTGGCAATACTACTGTCATATGAAGAAAAGCGCCTTTTGAAACAAATTTCAAAAGGTGATGAAAAGGCATTCAGGGCCCTTTATGACGCATACTTCAACCATCTCTCCGCCTTTGTCTTTAGCATGTGCAAATCCCCGGAGGCAACAGAAGAGATCGTACAGGACATCTTCATCAAGCTTTGGATCAACCGCCATTCGCTTTCTCAGTTCGACTCCCCGGAAGCCTACATCTTCTCCATGGCACGCAACAGGACCATCGACTATCTGCGCCGGCTGGCAAAGGACACTAACCTTATAAGTGTATTGGCAGGGGATCTGTCAACAGGCAATAATGATATCGAGGAGCAGCTGAATGCGAAAGAGCTCCGACGCCTGATCGAAGAAGCGCTGGGGCAATTATCTGCACAGAAGCAAACGGTCTTCCAGCTAAGCAGGGACGAGGGGCTTAGCCACGATCAGATAGCAGAGATCATGCAGCTTTCCAAAAGCACCGTGAAGAACCATCTTTCCGAAACGCTTCGCCATATCAGGGAACACCTCAGCCAGCAGCCCAATTCAGAAGCCACCCTGCTGGTCTTACTGCTGCTCAGCCTTCATCAGTCATAGTAAGTCCGTCTTATTAAAAAAAATTCCTTTCCGGCAGTACGTTTGCTTTTGAACGCCGTCTACACCACAAAGGACGATTGTAAAACCTTATCCGCCAGGGTAACAAATGCCATATTATGCAGATTTCACCTGAAAGACTTCACTATTTACTACAGCAATACGCAGCCGACAGCTGCACCAGGAAAGAATTGCTGGAACTGCTCCGTGCCGTCGATGCGGCAGGGAGCGACCAGGACCTGGAAACCTCACTGCAATCCATCTGGCAGGGTCTGACAGGCTCCGATACACTGCCTCCCATCGATAAAGAACGGGTATTCAGCCATATTATCGGCCACCCTGCATTCCAGACGGCTGTAAGAAGGCGTTTGTGGCCACGCCGGATGGCGGCCGCAGCCATGCTTATCCTGGTAGCAGGGACATGCGCCTACCTTTATCTCACGCTCAAGCCGCCACAAAAAATAGCCCGGACGCCGGCCGGCATCAAACAGGATGTCAGCCCTGGCAGCAATAAGGCCCTGCTCACCCTGGCCGACGGTTCCACCATTGTGCTGGACAGCTCGCACAACGGGGCGCTGGGGCAACAGGGCACTACAAAGCTGATCAAGCTGGACAGCGGACGGCTCGCCTATCAGATAGCGACGAGCGACGAGCGACGAGCTGCGGGCGACGGGCTGCAAGCTACGGGCCATGGGCTGCGAGCTACGAGCGAGGTTTTTTATAATTCCATCACGACGCCCAGGGGCGGACAATACCAGGTGACATTGCCCGATGGCACTAAGGTGTGGCTCAATGCTTCCTCCTCCCTGAGATTCCCAACGGCTTTCAACGGGGACAGACGCGCCGTCGACCTGGCAGGCGAGGCCTACTTTGAAGTGGCCAAAGAAAAAACGCCGTTCAATGTACATATCTATTCCTCCGCGGCCAGCATGGCTGCAGGCAAAGGCGGGCATCCGGCGCACACGATAGAAGTACTGGGCACTCATTTTAATGTAAATGCCTATGATGACGAGGCCGCCCTTGAAGCTACGCTGCTGGAAGGCAGTATTCGACTGGAAAAGGGGAATGAACTGGTGCTTTTAAGACCCGGGCAGCAGGCCATAAGCGCCCGGGCAGGGGGGGCGATCCGTGTCATCGCGGATGCCGATGTGGACGCCGCCATCGCCTGGAAGAATGGATATTTTCAGTTTGACGGAGCAGGCATAGCGACCGTAATGCGGCAGCTGTCCAGGTGGTATGATGTGGATGTAAGTTACGAGGGGCCCGTCACGGAAAGGCAGTTTGCCGGCCAGATGCCACGTGGGGTCAACTTGTCGGAAGTGTTGCGCATCCTGGAAGAAAGTAATGTTCATTTCAGGATCGAAGGAAAAAAATTAGTGGTGATGCCTTAACACAAACATATTGAGTTTCCCAAAAGAAAAAACCGGAAGTGAGTGAGACCACCTCCGGCGAGTAGCTTAGGTTAACCCATTTTTCACAATCGTTCGACGGACTGCTTATTGTTTAACCCAAACACAACAAAGTTATGCATTTACATGCCAGGATCCGCCATGGATATTATCCATGGCCCAAAATGCTGCTGATGACGAATCTGACTGCTATGCTTTTACTCACCGCCTGTCTGCAGGTATCCGCCAGCGGGCGGGCCCAGCAGGTGACCCTTTCGGAGACGAACACGCCCCTGAAGAAGGTTTTTGCAGCCATGCATAAACAGACGGGCTATCTCTTCTTTTACGATCTGAAAGACCTGAAAGCCGCCCGGCCTGTCACCATCAACGTGAACAACGCCGACCTGGAAAGAACGCTAGACCTCTGTTTCAAAGACCAGCCCCTCACCTATGCCATTGTCAATAAGACCGTGGTGATAAAGAAAAAGACAGAGGAGGTCAAGCCGGCTCCCCCGGAAGAGGCAGCCCCACCCATCGAGGTCACCGGTGCAGTGACCAATTCTAAAGGCGAACCCCTGGCAGGGGTCACCGTATATGTTAAAGGGACCAGGAAAGGAGGCACTACAGACGAGCACGGCAGCTTCAAAATAATCGTGACCAATTCAAAGGACCTGGTGCTGGAATTTTCCATCGTGGGCTACGAATCACAGACCGTAAAAGTAGGCGACCCGAACGCTGTCCGGGTGGTATTGAAAGAGGCGATCGCAGACCTTAGCTCCATCGTCATTGTCGGTTACGGCACACAAAAGAGAGAGAACCTCACGGGCGCTGTAGCAACAGTAAGCTCCAAAGAGTTGGATAGCCGGCCATTGGTCAATGTAGCGCAGGGTTTGCAGGGTTTGATACCCAATCTGAACATCGACCTGGGCAGCGGCAGGCCCGGCACGTCCGCAACGTTTAATATACGTGGCGTTACTTCTATAAACTCCGGCAATAGCAACAATGGCGGCCCGCTGGTAATGGTGGACGGCGTGCAGATGGACCCTAACCTCATCAATCCCGGAGACATCGAGAACGTCACGGTATTGAAGGATGCCGCATCTGCTGCTATTTATGGCAGCCGCGGCGCTTATGGGGTCATATTGATCTCTACCCGTAATGGCAAAAAGAACAGCCCGACGCACCTCAATTATTCCGGGTCTTACACGATCACGCGTCCTACCCGGCTGCCCAGGCATCTCAACTCCGTGGACTACATCAATATGCACCGGGAGGCTGACAGGAACGGCCAGATGAGCGGGGGAAACACGGCATCTTTCCCTTTCACGGAAGAGGATTCCATCATGGCGGCCAAATATTTTGCCGACCCTGCAAACAATCCCACCGGCTATCCCGATCCCGGCAATTCCTCTAAATACCGGTATGTAGGGAATACGGATTGGGTCAAGGTGCTGTACCCCGGCTGGGCGCCGCAGCAGCAGCACAACCTTTCCGTCGCCGGTGGTTCCGATAAGACCTCTTACATCGGCTCGCTGGGCTATTTTGATCAGAAGGGCATGCTGAAGCCGGGACATGAAGATTACCAGCGTATCAACCCCAGCATAAGGGTGAACACGGAAGCCACGCCATGGTTGAGCCTTAACCTGAAAGCAACCCTCAACCATCTCAGGAACGAGCGGTCGAATGCACCTACCAACAGTAATTCCAACAGCTATATCCAGGGCGATGGCAGGCCTAATATGCCCGTGTATAATCCCAACGGAACAGATTATTCGGGACAGGGCAACTGGACGAACCCGATAGCCGTGCTGGCGCAGAATGGACGTGACATACTCACTGCCAATGATCTCTGGTTCACCGGCGGCGCCGTGCTGACACCCGTGAAACATGTCAGGATCAATGCCGATTACACCTATAACAACTATTCCGGCTTCCAGCAAAAGGTGCAGAAGCAATTCCCCGAATATGGTGTCGACCACGTGATGGTGGACTATTATCCCTGGACCTATCCCGATGCGACGACAGAGATCAGCAATAACAATAACTATACGGCCCTGAACCTTTTCGCCAACTATGAGAATACATTCAGCAAGCTGCATTACTTCAAGGCCACAGTCGGCTATAACCAGGAATACAGGCATTATAAAATGATCAATACACAGGCGAAGAACCTGATCGATCCGGGCACGCCCTTCATCGGCCTGAACGCCGACCCTAAACCCTCTGTGACGGGCTATGATTACGAGTGGGCTTTGAATGGACTGCTCTACCGGCTGAACTATATCTTTTCCGACAAATACCTGCTGGAGATCGATGGCCGCTATGACGGTACCTCCGCATTCCCCGATGGAAAAAGATTCGTATGGTCCCCTTCCGCCTCGGCCGGCTGGCGGATCTCTGAAGAGCATTTTTTTACTCCTGCCAAAGATGTTATCAATGACCTGAAGCTCCGGGTGTCCTATGGAAAATTGCCTAATCAGAAATTCGATCCTGCAAACCCCACCGATGCATCGATCTATCCCTATGTTGGGCTGATGCCGTCCGGGCAATCCAACTATATCTTCGGGTCCCAGCAAAACACTGCTGTGGGTGCGCCGGGCCTGGTAACGCCCGGGTTCACCTGGGAGACGGTCACCACCAAGGATGCGGGCTTGGATTTCACCCTGCTGAACCAGCGGTTGACGGGTAGCTTCGATTGGTATGCAAGGGAAACGAAGAATATGCTGGTGAGCGGTCAGCCCCTGCCCGGCGTCCTGGGCACCGCTCCCCCCAGTAAGAATGCAGCCAGGCTGATGACGAAAGGCTGGGAGCTGAACCTGACATGGAACGATAAGATCGGCAAGGACTTTTCTTATTCCGTACGTTTTGGATTGTCGGATTACACCGCGAAAATCACCAAATACGATCTGAACCCTACCAAATCCTTAGGGGATTATTATGTAGGGGAGAAGTTTAATGAGATCTGGGGCTTTGTCACAGACGGATATTTCAAGTCTGATGCGGAGGCGGCAGCCTATGACCAATCGCAATTGTCGGGCGTTACGCAAATGGCCGGGGATGTAAAATACGCCGACCTGGACAAGAATGGCAAGATCTCCTATGGGGATAACACCGTGTCCAATCCGGGCGACCAGAAGATCATCGGCAATAAAACACCCCGCTACCAGTATGGGTTTAACCTTAAAATACAATATAAGAACTTCGACCTGGCCATATTCGTCCAGGGAGTGGGGAAAAGGGATTATATGCCTGGTGACAATGCCTTCTGGGGATTCCAATCGGAATGGAGCGTGCCCTTTGTCTATATGAAGGACCATTGGACGCCACAGAACCCGAATGCCTATTTCCCCCGGCTCCGGTTTGGCGGCGGCAGCAATTTCCAGACGCAGACGAAATATCTGCAAAGCGCCGCTTACACCAGGCTGAAGAACCTTTCCATCGGCTATACCATACCGGTGGAAATGCTGAGCCGGATCAAACTAAAGAGCCTGCGGATCTATGCCACGGGACAGAACCTTTTCGAGATCACTAAAATGTTCAAGGCATATGACCCTGAGACCATTGGGTTCCAGACGTATCCCCTGAGCCGCTCTGTTTCCTTCGGCTTGCAGCTGGGTTTATAATATTCATGCAGTGTTAAATTTTCAAGTATGACAAACAAACATCTTACGATATATATCCTCGCCCTCACAGGATGGCTGTTATCCGCCTGCAACAAGCAGCTCAATCTTTACCCCAAAGATGCGCTGAGCGAACCTACTTTCTTCAAGAACGCCAATGATCTGGCCTTGTTCTGCAACCAGTTCTACCAGGATCTGCCCCTGCAGAACTCTTTCTGGTCCGACAGGTATTCCGACAACGAGATAGCCCTCGACCATGGGGACGGCTTCCTGGACGGCACCTATGTAGTACCGGTTTCCGGCGGCGGCTGGGCCTGGGGACAGATCCGCAATGTCAATTATTTTTTGCAACGGTATCAGCGGGCGGATGCGGATCAGGCTACGCTGAATAAGTACGCCGCGGAAGCAAGGTTTTTCAGGGCCTACTACTACTGGCAGAAAGTCATACGGTTTGGGGATGTGCCCTGGCTGAATAAGGACCTCACCGATACATCCGTTTCCCTGCTATATGGCCCCAAAACACCCCATAAGCAGGTGATGGATTCCGTATTGGCCGACCTGAACTTTGCCGTAAGCAATCTGCCTGACCTGGATGCGGTGGACGAGGGGCGCCTGCACAAATATGCGGCCCTTGCGCTGATGTCACGTATATGCCTATGGGAAGGTACTTATAGGAAATACCATGGCATGGGTGACGAAGCCCCTTACCTGAATGCTGCGGTCACAGCCTCCGAGGCCATTATAAGCTCAGGAAACTATGGCATCTGGTCGACGGGCAATCCCAACACGGATTATTACAACCTTTTCATACAGGACGACCTTACCAATAACACGGAAGCTATTCTGCCCAAATTATATATCAAGAATGTACTAACGCAGAACCTCACCCGCGAACTGGGAGAAAGCAGCACCGGCTTCACCAAGGATTTCGCTCGCAGCTTCCTTTGCACGGATGGGTTGCCCACGGCATTGAGTCCCTTGTATAAAGGGGATGACTCCCTGGATGCGGAAGCCACCAACCGCGATCCCCGCTTCTCCCAGCTGATCGCCACCAGGGGATTTGTCCTGAAGAACAACACGGACGGATCCAAGGATATCTTCACATTGCCGGACATCGGTACAGCCACGGCGCCCACGGGTTATATGGTCATCAAATGCCTGTCGCCAGACCCGGCACAATGGAATGCAGCCCAGTCTACCCTCGACCTGTTCATATTCCGCTACGCAGAGATACTGCTGAATGAGGCAGAGGCCAAGGCCGAACTGGGCCAATGCACGCAAACAGTATTGGACAATACCATTAACCTGTTACGGGATAGGGTGGCCATGCCTCATATGGTGATCACCTCCCTCGTGAAAGACCCTAACTCCATCTTTCCCTCCCTCCCTGTATTGCTGGATGAGATCCGCCGGGAAAGAAGGATCGAGCTGGCAGCGGACGGTTTCCGCTATAATGATATGCTGCGCTGGAAGGCGGGTACGATCATTAACAACCCTGCAACCATTCTGGGCATGAAGCTGCTGCCTGCCATCCGTGCACAATATCCGCCTAACCAGGTGGCCGGCATAGTGGTGGATGCCAATAATTATATCAGGATCTATACCAATACAACGGCACGGACCTGGGATGATAAAATGTACCTTTATCCCATTGCTACGCAGGAATTGACGTTGAACCCTAATTTAAAACCACAAAACCCGGGCTGGTGACACTGATAAATTATAAACATCGAATAATGACCATTAGGAATTTTGTATTGCACTTGAAAATGGCGCTGACGCTGCTCATGACGGCAGGAACTTTTACAGCGGCCTGCGCACAAAAAGCGCCGGTCCCGTCCGGGCCTGTCCCCAATGCCCGGCAGATGGAATGGTACCACCGGGAGATCATAGCCTTTGTTCATTTCGGCATGAATACCTTTGAAGGTGTCAATGAAGGCGAAGGCAAAGTAAGCCCTGCGCTTTTTAATCCCACGGCCCTGGATTGCCGTCAATGGACCAGCGTGCTAAAAAAAGCCGGTATACCCTGCGCTATCCTGGTGGCCAAACATGCTGATGGGTTTTGCAACTGGCCTTCAGCCTATACTGACTATTCGGTGAAGAACAGCCCGTGGAAAAATGGAAAAGGAGATGTCGTAAGGGAATTTACGGATGCCTGCAAGGCTTCGGGAATAAAGGCGGCTATCTACCTGGGACCGCATGACAGGCATGATGCCCGATACGGCACACCCGCCTACAGTGATTACTATGCCGGACAATTATCGGAGCTGATGAGGAACTATGGTCGCATCTGGGAAATATGGTGGGATGGGGCAGGGGCGGACAAGCTGACCACGGCCTTCTATACGCGCTGGGCGGATACGGTACGCAGGCTGCAGCCGCAATGCGTTGTTTTCGGAACAAAGAACTCTTATCAGTTTGCCGACTGCCGTTGGGTTGGCAATGAGTCGGGCATAGCGGGCGATCCATGCTGGTCAACGATCAACCCCGCATCAATCCGGGAAGAATCGGGCCATATTGATCAGCTGAACCAGGGTGAGGTCGATGGAACGGCCTATGTGCCGGCCGAAGTGGACGTCTCCATCCGTCCCAGCTGGTTCTATCATCCGGAGGAAGATGTAAAAGTGAAGACCGTCACTGAGCTATGGGAGCTTTATTTCAATTCGGTAGGCCGCAACAGCGTATTGCTGCTGAATTTCCCTCCTGATCAGCGGGGATTGATCCCTGATATCGATGCGCAAAGGGCCGACAGCCTGCGACGGCTGATCAATGGTACTTTCAGGACCAACCTGGCTGCCGGCGCGACGATAAAGACGCAGCATCCCCGGGGCGCAAAATATGCGCCATCCAATATGGTGGACGGCCTTGAAAAAACCTATTATGCAACAACGGATGCCTTCAATACCGATACGATCACCTTCAGCCTCGGTTCGGCAAAAACATTCGACGTCCTGATGCTGCAGGAGGTGATAACGCTGGGGCATCGTACGACGGGCTGGTCAGTGGACTATTCCCTGAATGGTAAGGACTGGACAGCTATTCCGGAGGCGACGGGAAAACAATCCATTGGTTATAAATGGCTTGTCAAATGCAAGCCTGTTACTGCCACGAAGGTCCGGCTGCGGATCACTGCCGGTAAGGCATGTCCGGCCATTCATAGTTTTGGTTTATATAGGCAGCACTATTGAACAATTAAGCTTGCGGGTTAAGATTTCGAGAGGGCCATTCCAGAGTGGCCCTCTTTCATTGAACCCCAGCCCATAATCATTGAAATCTTACCATCTCATGCAACCCTTTTAGCCGTCCTATTGTCATGCTCTTGATAACGAATTGGGAGTTTCGGGGGTATTCAGGACAGAATTGTTTAAATTGCAATACGGATAACGTTGATTGCATCTTTATTGAAAACACTGCTAAAACGATTGAGATGGTAAAGCTGGGAGTTTTATTGACGCAGTATCACCGCCTGTTGAGTGTGGCCGCTATAATGGATGTCTTCGAGACGGTGAACGGTTTCTATGAAGAAGAAGGCCGGGCCCCCTTTTTTAAGATCCATGTGGCGGGCGACGATACGCATGCTTCGGCCTTTGGCGCCTATCAGCTGCAGGAACTGGATGACAAGGTCCGTTATGACCTGATCCTCATCCCCGCCTTTGCCAGCACCGATATGCGGAAAGCCATCCGGGATAACAAAGGCTTTATCGGGTGGCTCTGCAGCCAGCGTCGCCAGGGCGCCTCCATTGCCAGTGTCTGCACCGGCGCATTCCTGCTGGCGGCCACCGGTCTGCTGGATGATAAGACGGCCACTACCCATGTAGACGCCTCCGGTTCCTTTGCAGCCGCCTTCCCTTCCGTAAAGCTGCAGGCCCATGCCGTGGTGACCCAGGACGAGGACATTTATACCAGCGGCGGTTCCACCAATAGCTTCTACCTGCTGCTGCTGCTGATCGAAAAATATTGCGGCCGGGAGATCGCCATCCGTACTGCCAAGTATTTCGCCATCGACATGGACAGGGAGCAGCAGACCTACTTCGCCACTTTCAGGCCCGCGCCTTCGCACAATGACGAGCTGGTAAGCCAGCTGCAGCAGCGTATCCGGAAAGACTATGCGGATGTGAATACCATCGAGGAGCTGATCAATGACATCCCTTCCAGCCGCCGTAACCTTGCACGCAGATTTAAACAGGCCACGGGCGTGACCTTTATCGAATATTTGCAGCGGACAAGGATCGAGGCGGCCAAAAGGGTGCTGGAACAGGCTTCCGGCGGCGTCCTGGAATCCATGATCGCCTCCGGATATAATGATGAAAAGACATTCCGGCAATTATTCAAGAAGACGGTGGGCATGACGCCCAGCAGCTACCGGGATAAGTATAATTTACGATCGACGCCCTCCCGCCATTCATTTACGCTGTCCTCAGCGCCTTTGCAGGATTCTCCACGGCAGTCCTGACACCCTGGAAGCTGACAGGCATGGCTGGCTTCCGGTCCGGAAGCAAAACCCGGGCTGGTGAGAGATGCGCGCATGCTTTACCCGGATAAGTGCCGCATGCTGACAATAAAATTGTCCAGCAAATTCATAAAAATCTCCATCCTGACAGCGCTTCCTATAGGATACGGATTGCCTATTTTGCGGTATGAAAACCAAAATAGCATGCTTGCTGGTTTATCTCTTCACCTGCAGCCTTAAACCCTATGCGCAGCAGGTGATGTCGCTGGCGGGACAGTGGCGTGTCAGACTTGATGAGCAAAAGACAGGGGAGCAGCAGCAATGGTATCGCCAGACCTTCGACAGGAAGATCCATTTGCCCGGCACGCTGGATGATGCAGGCATAGGCGCCCGGCCTGTCCTTACCGAAGATTCGCTTACCAGGAATGTACTGCTGCATCTTACGCGCAGGCACACTTACATCGGATATGCATGGTATACCAAGGAGGTAAATATCCCCCCAAGCTGGAAAGATAAAAGCATTTCCCTCTTACTGGAGAGGGTCCTATGGACTACCCGGGTATGGGTAGATGGGCAGGAGGCCGGAGCTTGCGAAAGCCTCTCTGCTCCGCATACGTATGAGCTGGGGCAATGGCTGACGCCGGGTAAGCATGTCATTGCCATCCTTGTGGACAACAGCAAAAAATATGACATCTCCCACCTGGATATGGCGCATGCTTATACGGAAGGGACCCAAATAGTGTGGAACGGCATCATCGGCAGACTGCAGCTGACAGCACGGAGTCCCGACCATATAGGTACCGTGCAGGTGTATCCTTCGGTGAAGGATAGGTCGGTGACAGTAACCACAACACTGGACCATCCAACAGATGCGTCCGCCAAAGGAACTTTGCTCCTGCAGGTGCTAGACAACCATCGAAACCTCATCGCCAGCCGGCAAATGGCAGTAGCCCTTGATTCCGGAGCATCAACACAATCCTGTACCATTCCTCTTCCCTCGTGCAAGGAATGGGATGAGTTTACGCCCCGCCTGTATAAAGTGCGCGCACTGCTTACCGTGGGGGAGGGTAGGGATACGGCCACCGTCATATGGGGCATGCGCCACCTGGACCAGCGGAGCGATCCCTTATCCGATAAAGACCAGCATTTATTATGGATCAATGGCCATCGCCTGTTCCTGCGGGGCACGCTGGAGTGCAATATCTTCCCGTTGACAGGCCATCCGCCCATGGACAGGAAAGGCTGGCTGAAAGAATTCACCACGGCAAAGAATTATGGCCTCAACCACCTGCGCTTCCACTCCTGGTGCCCGCCCGCGGCAGCCTTCGAAGTGGCCGACTCCATGGGGTTCTATCTGCAGATCGAGCTGCCCTTCTGGAATAAGAACGCCGGCAGGGATACTGCCATGGACAGGTTCCTGGAAGATGAAGCGCATCGTATCAGCCGGGAATATGGCAATCATCCGTCATTCTGTTTTTGGTCTATGGGCAACGAGCTGGAAGGGGACTTCAGTTGGCTCAACGGCATGGTGAAGAGCCTGAAGCAGGCCGATGCACGCCACCTGTATACTTCGACGACATTCACCTTCCAGGCCGGTCATGGTAAATGGCCCGAGCCGGGGGATGATTTTTATATCACCCAATACACAAAGAAAGGATGGGTGAGGGGGCAGGGCATCTTCAATACCTATCCTCCCGATTTTAAAAGCGATTATGCCAAGGCGGTAGACAGCCTGCCGGCGCCGCTGATCGTCCATGAGATGGGACAGTATTCCGTCTATCCCGACATGCGGGAGATAGATAAATATACAGGTGTGCTGGACCCGCTGAACTTTAAGGCCATCCGCAGGGACCTGGAACATAAGAATATGCTGAGCCTGTCGTCCTCCTTTACGCAGGCCAGCGGAAAATTCTCTGCCCGTCTTTATAAGGAGGAGATAGAAAGAGTATTACGGACGCCCGGGACCAGCGGCTTCCAGCTATTGGACCTGCACGACTTCCCCGGGCAGGGCACGGCCCTCATCGGCATCCTGGACGCTTTCTGGGACAGCAAGGGATTGGTGACCCCGGAAGAACATCGCATGTACTGCTCGGCTATAGTGCCGCTGATCCGGTTCGACAAAGCCGTCTATACCAATGACCAGCAATTCACCGCCACGGCGGAGGTAGCCAATTTCAGCAATGGTGTGCTGCATGACATGATCCCGGAATGGACGGTGGAAGACCCGGCAGGACGGCGTGTCGCCGGCGGAGCCCTGCCCCGGCAGGATATTGCCGTGGGTAATGGCCATAGGTTAGGCGCTTTTTCCTTTAAGCTGTCAGCCATACACGAGGCCAGGGCCCTGACCATCGAACTGCGGCTGAAGGGAACGCCCTACCATAACAAATGGAACATTTGGGTCTACCCGGACAGGCTGGCTCTCACCGCCAATATTGCGCGGCCCGGCGCCGTTGAGCCGCCGGTCGTATTCGACACTACACTGGACGACGCGCTCCGGCATCTGGAAGAAGGAAAGAACGTCCTGCTCAACCCCGACACAGCCGATGTCAATGGCGTCGCGGGAAGATTTGCGCCGGTGTTCTGGAGCCCTGTGCATTTTCCCAACCAGCCGGGAACAATGGGATTATTATGTCATCCGGAGCATCCCGCCCTGAAGGATTTTCCCACGCGGTCGTATGCAGACTGGCAATGGTGGGACCTGGTCACTTCTTCAAAAACCCTCATCCTCGACTCGCTGCCCGTCATCGATCCTATCGTAAGGGTCATCGATAATTTTTTTAAGAACAGGAAGATGGCCGGGGTGATAGAAGCCAAAGTGGGCAGGGGCCGGCTCATCCTCGTGTCCGCCGATATAACGCATGACCTGGAAGATCGGCCTGCGGCAAGGCAGCTGCGCTATAGCCTGGAAAGATATATGCGCGGGGATGCTTTTCATCCTGCTGTTGCGCTGAATGCCCGGCAGTTGGGACGGTTAGTCGGCCGTCCATCCAAATCCCCGGGCAGGCAGATAGACGCACCTCGTCAGCAGGCCGGCCGTTAGATGCATGTGCTCATGGAGCACACTGCCCGGGACAGCCTCTAAGGAAAAAAATCGTATATTCGGATAGTTCCGACCCCTCTGTCTGGCCACCCACACGAACTACAGTAGCTTTCGCTTACCCTTAGGACCACATTCGCATCTTTGAGTTACAGGGGATACCGACCATTAATTATCATCAAATACCTCCTGCGATGAAACCTTTTCGCTATGTACCGATGGTATTGTTACAGACGCTGGTACTATTGGCTCAGGGGCAATCCAATGTCGACAGCCTGGAGCGTATCGTCCGGGAAGACCGGCGGGATACTTCCGAAGCCAGGGCGCTGAATCAGCTGGGCGCTTTCTTTGTCCGAACGGACATGCAGAAAGCCAAATCTTATTGGCTGCGATCCGTTGAGGTTTCTCAGAGCGGCCGCCTGCCTGTCCAGTTAAGCGTTGCATGCGGGCAGTTGTCGCAGGTGTACCAGGACATAGGGATCAGCGACAGCGCTTTGTACTATTTGACCCTGATGAAAAAGCTGGCCGCCTCGGATCCTTCCGGACGGGAGGCCTTTGCCCAGACGGCAGGTCTTTATTACAAGAAACAAAGTAAGTACAAGGAGGCGTTGCCCTTTATGCTGGAGGCGATGGAGCTGGCGCGTGCCAGTGCGAAGACCGACAGTTCGGTGAAATGCCGCACTGACCTGGCCGGACAGTCGTTGAATGCAGGCAATACCTATATAGAGCTGGGGGATTACCAGACGGCGCTCCGGTATCACCTGGAAGCCCTGCGGATCTTCGAGCAGGTAGGGAACAAAAAAGGTATTTCTTTCTGCTATCAAATGGTTGGCGCCGGCTTCCTCAAACTCCGGCAGCTGAGGGACGCTACCATCTACACCCGGCGGTCGCTGGCCATCAAAACGGAACTGCATGACCCGCGGGGCATTGGGACCAGCCTGCAGCAGATGGGTTCGATACACCGCTATGCGAGGGAATTTGATTCTGCCGTCACCTGTTATAAGCAGTCGATAAACATATTCCGGCAAATGGGCTTGAAAAAGGACGAATTGAACGTGGACCTGGATATGAGCAATCTATATGAGGAAGCCAGGCAAACGGACAGTGCATGCGCGTACCTGGAAAGGGGGAAGCTGCTGGCGCAGGCGATGGGAGATACAGGCCGGCTCGCGACGTTCAATGCCGGGTTGATTGCGCTGAAGGCTTCCGCAAGGAAAGAAAAAGATACAGAAAAAAAGCTGACAGCGGCATTACAACATTCCATCCAAATAGGCGACAAGGCCGCGGAACTGATCAATTATCAATATCTCGCCGACTATTATGCCAGGATAGGGCAGGCGCAAAAATCCTCCGGTTTTATCAGGCAGTACTATGAGATGACGGATAGCCTCGAAAGCATTCGTGTCCAGACACAACTGAAGAAAATGGAAAGCCAGTACAATGTCGATAAAAAGGAGCAGGAGATCGCCTTGTTGAAAAAGGACCAGCAGCTGTCGCATCTCAATCTGGAGAAGCAAAAGATCCTGTTGGAAAAGCAGAAAGTTTTCCAATATGGCGCCATCGTGCTTATACTTTTACTGTTGCTGATAGGCTGGCTGGTGATCAACCGCCACCGGATCGTGCACCGGTCCCGCAGGGCCATCGAGATAGAGCAGATGCGCAACCATATCGCGCGTGACCTGCATGACGATGTCGGCTCGGCGCTGACGAGCATCAATATCATGAGCAAGGTAGCACTGCAGGCCCCGGGGCTGCAGCAGGAGGGTCAGCGGGCTGTTTTTGAAAAGATCAAGGACAGGTCGTCCGCCATCATCGAAAAAATGGACGATATCGTATGGACCATCCACCCGGAGAACGACACGATGGAGCGGCTGCTATTCCGGATGAAGGAGTTTGCTGCAGAGATACTGGAGCCTTTGGACATCAACTATGATTTTGATGAGAAAGGCGACCTCGCATCCCTGAAGCTGGACGTACAAAAAAGGAAAGACCTTTACCTTCTTTTTAAAGAAGCTGTCAATAATGCGGCCAAGTACAGTGAGTGTTGCAATCTGCACATCCGCCTGTGGCGGGAGAAGGATGCTTTACAAATGGAGATACTGGATGACGGCAGGGGCTTTGAGGAAGAAATGATCCGGACGGGGAATGGATTGAGCAGTATGCGTGCGCGTGCTTCTTCGATGGTGGCCGAGATCCATATCGACTCAGCCCTGGGGAAAGGGACGCGTATCGCCCTGGACATGCCCATCATACCATGATCAGGGTAGTGGCGCTTTGCAAAAAAAATGTATTTTACGGGCAGACCATGCTGAACATCGATGACCGGAATACTGATATACGAGGACAATAACAATCTGCGTGAAAGCCTGGAGAGCCTGCTGACATTGACACCCGGCCTGCTGTTGCTGGGGTCTTTTCCCCGCGCGGATGACATCGTGCAGCAGACGGAGCATTTCAAGCCCGAAGTGATCCTGATGGACATCGATATGCCGGGCATCACGGGGATCGAAGCCGTACGGAAGGTGCGTATCCTGGACAAAAAGGTGCATATCATCATGATCACCGTCTTTAATGACAGCAAGTCGGTGCTGGATGCCATTTGCGCCGGCGCTTCCGGGTATTTGGATAAGAAGTATATTTCGGACCGTCTGCCGGAGGCCATCCGGCAGGTGATGCAGGGTGAGCCACCCATGTCATCGGGTATTGCCCGTATGATCATCACAGGCATGCAGGCACTGACCTCTCCGCCCGCTGACGCGGCAGCAGGAGCCGCCGACTATAAGCTATCGGCACGGGAGCAGGAGATCCTTGCGCATCTGGCAAAGGGCCGGAGCCTGAAGGCCATGGCTTCCGGGCTTTTCATCAGCATCGACACCGTCCGGACGCATATCAAAAGGATCTACGAGAAGCTGCAGGTCCATACACAAACGGAGGCTGTGGCCAAAGCAATAAACGAGCGGCTGGTGTGACCCAGGCCGCCCGTCGCTGTTCCCGTTATTGATCCCTGTTCTATTTGCTCCAGTTGAGGGCCTGGACGTCCTTATGGAATTGAGAAGTGGTGGGTCCTACGCCACCGGCAACGTAGAGGCTGCGACCGATCATAAACCCGGCAGCATTGTATCTGGCGCTGGCTCCGGGTACATCGGGTAATATGCCCCATTTGTCGGTCGCGGGAGTGTATTCAAGACAACCATGGGATATCCCCTGGACGACGAATCCCGTAGGTGTACCACCGTTGACGACGCCGCTCAATCCAATACCGCCGGCAAGTCCTGTAGTAGGTGGCGTTGTTTTTTGCAGCCATGTGTCTGTGGAGGGATCGTATCGCCACAGGTCTTCCCCGGAGGTGGCTTTCATACCACCGCATATATATCCGTAATTGCCTACGGCAAATGCCGGAGCATATTCACGTGCGCCACCCGGAAAATCTTTTTTCCTGGACCAGCTGTCTGCGACGGGGTCGTATTCCCACCAATCCTTCATATATGGGTAGGTATTTACATCTACATCTACGCCCAGTCCTACATATCCTTTTCCATTGATGGCAAAGGCGGAGCTATTGAGCCTGCGGTGGCTGGGAAAGGATGCTTTTGCCGTCCAGGTATTGGTGGTTTGATCCCACGCCCAGCAGGTGTTATACGCACAGACATATAATGTACTGCCGATGACGAAGCTGCAATTCTTGATATCGGCTGGCCCCGGGAAATCGGCTTTGGGCGTCCATATTCTGGTAGCCGGATCGTATTCCCATAAACTGGGGAGGTGAAGCGTGGTATGTTGTATGGAATTCAGCCGGCCGCAGAACGTATACCCTTTGCCGTTGATGGCGAATCCCAGGCCCAGTTCCCAGCCGATGTAGAAGTCGTCGGGCATGGGCAGGTCGGTGGGATGTGTCCACCAGACAAAGGCGGGGGTCGGCATTGTAATGATGGAGGCGGTAGTTTGGGAGGGCGTAAGGAGCGTATTTGTACTGTCGGACATTTGTTTTTGGCAGGCCGTGAAGACGAGGCATATCAGGGCGGCTGCCGGAAAGTTGAACTTTTTCATGATAAAATTTATTATGGCTGTAAATTATTTGGACCAGACAAGGACATGCGCATCCATTCTTCCGTTGAAGCCGCCGCCGAAGCCACCCCCGATGAAAAGAGAACGATTGATCATAAAGGCAGCGAATTGTTGGCGTGAGCCCCCGGGCATGTCCGGCAATTTGCCCCATTTGTCCGTGGCTGGATTGTATTCCAGGCAGCCCCCGGGTCCACCCGTTACTACGAAGCCATAATGTCCACCGCTATTCACAATGCCATTGAGCCCTACAGCGCTTAAACCCGGTCCCGGCATATTGGCTTTTTGTACCCAGGTGTCGGTGGCGGGGTCGAATTGCCAGAGGTCGTTGGGCCAGGAGTTGACGCTACCGGAAAGCTTTTCGCCGGAGCAGATGTATCCCTTGCCATCTACGGCAAAACCCGCGGCGTAGATCCTTTGGCCCCCGGGGAAATTGTGTTTTTTCGTCCAGGTATTGGTGACAGGATCATATTCCCACCAGTCATTGAATCGTACAAAGTTGCCATTGACGGTCTCCCCGTCGCCGAGCCCTGCATACCCCTTGCCGTTGACGGCAAAGGCGGTGGAGCTGAACCTTTCGGGGTTGGCGGGAAGCGTGGCCGCGATAGACCAGGTATTGGTCGGCTGGTTATATCGGTAGGTGGCCTGACTGGTAGGGCAGATAACATAGGCGTTGTCACCGATGACAAAGCATGCGCCTTCGACGGGCGGATAGCCGGGTATGGGCGCTTTTTCCGTCCAGGTGCCGGTGCCCAGGTCATACTCCCACATATTGTGAATGGTCTGGGGAGAACCATGACTGTCATAAAGTATACTGCCACAGACGTATCCCTTTCCATTAATGGCGAATCCAAGAGGGTACGTGTCGGCGCTGGGGATATCGCCCGGTTCGCCGTCGGAAAAGGGAAGGTTGCCCGCATTGAGCCAGAGCGTCAGGGCGCCGATGGGTATAGTGCCGATGGAGGCGGTAGTATGGGTGCTAATGGGCGCCGATGGGACGTCCATTATGCTCTTTTGGCACGCGGAAAATGCCAGGGCTGTGATGACCAAGGCCATCCTGGAATGTTTACACATGATCGGGGACATTTGAGGTTATATGGATGGAACAAATATCCGGGTAACGGCAAGCGATGACAATACACCAATCAGGGTATATTGCTGTTTTTTTACTATATTCGTCATGTTCATACAATAGAACATGCCTGCCAGGACATCAACGATACTTGCCATCATAGCGGTCGCCATCTGCATCGCCTCCGCATGCCTCCACAGTGACAAAAGCGTACAACATACAGAGACTTTACCTGACATCGTAAGTTATAATTTCAACATTCGCCCCATTCTCTCAGACAAATGTTTCAAGTGTCACGGACCTGATGCAAGTCACCGGCAGGCGAACCTTCGGCTGGATATCGCCGACAGCGCCTATGCCCCACTGAAAAACTCGAAAGGGGCATTTGCCATCGTACCCGGTAAGCCTGGCCGGTCGGAACTGGTGAAAAGAGTCACCTCCACCGACATGACCTATATGATGCCCCCTCCCGATGCACATCTGGGCATATTGAGCGACCATGAGAAAAAACTATTTACCAGATGGATCGAACAGGGCGCCAAATACGAACGGCATTGGGCCTTTACGCCGCCTGTGGCAGCGCCTCTCCCCGAAGTTCACGACAAGACATGGCCGAAGAACGGGATAGATCATTTCATCCTTCACCGGCTGGAATCGGAGGGACTTGCGCCGAACCAGCAGGCTGACAAAGAACGCCTGCTCAAAAGGGTTTGCCTGGATATCACCGGTCTTCCCCCTTCCCTTGAAATGATGGACCATTACCTGGCCGGCAAGGATGAACATGCTTACGAAAAAATAGTCGACAGTTTATTGAACACAGACCAATACGGCGAAAAAATGGCCGTGCATTGGCTGGATGTAGCGCGATATGCGGACAGCTACGGCTACCAGGACGACAACATACGGACACAATGGCCCTGGCGCGACTGGGTGATCCATGCATTCAACAAAGACCTGCCTTACGACCAGTTCCTCTCCTGGCAGATCGCAGGCGATATGCTGCCCAATGCGACAAAGGAACAAATCCTTGCCACCGGCTTTTTCCGCAACCATAAATACACGGAAGAGGGTGGGGTCGTGCCGGAAGAATATCGCATCGAATACCTGGTCGACAAGACCAAGACATACGGGAAAGGCATGCTCGGCGTTACCATTGAATGCGCGCAATGCCATGACCACAAATATGATCCTTTCAAGCAGAAAGATTATTACAGCCTGCTGGCCTTCTTCAACAATACAAAAGAGGTCGGCTATGAAGGGGATGTCAGCGTATCGAGACCTGCCAAGATGCCGAAACTGTCCATAGACAGCAACGACAGGAAGAATATCCTGTCTTTCCTGTACAATAAAGATACCTCAACCCTGTCGGTCTCCGTGATGGGAGAGCGGGACACGGTCCGGAAAACCTATTTGCTGAACAGGGGCCGCTACGATGCGCCGGGCGCCGAAGTACAGCCTAACGCGCTGCCCGCCGTAATGAAATTCGACACGGCCCGGTTCCCGCGGAACCGGCTGGGGCTTGCAAAATGGACCGTCAACAGGAACAATCCCCTGACGGCAAGGGTCTTTGTCAATCAGCTCTGGCAGGAATTCTTTGGCAGAGGGATCGTAAAGACCACGGGGGACTTCGGCATGCAGGGTGAACTGCCCACGCATCCCGCGCTGCTGGACTGGCTTGCAGTGGACTTTATGGATCATGGATGGAACATAAAAAGGCTGGTACGGCAAATCGTTTTGTCGGCCACCTACAGGCAATCTGCACAAATAACGCCTGAAAAGCTGAGCAGGGACCCGGAAAATATTTATTTGTCGAGAGGGCCGCGCAACAGGCTGCCGGCCGAATTCATAAGAGATCTTGTGTTATCCAGCAGCGGGCTCCTGGTGCGCACCATCGGCGGCCCCAGTGTAAAACCTTATCAACCCGACGGACTCTGGGAAGGCGCGACCTCGGGCCGGGGAGAGCTCGCCACTTACAGGCAGGACCACCGTGATTCCCTCTACCGGCGCGGTATGTATACCTTTATAAAACTCACCGTCCCTCCGCCGTCCATGGCCATGTTCGATGCCAGCAACCGGGATCAGTGCGAAGTAAAAAGATTGAAGACCAATACGCCCCTGCAGGCTTTGATCATGCTGAACGATCCCACGGTGCTGGAAGCCGCCCGGGTACTGGCACAGCGATTGTCAGCGGAGCAGACAGCGCCGAAGGAAAAAATAATAAAAGCTTTCCGGCTGATAGTATGCCGCACACCGGCAGAGCAGGAAATGAAGACATTGTTGGACTATTACAACGAACAGCTGGGACAATTCACCAGCCGGAAACTGGATGCCCGCAAAACATTGGATGTGGGCGAATACAGACAGGAGCAGCCTGTCGATGAGCGCAGCGCTGCCGCCCTGATGAAACTGATCACCGTATTATACAACCTGGAGGAAACGATCACCAAAACCTGACAGTGCATGGAAAAAGAGATCATCGAGCACGCTCTTCATATCAACAGGCGCAAGTTCCTGTCGAGGCTGAGCCTTGGCATCGGCAGTGTTGCCCTGGGCTCCCTGCTCATCCCCGATCTGTTCAAGGGCGGGGAAGAAGAAGCTGCTATCACGGGACTTCCTCATTTCGCTCCCCGCGCTAAACGGATCATCTATCTTTTTCAGAACGGGGCGCCGTCGCAATTGGACCTCTTTGATTATAAACCCCTGCTGCAGAAGATGCATGGAGAGGACCTGCCTGCTTCCATCCGGAAGGGTCAGCGGCTCACGGGCATGACGGCCGACCAGGCGAAATTCCCGCTGGCGGGCACGATGTTCCAGTTCTCCCAATATGGACAATCAAGAGCGTGGCTAAGCGACCTATTACCCCATACGGCTCGGGTGGTGGACGATATATGCTTCATAAAGACGATGTACACCGAAGCGATCAACCATGATCCCGCGCTGACGTTCTTCCAGACAGGGGCGCAGCAGGGCAATCGCCCCAGCATGGGCTCCTGGCTGAGCTACGGACTAGGCAGCGAAAACAAGAACCTCCCTTCTTTTTGCGTGCTGCTCTCAAAAGGAAAGGGTAATGGCCAGGGTGTATATTCCAAATTATGGTCAAATGGATTTTTAGATTCCATTTACCAGGGCGTCCAGTTCAGCAGCGGCGAGAACCCTGTATTGTACCTGAATGACCCTGCATCCATCAGCCGGCAGGACAGGAGAAAGATGCTCGATCAGATCGCCGCGCTGAACGATCAGTCCTATAAAGCATTCGGTGATCCTGAGATCGCTACCAAGATCCAGCAGTATGAAATGGCTTACCGGATGCAGACCATTGTGCCTGAGATCACAGACACATCCAAAGAACCTGAAGATACGCTGAAACTCTACGGACCGGAATGCCTGGTGCCAGGCACCTTTGCAGCCAATTGCCTGCTGGCAAGGAAACTATCCGAGAGCGGCGTTCGATTTGTCCAACTATACCACCAGGGATGGGATGGACACAACAACCTGCCCGGGGAGATAAAGGGGCAGGCCAAAGATGTGGACCAGGCTTCCGCCGCGCTGATCACCGACCTCAAGCAACGGGGTTTGCTGGATGAGACATTGATCATTTGGGGCGGAGAGTTTGGAAGGACGAATTATTGCCAGGGCAAGCTTACGAAGGATAGTTATGGCCGGGACCATCATCCGCGTTGTTTCACCGTCTGGATGGCGGGTGGAGGCGTCCGGCCCGGCGTATACGGCGAAACCGATGATTTCGGTTACAACATAGCCAAAGACCCCGTTCACGTACATGATTTTCACGCAACCGTTCTATATTTAATGGGATTGGATCATGAAAAGCTTACATTCAAGCACCAGGGACGGCGCTACCGGCTGACCGATGTGGAAGGCAAGGTAGTCAACGGATTGATTGCTTAACAACACACATGAACTGGAAAAATATGCTTAGCAGCCTGACATTGGCTGCCAATTGTCTTCTTTGCTTCCTGTTGCTTTTCTATGGCCGGCTGGTCGTGCCTTCCTTCCTGCAGGTGATCGGCCGGGCTCATCCCCTGTTCCTCCATTTTCCCATCGTTCTGTTCGCAGTGCTCATTGTCTGGACGTGGGTAATTCCACAACAACGATTTCATGCCTCTGGCTTATCACAGCAGATCAGTGAGTGGCTGTTGCTGTCGGTGGCTTTCACTTCCGCCGTCACCGCGTTGATGGGCGTCCTTCTGTCAAAGGAGCCGGGCTATAACGAGGAATCCCTCGCGTTGCATAAATGGAGCGGCGCCTGTCTCTCACTGATCGTTTTTGTATGGTATATGCTTCACCAGCGGCTGCAGGCGTCAAAAATATCTTTAGGCGCTGTAAGTCTGCTGAGCCTGATCGTATTGATAATTGCCGGCCACCAGGGTGCAGCCATCACGCATGGAGATAATTTCTTGCTGGCCCCCGTGTATAAGCACCGGGCGAAGGAAAAAGTGCCGTTTGATGAAGCTGTCGTTTTTCGTGACATGGTGGAACCTATCCTGGACGCAAAATGTCTCGGCTGCCACAACAGCAGCAAGGCAAAGGGCGGACTGGTGGTGTCAACGCCGGAGCTGCTGCTCAAAGGGGGCAAGAACGGCCCTGTACTCGATACGTCCGATGTCAATATGAGCCTGTTGTTACAACGTATTCACCTGCCGGAGGAGGACCGGAAACATATGCCGCCAAGAGGCAAGCCGCAATTGAATGACCAGGAGATCACCATTCTGTACAACTGGATCAGGCGGGGGGCGAACTTCACAGTGAAAGCGGCAGCCCTGGAACCGACAGATACGCTGCGGACGATCGCAAATAATATATTCCGGACCTCCGCTGATCAGGAAACGTATGACTTCGCCGCGGCCGGCGACGATAAGGTCCGGCAATTAAATACGGACTACCGGGCGGTGTACCCATTGGCAACGGGCTCCCCGGCTATTGCCGCCGACTTTTTTGGCGCGTCCTTTTACAAGCCCGGCCAGTTGAAAGACCTGCTCGCCGTAAAGACACAGCTGGTCTCTTTAAACCTGGCCAGGATGCCCGTCACCGACGATGAGCTGTCTGTCATCGGTCAATTTGCCAACCTGCGGGAACTGGATCTCTCTTTCACCCGGATCACGGGGCGCAGTCTGTCGGCCCTGGAAAAACTACATCACCTCAAACGGATCTCCCTGACCAATACCGCCGTCAAAAGGGAGGATATTCTCAAATTGCTTGTACTGAAGGAACTTCATCATATCTACGTCTGGAATGCAGGGCTGGGCTTTGCCGACGCAAACGAGATAAAGCGGAAATACCCCATGCTGGATCTCCAGACAGGCGCCCGCACGGATACGATGTTCCTGAAAATGAATCCACCCCTCCTTCAGACCAGCGCGCAGGTGATCAGCGATACGCCTGTCCAGCTACGGCTCAGGCACTTTGTTCCCGGCACAACGATCCGCTATACCCTGGACGGCACGGACCCGGACAGTCTTCATTCGATGGTTTATGATGGCCGGACGTTCATCGACAGCCAGGTGCTGCTGAAGGCGCGGGCATTCAGGAAAGGGTGGCATCCCAGTGATGTGGTACAGTCACAGTTTTACCGTGCGACCTTTAAACCCGACACGATCATCCTGATGACTCCCGCCGATTCATCCTATAAGGGAAAGGGTGGAACGACCCTGAAAGACCTGCAAAAAGGATCGCAAAATTTCGGTGATGGGAAATGGATCGCTTTCAGGAACAATCGTATGGAATGTATGCTGCAATTCTCAAAACCCGTACACGCGCGGAGCATTACGGTCAGCTCCCTCGTCAATGTAGGTGCAATGATCTTCCCCCCAAAGACCATCCGTATTATGGGTGGGAATGACCCTGCGAACCTGCGGTTACTATTTCAACTCGCTCCGCCAGCGGATACACTGCTCCAGTCGAATTACCTCATTCCCTATGAGTGCAAATTTCCGCTGGTGTCCGTTAGGTTCATCAAAGTAATGGTCGAACCCTTCGGCAGGATGCCGGTATCCATGCGGCCGCCGCTGCTGCCGTCGCCGAAAAAGAATGAAAAACCAAAACCCTTCAATGACAGGGGCTGGTTCTTTATCGACGAGGTATTTGTGAATTAAGTTTGCCGGCGGGCAGGTAGGTACAGGATGGATCATCCAGGTAAGATGTCCTATCTTAGGGTTCTATGATGCGAACCATACTCCTTTTCATGCTGGCCATTTTATTCTCCGGCAAGACGCCGGCCGCCACGCCTCCCTGTCAGCCTGTTTTTCTACGATGTGAATATCTTCAGTCGCCCCTTGGCATCGATGCCCCGCATCCACGGCTGTCCTGGCAGCTGGATGACCGGAGGCCCGGCGCGTTGCAGACGGCGTATTCCGTCACTGTCGGCACCGACTCCCTGGCTCTGGCCGGTGGCGCTGCCGGCAACTGGTCCACCGGCCGCCGTGATTCCCCCGACCAGTTGACGACCTATGACGGTCCTGCCCTGCAGCCCTTCACCCGTTACTACTGGCGCGTGGACCTATGGGATAAGGACGGACAGCGCACGGCAGGTCCGATCGCTGCCTTCGAGACGGGCATGATAGACGTCGCCAGCTGGAAAGGCGCCTGGATCAGCGACTCGCGTGACAGGGACCTGCGCCGCGCCCCTTATTTCCGGAAAGGATTTGTCACCACGAAAAAGATCCGTTCAGCACGGGCCTATATAGCTGCTGCAGGCCTGTACGAGCTGTATATCAACGGAAAAAAAATTGGCGATCACCGCCTGGACCCGATGTACACCCGCTTTGACCGGCGCAATCTCTATGTCACTTATGACGTCACGGAAAATATACAGTCCGGCGATAATGTCATCGGCGTCCTGCTGGGCAATGGCTGGTACAATCACCAGTCCACGGCCGTATGGTATTTTCATGAGGCTCCCTGGCGGTCCAGGCCCTCATTTTGTCTCGACGTCCGCGTGACCTATGAGGACGGCTCCATAGAGACCATCTCCTCCGGTCGTGGCTGGAAGACATCCCTCAGTCCCATCGTGCTCAACAGCATCTACACGGGAGAGCATGTCGACGATCGCCTGGAGCAGACCGGCTGGAATAACACAGGCTTTGCAGACAGTGCCTGGAAGGACGTGCTATACCGACCCATACCTTCTCCGCTGCTGTTATCCCAATCCCTGCATCCCATCCGCAATGTGGAAGAGGTCCGTCCTTTGTCAGTCACGCACATCGGCGATTCCGTCTGGGTATTTGATCTGGGAAGGAATATCGCCGGCGTCAGCCGCCTCCATGTGCATGGCCCTGCCGGCGCCAGGCTGGTGCTGAGACATGGCGAACGCCTCTATCCCAACGGAAGGGTGGACCAATCGAATATCTCCGTACACTATCGTCCCACGGATGATACGGATCCCTTCGGGACTGACATCTATATCCTCAACGGGAAAGGAGAGGAGGAATTCATGCCTCGCTTCAACTATAAAGGATTTCAGTATGTCGAGGTCATCACTACTCCCGGCATCCAGCTGACAAAAGAAAGCCTTACGGCCTTTTTCATGCATAGCGACGTCCCGTCGACAGGCAGGATCAGCTCGTCCAACCCCGTGCTGGACAAGATCTGGAAAGCCACGAATAATTCCTATTTATCCAACCTTTTCGGCTATCCCACCGATTGTCCCCAGCGGGAAAAGAACGGCTGGACGGGGGATGCCCACATTGCCTCCGAGACCGGCCTGTATAATTTCGATGGCATCACCATCTATGAGAAATGGCTGGCCGACCATCGTGACGAGCAGGAGCCCAATGGCGTCCTGCCTTCCATCATCCCCACCGGCGGCTGGGGCTATGAATGGGGCAACGGTCCCGACTGGACCAGCACCATCGCCATCATCCCCTGGAATATCTATCTCTTTTATGGCGATAAGAAATTATTGACGGACTGCTATGACAATATCCGGCGTTACGTGGATCACATCGCAGATATCAGCCCTTCGGGCCTCACCACCTGGGGGCTGGGAGACTGGATCCCTGTCAGCACAAAGCCGCCGGTGATCTTTACCTCTTCCGTTTATTATTATGTGGATGCCAGCATTCTTGCCAGGGCAGCTGCGTTGCTGGGTAAGTCAACGGACGCGGCGAAGTATACGGCCCTGGCGGAGAAGATCAAAACAGCCTTTAACGAAAAGTTTCTGGACAAGGCCACGGGCATCTATGGCCAGGGCATGCAGACGGAGCTGGCCATGCCCCTCTATTGGGGACTTGTTCCGGAGGACATGAAAAGCAAGGTGGCTGGCAGCCTGGCCGGGAAAGTGGCTGCTGACGGCAATCATCTCAATGTGGGTTTGCTGGGGACCAAGGCCCTCCTGGGGGCGTTGAGCGAGAACGGATATGCCGATGTGGCCTACCGCCTGGCATCCTGCGAGACCTACCCGTCCTGGGGATGGTGGATCGTCAATGGAGCTACTACCCTGTACGAGAACTGGCCCATCGATGCCAAGAGCGATATTTCTTTGAACCATATCATGTTCGGCGAGATAGGAGCGTGGATGTATAAGGGCCTGGCCGGTATCCTGCCTGATCCTTCCCAGCCGGGTTTTAAGCACATTCTGCTGCGTCCGCATTTTGTGAAAGGGCTGGATAAGTTCGAGGCATCCCACGAGGGGCCGTATGGGGTTATCAGCTCTTCCTGGAAGCGCGAAGGGAAAGTCCTGGTTTACAAGATAGTGGTCCCACCCAATTCGACGGCGACTTTGCAGCTGCCGGGATCGTCGGCGGAAGTGGAATTACCTGCGGGTGAGCATACGTATAGGGTGAAGGTACAGTAGCTGCATTCAGCCGCCACCGTCATTCCATATGAAGTGAATTTATAGGGTTGGCCATTGCCGCTTTTATTGCCTGGAAACAAATTGTAACACAGGATACAAATAATATGACCCCTGCCGTCGCAAAAAATATCCAGATACCCCCGGGCGATTTATAGGCAAAAGATGCCAGCCATTCATGCACTGCCCAATAAGCAATCGGAAATGCAATCGCCATTGAAATAATTATTGTCTTCAATGACTCCATAGAAAGCAGCCTGACAATACCAACAACGGACGAGCCCAGCACTTTGCGAATGCCGATCTCCTTCGTACGCCTTTGTGCGCTGAAAGCCACCATGCCAAATAAGCCCAAACAGGAGATCAGCACTGCCAGTAGTCCAAAATATTTCACCAGGGCATTCACCTGCATTTCGCTCTTATACATTTGCGCATATGTTTCATCGGCAAAATGGTACTCAAAAGGATAGGCAGGATTAAAGTTCACGGTAATCCTATTGATCGCAGCAATGGCTTCTTTTGTTTTCGCTGCATGCAGGCGGACCATCATGTAGCTTGTATTGGCCGGCGCCAGGCAAAGTATCAATGGCTTTATGGGTGAGTGCAGCGAGGCGATATGAAAATCTTTCATCACCCCTATGATCTTTCCATCGCCATTCCAGAAATGTACCTGCCTGCCCACCGCACCGTTTTGCATACCCATCATTTTAGCGGCGGATTCGTTGATCACATAGCTTAAGGAGTCGCCAGGATGATCTTTTGAAAAATCGCGCCCTTCCGCCATAGTTATGCCTAGTGTCCTTGTAAACCCATAACCGGTCCAGGTCGCCACCACCTCTGTTTGCAGGTCATCCGGTTTGCCCGGCCATGACAGATCGCCGGAGGTGGAGTTCAAATCCATCGGAAGTTGATTGATGGGAACTGAAGCCTCCACATACGGCAGCTTATTCAGCTCATTTTGATAGGCATCCATTTTTTTATAGAGATCCCCTTCCAGTGGTAAATAAATAGCATGTTCTTTGTCGAAGCCAAGATTTTTATGCTGAATATAATTCACCTGTTTCGAGACTGCCAACATCCCCACGATCAAAAATGCAGATAAAGCGAATTGGGCAATAACGAGACCTTTGCGCACCCATGCGACATTGCCGTTTTGAGCAAGGGTATTCCCTTTTAATATCCTGATCGGCTTAAAGGAAGCCAGGAACAAGGATGGATAGCTGCCGGCGATGATCGAGGTGACAGTAACAAGGACTAAAATGGAGTACCACAGGGCAGGCTGAGAAAAATTCAATTGAATTTGCTTGTCGAACAGACGATTGAAAGCAGGTAATATCACCGATGTGATCCCTATTGAAAGCAGGGTAGCCAGCAGGCAGGTGAAAAATGACTCAGTCATAAACTGCCCGACCAGCGATGCTTTGCCGGCGCCGGCGACTTTCCGTATGCCTATCTCTTTGGCTCGCAGGGATGCCCTTGCCGTAGCCAGGTTCATAAAATTCATGCATGCGATCAGCAAAATAAAAATAGCTATCCCGGAAAAGATCTTTACGTATTCAATGCGGCCCCTCCCGGTGGGCTTCCCATTCTTGTGATCGGTATACAAATACACATCAGTGATGGCCTGTAATTGCGGGAAATTCGCCTTGAAACCTTCGGGCGAGAACTTAGGATAAATGGAACGCAAACCCCGGGCGGTATTCAACAGGTCTGCATGGGGTCTTAATTTTACATACGTAAAAAAAGCAATATTGCCCCAGGTTTTCATCCAGTCCTGCTCCTGTTCTGAAAAGTTTATCATCCAGTCGAACTGTAAGGTGCTGTTATGCGGGATATCTTCTATCACCGCACCGACCCTGTAATCCTTTTTGTTATCGATCCTGATTGTTTTGCCGACAGCAGCATACGTAGAAAAATATTTTTCGGCGATCTTTCTTGTAATAACCATCTGATCGATGGAGGCGATCGCTTCGTCGGCATTGCCATCAATTGATTTAAGCGGGAACACTTTAAAAAACCCGGCAGTCGCGTAGGTGCCTTTTTCTTTCAATGTCTTATCCCCGACGGTAAACAGAACATCGCGGCTATATGTCATTTTTGTGGCCTGCTCAACTTGAGGAATATTAGTCTGGATCGCCTCCGCCAGCGGTCCCGGGCATGCAGTCAATGTTATTGTATCGCCGTTGAAAGGCGCATTTACATGCACCTCGTAAATGTTCTTTACTCCGGGTAAAAAGCGGTTGTAGCTCAGCTCGTCGCTTACCCAAAGCCAGATCAGCAAACTGCAGGATAAACCAATGGCCAGCCCAAAAACATTGATAAATCCTGTGAGCTTGTTCCTTGCCATATTCCGCCAGGCGGTCTTGAAGTAGCTTTTGATCATAGTAAATAGGATAGAACTAAGAACCATGCCATACGTTTATATCATTGATTTTCATTGTATAAGATCGTCTGAGCGTTATCCTGATGTACGGAATCGCTACAATCATCGTCCGCGGGCGGAGCAAAATCCATAATTTAGCCCTCCAATTAAAAAACATTATGAGAAGATTCCTGTATGCCATTTTGTGCCTCGTCGTATCCCTCCACCTCTCCGCGCAGACTTACACGCCTGCGGCTGAAAATGTACAAGCCCGTTCATGGTTTAATGATGCCCGGTTTGGGTTGTTTATTCACTGGGGACCTTTTAGCATACCGGGCTCCGGCGAATGGGTCATGAATGAAAGGGGGATCACGGTGAAGAATTACACCCGCCTCATGAGCTTTTTCAACCCCATCGAATTTAATGCCGCCCAGTGGGTCGGCATGGCAAAGGATGCAGGCATGAAATACATCACCCTGATCACAAGGCATCACGATGGGTTCAGCATGTGGGATACCAAATACAGTGACTTCAACATCATGAACACACCGTATAAAAAGGACGTAGTGAAAATGATGGCCGACGAGTGTCATAAACAGGGCATCAAACTTTTCTTATATTATTCGTTGCTGGACTGGCGGCGCGAAGATTACCCCCATGAGACGGGGCGTACGGGTCAGAAGTCGGGCAGAACGGGTAAAGGCGATTATCCCCACTACCTCCAGTTCATGAAAGACCAGCTGACGGAACTGTTAACGAACTATGGCGACATCGCCGGAATATGGTTTGATGGCCACTGGGATCAGACAGCCCCTGAAGGATCGGCAGATCGTTCGTCCAGGATCGACTGGCATTATGATGAGATCTATGGTCTGATCCACAAATTGCAGCCGCAATGCATGATCGGCAATAACCATCACCTGACCCCTTTTGCAGGAGAGGATTTTCAGATGTTTGAAAGGGATTTGCCCGGAGAAAATAAATCCGGCCTGAGCTTCCAGAAAGCATCTGCTCAATTGCCGTTGGAGACCTGTGAAACAATGAATGGCTCCTGGGGATTCAATATCACGGATACCAATTATAAGTCGGCTAAGCAGATCATTCACTACCTGATCAATGCCGCGGGACGCAACGCTAATTTGCTGCTGAACGTAGGACCTATGCCTAATGGTAAGATCCAGCCGGAGTTTACAGATACGCTGGCGGCCACCGGAAAATGGCTGCAGCAGTATGGCGGGACGATCTATGGTACTACAGGTAACCTGGTAGCTCCACAGAAATGGGGCGTGGTGACAGGGAAGGGGAAGGTCCTTTATGCGCATATCATTACGCCGTCAGAAGCAGGAGCCTCCATTTTTATTCCCCTGACGGCGCAGAAGATCGCCGCTGTCTCCGCCTACGCAGGTAAAGGGAAATTAAAATTCAAGCAGGACGATACTGGCGTGACTGTCTTTTTAGATGGGGTTAAGATGGATGACATCGATACGATCGTTCAGGTAGAGATGAAGTGACGCACTGCTACATTAATCCAAGATCAGATTCATTCTGATCGCAGGCTTTTGACGGGGTTGGCTAAGGCCGCCGAAATGGATTGATAACTTATTGTTAATAAAGTTATAATAATAACGGTGGCCCCGGTCAGCCAGAAAAGGTCGGCCGTGATGCGGGTCCGGTAGGCAAATTCATTCAGCCATTTGTTCATCCCCAGCCAGGCTATTGGAAATGCTATCGCAAGTGCAAGCGCTACGAGTAATAAAAATTCTTTGCATAGCAGATAAACGAGTTGGGCAACGGAAGCGCCGACCACCTTGCGGATGCCGAGTTCTTTTTGCCGCCGGTGGGCGCTGAAGGCGGCGAGGCCGAAAAGCCCCAGACAGGAAATAAGGATGGCGAGACCGGCAAAGTAGCGGGAGAGGATGCCTATCCTAATCTCGGACGAGTATAATTTTTGGTAATCTTCGTCAAGATATCTGTATTCGAATTCCATTCCGGGGTTGAAGCGCATAAAGGCCTTTCGGATACCGGCTATTGTCTGCTCTTCGTTGCCGGTCTTTAACCGTACTATAACTGAATTGGCCACGGGATAGCAGCGGAAAAAGGCGGACTTCACCGGTTGATAAAGCGACTCGAAATTGAAGTCGGCGGCCACACCGACGATCTCCCTCGTCTCATCCCAGAAGCGGACGACGGTGCCGATCGGATTCTTCAAGCCCATCGCCTTAATGGCCGTTTCATTCATGATGATCTCGTGTTGCATATTCTGAGAGAAATAGCGCCCGGCTTTTAGCCTGAGCCCGATCGTTTGCAAAAAATTTTGGCCAACTTCGATGTTCGCGAATTCGACATCCAGGCTGGGGTCTTTTCCCGCCCATTTTACACCGCTGATCGCGCCATGCTCGCCGGTCAGGTTATGTGCATGGCTGCCGGCACTCAAGATGCCGGGAATATTACCAAGCTCGTTCACAAAGCTGGCCGCGTGGACGAGATAGGTTGAATCCTGCCTGATGGGGATATTGAAATCAATGACGTGGTCCCGGTTATAGCCCAGGTCGCGGGATTGTATATAGGACACTTGCCGGTAGATGATCAATACACCGGCTATAAAAAGGACCGATAGGGTAAATTGAAAAACGACCAGACCTTTCCGTGCCCACAGTTCGCTTCCGGAGGTTTTCAACGTTCCTTTCAGAACGGCCACTGGCCGGAAGGCGGAAAGATAGAAGGCCGGGTAACTGCCGGCAAAGAGGCCGGTCACAACGGTGACACCCAACAGGCCGAGAATAAGCGTTGGCGCGAAGTGGAGCACCAGTTGTTTGCCGGTGATGCTGTTGAAGACGGGCAGGAGCAGCTCGCAAATTGCCAGGGCCGACAGCAAAGAGAAGAAGCTCAGCAGGACGGACTCTCCCAGGTACTGCAGCATAAGGGTCCCACGGCCGGCGCCTACGACTTTCTTTATCCCTACTTCTTTGGCCCGTAACGCGGCCCGGGCTGTGGACAGGTTCATAAAGTTGATACAGGCTATGATCAGGATAAAGACGGCAATGATGGTAAACAGCTTTACATAGACGATGCGGCCACCGCTTTGGATACCGTTCTCATAGTGATTGTACAAATAGCGATCGGAGAATCTGCTGAGGAAGAGCTGTGGGTCCCAGCCACCCGCCTTACCGCCTTGTTTTGCCAGGATATAATGGTCGAGCTTGCGGTTAATGGACCTGAGATTTGCACCAGGTTTGAGGAGTACAAACGTATGCGGATCGGCGTTATACCATTGTTGAAGTCCGGGGCGTTTTTCCAGCGCGAGATCAAAATTGAACAACAGGTCGGGTTTTTCAGTAGCGTTGGGCGGATTGGGTTGGAAAATGCCACGGATCTCGTAGTCACCGGTAAAATCGTACTGATCGAAATGGATGACTTTTCCAATCAGGTCATGGGTGGTTCCAAAGAGTGTTTGTGCTAACGAGGCGGACATAAAAACTCCTTGCTTGTCGGCAAAAAGGCGGCTGCGGTCCCCTTCCAGGATGGGGCAGCTAAACAGGTGGAAGTAATTGCTGTCTGCAAACTGGGGTGTGGCGTTCAACTTTTTGTCGCCAATGGTTACAACGCCGCTGGGAGAATTTGGGTCATTGAACCAGGAAGCCGGTAACACCGCAGATGCATCTTCGATTTCAGGGAACCCGACCTTTAGTGATTTTGCCAGGATACCCGGCGTATACATGCCTGTCTGGAGCCCATTGGAGGTCTTGTTGTTGGTCATTACCTGATAGAGCCGGGCGTCGTTGGGATTATATCTCTCCATTCCATATTCGTCAACGATCCAGAGGCCGATGAGGAGTGTGCAGGCCAGTCCGACGGACAGGCCAAGGAGATTGAGCAAGGAGAATTGACGATCCTTGAGGAAATTGCGCAAGGCTATCTTCAGGTAGTTCGTTAGCATTGAAGGAATCTTTACTATGCAGGCGCAAAAACATTTCCGGAATTCCATGCAATTCAGCATCAGAAGATTATGAAGGTCTGCCGGGGGGATAGCTGTCCGGAAACGATACACCTGGTGTCCGGCGGCAGTTTTTCCAGACGGAGCAATCCATCCCACGCTTTCCCCAACTGATCCACCTCTTCCTTCCCCGGCCCGCGTTCGCACCCTAGCTTGGCAGAAAAAAAGACATGAAAATCCTTTTCGCCAACTTCCCTGCGGACGGTCACTTCAACCCCCTAACAGGCCTGGCCGTCCACCTGCAGGAGCTGGGACACGAAGTACGCTGGTATACCTCGCAGGTCTATGCCCCTAAGCTGCGGCAGATGCAGATCGCCCATTACCCTTTCAAAAAAGCCATGGACCTCTCCGGCGATCAGCTGGAAGAGATCTTCCCCGAGCGTAATAAAAAGACCTCCCAGCTCAGCAAGCTGAAATTCGACCTCATCAATGCCTTTATTTTAAGAGGCCCCGAATATTATGCGGACATTAAAGAGATCAAAAAAGAATACGCTTTCGATCTCCTGGTAGCCGACTGCGCCTTCACAGGTATCCCTTTCGTAAAAGACCTGATGAAGACACCCGTGGTATCCATTGGCGTATTCCCGTTGACAGAAACTTCCAGAGATCTGCCCCCGGCCGGCCTGGGCCTGATGCCTTCCAGCTCGCTGGTTGGTAAAGCCCGCCAGGCGCTGCTCCGCCGATTTGCCAGCACGGTGATCTTTCGTGAGCCCAACCGGGTGCTCCATGAGCTGCTGGACCAATACAAGATCCGGCACAACAGGGAAAGCCTGTTCGACATGATCATCCGGAAATCCGACCTGCTTTTACAGATCGGGACGCCGGGTTTTGAGTATTACCGCAGCGACCTGGGTGAGAACATCCGTTTTGTCGGCGCGCTGCTGCCGCATCCGGGGACAAAACAGCGTGTCCCATGGTACAATGAGAAATTGAGCGTTTACAAAAAAATAGTGCTGGTGACACAGGGCACCGTTGAGAAAGACGTCACCAAGATCATCGTTCCCACACTGGAGGCTTTCAAGAGCTCCGATACCCTGGTGATAGCCACTACGGGCGGCAGCGGTACCCAACAGCTGCGCGATCGCTATCCTTATAAGAACATCATCATCGAAGACTTTATCCCTTTCTCAGATGTCATGCCCTATGTAACGGCCTATGTCACCAACGGCGGGTACGGAGGCACTATGCTGGGGATCATGAATAAATTGCCATTGGTGGCAGCAGGTGTGCATGAAGGAAAGAACGAGATCTGCGCCCGGATAGGTTATTTCAAGCTGGGGGTCAACCTGCGGACGGAACGCCCGACGCCGCGGCAGATCCATGATGCAGTGAACAAGATCATCATGGACGATGAATACAGGGCAAATGTAAAAGAATTGGCGGCAGAGTTCGCTAAATTCAATCCCTATGAACGTTCTGCCCGCTATATCGCCGGCCTGACAAAGAAGACAGGTAACAATCCATCCGCCAAACACCACAGCTCATACGTTATACCCTTCTCCAGCTAAGGAGCTGCAGGTACCTTTACAACATCATTAAAAAACACCAACATTTAATCTACAGACAATGAAAAAAGTATTCCTATTGCTGATCGCCGCCGCTCTCGGGATGGTCTCCTGTAAAAAGGATCATGACCATCCGCAGGCAAAGATATTTAAAGGCCCGGTATCGAAGTTCCAGCATGGCTCGGCCTGGACCTGGTATGAAGTGGATGGAAAGAACAAGCCACTGCGTCTTGGCGCGACCATCGATGCTGCGGCGATGAATTCCCTGGACACCAGCCATTCCGGGGACGGAGGCCATCATCATGAGAACATGCTCTCCCTGCTATTCCCTTCCCAGGCGAAGGATACCGTTCCCTTTATTCACTTCGGTTTAGATTGGAACCCGCACGGACATGAGCCGGCAGGTGTCTATGATCTGCCGCATTTCGACTTCCATTTCTATATGATCAGCGAGGCGGAAAGAAATGCCATTCCCCTGTATGAAGATGCTCCTGAAAAATTTGATCATTACCCTGATGCATCCTTCATGCCGCAGAATTTTATATCGACCCCCGGCGGAGTACCGCAGATGGGAGCACATTGGGTGGATGTCACTTCTCCCGAGTTCAACGGCCAGGGGTTTTCCCAAACCTTTCTGATGGGCTCCTATGATGGGAAAGTGATCTTCTACGAGCCGATGATCACGAAGGAATTTGTTGACACGCACAGCAGCTATGTGAGGGCCGTGCCCAGACCTGCCAAAGTACAGAAGAACGGCTATTACCCAACGAAGATGCGGCTAGAGACGACTTCGGACGGAACGGTGAATATTATCCTGGAAGAGTTTGAGTTTCGCAGCCAGTCCCTGTGATCTGTCTGATCCGCCTGATTGGATGGATCCGCAAAAAGAGCTCGCGCAAGCGGGCTCTTCTTTTGTGCATGCGCCTTCGGCCTGCTTATTTTTTCCGTAGCCGACTGCTTATCCGTAAATTGGGGCCACAAAAATTTACCACATGAACCATTTTAAACTTTTTGCCGGTGTGCTGGCGACCGCCTGCTTTGCCATGTCCTGCAATAATAGCGAGCCCAAACAGGAAGAGAAGGCTCCGGCTGCCGCTGCCCCGGCATTAAAAGAAGAGACGGTGACCATCCAGGCCGATGGCGCTTCCCTTGTCAGCTACATTGTATATGACGATTCTGTCAAGACCAAACGCCCGGCCGTGCTGGTGGTCCCTGAATGGTGGGGATTGAACGACTACCCGAAGATGCGCGCAAGGGAGCTGGCAAAGCTGGGCTATGTGGCTTTAGCCGTGGACATCTTTGGCGACGGGAAGATCGCCGACAACCCGGACAGCGCGGGCGCCTGGGCCAAGCCATTCTATATGCACCCGGAAAAGGCCAAGGCCCGCATCGACGCGGCCATCGCCAGGGTCAAGACCTATCCCCAGGTGGATACGGCGAACATCGGCGCCATCGGGTACTGTTTTGGCGGCGGCATCCTGATCAATACGGCCCGGCTGGGCGATGAGCTGAAGGCTGTCGTCAGTTTCCACGGCAGCCTGCTGGGTACGCCTGCGAAGAAAGAGCTGCTGAAGACAAAGCTGCTCGTCCTCCACGGCAATGCAGACCCGATGGTCAATCCCCAGGTGGCACAATTCAAAAAGCAGATGGACTCCATCGGCGCCGATTATAAATTCATTGGCTATGACAGCGCCACGCATGCGTTTACCAACCCCGCCTCTACGGAAAATGGGAAAAAGTTCAAGATGCCTATTGCGTATAATGCCAAGGCCGACACGGCATCCTGGAAGGAAATGGAGACTTTCTTTAGTTCGACGTTGAAGTAGGGCTGAGGATTGACGAAATGGTGTAGATGAATTAATCCTGTCTTTCCGACAATGGTCTAAAGCTACATTAGACGGAAGCCCGCAGCGAGAGCTGCGGGCTTTTGTTATTTGTGGAGTCTTACGATTGTCCATAACCCCCCCTGACAATGTCGCATTTCCACCCCGACCAAGCACTTCGTCACCGCTTAACTTTGTACGAATAAAACAATTCTATGCGTAAGTTAAAGTTACAGATGCAGGTCTCGCTGGATCTTTTTATTTCAAGCACGGAATCGGGTATGAAGTGGATGATCTGGCCGTATACCGGTCCATGGACCTGGGATGAAGAACTTAAGAAATATTTTGTCGATGTAACAGCTTCCAACGATACAATCCTGCTGGGCTGGGATATGGCCGACGGCGGTTATATCGATCATTGGACCAACATCGCCAATCAAAGGGACAACTCCCAAAGTGCCTTTGCGGCTAATGTCGTAGCAGCCCATAAACACGTCTTTAGCCGGACAAAGCGCCGGTCCCGCTGGGATAATACGACCACAACGACGGAAGACCTCGCTACAGAAGTTTTACGGCTAAAAAGTCTCCCCGGCCAAGACATGATCGCCTACGGAGGCGCCACCTTCGCCAATGCCCTGGTAAGGACCGGTCTAATAGACGAATATCATTTTATTATTAACCCCGCAATTCTTGGTAAAGGCGTTTCCATATTCACAAAAATGGGCGACATCCTTCTCCTTACGCCTGCTTCTGCCAAGGTCTATCCTTGCGGCGTAATCGTCCTGGTCTACCAGAAAAAATAGCGCCACTCTTTCTGCACATTGTCCTACTTCGGAAAATAAATGTAAATAAATTTGCGCAACTAAAAAGTTGCACATATATTTGCAACCTGTTGGTTGCTAATTAAACCCTGCATATGACACAAGACATATTCCAAGCAATAGCCGACCCAAAACGTAGGACCATTTTCAATCACATATAAAAATTAAATTAATGAGAGCAATTAATCCATGGATCAACTTCAACGGAAATGCCGAAGAAGCATTCACTTTTTACAAATCTGTTTTTGGCGGCGAGTTCTCGAAGGTCGTTCGTTTTAAAGACCTGTCAAGCTCCGAATTTCCGGTTGCTAAAAATGAAGAAAATAAAATAATGCAGATCGCTTTGCCTATTGGCAAACACAATGTGTTACTGGCCAATGATGTTCCCGAATTTATGGGACGAACAAACGAAAACGAAAACAGGTCGAAAATATCAGTTAGCGCAGATAGCCGCGAAGAAGCAGTCAAAATATTTAACGGACTATCAGCAGGCGGGAATATTGAGGGGCCCATTGGCGACACTTTCTGGGGTACATACGCTGGAATGTTTAGAGACAAGTATGGCATAGAATGGATTGTGGAATTTGACCCCAATTACGCCGGATAAATTTCTACTTCAACTTCTGCAGCACGCCCTTCCTCTTCACAATATTCTTGTAATCCCACTGGACCTCCCTTCCTTTCTCCAGCCAACGTTGAAGATTGTTCGTGTCTATATCGGCTACATCGGCGTAACGTACATTTGGCCGGCTCACATTTGCGGTCACCATTTTACATTGAACTTCCCATTTGTTACTGTAATTATTGAATCATGCGGGTGCTGAGGGTCATTAGAGTTTATGATCTGTCCGTAAATGTTCCCATGAAATGTCCCGCTGACTGTTGAATTGGTCACGGTAGCTACAGTAATGGAGTCGTCATAGCTTCCAAATAGCACTGATGAATAATTCATAGTGGTGGCTACCCCAAGCCCTCCTCTGTAGTCGTAACCTGTGTAAGTATAAAGTCCTGGTTTAGGCAGCCCTGGCCCTGGACCAGTAACAACAATCTCCAGGATAGACGATTTGAAAGGGGCGGAGTCGCCGCTGGCCGTGATGCTTATTTCATGCCCAATAGAACTGGTATCAATGGAGATATTAGTGTTGAAAGTCGTATTCTGCCCGTTCACCGTAGCGGATATGCCAGCGGGAGCAGGGTTAGAAGGGGTGGAATGGTTGCTTTTGTTACATGCTTCGAAGCTAACAAGGAGGATGGCACCATAAATTAGAGAGCGTTTCATAGAGGAATTATTAATAATTAGAAAGGAACGGGATTTTCACCAAAAAAATTGCCTGTTTTCGCAGTTCGACCGTATTAAACTGAAAAATATTGTTTTTCAGGCAAAATAACCAGGCTCTGAAGCCGTTATTAGGTGCGGTATATAACCTAATTGCCCAAAAACCTCCTTTAATGAAAAAGTTCCTTCTCAAAATCCCTTATTTCCTGTTGACTATTGTCTTTGCCAATTTGACGGCTTGTAAGAAAAGTGGTTCCGATGCCCCCAATGTTCACGATGCTTTCAGCGCAACACTTAATGGGAATAGTTTTCAGACCTCTACGGTTGAAGGGCTGGACATGACGAGTATCTCTACATTTGATATCGTGGCGACTCAACATTCGGGAAATGACAGTACTGTAATAGAGCTATCTTTCCCAGATACGCTGGCGATCAATAAAACGTATGATATCGGCGGCGGCCATTCAGGTGGTGCTTTCGGAACTTTTTATAATGGCGGTATGTGGTATCTGACTATGTACAGGCTCGGAGTTTCGGGCTCAATCACACTAACATCATTGGATAAGAACAATCATTTTGTTGCGGGCAGTTTCACAGGGGTTGCCAAATCAACAGCCGGCGACAGCATTGTTCTCAACAATGGGAAATTCAGTTCCAATTTTCAGGTACAATGACAATTATTTTTCTACTTTAACTTTTGCAGCACGCCCTTCCTCTTCACAATATTCTTGTAATCCCACTGGACCTCCCTTGCTTTCTCCAGCCAGCGTTGAAGATCGTTCGTGTCTATATCGGCCACATCGGCGTAGCGTATTTCGGCCGCTTTGAACTTACCCTCTTTCTGCAATCCCGGCTCGTCAAAAGACTGTCCACTCCAGAACATCAGGTTCATCCCATTCTTTCGCTGACTATAACCTACAATGGGATTGCCCTCCAGGAACCAAACGGGATGACGGTGCCATACTTTTTTCTCTGCTTCGGGCAGATGCCTGCAAATTTCCTGGTACAAAAAGGTTGCTATTTTTTGCTCAACAGGAGAAAGCGAGTCGTGATAAGCTTTGATTTCCGGTGTGATTTCCATAATAGTTGATTTGACAGGATAAAAATACATTTCCCTGGCCTTTGTCGTGAGGGGCATTCATGACTTTGAAGCGTGGTGTTTGCGACAATTGTTTAATGAACTAACCGGACTTCTTACGGAACCAGTAATTCCTCAAATGAAATATCCATCACAGGATAGTCCTTATACCCTGCGAAATCGAAATGCCACCATTCACTGGGGAAGATGACGAAGCCATGCTTCAGCATCACATCCTGCAGTAACTGGCGGTTCTTTCGCTGCGTTTCGGAAACATTCGTATAATTGGCAGCAGCGCGTGCTGTAAAATCATCGTAAGGAGTTGGCATGTCCAGCTCCTTGCCTGTTTTCAGATCGAGGAGCGTCAGATCCACGGCGCATCCCCTGTTATGGCGCGAACCGGTATAAGGGGAAGCGACAAAGTTCGAGTCGTGGTAGGCTTCCCAAAAATCCACCGTCACCCGATAAGGCCTGTAGCCATCATAGACTTTCAATCCATACCCCATCGGTTTCAGCTCCTGTGCAATATCCCGCAAAGCTTCCGCAGCAGGGAGCCGCAAAAAAGCCGCTGCGGTCCGGTACATGGGACGATGCATGATGTTATTGCTCGTTGCATAGCGGATGTCGAGCCGCACACCAGGGATGAATTTGTCCAGGGGCACGATCTTTTGCCGTGGATTGGCGGCTACCAGCTGCCGGTATTCCTGCATGGATGAGATCGGTTTTAATCCGTATTTATGTGCCGCCTCTTTTATAGAATAAGCCTGTATGAGCGCCGGGTTCTCGGGTGACAGCGTGAAATATACTTCCAGGTCTGCATTTTCTCCTACGATCCGGAAAGTTCCTCGCAGCTGATTCTCCGGAACGATCTCTTCCACGCGAAGGACCTTGCCGGCTTTATTGAAAAGCGCCGCGGCCTCTTTGCGCAGGGAGTCAATAAGATAATCGTCAAAAAAGTTCCCGCTAAAGATCCCGCTGGACTGCGCGTCCTTCCAGTCAGGCAACAAGGCCATTAATTGCTGCTGCCGTTGGTGGAGAATATCCGACACCGGTAGCTGCCGTGGCCTGAGCTGCGCAAGCGCTATCAGCCGCTCCATTACCTGCGCATTCAAGGCTGCCGTACCTTCATAAGTGAGGTTACAGAAAGAGACGACGCCGATGCCGTATTCCGGTAAGATGACCCAATTGCTGCCAAAGCCGGGTAATCCACCGCTGTGACCGATGAACTCCTTGCCCGCACAGTTCCTGCTCCAGGAAAGCCCGAAATTATACGCCGATATCCGTGGGCATAATTCCCCGGCAGCATTCCGGCCCTGTGTGTAAAAACCGCTGATCTTGCCCGGCTGATGCATTTCACGGACCGAGCTGCGCCGGACGGGGCCGGCATCGGCTCCACTCCGTGGAGGCCAGGCCGAAAGGTGGAAGCTCATATAGCGGCTGAAATCTTCCAACGATGTCAGCATCCCGCCCATGGCGCCGTAAGCCCCGCTGTGCAGCATGGCTTCCTCCTTCCATTGGTTGTTGAGCCAGCGATAGCCATGCGCAAGATCTTCCGGTTTCACCTCTGTATATTCCCAATAGGTGTGTTCCATGCCGAGCGGCTTGAAGATGGTCCGGCGGATATACTGTTCGAATGGCTCACCGGCTACCTTGGTGACGATGTGTCCCAGCAGCGTAAATCCCAGGTTGCTGTATTCATAGGCCAGCCCCGGCGTATTGGATAAGGACACTCCGCCTTTTATAAAATTGATCAGCTCCTCATCCGTGCGCTGTAACTGCCGGTCGCCCCAGGGATTGTCTTCCGGGAAGCCGGCCGAATGGCTCAGCAGGTGACGGATCGTGATGGGGGGGCTGTCATCGGTCAGGGGCCGGACCTGCTTCATCTCCGGGATATATTTATACACCGGGTCGTCGAGATCCAGCTTGCCTGCGTCCCGCAGCGACAGGATGGCCATGGCCGTAAAGCTCTTGGTCATCGAAGCGATCCGGTATACGGAATGGCTTGTCACCGGCATCTTCTTCCGGACATCGGCATAGCCGAAGGTACCGGTGTGCACCAGATGGCCATTCGCTACAAGGCCGTAGGCCAGCCCTGGAATATGGTGTTTCTCTGCATAGGCTTTATACATACTGTCAATGACGGGATAGGCGCCTTCGAGGGTTTGGCCGACAACGCTGGCGGATAGTAACACCGCCGGTAGAAGAAGTCTTGTTGCTTTCATCCGTACAAAATGTTTTTTTATATTTCTCATGCCCGGTGTCATAAATGGTTTAGTTGTAATAGACATTTTCTTCTTCCACCAGCTTTTTATAAGCCGCCGACTGCCGGGTGGACTGCGGCTTTGTCATTTCGACGATGCAATGCTTGATGGCGTTACAGATGCTGAAAGCCCCGATCAGGGGACTGAGAAAGTAATTGGGCGCCGGGTGGACAAAGAGCTCATGCCTGCTATAGGCGCATAGCGGAGAATATTCACTGTCTGTCAGCGCGATGGTCGTCGCTCCTTTTTCCTTTGCTTTCTTCAGCGCTTTGATCGTCTGGTTCTGACATTGATCAAAACCGATGGCCAGCACGACATCACCTTTGCCAAAATGTCCCATGTAATCGAACAGCATACCGTTGTACTCCGTGACGGCATGGGTTTGGGGAAGATGACTGCGCAGGAGGCTTTGCAGGTAGGCCGCCACATTGCCGATGTATCCCAGCCCGATGATATAGGTCTGCCGGGCCCCGATGATAGCCTGGCAGGCCAGCGTGATCTTCTCGAACGAAACTTTTTCAATCGTCCTGTTCAACATTTCCAGGTCCCTGGACAAAGCATTTCGGATAGCCTCATCCGTGCTGGTGCTGACGGCAAATTCACTGAGGACCTGGTTGAAGGAGTTTTTTCTGTCGTTGCGGATGATCTTTTCTTTCAGCCGCTTCTTCAGGTCGTGAAAGCCTTCCAGCCCAATACCCTGGCAAGCCTTGATGATGGTCACCGGGTCTACCTTCAGTTTTTTTGCCAGGTCGGCTGTATTCATGGAGATGATTTCCTCCGGGTGATCAAGGATGTATTTGATCACCCTGTATTTTTTCTTGGGCAGCAGCTCCAGGTCAAGTCCTTTTAAGAAATCCATAATTATGCGATTAATCTCTTTCTAAGGTAAATGTAAACTTTCGGAAATCAATATTTTTATTGATTTTTTAATTTTGTCAATGGTTGCATATATTTTTGCTCTTGGTAGGTTATTAGGGTTTTCCTTTATGGTTATTCCCGACAGCTATGAGCCTTCCGTCGCTGTACATTCGGTACCACTGGTCAGTAATTCTTTTTTCAGCGTATCGTACTATTGGACATTGGTGGCTGAATGCGCTGGCCGAATGTAAGGCTCCTTCAGGCTATAGCTGATCGGACGCCCGCGGATGGGGCGAGTGCAGGGATTCGACGGATACGGCGAGTGCGAAGGAGTTAAGGTGGGGATTTGCCATTCAAGGGGCTTAAGGTCGACCCTGCCCTGGAGCCGCCTAAATTGGCGAAGGAGAGTCAGGCACAATTGCTAAATTATAGTTTTTGTCGAATGCACTACTAATGCACAGTGGTACGACAATTTCAGCGGCGGAAGGGTTAGGGTCGCCGACAGAGCAGAGAAGAAAATCCACCAGCACCTAAACAAACCGCAAGCCACAAACTACAAGCCACAAACCAAATGAACAACGCAATCATCCTCACCGCCGGCATCCTCACCGGCTCCAACGCCAAAACAGCCCATGGCCTCATCCGGTCCAGCGCCCGCTATAATATCGTCGGTGTCATCGACGACAAGGCTGCGGGCCGCGATGCCGGTGAAGTGGTGGACAACATCAACAGGGAGATCCCGATCTATGCAAACCTCGACGACTTTCAGCAGCGCTCTGACAAAGAAGCGCAATATGCCATCGTCGGCGTTGCTTTTGCGGGCGGCAAGCTGCCGGAGCCCATACTCCGCCAGATAAGGGAGGCCATCACGGCGGGTATCTCCATCGTATCCGGCGCCCATGAATTTCTTTCCGATATGCCGGACATACAGCAACTGGCAAATGAGAATAGGGTAACCTTGTTGGATATACGCAAACCAAGGCCAAAACACCAGCTGAAATTCTGGTCGGGCGCCATCATGCAGGTGACTACGCCGGTGATAGCTGTCATGGGCACGGACTGTGCGCTGGGCAAACGGACGACGGCTGTGATGATCACCGATGCGATGAAAGAAAAAGGGATGACCGCGGAAATGATCTTCACAGGCCAGACAGGATGGCTCCAGGGACATCGCTACGGATTTGTGCTGGACAGCACCTGCAACGATTTTATTTCCGGCGAGCTGGAGCATGCTGTTGTCACCTGCTGGAAAGAAGCGGACCCCGACGTCATTTTCATCGAAGGGCAATCGGCCCTTTGCAACCCCAGCGGCCCCTGCGGATCGGAACTGCTGCTCTCCGCACAGTGCAAGGGCGTCATCCTGCAGCATGCGCCTGCGCGGGTATACTACAAGGGCCAGGAAAATACTGGGTACAAAATATCCCTGGCAAGGGAGCTGGAGCTGATCCGTCTTTACGGCTCCCGTGTGCTGGCTATCACGCTGAACACGGCGAAGCTCACGGCGGAGGAAGCGCGCACTCACCGGGGAAAGCTGGAAAAAGAATTTAGCCTGCCCGTGATCCTGCCGTTGGAAGACGGTATGGACCGTCTCTCCGGCATTGTACAGGAATATGTCACGACTTTCAAAAATACGCCATCATGAAGATCCAACGCATCCATGTCAGAAAGGAGGACCTGCTCCTTACCCGCCCTTATACCATCGCCTTCAAGACGGTGGAAGCCGTGGAGAATGGCATCATCGAGATCATCGCCAACAATGGATCAAAAGGCTACGGCGCATTCAACCCCAGCCATTATGTGGTGGGCGAATACCTGGAGGATGCGCTGGCCGTCCTCACGGAGGAAAATCTCGATGTGCTGATCGGCCGGGAGCTGGATGATATAGACGCGCTCTGTGCGATCGTACAAAATACCTTTAAAAACAGCCCTACGGCACGTACGGGACTGGAGATCGCTCTCTACGATCTTTTCACACAGGGGCTGGGCCTGCCGCTGGCGGGCTTCCTGGGTCAGCAGATCACGTCCATGCCTACTTCCATTACCATCGGGATCAAAGGCGTCACCGAAACGCTGGAGGAGGCGAAAGAATATACGGGTCGTGGCTTTAAAATATTAAAGGTGAAGCTGGGCATCTCCCTGGAAGAGGACCTGGAAAGGCTGGTCCGGCTGCGTGAAACCTTTGGGTACGGCATCGGCATCATCATCGATGCCAACCAGGGATATAATGTGGAGCAGCTGTCAACATTTACGACGCATACCCAACATCTTAAGATCAGTCTGATTAAGCAGCCCCTGCCTGTTGGGCAGGAGGACGCCATGCGCCGGCTGCCAGAAGACATCAAAAAGCTCATCGCCGCCGATGAATCCCTCGTCACACCGGAGCATGCTATCGAACTGGCAGCGCCACCCGCCGCCTGCGGATTCTTCAACATCAAGCTAATGAAGTGCGGCGGCATCAGCCAGGCCCTCAGGATCGCCCAAACCGCCGCGGGCCGGGCCATCGATCTCATGTGGGGCTGCAATGATGAAAGTATCATCAGCATCACCGCCGCCCTGCATACAGCTTTCTCCTGCCCCCATACGAAATTCATCGACCTGGACGGCAGCCTGGACCTGGCCAGGGATGTGGTGGCAGGCGGCTTCCGGCTAAAGGATGGGGTTATGTCCATATCCGGCAAGCCGGGCCTGGGTCTGACAGCGTTGTAAGACGGCCCGAACAACCGGGACAACCCAAAGACGGCCCCCACTGTGGAAAAAAAGTCCCTTTCTCCCGGGCATGTTATTTGTACCCCTCCCTGTATGGCGACCACAACCGTACTGGACGACGAGCTGCATTGGTATAAGGATGCGATCATCTATGAATTGCATATAAAGGCTTTTTGTGACGGCGACGGAGATGGCATAGGTGATTTTCATGGCCTTTTGCAAAAGCTGGATTACCTGCAGGACCTCGGCGTTACGGCCATCTGGCTCCTGCCTTTTTACCCTTCGCCCCTGAAAGACGACGGCTATGACATTGCAGATTACTACAACATCAACGCCTCCTATGGCGATATACCCCTCTTCCGTCACTTCCTGAAAGAGGCCCACAAACGCAACCTGAAAGTGATCACAGAGCTGGTGATCAATCATACTTCGGACCAGCATGCCTGGTTCCAGCGGGCACGCAGGGCGCCCAAAGGCTCAAGAGAAAGGAATTTTTATGTGTGGACCGATAACCCCGATCAATACAAGGACGTCCGCATTATCTTCCAGGACTTCGAAGGTTCCAACTGGACCTGGGACCCGGTGGCGGAACAATATTTCTGGCACCGCTTCTTCCATCATCAGCCCGACCTGAATTACGACAATCCCCTGGTCCAGGAAGAAGTGCTCAAGATCATCGATTACTGGTGTAAGATGGGCGTAGATGGTTTCCGGCTGGACGCCGTGCCCTACCTTTATGAAAGAGAAGGGACCAACGGGGAGAACCTGCCCGAGACACACCTCTTTTTGAAAAAGTTGAGGAAATATGTGGACGAGCATTTTCCCGGCACGGTTTTCCTTGCCGAGGCAAACATGTGGCCGGAAGATTCCGTCTCCTATTTCGGCGAGAGCGACGAATGCCATATGAACTACCATTTCCCTGTAATGCCCCGCATGTTCATGGCCCTGCAGATGGAGGACCGTTATCCCATCACCGATATTTTCGAACAGACCCCCGACATACCACCCACCTGCCAGTGGGCCATCTTCCTGCGCAATCATGACGAGCTCACGCTCGAGATGGTCACCGACGAAGAACGCGACTATATGTATAAGGTCTATGCCAGGGACCCGAAAGCGAAGATCAACCTGGGCATCCGCCACCGCCTGGCGCCGCTGCTCGACAACAGCCGGAGCAAAATAGAATTGCTGAACTCGCTGCTCTTCTCCCTGCCGGGAACGCCTGTCATCTATTACGGAGATGAGATCGGCATGGGAGATAATTTTTACCTGGGCGACCGCGATGGGGTGCGTACTCCGATGCAGTGGTCCCCGGACCGTAACGGGGGCTTTTCCATCGCCAATCCACAGAAATTATACCTGCCGCTGATCCTTGATCCCGAATATCATTACGAGTCGGTGAACGTGGAGACACAGCGCAGCAATACGTCTTCGTTGTTCTGGTATATGAAGCGGATCATCAGCGTCAGGAAAAAGTTCAAGACCTTCGGCCGGGGCAGCCTGAAGTTCCTCAATGCGGAAAATCCGAAAGTCCTCAGCTTTACGCGCACCTATGAAGAAGAGACGCTGCTCATCGTTGTAAACCTGTCAAAATTTTCACAGGCGGCAGAGGTGGACCTGCAGGCGTACAAAGGATATGTTCCCGTGGATGTGTTCAGCAAGAACCGGTTCCCCGTGATCAAGGACGATGGAGCCTACTTTTTTACGCTGGCGCCTTATAGTTTCCAGTGGTTCGTACTGGAGAAAGCCCACCCGGAAATGGATGAGGACAAACCACTGCCGGGACTCATCCTCCGGCAATGGGAAGCATTGATGGAAGGCAGCGCCCTCCGGCAGCTGGAAAGCAATATACTGCCCCGTTACCTGCAAAAAGTAAAATGGTTCACCGGAAAGGACAGGAGCCTGTTCCAGACCAGTATCGCCGGCTTTATGAAAGTTCCTTTTGACAGTCGCCCGGCTTTCTGGCTGCTGTTGGAGATCGCCGAGCAAAATGGAACTTCCGGCCTTTATCAGCTGCCGGTGCTGTTTGTCAATAATGAACAGGCGGACAAGATCGTCGTAACGTACCCCGAAGCGCTGATAGCCCGGGTCCGTTCCGAAGAAGGGGAGGGGGCCCTGGTGGACGCATTTTTTGTCCCGGAATGGCAGCTGGACCTGTTTCACAGGATGGCGGGACACAAACAGGTCACTGCCACAGGACAGCGCATCGAATTTGCAGGCGGCGCAACCCTGAAAAACAACCTGGAGAAAGGAGAGGCCGTGCCCCGCATACATACATCTGACCTGTTCAATACTTCCATCACCTATAATGGGTCCTTTTTTTTGAAGATGTACCGCAAAGTGGAAATTGCCATCAATCCCGACCTTGAAACGACACGGTACCTGACGAAGGAAGCTAAATTCGAATATATCCCCGCTTTCGTCGGCGATATCGAATGGAAAAGCAAGAGAGGCCCCATCGTGCTGGGATTGATGCAGGAAATGATAGAGAATCACGGAGATGGCTATGGTTATTTCCAGGAGCGCATCCATAATTACATAGAACGTCTGCTGGCAGGCGGCAGAGACCCGCTGCTGTGGGAACAAAGGCAGGGGACCCTCATGGCGCCTGTATCCTTCGACACATTGCCACAGGACCTGCAGAACCTGCTAGGGCGTCCCGCTGCAGAACAGGCCCGCCTCCTGGGGATACGCACTGCACAAATGCACCTGGCCCTGGGCTCCGGCGCCGATGACAAGGATTACCGGCCCGAAGCCTTCTCGCTGCATTACCAGCGATCGCTTTTTTCTTCCCTGCAATCACTGGTTAGGGAAACCTATCAGAACCTTTCGCGCAATAAGAGCAAGCTCCCGCCTGACATGCAGGCCAACTCGGAAAGGATCACGGCTTACCGGCCGCGGCTGCTGGCGATCTTCAAGCGGATCTATGCCAAAAAGCTGGACGCACTGAAGATACGTCTGCATGGCAATTATCACCTGGGACAGGTGCTGCTCACCGGTAAAGATCTTTCCATCAGCGACTACAGCGGAGATCCTGCCTTAAGCTATAGTGAAAGAAGATTGAAGCGTTCGCCCCTGATCGATCTGGCTTCCATGGTGCTCTCCTTCCATAAGGCGGCTTTCGAAGGATTTATGAACGATCTGCAGCTGCAGGAAACAGACCGCATTGCTTTCCAGCCTTTTGCCGCCCTCTGGGCGCACTATATGAGCGGATTTTTTATCAATGCCTATATGGCTAAAATAAAAGAAGCTCATATGCTGCCCGCCGGTGCGAACGACCTGGAGATGATGTGGCAGAACTACCTGCTGCAACGGGCGATCCAGGCTTTCAATGAGGCGTTGAGGAACGATCCTTCACGGTTGATCATCCCATTGACCCTGATCAGGAATATTCTGCGGGAGGACCCACCCACCATTTCAGCGGCCCTGCCTAAAGGCGCCGCCGCGGATCTACAGGAGGAAGTTATCGGATCAGCATGACATTGCCGGACGTCTGTTTTCGTGCGCCGCCTGCATCTTCATAATCGATCTTCCATATATAAGATCCGGCAGGCTGTTGTTGGTTTTTAAACGTTCCATCCCATCCTCTGCTTCCATTGGTCGTAAAAAAAACGATCTCTCCCCATCTGTTATAGATGGCAAAGCTGATAACTTTCTCCGGAGATGAAGGGGGGATCCGGAACAAGTCGTTGCTGCCATCTCCGTTCGGTGTAAATGCATTGGGCATTTGCAATGTATAAGATACATTGATCGTTGTCTTCGCTGATGCGGAACATCCGTTGCCGGCTGTAACAAGCAACTGGTAAAGGGTTGTAACATGCGGCGCCGCTACAGGATCAGGCAGGCTGGGGTCGTCCAGTCCGGTTGCCGGCGTCCACTGATAGATGGCAATGTCGCCTGTGATGACTGGTTTTAGCTGAATGCTTTTTCCCCTGGCTATGGTGATGTTTTCTTCCATCGTGATCTCCGGGATGGGATTGACGGTCATCTGTATATTATTCGCCGATGGGACAGGCTGGCTGCAGGCGATGCTTCCGGTCATTATACAGCTTACGATGTCGCCGTTTGCCAGCGCGGTCGTGGTAAGGAGGGTGCTATCCGTCCCGGTGTTGCTGCCGTTGATCTGCCATTGATAGTGTGGATGGTCGCCTCCGTTCGTTGGATTGGCGGTAAACTGTACCGGATCTCCCACACACACCTTTGTGCGCGTGGCGTCAATATCCACAGACGCGTTTACTGCGCTTTGGATGACGATGCGATTGGAAGTGTCTGTAGCATTGACCCTGCAAAGAGCATGATCCGTAATGACGCAGTAGACCGTATCTCCGCCTGCGAGATCGTTCCTGGAATAGTCCGTTCCGGTCATACCTGTATTCAGCCCGTTTACGCACCATTGATACGAAGGGTTTACAACGGTGGAACCCGGAGTGGCAGTGAACGTGATCATTTCTCCCTGGCAGACGGGATCTTTGGACGCGGTGATATTTATAGATGGATCTCCCCCGACAGGAGGGGGATGCCAGTTCAAAGCATATAAGGTATGGGTCGAATTGTCGAAAGAATAGTCAAGGACATTCTCGTCGCTGGTCGATCCGGCATTCTGGGCATACGGGTAGAGGGTCTTTGACAAGACAACGCCGGTGTGGATATCCACTACATAAAAGTAGTTATTGATGCAGGCGGTCGAAAGAGGGTCTGCACCAACGAACATGTACTTGCCTGAGGACTCGTCAATGGTATAGGCGTAGATATCAGGTAAAGAAAGTGCGGGTAGATCGGCAATCACATGCGTTGCTCCAGTGGCAATAGTAACGGAATCGAATTGTGAGAAGGGCAGTGCGGGTGAGCCGTCGATGCCATACAGGTGACCATCGGAGTTGTTGTATACGAGCTGGGACAGACGTGTTCCGGCGGCAAGATCGGACTGATACAGGACGTTCCCCGTGGACGCATCGATGGCAAAAAGTGTGGACACGCTCAGGCAGATGTACACATGGCCTGTTTTATCAAATGTACTGCCCGAAAAGCCGGAAAATGACGGAATGCTTTTCATCGTGTGCACGACGCCGGTGGCAGGTTCTATCCAGGAAAAATAGCCAGTTCCCGTAGCGTCAAGATAAATGCCGTATAAGGTGTCTTTGGCATTGTCGTATTGCAGACCGCTTATAATACCCCCTGAATAGTTGGAAGGGAACTGCGGCTTGGAAACTACCGCCCCCGTCAATGCATCGATAGTATAGAGATCAAAAGGCAGCGCCCCGGTAGCATTACCCTGGAAGAAAAACCGGTGATGGTTTTCGTCAAGGGCAGAATTTCCTGTTATCCATGTTACTTGCGGAATGCCGGCAATGCGGTTGAGCGAAAGATCTGAAGGATTGAGTGTGACGAAGAACTCATACTGTGCATTGGCCGGGGAGGATATCATCGCCAGGCAGACCATCAACAATATATGTCTGAAAATTACGATCATGTTGAAAATTCAATGCTCGGGAAGGTAAAGGGGCGAAAAAGTTTCAATCGTTCGGGCGACTGGTCGGGGGATAAATGATAGAACGCTCAAATATAGGGGTATTCGCTGTAGCAGACAACCTCGTCTAGCCTCCGTCGGGACATTTTCCTATATTTGGCCATATCGACCGACTATGAATAAGATCCTTTCAGTCGCATTATCCATTCTCTCCCTGGCTGTCCATGGCCAGGATACCGCCGGTGTCAGAAAAGATAGTGTCCAGCCAACGCCCTGGGCTCTATACCATGCCATCGAGGCAAGGTTGGACTCCATATTGGAGGAAGACCAGTCCGGTCGCCGGATGCTGGATGATCTTTCCAAAAAACACAACACCCGCAAAGTAGATTCCCTGTGGAAGGTCATTGGGAAAAAAGATGCGGCCAACCTGGCCAATGTGAAGGAGATCCTGGATAAATATGGCTGGCTGGGCATAAATGAGATCGGCGAGAAAGCTAATCTCGCTTTGTTCCTCGTCATCCAGCACGCCGACTCCCTTACACAGGTGACCTGCCTTCCGATGATGCGGCAGGCCGTAAAGGAAGGAAAAGCGAAAGCGGAACATCTGGCCTTACTGGAGGACAGGGTCCTGACAAATCAGGGGAAGCCGCAAATGTATGGCAGCCAGGTAAGGACCAACAGATCGGGTAAAAATGAATTCTTTCCCATCGCGGATGAACGCAACGTCAACAGGAGAAGAGAATCCGTGGGACTTGAACCCCTGGAAGAATATGCCCGCAATTTCGGCATCGACTATCATCTGCCTAAATGATCGACGTCGACCGGAGGAGGTGTTTCAGTGTTCCCGGCAGGCCGTTGCCACCAGCTATCCAGCGGCGTATATTGAGAAAAGAAACCACAGTTCTGCAGATAGAAAGCATTCCCTTTTACCCCGCCGGCATAATCCATCCTGTATCCCTTGCGGGCCGTATTGTCACCCGTAAAACGCGCCTTGTGCAATGCCAGCCATTTCCCTTCCGGCGTTCTGATCCACTGGTGATCGAAAAGCACATATCTGGTCTTATCCCCCTGCTCCGGATCGAAATTTTCAAGGAAGGAATGGAGGCCTGTGAGCCAGCTTTGCGTCTGCGGTCTGCGAAAGCACGCTATCAGTCTCCACTTACCTTCTTCAGGCGCATAGAACCAGGCGGTAAATTCCGTATAGTTGTCTGCTGCCGGCCGGGCGTGTATGAGGAAGCGGTAGAGATTGCCCGCATTCCAGGGATAGATGAGATAGCTCTGGCCTCCCGACCCTTCATTGCCGAACGCACCGGCATGCACGCCTTCCCCTTTTTTTACCAGGATGATCTTCTGGCTGTCGGGTATGGCGGCCGGATCGTCAGTATTGAAAGGGCTCCAAACAGAGAAAAGTATACGCCGTTCCTTTGGGGAGTTGACCTGCATCCCGAAGTAACCCTGGGAAAAACCATCGGCCATAAAAAATGATCCCTGCACATCCTGTCCCGATGGCACAAAGACCTCATTGTAGAACCATTCTGCGCGGATGTCTTCAGGCAGGGAGTAGTTCAGGTGCACGGAGGGGCCCCGTCTGCCCCAATAAAAATAATTTCCTTCGTCATTGGGGACATAAGCTGCGCCCTGTATGGCCGGGCCTTTCAGGGTGATGCTTTGCACCGCGGGGCCGGACAGGTTCAAAGTCTGATATCCTGTGTCCCTGATGTCGAATGTGAAGATGACATACTGACCCGTTGTGACATGCAAGGTCCCGGTGTGCCTTAGCCGGAAATAGACGGTGTGAAGGGTGGGGGAGCTGCTCCAGGCGTTGCCGCCGAATGGCACGACGATGGAATTCGTGTCGTTTTGTGCCGAGACTCGTAGGGCAGTCATTATTAACAAACCTGCCTTCAACCACCTTTTTGCCGGCGTCATAAAGATATTTTATACGTGAGGGAGACCAGTCCCGTGTTATAGGTCTTTGTATCGATGAGCTGCAGCGGCACTCCATTGGGACCTTCGATATAACCGTCGAGGCTGACGGCCACTCCCAGTATTATTTTGCGCATAAGGTTGATCTCTTTTGCTGTAAAGGTAAATTATATAGTGATCCTCCCTTCGATGACGGTGACTGCCTCACCGCTCAGCAGAACCCTGTCGCCTGTTAAAACTATCTTCAGCTCCCCGCCACGGGGCGAAGCCTGGTAAGCAAAGAATTCCTGCTTGCCCAGCCGCGCCGCCCAGTAAGGCGCCAGGCTGCAGTGGGCTGTGCCGGTGACATGGTCTTCCACAAAACCTACGGGTACCGCGAAATAACGTGAAATAAAATCATAGGGAGAGCCTTCTTCTCCTCTGCTGGTGATGACACAACGGTGATCCTTCAGCAAGTGGATGTCGGGGATAAAATTCCTTACTTCGGCTGCGGAAGACAGTTCCACGATATAACGGTCAACGCTGTACACGACGTTCCGGTAGCCGCCGGAAAATAATTCCTGCAGTTCGGCAGGAAGAGGGCGCGGTTCGTTATCGCGTGCGGGAAAATCCAATTCTATCCAGTCATCCTGCTGTGTGGCGGTCAGCGTCCCGCTCAGGGTATGGAAGTGGAGTGTCTTATCCTTTGGTTCCAGCCCCTTTTCCCACAAGATATGCGCCGTGGCGAGGGTAGCATGACCGCAGAGCGGCATTTCCATACGGGGGGAGAACCACCGTAAGCTGTAGCCCTCCGGCGTGCTGAGGAGGAATGCAATTTCCAGGTGGCTGTTCTCTTTGGCGATGGCCTGAAGCAGGTGGTCCGCCATAGGCGTCTCCAGCAGACAAACGCCGGCAGGGTTGCCATTGAAAGGCCGGCTGGTAAAAGCGTCTACCTGGTAAAAAAGGATGTTCATCGTTCTGAAGTTTTAGTAAGCCTGCGGTGATAATTGATCTGGCCCATATGCCAGCTGAAATGGGCCAGTAAATGGGTCAGCACAAAGGCTATTGTTTGTTTTTCCGCCAGGAACAACACTTCAGCCGGAAATTGGTTGTCCAGGTCTTTCTCGCCCAGCGGAGACAGCGTTTGCCGTATCCGGGAAAGAGTGTCCTTTAGCAGTTCCACCAGCTGATGCCGTTCAAACTGCCGTTGACCAAATTCCGCATCCCTGTTACGCTTGTAAGGAATCTTGCCGATGGCCTGTCCGATATACGTATTGAGATTGCCGATCAGATGCTGGGACAGGTGGCCCGCCGAATTCTTAATATCTCCATCCGTTGTCCAGATGTCTTTATCCTGTTCGTAGACTGTGAGCTCCGCGATCAATCTGTTGATGTCCCGTTCATAAAAAAATAGAAATTCCATGCCGGTCATATAGATAAATTTGTTTTCCAATGCAAAGATGCAGCAAATATAAAGCCTACATTTAGGGGATAAAACCATTCCCCAATGCCCCATGCCAAATGGATCCTGATAGGCGGATTGATGTTTTCCTCGTTAGGCCTTGTTGCGCAGCCTGCCGCGACAGCTTACCGGGAGCCTTTCCGGCCCCAGCTGCATTTTTCTCCAAAGGAAAAATGGGCCAACGACCCCAATGGCCTCGTCTATCATAATGGCGTGTATCATCTTTTTTTTCAGCATTACCCGGGCGACATCATCTGGGGCCCGATGCATTGGGGACATGCTGTCAGCAAGGACCTTATCCATTGGCGGCAGCAGCCCATCGCGCTGTATCCCGATAGCCTGGGCTATATTTTCTCCGGCTGCGTGGTAGTGGACTCCGCCAATACCAGCGGTTTTGGACAAAATGGTAAAGTGCCCATGGTCGCTGTCTTCACGCACCACGACCCCGCAGGTGAAAAAAAGGGGAGTATAGATTATCAGTATCAAAGCCTTGCCTATAGCCTGGATAATGGCAATACATGGACCAAGTACAAGCAGAACCCCGTGCTGAAAAATCCCGGCATCGCGGACTTCCGCGATCCCAATGTGATGTGGTACAAGCCCGGTAAAAAATGGGTGATGACGCTGGCAACCAGCGACAGGGTCACCTTCTATTCTTCCCGCGACCTGAAAAGCTGGACCAAAGAAAGCGAGTTTGGCAAAGACCAGGGAGCGCATGGGGGAGTCTGGGAATGCCCTAATCTTTTCCCCATGCAGCTGGGAGGAGCCAGCTATTGGGTGCTGCTGGTGAGCATCAATCCCGGCGGACCTAACGGAGGATCGGCAACGCAATATTTCATCGGCCAGTTCGATGGCAAAAATTTTTACACCGGCGGCAGCACGACCAAATGGATCGATTATGGACCGGACGACTATGCCGGCATCACCTGGAATAATACGGGAAAAAGAAAAATATTCCTCGGCTGGATGAGCAACTGGATCTATGCCAACCAGGTGCCTACCACGGCATGGCGCAATGCCATGACCCTGCCCAGACAGCTGCAGTTGGTTCGTGCCCGGGGAGGGGAGACCTATCTCGGCTCGCTGCCTGTGAAAGAATTGAATAGCCAGGCAGAAAAGCCTGTCATTATAAACCGTCTGTCCATCGATACTATGACGGACCTCACCCAAAAGATCGGTCTTACGGGCCCTCAATATAAAATAGAGCTGCATGCCGACAGCCTCAGGGATTTTTTCATCACTTTTTCCAACGCGCAGGGGCAGCAGATGGTCCTGGGATATGAGAAAGCGTCCAACCGGTGGTACATCGATCGTGCACTTTCCGGTAAGACGGATTTCAATAAGGAATTTCCGAAAAAATTCTTTGCTCCCGGGATCGCTGCCACTAAAACGCTGGATCTTACGGTGGTGATGGATGCCGCTTCCCTGGAGCTATTCGCCGATGGCGGCCTCACCGTAATGACGGCTGTGTTTTTTCCCGATACGCCTCTGACCCGATTGCATATCGGTACGAATGAGCCCTGGAAGATCCGGCGGCTGTCTTATACGCCGCTGCACTCCATCTGGTAAAGGCAAATCCGGCCGGCAGACACTGCCGGCCGGATGACGGGAAATTTATTCCTTATTCTTTATCGCCGGCCAGTTCTTGTCCGCCTTTTGAATATACCCGGTCTGGTCCTTGCTCCATGTTTTCCTGATGTCCGCGTCGTAATTTAAATAGAGCTTGCCGCCTGCCACGGTGAATGCCTGTGGATCGGTCGGCGCCTTATGCCCCTGTGAGGTGCCGTAAGCGCAATAGCCGCCGTATTGTGGCGCATATTGTTCAGGGTTAGCTTTGAAAAGGTCCAGGTCCTGCTGGCTCTCGAAGAGCCATTTTGCATCCTTCCATGTATAGGAATACCGGGTGTCGCCCTTCACCGCCTTGCCTTGTTTGAAGTAGGCCACCGCGTCATAGCCGTGGATAGCGCCATCGGAGGTTTTGTATATTTCCGACTTTTGTGCGAGGGCCGATACGGCCAGGGTCAGGATAAAGCCTGCCAATAACATTAATTTCTTCATGGTTGCATTTTTTATAAAGGTAGGAGGGGGCATGCCCGGGTCTGTGTCAGGTATTTGACTAAGAAATAATTATTCACAATTATTTCCCTACATTGAACGCAAAATCATTTCCATGGGCAGTCGGAGACTATTATATATAATATTTTGGATAGCACTTCCTGGTGTAATCGCAGCGCAGTCTTCTCGTCCCTCTCCGTCAGGCCGCCCGGTGGCGCGGCCCGGCCGGCCCGCTCAGCGGCCTCCCGGCAATGCAAGACCGCCGGTGACGCGTCCTCATCATAAGCCCAGGCCCCCGATCAGTCATCGTCCTCCGGGCTGGGGAGCACACCGTCCGCCATATACCCGGCCGCCCCATCTCTGGGAAGGACATCATTATTACACCTATCACCGGTATTATTACCATCCCTACAGGCCCTATGTATTCGGACCGGCATGGCATCCTGTAGGATTTTTCGTCAATGTCGTGGCCGCTACCGCCGCCGTAGTGGTGGTCAATGACATGCATTATCATTATGATGCGGGGGTATTCTATCAGCCTTATAATGGCGGCTACCAGGCAGTGGCGCCTCCGCCCGGCGCCGTCGTTCCCGAATTGCCGCCGGACAGGACCCCTGTACAGGTGGGAGAGGATACCTACTTCTATTTTGGAGGAATATTTTATGTGCAGGCGCCGAATGGCTTCCAGGTGGTACCAGCCCCTGCCGGCGCCATCGTATACAATCTGCCCCAGGGATGCACCCAGGTGCAGGCAGGCAATATCACATACCTGCAATACAACGGCGATTATTATCAGCCCGTCGAAGTGGACGGACAGCCGGCCTATGAGGTGGTCAATATAGAGGAGTAGCGCTGCCTTCTCTTTCTATGACCTCCACCCGGCGGGGAGCCACGACGGCCACGCTTTTGACGGCGGTCCGCGGCCTGACGGGACGTACAGGCTCTACGGGTTTGACTGGTCGCACAGGCTCGGCCGGGCGTACAGGTTCGGCATTCCTGAAGGTCTCCCCGGTTCGCACCGCTCTCCTGGTCCCCAGTTCAACCTCTTCCGCCTCCGGCAATATCATCCCGGGCACCGGACGAGCTATGGCCGTCCGGTTGATCCTTTTGACAAGGATCCGCCCGCCGATGATAAAACATAGCAATAGGATAAAGCCACCCCTGAAAGGAAGTATGCTATACTCCGTCAAAGGGGTATGGATATCTGCATGGATACCGAAAGAATCAATGCCGTTGCGCACCTGCCGGGGAAGAAGCCCCTGCGCAAAATGATAGACCAGCGCCCCCGCCGACATCCAGAGCGCCAGCACAATAACCCCTCCCCAGATGGTGCTTAGCCTTCCCGTGGGAGCGTACTCCTGGCGAACGGGAGATGCGGTGGGGGTCATTGAATAAAAGAGTGAAAAAAGGACGGCCACCGGCAGCGGGTTGATCTGTGGCAGGGCCACCGGTATATCCAGAAAAACAACCATCAGGCTGATACCTCCCAGGTCAGCCATCCAGGGGCAAAGCGCCTCAATTAAATATCTGTCCAGTAAGATCGCTATCACAAACAACACCAACACAACGGGCAGGGGCCGGCGAAGGCCATAGTCGGCATTCATGTATTAATTTTTAAATATAGATTATGTACAGATTGGATCGATAGCTATTCAGGGGATCTTGGAGGGAAGTTCGGGTAAAAACGACGGGAAAGGAAAAATCCATATGGCCGAATTGTCAAAACATCGTTAAAGTCCGCCTTTCGCAGAATAAAGCATCCCGCCGTATGCAATTTGCCCGGCGGCTGCATCCCATCCGGAAATAGCTTTTATGCAACCCAAGACCCGTTTTGTGAGGCTGGCAGCTGTCCTGTTGTTATCGGCCGCCGCTCACACCCTCCGTGCCCAGGTACCCTTTATGAAAGTAGACGGAAAGGAATCCAACCTTGTCTATCTCCAGCAGCTGAATGTAGACGTCCGCATCCATGGCAACATCGCCACCACCGTCTGGACCATGACCTTTAAGAACAGCACCGGCCGGACCCTGGAAGGGGAGCTGCACTTTCCCCTGGCGGAAGGCATCACCGTCTCCCGTTATGCCCTGGACATCGACGGCCGGCTGAGAGAGGCCGTGCCCGTGGAAAAAGAAAAAGGCACGATGGTCTTTGAAAATATCGAGCGGCGCAGGGTGGACCCGGGCCTCCTGGAAAAAGTGGAAGGCAATGGGTTCCGCACCCGCATCTATCCCATCACGCCTCATGGCGTACGCAAGGTGCTCATCGGCTATGAAGAGGAGCTGTCCGCCGGGGTCTCGTCCTCCCTGCGCTGGCGCCTGCCCCTGGCATTCTCCCAACCCCTGGAAACATTCAACCTCACCGTACAGGTATTTCGTGGTGCGGTGAGGCCCGTGATAGAAGAGAACATCGACGGAGCCTTCCGTTTTGAAGAATGGGAAAACAGCTGGTCCGCCGCCCATCAGTGGCAAAATTTCAAAGCGGACAGGACGCTGACCGTCCTGATCCCCCGGACGCCTGACGAGCATGATGTGATCATGCAGCAGGCGGGCAACCATTACCTGTACCTGCTCAGCGCCTTCCCAAAGCCGAAAAAGATAGCGAAACCCCAACCGCATCATATCACTATTTTCTGGGACGCCAGTCTCAGCGGCCTCACCCGCGACCATGAAAAAGAGCTGCGGCTGCTGGACGCCTATTTCCGCCAGCTGCAGGAGGTGGAGGTCACCCTGGCGCCATTCAGCTATATTACGCATGCCCCGGCGCATTTCAACATTCATAACGGGCAGTGGCAGCTGCTGAAAGACTCGCTGGCGCACATCGTCTATGACGGCGCTACGCAATTCGGGGCCTTGCGACCGGAAGAATATTTTTGTGACGAGTACCTGCTGTTCAGCGACGGGCGCAGCAATTACGGCAGCGACCAGATGCCGCCCGCTTCCAGGCCACTGTATGCCGTCGCCGCCACGGCGAAGGCCGACTTCCCGTTCTTACGTGATCTCACGGAAAGGACAGGAGGCGGGTTGATCAACCTGGAAACAGGCACCATCGACGAGGCGAAGACGCAGCTGTTGTACCAAAGCCTTTATTTCATGGGCGTCAGGACCGACCCTGCCCTGGAGGAAAGCTATCCTTCCCAGCCCATCCCCGTCGTGAACAGCATCTCCGTGGCGGGCATCAGCTACCAGCCTGCGCATGAAGTGGTCCTGCAATTCGGCTATGGCGGAAAGGTCGTCAGCGAGTCCAGGGTTGCCCTGGACTTCTCCCGTCAGAAAGCCGCCGGTATCGATCTTGAAAAGATCTGGGCGCAAAAGAAGATAGCCCAGCTGGACAGGCATTATGAAGACAACAAAACAGAGATCCGGCAGCTGGGCCGCCGGTATGGACTGGTCACAAGGAACACCTCCCTCATCGTACTGGAATCCGTGGAGGACTATGTCACCTACAATATCGAGCCCCCGGCCGAGCTGCGGGAGGAATACGACCGGATCATAAAGGTCAGGGGCGAGACGGAGAGGGATAGGCGCCGTACGACGACGGAAAATGCGGAGGAATACTTCAATGAACTGCTTACCTGGTGGACGACGGAGCATAAATATGTCCAGCCGGCGCCGGAGGTGAGGAACAGGCCGTTGGCTCCCCGTGCTGATTCACTGAGGGACGGGACCACCGTGCAATACGAGATGGCACCCATAGCGTCGGATGAATTTTCCCGGAACGCCACTCCAGGCCGGAGCGCCGCACCGCACGCGAATTACAGGGACGCCGCACCAACACAGGCTCCCCCGCTACCGGCCCAGGCCCTGCAAGGCAGAGTTGCCGGAGTGACTGTCACGTCCGGGGTCAGGCTCCGGGGAATGGCCAGTAGCGCAGCCGATAAAAAAGACGAAGAAATATCATCGGAGCGTGAGGCGACCCCCTCTTCCGGCCAGTTCAAAGCCTTCCGTCGCGAAGTGCAGACGGCCTACCTCACCCGGCTGAAAAAGACCCCCGCCGGCGAACAGTATGCCGTCTACCTGCAGGAGCGCAAGGCGCAGCTCTACACGCCTGTCTTCTATTTCAACACGGCCCATTTCTTTTTCAAACAGGGCAGAAAGGAGCTGGGGCTGCAGATCCTCTCCAACATCGCCGAGCTGGATATCGAGAGCTACGAGCTGTATAAGATGCTGGGATACGAGCTGCGCCGGCTGGGTGAGTCCGCCGCCGCCTGCGCCGCCTTTAAAAAAGTGCTGGACTGGCGGCCTTTCGAGCCCCAGAGCTACAGAGACTATGGACTGGCGCTGCAGGACGCCGGCCGTTACCAATCGGCCCTCGATACCCTCTACACGGCCCTGGTGAAGAATTATGATGCAGGTATCAACGCCCTTTACCCGGGCATCGAGGAGACCATCCTCCCCGAGATCAACAACCTGGTGGCCCTGAAAGGCGACAAGGTGAATTTCAGCAGGATCCCCAGGAACCTCCTGAAGAATATGCCCGTGGACATCCGGGTCGTCCTTAACTGGAACATGAACGACACGGACATCGACCTTTGGGTGACGGACCCCAACGGCGAGAAGTGCTTTTACAGCCATAAGGAAACGGCCCTGGGAGGACGTATATCCAGTGACTTCACCCGCGGCCTCGGTCCGGAACAGTTCCTGCTGCGACGGGCGGTAAAGGGCCGGTACAAGGTAGAGGTCGATTATTATGGAGATACCCAGGTAAAGCTGGCCGGCCCCACTACCATCATGGTGGAGATCTATACCCACTATGGTACGGACCGGCAGACACGCAGGCTTATTCCCCTGCAGATGCAGTCTTCCGCTGAAAAAACGGTGCTGGTAGGAGAATTCACCTTTTGACACGGTTATGGCCCAATTCGACACGCTGGTTGCCAAAAGTGCACAGTTATCAAGTGATGTATACATTTGATCTTTTTGTAGGTATCTTGACGAAGATTAGAGCTTATGTTGTCGTGTTTTCAGGTAGATGATATGACAATATTGACAAAGGTTAGGGATTGTCCAATTAGGTTTGAATAATTTGCTTTGTTCAAGGCTTGCCGCAAGGCGAGTCTTCTCTGAAGAGAGTTCCCTCCCTTTAGATCATCATGCCAGAGAGGTCGGCCAGGTAATCTTTTTTACAGGCCGGCCTCTTGCTTTTTTTGCTATTTTTATCGCATGACCCGTAAATGGCTGATCGCTGTTACTGCTTCCCTGCTGCAATTTTTCATTTTTAAGCATTTTTATCCGTTTGCGTCCTTTTTCCAGGATAGCTATACCTATATCTGCGCGGCTATGGAGCACGAATCCATTAGCTATCGACCCATCGGGTATTCCTGGTTCCTTCTGCTTATCCATAGTATTTCGGCGTCGGACACTTTCCTGGTCTTCGTGCAGTATTGTCTGTTGCAGGGAGCCGGTCTTTTTTTGTATTTTTCCATTCACCGTCTCTACGGGCCCCGAAAGGTCATTGGGCGGATCTTGTTTTTCTTCCTGCTCTTCGACCCCATCCAATTATACATTGCCAATGTAGTATCCAGCGATGCCTTATTCATCGCCCTGAGCCTGATCTGGCTGACAGCGCTGCTATGGCTCATCCGGCGGCCTTCCACGCGTCATATCCTGCTGCAGCTTTGTCTATTGATCCTGATCTTCTATACCAGGTATAATGCGCTTTGCTATCCGGTGATTGCAGCCGCGGCCTTCCTCCTCACGCGCAAAGGACCCATCTTTAAGCTGACAGGTATTGTCTCTTCTTTGCTGGTGCTGGTGATGGGAGTCCTGGTCGTCCGGGAAGCTACCCGGCAACAGCTGGGCGTAAAGGTCTTTTCCGCGTTCAGTGCCTGGCAGATCGCCAACAATGCGCTGTTCATGTACCCCTATATCAAGGTGGATCCGTCCCATCTGCCTTCCGCCGAATGCCGGGAGCTGGACAGTCTCGTGAGAGCGACTCCGGCTCACCAGCCGGTGGATACCTGGTACATGTGGGACCCCCGGTCCCCATTGAAAAAATATATGCGGATGCGCCAGCAAAGGGAGCATACGGGCTATTTTACAGCATGGAACAGGGTAGCCCCGGTCTTCTCGCAGTATGGCTATTACCTGACGGTAAGGCACCCGCTGCTGTTCGCCCGGGAATATCTTTGGCCGAGCACCCGGATCTTTTTTTATCCCTCTTTGGATATATTGATGCGCTATAATGAAGGGGAAAACAATGTGGACCCGATGGCGAAGGATTGGTTCCATTACAGCAGCACAAAGGTGAGGACAGTTTGTTCTCCGGACCTGCAAGGGCATTTGCTGGGGCCATTTCCCGCTTTCAATCTCGCTGTCAGCCTGGCATTCATATTGGGCGCCGTATTGTTCCTGATCCCCGGGAAGGGGAAGCCGGACAGGTCAGGCTTCCGGGAAGGGCTGTTGATGACAATGACCTATTTTGTAGTGAATGCCGGATTCTGCATTTTCGCCACTCCCAGTGTGTTCCGCTACCAGCTGGCGCCGATGATCTGGCTGTTCGTTTTTACATTGCTGACATATGACAGGATCTTCAGCCGGTGGATTCCCGGACCTGCAGCTCGGAAGGAATGACCTCGACAAGCTGGGAAAGACTAAAGCCTTTGTTCCCCAGGGCCTTGAACAGGAGACCTGCGGCCGACCGCCCCATCTCAAACGCAGGCTGTGTCACCGTGGTCAGCGCGGGATATAGAAAAGCCGCCGTGACGAGATTGGAAAAACCAATGACCTTCAGATCCCCGGGAATGTTCAGGCCCAGCTCCCTGCAGACCTGGTAGACCGGTACGGCAAGCTTCTCAACGGAAGCGATGACGCCGTCAGGCCGGTCATTCCGGCCCATTATTTTTTTCAACAGCCGCAGGTTTTCGGCTGCATCATGTGTGCAGGCGATAATATTCTCCTGGTTGAATTTTATTCCACCATCCGCCAGGGCCTGCTTATATCCTTCTATCCGCTGATGACTGATGGAAAGGCCCTCGGCAATGGCCAGGAAGGCGATCTTCCGGCAACCCTGCCGGATCAGGTGACCGGTGGCCTTGTACGCACTTTGAAGATCATCGGTGACAACCTTCGCAGTATCTATCCCATCGCAGGTCCGATCGAAAAAGACCACAGGGACGCCTTTTTCCTGTAATTCCAGCAGGCAGGCCGGATCGGTGGTTTCCGAGCTGACGGAGATCAGGATGCCGTCCGCCCGTCCGCCGAGCATTTCGTGGAGAATGGCCTGCTCTTTCTGGGAACGTTCATGCGTCAGGCATACCAGGACATGATAGCCTTTGTCCTGTGCAATGGCTTCGATGCCGTTGATGGCCTGGGAAAAAAAGCTGTCTGCTACTTCGGGCAGGATCACGGCAATGGTCTTGCTTTTTTTCCTGCGCAGGCTGCTGGCATAAGGATTGGGCGTGTAGTTGAGGGCCGCCGCCATTTCCAATACCCTTTTTTTGGTAGGAGCGCTGATCTCGTGACTGTCCGCCAGCGCTTTCGAGACGGTGGCTGCGGACAGCTGCAGCTGGCGGGCTAATATGCGTATGGTGACGTTCCCCATAAGGCGATGGCAGGCTGATTTACGAAAACGGTTAAGTAAATAAAGATAGTTCCTTATTCGTACAATCGTCAAAAGTTTATCATATTTACTATGGGCGGACCAGGGGTTCGCTGTCCCATCATCTCTATAACGATTAAAACTATGAATGCCATGAGCGCAACAAATAATATTCCGGAAAGTAACCCACTCAGTTCCCTCGATGTTTGGGAAGACGACCTCCTCCAACGCTATCCGGACCCGGAGACCATCGCAAAAGAAAAGACGACCGAAGAATATCGCAATTACGAAGCCCCGGCCAGGGATTCTGTCCGTGAGTTCTACCGCCTCAACCATACGTATCAAACTTATGATTTCGTGCAGGAGAAGAAGGCGAACTTCCTGAAGTTCGACAAGAAGGAAATGTCCGTATGGAAAGCTTTCGATTTTTTAAACCAGCTGGTGGATGACTCCGATCCCGACACCGACCTGGATCAGTTCCAGCATCTCCTGCAGACTTCCGAGGCCATCCGCCGCGACGGCCATCCCGACTGGATGGTGCTGGCGGGCCTGTTCCATGACATGGGTAAGGTACTTTGTCTTTTCGATGAGCCGCAGTGGGCTGTGGTAGGAGACACCTTCCCGGTAGGATGCGCCTATTCCGACAAGATCGTTTACCCGGAATTCTTTGCCAATAATCCCGACTATAACAACGAAGTATATCAAACCAAATACGGCGTCTACTCGCATGGCTGCGGCCTTCGCAATGTAGACATGTCCTGGGGGCACGATGAATATGTATACAATATGATGAAGGATCATCTGCCCGAGCCGGCATTGTACATGCTGCGCTACCATTCTTTCTATTCCCAGCACAAGGAGAATGGGTATGACCATCTCATGGACGATCATGACAGGGAGATGTTCCGTTGGGTGAAATTATTCAATCCTTATGATCTGTATTCCAAGAACCCGACACCGCCGGACTGGAATCAGCTTCGTCCTTATTATGAGGATTTGGTGGCCAAATATTTGCCGGCTACGTTGAGATTCTGATATTTCACAAGGTCGTCCCGCGAAAACCGGGGCGACCTTTATTTCTTCTTTCTGTCCTTCTCCAGAAATTCCTCCAGCGCATCCAGCTTTTTGGTCCAGAATTCCCGGTAACGGTCCGTCCAGTCGGAAACCTGCTTTAATTTCCGCAGATCGGCCTGGCAAAAACGTTCCCGCCCCTGCCGGCGGATCACCAGCAGCCCGCACTCCGTCAAAATGCGCACATGCCTGGAAATAGCGGGCCGGCTGATATCGAAATTGTCCGCTACCGCATTCACATTGAGGGATTGCTTCGACAGCAGCTGAATGATCTCCCTGCGGGTGGGGTCGGCTATCGCCTGAAATACATCACGTCTCATGGTCAAATTTTTATGTAACATTATGGTTACAAAAATATGACACTATTTGGTTACCTTCCCAGCTTTGTTTAAAATGAGACCTTCATGAGAAAGTATGGACTGCTCTTCACCTGTATTTTCGTCTGTCAGCTCCTTCACGCACAAACTTATCAGCCTTCCTGGGAATCTTTGGACAAGCGGCCCGTCCCGCAATGGTTCAGGGACGCCAGGTTCGGGATCTTCATTCACTGGGGAGTATATTCCGTACCGGGATGGAGCAGCAAAGGCCAGTATGCCGAATGGTATCAGGAGGGCCTGAACAGCGGCGACACGACCCGGATCAGCTACCACAAGAAAAAATTCGGGAACCTCAGCTATTACCAGCTGGCCGATGCATTCAAGGCGGAACTATACAATCCTGATGAATGGGCGCGGATCATCGAACAGTCGGGCGCCCGCTATGTGGTGCTGACCTCCAAACACCATGACGGCTGGGCCAACTGGCCAAGCGCCCAGACGGCGCAGGCTTGGGACATGCCCTGGAATGCCGGGGCGGCAGGGCCCCATCGCGACCTGCTGGGAGACCTCTTCACCGCGATCCGCAAAACATCCGTCCACCCCGGTATGTATTATTCCCTGTACGAATGGTTCAACCCGATCTGGAAAAAAGACAAGCAGGCCTACGTCTCCGGCTATATGTGGCCCCAGATGAAGGACCTGATCAATACTTACCGACCCGAGGTCTTCTGGACCGACGGCGATTGGGACGGCTCCGACACCCTTTGGAAGTCCACACAATTCCTCGCCTGGCTCTATAATGAGAGCCCGGTAAAGGACAAGGTAGTCACCTACGACCGCTGGGGCGCCGGCATCCGGTTCCATCACGGCGGTGTATATACGCCCGAATACCAGCCCAACGCCGACTTCGAAGATCATCCCTGGGAAGAAAGCCGGGGGATGGGTTTCTCCTACGGATATAACAGGGAGGAAGACGCCTGGGATTATAATTCGGCCAATTCCCTGGTCCTGCAATTGATCGACAAGGTCAGCCGGGGAGGCAACTTCTTATTGGACATCGGCCCCGACGAGCACGGCAAGATCCCGCCCATCATGGAGGAACGCCTCCTGCAGATCGGCAGCTGGATGAAGGCCAACAGCGAGGCCATCTACGGCGCCACCCGCTGGAGGGAACCTTCCCAATGGAGCGCCGGCCGGCAGGACTATAAGCCGCCGAATGGGGGCGGGGACCTGCTGCTGAAGCTCACCGTCGACCCGGACTCCGGCTATGCCGTGAAGGAATGCTTTTTTACTTACAATGCAGAGAAGAATGATTTGTATGCGCTGCTGCCCAAATGGCCGGGCGCGACATTCACGATCAAAGACCTCGCGCCCGCGCCTGGTACAAGGATCGAGCTCCTCGAAACCCACGACAAGCTGACCTGGCACCTGCTGGGCGATGACTGCGTTATCGATCTGCCTGCCTACGATCCTTCGCGCTTCAAAGCTACATCCGCGTATGTGATCAAGGTGTTCAACACAGGTGCGTTTGTGCCCCGGCCCGTCATCACGACGAGCTATCCCGGCAATGGCATTCACCCGTTGATCACCGTCCAAACGCAGCCCAATGTAGAATATCGTTATACGCTGGACGGTTCCATGCCTACGGCATCCTCTGCTCAGTATATAAAACCTTTCACAGCAGAAAAAACGGGTATCGTCGTGGTACAGGGAACCCAAACGGGGCTACTGTCCAATGATGCCGGCCTGGCAGTGACCGTGTTCGATTGGATGCCTGCGCTCAAGGGAGTTGAGACAAAGGCGGGACTTCATTATCGTGCTTATGAAGGTCCCGGCGCAGGTCTGCGGTCCGTCGCCGACCTCGTTCCATTGAAGCCTGTTAGGGAGGGCTCCGTCACGGCTCTTTCCCGCAGCGTCCTTACCCGGAAGGAGAATGCCGGCCTTGTCTTTGAAGGTTTTTTAAAAGTTCCGGCTGATGCCATCTATACATTTTATCTGACTTCCGACGACGGCAGCATCCTGAGCCTGGATCAGGTGAAGGTGATCGATAATAATGGATCGCATAGCATGGAGGAACGTTCGGCGCGCATACCCCTGAAAAAAGGACTGCATGCTTTCAGCCTGGATTATTTCAATGGTTCGGGAGAAGGCGGATTAAGCTTGCAGTATAGTGTGAACGGCAAGGACAAACGCCCGGTACCCGACAACTTCTTCTTTCAACCCGTAAAGTAATACTGCAATGAGACTATTCTTTCTCCTTTGTTCGCTGGCCCTCACCGCGGCCACTTTCGCTCAATCCACCGGCCGGCAGCACCTCAATTTCGACGAAGACTGGAAATTCCACCTGGGACATGCGGCGGACCCGCACCGCGATTTCAACTACGGCATCGGTAATATCCTTGCCAAAACTGGCGACGCCGCCCGCACCGCCATCAGCATGGACTTCGACGACAAGAGTTGGGCTCCCGTCCAGCTGCCGCACGACTGGGCTGTGGCGCTTCCTTTCTCCAACGTACCAAACGGTGATGTAGATGCGCATGGCTACCGCTCCGTCGGGGCCTTGTTCCCTGAAAGCAGCATCGGCTGGTACCGCAAGACCTTCACCATCAGCCGGGCCGATTCCGGCAAACGCTTTGTCATCCAGTTCGACGGCATCTTCCGCGACAGCAAGGTCTGGGTCAACAACTGCTACCTGGGCGGGCATTTCAGCGGCTATAGCGGTTCCTCCTATGACATCACCGACTTCGTACGATACAACGCAAAGAACATCATCGTCGTCCGAGCAGACGCCAGCCAATACGAAGGCTGGTTCTATGAGGGGGCGGGCATCTACAGGCATGCGTGGCTGAATAGCTATGACAACCTGCATATCGTCCCTGACGGCGGCGTATACGTCCATACTTCACCCGGCGAAGGAAGATCCGTCGTCACAGTAGCTACAAAGGTGGAGAACAGGAATATCCAGCCTGCCGCCGCCACCGTCTCCACGTATATTACGGACAGAGGGGGTAAAAGACTGACCCAGACCAGGGAGCAGCCGCTGTCACTGGCCGTCAACGGTACGGGCACCATCACCGACTCCATGGAGCTGTCCGCACCCAATCTCTGGTCCCTGGAGGACCCTTATCTCTACAGGCTGGTAGCCGTCATAAGGTCAGGTGGCAGGACCGTCGACAGCATGACGGTGAAATTCGGCGTTCGCACCATCACCGTCGATAAGGACAAAGGGCTTTTCCTCAACGGCAAGCCCGTGAAGATCCAGGGCGTATGCTGTCACCAGGACCATGCCGGCGTCGGCAGCGCCTTGCCCGACTATCTCCAATACTATCGCATCCAGCTGTTGAAGGAAATGGGGGTGAACGGCTATCGCACCAGCCATAATCCTCCGACACCCGAGCTGCTGGAAGCCTGTGACAGCCTGGGCATGCTCGTGCTGGACGAGACCCGCCTCCTCAACAGCGCCGCGGAATATGGCGCCGAATGGGAGAAGCTGATCCTGCGGGACCGCAACCACCCCAGCATCTTCATGTGGTCCATCGGCAATGAAGAATGGATGATCCATACATCCAACTGGGGCAAACGCATTGCACAGAACCAGGTCCTCAAGCAGCAGGAGCTGGACCCCTCCCGTACTGCCACCTACGCCGCCAATGTCGGCAACGTATGGCATGGGGTCAATGAGGTCATCCCCGTGAGAGGATTTAATTATAACCTCGGCGGGCTGGACCCTTATCGCAAAGAGCATCCCGATCAACCCATCATGGGCACCGAAGTCGCCAGCACCGTCTCTACGCGGAGCATTTATGTCAAGGATACCGTCAATGCCTATGTGCCGGATTACGACAGTGTGGCGCCGCCCTGGGCCAGCACGGCCGAATACTGGTGGAAGATAGCGGCTGCCAGGGAATGGTTCATGGGAGGATTTGCCTGGACAGGCTTTGACTACCGCGGAGAGCCCACGCCATTCCAATGGCCGGATATCAACTCGCACTTCGGTATCATGGATATGTGCGGTTTTCCCAAGACTGTTTATTATTATTACCAGTCCTGGTGGACCGACAAGGATGTGCTGCACATCGCCCCGCACTGGAACTGGAAAGGGAAGGAAGGTCAGCCCATACCTGTATGGGTCAATACCAATGCCGACAACGTGGAATTGCTGCTCAATGGAAAAAGCCTCGGGAAAAAAGACATGCCCCGCAATGGCCACCTGGAATGGATGGTAAACTATGCGCCCGGTAAATTAGAGGCCGTCGCTTACAAGAAAGGTAAAAAGCTCACCGCCCTGGTGCAGACCACAGGTGAGCCTTACCGCATCGTGGTGAAGCCTACGAAGAACAGCTTGCTCGCCGACGGTAAGGACGCCGCCGTTTTCAATGTTACGGTGCTGGACAAGCAGGGGCTGGAAGTTCCTGACGCTGCTAACCTGCTTCACTTTTCCGTCACAGGCAATGCGCGGATCATTGGTGTGGGGAATGGCGATCCCAGCAGCCATGAGGCGGATCAATACAGTGCGGGCGACTGGCAGCGACGTTTGTTCGGCGGGAAATGCCAGGTCATCATTCAGTCCGGGATCGATGGTTGGAAGACGGGTACCACCGGTCAGTCCGCGTCTCGCTCCGGCGAACTGCTATTCCGTGCGGAAGGCGAAGGGCTGCAGGCCGCCACGGCGACGGTACATGGGGCTTTGTAACGAGCTATAATCATCATAGGAAGGGGCTGCCGGATCTCTTTCGCAGCTGAAGGCCCTGGAGGCGAAGATGCAGGACGCGGACCAGATCAAAGATTTTGTCCGCCAGCAGAAACAGGAGATTACTCATTACGTCCAGCAGCATAGTGGTTTGTCAGGTTATAAGTGGGGGAGCCGTTTTACTCATCGGCACTCCAGAAGGAGCTTCTTTAAGCAATATTATTGGAGTTAACGCTGTAACTTCAACGTTAGGCAGTTCTGTAAATTTATCTTTTAGCTCAGCGTTCGGACCGGATAGGGTGCTATCATTCAGTCACCTTTCTATTCTAATAGGTACGGCATTTGGAAACGCTGCGGGCAAGGTCTCTCAGGCTATTGGGGGAGGGGCAACAATGGATGCCTTGGCCTCACCTTTCAACTTCACTGGTACAGCAATTGGTGAGGCAACGAAACTAAAGGATCAATAAATAATATGAAAAAGAAAAATAAGATTGGCGGCTATCTTGCTTTAGCATTTCTAATAATTGGTTTCTTATATATGCTTTACAAAGGGTATCAACTTCGTCACCATTATGCTTTTGCCGTCGGGACGGTAACAGAAATCACTCCGCCTGGATACAAAAGCTCTGGTGATTATTCTATTTTGTTTGAGTATAAGGTAAATGGCAATATATACAGAGGGAATAATAACCCTAACTTTTGTGATGGCCAAAGTAGAGAGCAGATTAAAGCCTTGCTATTAGGTAAACAGTTTCCGGTCGTTTACGGGATAAAAAGTCCTTCAGCAGGCTTTATGCTCTTGGATCAGGATTATGCCAATAAGTACAAATATACACTTCCTGATTCGGTAAGATTTTATGATTCTATATTAAATTGTAAGCAGTAGCCAGTAGCGCGGCGGATTAATAAGAGTTAACGAATCAGAAGAATTTAATAGGGGATTTTTACTAATGGTATACGGTGAAGAGCCTTTAGATAATTTAATAAAACAGATTTTAATTTTTCAAAAGACAGCGGCAAGTAACTGCATATTTTTTAATAGTTTAGCCGGTTTTTGCAATTATGATGGTGACTATTTATTTATAGTAAACTCACCACTAAAACTAGAAGAACTAAAAGCCTTAAAAGTTGAATAAAACTTCAAAAGAAAATTAATCCGTCGAATACACGAATGGCCGGATAAACGGTAAAAGCGACTAGGTGACGAGCGGGAAAGAAAACCTCGGAAGAAGGCTAACAGGTTTTTATTGGTTGTGTATGCAAGTTTCATAATAATATTATTATTAGTGATGATTTCGACATAAAGCCAAAGTTGATTTTGACCGGCACCCTCACTTACTCCTCCCCGCCCGCCGCAATCCCACCAGCACAACCCCATGTCTCCGGACATCCGCGGAAAATTCGCCGTCGAAAGTGCCTATATCTTTCTGCCTCCACAGGTCGCGGACAATATATTTACCGGTGATACCCAGGTCCGGCCAGCGGAGCGTTACCCGCTGCACGGCGCTGTCGCCCGGATTGAAAAGTCCCGCAACCTTACTGCCGTCTTCCAGGTCTTTGGCCATCACGCCTGCCTCGCCCTGCTGAGAGATCACCGTTGCCTGTTTGCCCAGCGGGTCCTGGTTGACGGCAATCACTTCGTCATTCGTAAGGAGGCCCAGGGTAAAGCTGTCTAATTTTGTCATGTCGCATCCCAGCAACAGCGGCACCGACATGAGGCACCAGGCGCTGACATGCGTATATTGCTCATCAGGTGTCAGCAGGGTAGGCCTTGGTTCCTTCCCCCAGCCTACATAGCCGACGATCATCATGTCGGGATCATTCCAATGGCCCGCACCGGCAAAAGGCGCCCACTTGTCCTGGGTAAACAGCCTGCTCTTCAGGCTCTTCCAGTTGTCACGGATATCACCACCCGTACGCCAGCAATTGGACCATTGCGCCCAGTCGGCGGCGCCGGCAAAAGGCGCGCTGTTGGAAAGGCTGAGGATGATGTCGCGGCCGCTGCCTCTCAACGCTTCATACATGGTGCGGGTCTCCGGCACTTCAATAGGGCTCCAGTCGTATTTCAGGTAGTCGATGCCCCAGGCCGTCCATTGGTGGACGTCATTGGGGACGAATGTATAGCTGCCGATGGCATAAGGCGGCTGCTTCTTGTTCCGGGGGATCTTTTCCTTCGTCGCTTCGAACAGGCCTTCCTCCGTCATGGCCGATCCGCCGATGTGATGGCCATAGGATTCCACCCAGGGCGTGGAATAGATGCCGATCTTCAGTCCCAGTCCATGCACTTCGTTGCAGAGGCCCTGCATGTCCGGGAAAATGGAGCTGTCGGGCATGATCCCGTGAAAGGCCCCGCCCCGCCGGCCCTGCCAGCAGTCGTCGATATTCATATAGGTCCATCCATGATCGATGAGGCCGCTGCCTGCCATTGCTTTTGCATTGGCCAGGAGCAGCGCCTGGCTGATCTTCGTGGCATAGATGTTCCAGCTGTTCCATCCCATGGGAGGGGTGAGGGAGACCTGCTCGCCTACGACGAGCTTGAAAGCGCGGCTGGCGGCGCCGGCCTTGTTTTTTACGGTCAGCACCAGCGGGTAGGTCCCTGCTTTACTAATGGAGCCAGAGATCCGGCCCGTGCTCTTATCCAACGCAACCCCCGGCGGTAATTTGTCCGCAGAAAAGATGAGGGGCCTGGTTCCCGTTGCAGAAATGGTGAACACGATGGGATGTCCAGGCCGTACGCCGAATACTTTGGGCCCGTTGATCCGGGGAGTGGGGCCTGCCTTAGGGGTAAGGACGGCCATCGTGTCCGGAAGCTGGGTATAGACTGTGCCGGCGGCGGTTTGCGCCCGCAGGCCGCCCGCAGCTGCCAGGCAGCAAAACAACATGGTTAACCGGAAAGATCGAAGCATGCTCATGATCGGATTTTTATACATAGTTATCAAATATTCAGTTTACATCCGGGCAGTACCGAATGGCTCACCAGCCGGGGTTCTGCACCAGATTTGCATTGATCCCCAGGTCCTTTACGCCAATAGGCATCAGGTAATAAGAAGGCGTATTGAAGATCCGCTGTTCTACCAGGGTTGGTTGATAAAAGTCGGTGGCCGTCGCTCCCTTGATGTTCATGCCGTAGACCGGTACATTAAACGTGCCATCTCCCATCTTCCAGCGGCGTATATCCCAGAAACGATGTCCCTCGAAAGCCAGCTCGATGGTCCTTTCACTGCGGATAAGAGTGCGCATCTCATCCTGGGAAAAGCTGCTCTTACCTACCAGGGCCCAGGAGGTCATTACATCCGGTATGCCCGCACGGATGCGTAAAGGATCGATGTATTGCAGCACTTCACTTTGGGCGGATGCCCCTGCATATTCATTCAGGGCTTCGGCATAATCCAGGTAGAGCTCACCCAGGCGGATGATAGGCCAGGGGTATTTCACCGGTGTTTGGGCAGAGCTGGTCAGCACGGAGGCAGGGTTCACTCCCTTCTGCTGCAGGTAGCCCCCGGGACTGTAATCGTTCTGCGAAGCCGACCAGCCGTGCGTCTCACCGCTGCGCATCAGCAGGTTGACATTGGTATTGTTTACGGCATAGGTACCACGGTCGTACCCGATGGATGCGTAAAAACGGGGTTCACGTCCCTGGTGCAGCTTGATCGTTGTGCCGGACAGCTGGTAACGATTCGCGTAGTCATAACCGGGGTCCACATCGATGGGCAGGCCATTGGCCGTATAGTAAGTCTCTACCATTTTCAACGTAGGACATTCCCCGTTGTAGGTCTTCCCTTGTATCCTGGGGGTAGTCAATCTGAACAGATCGTTGGAATTGCCTTGCGGGTCTGTATAACCCCAGATGAGCTCTTTGTTCCAGGGATCGACCATGGTATACCGGTAGTTATTGACGGCTTTCTGGAAAGGGGTGGACGCAGCAATGCTGCTGGTATACAGGTCCGCGCCGGCGGCCCTGGCCGATTGAATGGCATCCAGGCAGGCGTCGGCGGCCAGCTTCCATTTGTTCGCATCATAGCTCAGGTTCATCAGCTGTGTGCCGTCATGATTTTTGAAATTGCTGTAAAAGTCGGCATTCCCGTTGAACAAAGGGCTGGCCGCATACAGCAGCATCCTCGCTTTGATGGATTTACATATGACGGAAGTGGCCCTGCCCAATTCGGTGGAGCTGACGGTGGCCGGCAGCATGGCCGCGGCTTTGTCCAGCAGGTTGGTGATAAACCGGACACAGCTGTCATAAGGCTGACGGGAAGGATAATAGGTGCTGCCTGTAGCAGTCAGCTGCACCTGACCGGGCACCGTCACAATAGGACCGTATTCCCGCAGCAGCACAAAGTGGAAATAACCGATAAGGAAGGTTGCTTCTCCTTTCATCCGGTTAAGGTCATCTGCTTCTATGTTCGGGGTTTTATCGATATTGTCCAGGAAGATATAACATTGACGGATACCGTCGAACATCCCTGCTCCCGGGTTGCCTCCTTCTGTTCCCCAATAATTCCAGTAGGGAGAGGACGAGTTCAGCTGTCCCCGGATATAACCTTTGGCGGTATGGTTGTTCCAGTTGGGGATGCATACTTCATCGGTGGTTTCCAGCTCCGGGGTGTTGCCTACGTTATCCAGGCGGGGGATATAGCTGTATAAGGAATAGAAGAAGTTAAGTGCTAAGTTGGAATTGTTAAACACACTCTCCAGGGTAGCCGTAGCGGGCGGCACAACGTTCAGGTACTTCTTACAGGAGGGGAAAATCCCTGTAAGGATGAGCAGCGCGATGAGGAAAAATAACCGTTTCATAATTTTATTCGTTTGAGTACTTTATTTTAAATTCAGCTGCACGCCAACGTTAATGATCCTTTGCGGGGGATAGTTCATTCCATTCCCATTGGGGTAAGTTGCCAGCAATTCAGGGTCCCAGAGTTTGAACTTGGAAAAGGTCAGCAGGTTGAACCCATTGGCATAGATGCGTACGATCTTGTTGGGTGAGAAACCCAGCTCCGCACTTTTCAGCCGCATGAAAGCTCCGCTGCGCAGCCACCAGGAAGAGTTTTGATAGTCGTTGGGATTGGCGGCATCGGACAGGCGCGGGAAAAAAGCATGGGTGTTGCGGTTGGACGGGGACCAGTGGTCATTGGCGATGGCCTCCAGCAGATTGCTTTGCAATGTCCCGAAGGGGATAATGCTTTTGGTGCTGGTGAACGAATTCCCGACGGTCCCGTTGATAAAGTAGGAGACGTTGGCAATACCCTGGAAGAATGTCTTTATATCCCATTTTTTATAAACGATATTGAAGCCAAAACCGTAGGTGATCTCGGGGACGGTGGGATGGCCCATCGGCACCATGTCATTGTCGTCTATCTTGGAAGTTTTGTCGTACGCGGCAGAAACATCCTTGTATTTGATATTGCCGGGATATAATGCGCCATATTGTCCGGGGCTGCCTGTAATCTCGCTGGAGTCGGCGAAGAGGTGATCTGCTACCAGTCCTCTCAGCTGTTTGAGCGGTTGTCCGATGGAACTCCGGTACGGATACGGGTATTTGGGTTCATCGAGGTACAATACTTTGTTATGGGCATAGGTAAAGGTGCCCCGGGCCGTGAGCACCAGGTCTTTGCTGACATTATACGTGTAAGCCAGGGACAGGTCAATGCCTTTGTTCTCCACTTTTTCGAGGTTGGCATACAGCGGGACATTGCCGACACCCAGGGTGGAAGGAATAACCCTTGCCTGGAATATATTTGATCGGATCTCCCGGAACACATCCACGTTCAGGGTCAGCTTATGCCATAGTTCGAGGTCGACACCGATATTGGTCTTGTCTGATTTTTCCCAGGTGATGTCGGGATTGGAGTACTGTGTGATCAGGACACCCGAGCGGGTATTGTTAAAGCTTTGACCAAAGGTATAGCCATTCCCGCCAGTACCCCCATTGCTTACATTGACGATGCTGACATAGGGGAACCGGTTGTTGGTGATCTGGTCATTGCCCGCCAGCCCTTTGGATGCCCGAACCTTCAGATAAGTGATCCTGTCGTGCCATTTGTCAAAGTAGGCTTCATTGGAAATGAGATAGCCCACGCCGATGGAAGGGAAGAAGCCATATTTATGTCCCGCAGCAAAATTTTCCGAGCCGGTGTAACCAAAATTTCCTTCCACGAAATAGCGGCTGTCAAAAGCATAGGTGACCCTGCCGCTGACCCCCTGGTTGCGGTGTGGCAGGGAGGCCGTAATGTCGCCGGTGATCTGGTTGATGGAGTATTCTTTTTGCTGGTAGACCACCATGCCGCTGACCGCGTGAGGACCGAAGTTCCGTTCGTAATTGATCAGCCCCTGCAGATAGATCGTCCGGTTCCCGTCATTAGCATTAGTAGCGGATTGAGATAAAGCCACCTGCCCGTTGTTGTCATGTGGGGTGAGATTGTAATTGTATTTGCCTGTCGAGGGGTCCAGGCTGTAAGATTTAAGGATATATGTATAGGGGACGTAACTACGAACGATACTGCTGAAAGTATAATTTTTAAAAGAGGCCAGCAGGTTGACGGATAACCCGGGCGTGAAAAAGTCCAGCTTCTGATTGACCTTCAGCGTGGACAGGGCGGTAGAGGTAAAGCTTTGGGTATAGCCTTTCACCATATCTGCGTACGGGTTGGGAAAGCCGGCGGAGAAGCCTCCGCTGGCATTACCGAAATACAGGTGATCCGAGGTGTCAGGGGTAGGCCAGAGCGCCGGGAAATGCACGGGGTTGCTGTTCATCACCTCCAGGAAGATATTAGCGGCGGAAGTGGCAGGGCCCGTGTAAGGGTTGAAGTCGGCGCTGATGCTCAGCTCGGCTTCCGTCGTCTTTGTTACGTCCACGGAGAGGTTGCTGATAAAATTATAGCGTTGATCGTTGATGTTATTATGAAAAGTGTTATTCGGCTGATTTTTTAAAATACCTTCGTCCCTGTAATAAGAGACGCCCATATAGTAACGGGCGTTCTTTGAGCCGCCCCGGATGTTGACATTGGCGTGTTGCCGTAACGAATTGGACCTGAATAAGGTCTTGTACCAATCTACGTTCGGGAAGACATAGGGATCTAATCCTTTGCGGGTGCCGTCGATCTGATCCTGCGTATACCTGGGCATTTGTCCGTCATTTGCCTCGGCCTCGTTGTAGGTGTTCATGAAGGTGAGAGCATCTGCGAATTTGGGCAGCCTGGTGGGCTGTACAATGGAATTTTCCATCAGCATGGTGATATTGGGCTTTGCCAGGTTCCTGCCTCTTTTGGTGGAGATGAGAATGACCCCATTGGCGCCACGGGCCCCATACAGGGCCGTGGCGGAAGCGTCTTTCAGGATGGAGAAGTTCTCGATATTGACAGGATCGATGTTGTTGAGGTCATCGATATTTATTTCAACGCCGTCCAGGAAGACCAATGGGCTCGTGTTACCGGGCGTGGCGATGCCCCGGATCCAGAAGGAAGCTGCATTCTTGCCCGGCTCACCGGAGGACTGCACGGCCAGCATACCGGAGATCTGTCCGGCAAATCCCTGTGAAAGCTGGCTGCCGGGAACCTGGAGGTCTTCCGCCTTGACGGTGCTCACGGCGCCCACTACACTGGCTTTTTTCTGCCGCCCATAACCAACCACCACTACTTCGGCAATGGCCGCCTGTACGGGTTTGAGGTTTATTTCCAGGACATCTCCCTTCCGTGGCACGGGCAGGCGTTGTTCTGCATAACCTATAAAGGAGAATACCAATGAGTCGCCATCCGAGACCTTTATCTTAAAATATCCTTTATCATCCGTCACCATTCCTTTTTGCCTGCCGGCAATGACAACGGAGGCATTGGCGATGCCGTCCCCTTTTTCATTTACCACCCTTCCAAAGATCTCCCTGGGAGGGTCGTTGTTCGTGGCCTCCGGTAGTACTGCCTCAGGCATTTTTTCCCCGATGAATACCACCTTCTCTTCCTCTTTAATGGAATATTCAAAGTTCCGGCTGTCCAGGCAGGAGCCCAGGGCTTCCGGCAGGGAGGCGTTTTTAAGATGGAGGGAGAGATGGCCGGACTTTTCCAACACCTGCCGGTTGCAGAGAAAGGAGTAGCCCGTCTGCTGTTTCATCAGGCGCAGTACTTTTTCCAGGCTGATGTCCCCGGAGACGATGTTCACTTTCTGCGAATAAGTACCCTTGGCAGCGAGCTGTAAGGATGTCGCGAGTAACAAAATGGCAGTCAACCTCATGAGCAGCAAGGTTTTTTGAATGTGCGGCAGCCCCCTTTTAAGGAGGGCTTTGCACAGAACAGTTAGTTCCATACTTTTGTGCAGTTGGGTTTAATGTGAGATCAGTTTTGTAATAAGAAACCGGGTTTTGCAGGGTGACCCAACATTCGCCGGAAGTGTGGTCAAGACATTTCCGGTTTTGTTTTATAGGTCCCTGAATGAATGGAAGAAAGCTAAGTCTGGTTTTGGTATATTTTCATAATGGCTGATTTAAGGGATGATACAATCGTGTTCAGGGTGAAATAATAATATCTTTTCCTTCCTGGCGTACATGCATTCCATTGTGACGCAGGTATTCCAGGATGCTGGATAAATAAACATTGCGGTTCAGGCTGCCGAAAAAATGCGCTTTCGGTACAGGCCCGGTGTAATGGATGTCGACATCGTACCAACGGGCGATCTGGCGCATCAGCGATTGGAAGTCTGCATTGGCAAAGGATATCTGCCCGTTCTTCCAGGCAATGACATCTTCGGGGTCCACGCCGTCCAGAAGCCTGATCTCTCCATCTGTCTGCCATTGGGCCTGCTGTCGGGGGTGAAGGGTAACTTTGCGTTTCCCGGCGCCCGTGACCCTGGCAGACCCCTCGATAAGGGTCGTGCGGGCCACTGTCTCATCGTCATAGGTATTGACATTAAAGGATGTTCCGAGATCTTCGATCACCATTCCACCGGCTTTCACCCGGAAGGGCTGCGCACTGTTGTGCTTCACTTCAAAGTATGCCTCCCCGGACAGTTCTACCCATCTCTCCTTGCCGGTGAAGGCCGTGGGGAAACGCAGTGAAGAGGCCGCATTCAGCCACACTTTGGTGCCGTCCGGCATGATCACCTGGTATTGACCGCCCCGGGGCGTAATGATCGTGTTGTAAACAACCTGGCTTGCAGCTTGCAGCTTGTCGCTCGCAGCCTGGCGCCCGCCGCCCGCAGCTGTTTGATAGGCCAGCAGCCCGCTGTCCAGTTTGAGGACCTGCACGCCGCCCTGGCTGGAGACGGCGCCCTTATTAATAGCATCAAGCATCACCCGCTCGCCGTTTGCCAGGACCAGGCAGGCCCTGTTGCCGCCGGGCGGCACCGGCCGGACTGCAACCGTCATGGGCACTTGCTTTTTCTCTTTTCCATGGAAGAGGTAGAAACCTCCTGCCAGTATCAGGACTACCGCCGCCGCCGCCCGGCCTAACCATCGGAAGACCCTGGCTGTATCCTTTTCCGGCGCTGCAGGTCCGGTGGTTAGGTCCTGTATCTGCCGCCATATTTTCTTTTCTTTGGCCGGACTCCAGTTCGCTCCATCCTCCCTTTCAAAAGTTTGGCGGATGTCTTCTTCTATGAGGTAGTCATATCTGCCTTCGGCCAGCGCTTCGCGCAGGACCGACCACTCGGCTTCGGTTAGCCGGCCCTCTTTATAGCCCTGGACAAGCGCCTGGAATGCTGCTGGAGTCATGGAAATAAGGTTGATTTATAACGGCGGACCGGGGTCCGCTGCCCGAAGGCAATACTATATAAAGACTTACGGGAAACCCCGGCGGCGTAATGAAGCATAAAAAAAATAAAAAATTAATGGGGAAGGGCCAGGATGGCAGCCAGCAGTCCGGGAAGGAGCAGCTGTTCATTTTCCTGCATATGCCGGCGTACATAGGCCCGGAGGAACTTACGGGCCAGCTCCATGTGTTTTTTGGCGGTAGGGCGGGAGATCTGCATGCGTTGGGCAATATCGTCGTAGCCCAGGGCTTCCCGCTCTGCCAGGAGGTATACTTCCCGTTGCCTTTCCGGCAATTGCCGGATGGCCTTTTCCACTAATTGACTGTACTGCTTTTGGGTCAGCAGCCGCTCGGCATTCTCTTCCGTCACCCCGCCGGAGCTCCTGTCGAAAATATCCGCCAGTTGCGCATGCCTGGAGATACGGGAAAAGTAATCGAAGACCTTGTTACGGACGAGGATGAAAAAATAATCGGAAAAGCTGCGCACACCGGTAAGCGATGCCCTGCGCTCCCAAAGTTTGACAAACACCTGCTGCACGATCTCCTCCGCCTCCGCCTCATTTTTTACATAGGCCATTACGGTAGCGTATATTTTCCCGGAATAATGGTGGTACACCTGTGAAAAAGCATGGGCATCGCCTGCTGCAATGCGTTTTAACAGTGCGGGTTCATTATTAAGGGAAGGTGCAGGCAAGAGGCAATTGCTTTGTGTCAATGCGAAAAGTAGAGAAAAATAGTCTTTCAGGGGCAGGGATGCCAAAATAATTTATTAGTTGGCCAAGATAGGAGGGCCCCGCCCGGGCTTATTCCTGGAAATTAAGGGGGACTACCTACTATTCACATGGCATAATTATTTAAATTGTTATTATAGGCATTGTATAAAGTCTTGTAATACAATTATACTGGACTATTTTGGGTTAGTAGATTTATTATTAGACTTTTAAATCCATAAGTATGCACTTATTTACCTATCGAAAACCCAAAAAACTTGTCCTGTCGCTCGTTCTTCTTTTTTCAGGCCTTTTAACCCAAGCCCAGCTAAAAGTTGGAGACAATCCCACAAATATCCAGAAATCATCCGTTTTGGAACTGGAGAGCACCCGTCAGGGTCTCCTGCTGCCGCGATTGACGGACACCGTGGCAATCAATCTGTTGACGCCCCCGGACGGGATGATCATCTACCTTACAGCCGACAACAGTTTAAGGCTGCGCAGCAACGGCAGCTGGAAAAAGATCGCAGATATGTCTGATGCCAGCGCCAACTGGAGCCTCACCGGCAACACCGGCACTGATTCCGCGCTTAATTTCATCGGGACCGTGGATGGAAAACCTTTGAGCATGCGGACGAACAATGCAGAACGTTTGCATATCAGCGCCAATGGTAATATAGGGATCGGCACTGCTACACCTTCAGCCAACCTCGATGTAAATGGAACAGTCAAATTTGAGAACCTGGCCGTCGATTCCACCACGCTCCAGGTGCTGGTGCTGGCGCCGGACGGTTCCGTGTACAAACGCACCGTATCCACCTCCATCTTTCAGAATGCCATACGCGCGATCAACGGTATTCAAAAAGAAACCCTGACCCTTACGGCCGACGCCAATACTACTACGGACAGCGTAAAGGTGGTCAATACGGCTGCCGACAGCACGATCGCCATCAACCTGCCCGTGCAGAACGGCTCTTCGGCGACAAAGCCTTATGGCTTCCTTACCCTGGCCGATTGGAATAAGATCCAGAGCGCTGTGCAGACCATCACCATCGGCGCTGTAGCAGCCTCCTCCGATGTCAACGGGGCCACCATTGTTTCCGATACCACTTCCCGCACCATCATTTTGCATCCTGCCGATGCCACCAACCCGGGTATCGTCACTGCCGGCGCACAGACTTTCGGAGGAAATAAGACCTTCAACGGCAATACCACTGTCAACGGCACCACTACATTGAACAATGTCGCCACGAATACCACCCTGGACACGGTGTTGTTGATCAACAGCGCCGGCCTGGTGCAGAAAAGACAGGTGAGCGCCGCAGCTTTCGGGAACGCCGTCCGCCGCATCAACAACAATACGGATACGGCCCAGTTCTTTGCTTTCCGTAATTCGGGAACGGACCTGACCGTGAGCACCGCCAACAATGACTCCGTTTATCTCAACGTACCGGATGCCGCAACAGGCGCAAGGGGTGTGGTCTCCACGAGCGCCCAGACTTTTGCCGGTAATAAAGGCTTCCAGGACAGTGTCACGGCTGCCAAAGCAGTGCTGGTCGGCACCGGCAGCAGTGCCAATTCCACGGTGCAGGTGAATGGGTCCTTATCCCTGGCCATTAAATCCGTTACAACCGACTATACCGTCACAGGCGCCGATAACACCATCCTTGCCAACACCACCTCAGGGGCCATTATCATCACCTTGCCCGCCCCCACCAATTTTGCGGGTCGTATCTATACGATCAAGAAAATAGGCACAGGAGGCATCGACAAGGAGCTGACGATCACTCCTGCTTCCGGCACCATCGATGGCGGCAGCAATTATATCATTTATAACGACTACACTTATGTGGCGCTGCAGACGGACGGAACCAACTGGTATGTTATTAAGAAATAATTTGACTCCTGATCTAAATACATCGTCATGCGAATTGGCACCTTGTTGGGGGCAGGAGTCGCGTTGTTGTTATTCGGCAATCCGGCTTTCTCTCAGCAGTTGAAATTGGGGATAAACCCGTATACAGTCCAAAAATCGGCGTTGCTGGAATTAAATTCCACTAACCAGGGATTATTGTTAGCCCGGATCACAGATACTGCTTTGATCAATTCAATGTCGCCTCCTGATGGGATGGTGATCTTTTTCACACCGACCAAGCAGCTGATGGTCCGGTCTAACGGCGCCTGGCAGGCATTCACGGTGTCGGGGACGACTATCTCCAGCCTGAACGGGCTGACGGCCGCCACACAGACTTTTGCCACAGGGGCTGCCGGGACGGATTTTAATGTTTCTTCTTCGGGAAGCGTGCATACCTTCAATATTCCGGACGCCTCCGCAACGGCGCGTGGTGTATTGACCACAGGGGCTCAGACCATTGCAGGCGCCAAGACTTTTTCTTCGGCCCTCAATGTGATAGCTACCAACCCTCTGACCCTCACGGGCGTGCAGGCCGGCACCAGCACCACCGCGGACAGCCTGCTCACCATCACCAGCGGACTGGTGAGGAAACTACCCATGTCGACCTTTGCGTCAGCCAGTAATTTCTGGGGGCTGGGAGGCAATACGGTGGGGACCCTCAAAAATTTCGGCACCATCGACGCCTTTGATCTCCCGTTCATCACCAGCAATACGGAAAAGATGCGTCTCAGCACAACAGGCAACCTGGGCATCGGCTCCTCCGCCTTCAATGCCACCAACCCGGAAAAACTGCTGGTACAGGCGGGCACCACTACCTCTTTCAATCTCATGCAAGGCCATGGAAAAATTAATAACTACCTGCAAATAAATGTGCAGAACGATTCTGCTGGCACGGCTGCCAGCTCCGACCTGGTGGCGACCTCGGACAATGGGAACGAATCGATCAACTTTATTGACCTGGGCATCAACTCCAGCGTAAATAACAGCACGGGTGTCATAGGCGGCGCGAACAATGCCTATTTATACAGTACAGGCAACGATTTTTCGATAGGCAATTCGACTGCCAGTAAATCCTTATTGTTCTTTACGGGGGGCACCGCCGCCGGCAATGAAGCCATGCGCATCAACGGCAGCGGTAGGGTGGGCATCGGGACGACGGCGCCTTCCACCGCTCTTCATGTGAATGGCACCAACCCTTTAACGCTTACGGGCGTACAGGCGGGCACCAGCACCAGTGCGGACAGCCTGCTCACCATCACCAGCGGACTGGTGAGAAAGATACCTATGTCGACATTTTCCACCGGCAATTTCTGGGCCCTGGGAGGCAATACAGTGACGACGGAAAAGAAACTGGGCACCATCGATAGCATCGATCTGCCGTTCATTACCAACAACAACGAGAAGATGCGGCTCACCGCTGACGGCAGCCTCGGCATTGGCTCCAGCGATTTTGACACGGCGGCACAGGAAAAGGTGCTGATCGACGCGGGCGCTACCAGCTCTTATAATCTCCTGGTTGCGAAAGGTGACCGGAATGGCTACCTGCAGTTCAATATTCAGAATACCGGTACGGGGGGGCAAGCCAGTACGGACATCGTAGCCACCGCCAATAATGGAACGGAGACCACCAATTATATCAACATGGGCATCAACGGCGGAAACTATAACAGTGCCAGTAATATTTTAAGCGGCCCCAACAACGGTTACCTCTTCAGCGCCGGACAGGATTTTATCGTTGGCAATTCCACGGCTGCCAAAAGCATGATCTTCTTTACAGGCGGCATCACCACCGGCAATGAAAGAATGCGCCTCGACGGGACGGGCCACCTGGGGATAGGGGTCACTTCTCCCACGGCCAGGCTAAACCTCGCTGCCGGCACGGCCACGGCAGGTACGGCGCCGCTGAAATTAACTTCGGGAACCAGCCTGACTACCGCCGAAGACGGCGCGGTGGAGTACGACGGCACGAACTATTTTGTCTCGTCCGGCAGCACCCGTTACACGCTGGCCAAGACGCTGACAGCGACGGCAGCCTTGAATTTCCCTAATACGGGGCCAGGTACTTCCTCTACATTGACCATCACCGTTACAGGGGCCGCCGACGGCGACGCTGTGTCGCTGGGAGTCCCCAACGCAGCCGCTTCAATAGGCGGGGCGAATTTTTTCGCCTATGTTTCCGCGGCCAACACGGTCACGGTAAAATTGTATAATTATAACGGTATCACATCCGTCGATCCTGCTTCGGCAACGTTCCGGGTATCGGTATTAAAATATTAATGCGGGTCCTAACCAGACATATCATCCTTTTGCTTTTGCTCCTTTCCGGCGTCTGCCCGGCTATTGCCCAGACGGGCTTCTACGTTCCCCCTGCCGGGAAGATCTTTTTTTCCGGGAATGCCGCCACCATTTACTCTGACGTCAATGTCCAGGGGCAGATGGGTGTTGGAAGAAAAGCTATGGTGAACTTCAAAGGACGGAATTGGGAGAACGCTCCTACGGCCGACATCACGGATGACAGAGGAGGTCATGGCCTGGGCGGCATGATCCGTTTTCTCGCTCCCGACACAGGCGCCAAGCCGCAGTTCATCACCGCCGGATACAATGCCGCCACGCGCACAGGCGCTGCTTTTATCAATCTCACCATCGCGAATGCCGCCGGTGTCCGCCTGCTCTCCACCAGCATGAAGATCCGCAGCTGGCTTAACTTTTCGACAGGGACCCTGGACGTCAATAGCAATATCCTGGTCGTTGGCGATAACAATGCCGGCACGATCACGGGCTATAATGACCAGAATTTTGTCATCACCCCCGGCGCCGCTGCCAACGGAGGTTTCCTCCTGCGTGAAAGGCTTACAGCCGCCAATGGTTTAGTCGTGTTCCCGGTGGGCACGGCCGCGGGACGCTATGCCCCTGCAGCGCTGCGCAACCACAGCAGGCTGCCCGATGATTTTTACGTCCGGGTATCCGACAGTGTGAAGACGCACCTGACAAGCGGACAGGACCTTTCCCCATATTCTGTGAACAAGACCTGGCAGATCGGCCAGCTGCAGCATGCCGGCGAAGCCCCCGTGGACATTATCCTTCAGCATAGGCTGAATGATGAAGGAACTGTATTTGCCGCCAGCCGGCAAAATGCCTATGTATCCCAATATACTTCCGGCGCATGGGACATCGGCTATCCCCGGTCCTCTCCCGGACCCGGCTCTCTCACCACAGGGCCTCGCCTGGCGGGCAGCGGCACCAACGCCCGCAGCTTCCAGCAGACAATGTCCCAGGCGTCCTATTTCACCAAGCTGGCAGGCTATGATACAGCGCGTGACAGGACCAACCTTTGGTTCAGCGCCTATCGCACGGACTACCAGAATGTGTATGTATACTGGGCCACCAATCCGGAGATCGGCATTAAATACTTCGTGGTACAGCGCAGGCTGATCACTGAAACGGACTTCACCGACCGGGCTACGCTTCCCTCCAAAGCCGTCGGCGGCGCCAGCTTCATCAACCTGGATTATGCCACCAATGACCCCAATAACTTCACCGGCACCAGCTTCTATCGCCTGCTGATGGTGGACTACAACGGGGACAGCACCTATTCCAACATCGTAGCTGTAGGCGGCATTCCCGGAGGTTTCGGATGGACCCTCTGGCCCAATCCCACCGCCGGCAGGTTCTTCGTAGGCATCAGCAGGCCATCGGCCGTGAGAGAGGTCCTGGTCTGGGATATCCTCGGACGCCTCATACAGCGACAGACGGTGAACAACCGCGGCCTGATAGAGATGTATATCGATGTGAAAGGGGCGTATGTCATCGGATTGGTTCTCATGGACGGGGATCACATCGAGACGAAGAAACTGATCGTGATAGGGGATTAGCCCCCGCATGCCAAAATTGCTTACTACTTTGGCAAATAAAAGGAACAGAAATTCCCGGGAATTCCCCATTTTACACAGTTATGATTACAGGGGGTCGCATCTTCCGGGAATTCCGCATTGTTGCCATTGTGTTCCTATTCACTTGCTTTCGTGCCTCCGCACAGCAATCCAACTGTTTGACCGATGGCTGGGAATTTCTCCGGCAGGACCTGGGCGGAGCGTGGGAAGCCGTGAGACCGGTGGTAAAAAAAGATGATCCCGGCGCAGTCCCCCTCTGGCAGCCCGTCCGCCTGCCCCATTGTGTCAATGCAGAAGATGCCGTAGACCCGGCCGGCAATTATTACCGGGGACCTGCCTGGTACCGTACGCAGCTGGAGCTGCGCAATCCCTACGCCGGGGGGCGCACCCTCCTTCATTTCGAAGGGTCCGGACAAAAGACCGAAGTCTATATCTACACAACGAAAGCAGGTTCCCACATTGGAGGCTACGATGAATGGACGGTGGATATCACCGACGCAGCCGCTGCCTTCGCGCAGACAGATATTTGCCGCCAGCAGTTCAAAGGAAAGATCCCCCTCTCGATCCGCACCGATAACGCGCGCGACCTGGAAATGATCCCTTCAGGGATGTCCGATTTCAATCTCTATGGGGGGATCTATCGCCGCCTGTACCTGACCTACGTCCCGGCAATCTCCATCGGGCAGCTGCTGGTCAATGCAGAGATCGATAGCCTGGGACATGCAGGAAAGATACATACCAGGGCGCTGCTGTATAGCCCAGGTGGAACGGCGCCGTCATATACCACCGCGGCCCTTCCCGTCTTTTCACTCCGGCTGCTGAGTCCCGAAGGCAAGCTGATCGCAAATATTCCCAACGCGCAGGCAACGGCGTCATCCGATACGCTTGTTCTACCCGACCTGGCGCTGGCATCACCCCATGCTTGGTCGCCCGATGATCCTGCCCGCTATACGCTGCAGGTGAAGATGACGGCCGCCAACGGGGATACATGTACGCAGATTGTCCGGCCGGGCTTCCGGCGCTTTACCTTTGCCGATCACGGCCCATTTATACTTAATGGCCGTAGATTATTGCTGCGCGGCACCCACCGGCACGAAGACCATGCCGGCCTGGCGGCTGCGATGACGGAAGACCTGATGCGGCAGGAGATGATCATGATCAAAGAGATGGGCGTCAATTTCATCCGCCTGGGACATTACCAGCAATCTCCTGTCATACTGGACCTTTGCGACAGCCTGGGGATCCTGGCGTGGGAAGAGATACCCTGGTGCCGGGGCGGGCTGGGAGGCGCCGTATACCAGGAACAGGCCCGGACCATGCTGACCCATATGATCGGGCAGCACCTTTCCCATCCCGCGGTGATCATCTGGGGCCTGGGCAACGAGAATGACTGGCCGGGCGACTTCCCCGGGTTCGATAAAGAGAAGATCCGCACGTTCATGCGCCAGCTGAATGATCTGGCCCATCGCCTGGACCCATCCCGCCGCACAGCCATCCGGCGATGCGACTTCTGCAGGGACATCCCCGACATCTATTCTCCCTCCATCTGGGCGGGATGGTACAGGGGAGTTTATACAGACTACCGGCAAATGACAACCGAAGAATTTAAAAGATCAGACCATTTCCTCCACGTGGAATGGGGAGGAGACAGCCATGCCGGTCGTCATACCGACAACCCCGTTAAATTGGATTGGAGCGAATCGTATATGTGCGACCTCGTCGACTGGCATTTGAAAGAGCAGGATTCCATGCCCTGGCTCACCGGGACAGCCGCATGGTGCTTTAAGGATTTTTCCACGCCCCTGCGTCCGGATAATCCCATCCCCTACGTCAATCAGAAAGGCGTGGTGGAGAGAGACCTGACTAAAAAGGATGCATATTTCGTATTCCAATCATACTGGTCCCGCAAGCCCATGGTGCATATCTACGGTCATACCTGGCCGGTGCGCTGGGGCGAGGAAGGACAGCAACGGCAAATAAAAGTATATTCCAACTGTGAAGAAGCCACCCTTTTTCTCAACGGCAAAAGCTATGGGACGCGCCGCCGCAACAGCCAGGACTATCCGGCGGCAGGGCTGCGGTGGGACCTGAATTTTCGTAAAGGTGAGAACACCGTGCGTGTCATCGCCCGTAAAGGGTCCGCAATCGTGGAAGATTCTTTACATTTCCAGTATCAAACGGAAAAATGGGGTAAACCTGCCCGGGTGAAGATAGAAAAGACGGGAGAAGAAAATGGCATCGCCACCGTCCGGGCGCAGCTGCTGGACGAGAAGGGCATACCATGCCTGGATGCCGCCGATTGGATCAGCTTCGGGCTCACCGGCGACGGCAGGCTCATCGATAACCAGGGCACTTCCACCGGGTCCCGTTATGTACAGGCTGCTAACGGGCAAGCCGTCATCCGGCTGCACACCAATGGCGGACATTCCGTGGTTAGCGTCAAAGGGGGGCAGCTGCCTGCCGTATTCTTTAATCTGTAAAAATGAAAGAACGATGCGCACTATAACGACCTTGCTTATGCTGTTACACCTGTCTCTCGTGTCGCGGGCACAAGACCCATACTTGAGACTATGGTATGACAAGCCGGCCAAGGCCTGGGAAGAAGCCCTGCCGCTGGGCAACGGCAGGACAGGCGCCATGGTCTTTGGACAGCCCCTCGAAGAAAGCTACCAGCTGAATGACAATACGCTCTGGTCAGGCTTCCCCGAAGCCGGCAACAACCCCAACGGCCCTGCCATCCTGCCCATGGTCCGCGCAGCCATCTTCAAAGGCGACTACGACAGCGCCGCTGCATTATGGAAAAAGATGCAGGGACCCTATTCGGCCCGTTATCTTCCTTTGGCCGACCTCCGGCTGGATGTCACGAAGAACGGAGGGGACACAAGCACGTCGGACTATCATCGGGACCTGGATCTCAATACAGCCACCGCCACCGTGCAATACACGCAGGGCGGCGTCACCTTCCGCAGGACCAGCTTTATCAGCTTCCCCGGCAAGGTCATGGTGATCCATATCGCAGCCGATAAAAAAGGCGTCGTAAACTTCTCTGTCTCGCTGAGCAGCCTGCTGCATTACCAGGTATCTGCCGGGACGATTTCCCCTGTGCCAGGCACGTCGTCCGGTCCTTCCCCCGGCACGTCGTCCGGCCCTTCCCTCATCCTGAAAGGCAAGGCCCCCAAATTCGTGGCCAACCGGGAATACGAGCCGCAGCAGATCGTATACGATGAAGACCCGAAAGGGGAGGGCTTGCGTTTCGAAGTGCAGGTGAAAGTAAGGACAACGGGCGGCCATGTCACAGCCGCCGGCGACCGGCTGAAGATCTCCGGCGCCGATGAAGCCACGATCCTGCTGACAGAAGCCACCAGCTATAACGGATTCGATCATTCGCCCGGACATGCCGGTAAAGACCCCGCCGCGGAAGCCGGCGCCCTTATGCAGCAGGCATGGGCTATTCCTTACAGCACGCTGCTGAAAGAACATCTCGGCGATTACCGCCGCCTCTTTCAACGGGTGACCCTGAACCTGGGACTGGATACCGTCGCTGCGAAGCTTCCCACAGACAAGCGCATCAAACGGTTTGACAGCACCCGCCAGGACCTCCAGCTGCAGGCCCTGTATTACCAGTACGGGCGGTACCTGCTGATCGCCAGCTCCCGTCCCGGCGGTCTCCCCGCCAACCTGCAGGGCATCTGGAACAGGCTCGTGCAGCCGCCCTGGGCAAGCAACTACACCACCAATATCAACACGGAGATGAACTATTGGCTGGCGGAGAATACCAATCTCTCCGAATGCCATCAGCCGCTGTTCGAATTTATAAAAGCCCTGGCGGTAAACGGCGCAACGACGGCCCGGGTAAACTATGGCATACAGGAAGGATGGGTGGCGCACCATAATTCGGATTGCTGGGCGAAGACCTCTCCCCCCGGCGGATATGATTGGGACCCTAAAGGCGTGCCCCGCTGGTCCTGCTGGCCTATGTCCGGCGCCTGGCTCTGCACGCACCTGTGGGAGCATTATCTTTTCACCAGGGACTCGCTCTTTCTCCGGAAGGCTTACCCGCTGATGAAAGGAGCCGCGCAGTTCTTGCAGCATTGGCTGATGAAAGATCCTGCGACGGGTCTCCTCGTCACCAACCCTTCCACTTCTCCGGAGAACACCATTAAAATAAAAGGGAAGGAATACCAGCTGACCATAGCCTCTACCATGGACATGTCCATCATCCGCGAGCTGTTCACTGATGTGGCCCGGGCAGCGCAGGTCCTCCACATGGATGCAGGTTATGCCAAAGATCTCATCGCAGCCAAAGCACAGCTGTATCCCTTTCACATCGGGCAATACGGGCAGCTGCAGGAATGGTATAAGGATTGGGATGATCCCAATGACAAGCACAGGCATGCCTCTCATTTGTTCAGTCTCTATCCCGGCAGCCAGATCACGCCGGATTCCACGCCTGACCTGGCGGCAGCCGCCAGGCAATCCCTCCTACTGCGGGGTGATGTCAGCACCGGCTGGTCCATGGCCTGGAAGATCAACTGGTGGGCAAGGCTGCAGGACGGCAACCATGCTTATAAAATATTGAGTGACGCATTTAACTATATCGATCCTACCCTGGAAAAAGGACAAATGAGCGGTGGCGGGGTCTATCCCAATCTCTTCGACGCACATCCTCCTTTCCAGATCGATGGGAATTTCGGCGCTGCGGCCGGTATGACGGAGATGCTGCTCCAGAGCCAGAACGGGAATATCCTCCTGCTGCCAGCCCTTCCCGATCAGTGGGCATCCGGCTCCGTCAATGGAATAAAGGCCCGGGGCAATTTCACTGTCGCCATGTCCTGGAACAACGGGAGACTGATCAAGGCTGCCGTGACCTCCGGTTCGGGCGGGGTCTGCAGGATCAGCACGCAGCTGCCGGTGCGGGTCATCGGAGCGAAAGCAAGCAGCAGCAAAAGCGCATCCGGAAAATATAGCGTAGCATTCGCAACGGTGAAAGGCACAACTTATACCCTAATATCTTTATAGCATGATGAATTCGAAGATCCTGCTGACAGTAACGTTTCTCCTTGCCGGAGCCTCCACGCTGAAGGCGCAATCCATCGCCTGGACAGAGGTTGAGCCCGGCGTATGGAAAGGTGTTGCCGGCAAGCCCGAGGAGTATGATCTGCTGAAGGCATCCGGTGCAAAACCTTATGAGGCCGGCTTGCGGCAAATGGGCAGCGCTGCTTTCCCCCTGCCGCAGGACGAGATAGTGGCCGCCCTCCGGGACGGCAAAACTTCGTTGCGCCTGCCCCTGGACAAAGGCGAGCAGCTCTATGGCTTCGGCCTGAATTTTCAGACGGTGCATCAGCGGGGGAAGATCCTGCAGCTGCACGTGGACCACTTTGGCGGAAAAGACAATGGCCGTACACATGCTCCCACGCCTTTTTACGTTTCGTCCAAAGGCTATGGCGTCTATATCAATACCGCCAGGTACCTGGAAGTATATGCCGGCAGTGCTGTAAGGAAGGACAGCCGCAACCCGCCGCCTGCCCTGGACCGTAACAAGGACAAGGCCTGGACCGCCCGCCCTTATTCGGATGCGGTAGAGATGCTCGTGCCTGCAGCAGGGGTGGAGATCTATGTATTCGCCGGCCCCGGCCCGCTCAATGCCATCCGCAGGTTTAACCTGTTCAATGGGGGCGGATGCCTCCCTCCACGCTGGGGACTGGGCTTTACACAACGCCTGGAGAAATTGTCCGATGCGGCGGATGCGGAAAAAGAGGTACGCGCTTTCCGTGATAAAGGCTATCCCCTGGATTTCATCGGCCTGGAGCCGGGATGGCAGAGCAAATCGTATCCCTGCACTTTCCAATGGGACAGGACGCGCTTCCCCGATCCGGCAAAGTTTGTAAAGAACATGTCGGACAGCGGGATCCGGGTCAACCTTTGGACCAACCCGTATATATCTCCGGAAGCGGCTTACTATAAGGATATATTGCCCTATACAGGCTCTCACACCGTATGGGTAGGCGTCGTCCCGGACCTCACCCTGGCCCCGGCCCGCAAACTATTTTTCGATCAGCTGCAGAAAGACCAGGTGGACATCGGCATCAGCGGGTATAAGATCGACGAAGTAGATGGCTACGACAGCTATCTCTGGCCCGACGTGGCTACCTTCCCTTCAGGTATCAGCGCAGAACAGATGCGGCAGACCTTCGGCCTGCTGCTGCAACGCTATAGCACGGACATGTATCGTGCAAAAGACCGGCGTACGTTTGGCCTTGTCCGTGGTTCCAACGGCGGCGGAGTCTCCTTCCCTTACGTGATCTACAACGATTATTATAACCACGAGGACTTCATCACGGCGCTCCTCAACAGCGGCTTTGCGGGCGTATTGTGGACGCCGGAAGTAAGGGCTTCCAAATCGGGGGAAGAATGGCTGCGCCGCTTCCAGACCGTGGTCTTCTCACCCATGGCCATGATCAATGCCTGGGCCAGCGGCACCAAGCCCTGGTCATACCCGGAAGTGGCGGAGCAGGTGCGCCAGATGGCCCTGCTGCGCATGCAGATGATCCCCTACTGGTATACGGAGTTTGCCAAATATCATTTTGAAGGCACGCCTCCTTTCAGGGCCATGGACCTGGAAGCAGGTTTCCTGCCGGAAGGAAAGAGAGACCGGTCGGAGGCCGACCTGGAAGAGAACCCCTATGCGGAGGCCGCCATGAAGGAAGTGAAGGATCAGTACATGGCTGGCGAATACCTGCTGGTGGCGCCCCTGTTCACGGGACAAAAGACCCGTAAGGTCATCCTTCCCAAAGGGAGATGGTATGATTTTTACACAGGCGAATATGCCGGTGACGGACAGGTGATAACAGTGACTCCCGGCCTGGATAAGATACCCGTCTACGTTAAAGATGGCGCGCTCATCCCCATGATGGCGCCGGCGCTGCATGCTCCCGGGGCCGGCGAAGCCACCGACCTGGAGATCCGTCACTATGGTGAAAAGACCGGCGCTTCACGCCTGTATGACGATGACGGGGAGACGTATGCGTACGAGCGGGGCGCCTTTTCCTGGCGTACCCTCACGGCGACGAAAGACAAGCATGGACAATGGCAGGGAGCCATCTCCGCACCCGAAAAAGGCAAGCCCAACACTATCCGCAAGGTCACCTGGAAATTCATGACGCCCGCCCGGCCGGCGGCGGCATCTTCCGCCCCCTACTCTGATGCGATCACCGGCGCCTTGAAAAAACAAGCGCTTGCCGAAGCCGCCCGGGCCCTACAGCAGTCACCCATCACCGTTGCTGCCAGCTACTGCCCCCGCAGCGCCGGCGGCCCCCACGATTTTTATTCCGAAGGGGACTACTGGTGGCCGGACCCGCAGCATCCCGACAGCCCCTATATCCAGCGGGACGGCATGACCAATCCCGCTAACTTCACCGACCACCGGCTGGCGATGATCCGCCTCAGCCGTATTGTAGGCGCGCTGGCTACAGCATATAAGATCACGGGCGACACGAAATATGTCAGGTCGGCCCTGCTCCACTGCAAGGCATGGTTCGTGGATACGGCCACGTGTATGAACCCCAGCCTCCAGTTTGCGCAGGCCATCAAAGGCCGCGCCACAGGCAGGGGCATCGGCATCATTGACACCATCCAGCTGATGGAAGTGGTGCAGGGACTGGAGGCGATGGAAGGTGCTGACGCCATGGACAAGGCGCTGCTGGAACGCATACGGCTATGGTTCGCAAAATATCTGCAATGGCTCACTACGCATCCGTATGGGCAAGACGAGATGAATGCGGCCAACAACCATGGCACCTGCTGGGTCATGCAGGTGGCCGCCTTTGCCAGGTTCACCGGCAATACGGACCTGATGACTTTTTGCAGCCGCAGATATAAGGACGTGCTCCTGCCCGGACAAATGGATGCGGACGGCAGCTTCCCACGCGAATTGAAAAGAACCAAGCCCTATGGCTATTCGCTGTTCAACCTGGACGCCATGGCTACTATTTGTCAGCTGCTGTCCACTCCACAGGACGACCTTTGGCATTACCAGACGCCGGATGGCCGCAGCATACAGAAAGGCATCGCATTCATGGCCCCTTACATCGCGGATAAAGGGAAATGGCCTTATGCCCATGATGTCATGTACTGGGACCAGTGGCCTGTAGCGCAGCCTGCCCTTGCCTTCGGCGCCAATGCCTTTGGAAAGGAAGAATGGCTCCGCACCTGGGAAAGCCTCGATCATGCGCCGTCCAACGGGGAAGTGATCCGCAATCTGCCCGTTCGTCACCCGCTTATATGGATAAATAAATAACTACTATGAACATACGACATTCCCTTACCTTACTGGCGTTCGGCATCTCCTGTGCTTCCGTCGCTGTAAAAGGACAGGCCGCCGGCGATGAGGAAAAAGACATGCTGACCAGGGGACAGCAGCGGGACCGGCATGCAGCCGAAGAAGCCCTGCAAGGCTGGTGGCCCCCCACCATGAAAGATCATGACCAGCGCATCTCCTGGTGGCGCGAGGCCCGTTTTGGCATGTTCATCCACTGGGGCGTCTATTCCCGGGCCGGAGGCGAATGGAAGGGACATAAGGTCGAAGGCTATGCCGAACATCTGATGCGTAAAGAGAAGATCAGCAGGAAGGAATACCTGGAGCTGGCCCATGGTTTCAATCCCGTAAAGTTCAATGCCGAGCAATGGGTACTGCATGCAAAGCAGGCAGGCATGAAATATATGATCATCACCTCTAAGCACCATGACGGCTTTGCCATGTACGATTCGAAAGTTTCCGATTTCAATATCATGCGGCAGACGGCCTGGGAAAAAGATCCCATGGCTGCCCTCTCCGCCGCCTGTAAGAAATACGGGATCAAGTTCGGCTTTTATTATTCGCATGCTTTTGACTGGGAGTATCCCAAAGCTCCCGGCAATGATTGGGAATATAAGAACCCCGCCGGCGACAAGGGCCTGTACGGGGGACTCCATTGGTACGACCTCCACCCAGAGCTGTTGCCGAAGGCGCAAGCCTATGTCGATGAAAAAGCCATCCCCCAGATCAAAGAGCTGATCCGGAAATATCACCCGGATATCTTCTGGTTCGACACGCCCAGCAAACTGCCTTTTTCCGAGAACCTGCGAATCTTGCAGGCCATCCGGTCAGTCGACCTGCATGTCGTGGTGAATGGACGTCTTGCAAAGGATGGGGATAGCAATTTCGGGGATTATAAAAATACAGCCGACCGACCTGCAGAATTTTACCCCGTCACCGGAGACTGGGAAGCCATCCCCACCACCAATGAATCGTATGGTTATCACCGGTATGACAGCAGCCATAAGCCTCCCGCCTTTTTTATACAGCTGCTGGCAAAGGCGGCCTCCAGGGGCGGCAACCTGCTGATGAACATCGGACCCAAAGGAGACGGAACTTTCGACAACAGGGACCTGCACATCCTGCAGGGCATCGGGAAATGGATAGACATCAACGGGGAAAGCATCTACGGTTCGGCTGCGGGCCCTTTGCCCTTACAGAATTGGGGTGTTTCGACCCTGAAAGGCGATAAGCTCTACCTCCACGTTTTCGACTGGCCTGCCGACGGCAAGCTGTATGCAGGCGGACTGAAAGGCGAGGTCTCCAAAATTTACCTGCTGGCCGAGCCGGGGAAAACATTGCATTCGGCGCCCTCGAATGAAAAGGACCTCGTGATCGATGTCCCCCGTCAGGCGCCGGATACCGCGAACACCGTCATCGTGGTGGAGCTGAAGAAGGGCTGGCAGACGGACTCCGTGCGATTTATCGCCCCCAATATCTCCCACGCACGATTGCTGGCATTTGATGCGCTGCAGCATGGCAGCGGCTTTGGTTTCGGCGATGGAAAGGCGGGCCGGTTCTATGTCGACGGCTGGAGCAGCAAGGATCAGTATCTCAGCTGGAATTTCAGGACCACCGCCGCGGCGACCTACCATATGATCATAAAATACAGGGCAGGAGAAGGCCTGGGCGGGACTTATCAATGGCAGGCCGACGGCTACAAGGGTGAAAATAAAATAGACACGGGCGGGAGGGATTCTGTCCGCACGGCAGACCTCGGCATCGTCTCCCTGAGCCCGGGTGTACATGAGCTGAACATACGCCCCGTCGATATTCCCGGGCGCCAGTTGATGCGGCTCCTGGAGGTCAGCATGGTGCGTTCCTGGCAGACGGAGGCACCCGCATCGACGACAGCGCTCACTCCGACGGCTGGCGCGGCAATCGCGCTTCCCCGGATCATGGCCGACGCGGAGGAGCAGACCCGCCTCTTGCTCCGGGAGATCGCAGCTGCGGGCGGCCCCGGTGATGCCGGCCCCGGCCCTGCACCCGACAGCCCTTTCTCACCCCGCACGCTGGAGAACGGACGCCTGAGGCTGGTGCCCTCCAGGGACTGGACCAGTGGATTCTTCCCGGGCGAACTATGGATGCTCTATCAATACACCGGGAAGGAACAATGGAAACAGGCTGCGCAGGCTTTCACGGCCCGCATGGAAAGGGAAAAATTCAACGCCGGCACCCACGATATGGGCTTTAAGCTCTACTGCAGCTATGGCGCCGGCTATCGCCTGACAAAGGACGAGGCGTATAAGCAGGTGATCATCCAGGGCGCGAGAACACTCATCACCCGCTTCAATCCCCGCATCGGCTGCATCCGGAGCTGGGACCATCACAGGAATTTATGGGGCTTTCCCGTCATCATCGACAATATGATGAACCTGGAGCTGCTGTTCGAAGCCACGAAGCTCACAGGGGACTCTTCCTTCTACAAGATCGCCGTGACGCACGCCAATACGACGATGAAAAATCATTACCGCAGCGATTACAGCTCCTTCCATGTAGTAGACTACGACACTGTCACGGGTAAAGTGGTGAAGAAGCAGACCTGGCAGGGATACAGCGATGCCTCGGCCTGGGCGCGCGGACAGGCATGGGGGTTATATGCCTTCACGATGTGCTATCGCGAGACGAAGGACCCCCGCTACCTGCAGCAGGCGGAGCATATCGCCGGCTTTCTTTTGCATCATCCTCACCTGCCTGCGGACAAAGTGCCCTATTATGATTTCGATGCGCCCGGCATCCCGGATGAGCCCCGCGACGCTTCGGCAGGTGCTGTCATGGCCTCTGCGCTCTATGAATTGAGCGGGTACAGCACACACGGGGAAGAATACCGGTCCGTCGCCGGCCAGATCCTGCAAAGCCTGACCAGCAGCTACCGGTCCGCCATCGGCACGAACAGGGGATTTATCCTTTCCCACAGCACAGGCTCAAAACCTTCCAACAGCGAAGTGGATGTACCGATCAACTATGGGGATTACTATTACATGGAAGCCCTTTTGCGGTCGAAATAACTGAACACCTTAAAACATCTTGTATATGAAAAAAATTATCATCGCATCCCTAACCCTCTTTCTCCTGCACGCGGCAGCACCCGCACAAACCCTCAGCCGTGATCAGCGGATGGAATGGTGGCGGGAAGCACGATTCGGCATGTTCATCCATTGGGGCGTCTATGCCGTCCCCGCCGGCACCTGGCAGGGCCATCAGGTCGGACGCGGCGGAGAATGGATCATGAACAGGGGAAAGATCTCCGTGACCGATTACCAGCAGATAGCCAGCCAGTTCAATCCAGTCAAATACGATCCGGAAGCATGGGTGAGAATGGCGAAAGAGGCAGGCATGAAATATATCGTGATCACGGCCAAGCACCATGACGGCTTTGCTCTCTTTAAGACCAATGCCAGCAAATGGAATGTCGTGGACGCCACCCCATACGGCAAAGACCTGCTGAAGCCCCTGGCGGCGGCCTGCCGTAAATATGGCATCAGGCTGGGCTTCTATTATTCCCATGCACAGGATTGGAACAACCCCGGCGGCGCCGCGGCACGCAAAGTCGCATCCGAAGGCTGGGCCAACCCCGACTCCGCCCGAATAGATGCTTACACGCTTGCGCACAGCGGACATTGGGATCCCGCCCAGACGACAGACTCCATGAGCACCTATATCGATAAAGTAGCGGTACCCCAGGTGAAGGAGCTGCTGACCAACTATGGTGATGTAGCCGTCCTCTGGTGGGATACTCCCACGGGCATGACGGACGAATACGCTGAAAAGCTGCAGTCCGTATTGTCCCTTCAGCCGAAGATCATCACCGACGATCGGCTGAAGCGCCCCAATTTCCCCGGCGACTACAAGACACCCGAGCAGAAGATCCCTAACCTGGCAGAGCTCGATGGTAAGGACTGGGAGACCTGCATGACCATGAACGGCACCTGGGGCTATAAGAGCTATGACAACAAATGGAAAACGCCCGCAACGCTGATCCATAACCTGGTGGACATTGCCTCCAAAGGAGGCAACTACCTGCTCAACGTAGGCCCTACGGCCGAAGGGGAATTCCCCCAGGGCAGTATCGAAGGCCTGAAAGCCATCGGCGCCTGGATGAAGGTCAATGGGGAAGCCATCTATGGTACGAAGGCCAGCCCTTTCGGCCTGCTGCCCTGGGGCCGCTGCACAAAAAAAGCAGAGAAGGGCAGCACCATCCTCTACCTTTCCGTCTTCGACTGGCCGGCAGACGGCAAGCTCACGGTGCCGGGATTGAAGAACGCGGTAGTGTCCGCAAAGCTGCTGGCGGGAGGAGACGCCCTGAAGACGGATGCATCTGCGGAAGGGCTCGTCATCAATGTCCCCGAGAAAGCGCCTGACACCATCGCTACCGTCATCCGTGTGGAAGTGAACGGAGGCCTGTAACATGTCAACCCGCATAGGTTTGATCCTGGGGCCGCTGTACTTTTTAGCCTGTTGTTTCCCGGCGGCGGCGCAATCTGCCGGTATGCCAGGTGCAAAGCAGCTTATTGCCGCTGTCGACAGCTTTAATGCGCGGCGGCCTGCCGAAGAGCTGTTCCTGCATTTTGACAAGCCGTATTATGCCGTCGGCGACACCATCTGGTTCAAGGCGTACCTGTTCCGGGCGGCAACCCACGACTATTCCCCTTTCAGCGGAGTGCTGTATGTGGACCTGATCAACGACAGCAGCAAAAAGGCCCGGCGCATGTCTGTTCCCGTTAACTTCGGTGTCTCGTGGGGGCAATTGCTTTTGACGGAAGATGAGATAAGAGATGGGAGCTACACCATTTGCGCTTATACCCGGTGGATGCGGAACTTCGGAGCGGAATGTTTTTTTCGCCGGCATTTTATAATAGCCCCGGCCACGGAAAAAGACTGGCAGGTACGAAGACAGGGGGGCAGGCGCAGCAGAAGGACAGACCTGCAATTTATGCCGGAGAGGGAAAGCAGGAAGACAGACGTCCAATTCATGCCGGAGAGCGGCTGGCTGGTAGCCGGTATCCCATCCCGGGTGGGCTTTAAAGCCATCGGGGATGATGGCCTTGGCGTGGATATACAGGGGACGATCGTCGACAGCAGGGACCGGGAGGTTGTTCCCTTTCAGTCCCTGTATAAAGGAATGGGTGTATGCAGCCTGACGCCTGTTGCAGGCGAGACCTATTCCGCGCTTGTCCGGTTGCCGGATGGCCGGACAGAACGCTACGCATTGCCTGCTGTTAAAAAGACAGGCATCGTGCTGCGCGTGAGCAATCCATCACAAAAAGATTCGCTGCGTATTACGATCCTTCCTTCTTCTGAAATGATCAATGGCCAGGTCTATCACCTGCTGGGCCTCTCCCGGGGAGTGCCAGTCTATGGCGCTAATTTCGCTTTGGACCGGCCGGCCATCGACGGTGTCCTGGCTAAAAGTATTTTCCCTTCAGGCATCACACATTTCACTTTGTTCAACGGGTCGGGTGAGCCTGTCAGCGAACGCATGATATTCATAGACCACCGGGACGAGCTGAAGATCGAGGTGAAGAGCGATAAGGACAGCTATGCCGCCAGGGATAGCATATCCTTACATATACGGGTCACCGACCCGGAAGGGCAGCCTGTAGCGGGAAGCTTTTCCCTGGCAGTGACGGATGACGCCCAGGTAAGGACAGATAGTTTGCTGACCGATAATATCCTCACGCACTTGCTGCTGACGGCAGAGCTGAAGGGTATGGTCGAAACGCCCGGCTGGTATTTTCATCATGAAGGGCCCGTGTCTACCGCACAGCGTGATGCAGCAATGGATGCATTGATGCTGACCCAGGGTTGGACAGGTTACAAATGGCAGGAACTTTTAAAGAGACCCCGCCCGCCCGCCTTTGCGGCCGAAGATATGCGCAGGGTCACGGGAAGGGTCACCAATCTGTTGAACCGGCCCGTGCATGACGCAAAGGTAACGCTGATGACTACCGGAAAGATGCAGCTGGTAATGGACACAGTGACAGACGCCGAAGGAAGGTTCGGCTTCACGGCTTTTCCGCCAGTGGACACTATTGCATTTGTCCTCCAGGCAAGGAACGCCAAAGGCAACAGCGCCGGCATGGGGATCACGATCGACGCGTATGAGCCCCCGCCTGCAGACCAGCTGTCCGACGGCCTGCCGTCGGCCGGGTATGGGGCGAACGATAGCGTCCTGCTGCGATATGTAAGGAACAATGCGGCCATTTTGAAAGATAAAAGCCCTTATGCTGCCGGCGCAGGCACGGTCCTGCAGTCCGTCACCGTCAGGGCAACAAAAGCTATAAAAGGCTCCTACAACCTCAACGGCTCCGGCCAGTCCGACCAGGTCATCGATGAGACGGCTATCACGGCTGCAGGGAAAATGAATCTGAAGCAGCTGCTGCTGGAGAAAGTGAAAGGGTTCAACACCGTGTACGCAAGGGACGGCACCGAACGATACAGGATCTTCCGGAACCCCACCCGCTTTATCATCGACGGTGTCAATCTCAGCCGCTTCGGACCGGAAAAAGAGACCCTGGAATTCCTTACGGCGGAAGATGTCAGAGGTATCGAGGTGATGGTCACTCCCAGGCACAACAGCAGTTACAAGAGCGCCTTCTTATCTCCGGCCCAACAGGCGGATCTGATGGCGGAGTATACTTTTTTGGAAATTACCACCCGGTCGGGGAACGGCATCTTCATGAAAAAGACACCGGGCGTGTCGACGTATAAACCGATGCCGCTGAGCTGGCCAAAAGAATTTTACCACCCCCGTTATACTGCAGGCACCAGCGGCGCCCGGCCGGCGGACCTGCGTTCAACCATTCACTGGCAGCCAAGCCTGGTGACTAATACACAGGGACAAACAGCCACTTCCTTCTATGCTGCAGGCAGCGCTTCCACTTACACCGTGATCATCCAGGGCAGTGACATGAATGGAAACACAGGTGTTTTGATAAAGAAAATCATTATATCCAACTAAATGAAAATACCTAACAGTAAGGTATAGGCTAATATTGCTTGTTATAAGGGTAATTAAGCGGAATGTCGCCCGGGCAAGTTTTTCTTAATTGCGGAAGATTACACAAACTCTCTTAACTGACCGCTATATGAAAAAAAAGCCTTCTCATTCCCATTCCGGGCGACTTTCGCCTGGAAGAAACCGTATTTGTTATCTTCTCCTGTTCTTACTACTGTTTGTTTCCGCGGCGAAAGCCCAGACGAAGACGCCCTTACCGCCAAGGGGCGAGCAGACCAACAGGGTCGGCGGCACCATCCAGGATGCCAGCGGAAATCCCCTGCCCGGTGTAAGCGTCACCATCAAGGGGACAGGCATGGGCACCACCACGGACAGCAGCGGCAAGTTCCGTATAACGGTGCCTGATCCGCAATCCGTGCTGGTGTTCACCCTGGTAAGCTACGAGATCAAAGAAGAGATCGCCGGCAGAAAGCAGAAGATGCTCATCACGCTGCGTGAATCGGGCAACAGCCTCAACGATGTCATCGTCATCGGGTATGGAACGGCCAAGAAAAGGGACCTTGCCGGCTCCATCACTTCCATTTCTTCCAAGCAGCTGGAAGAGCGTCACCCTGCCAGCCTGGGGGATGCCCTCCAGGGTATGGCTGCCGGTGTGCTGGTCACCACCAGTTCCGTCCCCGGGGCACAGCCCAATATCCGCATCCGCGGCTACTCCACCTTTTCCAGCGCGGGCAATAACCCCCTGTATGTCATCGATGGCGTATTGTCCGACAACATGGATTGGGTGAACCCCAATGATGTCCAGTCCGTGGAGATCCTGAAGGACGCCGCCTCGGCCGCTATCTACGGTTCGCGGTCAGCCAATGGCGTTATCATCATCACTACCAAAAGAGGGGCGGAAGGTAAGCCAAGGATCAACGTGCAGTACCTGCACACATCCGGCATCCTGGCCCACAAGCTGCCGCAGGCCAATTCCATGGAGGTCCGGTTATACCGGCAGGAGCAGCAGAACAGCCTTACCGCAGGAGGCAGTACGGATTCGCTGAACCCCAATTTCAATGCAGACAACGACTACCAGGACGTCCTTACCCGTGTGGCCCAGAAGAACCAGGTGGACTTCGGGGTCAGCGGAGGCGCTAAGAATATGAATTATTTCACCAGCGTCCGGGCATTGGAAGACCAGGGACTGGTAGTGAACAGCTATGCCAAGTCCCTGCTGCTGAGGGCCAACATCGAGTTCTCGCCTTCGTCGAAGTTCAAGTACACCAGCCGCTTCCAGTTCGGATATTCCACAGGCAATAAGATCGATGAGGGCAATACCATCTTCCAGGCTTTTCAGCGGCCGGCCAACTATGCGCTGTATTTCCCCGACGGCACGCTGACGGGCTATATCAGCGGCCGGCGGAATCCGCTGTCGGTAGCGCTGCTGCAGGTCAACCGTTTCCAGAATTACCAGGGCACGTTATTCAGCCAGATAGAATATCAATTCATCCCTTCCTTAAAGTTTACCACCAATGCGGTGATCAACTACACCGAGGGGAGGACACAAGGCTTTTTGCCCAAGCTGCTGAGCTCGGCCTCGCCGACCACCAATGCCGGGAGCGAGGGTTTTAACCGGAATGTCAACTGGCAATACCAGGCCTTCTTCAACTATAATAAAACATTCCACAAGGATCATTTCATCACAGCGCTTGCCGGCTTCAGCGCCGAGAATACCCAATACAACAATGCCGCCCTGGCCGATGTCAACTATGTCAGCGAAGATATCCTCACCCTCAACTCGGGTACCCTGGTGCCTTCCGGCACGACGACCGGGGCTTACTCCAATTCCCTGGCCTCTCTTTTCGGAAGGGCATCTTACAGCTATAAAGGGAAATATATTTTCAACGCGCTGGTCAGGCGGGACGGCTCTTCCCGGTTTGGGGCGAACAACCGCTGGGGGAATTTCGTTTCAGGGGCCCTGGCCTGGCGTTTCACTGACGAACGCTTTATGAGCTGGTCCGGCGGCGTGCTTGACGACGGCAAGCTGCGGGTCAGCGTCGGCCAGACGGGTAACGAAAGGATCGGTAATTACGATGCGCAAAGCAAATATGACTTCGGCACTTTTTTCTATAATCAGCAGTCTGGCGTAGCGCCCAACACTACCATTGGTAATCCCAACCTGAAATGGGAGAGCACCCTGCAAAGCGATGTGGGCGTCGACCTGAGCTTTTATAAAGGCAGGCTGCTCGTGGTGGCCGATTATTATGTCAAGACCACCAGCGACCTGCTGTACAGCCGGCCCCTGCCCAGGGAGACGGGATACAATAGTGTCCGGGTAAATGTAGGCACCGTCCAGAACAAAGGCTTCGAGCTGACCCTGACGGGAAAGCCACTGGTGAAAAGGAATTTCGACTGGCTGGTGACCTACAACCTTACCATTGAGCGGGGCGTCGTGAAAAAGCTCAATGGCGGCCAGTCCTTTATCTCGGGTAACAGCAGCGATGCGGGAAATGCCGCCTGGCTCGTCAGGGAAGGCGGGGCGCTGGGCGACTTCTACGGCTGGAAGCAATTGGGCGTCTATGCCTATGACCAGTCCAATGCCTATAATGATAATTGGGAACGGCTGACCCCGAATTTTGACAAGAGCGGGAATTTCCAGGGATATACTTTCAAGGGACAACCCTACACCGGAGCTGTGCACAGCGTCTATGGCAGGTCGACAAAGCTGCAAGGCGGAGATGTCGAGTTCGCCAATCTCAACAAGGACAGCGTCATCGACAATTCGGACAGGACGGTACTGGGAAATGCGCAGCCTAAATTCTATTTCGCTGTCATGAATACCCTGCATTACAAACAGTTCACCCTCTCCTTTACCTTCAATACCCAATGGGGTAACAAGATCTACAACAACGCGGCCAGGGTGCTGGATGACTACGGCACTTCCAATATCATTCCTCAGCCTTATGTCATCTATCATATGTGGAGAAAACAGGGTGATGTGACGAATATACCGGTGTACAGGTCCAGCAGCGTAGGCAATGTGCGCGTCAGCGACCGTTTTATCGAGGACGGCTCCTTTATCCGCCTGGCTTATTTACAATTGAATTATACGGTGCCGCCCGTCCTGTCCAGGAAAGTGGGCGCGCAGAGCATCAACGCCTATGTCTATGGAAGCAATCTGCTGACCTGGACCAACTACACCTGGTATGATCCGGAATTCACTTCCTCCGACCCGCTGCAGATCGGGCAGGATGGCGGCAACTATCCCCGGCGCAGGGAAATAGGCCTGGGGCTCAATATCTACTTCTAACAAACAAACATATTGACATGAACAGATTATTTTATCTATTGATCCTGGCATCGGCCATCGTACTTGCCGGATGCAGCAAGTTCCTCGACAAGAAACCGCAGACAGAGATCAGGACCAGCGCCTTCTGGAAGTCTGAAGACGATATCAAAGCAGCCATTGCCGGTATGTACAGCGGCATGCAGGATGTCAACAGCACCAATTTCTTATTTTGGGGCGATTCCCGCAGCGACAATTTCGTGGACAATCCAAAATACGGGAATGTGTCATACTGTGCGAATGGCCTCACCTCCTCTATCAATGGCTCCGACTGGAGTTCCCTGTATGCTGCCATCGGCAGGGCGAACGACCTGCTCAAGCATGTGCCCATGGTAAAGGCGCGGGACGCCAGCATCGATCCGATCCACATCAACTATTATCTTTCCCAGGCGCGGAATGTAAGGGCCTACTGCTATTTCCAGCTGGTGAAAGTATGGGGAGACGCGCCGCTCTGGACCATACCCTTCGACAGCATCGGCATTGATCCTTATAAAACCAGGACTTCAACGACTGTCCTGCTGGACAGCCTGATCGTTCCCGATCTGCTGATGGCAGCCTCCCTGTCGGACCCTACCCAGAAAACAGTTTGGGAAGCCAACCTGGGCCTCACCTATGCCTTGCAGATGGATGTCTGCATGTGGAGGCATGATAATGCCGGGGCCATTGGCTGGTATAACAAGCTGGTTGACCTGAAAAGATATAGTCTCGAACCCAGCGCCACCTGGAAAAATCTTTTCATAGCACCGAGTAAGACGGTGGAGAATATCTGGAGCATTTACTGGGACTGGACGACGGATGGCGGGGCCGGCATTTCCGGGCAGATCGGCGCCGGCAATACCAATAGCACGCACAAGATCTCCGATGTCATCTGGAACTATTTTTCCAATGCCGCCAATGCAAAAGACATCCGGGGCGCCCAGTCCATCGACCTGAAAGTAAAGGCGCACGACAAGACCCTTAAATATTATGCCGTCAATCTGGATAAGGGCAACCAGGTCTATCCTGCCAACAACCAGGCCAATGTATATTTCCCCATCTATCGCTTTGCGGACATGATGCTGCTGCGGGCCGAGGCCGCCAACAATCTCAATGACCTGCCTACGGCCCTGAGCCTGCTTAACCAGGTGCATGTCCGCGCCGGTCTCACCGCCTATACGGATGTCATGCTGCCCGATTCGACCACCATGAGCAATGCCATCCTGAAGGAGCGGCAGTATGAGTTCTTTGCGGAAGGCCGCCGGTTCTTCGACCTGGTGCGCAACGGCGTCGTGGCGAAGGTCATGGACCCGCTCATCAAGATCCGCAAGCCCGATGCCCAGGGCTTTGCCGTGGACATGCGCACGGTCCTGTGGCCCCTGAGCATCACCGTGCTCAACGCTAACCCCCGGCTTGTTCAAAACCAACCTTATAACTGATCGATATCCATATAAGATAAGATTGCTTCATCCGTAAAAAAATTATATGACAAAAAGATTGTTCCTGATCCCTGCCTTGCTGCTGCTGCTCCTCGCCGGATGTAAAAAGTTTGCCGGCCTCGACCTGCAGGAGGACACCCAACATCATCCGTATCTGCTGGACCCGCATGTCAACATGAATGCCTGGCAATATCTCCGCCACAGAGGCGGGACAGAGACCGCCTCGGGCGGCGACTCGACGTTTTTCTTCATGTACAAGGCTGTCCTGTATTCCGGCATCGATACCAATGAGTACACAAAACCCGGCAGGACTTTTATTTTCCTGCATAACCTTGCTGTGCTCAACCATACCACCACTGCTCCTATCGTGCCTACCACCACCTGCTATTGGGGCTACTATACGGTGAAGGATCCCGTGGGGGATACGCTTCGTCCAGCCAACTGGTGGAGCGACTATACGCCCGCCCAGGTGAAAAGCTGGCTGCAGTACCTCATCGTGGAGGGGACATATAACTACGACAACCTGACGCCCGTCGAAGTGACGGTGAATACCGTGCAGCCGCCGGGGACGGATACCCTGAACCCGAAGAGCATCATGACCCTGGAAAGGGTGAAGGGAGGTGATGGCAATGGCAAGATCAGGATCAATGGTTTTGTCGACTCTTTCAATCCGGTGGACGTGCGTACCGGGGGCATATTGAGCACCAACGGTCCGATCCACGTGGTGGATGAATGTGTGCTGTATAAACTGAACTAAAACCCCTTTAAAGCCTTCAAATGCCAAAATAGTTTAATAAATAGCAGTTTTAGCAAAATCGACATATGGTAAAAAATGCTTAGTTGCAGTAGGATCAAAACAATTTTTCTACTGCAATGATGCGTCCGGCGCATCCGGCCAAATCAATACAAAACTGCCATAATGAAAAAACTACGCTGCGTCTGCATTTTTTTCCTCTATGCGGCCATGCTGCAAGCCCAGGCTCCGGCCATAACGGTGCGGGGGAAGATCACGGGTGTGTCAGGCGAGCCGCTGCCAGGCGTCTCCATCGTCATTAAATCAAGAAGCGGCGGAACGGCCACCGAAGCCGATGGGAGCTTCCATCTCAGCGTTCCTCCCAACAGTACGCTCGTCATTTCCTACACCGGCTATCTTACCAAGGAGGTAAAGATCGGCGCCGCCGATCGTTCCGATCTCAACATCGCCATGGTGGAGAATAAGAACGACCTGGACCAGGTCATTGTCGTGGGATATGGCACCCGGAAAAAATCCGATGTGACGGGGTCCATCACCTCCATCACTGAAAAGTCTATCCAGGATGTCCCGGCTGCGAACCTCAGCCAGGCGCTGCAGGGCCAGGGCGCCGGCATCGATATCCAGAAAAGGAACGGCAATAGCAAGCCCGGCCAGTCGCCGAGCATACTGATCAGGGGCACCCGGAGCGTAAAGTCGAACAATGGTCCTCTCTTTGTCATCGATGGGATACCCTTCCAGGGAGAGATAGACGATATCAACCAGGACGACGTAGCTTCCGTGGAAGTGCTGAAGGACGCCAGCTCTACAGCGATCTACGGCTCCCGCGGCGCTAATGGCGTCATCCTTGTGACGACTAAACGGGGTAAGGCTGGAGCGAAGCCCGTCGTGACCTACAGCGCGTATGCAGGCTTTACCAAATGGATGGGGGAATATCCCATGATGAATGGCGCTCAATACCTGCAGCTGAAGAAATGGGCCACCTACCTCGGTAATCCCGGGACATATACTTCTGTCGACGACCCGGCAATACTGACCTCCGCCCTGGCGCCCGAAGAAAGGCAAGGCGTCGCATCAGGACGCAGCACGGACTGGCAGAAGCTGGTTTATAAAACAGGCATCAGCACCAACCATCAATTGGGCGTTTCCGGCGGCTCGGAGAATACGCAATATGCGCTGGGCGCCGGTTACTACGATGAGACGGGCGTATATCCCGGCCAGGCTTTCCAGCGCTATACCTTAAAAATGAGCGTCGATCAAAAGCTGGGTAATTATGTCAAAATAGGGCTCAGCTCTCTCAATACCTATAATGTTACCAAGGGGGCAAGTGTCAACCCGATGGGACAGGCCTTAAGGGCGAGCCCCCTGGCTTCCCCTTATGATACAACAGGCAAGCTGATCAATGGCTTCCTGCCGGGCAGCGCCAACCAGGTATGGAATCCCCTGGCGGACTTTTTGCCCGGCGCCGCGGTGGAGAAGAGCAGCAGACTGGGCACCTTCTCCACCTTCTACCTGGAGTTCAGCCCCGTTAAAGGATTGAAATACCGCTTCAATGCCGGCGCCGAGATACGGTCAGGCATATACGGCAGCTTTTACGCCAAGAATACCACCAATAACCTGGGTGTTACCTCCACCGGCGAAGACTCCACCTCCCAATCCACCAGCTATACCCTGGAGAACCTGATCATCTACGACAAGACCATCGCCGAAAAGCACAAGCTCAATTTCACGGGCCTGTACAGCTTTCAGAAATTCACCCCGCAGGGCACCGACTTCAAATACACAGGGGTCCTGTCCGACCAGGCCCAATATTACAACCCTGCGCTGGGCACTAATTTCACGGGAAGAGGCGCCCTGCTGCCCTGGGCCATTATTTCCTATATGGGCCGGATCAACTATACCTTCAACGATAAATACCTGCTGACCCTCACCATGCGCTCGGACGGCTCGTCACGCCTGGCCCCGGGGAACAAATACCATATCTTCCCTTCCGCCGCGGCAGCCTGGAATATCATCAGAGAGCCTTTCATGACCAATATGGCGGCTTTTTCCAACCTTAAGCTGAGAGCAAGCTACGGGACAGTCGGCAACCCGGCGATCGATCCTTTCCAGACACTGGGCTCACTGACGACCGTATCCTATAACTATGGCTCCGCAGTGACGACAGGGCTCTATCCCACTGCTGTGGCCAATCCAAACCTTTCCTGGGAATATACGGCCACGGCCAACCTCGGCCTGGATTTCGGCTTTTTCCAGAACAGGCTCTCAGGTTCCATAGACCTGTATCATTCCTATACGAAGGACATGATCATGCCCGTTACCCTGCCCGCCACTTCCGGTATTCCCTCACAGATCCTGACGAACATCGGGAAGAGCGAGAACAAAGGCGTCGAGCTGCATATTGCGGCCGACATTCTCCAGGCAAGGACCAGCCACGAAATTGGCTGGTCGATGGATGTCAACTTCTTTATCAACAGGGGACAGATCACCCAATTGCTGCCCAGTATCAATACGAAGGTGGACGGCAGACCCGCGGACATCGCCAATAAATGGTTCGTAGGGCGGCCGATAGGATCGATCTACGACTATCAGCGGAATGGCATCTGGCAGGCCACTGGCAAAGATTCACTTGCCGCCAAGGCGCTGGGACAGACCGTCACAGGCACCAAGTCCGTCATCGGACAGGCGAAGATCGTCGACAGGAACGGGAATGGCGTCATCGATGCCGGTGATCAATATGTCATCGGTACGCCGGAGCCCAAATGGCAGGGCGGTACCACCCAGCGGATCAGCTACCGCAACTTCGATCTCACCATTGTGGCGTTCGCGAGGGTAGGAGGTATGATCTCTTCCGCATTATTCGGGGCCGGCTTCACCAATACGATGCAGGCAAATTATAACAATTTGAATGTTGCTTACTGGACGCCCAACAATCCGACAAATGCCTGGTCAAAGGCCAATTCGGCGCAGACCAACCCGCCCAATCTTTCGACCTTCGGCTATTTTAGCTCCACCTTCCTGAAGATCAGGAGCATGGGCCTGGGCTATACAGTTCCTTCCGGCATCGTTAAAAAATGGGGAATGAAGTCGCTGCGGTTCTATGCTACGGCAAAGGATCCTTTTATCCTTTTCTCTCCTTACAGGAATAAATACCATGGACTGGATCCCGAAGCCAGCGGCTCAAAGTCATCCACCGACCCGACGGTCACGTTGAACCTGGATACACCGCCGTCCTGGTCCATGCTTTTCGGGCTCAATGTGACTTTTTAAAATCATTCAAATCAAAGCTTATGAACACGCTTAAAAAAATATATATCCTTTCCCTGATGGCCCTGCTTGCCGGCCCGTCCTGCAACAAGCAGCTGAATGAAAATCCACAGTCCATCGTGACGCCTGACTTCTTTAAGACGGCGCAAGGTTTTCAATCCGGCCTCGACGCCGCCTATGCCGGCATGCGTAATAACTGGGGCACGGAAAACCTCTTCACCATCACCTGCATCGGCACCGATGAGTTCATTACGGGCAATGACGGACAAGGGAATAACATCAATTTCTACAGCAGCGGCTATACGCCCTCCGACGGCAAGCTTTCGCCCATCTGGAACAACTGCTATACCTTCATCAACACCTGCAACGGGCTGATCGACTTTGGTCCTGCCATAACAGGCCTCGACAGCGCAAAGAAGCTGGTGATGTTGTCGGAAGCCAAGTTCCTGCGGGCTAATTATTATTTCATCCTCGTACAGTTCTGGGGCAATGTCACCCTGAATAAACATTTTCAGGGCACGCCCACCACCGCGGCCAAACGCGATCCCCGTTCGGACGTTTATGATTTTATTGTCCAGGACCTGAAGGATGCCATCGCCGGTCTTCCCGCGAGCCCGACCCTGGGCAGCGTAGCGCCGGGAAAGGCCACAGCCGCCGCCGCCAGGCATATCCTGGCCAAGGTCTACCTGACAAGGGCCAGCTCTCCCGCGTCACATGCGGATGATTATCAGAATGCCTTCACGCTTGCATCCGGGTTGATCAATGACAGGGCCTCCCTTGGATTGGACCTGCTCCCCGACTTTGCCAGCGTCTTCCAGGAAGGCAATGAAGCCAATAAGGAAGTGCTCTGGACCGTCCAGCATACGTCCAACATCGCCTACAACGGCTCGGCCTCCCAGAACAGCAGCGGCCCGGACAATGTGCTGGTGCATATGTGGGTGCCCAAATATGAGACGGAGGTTCCGGGCATGACACGGGATATCCTGGACGGAAGGCCTTATATCCGCGCCGTCCCCACCCGCTGGCTGACGGACACGGTGTTCAAGGAAAGAGTCAACGATACCCGGTATGGCAAGACCTTCCAGACCGTATGGTACGCAAATAATGCTCCCGGCATTCCGAAATGGCCGAGCCCTGTCCCTCCCGGCGTCGATCCTTCCCTGGCCGGCAAATCTAAATTCACCCTGGGCGATACGGCCTGCTATATGCCCGGTGTCGATGTTGCCGATGCCACGATCAAGGCTACCCGCTATTTGCTGGTACCTCCCAGGAAATATAACATCAAGCTGTCTCCCTACATGCGGAAATATGTGGACACGAAGCGGGCCGATATGAACTCCCCCTCCATTCGTCCCGTCATCGTATGGACCTTGTCGGAGACCTATCTCATCGCAGCCGAGGCGGCCTACATGATGAACCAGCCCACGACAGCCCTGGGATATATCAACACCATCCGCGAAAGGGCGGCCTATCCCACGGGTAATCCTGCGTCAATGGATGTCACCGAAACCGATCTGTCGCTGGATTTTATCCTGGATGAACGTTCCCGCGAATTGTGCGGGCAGATGGTAAGATGGTGGGACCTGGTGAGGACGCATCAGCTGCTGCCCCGTGTCATTGCGCACAATTCCGATGGAAGACTCAACATTGTACCGAAAGATACTTTACGGCCTATCCCTCAGACCCAGATGAATGCGGTGACATCCGGTGATCCATATGGACCGATGGGCGATCCGTTGTGGAATTAGGGGCTGTGCTAAGTGGAATTAAAAGGTTATCTTATGTGGAATTGAACGACTATCCTATGCGCTTTCCAGGCCGTTGCTATATATCGTCCATATTGTCCTTGCTGTTTCCGGCCTGCGTGGCCTGCGCGCTCTGTGCGCTCTGCATGATTTGTGCGACCTGCGCGTATGCCCAGGACGCAGCGCGGGCGGCGCCCAGGCCGCCCTCCCGGCCTGCCGCCCGTGCATCCGTGCCGGCGATCCTGCCGGGTAAAGGCCTGGCACAGCATGACTTCCTTTACGCCGGCGAATGGGATACACGCAAAGACTCCCAGACTGTATTCCTGGTCCGCAAAGGAAAGGTGGTCTGGACATGGAGCATACCCAATAAGGATACGCGCGATCAGCTGCAGGAGTTCAGCGATATCCACCTGCTGCCGGATGGACATGTGCTGTATGCCTGCAAAACGGGCGCTGCCGAGGTCAGCCCGGAGAAAAAGATCGTATGGAGCTATGAATGTCCACCCGGCACCGAATGCCATTCGGCCCAGCCGGTGGGAGCTGATAAAGTATTCCTATGTCTCAATGGCACACCCGCCAAAGCGGTGTTGCTGAATAAGGTCACCGGCAGGGTCGAGATGGAACACGAGCTGTCTACCGCCCGTCCCGACGATCCCAAAAGCGTGCACGGGCAATTCCGTCATATACGGATGACGCCTGCCGGCACTTATCTCATTGCGCATCTCAACCTGGGGAAAGTGATCGAATACAATCAGCATTGGGATCCTATCTGGTCCGTGGAGGCGCCTTCCACCTGGGGCGCCGTCCGCCTCGGCAACGGCAATACGCTGATCAGTGGTAACCAGCATGGATATGTGCGGGAAGTGAACGCGAAGGGCGACATCGTCTGGGAGATCAACAAGGACGACCTGCCGGGTTTTCCCTTGTATACGGTGCACGGCGTGGTGCGGCTCTCCAACGGTAATACGCTGATCTCCAACTGGGGCGGTTTTCTCCGGAAAGAGGACTGGGATAAGGTGGTGCAGGTCATCGAGGTGACGCCGGAGAAGAAAGTTGTATGGGCCTTGTATCAGTGGAAGGAGCCGGATCTGGGACCTTCGTCGTGTATACAGGTGGTGGGGGATGGGGGGATGGTTTTTTGAAAGGTGACCGTATTAAGATGTAATTATTTCTTCATTTCTAAAATTTCACCTTTAAAAGCTCTTAATATTTTTTGGAGCGGTTCATTTACAATGCTTGGAAATGACCTAGCCTTATGTATAGTATGTCCTTCTTTTATCAAAATTGCCTTTGCCTCGTCAGAGTTGTCAATTATATAGGCACTATCCGCTGCTTTAAATGCAGCAGGCAAAAGATCAAAAGTCCTGGGAGCCCTATTTTTTATTGTTTCTTCGTTTACGGCATGTTCTCCCCTTAGTACTCTTAACTGTACTCTTGCAACATTGGTTTCAATGGTATCCGTAAAAATGAAATAGAGATATATTTTATATCCTGCTTTCCGGGCAGCTCGCATCAATTCTACTTTTGAGATATGGGACATTACAGTTTCAAAAGCAAATGGCTGTTTGGTTTCGAGTAATTTTTCTGCGAGATAAGTAGCAACAAACGATCCATGATAGGAATTAATCGTTACGAACTGATCAATACGTAGTACGCCCGCATGTATTGTGAAATGCTCTATGAAGCTTTTATCTTTAAGTTTAGTTTGATAAAGGCCGGAATCAACAATATGTTGTTTGAAACTTTCATCGTCAACTTTTACGCGATAAGCATTAAAACTAAACTTTCGTTTGTTCTTGAGTTCCGCTTCAATTTTATCCGCATTCACATAGATCTCTGTATGAATATAACCCAGGCGCTTGAATTTCTTGAATAAATGGGTTTTGCCAGATCCATTTGGGCCTCCAAATAACCGAAATTTAGGCTTGGGCATACTGAAGTTCCTGTAATGCCTTTTTTGTAAAAGGTTTACGGCTGCCATCCGGATAGACAAGAATTGTTTTGCCATTCTCGGAGATCGCTACGGGGAGTTTTTTACGAAATGCGTTCTTTCTGGCGGAAGTTCCTGCCCCTGCGATAGCTTCCCTAAAACTTATGTTTATGCGACGATTCATATTCCAAATTTAAACATTTTTATAAGATAATTATCCTGCTTTCATCCTTGGTTCAGTTCTAATTCATGGATCCGGGTCAAATGTTTCAAATCTTCCTAAAATGGGATTTGATATTTGAGCTTAAAGGCTGTGGGGATATTGAGGTAGGTATTTGTTAATCAAATATTTGTGTGGTATATCCTTGTTATAAAGGATGTTCTAAAGTGGGCAGATCATCGAGGTACATTACACTGCATATATTTGTCTATTCTGAAACTCGCCAAAAACCACTTTTCCATACACAACCTTTGTCCACCCGTTCTCATAGCCATGATTATTCGCAATCAAAAACCCCTTCCGGGCATCTTTCTTTATGATCTTGTGCGCATCAATATAGCGTCCTTTAACTTTACAAAATACAATATCGCCTATATCATACGAGTCTGCTTTGTTAAAGGTCAGCAGGCTGCCGCTTTTCAAGATAGGTAACATCGAATTGCCAAAACATTTCATCTTTCCCGTTCCGGCTGATTCCAATTCCTGTTTCAGCCTTTCATACTTGTTCATGTAATATCAAAATTTCATCATCAGGCGTCCCGCAATGGCAGGATGGCCTTTTTTGTCGTTAATCAATCAGCAGCTTTGTGACGGCTGCTATATTCTGTGCCCAATCCATCGTATAAACTTCATCGGCTTCGTGCGTTTCCACGGATAGCAATCCCTGCGCTTCCGCTTTCACTTCAAGCAGCTGCCCGACGGTCATTTTCGCCTGTAGTTTTTTCAGCATAGCTTCAACCCCTTTTGCATCCAGGTTGTTTACTACCTGACCGGCGAAGTCCATTTCGAGCCAGACCACTTCTCTTGCCATTACATCCAGCACCCCAAACAACAATCCCTTAGTCATGGTCTTCACCACCCGCACCTGGTTCTGTACGCAGGAAGGATCATACGCCACCCCTGTCGTTTCGGAGATCTTCATTGGGTATTGGCTGTTCATCCATCCGATGACAAGATTAGGCGTAATGGCCCCATTGCTATAAGCATTCGAGGTAAAGCTCACATAGCGTGCACCTGCTTCTTGTAATGCGGGGATATCCAATTCGATATATTCTGCAGTTCCAATTTTCTCCGGTATGCTCCGGATATCACCGCTGTGTTTGCAACCCGTTGTCACCAGCTGGCTAAAGGAACAACGATCTGTTTTGCCGGCAGGATAAGCGACCAGGCAACTTAGGTCCATGTCCATATGCTGCGCCGGCAATCCCTTACCCCACTGCATGAACAGACGAATGCTATCACCCTGCACAGTGAACCTGGTCCCCATCGTTGCAGCGGGCAGATCCTTCACCGTCTCGGCCCTATCCCCAATGGCCAAAGGAATTTTGAATAGCTGCGGATCGATGTAGATCGTTTTCGATCCTGTCGGTTCCAGCGCAAAACGCTTTCTTACAACGCTTAAACAGAGCCCGGCCACTGCATCTTTCATTTCCTGCAATTGCTCTTCGTCATATAGGGACAATAATTTGTTGGCTGCAACACGTTTGTTGATCCCACCCAATGGTTTTACCATGCGTTCATTTGCCGGGTCAAAATAACTGTCCGCATACATGTTCAGCGTAAACAACAGCCGGGCAGGTATTTTGTCTGCTATTGACGCAAAGGCCGCAATAGTCTGCTCACTACCAAACCACAGCATGTTTGCAAATAAGGAACGTGCGAACAGACCTGGTCTTTGTTTCAGAAAACCCAATGTCGCAGCTGCATCCTGCTTTAAACGGAACGCATCTACCTGCCCCTGCCATACTTCATACTTTTGGTTGTAGAAAACATCAAGCAAATCCTTTAGCTTTTCAAACCCTGGCTTCTTGCTGTATTCCGCCAGGCGGAGCGCTCTTATAAAACGGACCCACATCCCTTTTTTCGGATGCATGGCTTCACACATCTTTGTCGTATCCATCGGAAGATTATTCAGCCATGTGGCGACCATCGCGCAATCTTTCCTCTGATATTTCAATTTCAAAGCAGCCCGCTCCGTTAATTGTGTCACGGCGCTTTTGTCCAATGCAGTGCTTATATGCTGGTTGTTTTTCGATTTGCGCTTAATGATGGTAGCAGGCGCCAGTATTTGTAAAAACCCGGTATGCTTGTACCACAGGTACCGCAATATATCCGTTGGCGTAGCAAACAAAACTTCCGCCTTTTCCGGTTTGCCCTGTTCGATATAGGCGTCAATGACAGCCATCATTGTTTCTTTCATGCCAGTCTTTACTTCCGGCATGGGTAGTTCAGTCAGTAATATTTTTAAGGAATCCATCTGTGTAGCATCCAGCGCTGTTTTTGATCCCAAAAGGTCTTTAAGAAAAGCCTTCGCATCATCCAATGTCCACAATTCCAGGATCTTTTGATCGCTTCCCTGTTTGTAATATTCAATGGCGCCAAACTCAAAAGGTGTTCCGCAGAAAGGGCAGCCATTGTACCGCTCCAATGGAAATGTATTATAGGGAATGATATGACCACAGGGCAACTTGGTTCCCTTGGACCTGAAAATATTACCAAATAATGTTATAACATGGTCTGCTATGGATTCGCCGGTTGGCGAGTCCCATCCCTTCACCAGCGGCGTCCAATTCTTGTTAATGCCCATTACCTCACGCACTTTTTCCAGTATAGCAGCCTGATAGGTGGGTGTTGTTTTATTGAGTGCGAGTAAAAGCGATTCCGTTAACCCGAAACCAAGTTTGGATAAGTTCGCTGCCAGGAGCCCTGTGATCTCAGACAGCGGGCGCTCCTTATCCATGATTGCATCCGCAGGAATATAGACGGCGCGTTGGCGAAGGCTTACGGTAAGTAAAGGGTTCATTGTTAGGTTTTGGTGAAGCAGGCCGGATTCGAACCGGCGACACACATATTATCTGACGTAAGGCTTAATTGACCAGCATTCTTTTTACAAGGACGGATGGTAATTTTAAAACTGTTACGTTGCTCTACCCGCTGAGCTACTGCTTCGGTTGTTTGAAATGGTTAATTTACAAAGAGGTAATTGACAAAGTAATTTTCAGGATTTGAAGTAACTTTTTCTTGACCTCCTTGATAAACAAATATTCCAATTAAACTACGCAGTCTATTTGCGTAGTTGAAAATATTTTTATTATTTTTGTTTAAATCTTGCTAATCAAATGTCTATTAACAAGTTAGCTCTTGTTCGCTATAAAACGATCGATGACTGTTTGCGTAATAAACGGCGCAAATGGACACTGGATGACCTTATTGAAAAGGTTGCCGACGTATTGTACCATAAGGAAGGTATTGACACCGGTGTAAGCAAACGCACTATCCAAGCCGATATACAGTTGATGCGCAGTGATAAGCTTGGTTACAATGCTCCTATCATCGTCAGGGCAAAAAAGTATTATGCCTATAGCGATGACAATTACAGTATTACCAATGCTCCCATCAATCATTCCGATGTTGACAAGATGAAGGAAATTGTCGGGGTGCTGAAGCAACTCAATGGCTTCAGTTATTTTGATGAAATGAGCGAGATGATTGCAAGGCTGGAGAACAACCTGTATACTTCGACGCATCAAAGCCGCAACTGCATCCAGTTCGAGGACAACAAACATCTGAAAGGTTTGCAATTCATCACACCCCTATACCAGGCTATATTGAACAATAAGCCTTTGTCACTTGCCTACCAATCATTCAAAGCCCAACAGTCACAGGAGATCATTGTCTATCCATACTTATTAAAAGAATATCGCAACCGCTGGTTCCTGATCGCCAAACAAAAAGACTTTAAGTACCTTATGACGCTGGCATTGGACAGGATCGTAAAGTTTGATGAAGCCCTGGAAGAAAAATTTATTGAACACGATGGCGTTGACTTCGATGTTTATTTCAATGACCTGCTGGGGGTATCTAAAAATGAAAAGGACATACCCCATAAAGTGCTGTTATGGATTGACAAGGCCCATGCGCCTTACGTATTGACCAAGCCGCTGCACCGTTCGCAAACGATCATTAAGGAATTAGGCGATGGTATCATTTTCCGCATTGAGGTTATATTGAATTTTGAGCTTGAACGGGAGATTCTTGGATTTGGCGAATTTGTGAAGGTGTTAAGCCCAAGGATATTGGCTTCACGGGTGAATAAAAGATTAATTAAGGCGGTACAAGGATATACAAATGCTGGGTGACGCGGAGGCGGTTTTTTGAGCTTATTCGTACTTAACGAACTTGTTGCCAACCCGCCTGTATAAATAGTCAGATACCGTATAATTCCCTGTTGAATAGATTTTTTGGACCGTCTCTTTCACTTTCGATATGCCTTCCTTGTCATTGCTGCCTGTTACCAACAGCACATCGCGGCTGGGAATACCTATGACAAAGTCTCCGTCTACCTGCATATTGTCCTTTGTCCATATGTCGTCCAATAGTATGATACTGGCTTCATAATTGCCTCCCGCCGTGAACATATACACTCCATTCCCTCCTCTTAGTTCTATCTGGGAAGAGAGTAACCGGTTAAGGTTCTTAATAGCCAGCGGTCTTAATGTGTCTTTTGCTATGCCCGCTCTTTTCAAGGCATCTTCGGGAAAGTAGCTGATACCAGTCTTCGTATCCTGTGCGTACACTACCAGCAGCTGGGCATTGTAGGGCTCATATACTCCGTCGAATCCTTTTTTGGCGCCGACCTGCGCTTTCAGGCCGTCCATATCGGCGAGATATTTCACAGGCTTGATGATCGGAACTATGTTGTCCTGCGCAGGCTCCTGGCTCAATGTATATACATCCACTGCGGAGGCGACATATGTGTGCAGGATGGAGCCAAGGGAGTCCGGGGTACTTATGTAATCCGAAAATGCGTTGTCGATGCCGTGACGTACCTCTTTCTCCTGAAATTTTCCGATGATGGTAAAATTGTCTGCAATTTTAAATTTTACATCAGGGAGCCGGCGGGTCATGGAATCATAATATACCTGCAGGAATTCCTTTTTGGATAATGCATGATGACAGCTGGTTGCCAGAAAGGGAACAAGGATAAGCCATAAACGGAATTTCAGTGTATAGGGATGCATGATGGTGATAAAGATAAATGTTTTTTCGTGTCAAAGATCATTGCCTAATGGTTCAGATCCTATCCTCTATCCTTTACAGGAAAAACATTCCAGGCTGGCTGAAAAATACCCACTAAGGGGTATTGCTTATATCAAAATAAACCCTCATCTTTATTCCGCCTGACAATTTTCTCTTCACTGTCATTTTCCCCTCACTAACGGGGTAATCCTGCTTCGGTGAAAACACCTGGTCGAAATTATCTTCCTAAACCCAAAGCATTGTCGAAAATGCAAACACCCCATTTTTCTAAAGCGGCTATACTAACGCTGGTAATCGTTGTTATTACACTTGCAAGCTGGGAATTTTTTCTGCGGAATAAAATGGGACTGTCGCCCGATTATGACGATGGGGAAAGCCTGTGGTCTGACAAAAGAGCGATGGTATATGAGCCTGCTGCCACCACCACCGTTTTCATCGGCTCGTCACGTATAAAATTCGATTTGGACATTGTAACCTGGCAGGCGCTTACAGGCAAACATGCTGTACAGCTTGCCATAGAAGGAGCCTCTCCCCGCCCAATATTGGAAGACCTGGCAAACGATGAAAATTTTAAAGGGAACCTGGTGGTAGACGTTACGGAAGATTTGTTTTTTTCTCTTTCCCCTTCTTCCGTTGAAGAACCCAATAAAAATATAGCATACTATAAAAAGCGCACTCCCGCACAGCGATTTAGTTTCCAGGTAAACCATGCGTTGGAATCGCAACTGGTTTTCCTCGATAAATTCAACTTTTCATTGAATGCATTATTGGATCGGCTACGTATACCCGACCGGCACGATGTGTTGACCATGCCTGTTTTCCCCCTGGCATGTGCAAGGATCACTTTTGGCCGGCAGGATATTTTTACACAGCGTTTTCTGATGGATACCAGTATGCAAAATGAAATAAAAGGCATCTGGACATTTTTTGACAACCTTGACACAGCAGCTCCGGTCTCAGGGGATAAATTACAAGCAATTCTCAACCCGGTAAAAGCATCGGTGGATAAAATAAAAGCACGTGGGGGGCAGGTGATATTTGTGCGTACACCTTCCAGCGGGCATTCCTGGCAGCGCGAATACAAGGGTTATCCCCGGCAGCTTTACTGGGATCGGCTACTGGCATTCACCGGATGCCCGGGCATCTATTTTGCCGACTACCCGCCGATAGCGCATTTCACCTGCCCCGAATGGTCGCATCTTGCCCAGTCGGACGCTGTTGTATACACGAATCATCTTGTACAAATCATGCGTAACAAGGATTTACTGCCCGCTGCGAACCTCCGTTCCAACTAATTCGATTACACCAACTATCTGCATTATGTTATTCAATTCATTCACCTTTATTGTTTTTTTTGCGGTGATGCTGTTATTGCATAACCTGCCGTTCCCCTGGAAAGTAAAGAAAGTACACCTGCTCGTAGCCAGTTATCTTTTCTATGCAGCCTGGAACCCCTTGTTTATTCTCCTTTTATGGCTCTCTACCGTGGTGGATTATTTTGTAGGCAAAGCGCTGTATACGCAGGAGAATAAACACAAAAAAAGGCTGCTGCTGGTGTTAAGTCTCATCGGCAATCTTGGCATGCTTTGTTTTTTTAAATACGGGACTTTTTTACTGGACAATTTTACTACACTGGTGAATGCGCTGGGCTGGCATTTCCATCCGGCAAAACCTTCTATTATACTACCGGCAGGCATTTCTTTTTACACCTTCACTACGCTTTGCTATACCATCGACATGTATAAGCGAAAAGGTGAGCCGGTGCAATCGCTGCTGGACTTCTCATTGTTTGTAACATTCTTCCCGCACCTGGTGGCCGGGCCTATCGTACGCCCGCCACAATTGGTGCCCCAGTTCGAGACGCCGCGCAAGGCCAGCGGGCAGCAGTTGATGCAGGGGCTGCTATTGCTTTCCCTGGGTTTGTTTATGAAAGTAGTGCTGGCCGACAGCATGTTGTCGCCTGCCGCCAATATTGTTTTCGGCGTCACAGGGGTGTTGAATCCATTGGATGCCTGGACGGGAGTGCTGGCTTTTTCAGGGCAAATATTTTTTGATTTTGCGGGATATTCCACCTGTGCTATTGGCGTGGCTATGTGTCTTGGCTTTGTATTGCCGCAAAACTTCTTATACCCCTATGCTGCTATCGGCTTCTCGGATTTCTGGCGCCGGTGGCACATTACGCTGTCTGCATGGCTCCGCGATTATTTATACATTCCATTAGGGGGAAACCGGAAAGGAACAGTAAGGACTTATGTCAACCTCATGATAACGATGTTGCTGGGCGGTTTATGGCATGGGGCATCCTGGACCTTTGTGGCGTGGGGTGGCCTTCACGGGCTTTATTTATGGATAGAAAAGGCGATAGGCGATATGCGTAAAACGCCCGGAAACCTGCCGATGGCTGTTGTTGCGGAGCCGGTTGCTGTACAGGGGTTTCCTATGCCGGCGGTTTTGAAGAGCAAACAGGCTTCAAATTTCCTGCTTGCTTTATTTACTTTTTTCCTGGTAAATGTAACCTGGGTATTTTTCCGCGCTCCGGATTTTACCTCGGCATGGCGGCTGCTAAACGCAATGTTTGGTCATGTTTCCAAAGGAGCTTCTTTGTTATCTACCTTATCTATTATAAAAGTCACATTAATCATATCACTTCTGCTCTTTAGTCATCACCTGATGAGGAATACGCAGATCTTAAAAGTAGCCGCTAAAATGCCCTGGTGGTTGCTTAGCATAGCCTGGTCTGTTATGTTATTGCTGTTGATCTTAAGCCAGGAAAGCAGCAGTTCATTTATATATTTCCAGTTTTAATGTGCCAGTGGCAGTCCTGCCCAAAAAATTATTTCACCAGCAACGATCTTGCGACTGATTGGTTCCCATTGGTCCAGCGGACCTGGTACATGCCGGCTGCCAGGCCGTCCAGGAAAAGCGTAGTCTGCGAGGCGCCGGGGGCCAGCTTCACGGTGCGGAGCACACGCCCGCTCATATCCAGCACCTGTGCCAGTGCGTTGTTGTCTGTTGCCAATGCATGCTGCACGGTCACAAAGCCATGAGCGGGATTGGGGAAGAGACCCACGCCATCCGGGCTGCTGCTGCCGGAAAGGGCGATGATCCTGCTGTAGCTGTATTTTCCATCCATATCGATCATCTTCAGCCGGTAGAACCAGGCCTTGTCCTGTGCGGCGGCATCCGTATAGGTATAACTGTGCACGTCTGCTTTTGCCGCGACCGTTCCGATGGAGGTGAAGCTGCTGCCATTGAGGCTGCGTTGCACTTCAAAGCGGCTGACGTTGATCTCGTCGGCCGTGGTCCAGTTGAGCAGTGCGCTCGTGCCCTGCCGATGGCCGCCGAAGGTGAGGAGGGTGAGGGGAAGAGGAGTGGTGGTGGGATCCAATGTATATAACAGGGTCCCATATCCCAACTGGTCATACCCTCCGCTGTTGGGTCCGTAATTGCCGCCGCCGCCCTCCGGCCGTACGGTAGCGGCCATCTTCGCACAGTTTGGCGCCTGCAATCCCTTCCGTCTCACATAGTGGTTATAGACGAGTTCCCAGACAGGACGGAAATTTCCCCTTGAGGCGGAGCTGATCACAGGCTGGTTCACCCCCACACAGTTGGTGTAAGTAGTATAGGGAACGGAATCTCCCAGATTATATTTGGCCACATATTCCGCACCTTTCAAAAATCTGCTGGAATCATAGCTGTAAAGGTCATCACCCTGGGTCCAGGCCATCTCGCAAAGGGCTCCCATCTCACCTATTCCCAGGGTGGTATGCCCCTGATCTCTTCCACTCTCCTGCCATTGTCCCAGACTGTCCCCGTAAATGGGGCTGATGGTCCGCTGGATATTCCCATTGCCGGGGCCATTCTTGAAATAGTCGATCGCCTCCCCGTAGATGCTACGGTCATCACAGAGCACGCCGATGGCCATGACAGCGTCCATATTGCACAGATCCCAGTTGGCATAAAAATGGGTCATGCAGCGCTCTTTGCGGGTAAGGAACCCATGGCAGATGGGATAGAATACAGATAACATCATTTGCCGGAACCGGGCAAATGCAGCCGTATCCCAGCCTGAATAGGTACGCATGATCTCTCCCGCGTTGGCCATCTCATATCCGTAAAGACCTGCCGCCAGCACCCGGTCGTTGGTACCTGCGAGGGCTTTCAGGGAATCCGACCATCCATCCAGTATCCGGATGGATGCATTGGCGTAGGCGGTGTCGCCGGATATTTTCCAGCGAATGCCCAGCGCATATGCGGCGGCAATATCATTGTAGAGAATACCGTAATTTTCAGGATGGACACCGTCGAATCCCCTGTATACGATGCTGGTGGGGCGGGCGATATAACCGGCAGAGGCGTGCCTGTTGGCCTGTAATATATTCCAGCCTGAAACCCAGGGTTCCGCGCCCTGCCCGATCTTCTCCCGCATGCGCTCGAAATCGGACTGCTTCTGCAGGAGTCCGGGATGAATAAAGGATTGGCCCAGGGCAGGGAAAGCCATCAAAAAAAGAAGCGGGTATACAATTGTTCTCATAAGGTACAATACATTATACGGGTTCACCTACTGCTGACTGTGTAAGCGTAGTAAAATGACATTAAAAAGATTGGTAAAATATTGAGACGGGTAGTGGCAACTAATGTGCCAGAAATAATGGGCGTCCTGGATTATCTCCCTGAACAAGTCAACGGTGGCAACTCATAAGAGACAGGGCTACTTCCCCACACTCACCCGCCACACCGTATTGCCCGCATCATCCGCCACCAGCAGCGACCCATCGCGCAGCACGATCACCCCAACTGGCCGTCCATATGCCTCATTCTTTGATTCATCTGCAATGAACCCCGTCAGGAAATCCTCCGGCTTGCCGGGCTTCCCATCATGAAAAGGAACGAAGATCACCTTGTATCCGGAAAATTCGCTCCGGTTCCACGACCCATGCTGCCCTATAAAAGCGCCGTTGCGATATTTTTCAGGAAAGGACTTAGCTGTGTAAAAAGCCAGGCCTAACGAGGCCGTATGCGCGCCTACAGGGACATCGGGCACCAGCGTCTTAGCCACCAGGTCGGGGCGCTGGCCTTTCAGCCGGGGGTCTTCATGAGGGCCGAAATAGGCGTAAGGCCAGCCATAGAATCCTCCCTCTTTTACGCTGGTGAAGTAGTCCGGCACCAGGTCGTCGCCCAGGCTATCCCTTTCGTTCACGGCCGTCCACAATGTCCGTGTCCCCGGCTGCCAGTCCATGCCCACGGGGTTGCGGATGCCGGAGGCGAAGATACGCTCCCCCGACCCGTCGGGATTGATCTCCAGGATATCCGCCCTTCTCGCCTCCTGTTCCATTCCGTGCTCCGCATTGTTGCTGCCGGATCCCACCGACACATAGATCTTCGAGCCATCCGCATTAGCGATGAGGTTCCTCGTCCAGTGATTGTTATAGCCGCCCGGCGGCGTTTCTATGATCTTCTGTCCCTTGCCGGTGATATGCAGTTGACCGGCCGTGTATGGCCAGCGGTAGACGCCATCCGTGTTGCCTACATAGAACCAGCCGTTCAATAGCAGCATGCCCAGGGGCTGGTTGAGGCCCGTCATGAAGGTATCCCGCAGCTCGGGTACGCCGTCATGGTTGGCGTCCCGGAAAAGAAGGATGTCGTTGGCGCTTTTTTTACGGCTGGTCTGCGACTCGGAGACCAGGAGATCCCCGTTGGGCAGGATATAGAACCACCGGGGACTGTTCATCCGGCCGGCATATTTGGTGACGGTGAAGCCGGCGGGGGCAATGGGGGTCTTGCCTTCAGGCCATCCGATGACCTTGCTGCTGCGCTTGGTGGGCTTGGTAGCATAAGGTTCCGGCAATTGCTGGGCATGGGCTACGGATAGTAATGCGGTTGCAATGACGAGCAGGTATGTTCTTTTCAACAGGCACGTTCCTTTCAACAGGTTTGTTCTTCGCATAAGAGTGTTATCGTTTTTTTGTGAGGTCCACCAACTTGTCCTTAGCCAGCACGATCTCCGTGCCTGCCAGGATGAAAGCGCCCAGCCCGTGCGTGTCATTCGTCTCCCGGGGGCGGGTGTAATAAAAGCGGATATCCTCCGCGATGTTGGTGCCGATGCAGACATCCTGCAGCTCGCCTTCAGCCGTTACTTTGGTGCCAAGGCCTTCCCATCCGTTCTGTGCAATGGTGATATAGCTTTTGTCGATCCATCCCTGGTTGACGGCATGCGCCACCGTATAAGTGAACATCGCGGTGACGGAAGACTCCAGGTAGGAGTCAGGCCTGTCCAACACCTGGTGCCAGAGGCCGCTGTTATCCTGGTACCGGGCGAAACCCTTGATCTGCCGGAGCAACAGCCGGGTGAGGGCAGCGCGTTTGGGATGGTTGGCGGGAAGGTAGTCCAGCAGCATGGTCTGGGCCAGGGCAAGCCATCCGTTGCAGCGTCCCCAGCGCCCCACGCCATTCAACCCTTCGTCACTGTAATAACAATGGAAATAGAGGCCCGTGGTGCTGTCATACAGGTACTTGTTAAAGTTCTCCACCTGCTGAATGGCGAAATCGAAATACCGCCGGTCGCCGGTGACCTTGCCCATCCGGGCCAGGAAAGGCACGCTCATGTACAGGTCGTCCGCCCAGAGGGTCATATTATGCGGGTGGTCGCGGGACAGGGTGCCGTCGGGTAGTTTGCCCTGCTTATTTAAAATATAATCGCCTACCCGTTCCAGGTAGTCCATATAATCTTTTCGTTTGTCGAAGCTATATACATCCAGCAGCCCCGCCGACATGGCGCCGCAGTCGTCCAGCGAACCGATGCGGAATACGGGCCGGTATTCCACGCTCTTTGCACCTGCATCGAACTGTTTTTTGAAAAAATCGAGATTGCTGAAGATGAGGTCGAAGTTCTTCCGGGAATAAGCGGCGTATTTTTCGTCCTTCAGCACGGCGGACGCCTGTACCATGCCCACCGTCAGCACGCCATTGACATATTGCCATTTATTGAACTTGCTTTCCGCCTTGACATCCGGGGAGGAGGCCACCCCTTTCAGGGATTCGAATTTCTCCCCTGTCTTGCCGTTGACAAAACGGAAGCTGGTGGTTTGGATAATATGATCGGCTACCTTGCGCACCAGGGCTTCGGCGTCCGTTGCGACGGATGATTGCGCCCGGACGCCGCCTGTGTAAAGGAGGGATGCGAACAGTAAAAGCTTTAGATGGTTCACTTGCATGTTGCGGTTTTTATTTTATGATCACTTATTTGCTTGTCGCGCCTTCAACTGCGCCAGGTACAGGGACCCCGGCGCCAGGCCATCCTTATTTTGCCCTTCCCATTCTCCATCGGGCCTGCCTTTGAGCCGGCCTTCGTATTTAGCTCCCTTCAATCCTATGCAATAGTTCCTGCCGGAGGCCCATGGGCTCTGCACCGCCGCTCTTTTCGCCGTACAGTTCCATAAGATCTGCCATACGCCGGACCAGCCATGGCCGCTGCCCCAGTTGCCCCTGTCCTGTATATTGATCTCGCCGTCCGTAGTGATATTGTCGTACAGCGTGCCCATTGCCCACCGGTGATGAGGACCAATGTCGGCATGTGTTCTCTCCGCACTGCAGTGGTAGAATACATTGGGACCGCAGACCCGCGCACCCGTCACATAATCGTGACGGCCTTCCGTGGCATGACAATCGGCAAACAGGTTCATCTGCCCGGTGTTGCAGAAGGAATAACGCCGTCCCCCGGTGATCTGCGATTTGGCGTCAAAACAGCTGCAGTTGAGCACGGATATATTACGCGAGAGGTTTCCCAGGTTGACACAGGAATAGCCAAAATACCGGGACGTCACATCCCTTACCCAGCCATTCTCCACCTTATTGAAGGACACCGCATCCCATCCATGGTCCTCGGCTGTATCACTGGCATATTCGGACTCGCAATACAGGTGCTCTATACCCACCCGGGTGATGCGGCCTGCAAAACGATATTTGAAGATCTCGCCGCCGCCGTATTTTTTTTCCAGGGCCATCACCATGGGGTTATCAACAAAGATGGTATTGCCCCGGACGGCTGTGACGGTCCTTTCGAACCGGAAGTCGAATTCATGGGCCTGCCATTGTTTGGTGCCCTGCCGCTCGTCGATGGAATCCATTTTCAGGTCCCTGATCCAGGCATCTGTCCCGGGCCGGAAGACTATGATCCGGTCGCCAGGCCTAAAACCCTCTCCGGCACGCACCTTGAAAGAAGTGGCTCCCGCCGGTACGTAGTCGTCGATAATGGGCATACGGCTCTGCCTATCCTCCTCGATATCCCCGCTGCCGGATACATCGATCAGGGCCCGCTGTCCTTTTCCTGCAGCTACCAGCTTCGTCTCATTCCCTTCTCCGCGCAGCACGATACCGCCGGCATGAATATGCAGCGTGCCCGGCAACCTGTACACGCCTTTTTTTAACAGGATGGCTCCCCGGGATCCATTGCCATCGGGCGTTTTTGCCGAGACCTCATCGATGGCCGATTGGATGGCCTGCTGCGCGTCATCGGACGGAGATACCGTCTTTACTACTTCCGGGTCCGGTAGAGGGCGGTCGCCCTGTTCATAGCCCACGCGGCTGAAATCAGGAAGGATATTCCCTTTTTCATCCGGAATGTATTGCAGCTTGCCAGCCTTGTCGGCATGGAGGAGCCTGGATTCCCACACCGGCCGAGACAGGCTGTCTGTCCGCCTGCTGGCGGAAAAAGACAGCAGCACCGCAACCAGCAGCAGGGGGATATTCTTTTTGGATCGGCCGGGCATATACATGGCAATACAATTATTAGTGACGCTATTTCAGCATAATATTCCGATAAATTTAAATCACAGGGAAGCTTATGCCAGAATTGTTGAATATTTTGCTAATTACACAAATTAAACACCCCGAAAATAGTATTCTATTGCATTACCGCTATGGGCGGATTGCATAACCATTTTTCACTTATTGAAATCGATAGCCATATGAAAGAGGTCCGGCGCCAGCGTGTTCTTATGCTCTTCCTGCTCTTACTATCTTTCAACTTGTCCATCCTGGGAGCTTCCGTCCCTTCCTATATCGTTAAAAGTCCGGATGGCCTCCTCACCTTCGAGCTCATGCCGGGGAAGGAACTTTCATTCACGATCCACTCCGGTCGCCTGCCTGTGATAAACCAGTCCCCGCTTCGTTTTTCATTGGACGGTGTTTCACTTACGGAGGGCGCAGTCATCCGCGACGATCGCAAGTACCAGCTCCGGGAAAAATATCCCTGGCTGGGTGTCCATGCCACAGCCGTCAATGCGTGCAATGGTCTGGAGCTGCACCTGGTGCATGGCGCCGTGGCCTATACGATGGACGTTCGTGTATTCAATGACGGGGCGGCCTTCCGCATCATCGTTCCCGGCGCCGACTCCGCCGCCCGCACGCCGGATGAAGCTACCGTATTCAATTTTCCCGGCGCATCTTCTATTTGGTATCATGATATGGTGGGACATTACGAGGGCGTACATATAAAAAAACAACTATCTCAGCTGGAGGCAGGTGCATGGGTGGCGCCCCCCGCCACCCTGAAGCTTCCGCAAGGGATGTATATTGCTGTTACAGAGGCAGCCCTGTGGGCCTACAGTGGGATGGCTTTGCAGGCGGACGGGAAGAACGGGTTGGTGTTGCGAATGGCACAGCATCAGCCCGCCTCCCATCCATATGTGCTCCGCTATAGCGCCGAAGATGTCGCCCGGCTTTCCAGGCCCGCCGTTGTCAGGGGCGTTGTTACCACTCCCTGGAGGGTGGTGATGGTAGGAAAGGACCTGAATACGATGGTGAATAATGATATGCTCCAGGACCTTTGCCCCGCGCCTGATCCATCCCTGTTCCCGCAGGGTATCAACACCAGCTGGATACGTCCCGGTCGCGCTGTCTGGAAGTACCTCGACGGGGGAGGAGAGGGGACGCCGGAGGTCATGAAGAAATTCACCGATCAGGCGGCCGAACTGGGTTTTGAATACAATATCCTGGAAGGTTTCTGGCGCAAATGGACGGATGAGCAGATCCGGGACCTGGTAGATTACTCCGGCAAAAAGCATGTCGGCATCTGGCTCTGGATGCATTCCAAAGACCTGCATGACCCCGCCACCCGTGCCACGCTATTTTCACATTGCCATGACCTGGGTATTGCCGGATTGAAGATCGACTTCTTCGACCACGAAGCCAAGGAGGTCATCGATCTGTACGACGCCATCCTGCGGGAGACTGCGGAGCAGCACCTGCTGGTGGATTTCCATGGAAGCAATAAGCCCACGGGCCTTTCCCGCACCTGGCCGAATGAAATGACAAGAGAGGCGGTGAGAGGCATGGAATCCAGCAAGCTGATGGACCGGGCCACGCTGCAGACGACGATACCTTTCACCCGGATGCTGGCAGGCCCTGCCGAATATACGGTTGTGCATTTCGGGGAACGGCGCCGCAACACCAGCTGGGCCCACCAGATCGCCAGCGCAGTCATAATGGGAGGCGAGCCCATGCTCACCTACGCCGCCAACCCGGAAAACCTTCTTTCCAATCCCGCCGTGCAAATCATCAAAGAGATCCCCGCAGCGTGGGATGAGACCATCGTCCTCCCCGGTTCGGAGATAGGCGAGATGGCAGCTTTTGCCCGGAGGAAAGGGACGCAATGGTTTGTCGCCGTTATGAATGGGACTGCTCCCCGGAAAATAAAGATATCATTGAGCTTTCTGAAAAGCCCTGCCGCTGCGGCTGCTATCGTGAAGGATCCACCCGGCAATCCGGCGGCCGTGCAGCTGGAGCAGGCTACTTTCAAACCCACTGACACGGTGGTCCTCGACCTGGAAGCCGGGGGAGGATATCTGATGCAGTTGAAATGATAATAAATGCAATTAATATATTGTTATGTCCAGATCACTGATCATCCTGTTTCTTTTTGTTGTTAGTTATACAGCCTCTGCCGCCCCCCCTGTCTACAATGTCCTGGACTATGGCGCCAAAGGCGATGGGAAGACCATCGACGGCGACGCTATTAATAAGGCCATCACGGCAGCTGCGGGGGCCGGCGGCGGCACCGTGTATTTCCCTGCCGGCAATTATCTTACCTATACCATCCGGCTGGCGAATAATATATCCCTGTACATAGACCAGGGCGCTACCATCATCGCCGCCGCTCCGGTGAACAAAGTGGGTTATGACAAGCCCGAGCCCAATGCCTTCGATCAATACCAGGACTACGGTCACAGCCATTGGAAGAACAGTCTCATTTATGGGGAAGGGCTGCATGATATTTCTATCCTGGGACCCGGACGCATCTGGGGGAAAGACCTGACGAGGAGCACCAATGTCCCGGAAGGGGGAGGCAATAAGGCCATTAGTTTGAAGCTGTGCTATAACGTTACCATCCGCGACGTTTCGGTCCTGCATGGAGGGCATTTCGCCATTCTCGCCACCGGCGTGGACAACCTTACCATCGACAATATGAAAGTGGATACGGACCGGGATGGGTTCGACATCGATTGCTGTAAGAATGTGCGGGTCTCCAATTGCACCGTCAACTCACCTTATGACGATGGCATCTGTCTGAAAAGCTCTTTCGGCCTGGGCTATGCCAAGGCAACGGAGAATGTCACCATCACCAACTGCCAGGTCAGCGGGTATGATGAGGGCACGCTGCTGGACGGCACCTTTAAAAGGGAGCACAAAAAATATTCCGACAGCACGACTACGGGCCGTATAAAGATGGGCACGGAGTCCAATGGCGGCTTTAAGAATGTCACCATCTCCAACTGCGTATTCGATTATTCCCGCGGACTCGCGCTGGAGACCGTGGACGGCGGATTGCTGGAAGATGTCACCATCACCAATATTACGATGCGGGACATTGTGAATGCGCCTATATTCATCCGTCTGGGGGCCAGGATGCGGGGACCTGACACCATTCCCATCGGGGCCTGCCGCAGGATCATCCTCAGCAATATCGTCGTATACAATGCGGACTACCGGCATGGCGCGATCATCAGCGGCCTGCCCGGCCATCCCATCGAAGACCTGGAGATGAGCAATATCCGCATCTACTACAAGGGCGGCGGTACGGCCGAAATGGCCGCCCGGGAAGTGCCGGAATTGGAAAAGGACTATCCCGAGCCCTATCGCTTTGGGAAGATGCCGGCGTATGGTTTTTTCATACGCCATGTGAAGGACCTGCGCATCCATGACGTGACGATCAGCTTTATGAGCCCCGAGCACAGGCCCGCCTTTATCCTGGATGACGTGGATGGGTCGGACTGGCGCCAGGTACGTGCGCAGAAGCCGGGGGACGCGCCTTTATTCGTGCTGAAAAATATAAAGGATCTTACTATCTCCCGCGTGGTGGGCGTCAAGGATACGCATTTCGACCAGAAGGAGAAGACCTCACTGTAGCGACACTGCGTCGCGAAGGGAATGCCCTGGTGCCCGCTGTATCAGGGCAGCACTTTACGCCTGTTGCCCTTCGAGTCCACGATCTCCAGGGCGGTCATCTGTTCATTGATCCCGATGGCCCTTGCCAACTGTGATAAATAGCCGGATCCATAACTGAATTCCCATCTGGCCCTGCTCCCATCCCGGTAGGTTATTTCGGCGTACGCATCAAGTGGCTCCGCATAGAATATTTTGGCGTCCGTGCCCCGCGGCGACAGCACTTGCAGGCTATCGGAATTCGCGGCTGCAAGGATCATCGCATGTCCGTGACTGTCATATAGGCCGGCCAGGCTTTTCATATCGCCCGATAGGAAAAGGCCACTGATAGCCGGCGGGAGGGGTTCAAGACCACCCTTCCCGTTCCCCTTTAGCAGCAGCCCAAGAGAAGCGTCCATCCATCCGTATACCACGTCGCTGGAATGTGAATTGCCGCATACGATCAGGTCCATTTTTCCATCCCTGTCGACGTCCATGGCCAGGATCCCGTAAATAGAGGATAATTGCGCCGCGGCAGGTAGCGCAGTTATGCTGAACTTCCCGTTCCCCTGGTTGATGAGCATACAGCTTTCGAATACATCAGCCCGGTAATGTGCGGCGCCCGATAATTCATCCGCCTTGAAGACGTCATCCAGGCGGGCATCACTATAGGACCCGTAGTTCCAATATTTTTTCTTCAGCGAGGGGATGACGCGAAACAGGTCATCCCGGTAATGGAAGGGATAACGTTCCTTCCCACCCTGACCATTGGACATATAACAGGAAATAACAGGTTGCGCTCTTGCGCTGCCGTTGAACTTATTATAAAAGAGCTCCACCGGCTGACCTTTCGCCGGCCTGTAATCGACATTGGCGCCCATGTTCCCCAGTATATAATCCATATCCCCGTCGTTGTCGATGTCCACGGCATAAATGCTATTCCACCAGCCATTCACTCCGGCCAGGCCGGTGTGGCCCGTGATATCCTCGAATGTACCTTTATTGTTCCTTAGAAATACGGGGGGCATCCATTCGCCCACGACAATAAGATCAACCCATCCGTCATTGTCAAAGTCGCTCCATACCGCCGAGGTCACCATGCCGGTGTTCATCAATGCGGGCGCGGTTTCGGCCGTTATGTCGACAAAGCGGCCGTTTACATTTTTCATTAAATAGCTGCGGGGCGACTGGGGATAGGAGCCAGGCGTGTTGCGTCCACCCCTGAACAGGTCGATATCCCCATCCTTATCGAAGTCTGCGCCTATAATGCAGCTGCCGCCGGACACGGTTGCAGGCAGCGAGGAAGGGCTGCCGGTGAAATTACCCCTGCCATCGTTGAGGTATAGCCTGTCCTGGTACGCACCGGGAATATTTTTAAACTCATTGCCCCCGCTTACCACGTAGAGGTCGGCGTCACCGTCATTATCCGCATCGAAGAACAGCGAACCCATATCTTCATACTTCGCATCCTGTCCGTTGATCTTCTTTTCGACAAAGGTCCCCGCAGGGGTCTGCGTAAATAGTGAGCCGGCATTTCCGGCTGAACCCCCGACGAAGATATCCGTCCCATTTTTGTTATCTGCATCTCCGACAGCCATGCCGGGCCCCATCCTTGAATAGAGCCTCGCCAGCAATAGTTCATCATTGAGGTCATTATAGGCATTTTCTACATGCAGGTAATAGATGCCACGCGCATCATTCACCCTGGTAAACAGGGGAGGAGCGGGGGCCTTTTCCAGCTGAGCCGGAAACGACGCGGTATAGCTGATCTCTATCCGGCGGTTGGCAGCAATATTTTTTATGATCCCTTCCCTGCCGTCCGGCCATAGGACCCGGATCGAATCGACCACCGGGTGCCGGCCCACTCCCAGGCACAGCGGACCTGCCATACTGGATAAATAGCCCCGGACAGGCATATAATAGGCATAGCAGCTGTCCTTGCCGCAGTACAGGACAACGCGTGCCCCCAAGGCATTGATATTCTTCCCGCTGCCTTTTAACGTAACCTCAAGGTAGTTGTTCTTAACCTTGTCCTTGTTTGCATTGTTCTCATAAACAGATGCTTCCTCATTGATGTTGCTGGTCACCAGGTCCAGGTCTCCGTCATTGTCCAGGTCGGCATAAGCCGCGCCGTTGGAATAGGAGGCGTTCTTTATTCCCCAGGCCGCGGTCATATCATCAAAGGCCAGCTTCCCGTTGTTCCTGAAGATATAATTCGACACGTGAATGCCTTTTAATTTAGCCAGCAGCTCTTTCGTCCTTTGGAGCTTGTTCTCCACGGATCCAAACGTATTATTATCGGCATTGTAGGCAAGGAAATCCAGGTCGGTAATATTTTTTGCAAACCCGTTGGTGACATAGCAGTCCCGGAATCCGTCATTGTCGAAATCACCCAGCAGGACGCTCCAGCTCCAGTCCGTGGCATTCACGCCGGCCAGTTGCGCGATATCGGAAAAATAAAGCGCCCCATTGGCGTCCGCCCCCTGGTTCAGCTGCAGGGTATTGCGCATATATTCGTCCACGTAGCCGGCTTTTTTCCGGGCAATGAAACTCTCATAGTCCGCCCTGGCGATCATGGTTTTCCTGCGTTGATTATCCTGTGGCAGCATGTCCAGCACCATAATGTCGGGCTTCAGATCGTTGTTGATGTCCGCAATATCCACGCCCATGCCATTATAGGTCTGGTGGCGCATGCTTTGGCCGGCGCATTCCTTAAAGGTCTTGTTCTTTTGATTGATCAGCAGCTGGTCATTGGGCATAAAATCATTGGCGGCATATACGTCGGGCCATCCGTCGCCATTGAGATCGTCGATGGCCAGCCCCAGCCCATAGCCCTCTTCGGTGATCCCCGCCTTCAGGGAAACATCCCTGTAAACCGGGTGGCCTGCCGAATCTCCGACATTCTCATACAGGTGGTCAACCGTCTTCCCTCTTGTAATGGGATAAGCCGCAGGGTTGATGAAGGTTTTTTCCACCCCATCCACATCGTTGGTCAACAGGTACATATCGAGGTCGCCGTCCCTGTCGTAGTCGAAAAAAGCGGACTGGACGCAGAACGAGGTATCCGCCAGTCCATAGCCGGCTGCATCTTCCTTAAAAGAAATGTTTCCGTTGCTGCCGCCCTGGTTGATGAACAACAAATTATGATGTTTGCCCATCCTTGCGGGCCCGGCAACATTCAGGTATAGATCCATCCACCCGTCATTATTGATATCGACCACGGAGACACCCATTATCCAGTCATGTGTCGTTAAGCCCGCGGCTGCCGTGATATCCTCAAAAAACATTTTTCCTTTATTGAGGTACAGTTTTGAAGACACCCTATTGCCCGTAAAAAAAACATCCTGGAGCCCATCGTTGTTGAAGTCGGCAATCCCCACGCCTCCGCCATTGTAACAATAGTAATAGCTGAGGATATTTACCGAATCGTTTTCTGTGATCGTGTTGGAAAAACCGATGCCGGTACTGCCGGCCGGCAACCTTGTAAAAAGGGCATGATCATCCTGTTTACAGGCCGCCAGCAGGAGCAGCAGCATTGCCGGGCAAAAATGACGGAATGTTTTTTTCAATTCAGTATTATTTCCACCACGGGTATCTCAAAGCCTGGCTTTTTCACGGGAAGCTTCAGGACAATGTCGTTATTGTCTTCCGTGAACAGCAGTTCGGAACGATCGTGCAGGAACTGGGCATATTTCACCAGCCCTTTATAGCCTTGTAATGTCAGGACACCCGTAGCAGGATAATCATATAGATGGACATACAATTTTTTCACGGCGGCATTATACGTAAGCTTTTGGCCGGGCGGGCGCTGGAAAGCATCCGGCGCAAAGGTGCAGCTATAGATCGATTGGCTGTTGGCATACATCCATTGGGAAAGACTGTCGAGGGCATTCGTAGCGCGGTAATCGAACTCACCGCGGGCGGTAGGTCCCACATTTAAGATCAGGTTCCCGCCATTGCTGGTGGAAGTGATCAACAGGTCCAGTAATTGCCGGTGTGTTTTCCAGCTGTTCTCATCCCTGTAATAGCCCCATGAGCCGGAGAATGTCTGGCAGGTCTCCCAGGTCTTGCCCTTATATTTCTCCAGTTCTTTTGTGCTTACCTGCTCCGGCGTTTCGAAATCGGCGCCGCCCTCATAGTCGTTCAGATCAAGCCGGTTGTCTACAATAATTCCCGGTTGCAGGCGCCTGATCTGCTTCAGCAGGTCCACGGAGGCCCAGTCCTCCTTTCCTTTTCCGTATTTGCCAGGATAGGAGAAGTCCAGCCATAGGATATCGATCTGACCGTAATTGGACAGCAACTCGGTGACCTGGTTAAATAAATATTTCCTGTATTTTGCCATATCCCTTCCTTTGTTGAGCCTTTCATAGGCGGTATCGCTGTCTTTCGCTGGTCTTAAAGGATGGAAGCGGTCGATGGGAAAATCGGGGTGATGCCAATCGATCAGCGAATAATAAAATCCGATCTTTATTCCCTCCGCTCTGAAAGCATCCACATATTCCTTTACCAGGTCGCGCCGGACGCCGGTATTGGGAGCCTTATAGTCCGTGTATTTGCTGTCGAACAGGCAAAACCCCTCGTGGTGCTTGGTGGTCAGCACGGCATATTTCATGCCCGCGGCCCGGGCGGCCTTCGCCCATTTTTTTGGTTCGAAATGATCGGGGTTGAAGTTGTCGAAATATTTCTGGTAGTGTTCATTGTCGATACGCTCATTATGCTTCACCCATTCGTGCCTGGCAGGGAGCGCATACAAGCCCCAGTGAATGAACATGCCAAATCGTCCATCTGTCCACCACTGCATGCGGCGGGACTTTTGTTCAGGCGTTTCGCTGCCGATGGAAGGTTTTGTCTGGGCAAGGGCCCGCAGCCCGATGCAATTAACCGCGAAGCAGATAAGGGAACAGAAAGCAATGGCTTTTATTTTTGTCATATCGAAGTAATTTAAATTATTTTTCCGGCGTCAGTCTAAGGTTGATAGCCGTTGTTTTGTTTAAGCTTGGGATTTGCATTGATATCATTTTGGGGAATGGGCAGGTACTCGTGCTTGCCTTTGACGAATACCCCGCCGCTGTTGGAACGATATTCCGGATGGCCTGTGAAAACATCATCGATCGTGCCCCATCTTAACAGGTCGAAAACGCGATCGCCTTCGACCGATAGTTCCAGAACGCGCTCCCTTCTCACAGCAGCGCGGAAATTATCTTTGCTGAGACCTGCCGTGATGTCCGGAACATTGGCCCTTGCCCTTACCCTGTTGATCGCCGCATAGGCATCTGCATCCGGGCCTGCAGCTTCATTCTCGGCTTCGGCATACATCAGCAGCACATCCGCCAGCCGGATCATCCTGCGGTTGTTATTGGCATATCCCCAGCTGCCGGGCGTTAAGGAGCTCGTCCTGTCGTAGTTGAGGTATTTACGTATCCATATTTTGTTGAGGTTGTCGCCGTTCAGGGCGGTCTGGAAGCTTTCCTGGTACACTTTGGCGCCGGGATAGTTCCACAGGAGCGTGGCATAGGCCCGTGGATCGATCTTGTTATCGATGGTCTTTTGCTCCATGAACAGGTCGAACACCCATTGATTGACGGTGGTCGTGCCCTGGCTCGTGAAGCCCACCGGCGCGATGTCCGGTTCCCAGGCCTGTCCTCTCAGCGGGTTGGCTGTTCCACTGGTACCCCAGTTGCCGGTGGGGGTACTCTGATACTGCAGCTCCCATATCGACTCCGTATTGTTATTGCCGGACTCTAAGAAATTGTCCTGGTAATTCGGCACCAGCTGATACAAGGTGGGCTTGTCGATGATCTTCTTAAACTCCGCCGCGGCATTCGTCCAATCCTGGGTGAAAAGGTAAGCTTTACCCAGCAGGGCTGTTGCTGCACCCCAGGTAGCACGGCCGACATCCTTTGCGGCGACTGTTTCGGGCAGGCGGCTTTGCGCGTCTTTGGCGTCCGCTATGATGGAGGCCCATACATCCTGTTGAGACGCCTGTTCTACGAACAGGTCATCCAGCTTTTCGATAGGCTTTGTGATCAGGGGAATATGGCCCCACATGTTCAGCAGATAAAAATGCGCCAGCGCCCGCATAAAATAGGCCTCTCCCAGTATACGTGTCTTCTCCGCATCGTCCATGGTGATATTGGGCACGTTGAAAAGGACGGCATTCGCACGCGCCACGATGGCGTTCAGCTCGCCCCATCCTTCGGCAACTCTTCCGTCATTGGGCACGGCAAGGAAAGTACCTACGTCCTGTACGCCCGTGCTGGGAAAGGGGTTCACATCATCTCCCCGCTGGATGGTCAGGATGGCGCCGAGCATTCTGCCCCAGCCCTGTATGCTGGTGAGGGGACCATAGCAGGACACCAGGCCTTTTTCCGCATCGTCGGCCGTTTTCCAGAAGGCTGTCACCGGCAGTGCATTGGGATTGGAGATATCCAGGTTCTTGCTGCTGCACTTTGCCAGCAGAACAAGGAAGCTGATGAGGCAGATCGATAAGAGCAAATGGCCGGGAATTCGCAGTCCTGATAATATTTTTTTCATAAAGCAATGTTTTAGAATGTTAGATCGATACCTGCACTGATCAGCCTGGCCTGGGGATAGGCCTGGACATCCACGCCGACGCTGAAAAGGTCGGTAAGGCTGCTGCGTCCTACTTCGGGGTCATAGCCTTTATACCGGGTCAGGGTCAGCAGGTTCTGCCCGCTGACATACAGGCGTGCGGCGCTGATCTTTAGCCTGGCGGCCAGCGATGCCGGCAGGTTGTAGCCAAAGCTGAGATTTTTCAGCCGCAGATAGGAACCATCCTCGACATAATAGGAAGATGACCGTTTGTTATTGGCCGGGTCGATGAAGGAGGCCCTTGCCAGACCTGTGTTGGTATGCTGCGGCGTCCAGGCGTTCAGGACGTCGGTGACCTTTCCGCTGCCGTAGTCGAAAGTGTATTGCCAGGCTCTTTTTGCATTCCAAAGCTTATTGCCCGTTACACCCTGCCAGAACATGTTGACATCGAAGTTCCTGTAACTCGCGCTGAACGTTATGCCATAGTCGAACTTAGGGAAAGGGCTGCCCAGCCAGGTCTGTGTCTTGCTGAACTTGAAATCACCGGGTCTTGCGTCGGTGCGCCCGTCTTTCTGTACCTCATCGGCTGTCTGGTAGATCCCCAGCACCTGGTATCCCCAGAAGCTGCCGATCGGCTGACCTACGTCAGTCTTGCTGGCGGTGAGGCTTTCCTGTGTGAAACCGCCGCCGATGATGGGGCTGACGCCGTCACCCAGGCTGGTCACCCTGTTTTTGATCGTAGTGAATACGCCGGTTATGGCGTATTTGAATCCGCCGGCCGACAAGGGCTGGTGATTGTAGGTGACGGACAGCTCGAAGCCTTTGTTGCTTACCGAAGCGGCATTTTTTGTAAGACTGCCGCCTGCGCCCCCATAAATGGGGATGGGTATGCTGGCCAGGATATCAAAGGAGCGCCTGTCGAAATAGTCCGCGGTGATCAGGATCTTATTGTTCAGCATACCGATGTCGGCGCCGATATCCTTCGTACGGGACGACTCCCATTTTATATCGGGATTGGAAAAGTTGGTCAATCCTACGCCGTTCTGGACGCCGCCTGCGAAATAATAGCCTGTATTGATGTTCAGGGTAGAAGTGGTAATATAGTTGGATATATTCTGCGAGCCCAGCGTACCATAGCTTCCCCTGATCTTCAGATCGCTGACGATCCCATTTTTGGGAAAGAAGCTTTCTTCGCTTGGTCTCCAGCCCAGGGAAAAAGAGGGGTAATTGCCATACGTGTTGGCAGGGTAGAGGAACTTCGAAGAGCCGTCCCGCCTTAAAGTCGCCGTTACCAGGTATTTCGACTGGTAGTTGTAGCTCAGCCTTCCTAAGATGGACTGCAGCGCAGCCTGCTGAAGGTTGCCATTTGCCAGCCTGTTGGACGCGGCATCCACCACCCTGAGCAGGGGTGAAGCGTAAGTATCGGCCGTGGCGCCCACGGTTCGTGCATTGTCTTTTTGCGACGTAAAGCCTGCGAGCAGCTCGATACGATGATCGCCGAGCGTTTTACTGTAATTGAGGGTATGTTCCACCAGCGTGGTGAGGCTCCTGGTAAATCCTTCATTGAGGATGGATTGGTCCTGGCTGGCCTCCTGCGAAGTGCTCATGAAGAAGGCAGGCGAATAGTCATAGGAATGGAGCACCGAATAGTCGATGCCCAGGTTCATTTTATATTTCAATCCTTTAATGATCTCGAATTCAAGGCCAATATTGCCGAACACCTGGTCCGTCGTGAAGAGGTTGTCATCCAGAAGCGCCCGTCCGTACCAGTTGATGATCCTGTTGACCCCTGCGGCTCCTGGCTCCAGCCCTGCAAAGCCGCCCAGCTTGGTGCTGTCATACACGGGCATGATCGGCAGTTCCCCTCTTTCCCTGCCAAAATAAGTATTGGGATTATTCATAGCCCGGGATACGGCGAGTGCTTCGGTGAGACGGAATTTTCCTTTGGTAAAGCTGGAATTGGCCCGCAGCGCATAGCGTTTATACCGGGAGTCCACCACGATGCCTTTTTGATCGAAGTATTCCCCGGAAAGATAGAACCTGGAATATTGGCCGCCTCCGGAAATGCTCATATTATAATCCGTCAAAGGTGCCGTGCCCAACGATAAGGACTGCCAGTCGGTGTTGATGGCGGGATTGAACTGCGCATCATTCAGCGGGCCCCGGGGCGTGCCGTCATTATCATGGGCCTGGTTATTCCAGTCGGCATATTGCCGGGCATTCAGGAACTTAAGCTTATGGGTGGGGCTTTGCGAGCCATATTTGGCGCTGAAGCTGATCTTTACGTCGCCGCTGGTGCCAGCCTTGGTGGTAACCAGTATGACCCCGTTGGCGGCGCGGCTCCCATAAATGGCCGCGGCTGAAGCATCTTTCAATACGTCGATGGAGGCAATATCTCCGGGATTGATGGATGCCATGGAGGAGGCGATCATGCCGTCGATGACGTACAGGGGCTGATCATTTCCAAATGTTCCCGACCCTCTTACCACGACTGCAGGAGCCTGGCCGGGAGCGCCGGCGCTGTTCTGCACCACGACACCCGCCGCCTTGCCCTGTAACAGGGCGGAAGCATCGGACGAAGTCACATTTTTCAGGTCCTCTCCCTTGACGCTGGCGACAGCGCCTGTGATATCCCTTTTCCGGGCGGAACCGTACCCTATGACCACCATATCGTTCAGGGAAGAAGGCTTTACCTTCAGCTCGATGTTCAGCGGCTTTGCTGCCGTTGCCTTGAATTCATACTCCAGGAATCCGACGTAGCTTACGACGATCGTCTGGTTGGGTTCTGCGCTGATCTCGAAGGCGCCCGATTCGCTGTTGGTCGTTACAGTGCCCGTTCCTTTCACCGTGATGGTGGCGCCCTGCAAGGGCTGCCTGGTCTCGCTGTTGACGACCGTTCCTGTTACGGTGATGGGCGCGGGAGGATCCTGCACCGTACTTGCGACAGGCGCTGCCCGCCGGCTCAATACCACTGTTTTTTTCTCAATGACAAAATCAATGGGCAGGCCTTTCAAAGCCTGCCGGATGGCCTCTTCCAGGTCCGCATTCTTTACCTGTACGCTCACGTTGCCGGCTTCCCGGACCAGGTTGTAATTGTAAAAGAATACATACCCCGTCTGCTGCTTGATCTGGGTCAGCACGGTTTCAAGCGGGACACCCTTCAGGCGTAAAGTTACTTTTTGGGAGTAGCTGTGCGCAGATAGCTGGAGGCAAAAGGCAAGCTGAATGATAATAAGAAATCGCATGATCCTAAGCAGTTTGGCGAATGGACGATGGTTAAAATTCCATTGACAAATAATGGGATTTTGCATAACTTGTGAAAGTTTTGGTTTACATTAAGCTAATCGTTTTTTGTAACCTTCTTTTCAAACCGTTTCGGGTGCAACCGGAACGGTTTGGTTTTTGATCTTGGTCGTTTATTTTGGCATTACAACAAGGGTTTTATTTTTGATCTTAATATGGATGCCGGCGGTTTCAAGCAGCTTCACTACTTGCGAGAGATTCAGATCACGTTCCATTTCACCACTATACAAAGCCTCAGGCAAGGGGCCCTCATACTGAACTTCTATATCATACCATCGGGCCAATTGGTTCATCACAGATGGGATCTCGGATCTGGAAAAGTCAAATAATCCATTCTTCCACGCCACCACCGCTGCGGTGTTCACCTCTTCCACCCGAATGTTCCCGTCCTTACCTGCCAGCGCCTGCTCGCCCGGCTTTAATAACCTGCTGCCTTTGCCGCTGACGATCTCGACAGCGCCTTCCAATAAGGTCATTCGCCTGTATCGCTCCTCTTTATAAGTATTTACATTGAAATGGGTACCCAGGACCTTTATTTCCATGCCATCTCCGGCATCTACTATAAAAGGTTTGTCTGCGTTCTTCGCCACTTCCAGGTATACTTCTCCCTGCACTTCCACCTTGCGTACTTTTTTATCGAAGCTGACGGGGTATCTTATATAGGAAGCCGCATTCAGCCACACTTTGGTGCCGTCAGGGAGCACGAGCTGGAATTGCCCTCCCCGTGGTGTGCTCAGCATGTTTAACAGCGGCTCGCTGTTGTTTTTATTGCCTGACGGGCGGTAAACGATGCCGCCGTCGGCCCGCCTGAGAATATTCGCCGAACCTTGATGGGCGATCGCCCCCGTTCTTGTGCTGTCCAGGGAGATCAATGTTCCATCCGCCAGCTGCAGGACCGCCCGGTTGCCGCCGGGATGAATATCCCCCGCCGGCAGCACTTTTTCCTTCTCTTTACCGGCAACAGGCGGACTGCCGTTGCCGCTCTTTTTTCTTATGAGGAGCGCCGTGAGGATCAATACCGCCATTATGCAGGCCGCGGCTGCATACCTGATCAGCGGCATCCGGTAGACGCGCCTGCGGCGGGGCGGCACGCTATTCTTTCCGGCCATGCCGGAATCGCTTTGCAGTATATTGTCCACTAACCTGTTCCACTTGTCAGGAGACACGTCTGTGATGTCGGATCCCTGGTCTCCCACACGTTCTTCCATCTCCTGCAGCACAGTTTCGTAGCCTGTACCTTTCAAAGCTGCTATCAGCTCATCGAACTCGGCCGGCGTTGCCGATCCGGTGAATACCTTATCTATGAGGGATTTGATCCTGGCGCTCGTATCCAATGTGGTAGCTTTAAAGGCCAGACCCACAACAGGCAAGAAAGTACCAATCGAAATAATAATAAATTAAAGCAGACATGCCAACACGATGGAAGCAACGTAATGACCCTTCGTTTCAAGGAAGCGCCTGATGGACTTCAATGCCAGTCCGAGTGTGTTTTTTATGGTCTGGGGGGAGAGCTCAAGCCTGTCGCTGATCTCCGAGATCATCAATCCCTGCTCCCGGTTGAGCTGGTAGATCCTTTTTTGCTGGGGAGGTAATTGTGCAATGGCTTCGGCAATTATCTTCTTCAGGTTATGCAGGTCCACGGCATGCTGGGTATGGTCCTCCTCTTCCCTGATCTTTAGCTTTGCCAGGGCCCGTTCATGAATGGCCTGATCACGCAGGTAAGTAAAAGCACGATTATACGCTATGCGCAGGATCCAGGACCTCCACTGATCGATCTCCGGCAATTGGTCCCGGTGAAGCCACACCCGCAAAAAAGTTTCCTGGACAATATCCTCCGCCACTGTCCTGTTTGCCAGAAGTCTGGAGAGACGGATGTTTATTTGGGGAGCGACTTCCAGGAATAGTTGCCTGAAAGCCAGTTCATCACCGGAGGCGATCTTCAATAGCAGCAGTTTGTTTGCAGGTGCTTCAAGGCTGGACATGGGCTATGCAATCGGCGTTATAGCATAAATATAATTAATCTGTCCAATATTGACCTATTTCATGTATGTTCTTTTCAAAGAGAAGAGGGCGTGCCGGGTCATTTCACCCGGACGCCCTCTTTTGCTAAACTAATGCCGCTGCTATTTCTTTATCAGCTTGATCGTCTTCGTAAACCCACCCTGCTCAACCTTCAGGAAATAAACTCCCGGTTTGTAAGCACTGGCATTGATATCCACTGCACCGCTGGGCTGCGCCACCATCTTCACCTGCAGCTGACGTCCATCAGCGCTATACAGACCCAGGCGGGTTTGTTCCGCTCCTGCAAGTGACAGATAGAGCCGGAAGGTGCCGGAAGAAGGATTGGGATATACTTCCGCAACATTCACGGGTTTGTCGGGGGCGGCCGCCAGGTTATTCGCCTCGCCGCTGATCAGCTTGTCGCTGTTGGCGGCGGAGACGGCTTCCTTACCGCAGACAGCTTTGCTGCCATAGGCCAGGTCGATACGGGTGAAGCCGAAGTTGTCTTCCCAATCGATGATGGCGATGGCCGGCAGCGGCCTGTTATGAAAAGAGGGGACGCCGGTGCTAAAGGTAGTTTCGCCGGGCGGCACCGTCAGGGTGGCATGCTGGTTGGTGCCCAGGAGCAGCCAGTCCATCTTCACGTCGAAGGGGTTGGGGTTGCTCACCTCCCAGTTACGGGTATGCGCCGGGTCGTCGGAACATAATGGTTTCAGCTGCAGGTTCTTTACAAACAGGTTGGGGAATTTTACATCGCCCACGGCTTTGTCCGCCACGATGAAGCCTGCGCCGGTGGCAAAGTCGAACCCTTTGTCAAAACCATCGGTATAAGGATCGTCCATATCCACTGCATGGGCGCTTAATATGCCTTTTATCTGTCCCGGCTTTAAAGTATGCAGCTTTTGCGCGTCGATCATCAGGGCGGCGACACCGGCTGCATGAGGCGCTGCTGCGGAGGTCCCGAAGAAATTGGGCAGGCTGTCCTTGTCCTGGGAGATATCGCCGTTGCCGAACGGATCGAAGAAAGAGGTATTGCCGCCGTCAGGCGCTGTGATCTCCGGTTTGTGACGGACCAGCGGCGGAATGCGGTTGCCGGAAATGTCATAATAGTTCGCTGTGCCGCCTACAGAAGAAAAACCTTCCACCACGGGTGTATCCACTCCGTAAGGAGGTGTCTGCAGGTAAAAGGCCGCTCCGGTGGCGATGGCTCCTTCTGCCTTTGCATGACCTACCAGGGCGGGGGAGAGGATGCCGGGAATAGGATTGGTGGTGAGATAGAACAGGGCGTCGTTGTAGAGCAGGTATTTCAGCCGGGTGACGTCAGGTCCTGCATATTTCACGATCAGCAGATAGAAGGTGGGATTATTGGTGTTGTTGAAATACCCAAACACTTCGATGGGGTCGCCGCTGAGGAGATTATCGGAGGCGCTGGAAGCCACTATTTGCAGGTTGCTGTTCAGCAGGTACACATCGTAGTCGGATTCGCATCCTACGCCACTGGCGGAGAAGGAGGACTGGTCCCATTGAAAGGAAGAGATGATGACGCCGCCGGGCGGGATATAGATAGGCTGGAAGTACCGGGGAGTAGTGCCGGGAGCGCTGAAGTTATGCGCGACGCCATTGCCGGATCCCAGGGGCTCGTAGGTCGTAGGCCTGTATTCACTCTCGTAGGAGCGGATGCTGGAATTGCCCGCGGCGGAGAAATAGGCTACGCCCCGGTCCTTTACCTGGTCCACCGCCTGGGCGATGATGCCGTCCTGGAAAAAAGGTTCGGCATAATAGATCACGTCGTCCGTGATGACATCACATCCGGCATCGGCCAGCTGGATGATGCCCTGGGCGAAATCGGCCTGCCCGAAGTTAGCGGTGTGGAAGGCCAGCTGCGAAGCGGGCGCCACGTCGTGCACGATCTCCGCCATGGCCCTTCCTTCATCCGTACCGTTGGAGTCCAGGTCTTCCAGGACCTCGACAGGCTTTTTATAATTGAAGGGATTGCCGGGACCCGGCAACTCACCGTGCTGCACACCCGCAGGGGCGCCGCCCAGGTTGTTATAGCTGTCGGACAGGATACCGACCTTTACGCCGGAACCATCCACCTTATATTTTTTCCGGGCCACCGTGGAACGCTGTGCCGTATCGCCCTGGTCGCCTGCAGGTACAGGTTTGGGCGCCCACATCGCGCCATGCTGCATCGAGAGATGCAAAGGCTTATAGGCCGGCTTGGCAAAACGGATGGACGCAGCCGATTCCAGCTGCGGCAGCGAGCGGATAGGCATAAGACCGGAGATCACCCGTCCATACGAAGCCTTCACCTGGAATCCCATTTTCACCAGCTCGGCACGGGCAGCCTGGACATCGCCTTTCACCGTCACGTCCACAACCACCTTATCCCCCCTGATCTGGAGGTAGGCGTTCATGGCGTCTTCGGGCTGCGTGGGCTTTTTCGTGGACTGGACCACTTTGGCGTGCGCACCATTGTCGTCATATAGCTTTTTGAGATCGGAGCTCAGCCTGGAGGAAGTTTTCCGGGGAGCCTGGTCAGCAACAGCGCCGCTGGGGGCGGGATCACCTTTCACCTGTGCGTGAAGAGAGAGGGACGGAATAGAAAAAAGGACAAGCGCCGCAATTTGCAGTAAATTTTTTTTCATCTTGCAGTGGGTTTAATGATTAACAGTCACCGCAAAAGGTACATTATTTTCTATTAGGGGGATTGGGGAATTTTTCCACTATCAAGGGCTTTTGCGTATACGGCGTATTGTGGTTCCTTGTATGCCAGCCCTGCCTGTATCAGCAATCCTGCGAAGTCTTTGCTGTTGTAAGGTGTGATCTCCTGGTATTCCCATTTCTTCTCGCCCATGGCATAAGGCCGCAGCCAGTCCAGCGAGGTCCGGATGCCGGCTCCCGACTTGTTGTGATATTGCCATAGGTCGACACCTACCTGGGTTCCTATTTTCGCCAGGTGGAAAAATGCCTGTAAGTTATAGGCGCTGTAGTGCAGGGCGTTTGTCCTGGCCAGTTCCAGCGGCATCCTGCCATCTGCCTCGATCTGGCTTTCTATGCGGGCTTTACCTTCTTCCACCAGCTCTCTCGCTTTCTCCCTGTTCCCGGTGAAGAGCGCATAGTCCGCAGCCTGTGCACGGTACCAGACGCCATGGTTGTTCTTTGCATTGTGCTCATCCTGTCCCTTCTGGCTGGTGAGCATCCACTGCAGGTATTGCGCATACCATCCGCGAAGGCCTTCGGCGTCCGCAGAGGTCCAGGAAGCCGAGCCCTCCAGCAGTCCTGCCGCATCGGCGATCCCCATGAGCGCGATGGTCTCGATGATGCCGATGCCTCTTCCGTCGTTGAGGCCGGGAATGGCCTGGCCGTATTCCAGGTTCGGGTTCATACGGCTGCTGTCTTCCAGGAACCACCTGCGCAGCAATGTGGCCGCTTTGGCGGCATATTTTTGCTCGCCCGTCATGTACCATGCAAGGGCCAGCGATTTGGAAGCACTTTCCAGCTGACCGATGTACGTCCGGTCCGTGATCTTATAGATCTCCGGGTTGCGCTGTCCGTCCAGGCTTTTATATGGCAGACCGTTAGGCTTGCTGCTGTCATACCAGTAATACGGCGCCTGGCTCATATAGTCATGCTTATTGCCGCTGACCGGGGTGCGCTGTTTGGACATGACGGACACCGGCTGCATATCGAGGAACTTATCGGCCTGCTGCTGCAGGTCCCGGGCATACGCTAAGGCGGAAGGGTCTTTCGCTGCTAATTTTTTTCTTAGTTCAGCCAGGCCGGGGGCATCCATCAGCAGCACGTTGGGCGTAGCCGTCGACGCGGCGCCACCGGAGGCGCCTCCGGTGAACTTCAGCCGGTAGGCCGTTACCGTCTTTGCATTGAAGCCCGGGACGAATAAGATCTTCGCAGACCCGTCATAATGAATGTCGGCCGTGTTCTTTTTGGCGAGATGGGTGTCCAGCAGGAGATCCTTTGCGCCATCCGCATGTACATAATAAATAAAACCAACCCATTCCGAGACGATGAGGTCTCCATGACCGGCTGCTTCCACGCCATCGCCGCCATTGGGAAGGGTAGTGATCGTGCGTACATTCCCACCAGATGCGCTGGCGATCTGTACTGCTTTGTTCGCAAGGATATACAGGCTGTCGCCACTGGCCATCAGCCCGTTGACCCCCTTGAGGTTTTCCATATATAATTTTGGGACATCCTTTTCTATCTTATAGACTTTGCCGGTCTTCGAATCCGACACATACACGGCGCCTTTCTTATCCACCGTAATATCGTTCAGCGCCTGGGCCCCTTCGATGGCGATCTTTTTTTCGATCTTACCCTGCCGGATGTCGATGACCACCACTTCGGTGATGTCGGCTACATAGAGCCTGTTGCCATAGCGGCCCAGCCCTTTGGGAGCATTCAGGCCCGTGATCCAGGAGGGGTCATAGCCATGCCCGTCCACGCCGAGCTTGCCTACACCGCCTTTGCCATCCGCATCCCATCCGCCACCATCGATCAGTGAGACGTACATGGTCTTGCCGGAGGCATCCGGCAGGACGGACTCAGGAATGGCGACGACGGTGTCGGTCTCCCAGATCTTTTCCAGGACGGGCGTCTGCGCCATTAATGCAGCGGACAGGCATAAGGTCAAAAAGGTGGTCAGGTGTAAGCGCATCAAAAGAGCGGGTTGTTTGTTCATGCTACAATTTTCGACTTGCAATTTAGGGTTTTGGGCTTTTAGGTTTTCGGCGTCTTAGGGTTTGCGGCGTCTAATGGTTTTGGGCGTTGCGCATCTCTCAGGCCCTGTATTTTCCCCTTCTTCGTATGATGGTTTCCTTCACCGTGCAGGCAGTGGTAAATTCCCGCTGATAGCCCAGGGGACTCTTGCCGGTGATCAGTTTGAAATATTTATAAAAGCTGGTAAAGTTGTTGAACCCGCTCTCATAGCACAGCTGCTTGATGCTTAGATTATTTTCGATCAGCAGCTTGCATGCATGGCCTACCCTTATCTCGATGAGGAACCGGGAATAGGTTTTCCGGGTCCTGGATTTGAAGAAGCGGCAGAAGGAGTTCGGGCTGATATTGGCCACTCCCGCGATCTCATCCAGCTGGATGGGACGTTTGAAATGCTTCAGGCTGTATTCGTAGATCGTATTGATCCGCTCGTATTCCGCTTCCTGGAAGTTGTGCCGGAAGCCGATGGAGGACAGGGACCGGGTCTCCTCGGAGGAGGCGATGATGTGCAGGGCTTCCATCAGCATCAGCATGCGTTGCATCCCATCCGCCTCCGGGAGCCTTTCCAGCAGATCGGCCACTTTTCTCCGGGCTTCCCCTTCCACCTGCAATCCCCTCCTTGCCTTGTCAAGCATATTTCTTAGGTGCACGGTCTCCGGGAGGTGCAGGAAGGATTCCCCACAGAAATTCTCGGAGAAATGAGCGACACGCACGTCGGCGGTCACATCCGCATATTCTTCGAAATAGGCGTCGTCAAAACGCCAGTAATGCGGCAGGTTGGAACCCACCAGGACCACGTCCCCGGTCTTGAATCGCTTCATGTTGTCACCTACGAACTGTGTGCCTTGTCCTTTCTTAAAATGTATCAATTCCACCTCTGAATGAAAATGCCAGCGATTATTGACATATGGAACAAGATCCCGTCTTACGCTGAATGAGTGTCCGGGCTCCCTGGAAACTTTAAGCAGTTGAGGTCTCATGTTATTAAAGGTTTAAATTGTCACGAGCAGTTGGAGCGAGCCATTTCGGATAGGCATAATGGCAAGCATATCGTGTCGTTGTTACTAAACTGGTGTCAAATTGGGCAAAATTGTAATCATATCAGCTACTGCAATGGTGATTTATTTACGGAAACGGTTGCATGGACCCGACTACAACGTTTTCGTAAAAAGATCGGGAGCAAGTTTAAAGTTTGCGTAATTTTCTGGTAACATTCTGCCTGCCATGAATACGGTCAATCTCAAGCAATTAGCAAAGGAGCTAAATGTGTCGGTTTCTACTGTTTCCCGCGCTTTGAGGGATAGCTGGGAGATCAGTACGCCCACCAAACAAAGGGTCTTCGAGCTGGCCAAAAAGATGAATTTCCAACCCAATCCCTACGCCAGCAGTCTCCGCAAGCATCGCAGCCGCACCATCGCGGTGGTCATCCCGGAAGTAGCCAATAATTTTTTCGCCCTTGCCATCAAAGGCATCGAAACTATTGCAAGAGCGAAGGGCTATCATGTCCTCATCTATCTTACCAATGAAGATGCCGGTGAAGAAATGTCTGTGGCCACCAGTCTGCAGAGCGGCAGGGTAGACGGCGTCATCCTCTCTCTTTCCGGGCATACGACGGACATCCGTCACCTGGTGGAGCTGCAGCAGCGGAATATTCCCCTGGTGTTCTTCGATCGTGTCAGCGACAGCATCGGGGCGCCCAAGGTCGTTACGAATGACTATGAAAGTGGCTTTGTGGCCACGGAGCACCTGATCAGGGCAGGCTGCCGTCGTGTTGCTCATCTTGCCATCTCCATGGAGCTTTCTATCTCTCATAAGCGGATGAAGGGTTATACGGATGGGCTGTTGCGCTATGATCATTCCCTCGATGAAGCCATGGTCGTACACTGTGAAGAGAGTGATGAAGAGAACTATAAAAAGATCCTGGCATTGCTGTCTTCGCCTGACAGGCCGGACGGGATCTTCGCATCCGTGGAAAAGCTGGCCGTGCAGGTGTACCACGCATGCCGCGAGCTGGGACTGGACATTCCCGGGGATGTAAAGGTCATCGGCTTTTCCAACCTTGTAACAGCCTCGCTGCTGAGCCCTGCGTTGACGACCATCTCCCAGCCTGCCTATGACATGGGCAAGGAGGCCGCCACTATTTTATTCAGGTGCCTGGAGAAGAAATATATCCTTCCACCGGAGGATCGTGTGATCCTGCCGGCAAAGCTGGAGGTCCGCAGCTCCACTATTTGAGAAGACCGGAGCTCCACTGTTTGGGACGACCAGCCCCCCTCAGTTTGGGACGACCAGCGCTCCACTGTTCGGGACGACCAGCGCCCCACTGTTCGGGACGTCCTACAAACTGCTCCGCTGGTGACTTGGTTCCGGCGCGCGGGACTTCAAACCAAAGGCGGCAGCCAGCAGCTCATAAGACCGCAGCCTGTCCGATAAATGTTCGGTAAAAGTGCTGATCACAATTTCATCCACTTCAAATTCTTCCGCCAGCAGCTGCAGGCGTCTTTTGATCAATTCGGGCGTGCCTACGGCCATCCGCTGCCGGTTGAACATCACCCTTTGCCATTCCTCCGGCGTATATCTATGACTTCTGGCTAGCTCGTAACTGGGGATCTCGTCGAACCTGCCCCGCTCGAAATTGTACAACCGGTAGTCCATCACCGCCTGTACTTCCTCTACTTTCTGCGGGTCGTCGGAGCAGAAAGCAAAGATCCCCAGGTTTGCCCGTGGGGATGACAGCTGTCCGGAAGGGCGGAACTTCTCTTTATAGGCCCGGATGGCGGCGGCGCCACCGATGGGGTTGATGAACTGGGCATAGGAGAGGGCCATGCCGAAATGAGCCGCCAGGTGGGCGCTTTCCCCGCTGGAGGTGAGCATCCATAGTTCGGGCCGGGTGTCGATATGGGGGATGGCCCGCACTTTCCCGTTGATGGTACCCGGTGTACTGGCATCAGAAAGAAAGGCGTCCAGGTCTTTGATCTGCCGGATGTATTCCTGCGGGTCGAAGGCATTGGAGGGGTTCAGCAATTGAGCGGTGATGCGATCGCCGCCCGGTGCACGGCCCAGGCCCAGGTCTATTCTGCCGGGATACAGGGCTTCCAGGAGGCGGAAATTCTCCGCCACTTTCAGGGTGCTGTGGTTGGGCAGCATGATACCGCCGGAGCCCAGCCGGATATGTTTTGTCTCCGCCGCCAGGCGGGCAATGAGGATCTCGGGGGAGGCGCCTGCCAGGGTGACGGTGTTATGGTGCTCTGAAAGCCAGTAGCGCTGATAGCCCAGTTTGTCGGCCAGCCGGGCCAGCTGGATGGTCTCCTGTAAGGCGGTAGGTGCGTCGCTGCCATTCCGGATAGGGGTCTGGTCCAGGACGCTGAGCTTGAGCTTGTGTTGCATGGTATACGGGATAACATCCTGCAGGCGGAAAAGTTGACTGCGGGCATCAGGGGCATTTTTGGGCTGAATGCCCGATAATTCGTATATTTCTGCTATACACTCACTACTACTACACAACCATTGCTTATGAAGCACGCAACGCTGTTATCCATTCCATTATTCCTTTTTATTCTCTTCACCCATGGGCAGTCTCCTAATCCCAATGCACGGACACTGGGCCCCCTTATGACCACTGTCACGCCTTCGCTGCGCATGGAGGACCTTGAGAAAGAATGGAAGACACGCGCATTATACACCGGCGGCTCCTATGAGACCGGCAGCGCTTTTTCCGGCAGCCCTTTTTACAACGACGATTGGGAAGACGGATATATAAAACTTACGGATAACAGGGAAGCCAGGAATTTGTCTTTGCGATTCAATGCATATACCAATGAGATATACATTAAACGCGACTCCAGTATAGCGGTGTTGGACGGCGCTGTTATCCCCATTGCAGAATTTGGGCTTAGTGATGCCGCCGGCATCAATGTCTTTCGGCGGGGATTTCCTGCAGCAGGCAGCTATACGGCATCTACTTTTTATGAGGTGCTGGCATCCGGAAAACTAACCTTGCTGCAGCGGCACGCAAAAAAGATCGTGGAAAAAAGTGACATCAACCATGTTCCTGTCAAGGAAATGACGGATGCGGAATTCTGGTATGTTTTTGATGCGGCCGCCAATACTATGACAGAGATCAAACACAATAAGAATGCGCTGATAGAGGCCCTCCCCGCGAAGGCCGACGCCATCCGCGCCATCATCCAGGCTAAAAAGCTGCGGATGAAAGAAGATCAGGACTGGGTTATCCTGTTTGATGAGCTGAACAGCAAATAAAAGATTGAACAACAGGCGTTAAGCCGCTCCGCTCTCCTTTTTCTAAAAGAAAAACTTGGAGCACAGCATCTTCTCGTCTATATTTGATATCAAAATGATATCAAAATAGTATATATGCAAACCGAGAAAATTACCAAACCCGCCGATGGCTATGCCTTCATTTTCATTTCGTTCCTTCTGATACCTGTCTGTTTTGCCTTGTTTTTCAACCAGCAGTTCCTATTGGGGGTCATCACCTTTGTGCTTTTCATCATCGTAACCAAAGGGCTTACCATCGTCAATCCTAACACAGGGGTGTTGCTCCTGCTGTTCGGTGAATACAAGGGCAGCATCAAGGAGAGCGGCCTTTTCTGGGTCAACCCGCTGTACAAGCGCACGCACGTGTCGCTCCGGGCCCGCAATTTCGAGAGCGACAAGGTAAAGGTCAACGACAAAATGGGCAACCCCATCATGATCAGCGTGATCCTGGTATGGAAGGTGCAGGACACCTTCAAATCTTTTTTCGAGGTGGACAATTATGAAAAGTTCATCATGACGCAGACGGACTCTGCCGTACGCAAGCTGGCCGCCTCTTATCCTTATGATCATTTCGAGGACGAGCGGGCTGCTGTCACCCTCAGCACGGATTTCGACGAGGTCAATCGTTCATTGGAAAAGGAGATAGCTGAGCGGCTGGTGATCTCCGGCATTGAAATACTGGAAGCGCGTATCTCTCATCTGGCCTATGCGCCGGAGATCGCACATTCCATGCTGAGAAGGCAGCAGGCGTCTGCCGTGGTGGCCGCCCGGAGCAAGATCGTGGAAGGCGCCGTGGGAATGGTGGAAAGTGCCTTACATTTGCTGTCGACTAAAAATATCATCGACCTGGATGAAGATAAGAAGGCCGCGATGGTCAGCAACCTGATGGTAGTTTTGTGCGGTGACCGGGAGACGCAGCCGGTGGTGAATACGGGGACTTTAAATCAGTAAGGAATGGGGGAAAAAAAATCTTTTGCTTTACGAATAGATGCCGATACCATGAAGGCTATCGAGAAATGGGCTGCGGATGAATTTCGCAGTGTCAACGGGCAGATCGAGTGGATGCTGCATCATTCTCTTCGCCAGGCGGGAAGGCTTAAGGATAAAAAAGAAAAAGATAAGACCAATCCGCCGGCCAATTAGAAATAGGTATAACTTTGTGCCCGGTGATAAAATATCCCGTCACGATACTATTGATCCTGCTGATCGGCCTTCAGACCTTCAGCAAATGGTGCCTGATCGTAGAATACCAGGTCAATAAGGAATTTATCGCCAAAAACCTCTGCGTCAACCGCGCAAAACCTTCCTGCTGCTGCCAGGGTAAATGCTACCTCAATAAGAAGATGGCCAACGATGAATCGCAGCAACAAGCTCCCGGCAGGAGCGGACTAAGAGATGAGACACCCCTGCAGGTTTTTCTGCAAAGAAATATAGTTCCCACACCCATGCTGAAAGAGATCTGCAGCATTCACTCCACACGTTATATTGCTCCTGCTGCGCAGGAACATCTGTTCTCCTCATTCGAGCCTCCTCAAAGCTAGTATCGCCTGTTTGACCCTTCTTTATTGACCAACCATTTTTCAAACTTCAACCGAAGAGGTAATGAATTGTTATTTCAAAGCAGGCCTGGTGGCCTGGCTGACCCTGCATGCCTATGCTTCATTTTCACAGCAGGCCACGCAGGAAAAACAGCCGGACACACTGGCCGCACCCGCCAATCTGCTGCTTCAACAATTAATCGTCTCAGGCAGCCGCACCGTACAGAAAAGGACGGAAGCGCCCATCGCCATCAGTATCATCAATGCACAAACGATCAAAGACACAAAAGCCAACCAGCTGGATCAGCTGCTCAATAAGGTCACCGGTGTATTCATGGTGGACCTGGGCAACGAACAGCATGAGATGAGCATCCGGCAGCCCATGAGCACCCAGAGCCTGTTCCTGTACCTGGAGGACGGCGTGCCCATCCGTACCACGGGCGTCTACAACCACAATGCCCTGCTGGAAATGAATATGACCGCCACCCGGCAGATAGAGATCATCAGAGGACCCGCTTCCTCTCTCTATGGCGCGGAGGCCATCGGCGGGGCCGTGAATGTCATTACACAGGCCCCTCCCGCATTTTCAAACGCCTACGTCAGCGTGCAGGCCAATAACAACGGCTATAAAAGGGCCGACGGGCAGGTGGGGCTCAACCTGGGCAAATGGGGTGTGGCGGCCAGCGGCTACTATGCCAACAGGACGGACGGTCCCATTCAATACAGCGACTTCCACAAGACGGCCGTCACGGTACGGGCGGATTATAAAGCCAGCGATCATCTCACCTGGAGCAATAGCCTCACTTATGTCGATTATTACAGCGACATGTATGGTTCCCTGGACAGCGCTCATTTTGCACAGAAGAACTATCATACGCCTTATTCCTTCACTTACCGGAAAGTACGGTCCCTACGGGCAAGGAGCCAGCTGGACTATCGATGGAACAGCAACGGCGAAACGCGGGTCATTTTAGCTTATCGAGACAACAGCATCGGGCAAAACCCTTCCTATTATATAAAGAACAATGCCGGCGATCCTTCCCTGGCCGACGGACAGGTGAACAAGAGCTCATTCCACAGTTACCTGGCATTGGTACAGCACCAGCAGCAATTCGCATGGCTGGGCAGCAAGCTCATCGCCGGCATCAGCGCGGACATCAGCCCCAGCACCTATGTCGCCAACTACATCCGCATACGGCGGGACGGCAAAGGGAATTATCCGGATTATACGCCCACGGATTCCCTGCTGAGCAATTACGCCACGGGCATCGATAACCTGGCATCCTATGTTCATTACGAGGTGGCGCCCGTCAAAGGCCTCCGGGCTGTAGCAGCCCTTCGTTACGACTTCTATCATTATGATTTCCGCAATCACCTGCCACCGTCCGCCTCCACCGGCGCTGCCGGCACCCGCAATGATTTTCGCCGGGCGACCCCAAAGCTGGGTCTCACTTATAATTACAAACAGGCAGGGTTCTATTTCAACTATAGCCAGGGATATGTCCCGCCCCAGGTGACGGAGCTGTACAATGGAGTGAAAGTACCTTATCTCCGCCCGCAAACCTTCTATAACTACGAGGCCGGCGGCTGGCTCTCCCTGCTGAAGAACCGGCTGTATGCGGACTGGAGCATTTACAGGCTCAATGGCAATAACCAGATCATTTCCGTCAAACAGCCCGATGGTACTTTTCTCAATCAGAATGCAGGCAAGACACGTCATGAAGGTATCGAGTATGGCCTCACTTTCCGTCCTTCCGATGAATGGACCTTGCGGGTCAGCGCCAGCAACGCCAGCCATGTGTTTGTCGTGCAATATGAAAATAACAAGGACTACAGCGGCAATCAGATGTCGGCGGCCCCGCGTTTCATCGCTAATGCCGAGCTGACCTGGCGACCTGCCTTCCTGAAAGGATTCAGATTTTCTGTGGAAGGACAGCATCTGGGCAAATATTGGATGGACAACGCCAATACCCGCCAGTACAAAGGCTTCGACATCGTCAACTTCCGTACAGGCTACCAGCATGGACGATGGGAGGTCTGGGTCAATGCCCTGAATGCTTTTAACGAATATTATGCATCACTGGCCAGCAAATCAACGTACGGATACAGCTATAACCTGGGCGACCCTGTTGAGGTGACGGCGGGATTGGCCTGGCATTTCGGCAAATTATAACGGACATTCGAACCAGAAAAAACATTCGAACCAGAACGAGCATTCCAACCAGAACGAACATGCGAAAGAAGATATATCCGCTGCATCGCCGCCTGTCCATCATCATCGCGATCCCTGTCCTGTTATGGGCGATCAGCGGCTTTATGCATCCTGTCATGACCAATATCCGGCCCGCCATCGCCACGCAAGGCATCCCGCCTGTAGCGATCGATACCGGGCGGGTCCGTTTCCCGCTGGCTGAAGCGCTCCGCAAACATCACATCGACAGCTTCTCTGATCTCAGGCTGGTGCACATCGATACCAACTGGTTCTACCAGGTGCAGCCGCTGCCCGGGGGGACCGGGCCTGACGCAGCGAACCAAATCGCCAGGGTTCCCATCTATATCAGCTGTGCCAATGGGAATGTGCTGATAGCGGGGGATTGGTTATACGCACAATACCTTGCGCGTCAATTTTTGGAAGGGGCTGCGCCTTATAAGTTTTCGGCACATTCGCCTGCTCACGTGGAACTGGCTATTCCCGTATCTCTCCACGCTGCCCACGACTGCTGCGGCGCCGCGACCGAAACGGTGCTCAACCCTGTCAAAGGAGCAAAGGTTGCCAATGTGTCGATGGTGAAGGCATTCGATAACGAATACAAGCCCATCAACCGGCTGCTGCCTGTATACCGGGTGTCATTCCATCGCCCCGATGGCATCCGCGTCTATGTCGAGACGACACAAGACCGTTTTTCCTTTGCCATGGACAACCGCCGGGCCATCTTCGATGAGATCTTCCGGCTCTTTCACACCTGGGGCTGGCTGGACTTCCTGGGCAAGGGCCGGCTGGCCGTGGAATTGCTGGTGGCGCTCACGGCCCTGTTCACGGCCGTACTGGGCCTCTATATCTTTTTTACAACGCGCAGCGCCCGTGCGCCTGGCAATGGCCTGGTGAAGGCCCGCCGCAACCACCGGTATACCGCCATCGTTGCATCGCTGTTCACGCTACTTTGGACCTTCAGCGGCAGCTTCCACGCTTTCTCGAAATTCAGGGACGACACCCGCGACAGGTATTTTGCCTCCCCGCATTTTGCCGCGGAAATGGCCAGTTGCGACTGGTCACGCCTGCAGGCAGCATGCACCCGTCAGCAGGCGGGATATGCCCGGCCCATTACCAATGTCAGCCTGGTGCAAATGAATGGGGACAATTACTGGCGGGTGTCCATGCTGCCGGAAAAGGCGGCCGCACATAAGGACCTGATGAAAGACGCCAGGACAGCCATGCCATCGGTGACCTATATACGTGTTTCAGACTGCGCCGTGCTGCCGGACGGCGATGCCCGCTATGCCGCCTCTCTGGCCACACAATTCAGCCAGCGTCCTAAGGGAGACATCCGGTCCGTGGAACCCATCACTTCTTTCGGGGATGAATATAATTTCACGGATAAACGATTGCCAGTCTGGAAGGTCAGCTATGCGGCCGGCCATAACGAACGACTGTATATCGAGACCAGCACGGGCAGACTGGCTTCCAAAGCAGATGACAGGACTGCGGTGGAAGGGTACAGCTTCTCCATCTTCCACAAACATCATTTTATGGATTGGGGCGGCAAGACGGTGCGGGACATCAGCACCATGTTCTGGGCGTTGATGCAGATCGTGCTGGTGACAATTGGACTGGTCCTCTGGTTCAGGCGGAGGAATGCCGGGACAGAAAGATCACTCCGTTCTTAAACTGTGGACAGGATTTTCCAAAGAGGCGCGGTAGGTCTGCGAGAAAATGGTCACCAGGCCCACCGATAATAAGAACAGGAAGCAGGCTATTGCGTTGAGCAAGCCATTGCCCACGCGCAGGACAAAGTTTTGCAGGAAGAGGAAGGTGAGCGTATAGCCGATGGGCACGGCGATGGCACCCGAGATCAGCAGCAACCGTACAAATCTCATTGACAGCAATCTCACGAGCTGGCTGCTGCTGGCGCCGATGACCTTGCGGATCCCTGTTTCCTTCCGCCGCGTCTCCACGGTATAGATCACCAGGCCCAGCAAGCCCAGCGTTGCAATGCTCAGGGCTATAAAAGCCATGTAGCCCAGCAGGGAAATGGTAGCCCGCTGCGAGTTGTTCTCTGCCAACGCTTCATCCAGCCAGAAGGAGGAGAAAGCGGCCTTGGGGGCAACTGATGCCCACGTGGCCGTGACGCGCCGGACAAGCGCAGGCCTGTCCTTGCCGTCGACACCGACAAACAGGTATTTATATGCGCCCTGTTTGTTCCTGAATGCCATCGGATTCACCGGCATGCCGGCATTCTCATATTTAAAGTCATTCACGATGCCGATGACCTCCAGGGCGAGCGAATCGCTCAGTCGTATTTTTTTACCCAGCGCCTCCTCATAATGCGCGAAGCCCAGGCTTTGCGCCGCGCGGGCATTGAGAATGATCTCCCTTTCGCTTAACGTATCGGTGACAAGACCGAAATTCCTTCCGGCCAGTAACTGGATGCCCATGGTAGGAATAAACACGTCATCGGCATAAAAGCAATTGAGGGATATCGCATCCTTGGGCCGGTGGTCCAGCCAGGCTTGTGCGCGTGTCCCGGAAAAATGACTATTGAACGATACGGAAAAGGCCGACACCGATCGTACGCCGCTGACCATTGCCAGCCTGGAAGAGACGAGTTCCGCGTTCATCCCCGAGAGGGGGATCACCAGCACATTGTCCCTTTTAAAACCGGGGTCCGCCTTCGACAACATGGAGAACTGTCTGAAGAAAGTAGCCAGGAAGATGATGATCACCAGCGAAAGACTGTACTGAAAGACGATCAGGCTTTTCTGTAGACCTACTTTGCCGAATATTTTCGCGGTGGATAGGTCCTTCAGTACCCGCAGCGGCCGGAATGCCGACAAGATCCAGGCCGGCGCCACGCCGGCCAGCAGTCCTGTGAACAAGGCAAATCCGACGGTAGCGAGAACATAGGTCGCATTGTATTTCCACGAAGAAGGGACCATTTCGTAACCATCGTTGAAAGGCGCATAGCGGATGATGAGCGAAAACAGCACCCATGCAAAGGCCAGCGCTAAAAATGCCTGCAAAATAGATTCCGTCAGGTATTGCAGGAAGACCTGGTACCGCCGGGCGCCGACGATCTTTCTTACGCCTACTTCCTTGGCCCGGGTGAGGGCGCGGGCAATGGTGAGATTGGTATAGTTGAAACAGGCGGAGATAAGAATGATCAGGGCTATATCGATGCCTACCCATAGTTTTGCCCAGCCGGCGCCGCCGCCGATGTCAAAGTACAGCTCTTCGCTGGCGGGCGTAATTTTTTCGATGGGCTGGAGATCGAAACGCGCCTGTCCGTTCTTGTCCAGCTGATTGAATTGCCGGACCATCGAGTGCAATTCATTGTTCAACTCGCCGGCATTCCAATGTTCTTTCGCAAGCACATAGGTATAGCCTGCCTGGAGATCCCCCCAATTAGCCGCGCTGGCCGCTTCACTCGCAGAGGATGCATAGGCATCAAAATCGAGATGAGACTTGCCTGTCTTCGCCAGAACGCCGGTGACGACGAAGAGGCCGCGCCCCCCGACATACAGCGACTTTCCCACGGCTTTTTCATTCCCGAAGAATTTCGTTGCCGCCGCGCCGGACAGGACCATCGTATTCGGCTGCTGCAGCGCCGTCTCCGGATCGCCTTCAGCAAGGGAAAACCCGAAAACCTTGAAAAAGGACGGTTGCGTATAAGCGCCGTTGAGATATAGCTCTTCTTTGTTCTCCATTTTCACCGTGCCCTTAAAAGCCGGGTGGATACTGACGGAGGCTTCGACGGCTCCCTTGTCGGCCAGCAGCGCGCCGGATAAAGGCAGGGGCGTGGTGGCCATTCTGTAATGATTGCCTTTTTTCTGCGTATAATCGGTGAGGATGCGAAAGGTCCGGTCGGGGTGGGGGTGGAAGCGGTCGTAGGATAATTCACTCTGCAGGATCACCATTTCCATCAGGCCCAGCGACATGCTGATGCCAAGGCCAAACAGATTGATAAAGGTCAGCAGGCGATTTTTCTTCAGGTTCCGATAAGCGATCTTGAGATAGGTCCAGAACATGGGCAATAGTTATGGATCATAAAGATGCCATTTTTAGTCCGGAAATATAAGTGATTGTTTTTCACACATCTGTATCTGCTGTGCCAGCGGGATTTGAACGGAATCGGACGAAGGGTGTGCGATATCGATACATTCAACGGCATATTTGTCTTTTGTTTTGGGTATTAAGAATTAAGCCTTAATTTGCAACATAGTTACAAAAATCTTGTTTGGATCCACTACCATACGACGTCTGTTGACCGGGGTACTGCTGCTGCTGTTTGCGCTCAGTATTACGCCTAAGCTCCTCGTCCATGCCCTGGCGGCCCATCACCAGGACAGACACCTGTCTGTTGGTCACGACGGGTCGGACCAGGTGAATAAGGCTGGTTATCATTGCAACGTTGAAAACCTGGTCGTAGAGCTTCCCTGCCTGATCTATCCTCTCTCCATCCAACTGCCGGCGCCTCAATTATTCCGGGATTACCAGGTGGAGGCAGATCATCAATGCTATTCCTTTGGTCATTTCATTTTTGGGGTACGCGGCCCGCCCACTGCCGTTTAGTTCACCATTCGTTTTTATTGTTTTTCATTTTAACCAAAGGAATTATTTGTTATGCGTCTGAATAAATGCTGCACGATACTGTGCACCCTATTTTATATATCTTTCCTGGCGAACCATTCATTTGCTGCCGATCCCAATACCCCTGCCGGAGGGACCTTGTCCGGTCGGATCATAGAGAAGGACAAAGGAGCGGGCGTTGCGGGCGTCACGGTCTATATTCCTGATCTGAAGCTGGGCGTTGTTACGGATAGTGCGGGCTATTACAAGTTCAATAATTTGCCTTCCGGCAGCTACCTGGTGGAAGTACATTCCGTGGGGTATAAGGCCATCAACAGGACCTTGTTGATCAGCGGACCGGTGAGCCAGGATTTTATGCTCACGGATCAGTTTGTAGAGGAGAGCCCGGTAGTGGTCACCGGCCAATCCAAGGCTACCCAGATCAAGAGAAGCCCGATACCCATCATCGCCATCGATCATGCGTACATCGCCACCAACCTCAGCACCAATATCATAGATGCCATCGCCAAAGTGCCTGGTGTCAGCGCCCTTACCACGGGGCCCAATGTGTCCAAACCCTTTATCCGCGGATTGGGATACAACCGGATCCTCACGTTGTACGATGGTGTCCGGCAGGAAGGCCAGCAATGGGGGGATGAGCATGGGATCGAAGTAGATCAGTATAGTGTGGACAGGATAGAAGTGATCAAAGGGCCGGCCAGCCTGACCTTTGGTTCGGATGCGCTGGCAGGAGTAGTGAACCTGATACCTACGCAACCGGCGCCTGAAGGCAGGATGATCGGCGATATACAGGCGGAATACCAGACCAATAACGGGCTTTTCGGGGGATCCGGCATGATTGCCGCCACGAAGAACGGCTTTGAATGGCAGGCGAGAGTGTCCCATAAGCAAGCGACGAATTACCAGAATAAGATCGACGGCCGGGTGTTCAATACAGCTTATAACGAGACGGATGCCAACCTGGCCCTGGGGCTGCATCGCGGGTGGGGATATGCTCATCTGAACCTGTCCCTTTTCGACGACCTGCAGGAGATCCCCGATGGCACCAGGGATTCCGCGACGGGAAAATTCATGCAGCAGGTGACGGAAGCCGGCGATTACGCCATCGTATCCAATGCGGCCCTGAAGTCCTATGCCATGACACCCCTGCACCAGCATGTGCAGCATTACCGGGCCTATCTGACGAATAATTTCATCCTGGGTAGCAGCCGGCTGGCCGTCAACCTGGGTTTTCAACGCAGCGTACGCCGGGAGTTCAGCCATCCGGAAGAACCCTATCAGAAAGTCGCAGGATTGTATCTGCAGCTCAATTCATACTCGTATGATATAAAATATTATTTACCTGAATTTGACAACTGGAACCTCACATTGGGGGTTGACGGTATGTACCAGGACAATAAGGTGGACAAGGGTACGGAGTTTGTCATACCTTCTTATCACCAATCTGACATCGGCCCCTTTGCTATGTTGAAGAAGACCTTCGGCAAGCTGGACATCGCCGGCGGAGCCAGGTATGACAGCCGTTCCTTTTCAAACTTTGCGCTCTATTCCGCGGCGAACCCGGTCACAGGCTTTGACATGGCTGTGTATGGGGCAGATACCGTCGGAGCGGATTTTCATTTTGCTAATTACAGCCATACTTTCTCCGGGTTTACCGGCAGCATCGGCGCTACTTACAATTTCACGGGGCAATTTTCCCTCAAAGCAAATATCTCCCGCGGGTTCCGCGCTCCCAATATCGCAGAGATCGGGGCCAATGGTGTACACCCGGGAACAGGGATCTACCAGATAGGCAGCGGGGATTTCAAGCCGGAATTCAGCTTCCAGCAGGACCTCGGGATGGCATATACTTCTCCTTACATCGGAGCGGCGCTGAGTGTATTCAATAATATCATTTCGAACTATATCTACAACCAGCGGCTGACCAGCAGCGTGGGAGGTGATTCGCTGAACGGGAATCCCCCCGTCCCCACCTACAAATTTCAGCAGGGCAAGGCGCAATTATACGGCGGAGAGTTCAACCTGGACATCCACCCTGTCAAGCCGCTGCATTTCGAAAATACCGTCTCTGCTGTCTATGCGCTGAATAAAGGCATCGATGCAAAACTGAAGACGGACAGCAATAAATATCTTCCTTTCATCCCGCCTGTACATGGTTTATCTGAGCTTCGCCTGGATTGGGAATCAAAGTCCAATCATCTTGTCAATGGATTTGTAAAGGCGCAGGTAGCCTGGTATGCTGCCCAGAACAGGGCCTATCTTGCCGATAATACGGAATCGGCTACGCCCGGTTACGCATTATGCAACGCCGGCGTTGGTGCAGGGTTCACCAATGGCAAGGGGAAGACCCTCTTCAATCTGTACATCATGGGAAATAATTTGTTCGACGTAGCTTATTTCGATCACCTGAGCCGGCTCAAATACTTTTTATATGCTGCGGATGACACGAATCCTGCGCATGGCATTCACAATATGGGCAGGAATATCGCTTTTAAGATCGACTTTCCGCTGTGACAGGTATTAAAAAACCCGGGGGACACCCGGGTTTTTTTTAATTCTTTTTCGGTTCACCGCCGCCGTCTTCAGGTTTTTTGCAGCAGGTGGGCAGTCTCTTATACGCATCGGGCTCTGCAGTGACATCATCTGCATCGTATCCGACATTGGCGATAAGCGCCTTGATATTTTCCGGATTGGTGCGGTCGGTGAGATATACTACGGTGGTGGTCTTTTTCTTAAAGTCCACATTCACTTTCTGAATGCCTTCTTCATGGCTCATGTAGTTCTCGATCCTTTTTTTACAGGATTCGCATTGGACCGTAGGTGTCTTGATCGTGACGGTCTTGATGGCTTTCTGCTGGGCAAAGGAGACAGTGACGAAACCAAACAGCAGGAAAGCAAGGAATTTGATCTTTTTGTTCATAAAATAAACTTTTTTTTGGGTGACAAAATGCGCAAGGGTCCCCCTATAAAGATAACAAATTATTTCACTCCTTTCCAATTTGCCGGGTCTTCGCTCCATTTTAACAAAACGGCTTCCTCTTCCGGGCTGACCAGTTTTTTTTCCAGGGCCAGCTGAATCAGGACGGGATAATTGGACAGGGAGATATAGGGCACGCCGGCTTTTTCAAAGCCCAGCCGGCCTGCCGCAAAGCCATAGTTGAAAATAGATACGAGACCCAGGACTTCCAGACCCGCCTGCCGGAGGATATCCACTACCTGCAGGCTGCTTTTGCCGGTGGAGATCAGGTCTTCGATGACGACCACGGGCTGACCCGGCTCATAATATCCTTCGATCTGCTGGCCCAAACCATGTTCTTTCGGCTTGCTGCGTACATAGATATAAGGCAGTTTCAGCTGATCGGCGGCCATGGCGCCCCAGGCAATGCCTGCCGTGGCTACCCCAGCCAGCATTGCAGCCTCAGGGAACCGGGCAAACAGTACATTGCACATTTCCGACTTGATGAAATCACGGACATAGGGGAAGGACAGTACTTTCCTGTTATCACAATAGATAGGGCTTTTCCAGCCGGATGCCCAGGTGAAAGGTTCTTTCACATTCAGGCGGATGGCCTGTACCTGCAGTAATTTCTCGGCTACCGCGCGCTCGTCGGTGGTGATGATTTGTTCAGCCATGCTGCGAAAGTAAATAAAATTTAGCTCGTATATTACACCTAATTCCTCTCCCCATGTATATCAAGATCTACTTTAATGACAAGCCTTTATTCCTCTGTGATCAGCCGACTGCGGAGATCAGGGCCTTCGCTCATCATGATGATGCCGTGTTCATCGACGAGTTCTCGCCCCCTGCCGTCAATTCGATCATCCATGAAATGCGGCAGGAGAAAGTGCATGCAGGCATCTTCGTGCACAGCCCGCTGGAGACATTGAAAAAGGCTTTCTGGAAAAAATTCATCCTGATCCGGGCCGGCGGAGGATTGGTGCGCAATGAGAAAGGAGAGATCCTCTTTATATTCCGCCGGGGAAAATGGGACCTGCCTAAAGGCAAGCTGGATGATGGCGAAACGCTGGAGCAGTGTGCTGTTCGTGAAGTGGGGGAGGAGACGGGCCTGCGGGACATCCACCTGGACGGACCCTTATTGGTCACCTGGCATACGTATGACGACAGCGGCAAGCATTTTTTGAAGGAGACGCATTGGTTCACGATGACGACCCGGGGCGATCAGCCGCTGACGCCGCAGGCGGAAGAGCAGATCTCTGAATTGAAGTGGGTGGGCGACGGCGGCTTGCAAGCCATCGTGAAGGAGACGTTCCCTTCTATCGTGGATGTCATTCATGCGGCCAACGGCAATTAGCTTTACTATGGCTGCTGGAGGATCGCCACGGTCAGCCTGCTCACACAAACCAGCTTTTCCCTTTCATCATGGATACGGATATCCCAAACATGGGTGGTCTTTCCCAAATGCAGGGGTGTTGCCGTCCCGTACACATAGCCTTCCTTCACCGGCCGGATATGGTTGGCATTGATCTCCAGGCCCACGCAATAGTAGCGTTTCATGTCGACGACATGAGCGGAGGCGACGCTGCCCAGGGTCTCTGCCAGCGCGGCCGATGCGCCGCCGTGCAATATCCCATATGGCTGACAGGTACGATGATCCACAGGCATCTTTGCCTTCAGGAAGTTCTCACCTATTTCCGTGAATTCCATTCCAAGGTGTCCTCCCATCGTGTTGGGCGCAAGGAGCTGTAGCTGTGGCACCGTAATAGCAGGGTCGAACCAGATGGCCATGGGCTGTGAATTATTTCGTAAGAATTTCGTGATTGCGAAGGGAGTTAGCCACTACATCCGGCAGGAACTGCAGCGCATCGCCGCCGTTCTTCAGTACATCCCTTACCAGGGTGGAGGCTACCGAAGTATACTGCGGCAGGCAGGTGAGGAAGACCGTTTCTATATGCTGGTCCAGGCTGCGGTTCATATCGGCAATGGCCTTCTCATATTCGAAGTCGTTGACGTACCTGATGCCTCTCAGGATGAAGTGAGCGCCCACTTCCTGGCAGGCCCGGATGGTCAATCCTTCGTAGACCACGGCATCCACCTTCGGGTTGTCTTTAAAGATCTCCTTGATCCAGGTGAGCCGCTGCTCTTCCGAAAACATCGGCGCCTTATTCGCGTTGCGGCCGATGCCGATGTACAGCTTGTCGAAGAGCGGCAGACTGCGGTTGATGATATCCAGGTGTCCGATGGTGATAGGATCGAAAGTACCCGGAAAAAGGCAGATACGTTGCATAAATATGAATATGGCGTTGAAGTTAGTTCTTTTCTCCTCCTCCTCTTCCCGCCAGCAGATAGAGCACAGCCATACGTACGGCCACACCGTTCTCCACCTGCTGCAGGATAATGGACTGCTTGCTGTCCGCCGCATCGCTGTCCAGTTCCACGCCTCGGTTGATAGGCCCCGGGTGCATGATGACGATCTTTTTGCTCAGGCTGTCCAGCAGGCGTTTGTTCACCCCATAGGCCAGGCTGTATTCCCTGAGCGAGGAGAACAGCGGTTGATTTTGCCGTTCGAGCTGGATACGCAGTACGTTGGCCACATCACACCATTCCAGCGCCTTTTTCAGGTTGTATTCCACGCGAACGTCGAACGCTTCCCGGATATGCACCGGTATGAGGGTAGGGGGCCCGGCCAGCATCACTTCGGCGCCCATTTTCTTCAGCAGGTAGATATTGCTCAATGCCACACGGGAATGCATGATGTCGCCGATGATGGCGATCTTTTTCCCTTGCAGTTCTCCCAGCTGCTCGCGAATGGAAAACGCGTCCAGCAGCGCCTGAGTAGGATGTTCGTTGATCCCGTCCCCTGCGTTGACGATCGCTGCGGGAATATGTTTGGCCAGGAAATGAGGAGCTCCGCTGGCGCTGTGCCGCATCACCACCATATCGACCTTCATCGAAAGGATGTTGTTCACAGTGTCCAGCAAAGTCTCGCCCTTGGCGGCTGAGCTGCCGGATGCGGTGAAATTGATCGTGTCGGCGGACAATCTTTTTTCTGCCAGCTCGAAGGATATGCGTGTTCGTGTGGAATTCTCGTAGAACAGGTTCACGATCGTCACATCCCGCAAGGTGGGGACTTTTTTGATCGGACGCTGCAGGACTTCTTTGAATTGGGTGGCTGTATCTAATATAAGTTGAATATCACCCGGTTGGAGATCTCTAATGCCAAGAAGATGTTTCGTACTTAGTTGCATTAGGGGGCGAAATTAAAGCATTTTGTGGTACGCATGCAAGATATTTTTAAGCTACTCCAACAATCCCACTTCCTCTTTTCCGTCTTTTTCTTTCCAGAATACTTTTACTTTCTGGGTGATAATGGAGTCGATGGATTTACCCGTATAGTCTGCCTGTATGGGCAATTGGCGGCTAAAGCGCCGGTCGATGAGGATACAAAGCTCCACCTTGGCGGGCCGGCCGAAATCCAGCAGGGCGTCCAGGGCGGCACGGATCGTTCTGCCGGTGTAGAGGACATCGTCGATGAGGATGACATTTTTATCCTCGATGGAAAAGGGGATGTCGGTCTTGTTCAGCTCGTGGAGCCCTTTGCGCACATCATCCCGGTAGAAGGTGATGTCCAGCCTGCCATATTTTATCGCCCCGCCGGGTACCTGCGGTTTTAGCTGCGCTACGATACGATCGGAAAAATAGATGCCGCGGGGTTGAATGCCGATGAGCACGGTGTTCTCAAGGTTCAGGTGATTCTCCAGCACCTGGTGGGTCAAACGCTGTATGGTGATAGCCAGCTGCTGCTCGTTCAGGATCGTCTTCAAAAAAGAATATTTTTTATAAAAATAGGCCAATCAGTCCGATTAAAAAAAGAAGAGACCGGCATCGCCGGTCTCTTTACAAACTATACAAACATTCTTCAAAACACTAAAAAAAACTATTTCTTGCTGCCACCTTCGCCGAACAGGTAGAAGACGCCGACCTGGAATACAGCATTCTTGCTGTCGCTGCCGTCAACGATCTTTGAAAGACCCAGGTTATACCGGACATTGAACCCGATGTTAGCAGAAGTCACCAGGTAACCAGCTCCAATCGCCCATGAAAGATCGGTAGATTTTAAGGCGGACTTGATGTCAACAGATTCTCCGCCGTCTTCCTTGTCTTTCGCGCTCAGCAGGAAGCCGATCTGGGGACCAGTCTGGAAGAATACCCCTACAGGCAGGGTGTAAGTAGCCAGTACAGGCACATTGATGTAGTTCAATGTAGTTTTGCCGCCATCATATTTGATACCTTGTCCGGAGAACACAGCTTCAGGCTGCAGGCTCAAGGCATCTGTCAGCGGAATCTTTACCAATGCGCCGCCATTAAAGCTTACCAGGGTTTTGCCACCCTCGCTGTTGGTAAAGCTTGCAAAGTTGGCTCCGGCCTTTACGCCAAATTGAATCTGAGCATTTACTCCAAAAATTGATGCAGTGAAAACAGTTAGCACTAACGCAAGTTTTTTCATAATAGAGAATTTAGGTGTTTGATTTAAAACTGTCGCAAATCTAATGTGCTGATTTGTAATGAGCAATACCACGAAAAGAGTATTTTTTTATTGTGTAATACTAAAATTATGCGGAATCACTTTTAATATGACATGAGTGTCAGTGTTATACAAATACAATACAATTTAATATATAACACTATATGCGTTAGAAAAAAAGGACGAACAGGCTAAAAAAGTTGCCGGAAATTGATTTCCGGCAATAAATAAAATATAAAATATATGCGTAGTTACTCTTTTGGAAGATGCGTAGATGTCCCCGCGTGGATGCGTAGTTCCTCTCAGAGAGATACGCAATTATCTTTTGCCGCCTTCGCCGAACAGGTAGAATATGCCCACCTGGAAGACGGAATTCTTGCTGGTGCCGCCATATTTACCAAGGCTGGAAATGCCGAGGTTATAGCGCACATTGAACCCGAGATTGACGTCAGGGATCAGGTATCCTGTGCCGAAAACCCAGTTGAAATCGGTGGATTTAAAGTAATCTTTCAGGTCTTCGCTATCTCCCTCATTGGGCACCGCCTTTGCGCTCAACAGAATGCCTGATTGAGGCCCTGTCTGAAAGAACAGGCCTGCGGGCAGCGTATAGGTAAGCAGCACGGGAATATTGATGTAGTTTACCTTGATCTTCCCGTCAGGCGCTTTGATCCCTTGTCCGGAGAACATAATCTCGGGCTGCACGCTTAAGGCGTCCGTGAGGGGAATTTTTACCAATGCACCGGCATTGAAGTTGATCAGGGTGCTGCCACCTGTGCTATTGGTGAGGGTGGCAAAGTTGGCGCCGGCCTTCAGACCAAATTGGATTTGGGCGTTTGCCGCAATGATAGATGCAATGAAAACGGTTAAAACTAATGCAAGTTTTTTCATAACGATGAGTTTAGGAGTGTGGGTTAAAACTTGCGTAAAACTAATCGACTGATCTGTACTGTGCAATACCGGCAAAAAAATAGTTAGTCCTGTGCCAGGAAAGGATACCTGTAATCCGTCGGAGGAACAAAGGTCTCTTTGATGGTTCGTGCGCTGAGCCAGCGGTACAGGTTGAGGATAGATCCTGCCTTATCGTTGGTACCGGAAGCCCTGGCTCCTCCAAAAGGCTGTTGTCCGACCACGGCGCCTGTGGGCTTATCGTTGATATAAAAGTTACCCGCAGCCTGCCGCAGCCTGTCTGTCGCCAGTTCAATGGCATACCTGTCCTTAGAGATGATAGAGCCGGTCAACGCATATGGGGAGGTGGTGTTCACCAGGTCCAGCACCTGCGCGAATTCTGAAGACTTGTATACGTACACCGTTAGCACGGGTCCGAAGATCTCTTCGCACATCGTTACGAATTTCGGGTCTTTGGCCTCGATGACGGTAGGTTCGATGAAGTAACCTTTTGACTTGTCACAGCTGCCGCCGGCCCAGATCTCAGCTGCCGGATCTTTCTTTGCTTTTTCGATATAGGACTGGATCTTATCAAAGCTTTTTTCATCGATGACGGCGTTGATGAAGTTGGAAAAATTCTCCACTGTGCCCATCTTAAAACTTTTGATCCCTTCGATCAGCTTTGCTTTGACGGAGGCTGCGAGGTTCTCCGGGATATAGGCGCGGGAGGCGGCGGAGCATTTCTGCCCCTGGAATTCGAAGGCGCCGCGGAGCAGGGCTGTTGCCAGCACATCCGGGTCGGCGCTTTCATGCGCCAGCACAAAGTCCTTGCCTCCTGTCTCGCCGACAATGCGGGGATAGGAGCGGTATCTGCCTATATTTTCACCGATGGTCTTCCAGATGGCATTGAACACGCCCGTGGACCCTGTAAAATGGATGCCTGCGAAGTCGGGGTGGCTGAAGCAGACCTTCCCCAGGGCCGGTCCGTCCACGTAAATAAGGTTGATGACCCCGTCGGGCAGGCCAGCTTCCTTCAGGATGCGCATGAACATCTGGGCGGAGAACACCTGCGTATTCGCCGGCTTCCAGACCACCGTGTTACCGCACATAGCGGCGGAGGTGGGCAGGTTGCCCCCGATGGCGGTGAAGTTGAAGGGGGTGATCGCCAGGACAAAACCTTCCAGCGGGCGATACTCCAGCCTGTTGTGGATACCCGGGCTGCTGATGGGCTGCTGCCGGTAGATCTCGCTGAGAAAATGGACGTTCCAGCGGAGGAAGTCGATGATCTCGCAGGCGCTGTCGATCTCAGCCTGATAGGCATTCTTGCTCTGGCCCAGCATCGTGGTGCCATTCATATAGCTCCGGTATTTCGTGGCGATGAGGTCTGCTGCTTTCAGGAAGATGGCGGCCCTGTTCTCCCAGCTGACGGCAGCCCATGAAGCTTTGGCTTGCAGCGCCGCGTCGATGGCTTGCTGCACATGGCTTTCATCTCCTGCATGGAAGAAGCCCAATGTATGAGCGATCTCATGGGGAGGATGGATTGTTACCTTCTTTCCAGTCCTTACTTCCTGGCCGCCGATGTACATGGGGATGTCGTGCGGGGTGCTCTTTAATTCCTGTAAGGTTTGTTTCAGCACCTCTTTTTCCTTGCTGCCAGGGCCATAGTTGAGAACGGGTTCATTAGCGGGTGCAGGATAATTGAAATAGCCTAGATTCATTGGTGTAGTATATTATTATGATTGCATCATGTTGCATCAAGGTTGGATCACGCGCTTTCCTTCTCACTCATCAGGTAAGCCTTGATAAAGCCGTCCAGTTCCCCGTCCATCACAGGCTGCACATTGCCCACCTCATAATCCGTCCGGTGGTCCTTGATCATCTTATAGGGGTGGAATACGTAGCTGCGGATCTGAGAGCCCCACTCGATCTTCTTCTTGGTGGAGTTGGTAGCGTTCTTCAGCTCTTCGCGTTTGCGGAGCTCTTCTTCGTAGAGCCTGCTTTTCAGCATTTTCAGGGCTTTTTCCCTGTTCTCTCCCTGGGTACGCGCCTGCTGGCACTCTACGATGATACCGCTGGGAATATGTTTCAGCCGTACGGCCGTCTCCACCTTGTTCACGTTCTGACCTCCCTTACCGCCGCTGCGGTAGAATTCCCATTCAATGTCCGCGGGGCTGACCTCGATCTCTATGCTGTCATCCACCAGCGGGTATACGAATATGGAGGCAAAGGAAGTGTGGCGGCGGGCATTGCTGTCGAAGGGAGAGATCCTCACCAGGCGGTGCACCCCGCTTTCCGCTTTCAGGAAACCGTAGGCGAAGGGACCGTCGAACTGGATGGTAGCGCTTTTGATACCGGCGCCTTCCCCGTCCTGGAGGTCCAGCTCCGTGAGGCTCCAGCCCTGTTTGTCCCCGTACATGCGATACATCCGCAGCAGCATCTCGGCCCAATCCTGGCTTTCGGTACCACCGGCACCTGAGTTGATCTGCATCACTGCGGGCAGCTCGTCTTCCGGCTGGTTAAGCGTGCTCTTAAACTCGGCTTCCTCTATCTGCCGGAGGGCTTTCTCATATGCTTCCCGGGTCTCTTCCTCAGAAGCTTCCCCGGCTTTCCAGAAATCGAATAGAACGGCGAAGTCATCTACGGCCGTCTCAACGGACTCGTAGAGCTTTACCCAATATTCGTTCTGCTTGATGTTCTTTAGAATTTCAGTAGCGCGCTTGTTATCGTCCCAGAAGCCCGGGCTCAGAGATAGCTGCTTTTCCTCCGTTATCTTGTATGTGCGGCTCTCCACGTCAAAGAAACCTCCTCAAAACCACCACACGGTCTCTCATACTTTTGATCTGTTCTTGTGTCATAGGCCGCAAAGTTACGAAAAAACGGCTTAATTTTTCCTTAGGGGAAAGCGTTAACTTTAAGCATGTCTTATCCGATGATGCGAAACGTTTTATATGGAGCGATGCTGATATTGCTGCCGGTCTCAAGCCTTACCGTTAGGGGGCAGTCCGTCCTGCAGGCTGGTTTTAACCCTTCCGAATACCTGGCGATGCTGCGGATAGATTTTACGGGTCAGGATTCTCTCTCTTCTTATCCTGCCAGCGATAGCGGGTTCAGGATAAGCCCACCCAAAGACTATATGCGTCATTACCGTAGCGCCGAAGTCGGATTTAAGAACTGCTGGTCGATGTGGTACCGGCGCGATGGTAAAGTTGCTGTCATCAGTATCCGCGGCACCATTGCCGATGCTGCCAGCTGGCTGGCCAATTTTTATGCCGCCATGGTCCCTGCAAATGGGATGCTACAGCTAAGCGACAGCAATCTCTTTACCTATCAACTTGCGGCTGACGAAAAAGCCATGGTCCATGTCGGATGGCTGGTAAGCCTGGGTTTTCTGGCGCCCACCATGGTACAGCAGATCCGGGAAGCGTATGACAAAGGCATTCATGATTTTATCATCAGTGGTCATAGTCAGGGCGGGGCAATTGCTTTCCTTACCAGCAGCTATCTTCATTACCTGGTGGAAAAAGAGCAGCTTCCTTCGGACATTGCGTTCAAGACCTACTGTAGCGCCGGCCCCAAGCCAGGCAATCTTTACTATGCATACGATTTCGATTTCATCACCCGCAATGGGTGGGGCTTTGATGTGGTAAACGCCGCCGATTGGGTACCGGAAAGCCCTTTTTCCATACAGACATTGTCCGATTTCAATAAGACCAACCTGTTTACTAATGTTGACCTCATATTGAAAAAACAGCCTTTTCCCGCCCGCTGGTATCTAAAAAGAAAATATAACAAGCTCAGGAGGTCTTCCCATAAAGCGCAGGAAAATTTCAAAAGCGTGCTGGGGGATGTAATGTACAGGCAGGTGAAAAAGACATTGCCTCAATTTAAGGCGCCGGTCTATTCTGATGGATATAACTACCAACGGGCGGGGGTGCCGGTCGTCCTGCAACCCGACTCCGCTTATTACCAAAAATTTCCGGATATACCAGGGAAGGTGTTTCAGCACCATATGTTCGAGCCGTATTATTGGATGGTAAAAAGGTATTATGGCAGGTAAAATTGGGGAGAAAATTGCACAGTCGGCTGTCTTAACATTTCTATTATTCCGATGGGACGTTTTCTGGCAGGGTTATTGAAAATTATAATCCATAACTTAATTACGATTCTTTCATCTTAAATCTTATAGTTATGAGCGTGCAAAAAGTAATTGTAGGGGCATTAGCCGGATTGGTTGCCGGTGTTGCCATCGGTGTTTTGACTGCTCCCGCTGAAGGTGCAGAAACCCGTCAACGCATTGCAGATACAGCTGAGAACCTGAAGAGAAAGCTTCGGCACCTGAGAGGGGTGACCGCCGATGAGCTGGACGAGCTCAAAGAAATCTTTGAAAAAGAAACACAGGGTCTGAAAGAGGATGTACGTGAGCGTGTGCTGGATCTGATCAAGGCAGCGAAGGTCAAAGGCAATCATATCAAGGAGACAGCATTGTCCTAGGCAGATCGGTCACCGGGCCCATCGCCGGAAGACGTGGCCGTCCTCTGAGCAGGGGATGGCGTTCTTTGGGGTTAACTGGTCGATAGGGCTAATGGTACGCCCGGTCGACAGGTTGACCCTAAGTTTTTTTCACAATTTCCCAATTTTCGATGACGAGCGTTCCAAGCGAGGCCTTGCGAATAGTGACTCTCAACCGGTAGTCATTATAGTTTTTAGAGATCCAGTCTATTGTTTTTGCGTTGGCGTAGACTGTTCTGCCGGAGCCGTTGAATTCATAAAATATTTTTCGGGTTCTCTTCCTGGTTCCCAATCCATTGATCTTTAGATCCATGGTATAGGCCGCCGAATATTTAGCAGTATGAATGATATAATAATTCAAGGGGATAAGCAGGATGCCTGTCAGGAACCAGGAAAATATCACTGCGGTAAGACAGCGTAAGAATATTGCAAAAACTTTGACGATGGCCCCATCCCTCCAGATGTCATTTATAAAAGTTTTTATTTTATAGAGCATGATGGAAATAAAGATCGCAACTCCCGATCCGAAAAGCAGTGTATCGGGGTAGTTAAGGATACTATCGTAAGAATTATCGAAAAAGGTATAGATGATCAACACCGCTACGAAAAGGGCATATTGTCTTTTACTCAGCTTGTTCTTAGTCCCCATCGGGGCAAAATACTGAAGGCCTTTGGCATAAGCAAATTTCACGTTCCTACCTTGCCATATCGTCATTTCGCGGTATTTTGCAGCCTTTACCAAGCACTACACCAGACTATGACCATCGATCTTCGTTCGGACACTGTTACGCGACCTACACCCGCCATGCTGCAGGCGATGATGCAGGCCAGCGTAGGCGATGATGTTTTTGGGGAGGATCCTTCGATCAATCAGCTGGAGGCGATGGCTGCCCGGCTTTTCGGAATGGAGGCCGCTCTTTACTGTCCCACCGGCACGATGTCCAATCAGATAGCCATTAAATGTCACACGCTGCCAGGCGATGAGGTGATATGCGAGAAAAATGCACATGTATATATTTATGAGGGAGGCGGTATTGCCTTCAATTCCGGTTCGCAGGTGCGGGCTGTGGATGGCGACCGGGGCCGGATCACGGCGGCGCAGGTGTCGGCGGTGATCAATCCTGATGATGTACATAAGGCCCGCACTTCCCTGGTCTGCCTGGAAAACACTTCCAATCGGGGAGGCGGGAGCTGCTATGACCTGGAAGAAGTAAAAAAGATCAGGCAGGTGTGCACCGACAACCACCTTAAGCTTCATCTTGACGGAGCCAGGCTATTCAATGCCCTGGTAGCCGGAAAACAGGAGGCGGCTGTCTACGGCCGGCATTTCGACAGTATATCCGTATGCCTGAACAAGGGGCTGGGATGCCCCATCGGCAGTATCCTGATAGGCCCGGCAGCTTTTATCCGGCAGGCCCGGCGGATACGTAAGGTATTAGGGGGCGGCATGCGCCAGGCTGGCTTTATGGCCGCCGCCGGCATCTATGCCCTGGAGCACCACGTGGACAGGCTGGCCGAAGACCATGCCCATGCGGACCTTATCCGGCAGGCCCTGGAGAAGAAAGGTTTTGTAAAAGGCATTCTGCCTGTGGAAACCAATATCATCCTTTTCGAGGTGGATGAACCCTATTGCGCCAAGACCATTGCGGCACAGTTCAGGGAGGCGGGTATCCTCGCCATCGCCATCTCCGCCAGTCAGCTGCGATTTGTCACCCACCTGGATATTTCACCGGAGATGGTAGATCGGGTGATCAATGTCATCAGGACTCTGTAAATTTATACACTCAAAAGCTTAATCATTATGTTTCCGAAAGTAGCACCCAACGGCACAGCAGCATGGCAGCAATTACAACAGCACTATCAGACAGAGGTGATGAAACACCTTCATATGCGATCGCTTTTCAAGGAAGACCCTGATCGCTTTTCAAAATACTCCCTCAAATTAGACGATATTCTTTTCGACTTTTCCAAGAACATCGTTACGGATAAGACGCTAGGCCTGCTGCGTCAGCTGGCGGTGGAATCCAAGGTGAAAGAGGCCATCGAAGCCATGTTCACGGGCGAAAAGATCAACCAGACGGAGGATCGCAGCGTACTGCATACGGCACTGCGCAATCTTTCCGGTCAACCCGTGTACAGCGAAGGCAAGGACGTCATGCCCGATGTCCTGCGGGTACTGGCCCAGCTAAAATCTTTCTGCGCCCGGATACACAGCGGGGAATGGAAAGGATACACGGGGAAAAAGATCAAATACATTGTCAATATCGGGATTGGCGGCAGCGACCTGGGGCCCGTGATGGTAACTGAAGCATTGAAATCGTACTGGGTGGCGGGGATACAGACGTATTTTGTTTCCAATGTGGATGGTACGCATATCGCGGAGACCCTGAAGAAGGTCAGCCCCGAAGAAGTGCTGTTCCTCATCGCTTCCAAGACCTTTACGACGCAGGAGACGATGACCAATGCCCATACGGCCCGCAGCTGGTTCCTGCAATCGGCCAAGGACGAGGCGCAGGTGGCCAAGCACTTTGTGGCCCTGTCGACCAATGAGAAGGAAGTGGTGAAGTTCGGCATCGACAAAGCGAATATGTTTGAATTCTGGGACTGGGTAGGGGGGCGTTATTCCCTGTGGAGCGCTATCGGTCTTTCCATCGCCCTCACAGTGGGATATGACAATTTCGAGACTCTTCTAAAAGGTGCGCATGCCGCCGACCTGCATTTCCGCAACACGCCTTTAGAAAAGAATATCCCGGTGACAATGGCCCTCATCGGACTTTGGTATACCAATTTTTTCGGATCGCAGACAGAAGCCATCCTTCCTTATGATCAGTATATGCACCGGTTTGCCGCTTATTTCCAGCAGGGGAATATGGAGAGCAACGGAAAGAGCGTAGACCGTAATGGTATACCTGTAGAGTGGGCCACCGGCCCTGTGGTCTGGGGTGAACCGGGGACCAATGGTCAGCATGCTTTTTACCAGCTGATCCACCAGGGCAAGCCACTGATCCCCTGTGATTTCATCGCGCCGGCCATCAGCCACAATCCCATCGGGGACCACCATATGAAACTGTTGTCCAACTTTTTTGCTCAGACACAGGCACTTATGAACGGTAAGACCGGGGCGGAACTGGAGGCGGAAAAGGTGCCGGCAGCGCTGATACCCTATAAGATGTTCAGCGGCAACCGGCCCACCAACTCTTTCCTGGTGAAAGAGATCACACCTTTCAGCCTGGGCGAGCTGATCGCATTGTACGAGCATAAGATCTTCGTGCAGGGGGTTATATGGAATATCTATACTTTCGATCAGTGGGGTGTGGAGCTTGGCAAGCAACTGGCGGGCAAGATCTTGCCTGAGCTGCAGGGTGGGGAAGATGTGAAGAGCCATGACAGCTCCACCAATGGGCTGATCAATGCGTATAAAAAGATGCGGTAGGCATTATGTAATGTTGCTGGTACCGGCATCCTGCCGGTAAACCAGGTTTTATGAATAGTATTTTAACCATGACGTTGCTGGCAGCAGGGCTTGCCGGCAACGTTTTTGTTTATGGGCAGGTCAGGAGCGACAGGGCGCAGCTGCCTCCGCTGGTGTTAAAGTCCGGCCGGGTGGTGGTGGCGCCTCCCGTCCGGGTACTGGTGGCGCCGGGACCGGAGAAATTAATTGCCCCGATACGGGTAGTACCTCATGGTGATTCGGTGCGGATCATGCGGCCGGACAATATGCCTTGCCTGGTGGTGAGGTCTGTGGTTGAAGCCATGCCGGTGAAGGTATTAATCCCCCGTGATCCCATGCCTGTGAAGCAATAAAAAGGGCGGTGTAGATACACCACCCGGCTAAGGTCTAACCATTGTTGCTATTAAAGCGTTGCAGGGATCACCCTGTGCTGGCAGTTACGGAAGGATTCGAACCCTCGTAGAAGGTCATGCGGACCTCCGCCTCGCCGCTCGGCCACGTAACTCGTATATTATTCTTATCAGCAGGAGTATAACCATGCGGCAAAATAGTTCAATTTTATTAGTCCACAAAATTAGTAGACTAATAATTTTTAAAGTTTGTTGACATTTTTATGATTTTGTTAGAAAATAAAATTCAAAGGCCTTCGTTATGAATTACCTTTGCATACTTATTTAAACTACTATTTGCCAACACATGCGTTATCAGCAGTCCTTTTACACGATCGCCCGAAAAATCAACCATCTCTTAACTTCTCAATCTGTCAGATCTGCCGGTCTGCCGGCCTTCTGCAGCCTGGCTATCCTTGTGAGCGCCTGCAACAGCGGCCAATCGCAGGCATCGGGGAAGGCTGATTCGGCGGTGACGGCAAAAGCGCAGGCTCCCAAGGACTCTTCGGGCCCTGCTATTATCCCTATGACACCTGTGGACACGGCATTATACAATCAGAAGATCGCTTTTCTGGCCAATGGGGATTCCTCGGGCCGGTGGCCGGTGCGTGCGGCCTATCCGAATGCGGGCGCGATCCTTCCTTTCAAGCGGATCGTGGCTTATTATGGAAATCTTTACTCCAAGAATATGGGCATTTTGGGAGAATATCCCCCTGATGAAATGCTGAAAAGGCTGAAAGTGGAGCTGAAGAAATGGCAGGAGGCCGATCCGGCCACCCCGGTGATACCCGCCCTGCATTACATCGCAGTGACGGCCCAGGGCAGTCCCGGCAAGGATGGAAAATACCGGCTGCGGATGCCTTTCAAGCAGATCGACTCGATCCTGCATATAGCTGAACGTATCAATGCCCTGGTTTTCCTCGATGTGCAGGTGGGCTTCAGCAATGTACAGGCAGAAATTCCCCAGTTGGAGAAATACCTGAAAATGCCCCATGTACACCTGGGGATCGACCCTGAGTTTTCCATGAAGACGGGTAAAAAACCGGGCACGGTCATCGGTACGATGGATGCTACGGACGTAAATTTTGTCTCGAACTACCTGGCGGGGCTGGTAAAAGCCAATAATCTGCCTCCCAAGATCCTGGTGGTACATCGTTTTACCCGGCCCATGATCACCAATTACAAGAATATACAAAAGCGTCCGGAAGTGCAGCTGGTGGTCGATATGGATGGCTGGGGAGAGCCTACGTTGAAATATGACAGTTATAAGTCTTATGTCGGCAATGAGCCCGTGCAATTCACCGGCTTCAAATTGTTCTACAAGAACGATATACGTAAGCCGAAGAGCCGATTGCTGACGCCTCCGGAGGTATTGAAGCAGAAGCCCAGCCCTATTTATATTCAGTATCAGTAAAAAAAATGAGCCTGTGCCGGCTATCCGGTACAGGCTCGTGGACCGATGTCCACCTAATCAAGCCTATCTTGCTGCTTCAGATCGTTGGGGCCTGCTTTCAGTCTGCGGGTCTGCGTCAGACTGTAGGTCTGCAACAGATGCGGGCCGCGCCAGGCTGTCAGGGCACCCTCATATTCCCTATGGCAAATTCCTTCCTTGAGAATCACGACCTTTATTGTTCGAAAAATATGCGTCCAATGATACGGGTCCGCTGCCTTCGATCAGGAATAAGATCGTCAGGAGCAGGGCCAGCACGGCCAGTCCCAGTTCCGACTGCGGGGCAAAGCCTCCTTTCTGCGCGTTGATAAAAATGACGGCGCCTATCAGAATCGGCAGCTGGATCAGGCATATGATCCGGGTTTGCAGCCCGATGACGATCAGAAACCCGCCCAACATATTTGCCCAGCTGATGATGATCTCCAACGCATGTGTGTTTCCAGCCCAATAGCCGGAAAGCAGGTTTTCCAGCAGGGTAGCGTTACTCATAAAGGCAATCCCTTTTATACAAAGCAGGCCACCCAATATTATGCGGGGAAAGATAAGCCACCGGGGGTGGTGGGCAATACTCCATCGATGTATGCTCCTAAGGGTATCCATAACGATAGATTTTATGACCATCGTCACCTATGCAATTTATATGCCTTCCTACTTAAGTCTCTTTATCAGATATTTAGGCGACTCTTCGTACCCCTGGCGGAAATAGAATGCATGGGCCCGGGATCGTCGCGTGTGACAATGTACTTCGATCAGGTGGCAGCCCTTTTCCCGCGCCAGACGGGTGCAATATTCCTCCATTTGTCTTCCGATGCCTCCACTTCTGGCCATTGCGTCTACGGCGAAATAGCTGATACGGGCAAAATCTCCCTCCAGGGCAATTTGGGGAATAAAATGCAAGGATACAAACCCCAGAATGTGGCCTTCTTTCTCATATACCAGCAGCCTTTCCCGTGGATCTTCGGTCATTTGCCGGATCTTTTCCTCCAGGAAATGCTCCGAACCAGGGTATTCCAATTGGTGCAGTAAAGAGGAGATCTCCTTCCAATCATTTATACCGGCTTGTCTGATACTCATTATTTCCCTCCCAACCAGTTTTTACGGAATTGTAAGATGGCGGGCGTCACAGGTTTGCCTGCCTGTTCATAGGTGACGATCTTCCAGGCGGGATTTTCCTGCAGGAGCAGGGAACCTGTCTTTTCAACCCCGTGATGGATGTAACGGACGCTGACGGTGGCGCCGGGATGGGATCGGTCCAATAAGTCCGTCAGGCCGGCAACAGTTGTGATGGGCTGACCATCCAGGGCGGTGAGCTTATCGTCGATATCCAGACCCGCATCGTAGAGGGGTGTTCCTCTCACCGTATTGCTGGTGAGGATAAGTCCGTCCTTTTCCAGGAACCTGGGGCTGCCGATGTAAGCTTTGCCTTCCCCCTCTTTTTTGATCAGGAAGCCGGCGGGCGCCAAAAGGGGGCTATAATCCACCGGCTCGTGCCCATAAATGTATCTTTGGAAATATTCCTTTGCGAAAAGCTTATCGCCGGTGACGCCGGCCAGCACGTCCTGCAGTCCGGAAATTGTATACGGTATTTCCGGCTTCCCGAATTTCTTCCAGGCTGCCGCCATGACATCGTCGAGCGTCTTATGAAAGCGTTGCCGGAGCTCCAGGTCCAGCGCCAGGGCGATGGCGCCGCCATAAGGATAATAAGAGGTGTAGATATTGGGGTAATTGGTCTTGTCCACGGAGACCCCTGCGTCAACGAAGACCGCCATGCTGCTGGCGTCCACGGGTGAATACAGGCGGGCGCCGGGGGTGTTGATCCGGGACCTGATAAGGCCTGCCGCCGTACTTTTCACGTATTCCGTGTCAGTACCAATGCCGGATCGCAAGACCAGCAAGGCGCCATAATATTGGGTAAAGCCCTCGGCAAACCAGAGTTCGCTGCTCATATTGCTTTTCCCGAAGTTGAACGGCTCGAGGGACTTAGGTCTTATCCTTTTAACATTCCAACAGTGAAAGAATTCGTGGGCAAAGACGCCCAGCTGCCAGTCTTCTCCGTGAAAGGCGGCCGGTATGCTGATCATCGTGGAATTGCGGTGTTCCATGCCGTCGCCCTGTACATAAGGGTTGATACTGGCCAGGAAGGTATACGTACCATAATCATAGGCGGGCGTCTCTCCGAATACTGCTTTGGCCTGCTGTACGATCTTCTGCACTTTTTCGCTGAAGGGGGTGAAGACGCTGTCTTCTCCGCTGCCGTCAAGGGCAATGCGGAATTCATAGGATCTGCCGTCCGGGTTCTTTACTGTCCATTCTTTGTAATGCAGGCTGCCGATCTTTGTCGGGCAGTCCATAAAGTATTGAAAGTTCCTTGCATTGAAGGTCCAGGGATCTTTGGCAGGCTGCAGCTGGGTAGCGATGCTCCAATGCAGGCTGTCCGGGACGGAAAAATGGATATTGACAGGGATGTTGTCGAACCCTTGTATCCATAAAAAAGCGGCGGGCATGTTGAGGTGAACGCCATCGGGGTCTATTCCTGCATAGGTGCCGTCCGGATAATTTGCATACAGCGTATACTGCACCCGGATATAACCGTTGTGCCGGGGCACTTCATACACATCCCCGTCAATGCGATGGATCGTCAGGGGAGCCTCCTGCCGATCGAAGGCCTTTATGTCGTAGATATTCTTGCCGAATTCGTGGGTGGCATACCTGCCGGGGGAGCTGCGGCTCATGCGGAAGATCGCGCTGCGGATGGGGATATCGCTTACGATCAGGGAGACCTGTGCTTCGTGATGGGACAGGTTAGGGAATGATACGTTGTAGCTGATCTTTTGTCCAAAAGTTAATTGCGCAAAACAGGTCAGGATCGAGAGAGCAAAAAATTTCTTAGTCATGGTTAGTGTGATAACAAGGCTTTTTTTACAACATAGTACGCGGCAATACACAACATAATGATCACGATGATGGCTACATAACCCCAGGGGCCTTCCTTCAGCTTCCTTTTTTCCCGGCGTTGTCTTTTTTTGGTCAGGCTTTTTTTGAGGCCCCTGTTCAGCTGTTCCACATAAGTCTGAATATCCCTTTTATCCCGGATGCCCTGCAGGCCTTCCACGGCGTCGTTGAACAGCTCATTCTCCGCCATCATTTTTTCCACTTCATGACTTTCATCGGGGGAAAGCTTGCCCTGCAGGTAATCCATCAGATGCTGGTGATCGATGTCCTTGTTGTTACCGGATAATATTTTCAGCAGGTCGTCCTTCATGATTTAGTTGTTTTTCGCTCTATTAACAGCTTCAGGTTCCTCTTTCCATTCTGTATATGACTTTTCACCTGCATAAGGGTAAAGCCTGTGATGTCAGCGATCTCCTGGTAGGATCTCTTGTCCAGGTAGAATAAAATTACACATTGTTTTTGTTCCTTATTCAATTCTTCCAGGGCCTGGCTCATCAGTTCCAGGAGCTGGTCCTTTTCCAGGTGGCGGCGTTTGCCGGGTTCATCATCCCAATCCGCCAGCATCGTCTCGGATAGCTCTACCTGGCGTCCATGTTTGTCCCGCAGCTTCATCAGGCAATGGTTACGGGCGATGGTATAGATCCAGGATTTAAAAAATGTCACCCGGTATTTGGGTAATTCCATGATGATCTTCACGAAGATCTGCTGGACACAATCTTTTGCTTCTTCTTCCTGTTTCAGGTATTTCATACAGACGCCGAAGAGCAGCAGGGTATAGCGCGGCAATAAAATGCCCAGCCAATCATTGTTGCCATCGGTGTAATATCTGTCCAATAGTTCCTGGTCGGTGATATGGTTATTAGGATCGTGGTTCACTTCGGTAAAGTAATGATTTTCTCATTTGTTAAGATGCAGGTTCGGGGAAAATTCATAATTTTCAGGCATGATGAGAGCAATTTGTTGTGTTCCGGTCAGTCCGTTGCGGGCAGAGCCTTCCCATAGATCGGAAATGGTCAGTCAGCAGGTCTTTGGCGAATGTTGCGAAATACTGGAGCAGGCGAAGGAGAACTGGGCCCGGATACGGTGCAGTTATGACGGGTATGAAGGATGGTGCCAGGCCGACCAACTGACAGAGATAGACGAACCTGAATTCACGAAAGGCGGCAATGCGCTGACACCCGACTGGGTTAACAGTCTTGAATATAACGGGCATCCCATGATGGTGCCCATGGGATCACATCTGACGGCCATGAAGAACGGTCGTGCCCATTGGCGTAAGAACCAAGTCCATTTCAAAGGCAAGGCCTGGGAACCACCCGCTGCCCTTCGGGACCCCAAATCCATACGTCAGCTGACCTATAAATTCTTAAACACGCCCTATCTCTGGGGAGGTAAGTCGGTGTTTGGCGTGGACTGCAGCGGCTTTACCCAAACGATCTTTAAATGCATCAATATTCCACTGCTGCGCGACGCCCATCAACAGGCCACGCAGGGCGAAGCGGTCGGCTTCCTTGAAGAAACGAAGACAGGCGACCTGGCGTTCTTCGATAATGAGGAAGGGAAGATCACGCATGTAGGCATTCTATTGAGCGCTCATGAGATCATTCATGCTTCCGTGAAAGTAAGGATAGACAAGATCGATAACATGGGTATCGTCCGGTCAGACAATTTCCAGCGTACGCATCACCTGCGGATCATCAAGCGGCTGCTGCCAGCTACGACTTCCTGAAAGTATCCTTATAAAGCTTGGCGGCTTCCTCGATAACTTTGAGGGCAACGGTCTTATCCTGGAACTCTTCCACGACCACTGTCTTATTTTCCAGTTTCTTATATTCTTCGAAAAAATGCCGCAGCTCTTCGAAGAAATGCTTGGGCAGCTCTTCCAGGTTGTTGTAGTGGTTGACGCTGGGGTCTTTGGCAGCGACAGCGATGATCTTATCATCCGAATCTCCGTTGTCCACCATTTGCATGACACCCATCACTTTTGCCTCCATGAGGCAAAGCGCCTGCACAGGGAGAGAGGTGATCACCAGGATGTCCAGGGGATCCTTGTCATCGCCATATGTCTGGGGAATAAAGCCGTAATTCACGGGGTAGTAAAAGGAGGAGTAGATCACGCGGTCTAATTTCAGCAGGCCGCTGTCCTTGTCGATCTCGTACTTGCACCGGGATCCCTGGGGGATCTCGATGATCGCATTGACCACTCTGGGTGCATTATCGCCTACCGGTACTCCATGCCAGGGATGTGAGACTGTCATCATAGATTAAAAATTGGTAGGGCAAATTTACTGCAAAACGTCCGCCAATATTGTCAATACAGATTAAATTTGTTGTTATGCGACGATTCAGGCCCACTTTTGAACACTTTGTGTTCATTATTTCTTATTTGTTTCGCTGGACCTTGCTGGTCATTCCGGTTGCTTTGACAGCCGGGTCGCTGGTGGCCCTGTTCCTATGGCTGCTGGACCGGGCCATTTCCCTGCGTTTTGATCACCCATGGTTATTGTTCCTGCTGCCACCGGCGGGTGTTCTGATCTATACGTTATACAGATCCTGGGGCAAAAATGCGGATGCGGGCAACAACCTGATCATGGACGAGATACATGAGCCGGGGGGCGGCGTCCCTGTGCGTATGACCCCGCTGGTGCTGCTTACTACCGTCATTACGCACTTGTTTGGAGGCTCTGCCGGAAGGGAAGGCACGGCTGTACAGATGGGGGGCAGCCTCGCGAATTTTTTTGCCAGGAAATTAAGCTTGTCGAAGGCAGATACGCAGATCCTGCTGACTACGGGGATTGCCGCCGGCTTCGGCGCTGTGTTCGGAACGCCTGTTACCGGGGCGATATTTGCCCTTGAAGTGCTGGCACTGGGACGTATCCGGCATGATGCGCTCATGCCTTGCTTTATAGCAAGCGTGCTGGCGGATATCACCTGTTCTGCCTGGGGGATCCGGCACACCCATTATGCCATCCATTTTGTCGATAAGGCCAATTTTTTTCTTCATTTTGACTTTATCCTGTTGATCAGGGTGATCATTGCCGGCGCGTTATTCGGGCTGGCATCGTTTGGTTTTGTACAGGTCTCTCACGCCATCAGGAAGTACAGCAGCCAGTGGATCAGCCGTCCATGGATGATCCCGGTCGCCGGGGGCATTTTGATCATTCTGCTGACCTATTTGCTGGGGACGGAGGATTATTTAAGTTTGGGTGTAGCCGGCAAGTACAGTAATTCGGTCACCATTGTCTCTTGCTTCTCTGCGGGAGGCGCCACTCCTTTCAGCTGGCTATGGAAGCTATTGTTTACGGCTATTACGCTGGGGACAGGCTTTAAAGGGGGAGAGGTGACGCCATTGTTCTTCATTGGCGCCGCATTGGGGAATACCATTGCGATGATCAGTGGCGCTCCTGTGGACCTTATGGCGGGGCTGGGATTCATCGCCGTGTTTGCCGGGGCTACCAATACCCCGATTGCCTGTACGCTGATGGGGGTAGAGCTGTTCGGAGCAGACCATGTGCTGTATTATGCGGTAGCATGTTTCACTGCTTATTACTTCAGCGGCGACACGGGGATCTACCGGGCACAGCGGGTGACTGTACCTAAAGTGGTCATCAGTAAAAGGGGGTAGGCCGGTTATTTTCTTGCATTCAGGATCTCTTTCAGATCAACCAGCCACTCTCCTTTGATACGGACGACGCGGATGGTAGTCGTATCTTTTTTGTATGTGTTGGCGTAAGTGTAGGTGGTGACCGAGTCGTTGACCGCTCCCAGGTTGATCACCCGGATGTCGGCATCTTTATAATTTTTCTGTTCTTCGTGGCCGAGCTTGTCATAATCTTTTTTCCATTTGTCCAGGAGCATCTGGTTGGTGGTGTCGGAATACAGGTAGAAGCTGGCTTTTTCGTAATCACCATCCAGGGAGGCGCGGATGAATTCGCGGCCGGCGTCCTGTGCGTCCTCTGCTTTTTTATAGGAATGGATGCCACCACATGCTGCCAGCAGCAGCAGGGAGGGAATAAAGAGTTTTCTTGTCATGGTGTAAAAATAAGAAAAGCCTGCTATCTCCCGGGGTGTCCGATGTCCTCGTTGTCCTTTTTATCTTTTTCATAGGCTTTGATGATGGCTTTCACCAGTCTGTGACGAACTACGTCTTCTTCGTCCAGTTCTATATGGGCGATGCCATCGATGCCTTTGAGGATATACAGGGCTTTTGCCAGGCCGCTTTTTTGGTTTTTCGGCAGGTCGATCTGCGTGAGGTCACCGGTGATGATGGCCTTGGCATTGGCGCCGATGCGGGTGAGGAACATTTTTATCTGCAGGTCGGTGGCGTTCTGGGCTTCATCCAGGATGATGAAAGCGTTGTCCAGCGTACGTCCACGCATATAGGCAAGGGGAGCTATCTCGATGGTCCTTGTGCTCATGTAGTAGCCCAGCTTGTCGGCGGGGATCATGTCGTCCAGCGCATCGTACAGCGGGCGAAGATACGGGTCGATCTTTTCCTTCAGGTCGCCGGGTAGGAATCCCAGGCTTTCGCCGGCTTCGACGGCGGGACGGGTGAGGATGATCTTTTTGACCATTTTGTTCTTCAGCGCCCTTACCGCCAGTGCAACGGCCGTATAGGTTTTACCGGTACCGGCGGGACCGATGGCGAAAACAACGTCATTCTTCTCGCCGGCGGCCACCATTCTTTTCTGGTTAATCGTCCGGGCGCGCACGGTTTTACCATTCGGGCCAAATACCAGGATGTCGTTGGGATGCCTGTCTACAAAATGATCTACTGTCTCGGCATCGTCACCTCCGAGGATCTGCTCGAAATAGTTCTCGCTGACATGTCCGTTGCGTTCTAAATATTGCACCAGAAGGTCGATTTTCTCTTTTGCCGTTTCCACTTGCTCAGGCGATCCGCTCAGTTTGATCTGGGTGCCCCGCGACAGGATCTTTAACAGTGGGAACTTTTTCTTCAGGATATCTAACTTACCGTTGTTTACGCCGAAAAATTCAATTGGGTTAACGGTTTCCAGGTTGATGATAGTCTCAGTCAAATTCAAGTCGTTTAATGTTCTGAATCAATTGTCTGTCCAACGACCCTCCGGTTCGTTCGGAATGGGTACTTTACCTACCGGGATCATGTTGCCCTCTGATGCTGCCCTGTGTATTCAAATATAACTAACCTACCGTATAATTTCCTAACCTTACTTATTAACAGCATGTGAATATTCCGGAGCGCTTCTGCTACTTTAGGCTTTTTTTTGTAGTTTTACGCTCTTCACTTGTCCTCCGACTGGCGGACGACCCATTCAGAACGTGCTCCCATGATCCTTAAAAAGAAATAACGAAGGTTCTTACGATATTGTTCGTAAGCAGCCCGCCATTATTTATTTTAACGACGATTCACCTGAGGATATTTTAGAATATAAAAAATTTAATCTAAATACACTGTTGAAGATGAGCGGCCTCCGTATGATGGTTTGGTTAGGTTCCTGTTTCTGGCTAATGGCCGGGGAGGCTACTGCCCAGCCGACAGGCGTGCAAAAGCTGAGGGACATGGTGAAATACGGTCCCAGCGCCCAGCGCAATCCGGATACAGCCTATGTCAATAGGCTCAATCTCCTGGCCCGGTGCTATTACGGTGTCAATGCGGACAGCGCCTTTTTCTATGGCAGGAAAGCCTTACAATATGCCGATTCCACCGGCTATGGGAAGGGCAGGGCGGAGAGCTGGCGAATGATCGGGAATACCTATGAAATGATCGGCAATTATCACGAGATGCTGTCTGCCTACCGGCAATCCCGGCTTATTGCCGCCAGCATCGGCAACGCCGCCCAGGTAGCCAAGGTCAACGTCAACATCGCCCTTTTTTTCAGGCAGCTGGGGGAATATGATAAGGCGATGAAGCAAATAGGGGATGACAGCGTTGTGTACCGTGATAATGGGGATAGTACGCAATTGGCGTATGTTTATTCCCATCTTTCCAGCGTCAACTACTACCGTCACCAATACGATAAGGCGGAGGAATATGCCCGAAAATCAATGGAGGTGGCAGTTGCTATCAAGGACTCGCTGGCCTTTGCCTCTTTCAACAACGATCTTGGAAAGGTGCTGGCAGCCAAAGGGCTCTATAAAGAGGCGATGGCCGGCTATCAGCTATCCATGGACTATTACCGGCGGATGGAGGACAGGCTGGGGCAGACAGAGACCTTTACCTACCTTGCCCAGATCAGCATGCTCCTGAAAGACCAGTCTGCCGCGCTGCGTTATGCTTTCCAGGGTCTTGCCCTTGCCCGGGAGCTCCATAGAAAGAAGGATATCATGGACCTTGGACAAGTGCTGGCCGAGATCTACCAGGCGAAGGGGGAATATGCCACAGCCCTGCGATATTTCCAGCTGTATAAGAATTATTCCGACAGCCTGTTCAGCGAGCAGATCCGCAAGCAGTCGTTCTCACTGGAAGCCCGGTATGAATTTGAAAGAAAGACGGATTCCATCCAGCAGGCGGTTGCGAAAAAGGAGCTCATCCAGCAGCATATCGACCGGAACCATACGCTGCAGATCTATAGCGCCATCATCTTTATCCTTTTTTTGATCATGGTGGCCGTACTGCTGCAGCGCAGCAGGGCTGCCAGTAAGAAGAGCAATAAAGTGCTTTGCGACAAGAATAAGGAGATCGAGCAGCAGAAGGAAGCGATGGAGCACCAGGCCGTACAGCTATTGCTTAATAATCAGCAAAAGGACAAGCTGTTCTCCATCATCGCCCATGACCTGCGGGGTCCGTTGAACTCGTTGAAAGGGGTGCTTGACATTTTGAAAGAGAACAGGCTTTCCGATGCGGAAATAAAAAGCATGATGGACGAGCTGCGGAGGAATGTCGATTACTCTTCCGAGCTGGTAGGCAATCTGCTTTTCTGGGCCAGCAGCCAATTAAGCGGCGTTGTAGTTGCGCCGGTCTGCCTTCCGCTGCATCAGCTGGTGGATGACATCCTTCCTTTATACACGAAACAGTCAGGAGAGAAGAACATCCAGTTAAGGAATGATATTGATGCAGTTCTGACAGCTTATGCGGACAAGGATATGATCCAGGTCATCCTGCGCAACCTTATCAGCAATGCCATCAAATTCTGCCGTAAGGGAGACACGATCACTATCACCGGCCGGCGTTCCGGGGATTGTGTAGAGGTGTGTGTTGCTGATACCGGGATTGGTATAAAGGAAGAGATCCTGGGGAAGATCCGTCGTAAGGAAAGTATAACGACCTATGGCACAGCCAGGGAGAAAGGCACTGGCCTTGGCATGCTGTTATGCAGGGAGTTCACAGAAGTAAATGGAGGAAAGTTCCGAATTGACAGTGAGTGGGGAAAGGGCAGCTGGTTTTATTTTACGATACCAGCCGACGCAAGCTCTTCTTCTATCAAAGTATGAAAAACGGCTTCATTCTCCCAGATCCATGCGGGCAGTTGTTGTTTGATGATCTTCCACACGCCATCTTCTTTCTCCATTTTCAGTACGATACGGTTGCCGCGGTCATCGCTCACATCCACTGTGAACAATCCCTCCTGCAAGCCATTTGATTTACGGAAATTGAATTCCCGCAGCCGGCCTTCGGCTTTTACCAGTTTGGTAAATTGAATGTTTCGAATGAATTGAATTTGCATAAGGCTTACTTTAGAATTTTAAATTATCAATTCTTTTTCCAACGAACCTACGGTTCATTTTGCAACGGCCTTCTTAAAGAATAGTGAATTTTTTACGCAGGGATAGGAGGGTGACTACAAAAGTACTAAAAATCGTATTTTCCCTATGCTATCCGGGGAAATTAGTTGTCCCCATTTTGGGTATTTTCCAGCCCCGATGGGGTGATGGGAAGACCTTTCAGGTTACTGGCGGGGGAGGACAGGCGTCGGATATTCCGGTCGCCTGCCAGGAGGACCGTCAGCGCTACCAGGGGGCAGCAGGCCATTACTCCCGTCATTGGCAGGGCGGTATGGTTGTTGAGAAAACTGACGATGGCCGAAGCAAGGGCGCCGATGCTCATCTGGACCCCGCCCATCAGGGCGGATGCCGTACCCGCATTCCGGCCGAAAAGGGCCAGGGAAAGGGCTGATGAATTGGGGAAGACGCAACCCTGGCAGCACAGAAAGAGAAAGCAAAGGGTGATGGTGCTGAACAATCCCAGCCAGCCCAGCAGGCTGCCGGTGAACAGCACGACGGCTATCAGGGACTGGCAGATGAGCGCTACCCGTATGATCTGCTGGCTTTTGTAGGTCTTCAGCAGCAGACTGTTGAGCTGGCTGCAGCCGATGAGTCCCAGGGCGACCACGGCAAAGATCCATCCGTACTGCCTTTCCGACACCCTGAACAGCTCCATGAACACGGCCGGGGAGCCGGCGATATAGGCATACAAGCCTGCCGAGGCAATGGCCCCTGTAAAGGCATAGGTATAGAACTGGGGTTCTTTCAGGACATTCAAAAAGCCGGATATGATGGGGCCGGGTTTTAGCGACATCTGTTTGTCCGGTGGCCGGCCTTCCGGCAGCGCAAAGTGGACGGCTGTCAGGATAAAGGCGGCAATGACGGTGAGGACGATGAAAATGTACTTCCAGCCCAGACCGGCCGCGAGGTATCCACCCAGGGTGGGGGCGATGATAGGGGAAACGGCAATCACCAGCATCAGCTGGGAAAACACTTTGGCATTTTGTTCCACAGGAAAAAGGTCCCGCACCAATGCCCGGGAAGCAACCAGGCATGCACAGGCTCCCAGTGCCTGGAAAAGGCGCAGGACAATGAGAAATTCCACGGACCGCGCCATTGCACAGAATGCTGAAGCCACCAGGTAAAGGGCAATACCTGCATACAGGGGTTTTTTACGGCCAAAGCGGTCCAGCAGGGGGCCATACAGGAACTGTCCGGCCGAAATGCCTATGAAAAAGCTGGATAGGGACAGTGCGACCTCGGCTACTGTCGTTTTCAGGTCTTTGGCGATGTCCGGGAAGCCCGGCAGGTACATATCGATGGAAAAAGGTCCGATGGCAGAGAGAACACCCAGGATGAGAATAATGAAAACCGGGTTCTTTTTAGGTGCGTTCATAAGAAAGAGCAAAGGTAGACCGCCTGTGCCGTAATTTTATATTTTTTTACCATGGTTTATTCTATCATTATCATCGGCGCAGGCGCTTCCGGCTTAATGGCCGCTTACGAATTGTCCGGCGCGGGATTCTCTGTTACGGTAGTGGAAGCGTCGGACAGGCCCGGGGGAAGGATATTGACCCTGCATGATAAAGGTTTTTCGGCTCCCGTGGAGGCCGGAGCGGAGTTTGTGCATGGCTCTTTACCTGTCACATTAGGATTGTTGAAAGCAGCGGGTATTTCCTACCATCCTGTAAAAGGGAAGATGACACGAGTGCGACAGGGGGAGTGGATACAACAGGATCTTTTTTCCGGTGACTGGGCGGAACTGATGGAGCGAATGGAACAACTGGAGCAGGATATGCCGATAGCGACCTTTCTCGATCGCTATTTCTCCGGCGATCGTTATGCCCTACTTCGCAGCTCTGTGCGTGGCTTCGCCGAAGGATATGACCTGGTGGACCTTGGCAGGGCCAGCACCATGGCGCTCTACCAGGAATGGCAGGAGGAGGGAGAACAGGAGTTCCGTGTGGAAGGCGGTTACGGCCGGCTTGTCCATTACCTGGAGGAAGCTTGTCTTGCCCGGGGCTGTACCTTTCACTACGGCGCACCTGTGCAGGAGGTCCAATGGCAGAAGGACCGGGTTGTGCTGCAATGCGCTACCGGCAAGGTCTTCACCGGCAGCCGGCTGATCACCACGGTATCCCTTGGCATTTTGCAATTAGCGCCAGGGCTGCCTTCCGCGCTGCGGTTTGCACCGGAGATCCCTGCTTACCGGCAGGCCGCTGCCGAAATGGGGTATGGTTCAGTCATTAAAGTACTGATGGAGTTCAGGTCTCCTTTCTGGGAGAAAAAAGAAAAGGGAATCGGCTTTATTCTCAGTGATGAGGCTGTGCCCACCTGGTGGACACAGTTTCCCGGGAAAAGCAATTTACTGACGGCATGGATCGCGGCTGCGGCTATGCGTAATTTTCAGGCATTGGATGCGGCGGGGCGTTTGTCTTCCTGTCTGCAGTCGCTGGCTGCTTTATTCCAGGCGGATATTGCATTTTTGAAGGATGAGCTGGTGACCTATCGTATCCATGACTGGATGACGGCGCCTTATGTACGGGGTGGTTATAGCTATGAGACGGTGGGAAGCGGGATGGCCCGTGCACGACTGCACCAGTCATTGGAAGATACGCTTTATTTTGCCGGAGAAGCGTTGTATGAGGGGCAGGCGCTGGCAACGGTGGAGGCGGCGCTGGACAGTGGGAGGACAGTGGCTCAAAAAATAATAGCGCAGTCGTAACGACTGCGCTGGTTACCTTAGGCGTACTGATCACGCAGGGCCTTGATCTCGTCATGAGAATCCTTTAATGTTTGTTGTTGCTGGAGGAGCAGATCACGGATGAATGCGGGCAGGTTCTCGTTCTCGAGCGCCGTCCGGTAAGCACGTTGTGCTGCATCTTCTCCTGCCTCGCAATTGGAAAGGACCGCATGCCTGTCGTGACCGCCGAACACTGCCTTTATATCCATCCAGGCGCGGTAGATCTTGCCGCTGGTAGTTGTTCCCTGTTCGATATCTGCACCCAATGCCTGAACTTCGGAAGCCAGGGCGATCTTATTTCTATGGCTTTCAGCGATCATCGAAGCATAAAGCACCTTCAGGTCCTCATCTTCGTCCTTCGTTTCTTTTATTGCCTTTTCATAGCCGGCAATCCTATCATTGTTGATCTGAATAAGGTCATTAAGCACCTCGATCGTTTCTTTTGTGTTTGTCATAATAATAGATTTTAACTTGGAAATAATCTGTTTTTGAGAAGAGGGTAGTAAAATCATGCCAGCCCTCCGGAATGCCTGACGGGCCTTGTGATGGGGAAAATAATCCCTCATTTACATCCCGGTTAAAATACTTTCTGGATCTCGACCGCCCTGCGCTGGGCAACCAGCTTTTCAATTATCTGTGCGATGCCGGGCTCTATTTCCAGAATGCCGGCCAGCTTGTTTAAAAGGGATTCTTCCCTGGCGTCCAGCGTGGGATCGCTGATGCAGAGCTCGAGGCAGTAGGAGTAGAGCGCCAGCTCATTCACCGGCGCTATAAGCTCTATTAGGTATGCGAGGTAGGGGCTTTCGTCTGTAATGGAAGCTTTGTAGGAGCGATAGCTTACCAGCTCATCTTTGATATGCACTTTAGGCTGGAGGCCCAGGGTGACCAGCTTGGCGGACAGGTTGTCCATTTCGGCTTCAGTGAATTGATCGTCTTCGAGACAGCAATGGAAAAAGAGATGACAAAGCGCCTGATCCTGGTCTTTTACGATGTTGGTATACATGATGTATTTTCCAGGAGGGATTCAACTATTATGCCATGGCGTATCAAGCGATGGCGGGCTATGTTTTGCTCTCAGCTATTTTCGCCAGCTCTCTGAACAATGCCTTTTCTTTTTCCGAGAGATCTTCCGGCAGCCTGATCTCCAGGGTGAGGTAGAGGTCGCCATATTGTCCTTCCTTCTTATAGACGGGGAAGCCTTTTCCTTTCAGGCGCATGATGGTCCCGTTCTGCGTCCCCGGCTTGATCTTCAGCTTGATCTTTCCGCCCAGCGTGTCTACCGTGGTATCTCCGCCTAATAGGGCGGTGTAGAGATCAATAGGGGATCTTGCATACAGATCGTTGCCTTCCCGTCTGAAGCGGCCGTCTTCTTCGATGATGAAAGTAATATACAGGTCGCCATTGGGCCCTTTGTTCACGCCGGGATTGCCATGACCTTTCAGTTTAATGACCTGGCCATTCTCCACGCCGGCCGGGATGGTGATCCGGATGTTTTTCCCATTGACGGTGATCACCTGCTGTTTTGTTTGATAGGCATCTGCCAGGGTGAGGTGAAGTTCCGCCTGCAGGTCCTGTCCACGGAATTTGCTGCGACTGGAACCGGAGTTACCGCCTCTGCCGAAGAGCGATTCGAAGAAATCAGAGAATTGGCCGCCATCCTCGAAACCCGAAGCGCCGCCAAATCCGCCGGAAAATTCCTCACTACTGAAACCGCCTCCCGGATAGGAGCCCTGGCTTCGGCGTCCTCTACCGCCCCCGGACTGCTGTGCTTTCTCGAATGCTTCGGCATGCTGCCAGTCCTTGCCATACTGGTCATATTTCTTCCGTTTATCCGGATCGCTGAGTACTTCATTGGCCTCGTTGATCTGCTGAAACTTCTTATTGGCCTCCCTGTCATTCTGGTTCAGGTCGGGATGGTGCTTCCGGGCCAGTTTGCGGTAGGCCGCACGGATCTCATCCTGTGTAGCGTTCTTATTAATTCCCAGTACTTTATAATAATCTATAAAATCCATGAATATTACTCCTGTTTTTACAAAGGTCCGTATTCTCCCGTTATACTTCCGGGATGGCACAGTTTTTTTGTCAGTTTATCAAAATCAACATTTATGACCATGAAAAGGTTTGTTTTGCCTGTGCTGGCGGTGTTATTGATAGCCGTGGCTGCCCTGACAAGGTGCGAAGGCGGCGGCCCCAGGTCCGGAGCGCGGGATTCAACGAGTACGGACACCCATTTGAACAGCCCCGCGCCGGATAATAACAGCGCTAACAACCCGTCCATGGCCGACACCGCATTTCAGAAAGACACGGGCCACAAAAAAAGAGATTCTCCCCGGTGAGTCGTTGTCAGGCGCGCGTTATGACAGTTCATTGCCGATGGTAAAGAAGAACCTGCTTCCTTCTCCGGGCGACGATTCCGCCCAGATCCTGCCGCCATGCATTTCCACGATCTTTTTGCAATGTGCCAGTCCTATGCCGGAGCCCTCATATTCGCTGCGGGTATGCAGCCGTTGGAAGATGATGAAGATCCTGTCTAAAAACTGGGAGTCGATGCCGATGCCATTGTCCTGCACGAAGAATTTCCAATGCCCGTTCTCTTTTACCGATCCGATATCGATGGCGGGCACCTGGTCTGTTTTACGAAATTTTATGGAGTTGCTGATGAGATTTTGGAATAACAGCTTCAGTTCCGTGGGATAGGCCTGCAGGACAGGAAGGGAGCTGGCATGGACGGTGGCTCCCGTCTCCGCAATGATCTTGTCGAGGTCGGCCATTACTTCTTTAACCAGCAGATTGCAATCCACCTGCCTGGATTCTTTTTCCCGGCCGATGCGCGAATAATCGAGCAGGTCCTTAATGAGCACTTTCATTCTTTCGGAAGCCTGCAGCAGATACTCCAGGAACCTATCTGCATTCTCATCCAACTGGCCTTTGTATTGCTGCTGCAGCAGCTCGACAAACCCTGAGATGGTCCGGAGGGGCTCCTGCAGGTCATGGGAAGCCACATAGGCAAACTGTTCCAGTTCCTTGTTCTTGCTTTCGATCTGGGCAGTCCGCTGGCGCACCTTTTTTTCCAGCGAGTTGTTGACCTCCTGATTTTCTTTTCCCAGTCTTTCCAGCTCTTCGGCCATCTTATTGAAGTCGTTGGCGAGGATACCGATCTCATCGCGCGAGAAGGCTTTCGCTTTGAGGCTGAAATCTCCTTTTGCCACGGCCCTGGATGACAGGAGGATCTCTTTCAGGCCTTTCCGGATGCCACGGCTCACTGACCAGGCGAGGAGCAGGCCTGTGCATTCCACGCTCAGGGCTATGAAAAACAGGACGCGCAGCACGGTATTTTCCAGCCAGCGGGACCCTTCGCCCAATGCATAGGAGAATTCATCTTCGAAGGGGGTAAGCTCTGCATTCAGCGGGTCGATCTTGTTTACCAGATCGGTTATACGTTCCTGGGAAGGATTGCTTTTGATGATCTCATCATGTAGTTCTTCGCCGATGGTGGTAAATCCGGTTACTACCCGGTCGGCGTTGGCCCAGGCGGTGATGGCTTTACTGATGTAATAATCGCCGTGGAATCTCCTGAGCAGTTTGATCATCCCGTCGATGTCGTCCGGGTGATTGCGGCCTTCGATGAAGCCCTGCCGGGCGATGGCCATATCGGGGTGAGGTTTGCTCAGCTCGAGGCGGGTCTTATGGTCGCCCAGGTTGACCCTCATGAAATCCTGAAATCGGGCGTAGTCGGCTTCGTCATGGGTATGGGCATATTTCAGCAGCTGGTACATCGCGTCTTTCTGCGCTTTGGACCATAGCCCTTCACCCCCGACATAAGCTCTGACGGAAGACAAGGTATTGATGGAAAAGATCAGCACAAACAGCTCGAAAGCGATCAGTAATGCCATCGTGCCCACCGTGAAATATAATTTCTTTGCAATGGAGACATTTCTGTACCATTTAAAGATGGCTATTTTCATATTCAAGGTTTTGGGCGACGGTTGAATGTAAGGGGGATACAATTTAGGGGAATTGCCGGAACCGGACAAAAATGTCCGGTAGACAAACGAACCTTCGGTTCGTTCTGAACAAAAAAATGATCCGGCGCCTTTCGGCAACCGGATCCGTCCTTAATAATTTTGTATATGTAAGTTACTTCGCTTTCGCGATGGAAGTCTTCTTGTTGTCAACTGTCAATGCATAAATACAGAATACGATGGACAGGTAGCTGGCGATGGTCAGCACAGCGGAAGTGTTAAAGTCGAACTGGTAGAACAGATTTAAGCTGGTGATACCGGAAACCACTACGGAAATTAGCAGGAGGATAGATATGAATGTGCGCATAACTTTATTTTTTAAGGTTGTTTAAAATTTGTTGCTTTATATATCAGAAGGCTACGGGCCTGAGAAGTTTATTAATGAAATGCTAAAGCGTTATGCGACTGAAGATCCTTATTACCAGGCCTATTTTTCCGGACGTTGTGGAATTGACCCGTAAGTATTTCGATGTGGAGGTGAATGAAGCTGCCCGTTATACGGCTGATGGGTTGAAGGCGGCCCTGAAGGATAAGGACGGGGTAATGCTGGCAGGGGGCGAGAAGATCAATGCCGGCATACTGGAAGGCAATACCCGGCTAAAGGCTATTTGTGTTTCTGCTGCGGGTTTTAACAATTTAGATATTGCAGCGATCACGCGGGCCGGCATCATTGCCACGAATTCACCGGGGCCTGCCGACGAGACGGTGGCGGACTATACATGGGGCCTGATGATCGCGACGGCCCGCCGCCTGGCGGAGGGGGATCGCTGGATCCGTGGGGGCAACTGGAAAGGCTCTGCCGGCAGCAGTTTTTTTGGCACTAACCTTTGCGACAAGACGCTTGGCATCATCGGGATGGGCAGGATAGGGCAGGCCATTGCCAGGAGGGCAATCGGCTTCCGGATGAAGGTGTTGTATTTTAACAGGCGTCCTTTGGATCCTACAATAGAGTCAGCGTGCCAGGCTGCGTATGCTACAAAGGAAGAGCTGCTCAACAAATCGGATTTTGTCGTGCTGGCGCTGCCGCTGAATCCCGGCAATTACCATATCATCGGAGAGAAGGAACTGCAGTCGATGCGGAGTACGGCTATGCTTTTTAATATAGCGAGGGGCGGGCTGATCGATGAACCTGCTTTGGCGAAAGCGCTTCGTGAGCAAAAGATCGCGGCTGCCGGCCTGGATGTATTTGAAGGGGAGCCCGCTGTGGATCCGGCATTGCTGGGGTTGCCGAACATCGTGCTGACGCCGCATATCGCGGGTGGTACCTGGGAAGCGCAGCATGGATTGGCTCAAATGGCGGCGGAAAATCTTGTTGCAGCGCTGGGGTTTGGTCCGAATGCCGGCAATCCGCCCTCGATCATCAATCCGGAAGTGCTTCGTCGATAACTGTTCATAAAATATTCAGTATGCCCCGCAAATTTTTCAGGAGACGGATCACGCAAGCAGCCATCGTTCTGGTGGCCTGCTTTATGCTGATCCAGCTGATACGTCCGTCTTTGGACAATCCGCCTGTCACGGCGGACCTCCAGGCTCCGCCGGAGGTGAAGTCGATCCTGCAGCGCGCCTGCTATGACTGTCACTCCAATGAAACGAAGCTGGCCTGGTTTGATAAGCCGGCGCCTGCGTACTGGCTTGTGGCGGCCCATGTAAAGGAGGGGAGGTCCCTGCTTAATTTTTCCCACTGGGACAGCCTGACCATCGATCAGCAAAAAGGAAAGCTTTTCGAGTCCCTGAACCAGATCGTCTTTAAAGAGATGCCGTTAAGCCAGTATACTACTTTTCACACGGGCGCCCGCGTTTCCGAAGAGGATGTGAAGGTGCTGAGAAAATACCTGGCATCCCTGGCTCCGCCGAAGCTGGCTGACAACGCTATGATCCGCTCAGCCGATGACCAATATGCAAAATGGACCGGGTCAGCCGGCCGGCCTTCCGGGGTGCAGCCGGAGCTTAATGGCATAGACTACTTACCCGATTACAGGGAATGGCAGGCCATCAGCAGTACGGAAAGGTGGGACAATGGCACACTGCGGGTGATCACGGGTAACGCTACGGCCGTCAAAGCTATCCGGGAAGGACATACGAATCCGTGGCCGGACGGAACAGCCTTTGCCAAGATCGCCTGGAAAGGATTGCTCAGGCCCACCGGTGAGATCATGCGGGGGGAGTTCTTACAGGTGGAGTTCATGATCAAGGATAAAAGTAAATATGCCGGCACCGACGGCTGGGGCTGGGGGAGATGGAAAGGCACGCAATTAAAGCCTTATGGAAAGGATGCGTCTTTCGCAACCGAATGTACCCATTGCCATCAGCCTATGCATGACCATGACTTTGTATTTACATCGCCGGTGGATTGGAAGGGGCAGGCCGGCGCGGGGGCGGATACGGCAGCATTTGATCCTTTGGATTGGAAGGTCATAACTTCTGCCGTCGATAAGTCCAAAGGGACTATGTCCATATTGTATGGAAATGATGTGGCTGTGGATGCGGCGCGGAAGGGGCAGACAGGGGCCTATCCTGCCGGCTCCGTGCTGGCCCTGGTGACCTGGGCGCAAAAGGAGGATGAGCATTGGTATGGGGCCAATATACCTGCGTCCATACAGTCAATGGAAACACTTTCGCCGGGGATCGATCCCGAAGGCACCCGCTATAACTTTTATGAAGGTCATCCCCTGAAGGCTGCCAGGGATACGGGGATCGATGTAAGCGCCCGGATAGCTTATCTTACGAGCTTGAAGGCGTCTGTCATGCCGTGATCAAGCAGTATGCTGTCCGATCATGGCGGAAATGAGCTCCCTATTGACTTTATCCCCTATAGTGAGTATATTGGAAAGCAAATTCTATCTCCTATGGATATCAACGGGCTGACGACAAAACCTCTTTCCCCTGAGGACAAGGCCATCCTGCAAAAATTAAAGGAAAAAGCCTGGTTCACCCTGCTGAAACTATATGTTCCTCTTTTCCTGATGCTGGTAATTCTCTATTACAAAATGCAACCCGGCGGGACTTTCAGAGGGCGGCCGGTGAAATACACGATGGCGGAGTTTAAAACGGTATTCCCTTTTTTTGCTGCGTTCTTTGGCGCTGTTTTCCTCTTTTTTGTAACCAGGGATTTCCGGCGCCTGATCCTTCCATATTTCAAGGAGGCGCGTAACGATACAAAATATTGTCAAACATTTGCGTCCAGGAAATATCTTGACCCTATCTATAACAAGTGTCTTTTGTTTTTCCCTGACAGGGAGAATTTTTATATAGAGATCTGTCCGGAGGATTTTGACTCCATTGGTAATGGAGAGGATCTTTACCTGGAGGTGGCTTCGGTAACAGGGGAGGTGCTGTACCTGAAGAGCGGGGATAGGGTTTTTAAAGAACCGTCGGAGTTTAGTTTTTCGGACAGGTAAACATATAAGAAAAAAGGTCCGCCAGATAGCGGACCTTTTTTTATAAACTAGTAGCGGTAGTGTTCGGGTTTGAAAGGACCGGCCTTAGGAATACCGAGGTAGGTGGCCTGAGGTTCCGTCAGTTCGTCCAGCTCTACGCCAATCTTCGCCAGGTGGAGACGTGCGACTTTCTCATCCAGCAACTTGGGCAGTACATACACTTTGTTCTCGTACTTGCTGTGGTTGGTCCAGAGTTCTATCTGGGCCAGGGTCTGGTTGGAGAAAGAGTTGCTCATCACGAAAGAGGGGTGACCCGTAGCGCAACCGAGGTTGACCAGGCGGCCTTCTGCCAGGATAATGACATCTTTTCCGTCGATGTTGTATAAGTCTACCTGTGGCTTGATGGTATCTTTCGTATGACCGTAGTTGGTGTTCAACCATGCCATATCGATCTCGATGTCGAAGTGCCCGATGTTACAAACGATGGCTTTGTCCTTCATCAGGCGGAAATGTTTTTCCGTGATCAGGTCGCGGCAACCGGAGGCTGTGACGATGATGTCGGCTTCCTTCACGGCGTCCACCATTTTCTTTACTTCAAATCCGTCCATAGCGGCCTGCAGTGCGCAGATGGGGTCGATCTCGGTGACGATGACGCGGCAACCGGAGCCTTTCAGGCTGGCGGCGGAACCTTTACCTACGTCGCCGTAGCTGCCTACGACGGCTACTTTACCGGCCATCATGACATCAGTAGCGCGGCGGATAGCGTCCACCAGGGATTCTTTACAGCCATATTTATTGTCGAACTTGGATTTGGTAACGGAGTCGTTCACGTTGATGGCGGGAATGGGCAAAGTGCCTTTTTCCATCCTTTCGTACAGGCGGTGTACGCCTGTGGTAGTTTCTTCGCTGAGTCCTTTTACGTGCTGTACCAGCTCGGGATATTTGTCGAATACGATATTGGTCAGGTCGCCGCCGTCATCCAGGATCATGTTCAGGGGACGATCGGTGCTGCCGAAGAACAGGGTCTGTTCGATGCACCAGTCAGCATCTTCCAGGGTCTGGCCTTTCCAGGCAAATACGCCGATGCCGGCAGCTGCAATGGCGGCTGCAGCCTGATCCTGCGTGGAGAATATATTGCAGGAGCTCCATTTCACTTCTGCGCCCAGTGCAACCAGGGTCTCGATGAGGACGGCCGTCTGGATGGTCATATGGAGGCAGCCTGCGATGCGGGCGCCTTTCAGCGGCTGCTGTTTGCCATATTCCGCACGGATGGCCATCAGGCCCGGCATTTCAGCTTCTGCGAGACGGATCTCTTTCCTGCCCCACTCAGCCAGGCTCATATCCTTCACTTTATAAGGGAGCTTCAGATCGATAGCAAGTGTTTTTGTTGACATCGTATTTGCTTTTTTAAATTTGAACAAAGGTATAATAGTAGAACAAAAATGTAGCTTATAACTATAAATTTGGAACAAAAGCAGATAAAATGCTAATTTAGTAGAATAAATGTCTATATGGCTATGGAAAAATCCTCCGAAACAGAAAAAACGGCTATTGCCCCTGTCCCTTTGGATGAAAAGGACAAAGCCATCCTGCGGCTGCTCCAGACGGACGCCAAAATAACGGTGCGGGAGATCGCTGCACAAGTGCATCTGAGCACCACTCCCGTGCACGAGCGAATCAAGCGGATGGAAGATACGGGCGTCATTCTCCGCTATGCCACCCTGGTGGATCATTCCAAGGTGAAAAAGGGATTGATGGCCATCTGCTATGTCTCGTTGAAAGAGCACAATAAGCGGTCCGGCGCAAAATTTATAAAGACGATCCATGAACTACCGGAGATCGTGGAGTGTTATATTATTTCCGGGGAATTTGATTTCCTGCTGAAGGTGGCGGTGGACAATATGGACGATTACTACGATTTCCATGTCAATAAGCTGGGGCAGGTGGAAAATATCGGGCATGTGCAAAGCACTTTCGTCATGGGTGTTATCAAGCAGACCCACCAGCAGATACGTTAGAAATTAGTAAATTGCAGTGGCTACCCGTACGAATTTTACGCACTAAACTCATTATATCATGTACGCATACGATACTGTGGTCGAAGCTGTCAAGGGGCTTAAGGAAAGGGGATATACCATCGACTTCAACCTGGAGCCGGATTGCATCAGTTTTTCCTCCAGTAAGCTTAAGCCTGCTGAATTTGTCATCACGGAGGTCTATCGTTTCGAGGGCAACAGCGATCCTGCGGACGAAGCCGTCGTATACGCCATCGAATCCAGGGACGGCCGGAAAGGCGTGCTGGTGAATGGCTTTGGGATCTCTTCCGAAGAGATAGGGGAGGAGATGGTGGAAAAACTGTCTGTTCGCCATTAAACATAGTCTTATGATAACCATTCGAACTGCCCGCGAGGAAGACCTTCCCGCCATGCTGGAGATCTACAATCATGTCATTCTTAACACTACTGCGGTATATCACTATGAGGCCCATACGATGGAGATGCGCAAAGCCTGGTATGACACCCGTGTACAGGGAGGCTATCCTGTCTTTGTCGCGGAGTCGGAAGGGGAGGTCGTCGGCTTCAGCTCCTATGGTCCTTTCCGTCCCTGGCCGGCCTATAAGTATACGATGGAAAACTCTGTATACGTATCGGAGGGGCAGCGGGGAAAAGGGATCGCGAAGTTATTGATGGAACCGCTGGTAAGGACTGCGCGGCAGAAAGATGTGCATGCCATTATTGCCGTGATAGACGGTTCCAATGAGGTCAGCAAGCGGCTGCATCGCGCCTTTGGGTTTGAAGAGGTGGGGCATTTCCGGCAGGTGGGTTATAAGTTCGGGGCCTGGCTGGACCTTACGTTCATGGAACTGGTGCTGGATACGCCGGCACACCCGGTGGAGGGGTAGAGGGTCAGTACCTTGCCTTCACGAGATCCGCCACTACCTTATCGATGGGCAGGGTCACGCTCTCCCCGCTGAACAGGTCCCAGTCGATGAAACGAAAAGTCTCCGTTTCTTTTCTTTCGGCGTAGATCTTCAGTTCTCTTTCATCAAAATCAAATGGTTTGGTACGCAGGGGGGCTTTTATTGGCTCCAGGGCTTCCGCAAAATAATAGATGGAGATGATCTGGTGTTCCGGGTTGAAAGCGGACATCTGGAAGAAGTCGGTGGTATACAGGTGATCCCCGATGCGTACTTCCAGGTCCATCTCTTCTTTAAACTCCCTTTTCAGGCAATCCCTTGTGCCTTCTCCGAATTCCAGGCCTCCGCCGGGGAATTTTGTATAGTAGCCGCCACGGATGTATTCATCGCTGACGAGGACTTTCTTATTTTCTCCCAGTAAGATGCCGTATACTCTCAGGTTTATCATGTATGGTGTTTGAGAAGCCCTCCGGACGATCCGGAGGGCCTTGAGATCAAAGATTAGTGTGCTTTTGCACAGCGGCCCTGGCCACAATGGTCCTTGCAGGCGGGTGTACAGACTTTTTCCGTGCAATCCTTACAAGCTTTTTTTGCATGTTTGGGTTTGTCGGAAGCATGTGCGGCCTGGCCAAGCGTCAATGCAGTAGCCAGCGCCAGTAAAAATATATTTTTCATATACATTTTTTGATGGTGAGTATAATCGGATATGTCGGTTTTGTTGGAATGGTCAGGCATCCGGCGGTTTCCAGGATGAGGCGGTGTAATCAGTCAGCGGTTGTCCGGGGATCTCCGGATAATGCTGTTTGACAGTGGAGGAAGAACCGGCTGATGTATAGGCGGAGGAAAGTTCTGCCGTATAGCAGAGCGGGCAATTGCTGCAGTCGGCCGTGGGGTTACAGCAGCCTTTACTATCGTGCTTCGACGGTTTTTTGGCGTGTTCAAAAGGGCATTGCTGTCCTTTTTCCATGTGGCAGGTGGTGGAGGCTGCCGCAGCCTGCTGTTGTTCCAGCAGATGGAAAGGTAGTTGGATGGTCTCGCCGATATAGGTGAGGGCAGCCATCAGTAATATATAGACAGGCCACTTCATTCGTCAATAAAAGTACTGAATTAAAACCATTTCTTTTTCATAAAATACCAGCTGATGACAATGGAGATGCCCAGTGACAGTACGATAGGAATATAGAATGCGTAATGAGAATCGGAGCCGGGGATAGGAACGTTCATGCCATAGATGCCCGACACCAGCGCCGGCAGCGAGAGGATGATAGTGATGGAGGTCAGCCGCTTCAATACGTTATTCATGTTGTTGTTGATGATGCTGGCAAAGGCATCCAGCGTGCTGCTGAGTATGTTCGTATAGATATTAGCCATTTCCAGCGCCTGTGACATGTCTACGGCCAGATCGTCGAGGAATTCTTTCTCTTCATCGGTGAGGCCCAGGAAATTGGTGCGGGCCATTTTCAGCAGCAGGATCTCATTGCTTCGGAGGGCCGTCACGAAATAGACCATGCTTTTCTGGATCTTCATCAGCTCCAGCAGCTCCTCATTCCTGTTGGACGCGTACAGCTTCTGTTCCATGAGGTTCCGGCGCTGGTTGATCTCCTTCAGGTATTCCAGGTAGGTCTGCGTGATCTTTTCGATGACCTTCAGGACCATCATATTCTTCTTATCGGGGTGCCTGTTCTGGAAAGTGTTGAGGAACTTCTTGATAGCGCCGTTCTCAAAAGAGTTGACGGTCACGATCTGCGTGTGGGTAAGGATAATACAGATGGGGATAGTGATATAGTAAGCGTCACTTTCGTTGAAGGAGTTGTTTTCCGTAGGCGTCTTGATGACGATGAGCTTTACATTGTCCTCCTCTTCGAAGCGGGGCCGTTCGTCGATGTCCAGTGAGTCGGTGAGGAAATCCAGGGGGATATCCAGCTCCGAGGACAGGTTGGAGAATTCCTGCTGTTTCAAAGGCGGCAGAATATTGATCCAGGTGCCGTCTCCGGCCTGCTCAACTTCTACGGTTTGATGGTTGATGTTCTTGAAAAACTGGATCATGATTTTTTTTCAAATGGCAATTCCTTACCCTGTTCAATCTTCGATGTCTCCTTCGAATACCTTCACTGCCGGTCCGCAAAGCCAGATATTCTCAAAAGCGTTCTCACCCACTCTGTCGAATTCCACCCGCAGCTTACCGCCTTTGGTGACGACGCTGACGCTGTTGTATCCGACTTCATTGTGATAGCAGGCCAGGGCGCTGGCTGTAACGCCGGTGCCGCAGGAGAGGGTTTCATCCTCGACGCCCCGTTCGTAGGTGCGGACAATGATCTCGTCCTCCTTCTTTTGCTCCACAAAGTTGACATTGATGCCTTCCCTGGAAAATTCGCCGCTATAACGGATCTCCATGCCTTTCCGGTAAACATCATAATCCATGACGTCCGTCACCAGTTTTATGTAATGGGGTGAGCCCGTGTCCAGGATAAAATCGTTGTGATAGTCCCGGATGCCCGTCACGTTCTTCATTTTGAGGCTTACGGTGCCATCGTCGTCGATCCTGGCCTGGTGGGGGCCATCGGTTGCGATGAAGTAATATTCATCCTTATGGATACCCAGGTCATAGGCGAACCTGGCCAGGCAACGACCGCCATTGCCGCACATGCTGCTCTCTCTTCCGTCGGAGTTGTAGTATTTCATTTCGAAGTCGAAGCCTGACTTTGTATTCAGCAGCATCAGCCCGTCGGCGCCGATGCCAAAACGCCTGTCACAGAGAAGTTTAACCCGTTCTACGGTGAGGGCGGTGTAGCTCCAGTTGCGATTGTCCAGGATAATAAAATCATTTCCGGTGCCCTGATATTTATAAAAATGCATTTTGCTCATGATGGGTCTAAGATGGACAAAAGTATCACATCTTCTCGACAATTCTCAGGGTCTCGCTGATGAGCTTCTCAACGGCGGCATTGCCGTCCGCCGAAAATGTCCTGTTGATGCGGTTAGCCACAATGGCACTGAGGCTCAGGCAATGATGACCCATAAGGCGCCCTAATCCGTAAATACCGGCTGTTTCCATTTCGAAATTGGTGATCCGGTGGGGGCCGTAGGAAAAGCCTGTCAGTCTGTCGATGAGTTCCGGCTGGCTCAATCCGAGGCGGAGGACCCTTCCCTGGGGGCCGTAAAATCCAGGGCAGGTGACCGTGATACCCTGGTGGAAGCCGTCCACAAAGTGCCTGAGGAGGGAGGGGCTGGCTCCGCTGATATAGGGCTGCGCCAGGCGGTGATGGAGCTGGGTTTGGGTGGCAAAAGACTGGAGGAGGGCAATGTCTTCTTCCAAGTCTTCGTGTCTATAGAAGTTGAGTAAATTGTCGATTCCCAGGCCGTGGGTGCTGGCGACGAAGCTGTCCACGGGTACATCTTTTTGGAGGGAGCCGGAGGTGCCCATCCGGATGATGGTCAGGATAGAAAGCCGGGGTTTCACCGTGCGTGTGGCCAGGTCGATATTGGCCAAGGCGTCCAGTTCATTGAGGACGATGTCAATATTGTCGGTACCGATGCCGGTGCTGACGACGGTGACCCTTTTTTTACCGATGTACCCTGTATGGGAGACAAATTCCCGGTGCTGCGCCTTGTGCTCAATCTTGTCGAAATGCTTACTGACGGCGGCGACCCTGTCGGGGTCGCCTACGGTAAATATGGTGTCTGCCAGCTCTTCCGGCCTGAGATCGAGGTGGTAGATAGCACCCCGGTTATTGATAATGAGTTCACTTTCAGCGATTGCTTGCATAAATTCGGATGTTTTTTTCCAACTTCTTCAAAAATATTGTAAATTTGCCCCCACTCAAAAAACACCTTGCACTTATCTGAAAAAAGGTGTTCCCGGGGGTGATAAGCCAGCGGGGGGTGATGATGGGTAAAAAGGTCTCGTGGCCGAGTGGCTAGGCAGAGCTCTGCAAAAGCTTCTACAGCAGTTCGAATCTGCTCGAGACCTCGCAATACCAGGCATTTGCCGGAACCGCCGTAAGGCGGTTCTTTTTTTTGTGCACGCAGAGATGCAAGCTGGCTTGCAGATCCCGGAGGGCGCAAAAAAATAAGCGGACGAAGTCCGCCGGCAAATGCCATGGTATTAAGCCCCCCAACCGGCAGATCACCGAGACGCGGAGCGGCGAAGGTAATCTGCGAGGCACCTCGCTGGCGGACAAGATGGAAAAAGGCTCAGATCGAAAATATGGTCGCCGCGGCGTCGGGCGACTACCAGCAGCTCTTTCCCTCCAAAAACTTCATGGAGCTCGACTCCGAGGTACTGAACGCAGTGGATCAATATTATGACCAGGAAAGAATCGCGAAGCTGATCAAAAACAGCGAACCGTCCGATTTTTCCAATGACTATCTGATCTCTGTCTGTGAGTTTGGAGCCATGTTGGGAAAGCTATTTGCAGACCTGGAAAGATTTGGCTGGCTTTATTCCACTCCCTATTTCAATTCGATCATCGTACATAAGGATAGCGGGTATGGGATAACTGTCTTTGACTGGGCAGTAAAAAAATTCAGCCAGTACGGATTTGACGATGGATTTGCGGCTAAATACAAGTCCGTCCTCGCGCGGGTAGAACAGGGTTCGTGATCGTATTATGGAGGAGGAAGAGGAAATCTTTAAATCGCGGCTAAACGATTCCGCTACCGGTCATTTAAATACCTCTATAGCTTTCTTACACTGAGCGCGGATTTGCCGGATACGATCTCCGGCCCAATACACTGGGAGAAAAATTGGCCAATCTATTAACCCATAGTCATCCGGGAATTACTCATAACCTCAAATTCAATATCAGGTACTTGGTGGAGTCAACTGCCCCCGATGTTCTTATCAGCAAGGTGACTGACGAACTACTTCTATATATTGAAAACTTCAAAGAGCTCTATCCAGAGATAAGAGATAAGAAATGCCTGCTACTTCATTTGCGCCCTGCGAATTATGACCGCTGCCAATGTATGAGGTTCCTCTGTCGCAGACAAATCCTACGAATGGGCCGACGTTGATACGTCTACGACTCAATAGGGTGAAGAAGGTCGGGTTTACGTTATTGGATAATGCGGGCAGAGCTGCTCTTTCCCGGGTTCCGACATCCATGTTCGGCGACCAGAGAATTATAGAGATATTGCTGGTGAGGTAGGCTTTTCGGGGCGGTGTTTTATGTGCGGCCCTGGTACATGGGGATAAAAAATCACGTTATTTGCGGCAGAGAAAGTATTTCTGTATGAATTATATTATTGGTTGTCAATGCTTTGTATTGGTCGGTTCCAATGGCAGATTTTTTGCCTAGCTTTTATCGGATAGCTTTCCAAAATAGTAAAATTTAAAATTATTATTTATGAAAAAGATAAGCATGGCGAAGATGACAATGTTTCTAATGATACTGTCAGGTCTTTTTTTGCCACGAATATTAAAGGCACAGGATGGTTCTCAGGAAAGAATAATCGATGACAGCAGAAAGGCCAAAGCGTCCTTTCTGAAGGCAGATCCTTCCATGGGAAATCTGTTTAAAAATTCCTCGGGATATGTAATATTTCCCAATGTAGGTAAGGGAGCTGTAGGGGTAGGCGGAGCTGCAGGCAGGGGAACAGTATATGAAAAAGGAAAGCCGGTCGGTGTGGCCAAGATGGTGCAGGTAACTGTGGGTGCGCAGGCAGGAGGGCAGGCATACCGGGAAGTTATCTTTTTTCAAAATAAAGACGCCCTGGACCGCTTCATGCAAAACAAAGTTGAATTCAGCGGACAAGCTTCAGCCATAGCTGCCAAAGCGGGCGCGTCTGCGAATGCGAATTATAGAGACGGCGTGGTGGTGTTTTCACAGGAAAAGGGGGGATTAATGCTGGAAGCTTCCCTGGGCGGGCAAAAATTCACTTATAAACCATTAAAATAATTCCCGGATGTGGCGGATGCAAGGAAATCAGTTATTGCGTGCGTGAAAAAGTGTATTTATATTTGTCCTATGCGAATGACAATATCTGGCCTACCCCGCCATTTCGACAAGTTTGATCTTCAACGGCTTTTTAACCCATTTGGCTGGGTGGATTATACAAGGATCCTCATCGACCCTCTTTCCGGTCTAAGCAAGGGAAAGGGAATCGTTGAGATGAAGCAGGACGATCAGGCAAAACAGGCTATGGCCGCGTTGCAAGGCAAAGTACTGGGGACGAATCCGCTTAATATTAAGGAAGCTAAAGAAAGTGGTCCAAGGTCCTGGTAATTTCAGGTAGTACGCGGGATTATTACCATGCCTCAAATATTCCTTCTCCATTAGCACCCGGGTCGCTGCGTTCGGCGAAGATTTCATGGAATTGGTCGAATTTTTTTGTCGGTTTTTGGACAAGAAAGGATTTTCACGCATCAGTAAAATCACCGGTCCATAAACTTTACATTAAAAAGATGAGAAACATTGTCCTGCCGATCCTATTACTATTATGTATGTCCCTGGCTGTACAGGGGCAGGTAAAAACACCCAGGGGAAGTAAAACGGCTGCTGTTTCTGAGCAGATCGGCATCACGGACGTCACCATCAATTATAGCCGGCCGGCTGTCAACGGGCGGGAAGGGAAGATCTGGGGCCACCTGGTGCCATACGGATTTGTTGATTATCACTATGGGACCAGCAAGGCGGCACCCTGGCGGGCCGGCGCAAATGAGAATACGACCATAGAATTTTCCACGGATGTCGCTATCGAAGGGAAACCGTTGGCGGCAGGGAAATATGGGTTCTTTGTCGCAATGGGGCAAGAGAAAGCAACCCTGGTTTTCTCGAAGGATAACAATGCCTGGGGCTCCTTCTATTATAACCCGGCCAGCGATGCGTTGCGTGTGGAAGTACCCGTGACAGTGACGACGGAGGGGGTCGAGCGGCTGAAATATGAATTCGCAGAAGAGACCGACAGCAGTGCTGTGGCTATGCTTCAATGGGAGAAGCTTAAAATTCGTTTTACTATCGCCGTGGACCTTAAAAAAACGCAGGTGGACGCCTACCGGCATGCGTTCAACAGCGGCAGTTTCTACGTGTTCTGGCAAAACATGCAGCAGGCCGCGGATTTTTGCCTGGTCAATGATGTGAATCTCGAGGAAGGGCTTAGCTGGGCAGACCGTTCCATCAATACCTATTTTGGAGAGGCTAATTTCAGCACGCTCAGCACTTACGCGGGTTTGCTTGAAAAGGCGGGCCGCCGGCATGAAGCGGACTCTTTGATGAAAGTTGCCTTTCCCAAAGGGAGCACCCGGGAGATATATTTCTATGGCAATAAGCTCCTGCGGATGAAAAAATATAAGGAAGCTTTTGACGCCTTCAAGATCAATTATGATAAAGCCCCCAAAGACTGGCTGACCAATCTGGGACTGGCAAAGGGGTATGCCGCCACGGGCGATAAGACTGCGGCAATAAAGTATGCGGACAACAGCCTGCAGCTGGTGCAGGACCAGGGCGCCAAAGAGTATATCGGGCGGGTGAAGCAGGATATTTCCGAGGGGAAGGATGTCTCCGGGTTATAGAAATTCCTCGACCTTTCTTTTCCAAACTTCGTATCCCAGCCCATTTAGATGGATGTCGTCGTAGGTGTAGTCCGGGTTCAGCAGCCCGTCTTTATAGTAAGCCGAGAATAGATCCAGGTAGGTGATATTGGCGCCATCGCAAAAGTCCTTAAGCCAGGCATTGAATGTCTCCACCATCTTTTCCTCAGCCGCATGTGATCTGCCCAGCGGGAAAACCGATTGCACGTAAATCTTGGTATAGGGGCTGACTCCCCAAATGTTATTGAGAATTATTTGATAGTGCGTCTTAAGCGTGTCCAGCGGCACATGGTTGAGGATATCATTCACGCCTATGTCTAAGAATATCTTTGCCGGCCGGGCCCTGGCGATCCCTTCAATGCGGCCCAGGATGTGGCAGGAGCGATTGCCTCCTATCCCCCGGTTCTTCACTTTTAGAGAATGGAACATCTCCTGCAGCGGGAATCCTTCGGTGATGCTATTGCCGACAAAGACGATATCAGTCGTGTCGATTGGCAATGGCCCCAGCACGCTTTTCCGGGCCTGGTTCCACAATTCGATTGGGTTCTGGATAACCACGGGTTGGTTGTGCGGGAAGAAATATCGCTTGCCAATGAAGAATAGGAGGGTGCCAACGTTCAACGCAACGGAGATTTTAGCAACCAATCCAATTTTCATACGTGAAAGGTGTTATTCTGACTTTGCCGGTAAACAGTGAAAACACCTATTATGTCAAAAAGTATGGTTGCTTCGTAGCGGCCGACCTGTAAATCGCCTCTACAATTCGAATGTCACGCAAGCCTTCTTCACCCGGCACCAGCATGGGCTTTTTCTGCATGATGGACAAAGCATCGTCGTCCATTTGTCTGGCCTGCTGGAAAGGGACGTCATAGGGATGATTGATAGTACCCAGCGGACTGCTGCCATTCTGTCCATTGTAAGCGGAATAGGGCTCCATTTTTATCTCCCCTTTTTCACAGGCGATATTGAGAAAGTTGATATTCTCGCCAAAGCTGCTTTTAATATCGGCTGTTACTCCACCTGGGAATTCAAGGGTGGCAATAGTCGTTTCATCCAGCCCGTTCTTATAGATCCCGGGGCGTGTGGTAGAGGTCTGGGCTGATACGATGGCGACAGGTTCCATACCCGTGCCCAATCTTGCACCTTGTATGGCATATACTCCCATATCATACAAAACACCCCCGCCCATTTCCTTTTTCTGTTTCCAGTGGTTGGTGCGGGTTTCGTAGTAGCCGGCCGCGCAGTTTACTTTGGTGACTTTTCCGAGTTGGTGTTCTTTTACGATACGGCGCCATTCCTGTGTATTCGGCTCATGATGTAGCCGGTAACCAATGGCCAGCGACTTTTTATTGGAGCGGCAGGCATTGATCATAGCGCTGCACTCGGATTCCGTTAAGGCCATAGGTTTTTCGCACCACACTTCTTTGCCTGCATTCGCGGCCTTAATCACGTATTCTTTGTGCATGGAGGGGGGCAGCACCACATATACCACATCTATATCAGGGTTATTGGCAATGGTATCGAAGTTCTGGTAGTTATAAATGTTCTTATCGGGAATATTGTATTTCATCTTCCATGCTTCTGCCTTTGCAGGAGTGCCTGTAACGATGCCTGCGAGGTAACAATGTTTTGTTTGCTGTAAAGCAGGGGCCAGCAAATCTGTGCTGTAGTACCCCAGGCCTACCAGGGCTACTCCCAATTTGTCTTTATAGCTGCGGCCGGAGGAGAAGATCGTTTTGGGAGAGAGTAAGAGAATGCCGCTGCCGGCAGCAATCGTTTTGATGGCACGTCTACGTGAAATAGCGCTCATGTTTACAGGATTTAATGTTTAAATGCAAATGAGTCCATAAACCTACCAATGGATTTGTTGTGGTCCTTTTTTGTGGGAGTTATGGTTTGTAGAAAATACATAATGTGACCTGCCAAATAAGCACGCATAGTGATCACCGCAAGTCCGTCCTTAAAATCGATCCTGAATTCCCTGCCGGGGAAGCCATCCAATTGGATCTTCGTCTCCGTGAGCAATTTGCCATTGACGTTCTGGACGGCCCCATCTATGGAGTTCCTGAAGAATTTATCCAATAATTCTTTCTTATTTGAATTGATCAGACTATCCGGATATTCGGTTTCTATTATTCCATACAAGAAGTTGTCGTCCGCCGCGCCATCGGGAACTTCATACATGTGGATATACATCTTTAATGGTCCTATTGCTGTATTAGTGGTCTGCGTTTGATCGTCCGGCGCCTTAGGAAAGAAGATCTTACAATTGCCATCTTCAAATAAGACCCAGTCGTCGGCATGGGCAAATGCCATGATTAGCGTGCCGAGGATAAGCGTTCCGAGAAATGCGCAGATCTTTTTCATATACACCAAATTAAGACGAATATCCCGAATCCGCAATTCTGCGGTCAGCTGCAAAAAAGGGTACCTGGCTCTTCAAGAGCCAGGTACCCTTCCAAACGTTCAAATTTATGGATATCAGCTTAGTTGACGCAATGGCCGGGACCGGTGATCCCTTCATTATAATTGGTCAGGGCTGTAACAAGCGCACCTGTTGCACTGGGGGCCAGGTTTCCGCCGCCAACAGGGGGGATCACCAGGCTGCCGATCAATGCATCTGCATCTGCGATCGCCTGGGAAATTGCCGAGCCGTTGGCACCTTTCGCAATATTTAATTTTGCTGCTATCAATTGATGGGCTAACGTTAGCAGCCCATTGCCCCCCGAAGGTGTGTTCAGGATGCTGCACAGCTGCAAGTCGGTGTAAGAGACAGTGCCCAGCCACAAACTCGTCGCCTTCCATGTATTGACGTTGCTGCCAGGGGCACATCCCACGGGGCCATGTGTTTTCCAGTATCCCTGGGAATAAGTACAAGTACAAGGCAGCGTGGAGCAGGTGAGTATGTTGGAGAAACCACTTTTCCCGGATCCGGAAACAGGGTCGTTATGGGCGAATACGCGGAAAACATAATCGGAGCCACAAACAAGCTTCCCTGTGCAGGATGAAGAGGCGCCGCAGGCAGTGAACAGATTTTCTCCGATGTTGATCGTAGTACAGGCATTGGCCCACAGCTTGTAGCTTGAGCATTTTGGGACGCCCGAAAATGATGCATGACAGACGGTGCTATCAGCATCGCTGCCCCAGCCGTGGGCGTCATAATCCGACTTCAGCATCCACTGAACTGAAAAACCTGCGGGGGCGCCGGAAGCACCCGCGCATACCTGGATGTTTATAGATGCGTCTGTTGAAGTACCGCAGGTGAGCACAGGTGCATTCAGTGCAACTTTTTTTGTTGCCCCCCGTGCGTCAGTCGCTGTGGAGTCGCTTAGATTTTCACGTTTACAGCTTAAGAAGATGGCTACGGCAAACACAATCGCTACTGCGGCAAATTTTACTGATTTCATGTTCTATTGTTTTGGTTAGGGATTAATAAAAAACTGAACGTGCTGGCATCAGCATATAAGGGGGAGAATGGCACCTTTCCGAGGAATGGCGGGGCAATAGATTTACAATCATAATTATAGCAATATCGTTGGGTGATCACCCTGACGGCAATCATTATTCAGCATAGTAAATAAAGGGATCGATGTGTTGATTTTTGCAGGATATGCAGGAGAGGCATAGGAACCAGGGAGAAAAAGCCGGAGAAACAGTCTATGTGTAAAAGCTGACCAAATATACAAAAAAATATATAAGTAAAATATTTTATTTGTCTGCGGAGAAAATTTAATTGTGTACTAATTGGTACAAAATACTACCTTTAGCACCTAAACACACAGTCATGGCCGGACGTCCTTCCATATTCGATGAAGAAGAAGTGCTGGGCAAAGCCACCGAGCTATTTTGGACAAGGGGGTATGAAGCCACTTCGCTGGACGACCTGCTGGGGGTGATGGGAATGGGAAAGAGCAGTTTCTATCATGCTTTTGGAAGCAAGAAAGCGCTGTTTGAAAAGGTGATGGACCGCTTTGTCAACGATAGCGTGCACCGCATGATGACCGATCTGCCAGTGCATCCCCGGCCTATGGAAAGGATCCGGGAATTTTTCAGGGAAATTGCTGCAGGAGGGTGGGGGCTACACAAGAAAGGCTGTTTTATGGGCAATACGGTGGTAGAGTTGACGAACACTGACAGGGCCCTTGTTGCGCGTGCCGTCCGGCGGCTGGAAAGAATGGAGGCGCTGTTCCGTCAGTACATCGGGGCGGCTCAGCGGTCGGGGGAACTGGAGACCCGGGAAGACGCGGCTATATTGGCCCGTTATTTACTCACGATGTGGAATGGATTGAATATTACCCGAAGGGTGCATCCGGACCAGGCAGCGCTTGGGCCGCTGATCGAACTACAATTACAAGTATTAAAATAAGCTTTATGCAAGTTACTATCACACAGATCGACACAGCCTGTATGCTGATCGATATCAATGGTTTCCGCATTGTCACCGATCCTGCATTCGATGCGGCAGGCGGGACTTATCAAAGCGGCTCGGGCAGGATATTGAAAAAAACGGGCTCCCCGGCCATCCGGCCGGAGAATTTGGGTCCTGTAGACCTGGTGCTGCTGAGCCATGACCAGCATAAGGATAACCTGGATGACAGCGGCAGGGAATTCCTGCACACCGTGCCTCAGATCATCTCTACAAAAGAAGCGCGTGAAAGGCTGGGGCTGGCGACTGTGACGGGCATTGACGAATGGGAGGAAGTCAGCATCGACACAGATAAAGTCCAGGGGCTGCGCATCAGCGGCACGCCCTGTATGCATGGCTCGGACGAAGAGCTGCATCGTATCGCGGGGCATGTGCTGGGTTTTATCCTGGAATGGGATGATCAAAAAAATGGTGCGTTGTATATCTCGGGTGACACGGTGTTCTTCAAAGGGATTGAAGAAGTTGCAGAGCGGTGTACTATCGATACGGCTATTCTCCACATCGGCAGGGCGGGGTTCCCGGCGCAGATCGGCGATCGTTATCTCACCTTCACAACGGAGGAAGCTATCCGCACCGCAAAGTTGCTGCATGTCAATAAACTGGTGCCTACCCACCAGGAAGGGTGGGTGCATTTCCTTGAAAACAGGGAGCAGTCAAAGGAGCAGATGATTGCTGCGGGGCTGGGGGATAAGCTGGTATGGCTGACGGCGGGGCGGCCGGAAGCATTGGAGATCTGAGGAATGACCGGGAAAGATGAGAAGGAAAGGGTGGATATTGCGGTTTTGCTGTAATTTGCGCGGATGAAGTATTCTCAATGGATCGGGGTCGCTGCTGCCCTGCTGCTTATTGGCGTCTGCTATCTTCCCTGGGCCTATTACCCGGAGCTGCAAAAGGAGTTTACCGGTTTTTTTTCGGAGAACAATGTTTATGGCCGGCCGGGTAAGATCTTTATGTTTTTCTGTGGTATCGCCATCATCCTGTTCCTCATTCCCCGGATCTGGGCGAAGCGGGCCAATCTTTTTGTCTGCGCGATAAATTTTGCTTTTGCCATCAATATCTTTATCCGCTTTACCGGCTGCGCAAGGGGCGTCTGTCCTGAAAAGAGGATCGGCATCTTCCTGATGCTGCTGGCATCCATTATCATGGTTGTTGCGGCGGTGCTGCCTGATATCCAGCTGAAGGACAAATCACGTTAGTGCTGGATCAGCCTTGCGATGGCAAAGGCGCAGCTTGCTGCAAGGGCCCCGATGACCATTACCCGGATGGCGCCTGCCAGGGGATGGACGCCGGTGATCCTGCTCTTGAAATATCCGAAGATAAACAGGCATATCAGCGTGATGACGGAGGAGATCTCCAGGCCTGTCAGCCCATCATGTACGAAGAAATAGGGGCTTAGCGGTATGAAACCGCCTACAATGTAGGAGACCCCGATATTAAAAGCGCTTTTTCTTGCCCGCCTGGGATCGGGCTTGTCCAGTCCTAACTCATGCTTCATCATGAAGTCCACCCAGACATCCTTGTCTTTGGTCATCTCCGCCACGGCTTTCTCCTGTACTTCTTCACTTAGCCCAAGGCCGGAGAAGAATTCTTTCACCTCTTCCCTTTCCCTGTCCGGTACGCGCTGGACTTCATCGTATTCCCGCTTCAGCTCGGAGTTATAATGGTCTACTTCTGTCTTGCCGGCCAGGTAGCCTCCCAATCCCATGGCGATGGAGCCTGCGGCTATTTCTGCTACACCGGCGATCCATATCAGGTTGAGGTGGCTGGCGCTGACGGCTCCGCTGAGTCCCGCCGCCAGGGCAAAGGGTACGGTGAGTCCGTCCGACATGCCGATGACGACATCTCTCAGGAACTCTGATCCCTTCAAATGCTCTTCGACGTGACCTGGCTCCGGCTTTCTATTCATAGTGATGGCGAATTTAGCGCCTTTTCACTAAATAAGGGAAGGTTCATTGGCCAAGGCGGTCGAGGGTCAGCAGGCTTTCTTTCACTATGCCAATGCAAGCCAGGACCTCTTCCCTTGTGATCACCAGGGGAGGGGCGAGCCTGATCTTATCTCCATGGGTGGGTTTTGCCAGCATGCCATTATCTTTCAGGGACATGCAAAGTTCCCAGGCGGCGCCGGCATTGGCATGCCGGATAATGATGGCATTCAGCAAGCCTTTACCTCTTACCAGCTGAATATAGGGTGAGTCAAGTTTTTTCAGTTCGGTGCGGAACAGCTCCCCTAACTGCTGTGCATTTTCCGTCATATGCTCTTCCTGCAGTACGGAGAGTGCGGCTATAGCCACTTTGCAGGCCAGGGGATTGCCCCCATAGGTGGACCCGTGTTCGCCGGGACGGATGGTCAGCATGATGTCATCGTCGGCCAATACGGCGGATATGGGTAATACGCCGCCGCTGAGCGCCTTTCCCAGGATGAGGATATCCGGCCGCACTTCTTCATGGTCGCAGGCCAGCATACGTCCGGTGCGTCCCAGTCCTGTCTGGATCTCATCTGCGATGAAGAGAGTATTGGCATCCCGGCACAGCTGCCAGGCTTTGCGGAGGTAGCCTTCTTCGGGCACTACCACGCCGGCCTCGCCCTGGATGGGCTCAACCAGGAATCCTGCTACGTGCGGGTCCTGCAATGCCTGCCGGAGGGCGTTGGTGTCATTGTAAGGGATGATGACAAAGCCCGGCATATAAGGTCCAAAGCGACTGTTGGAATCGGGGTCTGTACTGAAGGAGATCACCGTGCTGGTCCTTCCGTGGAAGTTGTCGGCGCAGACAATGATCCTGGCCTTGTTCTCCGGGATACCTTTCACCTGGTAGCCCCAGCGGCGGCAGAGCTTGATAGCGGTCTCCACGGCCTCGACGCCCGTGTTCATCGGCAGGACCTTGTCATAACCGAAAAGCTCCGTGATATATTGGGCATATTCGCCCAGGGTATTGCTGTGAAAGGCCCTGGACGTCAGCGTTAGCTGCTGCGCCTGCTCTACCAGGGCGCTGATGATCTTTGGATGGCAGTGTCCCTGGTTGACGGCGGAATATCCACTGAGGCAATCGATATACCGGCGGCCATCGACATCCCATACATAGATGCGTTCTCCCCGGCTGAGCACTACGGGCAGGGGATGATAGTTATGTGCACCATATTTTTCTTCCAGCTCCAGGTAATGGCGTGAGCGATCCGAAAGGGCAGGGGATAGGGGAGTAACAGGCATAAAATATTATTATATTAGGAAAGAAAAATTTGTAAAGGAAGCGACGCCTCAGATAAATGGGGCCATATCGTCAACAACTGTGATCGAGGAGGTCGAGGTTCCGTTGCAGGAACGGCCGGGAATGGTAATATGCGGCATTAACAAACATCTGGCTGCAAGATAAAAAAATAAAGCTAATTTGCGCAGATTGTAGCTAACCAACATGAAAGTATCTGCCTATTCCTACGTACGTAATGGCTTAAAGTACGATTATCCTTTTATTCAGGCCATTTCATCCGTCCTTCCCCTGTGCAATGAATTTATCATGGTGGTAGGGGATTCCACGGACGGCACCCGGGAGGCCATCGAGGCCCTGAGAGACCCCCGAATTCGCATTGTCGATACTATTTGGGACGAACAGCTGCGTACCGCCGGCCGCATCTTCGCACAGCAGGCCAATATCGGGCTGGACCATGTGACAGGGGATTGGGCTTTCCATATCCAGGCGGATGAAGTATTGCATGAGGATGATATTCCGCTGGTGCGGGCGGTCATGGAGAAATATGCAGGCGATCCGGAAGTGGAAGGATTCCTGTTCCATTTCCTCAATTTTTTTGGCGATTACAGGCATTACGGGCCTTCCCGCCGATACCATCAGCATGAGATCCGTATTACCCGGAATGACCCCCATGTACGATCATACCGTGATTCACAAGGCTTCCGCATCTTTGAAAACCCGGAACGTCAGTGGGAGGAAAAAGGGCGTAAGCTGCGTGTTGTTCCCCTGGAAGCGCGGATATTCCATTATAGCCATGTAAAGAACCCTGTCAACCAGGTGAAGAAAAGAGCGGAGTTCATTGCCCGGTATGAGTCGGATGAGGTAGTGCAAAAATACCTGGAGGCCAATAAGGATTTCAACTACATGGACTATGACTATTTAAAGGTCTATGAGGGTACGCATCCCGCTATCATGAAGCCCGTGATCGATGCCCAGGACTGGCAGTTCCATTATGATCCTACCCGTAATGATATGAGCATGAAGGAAATGCTCCTGCGCCGGCTGGAGGAATTGACGGGCAAGCAATTCTTTATCTACAAGAACTATACGATCCTGAAAAAATGACCGGGGAACAGGGATGCGTCCGGCAATGAAAGTCCGGCGTCCCGCGGAAAAATGCCATAGAAGGCGGACCCGCTGCCTGTCATGGAAGCATATACGGCTCCGCTGCGATATAATTGCGCTTTTATTTTTTTCAGGTCCGGGTGGGTTAGAAATACGGGCGCCTCGAAATCGTTCACCAGCTGATCCCGCCATGTTTCCACCGGCTGAGCAATGATCTCACGGATGGACCTGCCGGCTTCCGTGGGGGTACAACGGGAAAAAGCCCAGGCCGTGCCGATGTGGATGCCGGGGCTTACCAGCGCCAGCCAATATCGCGACAGGTCCAATTCAATGGGTTCCAGCTTTTCTCCCCTGCCTTCTGCCAGACAAGGTTTGTTCAGGATGAAGAAGGGGCAGTCGCTGCCCAGCTGCGCTGCATAGTCCATCAGCTTTTGTTCTTCCAATCCCAGCCGGAATTGTCTGTTCAGCTGCAAGAGCATGGATGCGCCGTCGGCTGAACCGCCACCCAGGCCGGCCCCTATAGGAATATTTTTATGCAGATGGATATCGACGGGAGGCAGCTGTTCAAAATCTTTTTTCAGCAGCTGCCAGGCTTTTATGCAGAGGTTGGTGGAAGCATCGCCCGGTATCTGCAGACCGGTGGCGGTGAAAGACAACGCTTCATTTCGGATCGTTTCCAGGACATCTTTTACGGGAAATGGATAGAATGCTGTTTCCAGCTGGTGATAGCCGTCCTCCCGGCGGCGCAGGATCCGAAGTCCCAGGTTGATCTTACAATTGGGGAAAGATAGCATACTATCGTGCCTTACGCCGGCTGTTGATCTCGTCGCGGATGGCGATGGCGCGGATATAGTCTTCCTGTTCCAGCACCTCGTTCAATAATTTCCCCAGCTCTTCGATGGTCATTATTTTGAGGTCTTCCCTGGAGCCACCTTCGGGCGTGGTGGTTGTCGTGGCGGCAACACCTGTTTTTTTCTTTTTGGAAGAGCTGTCTTCCATCAGGATGCCGGCGCTGTCGAGGATATGCTCATAAGTATAGATGGGGCATCCGAAGCGGACGGCCAGCGCCAGTGCGTCGGAGGTTCTTGAGTCGATCTCCACCGTATCATGTTCGCTGACGCATACCAGCTTGGAATAGAAGATGCCTTCCTGTAAGTCGCAAATAATGATCTCCTGGAGGTCGATGGTAAATGCGCTCATAAAATTTTTCATCAGGTCATGCGTGAGCGGACGGCTGGGATGCATTTTTTCCAATGCAACGGCGATCGCCTGGGCTTCAAAACCTCCGATGACGATGGGTAGACGCCTCAGGCCGTTCACTTCACCTAACACAACTGCATAGGAGTGGGTTTGCGTTATGCTGTGCGATAAAGCCACTATTTCCAGTTCTATCTTCTTCATAATTAATTCACGAAACTAAGGGATTTTCCCGAAAAAAAAGACGCCCCCTAGAAACGCTAAGCGGTTCCAGGGGCGTCTCATGTTAAATATTGACTATAAGGGTATTATTTACGACAGCCCCTTCAATTTCTTTACGGCCGCGATCAGCTTTGGAACTACCTCAAAGGCGTCCCCGACAATCCCATAATCGGCGGCCTTAAAGAAAGGCGCCTCCGGGTCTTTATTGATAACAGCGATGACCTTGCTCCGGTTCACTCCCGCCAGGTGCTGGATGGCGCCGGAGATACCGATTGCAATATACAAATTGGGAGCGATAGCGATGCCTGTCTGCCCTACGTGCTCATTGTGCGGGCGCCAGTGGGAGTCGGCTACGGGACGGCTGCAGGCTGTTGCCGCACCCAGGAGCCTGGCGAACTCTTCCACCATCCCCCAGTTCTCCGGCCCCTTCAGGCCCCTGCCGCCGCTGACGACGATCTCCGCCTCGGTCAGGGGGACCTGGCCGGAAGCCTGGGTAACAGCGACCACCTTTACTTTGGGCGCATCCGCCTGCACATTAAGCGCGGCCACTTCCGCCTGTCCTTCGCCTGTCTTCACTGCGTAGGAATTGGGGTTCAGGGCCACTACTTTGATGGGGCTGGTCAGGGATATATAGGCAAATGCCTTCCCGGAGAAGACGTTCTTTTTCACCACGAAGCCATTGGAAGTATCCGGCAGGGCCACTGCTCCTGCCACCAGGCCTGCTTTCAGACGGGCTGCCACCCGGGGAGCCACCGCCTTGCCACTGAGGTTATTGGAGAAAATGACGACTGTGGCGCCTGTGGCGCCCACCGCCTCTGCAATCACTTTGCCGTATACCTGGGCATCCAGGTGATTCAGGCTGTCCTGGGCCAGCTGATGTATTTTTTTGACACCATATTTGCCCAGGGCGGCCAGATCTTCGGTGACGGTCCCCAGCAGGAGACCTTCTGCCGTAGTCCCCAGCTGCTGTGCGACGGCTGCGCCATAGCTCAATGCTTCCAGGGACGATTTTTTAACATGGCCTTCAGAATGGTCTATAAATATTAATACTGACATGGTTCTTTTTTTGGATGGTGAAAGTCAGGAGACGTTTAGAATGCCTTTGCTTCTTCGTGCAGCAGCCGGATCAGCTCTTCCGGGTTGTCTGCGGGCACCAGCCTGACGCCTGCTTTGGCGGGAGGGAGCTCAAAAGACACCACGCTGGTGAGTGCTTCTACCGCCACCGGCTCTACCACTTTCAGGGGTTTGGTGCGGGCGCCCATGATCCCCTTCATGTTGGGTATGCGTTGTTCCGCAACTCCTTTCTGACAGCTGACGACCACTGGAAGGCTGACGCTATCCGTTTCTTCCCCGCCTTCTATCTCCCGGACAACAGTAGCCGTCGTTCCGCCAAGATCGAATTTCACTGCCAGGGATATGTAAGGCAGGTCCAGCAATTCGGCCACCATCCCGCCAATGGAAGAGCCGTTGTAGTCGATGGTCTCCTTTCCTGTAAATATGAGATCATAGTTACCTTCTTTGGCAACTGCGGCGATCTGGCTGGCTATGTAAAAGCTATCGTGATGATCTGCATTCACCCGGATGGCTTCATCACCTCCCAGGGCAAGCGCTTTGCGTATGATGGGCTCGGCATCGGCAGCACCCACCGTCACCAGATGCAGTACGGTGGAAGGGTCTTTTTCTTTAAGCTCTATCGCCCTTACCAGGGCATACCATTCGTCATAAGGGTTGATGATCCACTGGACCCCGTCGGCGGCGAATTTCGTATTGTTCTGGGTGAAGGCTATCTTCGCCGTGGTATCCGGCGTTTTGCTGATACAGACTAATATCTTCATTATGGCGGAAGAGTTTTTAAGGTGACCAATAAAGTTGTTTATGCAACTAAAACAAAGATAAACTTTATAAAGATAATTCCCAACCAAGAGAAAAAAAAATTTGACAGGTATGGATAGGATAGAGAAGCTGAAGACGTTCCTGCAAAAAGACCCGCATGATGCGTTTGTGAAACATGCCCTTGCGCTGGAGTATGTGAAGAGGGAAGACGATGCCGCAGCCCGCCGGCTTTGGGAAGAAGTGCTTGAAAGAGATCCCGCTTATGTCGGATCGTACTATCACCTGGGGAAATTACTGGAACGCACGGGCGAAAAGGAGCTGGCCATCCATTGGTACCGCCAGGGCATGACGGCTGCCCGTGCGGCGGGAGAGGTGCGAGCTTATAATGAATTACAGGCGGCTTATGATGACCTGATGGATTAAAAGAAGGTCATGGATCAGACCTGACGGATTAAAATACATTTCGATGCAGCTGTTACAGGCTTTTAAAGATTTTGTCGATAAGGAAGCGCTTTTTTCTCCGGATGAGACATTGCTCGTGGCTGTCAGCGGGGGACTCGATTCCGTGGTGCTTTGCGAACTTTGCCACCAGGCGGGATATGATTTCAGGATAGCGCATGCAAATTTTCAATTGAGGGGAGAGGAGAGCCTGCGGGATGAGCAATTTGTTGCAGGGCTTTCGGAGCGGTATGACAGGGAGGTAGTTGTCCGGAGGTTTGATACAGCGCAGTATGCGGCGGTGGAAAAATGTTCGATCCAGGTGGCTGCCCGGGAGCTGCGTTACCAATGGTTTGAACAGCTGCATGCGGGACCTGTCCTCACGGCCCACCACCAGGACGACAATATCGAGACGCTGCTGATGAATTTTTTTAAAGGGACGGGTATTGCCGGTCTGCGGGCCATCCAGCCCCGGCAGGGAAATATTGTGCGACCATTGCTTTTCGCCACCAGGGAAATGCTGGAACAGTTTGCGAGGGAGCAGGGGCTTACCTGGGTAGAGGACAGCTCCAATGCCTCGGATAAATATACCCGCAATTATTTCCGTCACCAGCTGATCCCTCTGCTGTCTTCGGTATACCCGGGCGTGACTGCGCACCTGGCCGATAATATTCAGCGATTCCGCGAGATCGAGGTGCTTTACAAACAGGCGGTGGAACAGCATAAAAAGAAGCTGCTGGAAAAGAAAGGAGAGGAGGTGCATATCCCGGTGGAGAAGCTGCGACGATCACAGCCGCTGCACACGCTGGTGTTTGAGATCATACATCCGTTGGGATTCTCCCCGCAGCAGGTGTCATCCGTGGTGGACCTGCTGGACAGCGGATCGGGGAAGTATGTACTTTCATCCACTCATCGTATTTTGAAGGACCGCAAATGGCTGATCATTTCTCCGCTGGTGCAGGCGCCGGCCGATCATGTACTGATCGAATCTCCCGAAGGCAAGGTCCTGTATGAAGGGGGTGCATTGGACCTGCAATTACTGGCTGCGCAGGCACCCACGGCTGATGCGTCCATTGCGTGGCTGGATGGGGCTGCCATCAAATTCCCGCTGCTGCTGCGCAAATGGCGTCCCGGTGATTATTTCTATCCCCTGGGGATGCGCAAGAAGAAGAAGCTGGCCCGTTTTTTTATCGACAGCAAGCTCTCTCTTGTTCAAAAGGAGAAGGTGTGGGTACTGGAGATGGACAAAAAGATCATCTGGGTGGTTGGCATGCGGGTAGACGACCGTTTCCGGATAACCGACCGAACGAAACAGGTGTTGAAAATAGCTTCTCTTTCCCGTTAGAATCTCGGGTGCCGCATCTGGTTGATGAAAGTGTTAACGACATCGGGATGCAAGGCGATGGTAAAGACGATCCCGAAGATGGATCCCCATAGGTGGGCATCGTGATTGACGTTGTCTCCTCCTTTCCTGGCCATATAGATGGTATAGGCCAGGAAGAGAATGGCGTACAGGAGGGCCGGTACACCCAGCGCCCTGGAGCCGAAGAGATAGAGGGTTTCCCAGGGGTCTATCATTATGAAAGCGAACATGACGGCGCAGACGGCCCCTGAGGCGCCCAGGCTGCGGTAGTTATAGTCATCCCGCCGTTTGAGATAGGTGGGTATATTGGCTACGATAATTGCACTCACATATAATATCAGGTAATAGTAATGCTGTAATCCTAATTCTCCTCTGTACATCACTTCCAATGCCCGGCCGAAAGAGTAGAGGGTGACCATATTGAAGAGCAGATGGATGTAGTCTGCGTGGATCAATCCACAGGTAAAGAAACGGTAGTATTGGTTGCGCATGCTGATCGCCGGAGGCCAGAAGATCAGGTCATCCATGATGCGGGGATTACTGATGGCGGTGAGTGAGATCAGAGTGGTAAGGACTATAATACTGATGGTTATCGTGAACATTGAGATTTTTTTTAAAGATAGGGTATTCCCGTGACTACTTTTAGCAGGGGAGATGTTAAGTTTTATGAATGATGATATTTCTCGTTGCGTTGAATTGTGCAGGCCCTGTACAGTTGTTCCGCCAGCACCAGCCGCACCAATTGATGCGGCAAGGTCAGCTGTGACAATGACCATTTGTGGTTGGCTCTTTGCAAGATACGATCGTCCAATCCATACGCGCCTCCGATGAGGAAGATAAGGTTCCGGATGCTTTCATTGGCGCGTGCCTGGATAAATTGCGCCAGTCCTTCCGACGTCAGCTGCCGGCCTCTTTCATCCAGGGCAACCAGGTGATCGTCTTTGCCGATGCTTTCCAAAAGCATATCCCCTTCTTTTTTCTTCATGTCTGCCGGGGACAGGGCGCCCGCGTTGCGGGGTGGAGCAATGATCATCCATTCGACGGGATAATACCGGCTGATCCTTTTCGTGAAATCGTCCACTCCCGGCTTTACATATGCTTCGTGGTCTTTGCCGATGGACCAGAGTTGTAGTTTCATCGCGTGTGTTTCGGCGAAATTATTGAATAGAAAGGAGATCTCATCCGGCATCCGGCAACGTGAATGAAATGACGCTTCCTTTGCCCGGCTCGCTTTGTATGTGCAGGGTGCCTCCGTTGCGGATGAGGAACTCTTTACAGAGCATGAGTCCCAGGCCCGTACCTGATTCTCCCGCCGTGCCTTTTGTAGTATAATAATTGTTCTGGCTGATCATCTCTATGGCTTCGGCGTCCATGCCTTTGCCTGTATCTTTTACCATGATCTCTACGCCCGTGGCGGCTTTTTGTACGGTGAGCGTGATGGAGCCTTTGGCGGGTGTATACTTGATAGCATTGGAGAGCAGGTTCCGCAGCACCAGGTTGATCATATCCTTATCCGCAAATGCACAGAGGCTTTCATCCGTGTGCAGGATCACGCGGATCTGTTTGGCCTTTGCCTGCAGCTGCAGCAGTCTTGCCACGTCCTTTATCTGGCCGGAAATATCGATCGGATGCGGCTTGACGGCATCTGCCTGCATCTGGCTCCGGGCCCAAAGCAGGAGGTTCTCCATCAAGCTGCTGGTATAGGTAAGCTCGTTAACGACTTCCGGCACCATCTCTTTGATATCATTTGCCGGCAGATCATATTCCTGCATATTGCGAAAAAGGTTTCTCAGTGCATAGATGGGGGATTTCAGGTCATGGGCGATGATGGAGAAGAGCTTGTTCTTGAGTGCATTCAGCTCTGTAAGCTCTTCCGTCTGGCGCTGCAGCAAACGTTCATTGGTGGAAAGGGCCTCTTTCTGCTCCAGGATGCTATGCTGATAGCCTGTATTCTCGCGTTTGATGAGGAAGAGTCCATAAAAGATAAAGGCGATGGCCAGCAGCTGATTGAATAAATAGAAGTATATGTTCACTGTAGCCAGCTGGTAGGTGTAATGCTTGCAGATCACGGCCAGGACGAAGTAGCTGACCATGGACAGGCCGACGGAAAACAACATCTGGTCGATCTCCTGGAGGAAGAACACGGATAAGATCCCATAGAGAATAAAGGACAGCTCAACGCCCAGGTTGATGCCGCTGAAGTAAACGATGCTGGTGGCAAAGGGGTAAAGGACAAAATAGGCCAGCTGGGCGGGGAAATGATGATGGCGGGCATTCAGCCAGAGCACCAGCACGCTGACAAAGGCAGGGATGCTGGCTACCAGCCAAACCAGGGAAGGCAGGTTGTAATTCTGTACCAGGCCCAGGGCAGGAACGAGGATGCCAGTGAGCAGCTGGAAAAAGTTGAGCAGGTTGAATATGCGCAGCTTCCGTTTCTCATAATCGCCCATGGCGGGGGTGAGGCCAATGTTTTTTATCTTTTCCAGGAAACGGAGGCCTTTTTTGCCCGGTTGAAGTCGGGAAACCCATGACGGAAATAGGGATGAACCCAACCGTATCTTATCCACCAGTTGCCAGCGGACAGAAGACTTTGGCCGATGCGGAAATGCAAGCGGTTTTTGGGAGGTTAATTTCATGGGTCTTGGTGACGCGAAGCGAAAAATAGGTATTTTAATTTACAAAGGCAAGTCCTCCGCATAGCCTTTCCCGGGGAATAAGTGAAGCAAGGCCGGGGAAAAGGACTCCCCTGGTGCTTAGTTCCAAACGCCTATGTCATTGAGTTCGATGCGTTTGCGATTGTAAAACAGCAGTCCGGCATCCCGGAGTTCGTTGAAAAGCACATTGACGCTCTGCCTGGAAGTCGCGATCACGCCTGCAATATCGCTATGGGTGAGGTAGTTGGGAAGGATGATCTTATTGCCGATGCGACTCCCATCGCTGAGCGCCCAGGTCTTAATAAAACGGATCAGCCTGTATTTTGCATCCCGGAACACCAGGTCGGAATGCCTGTCTTCCAGCTTCCGCAGCTTTTTATTTACCGTATGGGCAAAATCCAATGCCATGCCGGGGTGGTCTTCCAGGATCTTTTTAAAGTCAGTGGTGGAGAAAGAGCCTACCACTGTTCCGGCCGTCAATGCAACTGCATACTCGTCCGGGCTGAGCGATCCTTCCAGGCTCAGATCACCGAAGACATCAGGAGCTGTGAGAATATCCCGGACCAGTTCGATACCTGTCAGGTCATTGCCGGCGATCTTCACCTTCCCTTTGATCAGGAGACAAAGCTTATGGTAGGAGCCTTCTCCATAGCCGAATACGTCCCCCCTGGCATATGTTCTCAATTTCAGCAGTGTGCTGATCGTCTCCAGCTTTTCGCTGTTGAGCCGATTAAAAAGTGGATGCCCCTGTAAAAGCTGTAATCTGACATTGTCTGACATAAAAGGAGATTAAAAGGTGGTGTTATTGGTGATGATCAATGCATGTTCGATCTTGGTGATAAGGATGGTCCTGGGGATGAGCCCGACGACGCAGTCTACTACTTTTCCGTCCCTGAAGAAAAGAATGGTGGGGATCTCCAGTACGCCGAGCTCCGTGGCGACGCCTGACTCCTGTTCCACGTCGATGGAAAAAAAATCAGCCATTCCTTTGTAGGACCTTGACAGCTCTTCGTACACGGGCGCGATGATATGGCAGGCGCCGCTCCAGTCCGTCCTGAAATGCACCAGCGAGAGATAACTGTTGTTGATGACTTCTTTTTGAAGGTGTGCGCTGGTGATGGTCCGGCTCATGGGCTGATAATTTGGGATTATATAGCCAAGCCGTGTGCCAGGATTTTTTTAGGCGCTGAAAGTCTTTGTGGGAGCGGGTTGTGGAGGTTTTGTTGTTTTTTTATGGGTCGAATAAGTTCCCAATATATTGGGAACTTCCCAAGATCTTGGGAGGGAATATTACTGCCTTCTGATCCCCCATTTCTTCATCCTGGCCTCCAGGGTGGTGGCATTCAGCCCCAGCAGTTTGGCGGCGCCTTTTTCGCCGCTGACCTTCCAGCCCGTCTTTTTAAGCGCTTCCAGGATGTGATCTTTCTCTACGTCTTCCAGCTTGCTTAATGAGCCGGGGCGTACGGCTTTTTTCCCGGTGGGGATCCATTCTCCGTAGTCCAGCGAGCTATTACGGCTGAGTATAAGCGCTCTTTCGATGATATTCTCCAGCTCGCGAATATTTCCGGGCCAGTCGTATGTTTCCAGGGCCGTCATGACCCTGGCGGGGATATGGGTGATCTTCTTGCCTACTTTCCCTTCGTGTTTCTGACAAAAATGTTTTACCAGCAGTGGGATGTCCTCTTTCCTGTCGCGGAGGGGCGGGCAGATGACGGGGAAAACATTCAACCTGTAATACAGGTCCTCCCTGAACTCCTTTTTTTCGATGGCCTGCTCCAGGTTGCGATTGGTAGCGGCGATCACCCGCACATTCACTTTGAGGGTCCGGGGATTACCCAGCCGCTCGAACTCTCCTTCCTGCAGGACGCGCAGCAGCTTAGCCTGGAGCTCTACGGGGAGCTCCCCGATCTCGTCCAAAAAGATGGAGCCGCCGTCGGCCAGCTCAAAGCGGCCAATGCGTCTTTCCAGCGCTCCGGTGAAGGCGCCTTTCTCATGTCCGAACAGCTCGCTCTCTATCAGGTTGGCCGGCAGGGCTGCGCAGTTGACCTTTACCAGCGGCTTGCGGCTGCGGAGGCTGATATTATGAATAGCCCGGGCGATCAGCTCTTTGCCTGTGCCCGATTCGCCCATGATCAGCACGGTGGAATCCGTGGATGCCACCTGCTCTATCTGCTGCAGTACTTTATGGAAGCGTTTGCTTTTACTGACGATCTCGTCAAAATTGTGGTTGAGGCGGATCTCTTCCTGCAGGTATTTATTTTCGGCCTGCAGCTGATTTTTCAGGGATTCTATTTCCTTTAATCGCAGCTTCAGTTCCTGATGGGTCTCCTCGAGCTTTTTCCAGGCATGCAGCCTATCGATCTCCGCACCGGCCCGGGCTGCAAAAATTTTCAGCACGGCAGCCTGGTTTTGCTGCTGGGTCATCGGCTTTGGATCGAAGGCGGCTATATGACCGGTGATCTCACCGGAGGAAGGGTGGAAAATGGGCACTCCTATATAGGACGAAATGCCTGCCTGGTCTTCGCCCGGGAATTGTTTCCCCAGCTCTTCGGGGCAGAAATAATCCTTCCCCTGCATGACGATCTCGCAGGGGGTGCCTGCAATATCATATTCTATGGATTCCAGGAGCTCCTGCCGGTCGACATAGGACAGGGTCCGTACCCTGGTTTTTTCTTCATCCGTGCATTCGGTGACGATGGCGTAACGTACGCCCAGGGTAACTGTGATGTACCTGGCCAGCTCCCGGAAATAGTCTTCCCCTGTGACGCCGGCTGTGTGCTTTGCCAGGGTCAGTAAGATATTCTCGTCGGATGTACCGGATACTATTGTCATAATCGACTGTGGCACGTGTGGCGCCCTTTGTAAAGATAAGGATGAAATACACTTTTAAAACAGGCGTGACTTCTCCTGAACAATCATTATTTTTACTTGTTAGGTTTAAGCTATGACTAAAAGGCAATTAGGCCGGTCGGGGTTACAGGTAGCCCCGCTGGCGTTGGGCGGCAATGTTTTCGGCTGGACGATCGATGAAGCAACTTCCTTCCAGATCCTTGACAGATTTGTGGATGCCGGTTTCAACCTGGTGGACACTGCGGATATTTATTCCCGTTGGGCTCCCGGCAACCAGGGAGGAGAATCCGAGACCATCATCGGCAAGTGGATAAAGAGCAGAGGCCTGCGTGACAAGGTGATCATCGCCACCAAGGTAGGCGGCGACATGGGACAGGGAAAAAAGGACTTATCGAAAGAGTATATTACGGGCGCTGTGGAAAATTCGCTCCGGCGCTTACAGACAGACTATATCGACCTCTACCAAAGCCACTGGGATGACGACATCACCCAGGTGGAAGAAACCATGGAAACCTATGCAGAGCTGGTCAAGGCGGGCAAAGTGAGAACCATCGGCGCTTCCAATTTCACGCTGACCCGGCTGAAGGCTTCCCTGGAAGCGAGCGCCCGGATCGGCTTGCCGCGCTATGAGAGCGTACAGCCCCAGTACAACCTGTATGACCGGCAGGAATTCGAGCAAGAGCTGGAACCGCTGTGTACAGACCTCCAGCTGGGGGTGATCAGCTATTTTTCCCTGGCCAGGGGCTTCCTCACAGGGAAATACCGGAATGAGGGTGATCTTGGCAAGAGTGTCAGGGGAGGAGGGGTCAGCGCCTATTTGAATGAGCGGGGTTACGGGATCTTAGCCGCCCTGGATGAAGTGGCTGCCCGGTATGCAACAACCCCTGCCAGCGTGGCCCTTGCCTGGCTGATCGCCCGTCCTTCGGTCACGGCGCCTATCAGCAGCGCCACCAGCACGGATCAACTGGACGACCTGGTGAAAGCGGCGTCTCTTTCCCTCGATGCGGCCGCGATGGAAAAATTGAACAAGGCCAGCGAATATTGAACAGGGCCAGTGAATATTGGGAAAGTCAGTGAAGATTGAGAAAGGTCAGTGAAGATTGGACAGGGCCAGACATCAACGGCAGGTAATCAATAACTATAATCTTTAAAATCATCATCATGAAACGCACAGCTAAGGCGCATTGGAAAGGCAATCTGAAAGAAGGCAAGGGAGAGATCTCCACTCCCAGCTCCATTCTCAATCAGACGAATTATTCTTTTAAGACCCGTTTTGACCCGGGTGTAGTCGGCACCAACCCTGAAGAGCTGATCGCTGCGGCCCATGCAGGCTGTTTTACCATGGCTATCAGCGCTGCGCTGACCCAGGCCGGCATCACTGCCAATGATATCGAGACGGAAGCCATCCTCGACCTGGACCTGGTGGCCTTGCAGATCAATGGCATTCACCTGGATGTAAAGGCTGCTGTCATCGATGGTGTATCGGAAGAGAAGTTCAAGGAAGTGGCGGAAGGCGCCAAGTCCGGCTGTATCGTTTCAAAAGCGCTGAAAGTTCCCATCACGCTGTCCGTGACGTATAAATAGCCGGCCCGGCCGGATGCCGGCACATGGCACATGGGCCTGGCAGCTACTTAAGGAATAAATTAAATGAATCCCCTCTGAGACCGATGCGCATGGATTCCAGCGCGATGACCTCGGAGGGGTTTATATTTCCCAGGTTGGCATTCGGGCCGATCAGGGTAAGGAAATACAGCTGCTGATCTTTCTGCGGCGCTTCCCAGATGATCTTTTCCGGCTGGACCTTTGTAAGGATCTCCTGCACCAGGCCTTCCCGGACCTCCCCGGAATTGCGGTAAAGTCCTACGGTGCCTGTTTCCCGCGCTTCTGCAACGATGTAGGCGGCGCCGGCTTCCAGCTCAGCCTTCATCAATTGGATCCACTGGTAGGGTGGTGTGATGTGCTCCCGGTCCTTATCTTTCGAGCCTACCTCGCTGAGCACCGTACCGTATGCAGCCAGCTTTTCGATATACCCGCATTTTTCTTCGTGCGGAATGTCGATGGATCCATCCGATACTTCGATGTAGTCGATGGCATATTCTTGCAGTAGGTGGACAAAATCCGCGAACTGGTTGCGGACGACGAATGCTTCGAACAACAGCCCTCCGAAGTATACTTTCATGCCTGCCTCCTGGAAGACCTTTACTTTTTCCCTGAGGTCCTGCGAAACAAAGGCGGTCCCGAAAGCCAGCTTTACGATGTCTACGTAAGGCGCCGCCACCGATACCAGGTTTTTCGCCTCGGCGACGCTTAAACCCTTGTCGTTGATCATGGTAAGGCCGTAGGTCCGCGGGCTCTCCGTCCGCTCCGGTATTTTAGTTAAAGGGAAGTTCTTCACATTCATACCTGCAATTTACACTGTATATAATAAAATATATAATGAAAAAATCTGTAATTTGCCCTACAAACTTGTCATATGGCTCAGATGGACCCAAAAAGGGCGGAGAAGATATCCAAAGCTCTTTCCGACCCCACGCGGTTGAAGATACTCAGCGAGATCAGGAAGAGAAATGAATGCCTCTACTGTGTGGACCTGTATGAGAACATCCATCTGGCGCAGCCTTCCATCAGCCATCATATGAAACAGCTGACCGACACGGCCCTCATCCTCTCGGAAAAAGAGGGACGAAATATCAAATACAAGATGAACAACGAGGTGATCGACGAGTTTATCGATTTTTTACAGGGGCTGAAAAAATAGGATCAGTTCTTTTTGTCTCCTTCTTTTGGTTTCTGTTCCTCCTGCTGCTTTTTCCTGGCCTCTTCTTCCTGTTTCTTCTTTTCTTTTTCCTTCTTTTTGAAGTATCCTCTCAGCAGGAAATTATGTTTGGCCGCCTCCATGTTCTCACTGAGTCCTTCAGAGCTTTTCTTCAGGTTCTTCATCGTGGTGCTGATGTTGGAGGACAGGCTGGTGTCTTTCAATAGTTTTCCCAGGGCGCCTTTCCCGCTGTTGATCCGGGAGGTAATATCCGCAAGGTTACCTGTGATAACGGATGCATTGTCCGCGGAAACTTTCAGGCTGGCAATGATCTGATCGGTCTCGATCGGCTTGAGGGACCCCATCGTGTCTCCTTCTGCTACAGGGCGCTGACCGGCCGTACCTGCGACAATGGCAATGACCTTATCGCCCATCAGGCCTTCGGAGCTGATGCTGGCCTTTGCATCCTTCTTGATGAATTTCTGGACTTTCTTCTGGATGATCATCTCTACCTGCACCGATGTGTCGGTGACCAGCGAGATCCCGTCCACCGTGCCGACGTCAATGCCGCCCAGCCGTACATTGCTGCCGATCTTGAGCCCGCTGACGGAATTGAAAAGCGCGCTGACATGCAGCACCGATCCGAATTTATTCTTTTGTTTCCCGATGTAATAAATGGCGGCGATCGCTATAACGAGGGCTGCGACCGCGAAGAGCCCCAGCTTCCATTTGTAATTTTTTTCTTTTGGCATAACAGCATGTTTAAGTGTACCCATCTTTATTAATGGAAAAAGCTCCGGATCCATTCATCCTTCGACTTCTCCAGCTCTTCATAAGTTCCTTCCGCCACCACCACACCTTCCTTCAGCATGATGATACGGTCCGCCGTCAGCTTAGCGCAGGCCATGTCGTGGGTGATGGTGATGGAGGAGATATTGTATTTCTGTTTCATTTTGATCATCAGCTCGCTGATCTCATGTGCAGTGCCCGTATCCAGGCCTGTGGTGGGCTCATCATAGAGCATGATCTCCGGGCGGAGGATCAGTGTCCTGGCAAGCCCGATACGCTTGCTTTGTCCTCCTGAGAGCTTGGATGGCAACTGGTCAATGGAATCCTCCAATCCTACATTCTCCAGCATTTCCATGATGACGGCCTCCTTCTTTTCACGCGTCATGGTCTTTTTGTGCTTTCGCAGGGGAAAGGCAAGGTTCTCCCGCACCGTCATCGAATCATAGAGTGCGGAATTCTGAAAAAGAAAACCTACCCTGACCCGCAGGACATTGAGCTCGTCATATTTCAGGGTGGAGATGTCCTGTCCCAGCACACTGATGGCGCCTTCGTCCGGGTATTCCAGTCCCACCATGCATTTGATCAGTACGGATTTTCCGGAGCCCGACTTGCCCAGCACTACCAGGTTCTCTCCCTTGCGTACGTCCAGGTCCACGCCTTTTAATACTTCATGGTCCTTAAAAGCTTTCTTAAGGCCGTGGATAGTAATGACGGGCTCCTGGGTCTCGTTGCCGGCGGCCCTTTTTTCTTCGCTGGCGACGGTAGGCTCCTGGGGCTCTTCAGCGCCTGCTTCGTTCTCAATGGTATCGTTCACTTTTTCTGTCATACTAAAAGGTCTGTGATCTGAGCCGCCAGCATATCGATGACAAACACTGCCAGCGAGGATGCTACGACGGCGGAATTGGCGGCCATGCCCACGCTTTCGGTCCCCCTGCGTGCGTTCCAACCCTTATAGCAACCGATAAGCCCGACGACGAATCCAAAGAAAAAGGTCTTGATGATGGCCGGAAAGACATCGATGAATTCCAGGTGCGACATGGCAGCGACGAAGAAATGCCGAAGCGTGCTGGTGTCATGGATATTCATGGCGAGATAGCCGCCGAATAAAGCAATGAGATCGGAATAAATGGTCAGCAGCGGCACCATCAGGATGGTGGCCAGCGTACGCGTGACGACCAGGTAGCGAAAGGGGTTGATCGCGGACACTTCCATGGCGTCTATCTGTTCCGTCACTTTCATGGAGCCCAGCTCGGCGCCCATGCGCGACCCTATTTTTCCGCAGCAGATGAGGGCAGTGATGACCGGACCAATCTCCCTTACGACCGAGACGGAGATCATCCCGGGTATCATCGAGATGGCTCCGAATTGCGCCATGGAAGGGCGCGTCTGGATCGTAAGCACGGCGCCCATAATAAAACCCGTCAGACCTATGAGAAAGGTGGACTTATAACCTACGAGAAAACATTGGTAGAGGATCTCCCGCCATTCATAGGGAGGTTTTAATACGTCCCTGAAGAACCTGCCGGCAAAAGCCACCAGGTCACCGGCAGCATAGAAGAATTTCTGCAGTTCGCTTCTTTTTTCCGTGACCCGAATTTTTGCTTTCTGATATGGGTTGAGGCTGGGCGGCATGGTAAGATCGTTTATTAGATGCGGTTTCCTGACAATAGAATTTCAATTATTAATCCAAAAAGCCCGCACAAGGCGCAAACAGGCGTATACAGGATAAAAAGAGCTCTTTCAGCTTCATGGCACCCGCTCTCATGCCAGAAAATTGTAGAAATACTTCCCCATTAATTCGCACTTACCAATTTACTTTATCGCTTACTTTTGTTTATCCATGATACTGATAGTAGATGATAAACCTGAGAACATATTCTCCTTAAAGACCATCCTGGAATTGCATTCTTTTCCCACCGATACGGCTTTAAGCGGAGAAGAGGCACTGAAAAAGATCCTCAGGCATTCTTATGCGCTTATCATACTGGATGTGCAGATGCCAGGCATGGATGGCTTCGAGGTGGCCGAGGCGATCAGCGGATCCAGCAAGGCACGTGATATTCCTATTATCTTTCTTTCCGCGGCCAATACAGATAAAAAATTCATCACCAAAGGATACTCATCGGGTGGGATGGACTATATCACCAAGCCTATCGACCCGGACATCCTGCTGCTGAAAGTAAAGACCTTTTATCGCCTGTATGAGCAGAACAGGGAGCTGAACAGGATACAGGCCAGCCTGCGGAGTGAGATCGAGTTCCGTAAAAAGGTGGAAGGCGAGCTGGAGGAGCGGGCTGCCGAGCTGCAGTCCATCCTGGAGTCGATCCCCCAGATAGCTTTTACCACCCGGGCGGACGGAAGGATAGAGTTCGTCAACGAGCAATGGCTGAAGTATGCGCCGTCGATGCATGAGTTCCCCCTCACACATCCGGACGATGTCGATCTTGCACGACAGTGGGAGAAGACGGTAGCTTCCGGAGAAGCGCTGGAACTGGAGATCCGGGTGAAGAAAGTAGGAGGGCAGGTATACCGCTACTATCTGCTGCGGGCGATCCCTATCCGGGAAGGAGATGCGATCATAAAATGGGTGGGTACATTTACGGATATCGAGGACCAGAAGCAGGCTATCCGGAAAAAGGACGAGTTCATCAGCATCGCCAGTCATGAGCTGAAGACGCCGCTGACGACCATCAAGGCCTATGTTCAGCTGCTGGACCGCGCCATCGGCGGGGAGGACCCCACCAGGATGTATGTGGAAAGGACCCTGCTGCAGGTGCATAAGCTGGACAACCTCATCGTCGACCTGCTGGACCTTTCCAAGATCGAAAGCGGCAAATTGAAATTCAACAAGAAGGTGTTTAATTTCGAGTCCACCCTTTCCTGCGCCATCGAGATGATACGGCAGACTTACCCGGACTACCGTCTTGTATTGAAGGGGAGCGCCGATGTACAGTTATATGGGGATGAGATGCGGATCGAGCAGGTGCTCATCAATTATCTCACCAATGCCGTAAAGTATTCGCCCGATAATAAGGAGATCCAGATCGAAGTAAAGCTTGAAAATGATCAGCGGTTGTGTGTCCGGGTTAGAGATTTCGGCATCGGCATTCAAAAAGATCATCAATCCAATATCTTTCACAAATTCTACAGGGTGGAAGAGGCGGCAAATCGTTTCCAGGGATTGGGCATCGGCCTGTATATATGCGCCGAGATCATCCGCCGGCATGAAGGGGCATATGGAGTAGACAGCGAGCCGGGCCGGGGATCCGTCTTCTATTTTTCCATCCCCACCAGCGGGAGGGCATTACAAACCATGAACGAATAGATAAAATAATAAAGTACACCTGAATGAACATTGCTACGCGACCCGGCTTATTGCGCAATCTGCAGATCGGGTTTGGGCTGTCCCTGTTGATCCTGATCGTTTCTTCCATCGCCAGCTATAGCAGCATTCAAAACCTCCTGGAAAGCTCCCGGCTGGCGGACCATACGGACTCCGTTCTCAACAAGCTGGAAAGCGCCTTTTCCACCCTGAAGGATGCGGAGACAGGCCAGCGGGGTTTTCTGCTGACAGGGGACAGCACTTATCTGCGTACCTATTCCGGTAGCCAGGAAAGGGCACTGAACCTCGTGGACAATATCCGCACCATGACAACGGATAACCCTGTCCAGGCGCAGAATGCCAGCGAACTGTATGAGATGATCTCCCAACGGCTGACCATTCTTCAGCAGGTAATTGATCAGAAAAGGGAGAACAACCTTTTTAGCCTGGCCGATCTGAAGAAGGGGCAGGGCTATATGGATGAGGTCCGCCTGATCGTCACGCGGATGCAGCAGGAAGAACACAAACTGCTGGCGATAAGGGTAGAGCAGGTGAAAAAATTCTCCGGCTATACGCCTGTCCTTATTCTCATTGCCGCCTTGCTTTCACTCCTTATAACCGTATTCTTCTACCAGCGTGTGTACAATGATTACCAGGAAAGGTCCCTCCTTTACGCCGAGCTCCAGCAGAAGGATGCGGAGATCGGCAGGCGCATAGAGATCATCAGTGAAATTGCCGACAGGATCTCGGATGGAGACTATCATGTACGCGTTTCCGACGAACAGAAAGATAACCTGGGAAGTCTTTCCGTCAGTCTGAACAAAATGGCGGAAAGCCTGGAGCAATCTTTCAACAAATTGTCCGACAACGAATGGCATCAGGCCGGCGTGGCCCGACTCAACGAGATCATGATCGGCGAGTCCGATATGAAGACCATGGCCGTCAATATTATCAATTTTATTACCGAATACACGCATAGCAGAATAGGGGCCGTCTATACCATGGACCCTTCTTCCCCCACGCTTGTCCTGCAAAGCACGTATGCATTGTCTCCGGACGCCAAGCGCAGGACGATCGCCGTTGGCGACGGATTCGTAGGCCAGGTGGCCATGGACGGCAAGCGGATGCTGGTGAAGGATATCCCGCCCGGGGAATGGGTGGTCAGTTTTGCGGCAGGCACCATCAAGCCCCGCACCATGGTGGCCTTTCCTTTCTTCCATGAAAAGAGGATCCTGGGGGTCATCGAGCTGGGCTCACTGGAGTATTATACTGAGCGGGACCTGAGCTTTTTCAATAGCATCGGCGAGAGCATAGGTACGGCGGTCAGCAGCATCGAGAGCCGTATAAAGCTGCAGGAACTGCTGGAAGAGACCCAGGCCCAGGCCGAAGAGCTGCAGGCGCAGCACGGCGAGATGGAGAACATGAATATGGAGCTGGAAGTCCAGGCCGAGCGGCTGCAGGTGTCAGAGGAGGAGCTGAAGGTGCAGCATGAAGAATTGCAGCAGACAAACCAGGAGCTGGAAGAAAGGAGCCGGAGCCTGGAAGAGAAGAACCAGCTCATCCTTATGCGGAACCTGGATATCCAGAAAAAAGCCGAAGAGCTGGCGCAGACCACGAAATACAAGTCGGAGTTCATGGCCAACATGTCCCATGAGCTGCGGACCCCTTTGAACTCCATCCTGCTGTTGTCCAGGTTATTGTCGGAGAACAGCGGAAAAAATCTATCTTCCGAACAGATCGAGTACGCGCAGGTCATCCAGAACTCCGGACAGGGGCTGCTGGAGCTGATCGATGAGATCCTGGACCTTTCGCGTATTGAATCCGGCAAGCTTCAGCTGGAACACAGGTTCGTCACGGTGGAAGAGATCGTTAACGATATGCGGATGCTGTTCGTGCCACTGGCAAAGGACAAGAACCTGGAGCTGAACTTTGTTGTCGAACCGGAGACGCCTGTTCAATTGGAGACGGACAAGCTGCGCCTGGAGCAGATCCTGAAAAACCTCCTTTCCAATGCATTCAAGTTCACTGCCAAAGGCTCAATCACGCTGAGCATAGCTCCTTCGGCGCAGAAGCATTTCATCGACCTTTCCGTCAGGGACAGCGGCATTGGTATTCCCGAAGAAAAGCATGAGCTGGTCTTCGAAGCTTTCCAGCAGGCGGATGGTTCCACCCGCCGAAAATATGGGGGTACGGGGCTGGGGCTTTCCATCAGCCGGGAGCTGGCCAGGCTGCTGGGCGGGGAGATTGCGCTGGACAGCAAGCCCGATGAAGGCGCTGAGTTCAAGGTTTCCATACCGCAGTTCAAAATGGAGGGGGCGTCAGAAATGCCTGCTCCCGTGACTTCCAAAATGAGCTCTGTGACCCTGGGGGAAGACACGCCCGTCTTAACGCTGACCGATATACCGCCGGATATACCTGACGACAGGGATGAACTCACGCCGGCGGACAGGCCCTTGCTTATCGTGGAGGATGATGCGTATTTTGCCAGGGCCCTGCTGGAATTCGGCCGTAAAAAAGGGTATAAGGGGATCGTTTCCGTCAGAGGCGACACGGTGATCAGCCTGGCGAAGACCTATAATCCCTTAGGGATCCTGCTGGATATCCAGCTGCCCGTGAGGAACGGGTGGGAAGTGATGGACGACCTGAAAAAAGATCCGAAGACCCGGCATATACCCGTGCACATCATCTCCTCCTTCGAGGTAAAGAACGAGAGCCTGGTGAAAGGCGCCATTGATTTTATCTCCAAGCCCGCGGCATTTGAAAAAATGGACGCCGTTTTCGAACGGATCGAATATGTCCTGAACCGGAGCTCCAAGAAAGTGCTCATCATCGAGGATAATACCAAACATGCCGAAGCCCTTTCCTATTTTTTGGGAACCCATGATGTCCGGCCAGAGATCGCCCATACCATTGCCGGAAGCATTGCCGCGCTGGAAAAGGAGGAGGTGCATTGTGTCATTCTCAGCAGGGAGGCTGCGGATGAGGCTGACCGGGAGAGCCTGGACAGCTTACGTAAAAATCCGGGACTGGAGAATATACCCATCATTGTACTGACGGGCAAGACGATCTCCAAAGGGGAAGAGGTGCGGCTCCGGCAATACGCGGACTCCATTGTGGTAAAGACCGCCCATTCCTATCAGCGGATCCTGGATGAAGTATCCCTGTTCCTTCACCTGGTGGATGGGGGGCAGGAGACGACGCCTTCCAATGTGCTGGGCAGGCTGGGCGCCCTGGACGAGGTGCTGAAGAACAAGACCGTATTGATAGCCGATGACGATGTGCGTAATATCTTTTCGCTCACCAAGGCGCTGGAATCGCATAAGATGCGTGTGCTTCCGGCCATGGACGGAAAGGAGGCGCTGGCAGTAGTCGAAGAAGGGGCTATTCCCGTTGATATTATACTAATGGATATGATGATGCCGGAGATGGACGGCTTTGAGACCATTGCCCGGATCCGGAAGCATCCGCGTCTGAAACATATACCTATCATTGCCGTCACGGCAAAGGCCATGGCAGGCGACCGGGAAAAATGTATCCAGGCGGGAGCTTCAGACTATATTTCAAAACCTGTGGATATCGACCAGCTCATGTCGCTATTACGGATATGGCTATATGAAAAATGATCACCTCCATCCGATATGAGGAGTTGGACATTTTGTTGAACGACCTTTTTACCAGGTATGGGTATGATTTTACCGAATATTCCCGCGCCAGCCTGCAAAGAAGGGTCCAGCGCCTTTTTACCCTGGATAGATTTCCCAGTTTCGCGGAATTCCGCCATCGCCTGCAACATGATCCGCTGTATTTCCGCCGATTTGTGGAAGAGATCACCGTGAATGTGACCGAGATGCTGCGGGACCCTTCATTTTACCAAATCCTGCGCACTTCCATCCTGCCTGTGCTGGCCACCTATCCTTTTATCCGGATCTGGCATGCCGGGTGTTCCACCGGAGAAGAAGTATATTCCATGGCTATTTTGTTGAAAGAGGCGGGACTACTGCATAAGTCCCTGTTGTATGGAACGGATATCAATCCCCTCGTCATTGAAAAGGCGCGCAAAGGGATCTTTCCTGTCAGCCAGATGCAGAAATATTCGGAGAACTATATCCATGCAGGGGGTATGAATGATTTTTCCGCCTATTATACCGCCAAATACCATTTGGCGAAGTTTGACAGCAGCCTTACGGGAAAGATGATCTTTTCCACCCATAACCTGGTATCGGATTTCTCTTTCAATGAGTTTCAGCTGATATTGTGCAGGAATGTGCTGATCTATTTTGAGAGGAGCCTTCAATCGAAGGTGTTCAAATTATTTGATTATAGCCTGGAGAACTTCGGGTATCTTGCCCTGGGCTCGAAGGAGTCTCTCCGATTCTCGCCAATAGCCGACCGGTACAGGCAGATCGGGAAAGAAAAAATATGGAGGAAGGTCCATGAAGCGAGCTGAATTAATGGTCATTGGCGGCTCGGCGGGCAGCCTGCAGGTGATCCTGGGGATACTCCCGGTGATCCAACCCGGCTTTCCCCTGCCCGTACTGATCGTCCTGCACCGTAACGGTGTTTTCGAATCCAACCTGGAGGACCTGCTTGCTTCCAGGACACGGGCGCCCATCAAGGAGGTGGAGGAAAAAGAGTCCATCCTGCCGGGGGTGATCTATATCGCACCGGCCGATTACCATGTATTGATCGAACAGGACCACACCTTTTCACTCGATTATTCCGAAAGGGTGAATTTCAGCCGTCCCAGCATCGACGTTACTTTTCGCTGTGCAAGCGATGTGTATGGCGCCGGTCTCGTTTGTCTGCTGCTGTCCGGCGGCAATGCGGACGGGGTGGAAGGCTTGCAATATGTGAAAGGAAGGGGAGGGGTGGTAGTCGTACAGGACCCTGCTACCGCAGAGGTACCGTATATGCCCGAGCACGCCATCGCCCGGGTGGAAGCAGACTTCGTAGTACCGGCCGGGGAAATGCCTGCTTTCCTGAAGGGGCTGGCGTTCTTACCTCCTGCCTAAAAATAGCTCAGCCACCATTTCTTCGCCTGGTTGGCCCTTTTGTAGCGGTCGAAACGGCTGCTCAGCGGATAGAGCATTACGATCACCGCCACCCATACCAGGTAGACCACCGGCAGCGAGAACCCATAACCTTTCAGCTGGGGATTGGCCGTTACCCAGGTGGTAAGATCTACCATATCCCCGGCAGCATGACCGGAAGCCATGGCAGCCAGGATAGCCAGTCCATGGATGAGCGGGATATGCACCAGGTAATAGAACATGGGGACGCGGCCAAAGACGGTGAGTTTTGAAGTTATTGCATTGAGTGGTTTTTCCGAATAAACCAGGAAGAGCAGGGCGGGCCCGAGCGTCATGAGCGCATACAGCAGGGACGGAGGATATTTTGTCGTGTTGATGAATGACATAATGGTATAGACAGCATTCTTCTGGGAGGACCAATGAGAAGGATCGCCATATAAATTTGTCCAGCGCAATAAGATGAACAATACGATGGCTCCAATGCCCAGGGAGCGCAGCGATCTTTTCCGGACTTTCGGGGCTACATCGGGTGCATAGAGACTACCCAGGCTGTAACCCAGGGTGATGATGCCGATCCATGGGATGATGGGATAGCCCACCAGCGGATTGATGCCACCAAACCGGAAGGCAAAGCTTTGCTCATGCAACAGGGCCCAGAGAAAGGCGGGGGCGCCTTTGCCGGCCACATGGACCGTGTCCAGTAAATTATGGCCGGCTACCAGGACCACTCCTATCAGCAGGATGACGGGCCGGGGCAGGTGGATCAGCAGGGAAAGAGCCATCATGCTGATGCCAAAGGCCCAGATCACCTGCAGGATCAACGAAGGATAATGGGGGTTAAAGGTCCATTCCAATGTGACGATGAACAATTCCGCCACCACCAGCCAGAGACCCCGGGTAAAAAGGAAGAAAGAAAGCGCTTTCTTTCCATTCTTCAGACCGTAGAGGCAGGCGGATACGCCGGCCAGCATCATAAAGATGGGAGCGCAGAAATGGGTTATCCACCTGGTCATGAAGATGGAGACTGAAGTATGTTGAAGGTCGGTGGGATCATTGACATAGGAATAGGCGTGGAAATAGTCACGGACATGGTCCAGCGCCATGATGACCATGACGGTGCCTCTCAACAGATCGATGGACTCAATGCGTTTGCTTTTGGTTTTTGCGGCTGCGACAGGTGCAGCTACGGCAGTGTTAAACATGCCGTAAACTTAGGAAAAAAGAATTAAATGCGGTGGTTTTTAATTCTTGTCGAATAAAATTCGATATGAATGGTAGTATTCAGTTTCCCAACGGTCAGGCCTCAGGCACCGGCTGATTGACGGCTACCTGGACGATGGCTTCCAACTCAGTGATATCGAAAGGTTTCTGAAGGAAATAGTCCGCATTTGCCTCTCTTGCCAGTTGTGTGACGTTGCTGTTGGCGCTGAAGAAGATAACGGGTATGCCTTGCAGATCGGGCGTATTTTTCAATTCTTTGGTTGCTTCAATGCCGCCCGGCCCGGGAATCCAGTTATCCATGAGAATGACGTCCGGCTGATAGCCTCTGACGCGATCTATCACCTCGTGGGAGTTATTGAGGGTGCAGACGTCAAATCCTTTCTTTTTGAGGATGATGGAGCAGATCTGCAGGATGTCCATGTCATCGTCTAATATCAGCACCTTTTTATTCATGGTATTAATATAAATGTAAACAGCTTCCGTCAAAGGGAGCTGTTTATCCATATTAAAATTTCATGCCACACGCTGCCGGATGAACAAGGGCCTCAGGGTATACCAGGCCAGGGCCGGGAAGAAGTGCATGGGGATGACCATGCCGGGGAAGAGCTCGGGCGTTTCCAGTTCCCTGGGAAGCCTGTATGCGATGGGGGTCAGCAGGCTGGCAAAGCTCACGATGGTGAACAGGAGGTTGAATACGATCTCGCCCTTGTCCTTCAGCCATTTGTCCAATGCCGTGAAGCCGATGGCTGCCAGGACGCCGCCAGCTACGCTGCCTGCGACGATGCGTACGGAGGAGGCTACTTTGGAAAAGTCCGCTTCATTGATGGAATAGTAGAGATGGGCGTAGATCAATCCTGCCAGGCCTGCGAGGAGGCCGGAGATGATGCCTAATATGAGTGCTTTTTTAAACATGAGGGTTGACGTTTATTTTGTAACAGGGACTTTGATATCTATTTTGATCTGCTCACCTACATCCCCGCCAGGCTTGCCGACTTTGAAGTCACTGCGATTGACAGTGAAGCTGCCAGCGAATACGGCGCCTGCGGCGGTCTTCTGAAAAGTGAAAGGGATGGTGGTGGTTTTTTTTACGCCATGTACTTCCAGATCACCGGTGACCTGGTATCCATTGCCGGCTTTCACAAATTTTTGGGATACGAAACGGATCTGGGGATATTTGGCCACATCGAACCATTCGTCGCTTTTTGCATGCTTGTTCTGCAGGCCGTTGCCGGTGTTGATGGAGGCTACGTCGATGCTGACGTCGAATTTCGATGCAGCGGGAGCTTGCTCGTCGAAGACGATAGCGCCTTTGAAGGTCTTGAAGACGCCGGATGCGTCGTTGCTTGAAAATTCTATATTATAGCCGTCCGAGATCCGCCAGCTGGTGGCGATGAAGGTAAAAGCACTTGTTGTCAGGATGAGTGCGGCTATTGCGGGATAAATATACTTGTTCATAAAAATTCTTTGAAGATACCCTATCCACCGGGGTGGATAGGGTAGAAAGATAATTAGTCTTTTACGAATTCTGCATTGGCATTCAGGGCTACCTCGTCGCTCAGCATGGCGCTGGGGAAGCCTGTGGCGATACCGAAATCGGTGCGTTTGATCGAGCCAGTGACTTTAAAGCCTGCTACGGTCTTTTTGCTCTGGGGATTCTGTGTTGTGCCGTTGAGCGTGGCTGTCAGTACGACGGGCTTGGTAACGCCATGTAAAGTAAGGTCTCCGGCCACTTCATACGTCTTGGCGCCAGTCTTTTTGAAGGAAGTACTTTTAAAGGTCAGCGTGGGGAATTTAGCTGCGTCGAAGAAGTCGGGGCTTTTCAGGTGATTGTTCCTTTGTTCGTTGCCGGTGCTGATGCTGCCAACTTCTGCGCTCAGGTCTACAACTGCGTCCGTCAGGTCTTCCTTGGAAGCGGTGATCTTTGCGGTGACGCTGCTGAAGCTGCCGTCGATCTCGGAGATGCCCAGGTGGGTAATTCCGAAATTCAGCTGTGAATGCGCCTTATCCCAGTTCCAGGTCTGAGAAAAACCAGCGGTTGCAAAAAGGGTAATAAATGCTGCTGTTACGAGTGTCGATTTCATTTTTTTGTTTTTTGATATGTATAGGTTAATTAACGACAAAATACGAACGAAGGTTGGTTATTTAATGTTTGAACTTTGAATTATTTGCTAATAATTAATTCAACTCGATGACCAGTTCATTTTTTGGGCGGCGAACTTTCTTTTGTGTGAGCAGCCAGTCATTTTCTTCATCCCGATAGCCGATTGGCAATAAGGTGACGCTGCGGAGGCCTTTTTCTTTCAGCCCCAGCAATTTGTCCAGTTCGTTGTTGCGGAATCCTTCCATCGGGGTGGCATCCACCTGTTCTGTAGCGGCGGCGGCGATAGCGATGCCAAAGGCTACGTAGGCCTGGCGGGCTGCTGTCTGAAAGCGTTCTTCTTTCGGCATGGAGCCAAATTTGCTCTTAAGGAAATTCCGGTAGTTGTCCAGTGCGTCGGCTGGCAGGCTGCGCTCGGTGATCACCTGGTCGAACACTTCATCGATCTTTTGATCTGTTATGTCATCCCAGGCAGCAAAGACCAGCAGGTGGGAGGCTTCCGTGATCTGCGGCTGATTGTTCGCAATGGGTTTGATCTTCTCCAATAATGCAGGGTCTGTGACCGAAAGGATATTAAAAGGCTGCAGACCACTGGACGTAGGGGCCAGGCGTGCGGCTTCCAATATTACATCAACTTTATTCTGCGGAACTTTTTTTCCATTCATGCGCTTGGTCGCATAGCGCCAGTTCAAAGATTCTAAAAAGCTCATATATTTTTATTTAATTTCTTTAATTATATTATTAATTCTATCGCGCCTATTAATTATAACACTGTTAGTATTATCGGCAAAAAAAATTTAAACCTGTTCTGATGGTTGTCCTGCCATCTGGATCCCCCGGATAAAACTGCACAATACATCTTCCAGGACCTGCTGCGGCAGTTTTGGGTGGCGCCCATGTTCCGGGTCATTGCCTGCCATATTAGTCAGGGAGGACATATTAATGGATACCAGCCCGTGGAGCATAGACCAGAAGGACTGATACTTCAGGAAGGGGTCGAAAGGCAGTGATTTGCCTTCCGGCACCATGGCGACGATGCTATCAATGATCACCTTGTTAAAATCCTGCATGGCCGGGATCTTGCTTGCAGTCTCGCAGGTGGGGATACCCAGACCGAACATCAGCTGGTAATATTCCTTATTAGCGAACGCAAAGTCCCAGTAGGCGCGGCCCATGGCCCGGATCTCGTCGGCCGGGTTGGATTGGCCGGCCTTGGCGGCTGCCAGGGTTTCCACAAGGAGTTGGAATCCTTTTTTGTTGAATTCCAATAAGATAGCGTCTTTATTTTCAAAATGACTATAGATGACGGGCACGCTATATTCGATCGCATCGGCAATTTTGCGGATGGAAAAGGACTGCCACCCTTCGGTGACGACCAAATCCCAGGCGGTGTCCAGTATGCTGGCCCTTACCTCTTCTTTTTGCCTTAGTTTACGATCTGTTATACCCATTTTCTAGCTCCGTTACTTTCCCTAACGGTGTTAGCAAATGTACGACCATTTTCAATTCTACCAAATTTTTTCAGGGAATCATTTTCTGATCGTCTTCCCTGTTTGCATCCATGAGATAGCTTTGAGGGTCGATCCGGGCGCTGGCAGGCTTACCATTTACAATGATTTCCAATGTTTTGAGTCCGGATGTCAGCCGGTGGCGCCGGAGATAAAGGGTTCCTTTACCATAGACCCCGATGTCGATGTAGTCATTCATGGCGGCTGCATGCTCTGTTCCTGTCGAGTCTGTGTAGTTTTTTTGCAATTCCAGCTTAAGGATGACCTTGAACTTGTTTCCCCCGAGCGGAACGGCTGAGGCTTCCACCAGCCTGTTGTTGTACAGGCAAACTTTTTTCCAGGTGTCTTCCAGAAAATAGTGGAGCGAGTCAGGCACATGCGCTTCCAGCGCCCGGTAGAGGTCATCCGAGCCCGCATATATTCCCCCATCCCGGAAGGCAAATTGTTCTTTGAAGGACCGGAGGGCGGCATCTACGCTGTCCTCTCCCATGAATCCCTGCAGGCCATACAGCGCGAGGGATGACTTTGCGCTGGATTCATACCATTTATTGGCGTGCAGCAAGTCATGTTCCGGCTGGAAGTTAGTTCTTCTGCCCCAGGAGTAATCGTTCTTTACTCTTTGTAATTGCTCGTTTAATCCTTCCTCTCCATACTTCTTTTTTACAAGCATCAGTGCCGCATATTGGGGTATTCCTTCTGAAATGACGGTGGAGCCCACAGTCTGATTGGGAGCCACCTGCTGTCCCCACCATTGCGATGCTATTGCTTTGGCTGTGATGTAATAGATATTATCCGGCAGACCGGGTTCCCGCATGTCGGCATTCCAGCCTACCCGCTCCGTATTGAGAATTGTCTGGGAAAAGCTGTTCATGGACGGACCGAAGAAAGAGATCTCTGCCAGGCGCATCTGTGTGAAAGGATAAGGACCGAATTGTCGGGAGTAAGACCGGGCTCCGTCTTTAAGCGCGGCCATAAACCGCGGCACGTTGGTCTCGTGCGCCGGATGATACAGCACCTGGAGGTTTATAGGCCTTCCGTCTTCAAGGATGATCGTGTCCTGCCGGATGGCATACCGGGCCGAGGCCATGGCGTAAGGAAGGTAGATCCTTGGGTGATCCTGCACGTAATGAAAATAATGCCGGCCTCCGGTGCTCCATTCTTTTTCCAGTGTGCCCGGTGCGATAGCCCATTGGTCGCCTGAAGTGCTCACGGTGATATCCAGGTTCACCAGGTCTGCGTTAAAGCCGGATTGGAGGCTTTGCCTGCCTACGGGATCGTCATGTGGAATGTCCACTTCATGCTTGTCAGGCAGCCCGAATTTTCTCCGGTCATCGTTATTGCCCAGTTCTTCTCCTTCATCGTATCCCAGTGCAGGCAATCCTCCGTTGAACACGAAGCCGTTGCGCAGCATGGCCAGACCATAGAGATCGTTCTGAAAGCCGTCGAAAGAGCGCTGGCTGTAAATCTCCAGCGCCGCCGTATCTCCGTTCAAGAGCGGATGCGGCAGGATGTACAGCCGGTAATCGGAGGGTTCCTTCGAGGGTCTGAAAAAATTAAATTTTCCCCTTGGAAAGGATAGCGGGTTTCTATAGGGCAGGGGCTGGTCATTATACAGCAGGTCATAGGTGAGTCCATCTCCATCCAGCAGGAGGCTGTCGATGGGCCTGGCACTTTTGTTGGTGATGGTCAGCCAGGCTTTTGTCGTTGCTCTTTGTTCGGAAGGGTACAGATCGGAGGTCAGGCGCAGGCTGGTGACCTTTGGCAGCGGGAGGTCATTGTACCTTTTCAGCTGTCGTTCCGCGATGACTTTTCTTTCTTTGTCTTCCGCGGATGTGATGTATTCATTGAGATAGCTGACATTGTAATAGATATAGGCGCCTATTGCCAGGAACACAATGATGGACAAAAACGCCCCTGTCCGTGTGGACCCGCGAAATCTTTGGCGGGCCAGCTGTTTTTTTTCCCTGAAGGTAGTGCTGACGCCGCGGACGTAGAAGAGGGATGCCAGGATCACCAGCACAATGCCCGCCGTCAGCCAATAGGTCTGGAACCAGAGCAGGGGCGTCAGGATATGCCCGATGATGTCCATGTCCGTGAACACCGCATAAGGGGTATGTCCATATAGCAGGAGATTATAATTGAAATAACGAAAGCTGGAAGCAAGCATCATCAGCACCCATACGGTGATCCCGATGGCGTGGGCTGCGAATTTATTGTTCACCAGGTTGTGCAGTGCATAGGAGAACAGGACCATCTCCAGCATTTGCGGCAGCAGGTAGCTGCCCCATGCTGTGAAGTACAAGGGAAGATTGAAATGGTAAAAGGTCCTGGAAAGCTGGACGCCGAGGCCTACCAGGATAGGTACAAGGGAAAGGAAGATGCCCAGGCAGCAGAGACTGGATAGTTTTGCCAGGTTTAATACCCAGGTGGGCGGTGGAAGGGCGTCGTTGATATAGGCAAAACGAGTGTGTCTTTCCCGGTGTACTGACTCGCCTGTATAAAAGATGATGATAAAAAAGACGAAGTAGCCGAAGACATTGCCGAAGACGTCCATGAAGAAGGCTGCACGGGGGTAATCTCTGACCTTCAAACTACCCGGTCCATGGTAAAATACGAAAGAAAGGAAGATAAGGCCTCCTGACAAAATGATCCAGAAATAATTATCCCGTATGATATTCAGCAGCTCTATGCGTGTAAGGCTGGCCCATGTCTTTCGCAACCAGGATCCTTCCAGCTGTACCTGCACGTTCCGGAAAACGGCACGGACGCCATTGCGTTTATGGGCGGCTGTGGCTTGGGGCGCTGCCGTACGCCGTCCATGGGTACCGCTGAAAAAACGTTCGAACGTGAACCGCAGGTAGGTCAGCAGGAGGATCACGGCTCCCACGGAGATCCATATGACCCGGTTAGTCAGCATCAGCCCCTGCAGGGGGATGACGGACGCGTTGAGCTGCGCCGGGGACCAGGCTGCTATTTCCGCACGCAGGCCATTCAGGAGGAAGGGGTCGGTGAGATAGATGACCCTGGGGTTATTGATATTATTCAGGAAGAAATTACCGATGAGATAGCCCAGGAAAAGGAACAAGCCGCTGCTGTAGATCACTTTCACATTCCTGAAAATGGCTACCAGGCCGAAGAAGAGGCAGGAGGTGAAGAAGATATTGGGCAATACCAGGGTGAGCCAGGGCTGCAGATAGAAATAGAATTTATTGGGGCCATAGCGTCCGGCGGGTGTCCATCCCAGTGCTGGTCCCAGCAGGCTTCCCAGCCAGGCGCCCAGCATGACGGCCATGCTGACCAGCACCACGAAGAAAAAGGAACCCAGCCACCGGCCCCAGAAATAGCCGGCTTTGGTGATGGGGTAGGAGAGGTAATATTCTTTTGTATTGTGCTCGATGTCGCGATAGAGCGGCACGCCCATAATGGAGGAGCTTACCAACATAAGGAACAGACTGGCTCCGCACGAGAAGATGGCCAGCAAGGCAGGTGCGTTGACCATTTCTTTTTCCACGGTGGGTACGGCTCCGTTCCCGAAGTTGAGGATGACGAACAGGAGGGCGAAAAGAAAATAGATATAAAAGGCCGGGCGGCGCAGGCGGTATTTTATTTCGAAAAGGAAGATTTGCAGCAGCATGAGAAAGGTTTTATAAGGTGTTTATATCCATTTTAGCGGCGATGTGACTAAAGTATACGTCCTCCAGGTTAGGTGTCCCGGGTATGAACCCATTGGCAGGATCGATGTCGGATGATATCCGGATGTATAGCTCACCTGCCTTCAGCTGTGTGGAGAGGATGGGGTATTTGGCCTGGTATTTTTCGATGTCGTCTTTGGGGATCATTTTGCTATAGACCCTTCCTTCCATCTCCGCCATAGCCTGTTCCGGCCGGCCGCTGTAAAGGACCTCACCCTGGCAGATGATGGCAAAGCGCGAACAGAGGGTGCTGACGTCTTCCACGATATGCGTGGATAAGATGACGATGGTGTTCTCCCCCAGGTGGCTTAACAGGTTGTAAAAGCGGTTGCGTTCTGCCGGGTCCAGACCTGCCGTCGGCTCGTCCACGATGATCAGCCTGGGCTGGCCGATCAGGGCCTGTGCGATCCCCCATCTTTGTTTCATGCCACCGGAGAAAGTACCCAGCTTTTTCTTTCTGTCCTTGTACAGATTGACATTATTCAGCAGTTCGCCCACCAGCTCTTTGCGCTCGCCAGCCTGCTGCACGCCTTTCAGCCGGGCGACATGGTCCAGCATCTGTTCGGCGGAGATGCGCGGGTATACGCCGAACTCCTGGGGAAGATAGCCCAGTAATTTCCGGACTTCCGTCTTGTTGCGCAGGACATCGAGGTCATCCAGGAATATGCTGCCTGCATCAGCTTCCTGCAGGGTGGCGATGGTTCGCATCAGGGAAGATTTGCCGGCCCCGTTGGGTCCGAGAAGGCCAAACATGCCGTTGGTTAACGTCAGGTTCACGTCCCGGATAGCGCGCACGCCGTTGGCGTAGGTCTTGGAAAGACCACGAATGACTAGTTGCATATGGTTATTTTATAAGTGTATAGTGAGGTCTACTGCGTCTGTTTGTTGAGCTTGTCCAGATTGAGACCCGTGAGATTGATCTTTGTTTCAGGTGTATAGTGGATATTGATAGTTCCGAGCTTTGCCTGCAGGTCATTGACCTCGCTACGGGCGTCGAGGTTGGCTGTCAGATGCCGGATATGGGCATTGCTATGCAGGACCAGGTCCGTGTTCTCGGCATCCACCTGTAAAGAATCATAATACTGTGATGGATATTCCGCGCCGTGCGTGCCGTAGGACTCTCCGACCCAAAGCTGTGTATCGGTCGCCGTGACATGCCTATCGAAGGAACCGGGTTTACCATTGCCTCTCAACAGGGCCAGCACGCCTCTTAGCCGGATGCCGGTGTGGCGGCCCGTATGAACGGACACCCACGGGAGATCGTTGTAATTCCCGAAAAAGCGATGCGGATCCGAGACAAATGATGTGTCGCCTATTACGACCACGGAATCCGCTGTCGACCGGCAATGGACCTTGCCGGCGAATTCTTCCTGCACTTCCACAAAAAAACTATCGGAAGGGATGAGTGTAACATTGATGTTGCCTTCCGCGACAAGTACTACAGGCGCTGCTCCCACATAAGCGCGGGTCCATCCTTCCAATGACGGCCTGGAGTTAAAAATATGACCATGCCTGAGCTGGGAATACAGCGTAAGATGGATCGTGCCGAAACCAGCCAGCACGAATAGAAAAAAGATCAGTAACAACTTATTGCTTGTCTTCATATGTTGACTATTGTCGGCTATGAGAAATATTGTTTCCGGTAATGTTCGTACTGTGGTTTCAGCTCCTCCGGGGCCATGCCCAGCAGGAACAGGCTGCGGAAGACCAGGGGCAGCTCTTTTTCGATGAAGACCTGTTTACGGTAGGCGGCGGCCAGTTCAAGCGCACTTTTCGAAGCAAAAAAGCCGATGCCCCGCTGATTGAAGATGATCTCCTGCTGCTGGAGGAACTCATAAGTGCGCATCACTGTATTCGGATTTACTTCCAGCTGGATGGCCAGCTCCCTTACCGAAGGGATGCGTCCGCCTGCCTCCCATTCTTTTAGCAGGAACTTTTCGCATACATAGTCCGCGATCTGCAGGTATATACTTTGTGATTCTCTGAACTGCATATTTGATAAATTTATCCCTACACTTCTTTTTCTTTCAACCGGAAATAAGTGATCAGCCAAAACGCCGGCGCCACGCAATACTGCGCCGACAACAGCAGCAGCTTTTCCAGTAAGGCAGGCAATCTGATGAACCGGGTGTTTAATTGCTGGCCACTGAAATTGGTCCAGTCCAGCATCGAGTCATAATGCCACCCTTCGGGCATGTGTGCCGACAGCCCTTTTATCATAAAAAAGACGAGTACCAGCCAGAAAAGCAGGATGGCTACGATGGTCTTTATGAACGACCACCGGACAAAATAGACCGACCCTAACAGGAAGGCGGATTGAATGGCAAAATAACCCAGGAAAATCAGGTGATATTGTTTGTCCGGAATGGGCGCCCACTTGTTGTTCCAGAGATTAAGGACTTCTACGCTGCCAATGGGCAGCATGGTCTTCGGCCAATACTGGTGTTCCCGGGCAATGATCTTGTTGGCCATCGACACCATGGGGATGTCCACAATGTAAAATATACAGGTATAAGCCAGGAAGAAAAGCACTACGCCGAAGAGGATCCCGCATAATAATTTTTCCAGGTGGCTGGCCGGTATGGCGAGGTAGGGGATCGCCTGGGATTTGTTGCCCAGCTGGGAAAAGATCGTGCTGGCATAAAAGCACCCGATGATATACAATCCACAGTAATAGGCGGTGTACTGAAGGAAAAGATTCAAGGGCCCGAATTTATCGATGCTCAGCAGGAAGGCATACCATGCGATCAGCATCCCGCCCATGGCCAGCAGCGCCAAAAGATAGCGTTTGCGATTTTCCGTCCAGTGTGCGCCCACCAGCCTCAGCCATCTGGATAAGTCAAAAGTCTGATTCATTATTTTATGCGTTAAACAGTTTGTTTATTTTTTCGCCTTCGAGGATGATGGCCTTGTATAACATCTCCAGGTCCGGCCGGCTATCTTCTCCGTCCGTATTGGGAAGGACGAGGGCATTCCCTTTCAGTGAAGATTCGCAGTAAAGGGCGTCGGCCGTTGCTGTCGGATCGAAAGACAATGAGAATGTCAGCTTTTTAGAAATGGTTTCCATGTCCTGGTTGAAGAGGATCCTGCCCTCTTCAATTACAAGGATGCGATCGATCAGGTTTTCCAGGTCCTTCACCTGGTGGGTGCTGATGAGGATACATTTTTTTTCATCTACGGCTCCTGCGATCACTTTCCGGAACTGGCTCTTGCTGAGGATGTCAAGGCCATTGGTAGGCTCGTCCATTAAAAGTAAGGGGGTATTGACGGCAAGGGCAAAGCTGATGAGCAGCTTTTTCTGCTGACCATAGCTCAACTCCTGCATGCTGCCTTCGGCGGGGATGTCAAACCCGGTCATATAGGCCCGAAATTGTTCCATGCTGAAATTGGGATAGAAAGCGGCGTTATTCTTTATCCAGCGGGATACGGAGACAGGCGGGAGATAAAGCTCTTCCGGCAGGAGAAATGTCTGCTGCAAAAAAGCGGGTTGGCGTCGGCCGGGCTCAAACCCCATGACATCGATCGTCCCGTTGCGGGGAAAAAGGAACCCTGCTATATTACGCAGAAGGGTGGATTTGCCAGTGCCGTTCCTGCCCAGCAACCCATAAATATGACCCGGATGCAGCTGCAGATCCAGTCCCCGGAATACAGATCTTCGGCGATAGGAGAAGGTCAGATCCTTGACGCTTACCATAGTGAGTATTTTAGTGTACTAGTTAAGTAGTACACTAAAGTCTAAAAAAGAATCCAAACCTCCAAATTTTATTTTTGCGAGGGGTGGGCAAATTCGCAAGGGGGGCTGTATATTCATGCCTACAATCATACTTTCATTCTGTTATGGCTCAACCAACAACTGCGACTCCTTCTCAACGGCTGTATTCACTCGATGCCCTCCGCGGGCTGGATATGTTCTGGATCATCGGCGGCGAAGAGATCTTTCATAGTCTGGCCAAGATCACCGGCAGCCCTTTTTGGGGAACGATATCCGACCAGTTCGATCATCCGAAATGGAATGGCTTTCACTTTTACGATCTTATCTTCCCGTTGTTCCTCTTCATTGCGGGGGTGGCAACGCCTTATTCGGTGGGCAGGGAACTGGAGAAAGGCGTCGATAAGCAAAAGCTGTTGTGGAGGGTGGTCCGCAGGGGCCTGACGCTGGTGATCCTGGGGATCATTTACAACAATCGACTGGAGATCCGTCCGCTGTCAGAGGTCCGCTTCTGCAGCGTACTGGGGCGTATCGGGCTGGCCTATATGTTTGCGAACATCATTTATATCTATACTAAGCAAAAGGGACAGATCATCTGGCTGGTGGGGATCCTTATCGGCTATTGGTTATTATTGGCCCTGAATGCGGCCCCGGGTTTTCCCCGCGGGGACCTTAGCATGGAGGGGAATTTTGCATCGTATATCGACAGGTCCATCCTTCCCGGCCATCTGTACCTGGTGATCCATGATCCTGAAGGCCTGGTGTCTACCCTTCCTGCCATTGGCACGGGCCTTATGGGCATACTTACCGGCAATCTTTTGAGGAACAGCCAGCTTCAGCCGTCGGTGAAGGCGATGCGTATGGCTCTTGCAGGGGTCATCTCCCTTGCGCTGGCCCTTGTCTGGAACCTGGTATTTCCAATCAATAAGAATCTTTGGACCAGCTCGTTCGTATTGTTGGCGGGAGGGCTCAGCCTGTTGTTCCTGGCTTTATTCTATTACATCATCGATGTGCTGGGGCATAGGAAATGGGCATTCTTTTTCACAGTCATCGGGATGAACTCCATCCTTATTTATATGTCCAGCCGGTTCATCAACTGGAAATATGCCACGGATGGGTTTTTTAAATGGCTGCTGCAATTAGTGGGAGAGCCGTGGAATGCCTTTGCATGGGCGTTCTGTTTCCTGGCCGTCAAATGGGCGATGCTGTACTTCCTGTATAAGAAGAAAGTATTTTTAAAAGTATAGCGGGCTTATGCTTTTACGGCGCCTTTTAATTCACCGATGATGGTTTCGCTGAACTGGCACATCAGGTCCAGCAGGCCCGACAATTCATCTCCTTTGTCTGTAAGTGCGTATTCCACTTTAGGGGGGATCTCATCGTAATCGGTCCTTGTGATCAGTCCATACTTTTCCAGGAGCTTGAGGCGATCGGAAAGAATGGTGTCGCTGATATACTTGAGGTCATCTTTTATCAGCTTGAAGCGGTTGTTACCTTCTTCGATACAAAACAGCACATCACTGAACCACCTTTTGCTTACGAGGTCCAGCAGTTCGTTGAGCGTACATTTTTCTTCGAGGTAAGCCTGGTTGCGATAGTTGGTTGAGGTTATTTTTCTCTCTGACATGATCACGATGTTTAAACATTAACACTGAGGGTACGGCCCTGTGTAATTAGGCCGTCTGTTGCAAAATAAACAAAAATGTCACCGGAATGCTGAAAAGAACGACTATTTTAACGCTAAAGTTGCTTATAATGGTAATATGAATAGAACCTGTCTCTTCTTGCTGCTTGGTTTCAGCCTCGCCTGCCGTCACGCTTCTTCCCCGCAGCTGGAAAAAGAGTGGCAATCCTGGCTGGACCAAAAGGAATATTTCAAGCTGAGGAGCAGCCTGGAACAGCATAAATATGATGTCGATCCTGAAAAAGCCTTGTATTTCCGCGCTTTTATTGATAACGTTTTTAATATGAATGTTGCATCCATCCAGGACATCCGGGCCCTGATGGAAGGATATGGCGACCGTTTACCCGACAGTGTCAAGGCGCGCCTCAAGGTGCTGGAGGAGGACAACTATTTCAAGACCTTCCAGTATGCCAGGGCGGCCCGGGTGGATAATGAGCTGATCGACCATTACAAAAAGGCGATGGATAGCGCTGCCTATGCGGATGTAAAGAATACGGCGCTGATCACCAATGGACTTGCCGGTGTACCGGTGCAGGAAGCGCTGATCCCCGGGAATGTGGTCCTGCCCTGGACAAAGAATAAAGTGGGGTTGATGGAGGTCCCTGTCCGGCGAGGGGACAGCACTTACCTGGCGATCTTCGACACGCGGGCGAATATTTCCAGCGTTTCCGCCACTTATGCCAAAAAGCTGGGGATCCGCATGCTGAATGTCAGCTATGACGAAGGGGCCGGTGTTACAGGGCAACGATTTAAGTGTTCACTGGGGGTAGCTGACAGTTTGCGGCTCAACGAGATCCTTATGAAAAATGTCGTTTTCCAGGTGATGCCCGATGAGGTCCTCTATATTGCGCCGATCGATCTTTCGCTCAATATTATCATAGGCTATCCTGTCATTGCCCAATGGCGCGAGATCCGGATCCACCAGGACGGCACGATGACCATTCCCGTCAAACCCGGACATGCCGACTGGCACAATCTTGCCATGGATGGGCTCGATCCTGTCATCTCCGCGATTGCGGGCCCGGATACGCTTGGTTTTAAGTTCGATACGGGAGCCTCGTCCTCCGATCTTTTCGACAACTACTTCCGCAGGTATAAGCAGGAGATCTTAAGAAAGGGAAAGGCTTCTACCATCCGGCTGGGTGGGGCAGGGGGTATTGTTGAAAAGGATGTGTATATGATCAGGGACTTTACCATCAGGGTCGGCAGCAAGACGGCGACCTTGAAGCAGGTGGCTGTGCACAAAGATCCCATCCCCAATCTCAATGAGAAATATTACGGCAACCTGGGCCAGGACCTGATAGGGCAGTTCCGGGAAATGATCCTCAATTTCGAGAGTATGTTTATTGACTTCAGGTAGGTGTTGGATGGTGCAGGATCTGCCAGCTTATTTCACAGGTGGATCGCGACGCCCTGATCGGGGAAGATGAGCTTTACGTGCAGGGGGTTACCCGCTTCCAGCTCCTGCCGAATTATATTTTCCTGTTCGCCCGAAGGTTTCCGGTGGGTTATGACAATGGGAAGGTCCTGCATCCGGGCTTCTCCGGCCATTTGTCCCAATCTTTTTAATTCGCCCATGAGCAGGCGGGGGGTGAGATGTCCAAACAGCAGCCTGTCCGGCTGTTGATTGGAAAAGGATGTTTCTATAAAGATGGCCCGGAGCTTTCCCTGTTGTATCAAGGGACTTGCTACTTGCCACAATCTGGCCAGTTTGCCGGCATGTTCGATGGTATCGGCGCCTGTATCGCCCAGGTAGAGCAGGTAAGCATCACCATTTCTCACGAGGAAGGCGGTACTTTCGTAGGGCTCGCCATGGCTGAGGGGAAAGGCGGTAATCTGCATGCCGCTGCCTGTCAGCGGGGTCTCCTGCCCTGCCTCCAAAGGCGCATAGTGATATTTCTTTAGTGCCGGAGTTTCCCCTGCATCGGCAAAATTAGCCCAGGCGGCCCAGGTGAAATATTTTTCTTCCAGCACTTTCAGGGTAGAGGGCATGCCATAAATGGTTTTGGCGGTATCGTCGGGAGAATTGATGATCAGGCCTGCCACATGGTCCAGATGAGGGTGGGAGATACAATAGCCTTTGATATGCCCTCTCAATATTTTGCTGACGCTGCCGGAGAAGGCGCCTTTGTCTATAGCTTTTTGGATGCCTGCGTACACGGTCCCGGCGTCCAGGCAAATGTAGTCGTCATGGCCGGCAGGCGCCGCCATATAAGCGGAGAGATTGCTTTCATCCAATCCGCCTTTTACGCCCAGGGGCACCACGGTAAAGGACGCTGTATGCGGGTCTGTTGCAGGCTGGGAAAAAAGGCCTGCGGGAAGGACCAACAGCAGGATGCACGTTAGTGTAAAGCTATTCATGGTGTAAATCTACGAATCGTACCTTTATCCTATGGAAAAGACGCACAATTATACCACGGTCCTTACATGGACGGGCAATAAGGGGGAAGGCACGCTCAACTACAAGTCGTACGACAGGGACCATATCATTTCCGTCGCCGGCAAGCCGGAGATCCCCGGTTCATCCGATCCTTCTTTCCGGGGTAACCGGGAGCGGTATAACCCCGAGGAGCTGCTGGTGGCTTCGCTATCATCCTGCCATATGCTGTGGTACCTGCATCTTTGCGCTGTCAACAACATCGTAGTTGTGGATTACCGTGACCAGGCCGAGGGCCTGATGATGGAGAAAGCCGACGGCAGCGGTTATTTCAAGGAGGTGACGCTGCGTCCTGCGGTGACCATTACGGATGCTGCGCTGGTGGAGAAGGCAAAGACGCTGCATCACGAGGCGCATAAATATTGTTTCATTGCCAGCTCCATGAATTTCCCGGTGCATCATCAGCCTGAGTTCAAAGTGATACAGGCAAAAGCGGTCTAGCTTACCCGCAGCAGGATCTTGCCGATGTGCTCGCTGCTCTCCATCAGCTGCTGGGCTTCGCTTGCCTGCTTCAAGGGCAGGATCTTATAGATTACGGGCTTTACCGCGCCATTGGTCACCAGGGGCCAGACGAATTTTTCCACTTCAGCTGCCAGGGCGGATTTGAAGTCCTTATCCCGTGGCTTGAGCATGCTGCCCGTCATTACGATGCGTTTGCGCATGATCTCCGAAAGGTCGATGGCGGCATTTTTTCCACGCATGGAATTGATCAAGACCAATCTGCCATCTTCCCGCAGCAGGTGAATGTTCTTAGCCGTAAAATCTCCGCCTGTCATATCGAGTATTACGTCGATGCCTACATCTTTAAGTGCTTCCTCAAAGTCATCTATCTTATAGTTGACAGCGCGGGCAGCGCCCAGGGACTCGCACCAGCGGCACTTCTCGTCCGTGCCGGCTGTCGTATACACCGGTGAGCCCAGCGCTTTGGCCAGCTGGATGGCGGTGACGCCGATGCCGCTGCTGCCTCCGTGTACCAGGAGGTTCTCTCCCGGCAGCAGTCTTGCGATCCGGAAGACGTTCAGCCAAACCGTGAAGACGGTCTCCGGCAGGGCTGCGGCTTCTTCCAGGCTCAGGCCGGCCGGCACCGGCAGGCATTGTCCTTCGGGGACGGCGACGTATTCCGCATACCCGCCGCCTGTCACCAGGGCACAGACCGCGTCTCCTTTTTTCCAACGGACGACGCCCGGTCCACAGGCTTCGATATGGCCCGATACTTCCAGACCGGGGATGTCCAGGTCATTCTTACCGCCATAGGCGGTCGAGACACGCGAATAGATATCACTACGGTTAAGCCCGGCCGCTGCCACGCGGATCAGCACTTCGCCTTCAGCAGGGACGGGAGCGGGCAATTGATGCATTTCCAGGACTTCGGGTCCTCCTTTTCTTGTGATGAGTATTGCCTTCATAGATGATAAAGGTAGGCCATCTGGAAAATTTTATGCGGGAATAGTTGCATCTTGCAGTATGCCAAGGGAAAAATTACCGTTGAGCCGGCAGTTTGCCTATGCAGCGGGTATGATGGGTTGGAGCATGCTGACAAATCTCATCATTGTAATGCTGCCTTATTATTATCTGCCGCCTTCCAATGCAGGTCTTGTTCCGCTGGTGCCGCAACTATTGATCCTGGGAGTGCTGAATATCATGTCTGTCATTGCCGCGTCGGGCCGCCTGGCGGATGCCCTGTATGATCCATTCATCGCCTCGCTTAGTGATAAGAGTAAGCATCCTAAAGGACGCCGCATCCCATTTATGAAGGTGGCTGTATTGCCCGCCGCCTTTTTTTGCTTCCTCACTTTCCATCCTTTGGTGAAAGCGGAGAGCATTGCCAATGCCTGGTGGCTCACCATCACCCTTATTCTTTTTTTTGTATCGGCCACCACCTATATGATCCCTTACAATGCCTTGTTGCCGGAAATGACGGATACGGCCGCGGAAAAAGTGAAGCTTTCTTCTTTTCAACAAGTGGGCTTTGTCCTGGGCATCGTCGTATCGGCCCTGGTCAACAACCTGGCTGACGGAGTTCAGTCCCTCTTTGGGGTGGGGGACCGTGACGTTGCCGTGCAGATGACGGTGGGAGGGCTCTGCGTATTGGCAGGCGCCATCATGCTCATACCTATCATTTATATCGATGAACGGAGATATTCAGCCAGCAAGCCTTCTCACCTGGCGTTGTGGCCGGCAATCCGAAAGACCTTTGCCAATCGTAATTTCAAATATTACCTGATCTCTGATTTCTCCTATTTCATGGCGCTGAGCATTATCTCCAGCGGCCTGCTGTTTTTCATCAAAGTCCTCCTTGGCCTGCCAGAATCAAAAGGGGGATTGTTGATGGGGGTGATGGTGCTGGGATCATTGGTATTCTATCCCCTGATCAACTGGCTGGCCGGGCGTTGGGGCAAAAAGCCGGTAGTCCTCTTTTCTTTTGGGCTCCTGAGCTTTATCTTCGTCGGCGTGTATTTTCTTGGCAGGCTGCCGGCTTCACCCCTGGTCCAGATCTATGCGCTTGTGATCTGCGCAGCATTTCCCCTGGCGTCCCTGGGTATCCTGCCGAATGCCATCCTGGCCGAGATCGCCCAGAAGGATGCTGCCGAGACAGGGGAGAACAGGGAGGGGATGTTCTTCGCCGTAAAATATTTCTTTGTGAAGCTGGGACAAACGCTGGGGATTGCTTTATTCGCCTTTCTCACTATTTACGGGAAGGATCCGGGGCACGACCGGGGGCTGCGGCTGAACGGCATCTGCGGCTTTGTTCTTTGTATCCTGGCTTTTCTATTTTTCAGCCGCTTCCGGGAGAAGGAATGACGGTTTATTTTTTTGAGGGCACATAATCTCTTGCTCCCAGCCCGAAGACCTCTTTGGAATCCGGGTAAAAGTAAAAGGAGACCCTGCTGGAAGTACCATTGTTATATTTCAGTTCCAGCGAATAGCCATCCAGTATATAGGTGCCTGCAGCGTCCTTATTTGAATACGCCGTGACGGAGCCTGTGACGCCGGAGTAGGAGCCGCCGCCCGTACTTACCCGGGTGAATTGTCCTTTATCGTTGAAGGTGATGTTGCTGGAAGAGACGACCATGGATCCTCCTCCCATGGCGGTATTACCGCCGCCGCTGATGGTATAAAAAGCCCCGCTGATCTTTTCATTCCTCTCTGCCGGCCTGGCCCATTGCCAATGGCTTTCCCATTTATCCGGTGCTTTATCATCGGGGAATTTTGTTATCAGGGTTTTGGCCCGGAGTGTCCAGGTGCCCCATTGATTTGGTTCTGCCTGGCGGCTGCGGGCTACATCCAGGTCATAAGGGCTTACGGAGCAATGGGAGTACATTGTTCCATCCTTTAGCAGGAGATAGGGGCGCCAGACGATGATCACCATACCACCCACGCCTATGCCCGTCTCCTGGTGGATGACGAAGCCTTTTATATCTGCGGGCTTCAGGCCTTGTCCGGGCGCTGTCACCGGGGTCTCTTCACTTTTGGGGCGTGAAGTGCTTTGGCTGGTGGATGTGGCGGGAGAGGTTGCAGGCGAGGATGCAAGGCCGCCTTCCTGTCTGCAGATGGCCATAAAATGCTGGACGGCCCTGGTCATATAAGGTTTGACGGAAGCGATGGGTGTTTCGACGATGCGGCCATACCGGATCATGCCATCTCTCCTGGTATAGGCCATGTAATTGACGAGGATCTGTTTGCCTGTCGCGTCCTTTACGCCAATGGAATAGGTCTGAATGGATTTGATCTCCTGTATATTGGGGTTACCCGGGAGAGCTGTATAATGTAAGTCGGAGAGGTCTTTTGTGACGGTGGCTGCCAGCCAGCCTGCCAGGTCAGCACTGCTTGTCTTTATTGGAGGAAAAACGTCGTAATTGAGGGGAATGCTGCCGATGAGTGAAGTGGGGGTATAGCTGTAGCGGCCTTCGTTCTCAGACATTTTCCAACCCTGGATCGGCTGCATGGAGGACTGGGCCACCAGATCAATGCATAAGGACAGGCAAATAAGGCATGAAAGGAGTCGGTTCATAAGCCGGGTGTACTACAATTTTCAGACCAGTACAGCGCAGACGGCCATATGATAATATTATGTCTTTCGGAGCCTGATGATGCGCAGCGTATGTAACAGGCGAATGATCGGCCAGGTCGGATCCAGCTCGAACCATTTTTTTGCGAAGTTGGCATCGTTGGGGCTTTTATGATGGTTGTTCTGGAATAGTTCTCCCATCATCAGCAGGTCCAGCGGCAAAGAGTTCTTGCTATGGTCTTTGTTGTCGAAATTGGAGTAGCCGTACTTATGTCCGCACCAGTTGACGATGGCTCCATGGATAGGGCCCATGAAAAAGTGAATGGGCAGCAAGAGGTACATCCACCAATAGGGAGCAAACGCAATATAAAAAGCGGTATATCCGAGGCCGAAGGCAATGCGGGTCACCCACAGGTCGCTGACCCAATCCAGGGCTTTCCAGGTGGGGTAGCGGTCCCGGAAAGCGGGCTCCGGCTCCTTCTTAAATTTCAGGTATTCCATGTAGATGTTCTTCGTCTTCATCGTCAGGCCCCAGACATCTTTGATGAAATGGGGAGAATGCGGGTCCTTCTCCGTGTCGCTGTAGGCATGATGCATCCGGTGCAGGATGGCATAGGCCCTGGGGTTCAGGAACGAGCTGCCCTGAGAGACAAAGGTGAAGGTGTAGAAGAACTTTTCCCAGAATTTATTCATCTTGAACATCTTGTGCGATGCATAGCGATGCAGGAAGAATGTTTGTGAAAATAGAGACAGGAACCAATGACACAGAAAAAACGCTAAAATTGCCATATTCACATTTTCATTTACGTGCGGACCTTGATCTGCCGGTGAGTTATAAGAGCCGCAAAGTTAGGCTGTTTTTGGTTTGGGTGAATATATTAATTTTATGTAAACCATTGATATAAGCAGCAATAATGTTAAAATTCCCGCCACGCGCTGCACTATCTGCCCCAAATAGTAGGAATCGGGGTGGAAGGCGAACCGGATGGTGTGCCGGCCGGCCGGGATGGGCAGTCCTCTCAGCGCATAATTTACCCTGTGTATGGGCGACTCCGCCCCGTCAATGCTGGCTTTCCATCCCCTGTTGTACCATACCTCGCTGAATACGGCGAAGCGGCCTTCTTTGGAGGAGGATCCGTAGGTCATTTCATCATTGTTGTTGCCGGTCAGCCATATGCTGTCGGCCGGGTCAGGAGCGTTGAATATGGGTAGTTTGTCTTTTTCCATGAGGACGGCGGTGTCTTTTGGGTTCAGGCCGGTCAGGGCTGTCATCATTTCTTCGGGGCCGGGGACGTATTTTATTCCTTTTACAAACCAGGCCGGGCCGAGGGCTCCTTCATTGCGGATGACGGTATCACCCGGGCCGATGAGGTAACGGGTATTTAACATGTCGACCACGGGCTGGCAGGCGGGATACCTGCTGAGCTGGCGTCCGATGAGGTCCTGGTAGAGGCTTAGCTTGGCGGCATTATAGCCTCCGATGGAGCGATGGAACCAGGCTGTGGCTGCGCCGTAGCTAAGGGTATAGTCTGCGCCATAGCGCAGATCGAATACACGATAGTATCCCGTATCCTGCAGGATGCGTTTGTCGGCGGCGCTGGCTACCTGGTCGTTGGGAGCGTTTGCCGCCGGCTTGTAATTATCATTGTTAAGGTATTGAAGGTCGATGGTGATCAGGTCGGCGTAGGTAAGGACGACAATTGTTGTCAGCAGGGTCCAGGTTCTTATTTTGTTTTTCAGGTACAGGCCTGTCGTCAGGGCTACGGCGGCGATGAACAGAAAGGAGCGTAAAATGGAATGCAGGAACAGCCGTTTGCGGTCATCCCGCAGGGCTTGTATGAAGGACGTCATATGGTCCCTGGCGGCGCTGCCGGCTTTCAGGGCCTGACGCAGGAACTGTCTGTCGTAGACCGTCGTATAGTCCAGCCGAAGGTAAAACCCTATCAGCACGAGGAAGATCCCGGCTGTCAGCAGGAAGCCGTGCCTGTATTTTTTCCAGGTCGTTCCCTGGTCTTTCAGGATCTGCTGGAGTGCAAGCGCTGCCAGCATATTAAGCAGGAATACCGGGATCACCAGGATGACGCTGGGGGCCCTGAATTTGTTGTACATCGGCAGGTATTTCAGCAGCAGGCCATTGAACCCGGGCAGGTAACCGCCCCAGCTCATCAGCAGGGCCAGGATGGCCGTGCCTGCTATCCACCATTTATGGGTGTTGTCCAGGACAAAGAGGCCCAGCAGCGCGAGGAAACAGATGATGGCGCCGGCATAAGCGGGTCCGGCCGTGCTGCCGATGCCTCCCCAGTAAGCCGTCAGCAGGTCCTGTTGTTGTATTGCCTGTGCGATCTCTCCGGGTTGCTGCCGCAGGGAAGCCATGGCTTTTGAATGGACTTCCGACAGTTCCGGTCCGGAGCTGCCGCCATACATTTTAGGCACCATCAGGATAAAGGATTCGCTGGGGTAGAGGCTGTAGCTGAATGCATAATCTTCACTGAGCCCTTTTTGAGCCGAAGCGTTCCCGGCGAGCTCGCTGCCGCCCCGGATCGTGGCCTTGCCCAGGTCGGCTGTCGTGAAGATGGCGACGGCATTGCAAAGGATCCCGGTCAATGAACAGGTGGAAGCAAGAATGGCTGACAGGATGAGATGTTTCCATTCTTTCCGGATCACCCAGCGGACGATATAGCCTGTGGTCATGCCTCCTGCGATGATCAGGCCATAGTAGAATATCTGCATGTGATTGGCTCCGACGAGCAAGGCTGTGCAGAGGGCCGTCAAGGCGGAGCCCCATGCATATTTTTTCTCATAGATGAGTATTAGCCCGGCAATGAAAGCGGGCAGCAGGGCGATGGCCTGCATTTTTGTGTCGTGTCCCACGGAGATGATCACGGGATTATAAGTGGCGTAAGCATAGGCCAGGCCGCTGATGATGCCGATATAGGCGTTCACCTGAAGCACCTGTGTGAGAAAATACATACAGATGCAGGCCAGGACGAAAAAGCCGGCCGGCTTAGGCAGGTGGAAAGACAGCAGATCCTGAACGGCGTAATGGGGGGCAAATGCCCTGGCTTCCATGGCGATCAGGTAAGCAGGCATGCCGCTGAACATCGACTCCGTCCATAAAGGGAATTCGCCGTGTTGTTGTTTAAACTGGAAAGAGCTGCGGGCCATGGCCCTCCATTGGGTAATATCTTCCTGGACCAACACTTTATGTTCGAATGCCGGTCTGCAATAGACGACGGCCGTCCCGATAAAAACGAACAGGGCGATGCCATGGGGTAGGAGGCGCTGCCACCATTTTTTTTGCGTCATGCGTACAATGATACGCGAAAAACATTTACGAATGGCAGGATACGCCAGCGGCGTATCCTGCCATATTTTTACTTGACATAAGGCAGCGGCGCCCAATAGTATGTATGGTTCGCATCGCTGGGCTGGTTGGTCAGCGGAGGCTCCGAGGCATCACGGCCGGCAGTAGCCTTTTGCACAGTTTCAGTCCTGACCAGGTCAAACCACCTGATACCCTGCTCAGCCGCAAATTCCCATCCTCTTTCCGCCACCACAGAATCCCTGAAATCAGCCTGGGACAGCCCGGCCGTCAGGGCAGGTAACCCTGCCCTTTGGCGGACCCGGTTGATGGCGTCATAAGCGCCGGCGTCAGGACCCGATGACATGGCCTGCGCTTCCGCATAAGTCAGCAGTACCTCGGAATAACGGATGAGGAAGCTGGTGGCGCTGCTCCACCAGTTATTGGCCTTATGGGTGGACCAGTCGTAACTATAGTCATCCCGGTACTTTAAGAAATATGGATGTTTTTGCAGCGTGCCCTGCCAGCTCACTACATTCGCAGGGTCGTTCTTTACAAAATAATCCTTTTGATAGGTAGCGTCCTTTCTTGGACCTGCGGGGAATTTATTATAAAAGGCGATCTCTCCGAAACCATCCTCCCAGCCTCCTTCTTCATAATCCGGGGCAAATGGATTAGGCGCCATCATATTCCCATTTTCCCAGCTCCAGGCCGGAATATTATTGTTATAGTAGCAGGCAAATACTGCCTCGTTGTTAAATCTGTTCCCGATCTTCCATAGATCCGAAAAATTCGTCATCAGGTCATATCCCCAGGTGGCCTTTCCGTCGATCACTTCTTTTGCCTTGGCCGCCGCCAGGCTATACTTGTCCGACTGTTTGAGCGGCCAGCCCGCCATCGTCAGGTACACATTGGCCAGCAGCGCCTTTGCAGAACCTCTTGTGGGAAAGATATCGATCCCATTCTGCCTGGCAGGACCGTCCCAATGATCCGGCAGCATGGTCTCCGCCTTTTGCAGATCCTCTACGATCAGGCCATAGAGATCCTGCACCTTCGCATTGGGCCTGTTATCCACGATCGTTGCATCCGTAGGCATGGGCACTTCACCCCATGTCCTGGTAAGGTAGAAATAGCTGGCGGCACGCATTAAGTACGCGTAGCCACCAGCATTGTTTCGTTGGTTTTCCGTTGCTTGCGTTGCATTGCTATATTTGGCGAGAAGGGAGTTCGCCGACTTGATGGTGGCGTAAAAATAATTCCACCAGGCTGTCATCCTGCTATTGGATGAGTTGGCATTGAAAATATCAAAGTCAGAAAATTCTATTTTATTCCCGGATCTTTTAGCCGTAATATCATCGCCGGCATAATAGGGGCCTACCACCGAATTAAAAGCGCCATTGAGCTGTAAGGCCAGCGCAGCCTCGGCCATTTGAAGGTCATTGGCTGTTTTATAGAAACTCACCGGTGTTATGCTTCCTTTAGGCGTCTCATCCAGGAAGCTCTTATTACAGGACACGGCCAGTATTACCAGGAAGAGCCAGCCGATGTGATAGTTGAATGTTTTTTTCATACGAGAAACTTTATGAATGAGTTTAAAATTTCAATTGCAGACCGACAGTGATCGTTTTGGGAGAGGGATAGGCGCCCAGGTCAATGCCTGCGTCAACATCGCTTCCCGGGGACGTAGTGGAGGCCTCCGGATCGAATCCTTTGTATTTAGTGATGGTCGCAATATTTTGCGCGCTGACAAAGATCTTTGCAGACACCAGTTTCAGCAGGCTTTTGCCGAGCTGATAGGACAGGCTCACATTTTTAAGGCGCACGTAGCTCCCATCCTGTAAGAATTGCGTTGATTCCACCCAGCTTTTATTCTTGCTCCCGGGATTGGCCCAGGTCGAGCCGGTGTTGGACGAGGTCCAGTAGTTAGCGGCCGCCGCGAGGTTGATGAATTTCACATCGCTGGTAGGCACGGCGGTGGCGGCATAAGTGGCATTGAAAATCTTATTGCCGTGAGAGCCTTGTATAAAAATGTTCAGCTCGAAGTTCTTATAGGCCAGCGAATTGTTAAATCCCCAGGTGAATTTGGGTGTTGCCGACCCTGCGATCATCCGGTCCTCGAACCCGATGGAGTTGTTGCCACTCACATCTGTGTACCTGGCGTCACCTGCCTTATAATTCCCTTTGTCAGACTGGTAGACACTCTCCCAGGGGATGAGGTAAAAGGCTCCCATCGGCTGCCCCACCTTTACTACCTGAATGCTGTTGGTGATCAGACCTCCCCCAATGACGGGTCTTTCCAGCATAGAATCCTTACCCAGACTTACCACTTTATTCCGGTTGAAGGACGCATTGAAGGCCGTAGACCAGGTGAGGCCGCCGCTCTTATAAGGAGTTCCTTCGATCATGAACTCCCAGCCCTTGTTATTCACCTTCCCGATATTCTTCAGGTAGGAACCGCCGCCATCATAATTGGAGATCCTGGTGAAAAGCAGCAGGTCGCTGGTGTTCTTATTGTAATAATCAGCCGTGATGTTGAGTCTTCCATTCAATAGCCCCACATCCAGGCCGAGGTCCGTCTGCCTGGAGGTTTCCCATTTTACATCAGGCGTAGCAGGGTTACCCAGCGTATAGCCCTGGGATACTGTGGCACTGCCGTAAGAATAGATCGCGGAATTCAATAAACCCAGCGTACTGTACGGTCCTACCGCCTGATTGCCTGTGATACCCCATCCGGCCCTTAATTTAAGGTTCGAGAAAACACCCAGGTCTTCGATGAATTTTTCGTTGGACAATTTCCATCCCAGGCTAAAGGAGGGAAAGTTGCTCCATTTGTTATTCCCCTGGAATTTGGAGGAACCATCCCTTCTGAGGGTGGCGGTTAAAAGGTATTTATCATTGTAGCTGTAGGATATACGCCCCATATAGGACAGGAGCGACCAGTTGGAATAGCCGGATGAAATGGATTGCGAGGCGTTCAATCCCAGGTTGTAATATCCATTGGACAGGGAGCTCAAGCCAGAGCCCGACGCGCTGAAGGTATTGTACTTGTTGGAAGTCTCTTCCACCAGGGCCGTGGCGGTAAGGTCATGTTCGCCGAATGCTTTGTGAAAAGTAAGGACATTGCTGTTTTGAAAAGTATAGTTGTCGGACGAACCCTGGCCGGACCCATTATTGCCGGGGCTGATCCAATCGTTGTTCAGATAAGCGCTTTTAGAAATATTCATATCCAGCCCCGCATTCACAGTCAATGTCAGCCAGTCGGTGATGGTATATTTCACCTTCCCGTTGAAAACCCCCACATTGGAAAAATTGTCATTCACCCGCTCTCTGATGGTCATGTAAGGATTGCCCCAGATGGGCGATATGCCAAAACGGTTATACAGACCGGCCGAATCATAGACGGGTTCCGTGGGCGCCCATGTAAGTGCCCCTGTAACAGGATTGCCTTTGGAACCCACATCCCCGTTGTTATGGGAGTTCAATCTGCCGGCATAGAGATTCACCCCCACCTCCAGCCGATTGCTGATCCTGATGTCCAGGTTTGACCTGAGCCCAAACCTTTTTTGGTTACTGTTGACCAGTAATCCTCCCTGGTCTATGTAAAAGCCCGATATATAATACCTGGTATTGTCTTTTCCGCCGGCTATGGACAACTGGTGGCTTTGGGCGGTGGAATTGGTAAAAAGGAGGTTCTGCCAGTTCGTACCCTTGCCGGCAAAGGACTGAGGGTCGGCGAATACATTGGCGCCTGCCGTGAGGTTGGCGACCTTGGCGTAGGTGACGGCATCCATCAGGTCATATTTTTTCATCGGCTTGTTGAAGCTTACAAAGCCGTTGTACTCGATCCTTGGCACACCCGACTTACCACTTTTGGTGGTAATGATGATCACGCCATTAGCGCCCCTGGATCCATAGACTGCGGTTGCGGAAGCATCTTTGAGGATCTCCATGGATTCGATATCGTTGACATTGATATCCGACAGCCCGATGCTGCTTAAAGCAATGCCGTCCACGACATACAGCGGATCATTATTGGCATTGACAGAATTGGCGCCCCTGATACGGATCTTTACCACCCCGCCGGGCGCACCGGAGTTGTTGGTTACCGATACGCCGGCCACCCTGCCCTGCAGCGCAGAAGAAGCATTCATTACGGGCTGATCCTTATAGGATTTGGCGGAAAGGGTAGACACAGAACCTGTAAGATCACCGCGTCTTTGCGTGCCATAGCCTACGACCACCACTTCTCCTTCTACAGCGGCAATGGCAAGCGCAACATTCATCACTTCTTTGGCTGACGTGATCTTGATCTGTTGCGGGTGGTATCCGATGGAAGAGAACTCGAGGATGTCCCCAACGTCGCCCTCGATCTCGAATTCCCCATTGTCATTGCTGACGACGTTTTTCCCCTTTATCTTATTTGCCACGGTGACAGCTCCCAGGGGTTCTCCCCGGTCGCCTGTAATCCTTCCTTTGATCCTGATTGGCGGCGCCGCCGGCGCTGCCGGCTTCTCAGTTTCCGGTATTTTTTCTTTGACAACGATGGTGCCGCCCATTTGCACAAATGAGAATGGCTGATGGACGAAGCATAATTTCAATACATCCGCCACATCCATGTTCTTTACATACAGGTCGACCTTACCCGCCTGTTTAACCACCTGCATGTCATACACAAAATCCAACCCGGTTTGCCGGTTGATCTCCTTGAACACCTGTGGCAGCGAGATATGCTTTTGGGAGATGCTGACCGTTTGAGCGTCGCTTCCCAGCGCATAGACCTGCATACTTGCCGAAAGAATGAATGCAATCGTTAGCTTCATACCCATAAGCATTTTGGTCAGGCAATTCACCCGCCGTGGCCGGGGATTGCCGTACAGTAAAAGTTTCATACTTTTGCTTAGTTTTTGGTTTGTAATTATTGGTTAGAGAATCCGGTAATCAACAGCCCAGAACATTCGCCGGGAGTGGTTGCAACACTTCCGGTTTTTTTGGCTGCTGCCTGTGTTTTTATTTAGTGACTATAATCTTTTTTTCCTCCACTTTGAATCGCACCTTGCCAGCTATTTCAAAATAATTGAGCAATTGCCTGATATCTTCTTTCCTGGAAATGACACCCCCTAACCGGATGTCGGCCGCATTATTCTCAAACTCGACATCCACATCATACCACCGGGCAATCTGGCGCATGATCGTTTTGATATCGGCGTTATTAAAATGGAATTTCCCATTTTTCCAGGCCACCACTTCTTCCATATCAACATCATTGTTCAGATTAAAAGCGCCGTTTTCAGCCCAAACTGCCTGCTGCCCGGGGACGATCATATGCTTATCGCTGCCCCTGGATACTTTTACACTTCCTTCGAGGAGGGTGGCGGCGATCTTTTGTTCTTCCCCATAAGCCATGATATTGAAGTGTGTACCCAATACTTCCACTGCTACATCCCTGACCCTGGCGATGAAGGGCATGGCCGGGTTCCTGGCGACTTCAAAGTATGCTTCGCCGGCGACCTCAACCACCCGCCTGCCCCCTGTGAAAGCCACGGGAAATTTGATGTAAGAGGTGGCGTTAAGCCACACTTTGGTGCCGTCAGGCAAAACCACCTGGTACTGGCCGCCTCTGGGAGTGGTGATGGTATTGTAAGCCATTTCATTACTGCCTGCCTTATGAGGGGCATACACTATTTTTCCGTCTTTGATCCTGATACTGGTATTCCCCTGCTGCGCCAGCCTGCCTGTGCCAGAACTATCCAGATCGACGACAGACCCATCTGCAAGCGTAAGGGTTGCCTTGTCCCTGCCGGGCACCACTGGTACAGAGTGGACAGCGAGGACCTTGTTTCCCCCGAAGGCAGGTCCTTTTGGGGGGGCGGGCCGATATAAGTAAAGCAACAGCCCGCCTCCGACGACCGAGGCCGCGGCCATGGCACGCCATAGCTTCTTCTTATAAAAAGGAATTACGGTCTTATGGACAGGATCAGCCTTCATCCGCTCTTTGATCGCCTGGAATATCTCACTGCGGAGCACATCAGCATGCCCGGCATCAGAGACTACCTGCTCTTCATCATCCGACCAACTATCGTACAATTGGTGTAATTGCTCCTGTTCGGCCGTCGTGGCCATGCCGGCCAGGAATTTTTCCGCCAGGGATGCCAGCTGCTGCTCTTTGGTAGTGCTCACGAGAATGTTTTATACCCTTATGAGTGTCGGACGGATGATGGACCCCTAGTCCTTTTAAATTTTATTTTGGAGATGCTCAGAGCAGTAGGAAAGAAGCGACATCACCCAGTTTGCCCCTAATGATCTTCAATGCTTTAGTGAGATGGATCTCGGCCGTCTTAGGAGAGATATGCAGGTCTTCGGCCACCTGTGCAAGGGATTGGTCGAGCAGTTTGTTCTTAATAAAGACCAGCCGGCATTTTTCCGGCAGCCTGGAAGATAGTTTGGAGATCTTTTCCAGCATCAATTTGTTATCCAGCAGTTCGGAAAGGACTGCAGGCAGGGTGAGTTGAGCGGCTTGCGCTTTTATTTTTTCAGCTTGTCTTTTTTTCCGGGCGAGACTGGTATACACGGCGTACCGGGTCATGGCAGCTACATAGGCGGGAAAGGATTCGATACGAAGGGACTTCCGGCCTGTCCAGACGGCTACAAAAACTTCCTGGACGATCTCCCTCGCATCTGCATCGGAATGAAGGTATTTGTGCGCCACGAAATAGAGCTTTTGCCAGTACCGATTGTACAGTTCGGTATAAGCCTGCTCATCATCCAGACGTACACAGGCAAACAGGTCGTTGTCATCCAGCGTGCTATATACTTTCATCATGGCTTTGTAGTGCAATCAGGGTCAATGATAACGCTGTGCTAAGTTAGAAAAAATTAAATAATATTAAATAAAAATTCAATTCAAGGCTTTGCTTTTTTGTTTAACGGAAGTTTAAGGATTTGCTCATTATTTTCAGTGTCTAAATGATTTCCCCAAACTCAACCGTCCATGAAACCTGTCTCTCCTATACTCCTGCCGCTGATCTTTTTGTGCCTGTTCTCCGTTGCTTGTCACACGGGGCGTAAAGTAAAGGCCAGTCGACTGGCCATGCGCAATACCTTTTTTAAGGCTGCATACAATGGAATGGACGGGATGGATGGCAGTGATGGGGCCAATAGATTAGCGATCGTGCTGTTCCATATGGCCAAACGCGGCGGTAATGGTAAGCGGGGACGCAATGCGGCAAACTTGCAGGTAAAACTGTCTGCCATGTCTTCGGGTGATTCCGTGATACTCGCCTTGTCGATCACCCCGCAAGGGGGAGATGGGACAGATGTATATTATGTCAACCCGCGGCATGGAAAGATCGCCATTTTTGCGGAAGGGGGCCATGGCGGCAACGGTGGAAAAGGAGAGGATGGGGAAGAAACAACGATCAAACGGCCTTATGGCGGTCAGGGCGGTTCGGGTGGCAGGGGCGGAAAAGGGGCCGCCGGCGCCACGATCAATGTAATGGTCGATTCTTCCGCACTTTCATATGCCAATTGTCCATGCATCGTTTATTTCAACGGTGGCGGCAGGGGAGGGTCCGGTGGAATGGGAGGCAGGGGCACAGGCAACAACCCGGATGGCGCTTCAGGTGCTGATGGCCTGCCGGGGATACCAGGGCCTCCTGTTTATATAAAAAGCCCCGGCGGAAAGATCATCGGGATTGTCAGCCAAAAATCAGACAACCTTTGATTGCCTGGCTTGTTATAGGTCCTTTATATTTATTAACCTTATTCTTGGATTAAACCTTGTTAGCTATGATGGCTTTTAAAAAATGGATGAACAATCCTACCGGCCGTACTGTGTTAGGGATTATCGGATTTCGCCTACCTGGCATCCTGCATCGGAATGACCCTTTCGTAGCCTATTTCCAATATAAGATAGGCCCCTATCAAAAAGACTACTATTTGTATTTTAATAACCCGCCTGGAAAGTTCAGCTATAAACAGGAAGTGTTCAGGAAAATGCGTGAATATAATGGCCACGATCTGATCCGCTTTATTGAATTCCATTATAATGCATGTGAAGAAAAAGACGGGTTTATCAGTTGGATAAGGTATGAGACCCTCCAACAATTGAGTTTTCTTCAGGCCGAGGGTCGGAGCAAGCTTAGCTTTAATATAGAAAAGGGCCGCCTGGAAGCAATGTTGTTATGGGCGCAGGAGGAGGGGGAAAAGCTACAGGCCCTGGCCCAACTACCTCCATCGGGAATGCCACAAGTTCCGGAAATAATACAAGTATCAGAGAGGGTGGGAAAGGAAGATCCGGTCGAAAAGATCGAGGAAGGGATCTCCGCGCTTTTACGTACTCATCAGGGGAGGATCGACCTTTACAATGAGCATCATATGACGAAAGTCATCCAGGTCCTGCGACTCCTGCAGGATCTGCGGGCCCCCGGGGAAAAAGTGGAACTGCTGTTCAAGAACTTTACAGATATGGACATGGCGGCCATCCTCCGGCAGTTTGTGGAATTCGGGGACTTTAAGACCAATACTTTACAAGTAAAAATTTCCAATGTTAAGAAGGAGATGAAACAGAACGACCCTGCGTTGGAGAAGCTCGCGCAGGCGCTGCAGGATTTTTTCTTCTCGTAAATATTTGTGGATCAATAGCTGTCAAATCCATGATGCGTTATGGATTGGAAACGGCTTTGTGTATGCTGATATTTGATGTCCTAAAAACGTAAATATGTATACATCAAAATCACTTCGCAAGAGCAGTTATGTCATGCTCCGTTGTACCCCTGCAGAGAAGCGCTATATCAAGATCCGCGCCCGGGACGCCGGCCTTTCGGTCTCCGTATTTCTCCGGGATATGGGATTGAAGGATTCGCCGGAAAAGCGAAAGACGCTGCCACCGGAGGCGCTGGCATCCATCGGTGTGCTATCGGGGCTCACTGGCGCCCTGGAGATCATTGCCCGTAAGCGACTGGATAACGAGGATCTGGACGGTTTAGAGCGGGCAGAATTGAACTTCCGGGCTAAAGAAGTGAAAATGGTGATAAAGGACATTAAATCTTACCTGTCATGTTCGGAAAAATCAGCACCGGAAGGTCAGCCAGCCAAACCTTAGATTATTGCCTGAAGGATAAGCTGACGCAAAGCCGGCAGGTGATCTATCAAGACCGTGCCGAGATCCTTTATTGCCATTGTTGCTATGGCGATAAGGAAGAGCTTGCACAGCAATTCAGGGAAGTGATCAGGCTCAGGCGGGATATTTCCCAGCCTGTTATGCACATCTCGCTCAGCCTTCCGCCGGGGGAGCAGGTAGCCAGAAGCAAGCTTGTCCAACTGGGAAAGGAATGCGCGACACATATGGACTTTGAAAAGCACCAGTATGTTGTCATTCAGCATAAGGATACGTCCCATCAGCATATTCACCTGGTGGCCAACCGGATAGGCTTCGACAGGCATGTCACCAGCGATAGCTTCTCGCAGCGGAGGTTGATCGATTATAGCCGGCAGGCGGAGCTCCGGCACGGGCTTCGGCAGGAACTAAGTCCACCGGGATTCCTCACCGAGGAACAGCGCCAGGTTCCCCGGCATGGGCTTCGGCTGGATCAATTGAAAGAAGATATCAGGCAAACCCTTCTATGTTCGCAGGATGTGGCGGCCTTCAAGTTCCAAATGGAAGAAAAAGGGTATACGGTGTATCATTCTGAAAGAGGGATGGCTTTTAAGGATGAGAAGCATGTGGTCATCAGGGGGTATGAAGCGGGGTATCCTTTCCATAAGATACAATCGACCTTGTCGCTGAGCTTGTCACTGCGCCAGGAAGAGGAAAGGTTAAGACTTGCGGAAGAGCACCGACTTAAACAGGAGCAGGAGCTGCATCAACGACAAGAACAACGGCATCGTCACAGACATTCACATCAATTAAGTTTATAACATGCAGGAATTAAATGAAGCGGAAATGTTCAGGGCGGTCCTGAACGAGATGTTGGAGGAGATGAAGCAGGTCCATCGGACTATTAAGGAAATGAATGGGGTCTTAGTGTTGCAGCAGCAAAAAATTGATGGGTTTCAGCGTCTGCTTGAGAATATACAGGTAGTTGCTCCGCCGCCGGACATGCAGCCTTTGAAGGATCAGTTTGCTGCGGGTGTGGTGGAATTTAAAATGCAGGTGAAGGAGACCCTGGCGGGGATGCAGGCGGTCTATGGTCAGCAGCTGCAAAAGGTTACGGAGGTCCTGGAAGCGCAGCCTAAGCCTATTGTGCGGAGGATCAGTCTTTTCCCGGAAAATGATCGTCATGGGAATTTCAAGTATTTTTTCAAATGTCTTTTTCTTTCGACACTGGGCTTTGGGCTGCTGGCAGGGCTGTATGCTTTTGGGGTGGAGTGGCTTGCGCAGCGTGGCAGCCGGCAGGTGCCGGTGCAGGAGAGGTCCACGTCTTTTTCGGTGGAGCAGCCAGCGGCTTCGGGGGGTGTTGCTTCTCTGCGCCGGGTCCCGAAGAAAGGCCGGCGGCATCGGGCGGGGGATTCGGCAGTGTCTGCCTCATTGACAATATCTGATACGCCGATATCTGCTACTTTCGACAGCGTTCGATAAGTCATCATGCAATAAGACCAATGAGGATCATTTAAATAGGGAAATGCCTAAAAAATGATTTTTATTTGCAAGTGCAGTAAAGAAAATAATGATGACGAGTAATAAAACTAGTATAACAGCAATAATAAATTTCTGGGAATGGTTTGCTCGAAACTGTAGAAATTTTGGAGCTAATTTTGAAAATGCGCATCTTTTGGGTGAGTTGGATGCTCAAGTGAAAAGGCTGGGTTCCTTTAGTTGGGAAATAGGTCCCGGGAAAACAAAAGATCATTTATTGGTGATCTCTCCAAGCGGCGACGTGGATATGCTGCAAGAGACAAAAATAATAATTGATCATGCTATAGCTTGTGATGGCTGGGAATATTACTATGCTAAGCAACCTAAGCAATGGGACTTGAGATTTTTTTTTGTGACTGGCAAAGGGGCCAGGCTGGAGGTTGATGCTGCTCAATGGGAGTATGTGCTTTTGAGGTTTGAGGATGGAATGTTCACCATTATTATCAAGGCTTCCGATTTGCAGCACCTGGATGAAAATGATAAACTAACTGCCGTTGAAATTGCCTTAGACGGGATGTTAGGAGAGGAGTTGAGACTGCAAACCTTTTGTGAGATCGATGTACGAGGAGAATTTGACAGCGAACACATGAATAAGGCAAGCAATATGAGAGGTCTTGCCCCTCATATTAAAAAATTGTCGGGTAATGATTTTTCATGACTTTTGTATTTGAAATTACATTTATGCCCAACGAATTCTACCAGCTCTCCGCCAATAATCCACAAGGACGTCCGATCGACATGTCGGCGTATCAGGGGAAAGTTGTTCTTGTCGTGAATACAGCTACGCAATGTGGCCTGACCCCTCAGTTCGAGGGGCTGGAGAAATTATACATGGACTATAAAGACAAAGGATTGGTGGTGCTGGGATTCCCCTGCAATCAATTTGGGGAACAGGAGCCGCTGAGCAATGACATCATGGAGGAGACCTGTAAAATAAATCACGGCGTCACTTTCCCGCTGTTTGAAAAGATAGCCGTCAACGGCGATCATACACATCCGGTGTTCAAATACCTGAAGGCCAGGCTGGGTGGATTATTCGGCCGGCGGATCAAATGGAATTTCACCAAGTTCCTGCTGGATAGGAACGGCCGGCCCGTGAAAAGATTTTCTCCTGTCACGAAGCCGGCCGATATAGAACCGTATATAAAGCGGTTGTTATAATTCCAATTTTTTCATCTGTGCCGGTGTAAGGGAGATCAGCTCTGCCTTAATGTTCTCCTCCAGGTGGCTGACGCTGGAAGTTCCGGGTATCAGCAATATATTAGGGGAATGGTGCAGGAGCCAGGATAGCGCTACCTGGTGGGGGGTGGCACCCACTTCTTTCGCCACGTCTTCGATCTTCTTCATCGACTCCACATTGCCTGCATTCAGCGGGTACCAGGGAATGAATGCCTTATTTGTCTGTTCGCAATATTCAAGGACAGATTCCCATTTACGATTGTCGACGCTGTACATGTTCTGGACGGAGACCACTTCGAAGTATTCTTCGGCCCTTTTGATATCTTCCACACTGACTTCGGAGAGACCGATATGCTTTACCAGGCCTTCTTCCTGTACGCCCTGCAAAAATTCGAATGTTTTTTCGGCCGGCACCTTCGGATCGATCCTGTGCAGCTGATAGAGCTCTATCTGGTCCAGGTTCAGGCGGGCCAGGCTGCCTTCCAGGGCATTCTTCAGGTGTTCCGGGCTTGCATCGACGGGCCATTGATCCGGGCCTGTACGCAGCAGGCCTCCTTTGGTGGCAATGACCAGGTCGGGGGGATAGGGATATAATGCTTCGTTGATCAGTTCCTCGGATATATGGGGACCGTAGCTGTCCGCCGTATCGATGAAAGTGACGCCCAGCTCCACGGCCCTTTTCAATACCCGCAACGCCTCCGCCTTGTCTTTAGGCGGTCCCCAGATACCTTTGCCAGTGATGCGCATGGCTCCATATCCCATACGGCGCACGATGCGATCGCCTCCGATGGTGAATTCTTTTTTGAAGGAGGTTTCTTTGCTCATATAATAAATTGGTTTTCTATGATTATTACTTTGCTGGACAACGGCCCGCTGGTGGAAATTGTTCGGAATTTTCACCCACATTAATTAAATTCGTCAGGATTCAACCAAATGCCCGCTGACATGAGAAAAGCATGCTGTCTATTTATCCTGGCTTTTGCCTTTCATCCCTCCTTTTCCCAAAAACCGGCCCTCGACCATTCTGTCTATGACGGATGGGAAAGCATTGGCGAGCGGCTCCTTTCCCCGGATGGCAAATATCTGGTCTATACCATTACGCCCCAGGAAGGAGACGGCAGGCTGGTGATACGAAATACGGAAACTACTTATGCAAAAGAAATACCGCGGGGCGCCACGGCCTCGATCACGGCGGACAGCCGATGGGTCGTGTTCCATATCAAGCCATTTTTCAAGGACACCCGCGAAGCGCGTATAAAAAAGAAAACGCCGGAGCAAATGCCCAAGGATACCCTGGCCTGGGTGGAACTGGGTAAGGACAGCCTCATAAAGATCCCGCAGGTCAAGTCCTATAAGGTCCCTGAGAAGCAAGGGGCCTGGCTGGCCTACCTGCTGGAAAAGTCCCCGGCGGCCACAGGCAAGGCGGACTCCACGCATGGAGCTCCGGATTCCATTACCCGTATTCACCAGTTACTTATGCGGGCCGATAGTCTTGCGCGGGTAGCTGACAGCCTGCGTTCCAAGGTCAACGAGATCGCTGTCAAAGGGTTTTCCGTGCTACCTGCCACACCTGTGCCCGGAGGGGGAAGCAAAGGACGGGGAGGAGAGACCATCGAAGAAGGCACTACCCTGGTGCTGCGTGATCTTACCACGGGGAAAGAGAAAAAGTTCCCATTGGTCAGTGAATACTATTTTTCGAGGAATGGCAATACGTGCATTGTAGAAACGACTCGTAAGAACGGCGATTCTTTGGTCAAAGCCACCATTCTTTGGATGAACATAAAAGACGGCAGGACCGATACGGTGATGAAAGGGTTCAACGACGCCAAAAATTATGCGCTGGACGAACAGGGTGGTCAGCTGGCCTTTGTGGCGGAACGGGACAGTGCGGCCAAAGCGCTGGTGAAATTCTACCGGCTGTGGTATTTTGTGCCGGGTATGGACAGCGCCGTGATAAAGGCTGACCGGAGCAGCATGAAGCCGGCACTTACTATCAGTGCAGACTATGCGAACAGCTTCAGCAGGGATGGCAGCCGCCTGTTCCTGGGCCTTGCTCCCGTGAGGCCTCCTAAAGATACAAACAGGGTGGATTTCGAGACGTCCCGGCTGGATGTCTGGAACTACAAGGATGATTATCTTTCCCCCCAGCAGCTGACACAGCTTACCAACGAATTGAAACGAAGCTACCTGGCTGTCGTCAACCGGAATGACGGCCGGCTGATACCATTGGGCGACGAAGATTGCGAGACGGTGATCCCCGGCGGAGAAGGCAATGCGCCTTATGCCCTGGGCAGCAGCAGCAAAGGGTACCGGGTTCAGCAGCAGTGGGAGGAGAACGGACTGCAAAAAATCTTTCTTATCGATCTTCGAGACGGCAGCCGTAAGCTGATCCGCGAAAATGTGCGACAGGGAGCAAGTCTCTCGGCTGCGGGCAGGTTCATATTATGGTATGACTGGCAGCTGAAGAACTGGTTCACCTACTCCATTGCCGATGGCAGGATATCGAATATCACAGCAGGTATCCGGCAGCCACTGTATGACGAAGAGGACGATCATCCGGATGATCCGCCTCCCCATGGGAGCCTGGGGTGGCACCAGGATGACCGTTGTGTCTATATCTATGATAAATATGATGTCTGGCAGTGCGACCCGACGGGGAAGTCTGCCCCTGTCAACGTGACCAAAGGAAAGGGCCGGGCCAACCATCAGACGATACGGTATGTTCAGCTGGACAGGGAGGACCGGTTTATCCGGGACGGGCAGCTGGTCCTGCTGACCGTCTTCGATACGAAGGAGATGACCGGTGGACTGCAGCTGTATAAGATCGGCACTCCCTATGCGCCCGTCACTTCTACCTTTCCCGTCAGCTACAACGGTTTTTTCAAGGCGAGGGACAGCTGGAGGATGGGCTATTTGAAAGGCAGCTTTGACAGATCATATGACGTATATGTAGCGCCTCCGGTGGATACGAATGCCGTGGCATCCCTTATCCCTGACAATGCCGCCGCGAAGCCATTCAGCCATATCAACCCGCAGCAGGAAAAATATAACTGGTTCAGCGTCGAGCTGCATCATTGGAAAATGCTGGATGGCAAGATGAGCGAAGGGCTGCTGTACAAGCCCGAGAACTTCGACAGCACCAAAAAATATCCGATCATATTCTATTATTACGAACGGGATGCGGAGAACCGCTACCAGTATATCACGCCGCAGCCTGTAAGGGCTTCCATCAATATTCCTTATTTCACCAGTAACGGTTATCTTGTCTTTGACCCCGACATCTGGTACAAGACAGGCGCTCCCGGCGAGGACGCTTATAATTCTATCATGTCTGCTGTCCGCTATCTCTCCCGCTTCAAATGGGTGGATACCACAAAAATGGCCTTACAGGGACATTCCTGGGGCGGCTACCAGACAGCTTACATGGTAACCCGGACCAATAAGTTTGCTGCCGCTGAAGCGGGCGCCCCTGTGGCCAATATGACCAGCGCTTATGGCGGCATTCGCTGGGGTACGGGCATCAGCAGGCAATTTCAGTATGAGCGGAGCCAGAGCCGCCTTGGCGCTACCCTTTGGCAAAGACAGGACCTGTACATAAAGAACTCACCATTGTTCAGGGCCGATAAGATAACGACACCCTTGTTAATGATGCACAACGATGCGGACGGAGCCGTACCCTGGTACCAGGGCATCGAAATGTTCTCTGCGCTCCGGCGGCTGGGTAAAAAGGTGTGGCTGATCCAATACAATGGGGAAGACCATGGACTAACGGAGCGGCGCAATCGTAAGGACTGGTCAATACGTCTTGCCCAGTTCTTTGGATACTACCTGAAAGGGGAGCCACCTGCACGCTGGATCAGGGATGGGGTGCCCGCCACCCTGAAAGGGATCGACTGGGGCCTGGGAACGGAATAGATATTTGACAGATTATTTGTTATATTCATCATATAAACTAACGTTATGTTCAGGAACTATTTGAAAGTGGCCATGCGGAGCCTTCTTAAGAGAAAGGCTTTCACCCTGATCAATATCCTGGGGCTGGCTACGGGAATGGCGGTATGCCTGCTGATCGTTCTTTTTATTCGCAGCGAGCTGAGCTACGACAAGTTCCATCAGAACGCCGACAGGATCTATAGGATGGTGCTGGATCGTAAATACCCGGAACATAATGCTTCTTATTCCACCATCCCTTTTTCCGTAGGCCCGGCTGTGCATAAGGAGTTCCCGGAGGTCGAAGCTTCGACGGGGCTGCAGAATTTTGCGGGGAACGATAATGTCTTTATCAAAGTGGGTGATCAGCTGTTCGAGGAGCCGCATGTGCTGATTGCCGATTCCAATTTTTTCCGGGTGTTCACTACCAGCCTGCTGGAAGGAGACACCGCCACTGCGCTGGAAAAACCCAATATGGCCGTGATCAACGAGACCACGGCCAAAAAATATTTTGGCTCTGTGTCAAAGGCGATGGGGCAGTGGTTCGAGACGGATGGAAAAGCTCGATTCACCATATCCGCCGTTTGCAAGGACTGGCCCGAGAACTCTCACATGCAGTTCAATATCCTGCTGTCTCTTAACAGCTTTCCCTTTTCTCATCAGGCCAATTACACCGGCTTCTCCACCTGGACCTATTTTCTGCTTAATAAGCATGCTTCTCCCGCGGCGCTGGAAGCCAAGTTCCCCCGCATCGTGGAGAAATATGTCTCCGGGGATATTGCGCGCAATTTCGGGATGAGCTATCAGGCGTTTGTCGCCGCGGGCAACGGATACCATTATTTTTTACAGCCACTGACGAAGATCCACCTGATCTCGGATATGGAAGCAGAGGTAAAGCCCAATGGCAGCATGCGGGCCGTTTATATATTCGGCGTCATTGCGATCTTTATCCTGGGCATCGCCTGCATCAATTTTATCAACCTTTCCACCGCCCGATCGATGGAAAGGGCCAAGGAGGTCGGTATCCGCAAGACCTTCGGTTCGGAGAAGCAGTCGCTGATCTTTCAATTCCTCATGGAGTCCACGCTTGTAAGTCTGCTGAGCATTGTGCTGGCACTGGGCCTTATCTTGCTGTTGCTGCCGGCCTTTAATACGATGTCCGGAAAGGAGCTTTCGGTACTTGAATTTTTAACGCCAGTGACGCTGACGGGATTGCTGGTCTTTGGGATCATGGTAGGGGTAACTGCCGGGCTCTATCCGGCATTCGTGCTGTCATCTTTCAAGCCTATCCAGGTATTAAAAGGGAAATTCAAATCCTCGAAATACGGTACGGCGCTGCGCAATGGCCTGGTGGTCTTTCAGTTCGCCATTTCCATCATCCTGATCATCTGTACGATCATCGTCAACCGGCAAATGGGGTATATGCTGGGCGATAAGCTGGGTTTCAGGAAAGATCATATCATCGAGATACAGCGATCCGATCTTGCGGGCGATAAGACGCGCGCCTTCCGGAATGAACTTACAGGCATCGCGGGAGTAGAAAAGGTCAGTGGTGTTTCCTCCATGCCCGGCAATGAAGGCTTTTTCGGCGTCACATGGCAGCCAGTCGGTACACGTGAATCCATGACGGGCAAAGGGATCATTGCAGACGATCAGTTTGCGGCCACGCTGGGGCTGGAGATGAAAGAAGGGCGATTCTTTTCCCGCAGCTTTGGTACGGACTCATTAGCCGTCGTGCTGAATGAGAAAGCCGTGGCCGCCCTGGGATTAAAGGAGCCGGTCGTCGGAACAAGACTTACCACTACGGATGGATTCCTTAATCCCAAACCTGACTCACCCTATATGTACACCGTGGTAGGCGTAGTAAAGGATTTTCATTTTCAGACGCTTCACCAGGCCATCGCCCCGTTGGTCTTTACCAGTACCGTGAGATTTAATGAGGTGACGGGGATCACTTCTGTACGTATAAAGGGGGATAGTTTTGCCGCTGCCATCAAGTCCATCGAACGGGCCTGGCACAATTTCGTGCCTGAAAAACCCTTTCACTATACTTTCCTGGACCAGAACCTGGCCGCTCAATACAAGGCCGAGCAGACGGTGCAGCGGGTATTTACTGTTTTCTCAGTCCTTGCCATCTTCATTGCCTGTATAGGACTGTTGGGGCTGGCGGCGTATGCCACACAACAGCGGATCCGGGAGATCAGTATCAGGAAGGTACTGGGCGCCAGCGGCGGCAATATCATTGGTATGCTGTCAAAGGATTTTCTCAAGCTGGTGACCCTTTCGGCTATTGTTGCCTTCCCGCTGGCCTGGATGGCTATGCATTCCTGGCTGCAGGGTTTTGCCTACCGGGTAGGTCTCAGCTGGTGGATCTTTGCCCTGGCCTGGGCGATCTCACTGCTGATCACCATGCTCACTATAAGTTTCCAGGCTATCCGGGCTGCCCGCGCCAACCCGGTGAAGACGCTGCGGTCGGAGTGACAGGTAGGCGGGCTTCTTTTAGTATCAGGGATTTAGGGTTGTCAAATAAACAGCTTGCAAGTGCCAAAAAGCTTATGTATATTGGATAGAATCCGTAACCTGAAAAAAGAAGACATCCAATGCCTCGAAAGATCTTATGCCTGCATTTGCTCGCAATCATCCCCTTTTTCTTTTCCGGCTGCGCCACCATCATGCATGGTTCCCGGCAAGGCGTATTTCTCACTTGTGAACCCAGGGTAGCAGCAATATATATTGATGGCAAATACATTGGCCAGACGCCCACGAGGGTCATACTCAAACGAGGAAAGAACCATCATTTGAAATTGGAGCTTCCGGGCTATAAGCCTTTCGAAGCGGAGCTCACCCGCAAGCTGGATGGATGGGCCTTCGGGAATATCTTTGGCCTGGTCGGCATTGCCCTGGATGCTTACAATGGCAGCATGTACCGGCTGAGCCCGAAGGATATGTATCCGGAGCTAACTCCGCTGCCGGCCGGGGAAACTTCCGACAGCAAGGGGCTTATCATCCGGATCACGCTGCAGCCCGATCCTCAATGGGAAATGGTCGGGCAGCTGTCTGTGCTTTAGGCAGAATAGCGGTTTTTTTGAATTCTTTTTTTTGTAATATAATAATGATATATTTACAAGGCCGATAATCACACTAACCAAAGCTTTATCCCCCCATTGAGTCAACTGCTTTCACCTTACAGAGCCTTGCTGTGGTGTATTTTGTTTTCCAGATTGAGTCCAAACAGTTATAATCCCTGCGTGCCGATAGAAATGCTACATAATGAGAAATTCCTGCTGGAGCAGGTTGCGCAACGTGATGAGCTCGCGTTCAGAGCGCTGTTCGATGCACATCGTGACCGTCTTTACACCTATATACTGGGTATTATCAGATCGAAGGAAGTGGCCGAAGAGCTCGTCATGGATGTCTTCCTTAAAATATGGCTGGCGAAGGACCTTGTCACTGAAATAGAAAATTTTGACGCTTTTCTCTTCAGGATAGCCTATAATAAATCCATTGATTTTTTGCGCAGTGCGGCCAGGGATCCTGTATTCCGGAATCTGCTATGGAATGATATCCAACAGGCCGGAGACGCCCGGGCAGACAGCGTCGTCATGCAGCATGAATATGAAAATAAGCTGCGGGAAGCTGTAGCGCTCCTGTCCCCCCAACGAAAAGAAGTTTATCTCCTCAGCAGGGAAAAAGGGTTTTCCCATGCGGACATCGCGCGGAAGCTCAGTCTTTCCAGGTCCACCGTAAACAACCATATAGTAGAATCCCAGCGTTTTATCCGCACTTATCTCGTCGCTCACATGGATCTGGCCATGGTCATCCTCCTGTTGTCCCGAATCTAAGGGTAAAAAAAAGTTAAAAAAAAGATAACCTGGGTTAGTTATTGCCTTTCTTTTCATCGTCATATAGGAAAGCGGTCTATTCATCATGGTAAACAAACGATGGGCAAAGGAAAGGTGGGAATATCTGGTAGGAAAATATCTTGCCGGAACCTGCACCAGGGAAGAGCTGGATGAACTGTTATCGCTGGTGAACAAGGAACCTCGGAGCAAGGAATTGGTAAAGGTATTACAGCAGCATTGGGATAGTGCCCATGAAAAAGCCCCCGCGGCAGCCGTAGATTGGGATGCCAGGTTCCATACCATGATGCGGCAGACCGAAGAGATAGCCAGGGATGAAACTCTACCGGTATCCATCCCCAGATGGCGATGGTATATGGCTGCTGCCTCTGTCATTATCTGTATTGCCTGTGCAACCTGGTTCGGGAAATTCCTTTCTTCCAAAGGTAGTGCTGCGGGCATAGCTGTGGCAAAAACGGAACATTCCAGGCAGGAGGTCCTTCCGGGAGGCAATAAGGCTGTGCTGACATTGGCAAATGGGGACAAGGTGATACTGGACAGCGCGCAGAACGGTTCATTGGGCGTGCAGGCCAACATGAAAGTAGTGAAAGTAACCAGTGGCGTGCTGGCGTATAAAATAGCTGCGAGCGGCGAGCCGCGAGCGACGAGCGACCTTCTTTATAATACTATTGCGACGCCCAGGGGCGGGCAATACCAGGTCATATTGGCGGATGGCAGTAAGGTCTGGCTGAATGCCTCTTCCTCGTTGCGATTCCCTACGAGCTTCACAGGCAAGCAGCGCAGCGTGGAGCTGACCGGGGAGGCCTATTTTGAAGTGGCAAAAGATGCTGTCCGGCCCTTCAAGGTGAAAATCCTTCCTGGCGCAGGTGGAAGTGAGACCGGGGCGGGCGGAGGCGATACCAGAGAAGTGGAGGTATTAGGGACCAGCTTTAATGTCATGGCATACAGTGATGAGAAAATGATCCGGACCACCCTGGTGGACGGCGCCGTGAAAGTGAGGAATGGCAGGAACGAAAATATCCTGGAGCCTGGTCAGCAGGCGCAATCGACGCTGGGCGTCCCGGGACAACGGGTGATCGCTAATGCGGATGTGGCAGCCGCTGTAGCCTGGAAGAACGGGTATTTCAACTTCAATAAAGAAGACCTGCGAACAGTAATGCGGCAGCTGGCCAGGTGGTATGATGTGGAGGTAAGCTACATCGGCAATAACAATGAACGGGTATTCTGGGGCGGCATGCAGAGAGATCTTTCCTTGTCGGCTGTATTCAGGATACTTGAAAAAAGCGGCGTACAGTTTTCCATTGATGGCAAAAAAGTAATCGTGACAATGTAAGCCAGACGACAGACAAAAAATCACAGATAAAAATAGTGGTTGCCCAAAAGAAAACCGCCCCGACTGGAATTCGGGACGGTTGGAAGTTCGGGTTAACCCGCCGCCGGATCAGCTGACCGCGACCGGGGGCACTTGGTACAAACAATCTTGTGGGACTGCTCAATTTTTTAACCCAAACACTGCAAAAGTATGCATTTAACTGCTATTTGTAAACCCGTGCTGTTTAAGAGGGGTTTTATCATCAAAACACTGCTTGTCATGAAAGTGACTGCCTTCATTTTGCTGGCCACCTGCCTGCAGGTCAGCGCCACGGCTTTTTCACAGAGCATTACATTTTCAGGGAAGAATGTGCCGCTCGAAACTGTTTTTTCCGCCATTAACAAGCAGTCGGGATACATTGTCTTTTGTGATTACGGCCTCATAAAGGATGCAAAAAAAGTGACATTACATGTGAAGGATGCTTCCGTGGAATCCATTCTGTCCGCCTGCCTGAGGGACCAGCCCCTCAGCTATGAAATTGTCGGCAAGACCATTGTGATCGGCCGGAAGCAGGCTGCTGCCAATAATCCTGGCGACAGCAAGCCAGTAATGTCCCCGCCAGTCGATATCAAGGGCCGGGTCACGAATGAAAAAGGGGAGGGCGTGCCTTCGGCCACGATCGCCGTAAAAAGCTCTAACAAGATCACCGTTACCAATGAAAACGGAGAGTTTGAATTAAAAGGCGTCAGTGACAATGCTGTATTGGTCATCACAAGCGTGGGATTTGAGCGGCAGGAGATAAAGCTGGCCGGCCAGTCCACCCTCAATGTGCAGTTGAAGGCTGCTGCGGCGTTGAACGAAGTGGTCGTTACCGCGCTGGGTATCCAGCGAAAGGCTAAATCGCTGACCTATTCCACTGAAGAAGTGAAAGGAGCAGCGCTGACTGCTGTTCCCGAGACCAACGTGATGAACTCCCTCCAGGGTAAGGTTTCCGGTCTTAATGTGTTCAGGGGATCCGGCGGGGCCGGCGGTTCAGTCAACGTCGTATTGCGCGGTAATAAATCATTCCAGGGAAACAACCAGCCTTTATATGTCATTGATGGCGTGCCTTATCAGAATAACTATTCCATCGCCAACACGAAAAATTCATCCCAACCTGCCGGTATTTACAACGGCGGTGCATTGCCCGATGCCGGCGATAACCTTTCCCAGATCAATACGGACGATATCGAAAGCGTCACTGTACTAAAGGGCGCGTCAGCCGCGGCCTTATATGGCTCCCAGGCCCAGAACGGCGTCGTGCTGATCACCACCAAGAAAGGCAAGTCAGGCGCTATTACGGTGGATTATTCGGCCAATTACAATCTTGATAAGGCGGCTTATGGCCCTAAGATGCAATTCAGGTACGGACAGGTCGGGGCGAACGATAACTTTAGCTGGAACACCACCAAGGGCAGCTATAAAGACTTTACAAGTGAGTTCTTCGTGCCGGGCAATACGTGGACGCATACTGTGTCCCTCAAAGGAGGCAGCATGAACAATAATACCTATTTGTCTTTCTCCAATACTAAGGCCAACAATATCTTTCCCAACAGCAACTATAAAAAGAATACAATAAACTTCAGGCAAAGCAATAGCTATTTCAACAATAGGCTGACTGCTGATGCGAATGTGCTGTTCACGGAACAACATTATACCAATCCGTTGTCTCCTGGTTTGTATAATAATCCCCTGACCGGCCTGTACTTATTCCCCAGGAACCTGGATTTCGGCCAGTATAAGAAGAACTTCGAAACATTCTATACAAAAAGGAATTACAGCATGCAGAACTGGTGGAATATGAACTGGGCCCTTAAAGATGACGGCGGGACGCCCGGCGGCGGTGGAGATGACAACCAGCAGAACCCCTTCTGGGTACTTAACAGGGACCCTTTTACGCAAAAGACGGATAAGCTTTATTCCTCCATCGTGCTGAAATACCAGTTCACCGACTGGCTGAGCCTGCAGCTGAGGGGGAATATCGATAAAGAGTTCCGTACAGCCGAAAGCAAGTTCTATTCAGGCACACAGGGTGTTTTGGCCGACTCTCTTGGCAAATACCGCCTGTGGAAATACGACAACCAGAACGTATACGCGGATGCCTTGCTGACCGCCAACAAGAAAGTGAAGGACTGGGGCATCGGAGGCGTCCTGGGCACCAGCGTTTCCAGCATGGATAACTATTTTCAGCACTTCGAAGGCAACCTAAACCTGGCCAATATTTTCACGATCTCCAATATCCGGTATGCAGCCCTTCAGACTGAAGAGCAGCGTTACAGGAAAAAGCTGGAAGCCGTCTTTGGCAGCCTGAACTTATCGTATAAGGATTACCTGTTCCTGGATGTGACCGCCAGAAATGACTGGTCGTCCGCGCTGGGATACCCTTCCAGCACTACGCCTACCCGGTCCTATTTTTATCCTTCCTTCGGCTTGTCCGGAGTGATCAACGAAATGGTGAAATTACCCGACTTTGTTTCCCGGTGGAAAGTGAGAGGCTCTTATGCCATTGTGGGAAATGACTTCGCTCCGTATTATACCTATTACTATAGTACATTCACCAACAACCAGAACAATGTGACGCCGCCGAGCGTAGGGCCGAAGCCGGGCACTGTCCTGTTGCCGGAAAAGAACAAATCCATGGAGTTCGGCACGGAGATACGGCTTTTTGACGAAACGATGTTCCTGGACTTTACCTGGTTCAAGAACAATACCTATAATCAGGTGATCACCATCACGGCACCGCTTGCCAGCGGACTTCAATTCTATTACGTCAACGCCGGCAATATTCAAAACTCAGGTATAGAATTAAGCCTGGGGCTGACCCCGTTGAAGAGCCGCCAGCTTAAATGGGATGTATATACAACCTTATACGCCAATAAGAACGTTGTAAAGGAATATAATGGAAAAGACAACCTCGTGCATCAGCTTGCGGGTGCAGACAACAGCAATATGACCTACTTCGGTATTAAGAAGGGCCTTCCCTACAGTACCTTCTTCGGTAAAAAGTTCAGCCGGGACAATGCAGGAAATGTGCTGATGGATACGGCAGGCACGGCGACCGGAACAGTGGGCCAGCCTTTGTATACACTTTTTAACCAGGACAGCACCGGCTTAGGCTCGCCTATCCCCAAGGCCCTGATAGGCTTCAGGAATACCTTCACTATCAATGGAAAGCTTTCCATCAGCTTCCTGGTGGACGCCAGGCTGGGAGGAAAGGTAATGGACGTGACGCAGGCTGTGCTGGACGAATATGGCGTATCTGAAGCATCTGCAAAAGCGAGGGACAACAGCAGTACCTTTTTGCCTGTGAAAGCCGTTTATTCCCAGGGAGGCAAGCCGGTGACCTCTGTCGATCCCAAGACATGGTACTCAAAAGTGGCGGGCCGGGGCGGCATAGCTGAATATTATATGGCTGATGCCACCAATATCCGGCTGAGAGAGGTTTCCATAGCCTATAACCTATCAGGGTTTATAGGATCAAGGACCCGGAATCTAATAAAAGGCGCCTCGATCGGATTCAATGCCAGGAACCTGTTCTTCTTTACCAGGAAGGCCGGATTCGATCCTGATATTGCCGTAGGCACCACGAATGGCAACCAGGGGTACAATGCCTTCACGGCGCCGGCTAGCCGCAGCTTCGGTGGGTCACTTAAAATTTCATTTTAACTGAATGACATATCTATCGTTATATAAAAATTTTTGTATGAGAAATGTTTTTTTATTCCTATCGTTGGCTGCCTTGGCAATGACCCAATATGGCTGTACAAAGGACTTTAAGGAACTGAATACGAATCCTTACGCCCTGACGAATGAACAGCTAAAACCCAACAATGCGAATGTAAGCGCCTATTTTTCAACTGCGCAGACTTACCTGGTGGAGAACCAGCCCTGGATGACGCAGCTGGATAACTTTTTCGGAGACAATTTTGTCGGGTATGTATATCCCCCTTCGTCCTTCAGAAGCAACCAGTATCCCTGCACTTTTTTTAACCAGGACGGATGGCAGGACGGATTGTGGAGTTTCGGATACAATAATGTCATGGCTCCCACGGAACAGATCATCAATAATGCAAAAGCCACGACGCCGGCCACCGCCACATCGGAATCACAGCTGGCTATTGCCCGGATTATACGCGTGGCAGGCATGCATCCGCTGTCCGACGGCTGGGGACCTATTATTTATACAAAATATGAAACGCCGGCCGCCGATGGCAGCTACACTTATGATACGCAACAGGAAACCTACACCGCCTTTTTTAACGATCTCGATTCTGCTGTCAGCATCCTGTCGGATATCGTGGCAGCCGGGACGCCTTCCACTTTCGGCAGCCTGGATATGATCTATAGCGGGAAATATGAAAAATGGATCAGGGCTGCTAATTCCATCCGGCTGCGGCTGGCATTGCGACTGACCAGGGTGGACAATGCGACGGCCAAGACGCAGGCGCAGAAAGCATTGAGCAATTCCTATGGCATCATCACGGATAATGCCGACAATATGCATGTCTACTACAACAGCGGAAATGGCGGCGGTTTTGTCCAGGTGTCGCGGGATTGGACGGACGAACGGCTGGGCGCCGATTTTGAGACTATTTTGAAAGGATACAACGATCCTCGTCTATCCATGTTCTTTTCGCCTGCCACGGATGCGACGGTAGGGGGTATTTATAAAGGCATCCGGGAAGGCGCGGACATAGCAGCAAAAGGAGATTATGTGGGATATTCCGCAGTTAATACCGATGTATTCGGGCAAAACCCCAGTGGATGGACAGGCGACCTGAATGTCATCACTGCGGCCGAGGTTGAATTTATGCTGGCGGAAACTGCGCTGCGTGGATGGGGCACCGGCTCCTATACAGGTTCGGCCCAGTCTTATTACGAGGCCGGCATCAAGGCGCATTTCGATCTGTATGGCATCGGCACCGCGGCTTACAACACCTATATCGGGGGCACCGGTTTGCCCGTCGACTATGTTGACCCGAAGAAGTCTGCGCATAATATTGCGGCCGTCAACAAAGTCCCCGTAAAATATGACGCCGCCAATACCAATGAGTATCAGCTCCAGCAGATCATGACCCAGAAATGGATCGCCTTGTTCCCCAACGGGAAGGAAGCCTGGTCAGAGTGGCGGAGGACGGGCTATCCCAAAGTATTCACTAATTTCCTGAATTACAGCGGCGGGACCATCAGCACCACCGATGGCGCGAGAAGAATATTCAAATTTGCATTGGGCGAATACCAGAACAATGCCGGCGGTGTGCAGGAAGCCATCGGTAAACTGGGAGGTCCGGATGTCGGAGGTACCCATGTATGGTGGGATCCGGCTGGGAACACGTCTAATTTTTAAGGCGGATAAAATAGCTGAAATTGATTGAGGTCGTCCCAAAAGAATGGGACGACCTTCTTTAAATTGATCTTATGCAGGCGAGGGGAGGTTTGTATATATGCTTGTTGGCGGGTATCGCCTTTTTCCAGTCCTGCGACAGGAAGGCTGACATGTTGTTCAAAAAGCTGGATAAGGGAAAGACCCATGTCAATTTCCGGAATACCATCCTGGACAATAACGAACGCTTCAGCTGCCTGAACTTCCCTTACTATTACAACGGCGGCGGCGTCGCCGTAGGCGATTTCAATAATGATGGGCTTCCGGACCTGGTATTCACCGGCAGCATGGTGAAGAACAGGCTCTATCTCAACAAAGGGGGCTTCCAATTCGACGATATCACCGAAAAAGCCGGTATTGCCCGGTTTGACGGATGGTGCACGGGCGTTTCGGTGGCCGACGTCAATGCGGACGGCTGGGCGGATATCTATATCTGCAGGTCCGGCCTGGAAGACGGGAAGGACAGGACCAACCTGCTGTTCATCAACAATCATGACCTGACTTTCACGGAGAGCGCCGCCCATTACGGTGTAAATGATTCCGGATATTCCACCCAGGCTTCATTCTTCGACTTCGACAAGGACGGCGACCTGGACCTCTTCCTGATCAAGCAATCCAAGCCTGAATATTCCAGGGGCGTCAATTTTAATTATTCCAGCCTGAAAAGACAACCTGCGGAAACACCCTTCGAGAATAAGCTTTACCGCAATGACGGAGGCCGTTTCACTGACTGTACCCGCCAGGCGGGGATCCGCAGCAACCCCCTCACTTTTAGCCTGGGGGTAATGACTGCCGATATCAATATGGACGGCTGGCCCGATATCTATGTGTCCAATGATTACAATGAAGAGGACTACCTGTATATCAATAATAAAGATGGCACGTTCAGCGATCAGCTGCGCGACAGGCTGGATCATGTGGCGATGTACTCCATGGGCTGCGACATTGCCGATTATAATAACGACCTGCTGCCTGACATCTGCACCCTGGACATGCTGCCCGGGAAGCATACGGACCTGAAAATGCATAGTTCGGCCGACAGATTCGACAAATACCGGCAGCTCCTCTCATATGGGTTTTATCCCTTCTACATGCGAAACCAGCTGCAAAAGAATAATGGCGACGGCACATTCTCGGAGATAGCCCAACTGGCAGGGATAGACGCCACGGACTGGAGCTGGTCGGTCCTCTTTGCGGACTATGACCTGGACGGAAGGAAGGACGTCTATATAACCAATGGCGTCAAACGGGATATTACCAACCTGGATTTCCTTCAATTTGCACAGGAGCACCAGCAGGCGATGAGACAAGGCGGCGCCCCCATCAGTTTCCAGGAATATCTCACGCACATCCCGGGAGAGATAAGCCCTCATTATTTGTTCAGGAATATGGGCGATGACAGGTTTGAGAATGTGGCGGAAGCCAGCGGACTAGGAGAAGTGCTGATCTCGAACGGCGCAGCTTATGCAGACCTGGATAACGACGGGGACCTGGACCTTGTCACCAACAATATTGACGAAGATGCTTCCATCTATTGCAACAATGCGGAAAAAATGTATCCCGGCCGCCATTTTATCAAATTCTCTTTCAAAGGTCCGGCAGGCAATCCCATGGGGCTCGGGTCGAAAGTATTTGTCTATACGAAGGACAAAACCATTTACCAGGAGCAGCTGTTGACGAGGGGGTTCCAGTCGGGAGTGGACCCGGTGATCTCGATAGGGCTGGGAGATGAAAAGGATGTGGATTCGGCTCTTGTCATCTGGCCTGATGATACCTATGAGACGATCGTCGGGATCAAGGGGAACCGGACCATTGTGCTCGACCACACGACGGCCGTTGGAAAATTCGATTACGGGCAGCTGGCAAAAAAGTCCAAGCCGCTATTTACACAGGCGGACAAGGCCATTGACTATATCCATAAGGAAGCCTTCACGAATGATTTTCTAACACAGAACCTGATGCCGCATTTCTATTCTCATGACGGACCCTGCATGGCCACCGCCGATGTCGATGGGGATGGCCTGGAGGATATTTTTATCGGCGGGGCGAAAGGCAGCCCCGGGAAAATATTCATCGCTGAAAAAGGAGGGAAATACAAGGCGCCATCCGGTGGATACTTTACAAGCGATGAGAATTGTAAGGACATCAGCGCCGCCTTCTTCGATGCTGACGGAGATGGCGATCCGGACCTCTATATTGTCAGCGGCGGCTATGAGTTTGAAAAGGACAGCCCTGGTTTCCGGGACCGCCTGTACATCAATGAAGGGAAGGGTGGTTTCCGTGAGAAGAAAGATGCGCTGCCGGTGTTCCTTCGCAATAAAAGCTGTATCGCCGTGTATGATATGAACAATGATGGGCATCCGGATATTTTTATAGGCGGCAGTGTCGAACCCGGCAACTATCCCTTGTCCACTCCTTCCCGGATACTGATCAATGACGGAAAAGGGAAGTTTTCAGACCGTACGCCGGAGATCTGCCCTTCCCTGCTCAGGCAGGAAGGGATCGTGCATGCGGCCGTATGGGTGGATGTGAACAGGGACGGGAAGAAAGACCTGATCCTGGGGGGAGAATGGATGCCTGTAAAGATCTACCTGAATCACGGGACAATCCTGGAGGATGTTACAGGCAGGCTAGGGGATGTCCTGCCGTCCGGCTGGTGGTGCAGCCTTACGGCAGCCGATATGGACGGAGATGGGGATGAGGACATTGTGGCCGGGAACTATGGGTTGAACTCCCCGTTGAAAGCATCCGGCAAAGAGCCCATGGAGATACACTTTTCCGATGTCGATCAGAATGGGATCATCGACCCTTTCATTTCTACCTATGAAGAAGGCGTAGCTTATCCTTTTGCAGGGATGGACGACGTCAACCGGCAGGTGCCCCTGCTGCGGAAATCATTTTATAATTATGCCGCCTATGCAAATGCATCCATCAGCGACCTGTATAAAGGAAGGAGCTTGAATGAAGTGCCGAAGATGGGCGCGACGGAATTGAGGACGATGTACCTGGAAAATACTGGCAACGGTTTTGCCGTCCGGCAATTGCCGGTGGAGGCCCAGTATGCTCCCGTCTTTGCGACTTGTCTTCAGGACTTCGATCATGACGGGCATAGGGACATGCTGCTGCTGGGAAATAATAAATTCAACAAGCTCCGCATCGGACAATTGGATGCCAATCACGGAATAGTGCTTGCCGGGGATGGCAAGGGGCACTTCCGTTATGTTCCTCAAACCAACAGCGGGCTGCATATTCGCGATGACGTCAGGTCGGCAGCCTTTATCAATAATTCCCTTATCGTTGGTGTCAACAACGGCCCTCCCGGGGTCTTTCGGCTGAACTGAGCAAGGGACTCATAAACGATGCGACGACCCTAACAAGGGCGAATGAAATTCAATTGCTTATATATAGTTAAAAATAATATGTAAATTACATACATTACATCAGGCTGGCTATCAGCACAACTGTAGTATACCACTTTTCAATTACGCTTGAAAATTCTAAACTACATCTGCTTATGACCTATCAAAAGGCATTGCTGCTATTGCTTGTCGTGCTATGCGGCCACATAGCATTCTCCCAGGAACGAACTATCACAGGAAAGATCACCGACGAGACGGGCAAGGGCCCGGTGGCGGGCGCCACTGTAAAGGTGAAAGGCACCAGTAATGCCGTCTCCACCGATGCGGAAGGTTCGTTTACCATTAAAGCTCCCTCAGGGACTGTCACTCTGGTCATTTCTTCCATCGGCTATGCAACAAAAGAAGTCTCTGCAAGCGCCTCTTCCGGAGTGCTCAGCATCACCCTGGGCACCGACGCCAAGCAATTGGGGGAAGTTGTTGTAACTGCCCTGGGCATCACCCGGCAGGAGAAAACCCTGGTGTATGCTACACAAACCGTGAAGCCGGCGGAACTGACTGGTGTCAGGGATGCCAACAATGTGCTGAATTCCCTGCAGGGTAAGGTGGCCAATGCGGTCATTACCCAGGGGTCCGGCGGTCCCGGCAGCGGGGCGAGGATCGTTTTGCGGGGAAACCGCTCCATTCAGCAATCGAATAATGCATTGATCGTGGTGGATGGTGTGCCCATCAACAACAGCACCTACAGTATGTCGGGTAATGACTTCGGTTCTGTTCAGGGGTCTGACGGGGCATCCAGCATTAACCCGGACGATATCGAGTCCGTCACCGTCCTGCGAGGGGCGTCAGCCGCGGCCCTATACGGGAGTCAGGCAGGTAATGGGGTCATCGTCATCACTACGAAGAAAGGATCTAAAGAAAAGATCTCCGTCAATGTCAATTCCGGAATAGCCAGGGAGTCTGTCTTTGCCTTGCCTAAAATGCAAAACTCCTACGGACAGGGTTCGAATGGGGTGTTGGATGTTACTAAGGGAACCAGCTGGGGAGCGAAAATGACCGGCCAGTCCTATACCAATTACCTGGGCAAACCGGCTACCTATTCTGCCCAACCGAACAATATAAAGGACCTTTTCAGGACGGGCACCAGCCTGAACAATTCGATCAGCATGTCCGGAGGATCGGAAAAATCGACCACCTATTTATCCTACACCAATAATGATATACAGGGTATCATACCACGCAATGATATGATGCGGCATACGATGACATTGCGGCAAACCAATCAGCTGGGGAAAAGGTTTTCCACTGATGCCAAGGTCACCTATCTTGTCGAGGACATAAAGAACAGGCCCCGCACGGGCGAGGAAAACGCCCCGGTCTCGGATATATATCAGATCCCCCGGAATGTCCCGACTTCCGATGCGGAACAATACCAGGTATTCAACAGCTTCAATATACCGGGAGCCGCCCCCTGGCCATCCACCAATGGCGGGATCTATCAGAACCCCTATTGGATGATCTATAATACTTCCCAGAATCAAAACAGGAACCGGATCATGGGTTTTCTCTCCGCCAAATTCCAGATCACCAGCTGGCTGAATGTGACGGGCAGGGCTAACCTGGACAGGACCTTTGACGAGATCGATACAAAATATCAACAGGGCACCCTGCTCTGGTCGCCCAACGCCGGAGGGTATTATAAGGAGGACAGGATCGTCACTACCCAGAAATGGTTTGACCTGATCTTTGATGGCACCAATAAGATCACGGAGGACCTGAAAGTGAATTACCATGTAGGCGCTATCTACCAGGATAATCAATTTAGCAGGGATGAGAACACGGCCGATGGGTTGAATGTAACGAACAAGTTCAGTCTGAATCTTGCCACGACGCCGGCCTTCCTTTCTTCCGGACAGGATGTTCAAACGCATGCGGTTTTCGGACAGGCAAACTTTTCCTTCAAGGATGCCCTCTTCCTGGATGCCAGTCTCCGTAATGACTGGGATTCCCGGCTGCCTTCCCCTTATTCCTATAAGTATTATTCAGTGGGAGCTTCCGCCATATTATCGGACCTGTTTGTCCTGCCTAGCGCCATATCGTTCCTGAAATTGAGCGCCAGCTACGCTGAGGTGGGCAATGGAGGCCAGTTTGGCTTGCTTTTCCCGACATACTCTTATGCTCAGGGTGCAGGCAATGGCTTTTTATTCCGGGACGTCACGCTTCCTTTCCCGAATGTAAAACCTGAAATTGTAAAAAATCTGGAGATCGGAGCTGAGGCTAAGTTCATGGACAACCGGCTTGGTTTTTCGTTGACCTATTATAAGAGCAATTCAACTAACCAGCTGATCCGCCTGGATCTCCCGGTTGCCACGGGGTATGCCAACCAGTATCTTAATGCAGGCAATATCCGGAACCAGGGAGTAGAATTGGTTTTGAGTGCAACTCCCATCAGGAACAGGGATTTCTCCTGGGACATCGCGGTTAATTTAGCGCTCAACCGTAATAAGATCCTTAAGCTGAGCGATCTCGTCAAGTTCGCTTACCTCACCGGGGATGGAAAACCAGGTTATCTCCGTTCTATCAGGCCAATTGTAACCGAGGGCGGAAGTTATGGGGACCTTCAGTCCAACTATTGGATGACTGACGATAAGGGGAATCATTTGCTGAATGACGACGGTACGCCGCTGACTACCTATCAAACCGGCGATCTGCCGAAGGTCATCGGTAACTTCAATCCCAAGGAGACGATCGGCATGACCAATAGCTTCAAATACAAAGGATTTTCTGCAAGGGTCCTGATTGACGGCAGGGTCGGAGGCACGCTTGTCTCTGGTACTGAAATGAATCTTGCCTTCAGCGGTGTCACAGAGGCGACTGCTAAATTCCGGGAAGGAGGGTTGACCCTGAAAGGCGTAAACGCCAGCGGCGCTCCCGTCTCAAAAGCCATCAATGCCCAGGCTTTCTGGACGACAGCTACTGCCCAACGTTATGGGAATGCCGAATTCTTTGCGTATAACGCCACCAGCTTCCGGGTGAGGGAGGTTTCTCTTGGATACGACCTTCCCCTGCATCTTAATTTTATTAAAACAGCCAGGCTTTCGGCCGTCGCCCGTAACCTGTTTTGGCTTTACCGTGGAAAATCCATCCTGGATATCCCGGGCATAGGCAAGCGCACCATGTGGATGGACCCGGATATGAGCTTGGGTAATGGCAACTACCAGGGTACGGAATACTTCGCACTGCCATCTACCCGTAGCTATGGCCTGAACCTGCAACTTACTTTCTAATGATAATAATTATCAGGTATATGAAAATAATACAAAAGATATTCGACCAGTACGGATCTGCACTCCTGCTATGCAGTCTCGTGTTCCTGGCCTCCTGCACGAAAAATTTCAAGGACATCAATACGGATAAAAACAAGGTCTCGACTGTCGGGCCTGCCGAGCTGCCCTTCCTTCTATCCCGGGCTCAATCCGTAGCAACCATCAACCAGGGGAATTACCAGGTGGCTCAAAACCTGTTTGCAGACCAATACGCGCAGTATTTTGCCTGCGTGGCCTCCTATTTCGGCTCAGATCGCCTGACTATAGTACAAGGCTGGGTGAGTGCTGCGTTCAATCCTGTATATACGGATGCGGTGCCTCAACTGCAAACCCTTTTTAAGAACTACGATCCGACATCTTCGGAATATGCTATCGCACTTGTTGTTTGGGTATTGGCCTTCCATAAAGTAACCGATTATTGGGGACCCATCCCTTATTTCAAAGCGGGTATACCTTCCACGACAGTGCCTTATGATGCACAGGATAAGATCTATGATGACTTCTTTAAAAAACTGGATAGCGCGGTGACGATCATGAAAGCGAAACCTGCCGGCTCGACCGCTTATGGCAGCTATGATCTGATCTACGGGGGGAAAGTCGATTCGTGGATCAAATTTGCGAATACGCTCCGGTTACGCCTGGCATTGCGGATCTCCAAGGTAGATCCTGCCCGTGCAAAAACGGAAGCAGAGGCCGCCGTTGCCGCAGGTGTCATGACTACAAGCCCTGCCGATGATGCCCTGATCAAGAGAAGCACGGCCGGAGGGGACGGGAACGGGCTATCCATCATGTCCGACTGGAATGAGTTCCGGATGAGCGCCTCCATGGCATCCGTATTGAAAGGTTACCAGGACCCCCGTCTGCCCATCTATTTCCTGCCGACTTTCGATGTCACCAATGGGACCAATAACTACCAGGGTTTGCGTAACGGCCAGTTGAAGGACACTTTGGGCTTGCCGATAAATTCCGCTGCCATGAATTCACATGTCGGGCAACGCTGGTCATCTTCGAATGTAGTTGCCAAGAACGGGGCCATCCTCGGTACAGCCACATCCTTATCGACGTCTCAGAATGTAATGTGTACAGCCGAAGCCTATTTCCTCCGTGCGGAAGGAGCGCTGCTGGGCTGGAACATGGGTGGTACAGCCAAGGACATGTATAATGCGGGCATCACCAATTCCCTTGCTCAATGGGGGATTACCGATGCCACTGTCGTGCAGAGCTATATCAACAGCACCAATAAACCCATTGCACCCGGTGACTACTTCAATTCGCCGCCCATGACGGATATTCCGATCCTGTTTGGCGCCACACCTGCTGTTCAGCTGGAACAGATCGCCACCCAGAAATGGCTGGCCCTATTCCCGGACGGTGAAGAAGCCTGGGCCGATTACAGGCGGGGCCATGTACTCAAGTTATATCCTGTGGCACATTCGGACAACCCGGACCTGCCGGACCCCAAAACACAATGGATCAGAAGGATCAATTACCTGACCTCAGAAATAGAGAACAATGGCGATGAAGTGACCAAGGCCATCCAGTTACTGGGCGGTCCTGATAAAATCACTACGCCGCTGTGGTGGGATAAGAATTAGCAAAAATACATTACCTTAAAGCTCCCATCCTGACAGGATGGGAGCTTCTTTATTAATTCCATGTCTATGTATATATTTCTCCGTCGCCGGGGCTTCCTGCTGGCATTGTTATTCATACTGGCAGGCTGCAGCGACCGCACCGACACGCTGTTCACACAGCTGGACAAGGGGCGGACGGGGATCGATTTCCAGAATACGCTGTTTGACGGAGAGGCATTGAACGTCCTGAACTATATCTATTTCTACAATGGCGGAGGTGTCGCCATCGGGGATATCAATAACGACGGATTGCCTGACGTGCTGTTCACGGGTAACATGGTACACAACCGGCTTTTCCTGAACAAAGGCGATTTCAGATTTGAGGATATCACTGGCAAGAGCGGCATCGCGGAAAAGGAGGGCTGGTGCACGGGGGCCACCATGGTGGATATCAACGGGGATGGCCGTATGGATATCTATATCTGCCGGTCGGCGGACAGCGACCCGGGCCGGAGAAGCAACCTGCTCTATATCAATAACGGAGATCTTACTTTTACAGAGAAGGCGGATGAATATGGGCTGGCGGACAGGGGGTTTTCCACCCAGGCCGCATTCTTCGATTATGACAAGGACGGGGACCTGGACATGTTCCTTATCAATCACTCCCTGCATCAATATGCCACAGGCGCCGTCGACAATCCCGGCTGGCGCAAGGAGCGGCAGCCGGCTTATGAATGCAAGCTTTACCGCAATGACTGGAGCCAGCAGCTGAAGCATCCTGTATACACCGATGTATCTGCCAGGGCCGGCGTTCTCTCCGACGTACTGACCTTTGGATTGGGGCTGGCCATATCCGATCTGAACAATGATGGCTGGCCGGATATCTATGTTTCCAATGATTTCAACGAGCCGGATTATTTGCTGATGAATAACGGGCCAGCGGGGGACAGCGGTCAGGTGACCTTTACCGAGCGTCTCGGCGATTGCATGGACCAGACCTCTTTGTATTCCATGGGCAATGACGCCGCGGATTTCAATAATGACGGACTTGTCGACCTGATGACGCTGGATATGCTGCCTGAAGACAATCATACACAGAAAATGCACAGCGGGGCAGAGAACTTTACTAAATTCCAGCAGCTTTTCGGCCGGGGATTTTATTACCAGTACAGCCGTAATATGCTGCAAAAGAACAATGGGGACGGCACTTTTAGCGAGGTCGGTCAGCTGGCTGGCGTCTCAAATACCGACTGGAGCTGGGCTGCGCTATTCTCCGACTTTGACAATGACGGGTATAAGGATCTCCTGGTGACCAATGGCTATGTGAAGGACTATACCGATATGGACTTCCTGAAATATTCAGCCGACAAGGCGCTGCGGGCAGGCGGCGGAGATAAGGAGAGCCTCGTGAAGGAGGCAATCAGCAAGATGCCTTCCAGTCCGGGCACGAGCTATCTTTTTCGCAATACGGGGGCGGGCAATTTCGCCAGGGCCAATAAGATCTGGGGCGTAACACAAAAGACGGTGTCTGCCGGCGCCGCCTATGCGGACCTGGATAACGACGGCGCGATGGACCTGGTGATCAGCAATACCAATGAATATGCCGGCGTCTATAAGAACAACGCACGTACAAAGACGGGCGGGCATTACCTGAAAGTGGCGTTGAAAGGAGATACGGGGAACAGCACGGGCACCGGCTCCAAGGTCAGGGTATTCTGTAAAGACACGTTGTATTACCAGGAAGCTTTCCCCGTCAGGGGATTTCAATCTTCTGTCGACCCGGTGCTGAACTTTGGATTGGGAGATCATGCGTACGCGGATTCCATCATTGTCATCTGGCCGGACGACAGGTTCCAGGTTTTGCGGCAGGTGAAGGCTGATCAGGCGTTGCAGGTGCGGGTGAAGGATGCCGGCGGCAAGTGGGAATATAAGGTTTCAGCTCCTGGTGTGCTGATGAATGCCGCCGGAGCCGGTCCTGTCCATACAGAGAATAGTTTTAATGATTTTGATATGCAGCCGTTGCTGCTGAATTACCTGTCGCGCAGCGGTCCCTGCATGGCTAAGGCCGATGTGAACAAGGATGGTGTGGAGGATGTGTTCATAGGGGGCTCGAAGGGGCATGCGGCACATATCTATCTTCAGTCGGCTGCCGGTAGTCTGCAGCTATCGCCGCAACCGGCTATCGAAAAAGATTCTTTGGGTGAGGAGGGCGCTGCTGCATTTTTTGATGCCGATGGAGACGGGGATGCGGACCTCTTTGTCGGCGGCGGCGGTTATGAATTCGAGGAAAAAGATCCGCTGCTTCAGGGGCGGCTATACCTCAACGATGGGAAGGGCCATTTCACAAAGGCGGAAGGAGCCGTCCCAGCCTGGCCAGCCAGCGTCGGCTGTGTAAAGGCTGCGGATATCGACGGGGATGGGGACCTGGACCTCTTTATCGGAGGGAGGGTGATACCCGGCAAATATCCGTTGTCTCCCGGCAGTAAGATCCTGCTCAATGACGGCAAGGGACATTTTACAGACGGCACTGCACAGACGGCGCCTTTCCTGGCGCAGGCCGGTATGGTCACTGATGCCATATGGATAGACCTGGACAGGGATGGCCGGACAGACCTGGTAGTGGCCGGGGAGTGGATGCCTGTGAAGACCTATCTCAACAAGGGGGGGAAGCTGGAAGATGCTTCCGATAAATATATTCGTTTTCCTTCTGCCGGCTGGTGGAACCGGATCGTGGCGGCAGATCTGGACGGGGATGGGAGGACCGATCTTGTGTTGGGCAACCAGGGGTTGAACAACCAGTTCCAGGCCAGCGGGGAACAGCCATTGACCCTTTATTATAAGGATTTTGATAATAACGGCAGTATCGATCCCGTCTTTTGTTATTACATCGCCGGCGTGTCCTATCCTGCTGCTTCACGGGATGACCTTACCACGCAGCTGCCGATGCTAAAGAAGAAATTCCTGGAGTATCATGACTATGCCGACGCTACTATCCATGAGCTTTTCAGCCCGGAGCAGCTGAAGGATGCAGGCCCTTTACAAACGAACATACTCAGTACGGTGTGGCTGCAGAATAAAGGCGATTCGGGATTCGTGCTGCATGAGCTGCCCCGGGAGGCGCAATATGCGCCGGTGTATGCCATCGCAGCCGCGGATGTCAATGGGGATGGAAGCAAGGACCTTGTGCTGGCCGGGGGCAATGAGTGGACAAGGATCCGTTTTGGACGATACCGGGCCGGGCATGGTACGCTCCTGGTGAATGATGGGAAGGGCGGGTTCAGGTACGTACCTCAGCGGGCGAGCGGGCTTCATTTACGGGCGGATACGCGGGGTGTAGTGGAGCTTGGAAAAGGCAGGCTGCTTTTCGGGATCAATGACGGGCCGGGGGCGCTTTACAGTTATTGAGAGCGGACATCCGCCGTTCGAAATCGAACAGTCCAGGCTGGGGTAGGGTTATGTAATTGGCTAGGAATCAATAGTGTAACAAACTGGCACTTTATTTCGTGCTACTACCAATAACTGCCATTCCCATGCTCAAAAATTATCTCACGATCGCCCTGCGTAGCATCCTGCGTCACAAGGCTTATTCCTTTATCAATATTTTCGGTCTTGCCATTGGCATGGCATCCAGCATCCTGATCCTCCTTTGGGTGCAGAACGAACGGAGCTATGATCGGTTCCACGCAAATGCCAGCCAGACCTACCGTATCACTGCCAATGCGGGTGATTTCAAGGCGGCGGTGAATCCGGCGGGCATGCCTGGCGGATTGCAGGCAGAGATGCCGGTGATAAAGAACACTGTCCGATTGAGCCATCCATCCACCAGCTCTTTTGAAGCGGGCACACGAAGATTTGAAGAAAAGCGGGTGTTCTATGCCGATAGCACTTTTCTGCAGGTGTTCTCTTTTCCCCTGTTGAAAGGCGATGTGAGAACGGCGTTGATACGTCCGGATGGCGTGCTGATCACGGAAGATATGGCCAAGAAATATTTCGGGCAGGAAGACCCGATGGGAAAGACGCTGCAAAAAGACGTAGGAACGAATGTGGTTGTGACAGGCGTGCTGGCCAATATTCCCTCCAACAGCCACTTGCAGTTTGATTTTATCCTGCCTATGTCCGCCCTTGCCAATACCTACGACCTGAAAGAACGTACCTGGAACAATTTCAATTTTTACAGCTATGTTGTGCTGGACAAGCATTTCGATCCTGCTCCCGCTGCCATTGCTGGTCTTCAGCGCCAGATGGATGGCATTTACAAAAAACATGAAAAAAACCTGAAAGTCAATTTCCAGTTGCAGCCGCTGACGAGTATTCACCTGCATTCGAACCTGCAGGTGGACATCACGGGACATGGCAATATCCAATATGTAAATATTTTTTTCATCGTGGCCATCTTTATCCTGATCGTGGCCTGTATCAACTTTATGAACCTGGCAACGGCCCGGAGCGCCAGAAGGGCCAAGGAAGTGGGGTTGCGTAAGGTGGTCGGTGCTTTGCGGGGGCAGCTGATCCGGCAGTTCCTGGGAGAGTCGCTGCTCATTTCTTTTATTTCGCTGGTAATGGCCCTCGTGCTGGTGTATGTCGGACTACCTGCTTTCAATGAACTGGCCGGAAAAACATTGTCCGTTCATTTGTCGGACGGGAAGCTGCTGCTGACACTGGCGGGGATTGCTGCTGCAACGGGTATCATCTCCGGCAGCTATCCTGCTTTGTTCCTTTCCGGATTTCAACCCGTGAAGGTGCTGAAAGGCAATCTGCGGAGCCTTGGTGGTAACCGGCTATTCCGGAATGGGCTGGTGGTAATGCAGTTTGTCGTTTCAATCGTGCTGCTGGTGGGCACTGTAGTCGTCTACAACCAGCTGACTTATATCAAAAGCAGGAACCTGGGATTTGAAAGGGAGAACCTGCTGTACATGAGCATGAACGGAGAGCTGTATAACAGACGGCAGGCTTTCCGTGCGGAGTTGGCAACAAATCCGCTCACCAATCATTTCACTGTAATCTCCGATCTGCCAACCAATCTTACCAGCGGTACTGTCGATGTCAAATGGCCGGGCAAAGACCCCAAGACCCAGATCGTTTTCCCTTCCATGGATGTAAGTGAAAGTTTCTTCGATGTCATGCACATGAAGATATTGAACGGACGTGTTTTTTCCACCTCATTCACTGCGGACAGCAATAATTTTATCCTCAATGAAAAGGCAGTGCGCACCATGGGAATGACGACGCGGAATGCAGTGGGACAACAAATAAGTTTTGCGAGTACGAAGGGCACCATCATCGGCGTCGTTCAGGATTTCAACTTCAAGCCTATCCAGAACGCCATCGAGCCCCTGATCATCAGGCTGAACAAATATGGCGATGTGGTGATGGTAAGGACTTCAACCGGCAATACGGAAGCTACCATTAGCACATTGGAAAAAATAGCACAGCGCCTCAACCCCTCTTATCCCTTTACTTATAATTTCCTGGACCAGACCCTGGCCAGCCAATACAAAGGTGAACAGCAGATGGGGAGCATTTTCAACTTATTCGCCGCCCTTGCGATCTTTATTTCCTGTCTGGGGCTATATGGCCTGTCTGCATATCTGGCCGAACAGAGGACGAAAGAAATAAGTGTGCGGAAAGTATTGGGCGCGTCGTTGTTCAACATCGTTCGCCTTCTCTCCACGGATTTTACCCGTCTCATCTTTATTGCCATGGTCATCGCCATTCCGCTGTCCTGGTGGGCCGTGAACAGCTGGCTGCAGAGTTTTGCCTATCATGTCCATGTGGGCTGGATGATCTTCGTCCTGGCGCCCCTGGCGGCTTTGCTCATTGCATGGGTCACCGTCAGCTATGAATCCATCAGGGCTGGTGTCGCTAATCCTGTGAAGAGCCTGCGCAGTGAGTAGAAGTAACAGGCGACCGGTTTTTTTAGTGTGCATTTAAACTTTTGGAGGGTTTGCATATCCTACAGGCCACAAAACTTTCTCCTTCATGAAAAACAAATGCCTGCTTGTCTGCCTGCTGGCTTCCCTGGCTGGCTGGGCCCAACCTCCGCTTTCCAGGACAAGGATATCCGACCGTATCGTCAAGGACCTGATGGACACAGCTGATGTGTCGGGACTATGTCTGGGGGTCATACGGGATAATAAAGTGTACTATACAAAAGGTTATGGCTATAAGAATGCCGCGTTGCATCAACTGAACGACACGGCAACCTGTTTTTACGCGGCCAGCCTGGCCAAGCCCCTTTTTGCCTATGTGGTCATGCAACTGGTGGATGAAAAACTAATTGACCTGGACAAACCGCTATATTCCTATCTGCCCAAACCTCTTCCCGAATATGAAGCATACAAGGATCTTGCCGGCGACGACCGGTGGAAGCTGATCACGGCCCGTCACTGTCTCGATCATACGACGGGTCTCCCCAATTGGCGCCAATTCAATCCGCATGGGAACAATAAATTGGAAATCCTCTTCCGCCCGGGAGAAAGATTCGCGTATTCCGGGGAGGGGATCAATTTATTGCAAATGGTGGTGGAGACAGTCTCAGGGCGGCAGTTGGAAGATCTTGCACAGGAGAAGATATTCAAACCTTTTGGTATGAGAAGGACCAGCTTCATTTGGCAGCCTGCCTTCGAGACGGATTATGCCGTCGGCCATGACAGGAATGGAGATACTTTGCCGAAGCTTAAAAGGGAGCAGACCTATGCTGCCGGCTCTATGGAGACGACTATTGCCGACTACACCCGTTTTGTAGCCGCCGTAATGCAAGGTAAAGGACTATCCCGCGCATCGCAGCAGCAGATGTTCTCGCCCCAGATAGCAGTCGACGGCTACCGGGAGGTTTCCATCCCCAGGGATACGGCCGCAAGCCGTGAGGGTGAGAAGATACAGTTGTCTTATGGCCTGGGCTGGGGACTCTTCAATAGCCCGCTTGGCAAGGCATACTTTAAAGAAGGACATATCGATGGGTGGGTCCATTATACCATTGCCTTTCCGGAAGACCGGTCTGCACTCGTCATTTTATGCAACAACTCCAATGGGGAAAGTATTTTTAAGGAATTGGTGGAAATGTTGACAGGGGTCACGCTGCCATGGAAATGGGAAGGTTATTACCCTTATCGTGCCAACGTAAAGCTATCTTCCGGGATATTACAGTCCATTACGGGGGAATATGACGGAAAATTGAAGGCTATTGTAACGCTCGTTAACGGTCGCCTTAAGGTAGAATCACCGACGGTGCATCTGCCCAAGACTAACCTTTACGCGGTGAACGATCATCATTTCTATCTGAAGGTGATGGATACAGAAATAGAATTCGTCAAAGGCGCCGATGGAAAGATCGAAAAGGCGGTGCTGGATGATGAGGGAGAGCACTATGAGCTAAAAAAAACACGTTAGGCTATCGTACCAGCACAAAGCTGCCCTTGCGGCTGAAAGTGCCGCCGGAGGGACATTCCATCTCAATGAAATAGACATAGGAGCCGGGCTGGCATCTTTGTCCTTTCGACGTACCATCCCAGCAGGAGGAGCGGTCGCCTGCAATGAAGTTGTCGCGTTCGAACACTTTTTCACCCCAGCGGCTGAAGATCACCATGTGTTTAACGATGGAGATGCCTTTGATCATAAATACGTCATTGGCGCCGTCGCTGTTCGGGGTGAAGGCGCTGGGGATCCTTACCCGGGCTTCCTTGCAGTCCACGGCAACGACTATCGTGTCGGTGACCTTACAGTATTTGTTCTCCACTTTTACTACGTATTGGGTGGTTGCCAGCGGCGTACACAGGGGAGAGGCGCAATTATAGCAGCTGAGATATTTTTCGGGGGTCCATTGCCAGCTGATGACATCGCTGCTGCCTTCAGCGTTGAGCGTGGCGTCATAGCCCGCCTGCACCAGCACATCCGGTCCTGCTTCTACTGCCGGCAAGGGACGTACGGTGACGAGGATCGACTTCTGATGTACAAAGCAGTAATGGTCGTCGGAGCCTTGAACTGTATAAGTAATGGTATAGGGCGCGGTGGCGGTGGGGTTGGGGATATCCGTGTGGTCCAGGCCCAGCGTATAGTCGACCCATTTATAGACCATCTCGCCAGTGGCGTTCAGCTTTACGGGCTGTCCATCACAAACCGCTGTGTCATGGTTGAGCTGCAGGTTGCCTGGCTGGATCACCTTTATGGTGAGGGCCGCTGTATTCTGGCAGCCAATGTCATCCTTCACCGTCAGGATATAGTCCGTCGTTTTTCTTGGCGCGGCTGTTGGATTGGGGTTGGTGGGATCATTCAGCCCGGTGGACGGCCTCCACTCATATGTATAGCCGCCGCTGGCCTGCAGAGGGATGGATTGTCCCAGGCAAAGGACCGGGTCAGCAGGCGATATGACGGCCTTGGGGTTAGGGCGGATCTTTATCAGGGAAGGGAGGACGGTATCGGTGACACATCCTGCGTCATTCTGCACGAGGAGCGTCGCCTTGTAATTGCCGGCGGTGAGATATTTATGATCCGCATTGCCATCATTTGATGCAACAAGACTGCCGTCCCCGAAATCCCATACATAGGAGCTGGCATATTGAGCCGAGGAGTTCAGGGAGACGTTGTTACCGATGCAGGTTTCCGGCGGCAGCCTGGGAATGTTCACCTGTGGCTGACGGATGATGATAGAGTCGATATATTCACCTGTAAGACCGTTGTAGGTATTGACGTGCAGGGTAACAATATATTTACCGGGCTTTTCATAGACGTGACTGGCGTAGTTCAGGTTGCCGGCCGTATTACCATCCCCGAAGTCCCAGGTCACGCTGACGGCGTTGTAGGAAGTGTTGATGAAATTCACCAGGAGGGGCGGGCAGCTGCCTGCTATATAAGAGGAGCTAAAGCTGAAGTTGGAATTGAAATTCCGTACGATGATGGACACCGGTGTAGCCGTAGAGCCGCAGGGAACGGAGGGATTGGACGCTTTCATCGTCACCGTATAAGTACCCGGAACCGTATAGGTATGGTAGGGGTAAGGGTCACTGGACGTGACACCGTCCCCGAAATCCCAGCTATATACTGTGTTGGTATTGCCATTGTCATTTGTCGTATTATAGAAATAGACCGTTGTATTGAGGTGCACGTCCGTACCGGAAGGGTAGAAGGAGGCTTTGGGGCCTTTGACAGTGACGTATTGTGAGGAGGGGACGTTAGAGGAGCAGCCGGCGGCGTCGGTGATCTGCATGTTGATAAAGTAGTTGCCCGGGTTGGCATAGGTATGTTTGAGCTGACCTCCTTTGTCACTGGAGAAGGATTGTCCGTCCCCGAAGTCCCATCTCCGGGAGGTGATGACATTGTCGGGGGTGGATTTGGAAGTATCCTCCAGTATAACGGGAGATTGATAGCACAGCTTGTCGGCGAGGACCCTGAAACCGCCAACGGCGCCTTTGATGGCGAGCGGCATCACGTTGGTCGTGTCCTGGCAGCCAAAGATCCTGCTGGTAAGGATAAAGCGGATCCCTTTTTCTCCTGTTGTGAAATTGTTGATGGTGCCGTTGTAAGTGGTTGTCCAGCGGTAGGGATAGGGGCCGTTGTCGGTCCTGGTGCCCTGGAAATCAGTGCCATCCCCATATTTAGTTGCCTGGATATCATATCCGGCGTAATAATAGTAATCATAGACGATGTCCGTCTGATAAGGATTTCTGTCCAGGCTGCTGATCTGTATATTGACCGGGGTATTGCTGCAGGCTGATGAGAGATTGCCTGTGAGCTGGGGGTTTTGTTTCAGAAGGACCTTTACCTGGTAGGGAGGCGTTGTCAGTGTGCATTGCCCATTGGTGGCTGCCAGCGTGACGCTGTAGGTCCCGGTTTTCTTATAGGTATGAGTGATGGTGGCCTGTGTGCCGGGAGTCGTAGCCGACTCGCCATCCCCGAAGTTCCAGACGACTGTAGTGGCCTGGACGGAAGTTTGGGTAAAAGTGATATCACCCCGGTTGCCGCTGCAGGTATTGACGCCTCCGGAGATCTGCGGGAAAGGCGGTTTCACAGTGATGGTCTTTGTCATGGTAGTATCGCAACCACCCAGATTCCGCGCATAGAGCTTAACGGTATAGGTCCCTACGGCCTGATAATTATGAAAGGTGTTGATCGGCCCGTATGAAAAGCCGCCATCGCCGAAATCCCAATTATAGGCATTGATGTCGAAATTATTGGGTGTGGCATTGAAGGACACTGTATTGTTGCCGCAGACCGGGTTAGCCGACATGGCAAAGTCCAATGTTGTGATCTTCGGGTCGATGATGATGACGTTGGAATTGGCAGTTCCTTTACAGCCGCTCTGCGTGATATAGGACAGCTGGGCAACATATTTGCCAGTGTTGGAATATGTATGTGAGGGGGTAGGCGCTGCCGATGTGTTGCTGCCGCTGTTGGGATCGCCAAAGATCCAGTTCGTGGAGGTCAGCGGTTCCGAGGACCATGTAGAGAAATCTACTGTTACCGGCTTATTACAGGTGGCCGGATAGGCCGGATTTGTATATACGGCCACCGGGTTAGGGGGGGATTGGCTATACACAATAAAAGACGTTGCGCCCTTGCAGCCGCTCTGGGTGGTATAGTTCAACGACACCGTATAGGTGCCGGTGTTTTTGAACCCATGTACCGGGCTGGCGGCGGTGGAAGTGGCGGAGCCGTCACCGAAGTTCCATTGAGTGGCGGCGAGCGGTTCTGAAGAATTGGTATGGAAGGCGAAAGTGATCAGGGAGGAGCATACCGACAGCGTGGGAGGGTCCGTAGAGATGGAGACCCAGGGACGGGTGATCGATAAGTTTCCGGTGGTGGTATTGGTGCATCCGTCGGCATTGGTCACCCGCAGCCAGGCCGTATAATTGCCATCTGCATTGTAGGTATAGGAAGGCGCCTGTTTGGTGCCTGTGATATTCGGGTTGTTGTAATACAGGTAATTAAAATCCCATTCCCATTTGACTGCTCCCGGGGTGGCGTCCTTAAAATTTACCGCCACGGGCGCTCCACATTTCCCTGTGATGTCGATGGAGATTGGGGTAGGGTGGGGTATGTCCTTGACGGAAATAGTTTTGGTCACCGATTGAGGGCAGGCGCCGAAAGTATTTTTTAAGGCGATGGTGTGATCGCCGAGAACGCTGAAGGAAGTGGAAAGACTCCCATAGTTGTACCAGGGGGAGCCGTCTACTACCCATTGGCTGTTGTCGGGAGCGGGAGAGTTTTGCGCGTTGAAGGTGACATAGGAGCCCAGGCAGATGGGAGAGGGCACGGTGAAGTCGGTGCTGTAGCTGGCGACATTGACCGGATTTGACTGGGTGCTGGTGACCGTGCAGCCTTCAGAGCTATGGACTGTCAGGCTTACGGTATAAAGACCTTTTTTATTAAATATATAGGTCGGGCTCAGCTGCGTGGAGCTGTTGCCGTCACCGAAGCTCCATTGATAGTCCAGGGTGCCGGGTCCGGCGCTGGTATTGGTGAACTGTATGGGGTCCGTGACCAGGCATAGGACTTTTTTATCTGCCGTGAAGCTGGAGGACAGGGGAGGAATGATCTTTACGATGTCGGCTTTTCTAAGCGTGGTATGGCAGCCATAGCTGTTGGTGACTGTAACGCTGACGGAGGCTGTCAATTGTACGCCATAAGTATGCGGTTGTCCATTGTTATAGCCTTGTTGGGTGGAGCCATCACCGAAATCCCAGGTGTAGCTGGAGATACTGCCACCGCCGGGCGTTGCATTTGCGGTAAAGGTTACAGGCATGCCCAAACAGGTTTTGACGGGGGCGACGGAGAAATCCACGGTAGGGGGCTTATAGACAGTGACCTGCTGTGATTGGGTGGAGGTGCTGCCGCCATCTTCCACCGTCAATGTCACTGTATAGCTTTGCTCGTCGGTATAGACGGCCGCGCCGCTTGTCAGCGCTGATGTATTACCGTTGCCATAATCCCATTTATACACTGCATTTGGGGAGGCGCCTGTCGTCTGGTTGGTGAAATTCACTACCAGGGGCGAGCAGCCTCCTGACTTATCCATGGAGAAACGCGCAGTCAACTGTGCGGAGACGATACTGCTGGTGAATAGTATAGACAGGAAAAGGCTATAATATTTAAGATAGGTTTTTGCCGGCCGGGGGTTCATGGGTTCTGGGTGAAACAGTGTCGATTTAAGCAGTCCCAAGATATATATTAAGGCTTGAAAAGTCAAATTACTATCTCCGGACAGCGGTAGTATCGGAAGCGTACAGTAGGGTTAATAGACTAATGTGTAATTATTTGATTTGTAGTTGCTTGCCAGTTCGGCATTTTTTTGGTGCCTTCTTTCTGTAAATCAGTCTGTTCTATGTTCAAAAGCTATTTCAGGACGGCCTTGCGGTTCCTGCTGAAGAACAGGGCCTTCAGCTTTATCAATATCTTTGGTCTCACGCTGGGGACTGTCTGCTGTATTTATATTCTTTTATATGTTTCCGATCAATACGGGTATGACCGGCATCATACTGATGCAAAAGACATTTACCGGATCATCTGTCAATATAAGATCAAGTCGAAGGGCACTACCGAGGATGTGGCAACCACAGCTTCCCCTGCAGCTCCGCTGATGAAGCAGGATTTTGCCGACGTAGCGCAGTTCACCCGCGTGGTGCCTTTTGCCGGCGTAACGCAAAACCTTTTGGAATATAATGGCAAGTCGCTGTATGAAAAGGATGCGATGTATGTCGACTCCACTTTTTTTGATGTATTCAGCTATCACTTTATAAGTGGCAGCGCCGTGGAAGCTTTGCGGGAGCCGCATTCGGTAGTGCTGCTGAAATCCACTGCCGACAAGCTGTTCGGCAAGGAAGACCCCATCGGAAAGATTTTCACCATGCAAAACGCAAATGAAAATAAAATAAGCTATACGGTGAAGGGCGTGGTTGATGAGCGTCTGGGGAGGTCCCATCTGCATGGGAATATCTTTGTCACGCTGAACAGCGGGGGCATCGGCAGCTATATGATGCATATCAACACGTGGACAAGCAATACCTATGTCTCATCCTATGTCAGGCTGCGTCCGGGTGCGGATGCCCGTACGCTTGAAAAAAGACTTCCCGTATTCCTGGATCATTATGCCGGGGGGCAATTGAAAAAGGCCAACCTGGAAGAGCGGCTGATGCTGCAGCCTGTGACGGCTGTCCATACAACGCCGGGGCTGGTGGGGATCCAGCTGGATAAGGCGGTCGACCCATCCTTTCTCAATATGCTGGTATTGATCGCTGTGCTCATACAGGTCATTGCTTGTATCAATTTCATGAACCTCTCCACTGCCAGGGCTTCCCGCAGGGCAAAGGAAGTAGGTGTGAGGAAGGTTATCGGGGCTGGAAGGATGGACCTGGTAAAACAATTTTTAGGCGAATCTTTTCTCATTACCCTGATCAGCGCAGGGATCGCCATACCATTACTGGTCATTGCATTGCCCCTGTTCAATCAAATGACCGGGGCGGCGATCCATGTGTCATCCCCTGATGCCAGGGCAATCCTTACCCTGGGCGGGCTTGTGCTCCTGACGGGACTTGTTGCGGGCAGCTATCCTGCTTTTTATTTGTCCGCGTTCCGGGCCATCAGGGTCATCAAAGGAAATTTTACCAGTCACATATCGGCGACAGGCATCCGGCGTGGGCTGGTGGTATTCCAGTTCGTGCTATCCACCGTGCTGATATCCGGGATCATCATTATCTACAGCCAGCTAAGCTTTATAAAGAATAAGGACCTTGGATTTGAAAAGGACCAAAAGCTCATTTTCTCCGTGTATTCCCAGGATGCGCTGGGGAGGCTGCCGGGGTTTATGAGTGATCTCTCAACACTTGCGGAGGTGAAAACGCTGAGCAATTCCAGCGCGCATCTTGGCAGCCCCTTGTATTTCAGGAATTCTTTTTTTCTTCGCGGGCAGCAGGAAGGGGAGGCGAAAGGGGTGGACTACCTTATCTCGGACCAGTACTTTGTAAGGGCTAATGGAATAAAATTAGTCAGCGGAAGGGATTTTTGGCCCACGGATTCATTCAAGATCCTGATCAATGAGTCCTATGCCCGGCAAATGGGGCTGGACCCGATGCGCGCACCGGGCACCATGCTCTACGACAATCAATCCCGTTCAGCGGAGATCGCAGGTGTTGTGAAGGACTTTAATTACGGATCGCTGCATAAGGACATAGATGGTTTTGCCATATGGAAACGCGGCGTGCATGACGACCCCTGGTCCAATATAACGGTGAGCACCCATACGCCGGATTATAAAAACCTTTTGTCAAAGATCGAGACCATCTGGCATCGGGACCTGCCGGGTGTTCCGTTCTCGTATGCATTTATGGATGAGCAAGTGCAAAAGCAGTATGAGACGGAGATAGCGATGTCCCATATCATCGATTCCTTTACGATCATGGCTATCCTTATATCAAGTTTGGGTTTGTTCGGGCTGGCGGCCTTCAGCGCGGAACAGCGGAGCAAGGAGATCAGTATCCGGAAAGTGCTGGGGGGCAGTGTCACCGGGATTGCCGGGTTATTATCGAAGGATTTTTTAAGATTGGTCCTGCTGGCTTTTGTCATTGCTATTCCCATTGCCTGGTGGGTGATGACCAAATGGCTGGAGGGCTTTGCCTATAAGACTACTATCACCTGGTGGATGTTCGCTGCCGCGGGCCTTTTGTCCGGAGTCATTGCGCTGCTGACGGTGGGCTTCCAGGCTATCAGGGCTGCGATGGCCAATCCTATAAGAAGTTTGAGATCGGAATAGACGGTTCCAGCAGCCTTGGATTGCAGGAAAATGTTCTTATTTTGTGTCCATGGACCAGACCGATCTTATTATCAAAGACCTTCATGCCGAAGCCGCCCGGTTATTAAGGGAGAATAATAACGAGGATCTTATAATATCCTGCCTTCAACAAAAAGGAGTCGACAAGCACTATGCTGAAATGATCCTGGAAAATGTCAAGAGTGATACGTTTGACAGGAAAGAGTTTTACAAGCATTTATTCGCGGGTATTTTCCTTCTGCTGGCTGGCATTGCAATGTCGATCATGGGCTATGAACTGGCAGTCAATGGCGGTATCTACATCGTATTTACCGGAGTGATGCTGTACGGTATTTTTAATATTACAAGGGCCTTTATCATCTTCAGGAAATAGCAGCCTCCTAAGTCCTTAAAAGTTAAAGTTATAAGTGCTTTATTCCCAATGCGGGTGAAACGGCTTACCTTTACTGTCCGGTATTTCTCTTTCTCGTTAGATCTTAGAAGAAATCCAGTAAGAAACCTTATTATATGGAAATTTTTTAAGAATTTTGCAACTTCTTTAAATTCTGGAAAATGAGCCAATCACCCGCTACATTATTTGACAAGGTATGGGACAGCCACGTGGTCAGGAAAATCGAGGGTGGTCCCGACATACTTTTTATCGACCGCCATTTTATCCATGAAGTCACCAGCCCTGTTGCCTTTCTGGGGTTGGAGAGCCGGCATCTGAAAGTGATGTTCCCTGAAAAGACATTCGCCACGGCCGATCACAATACGCCTACTATCAATCAGCATCTGCCTGTGCAGGATCCCCTTTCCGCCAACCAGCTGAAAGCGTTGGAAGTGAATGCGGGCAAGTATGGGATCTCCCATTGGGGGTTAGGCAATCCCAAGAACGGCATCGTCCATGTGGTAGGACCTGAGAACGGCATCACTCTGCCGGGAATGACCATTGTTTGCGGTGATTCCCATACTTCTACCCACGGGGCGTTTGGCGCCATTGCATTTGGCATCGGCACTTCCGAAGTGGAGATGGTGCTGTCATCCCAATGTATCATGCAGCCCAAGCCAAAGAAAATGCGGATCAATGTCAATGGCCGGATCGGAAAGGGGATAACCCCCAAGGACGTGGTGCTGTATATCATTTCCCGGCTGACGGCAGCCGGCGCCACCGGGTATTTTGTGGAATTTGCCGGTGAGGTGTTTGAGAACATGAGCATGGAAGGCCGTATGACCGTTTGTAATATGAGCATTGAAATGGGCGCCCGCGGCGGCATGATCGCTCCGGACGAGACGACCTTTTCCTATATCAAGGGAAGGGAAAAAGCCCCTAAGGGAGCAGCCTGGGACAAAGCGCTGGCTTATTGGAAGACGCTGAAGACGGAAGCCGGCGCCACTTTTGACCTGGAGCATCATTTCGAAGCGGCTGATATCGAGCCCATGATCACCTACGGGACGAACCCGGGTATGGGGATGGGGATCACCAAACATATTCCATTGGCGCAGGCCACGGGCGGCAGCAAGGCAAGCTATGAAAAATCCCTCGACTATATGGGATTCCATGAAGACGAGACCATGCTGGGAAAGAAAGTGGATTATGTGTTCATCGGCAGCTGTACGAATGGACGGATCGAGGATTTCCGTGCTTTTGCTTCCATTGTAAAGAACCGGAAGAAAGCCGATCATGTCACAGCCTGGATCGTTCCGGGATCGCATATCGTAGAGCAGCAGATCAAAGAAGAGGGGATCCTGGATATCTTGACGGCAGCGGGTTTCCAGCTGCGTCAGCCCGGATGTTCCGCCTGTCTGGCCATGAATGACGACAAGATCCCTGCCGGTAAATATGCCGTCAGCACCAGCAACCGCAACTTTGAAGGCCGGCAAGGTCCCGGCGCCAGGACGATGCTGGCGAGCCCCTTAGTGGCAGCCGCAGCAGCTGTGACAGGCGTAGTGACAGACCCCAGAACGCTGATGGTTGAGTAATCTTATTCGAATCTATTGATCACAATTGTAAAAATTATGGCTTACGATAAATTCACTGTATTGAAAAGTTCCGCAGTTCCCATGCCTATCGAGAATGTGGATACTGACCAGATCATCCCTGCCCGTTTTTTAAAGGCCACCGAGCGGACGGGTTTTGGCGACAATCTTTTCCGCGACTGGCGTTATAATGCGGACAACACCCCCAAAAAGGATTTTGTGTTAAATAATCCCATTTATTCAGGCAAGATACTGGTGGGGGGTAAGAACTTCGGCAGCGGCAGCAGCCGTGAGCATGCTGCCTGGGCTATTTACGACTATGGATTTCGTTGTGTGGTGTCCAGCTTTTTTGCGGACATCTTTTCGAATAATTCGCTCAATATCGGTATCCTCCCAGTCCGGGTAACCCCTGCTTTCCTGGATAAGATCTTCCGGGCAATCGAAGCTGACCCCAAGACTGAGCTGGAAGTGAACCTGCCGGACCAGACCATTACCATCCTGGCTACGGGGGAAAGCGAGACCTTCGAGATCAACACCTACAAGAAGCACAATATGACCCATGGCTATGACGACATCGATTATCTGCAGGCCATGAAGGAAGAGATCCGCACGTATGCGGGGAAAAGCATCTATTAAACCCTACGAACGCCATGTCCCCAGCTCCACGCTATATTGAAATAATGGACACCACACTCCGGGATGGAGAGCAGACCAGCGGGGTCTCTTTCTCGCCTTCGGAGAAACTGACGATCGCGCAGCTTTTACTCATCGAGCTAAAGGTCGACCGGATCGAAATAGCGTCGGCCCGTGTGTCTGAAGGGGAGCTGGCGGCTGTAAAAGCCATTACCAAATGGGCAAAGGCCCATAAGCTTTTAGACAGGATCGAAGTGCTGACCTTTGTCGACGGCGATGTCTCTGTAAAATGGATGCAGGAAGCCGGGGCTAAGGTGATGAACCTGCTGACCAAGGGCTCTCTGAATCATCTGACCCACCAGCTGAAGAAAAAGCCGGAGCAACATTTCGAGGAGGTTGCCGCTGTCATTGCATTGGGAAAGAAAAAGGGACTCGAATGCAATGTCTATCTTGAAGACTGGAGCAACGGCATGCGTCATTCCAGGGAATACGTGTTCCAGTACCTGGATTTTTTACAGGGGCTTTCTATAAAAAGAGTGATGCTGCCGGATACTTTGGGTGTACTTATCCCCTCCGAGGTCAGCGAATATATTTCGGAGATCGTTCAACGCTATCCCGACCTTCATTTCGACTTCCATGCGCATAACGACTATGACCTGGGTACTGCCAATGTCCTGGAAGGCGTGAAAGCCGGGGCAAAGGGCATACATCTCACGGTGAATGGGATGGGGGAGAGGGCTGGTAATGCGCCTTTAGCCAGCGCTATCGCTGTGCTGAACGATTTCCTGCCTTCTGTAAAGACTTCGGTGAATGAAGCGTCCCTGTACAGGGTGAGCAAGCTGGTGGAAACTTTTTCCGGTGTGCGGATCCCCGCCAATAAGCCCGTCGTGGGGGAAAATGTATTTACACAGACAGCCGGCATCCATGCCGATGGAGATAAAAAGAACAAACTGTATTTCAGCGACCTGATGCCCGAGCGTTTCGGCCGTCAGCGCAAATATGCCCTGGGAAAGACAAGCGGCAAGGCGAATATCGAGAACAACCTGCAGCAGCTGGGCATCCAGCTGTCGGACCCCGACCTAAAGCTGGTGACACAACGGATCATCGAGCTGGGTGACCGCAAGGAAGTGGTGACCCAGGCCGACCTGCCCTATATTATTTCCGACATCCTGGACAGCAAGACCATCCAGGAAAAAGTAAGGGTGGAGAATTATGTACTAACGCATTCAAAGAGCCTCCGTCCTTCAGTAACGGTGAAGCTCTCCGTCAATGGCGAGATCTTTGAAGAACATGCCCAGGGCGACGGACAGTATGATGCCTTTATGAATGCGCTGAAGAAAGTATATAAGAAGCACAAGCAGGAGCTGCCCACCCTGACCGACTATGCCGTCCGGATCCCGCCGGGGGGTAAAAGCGATGCGCTTTGCGAGACGATCATTACGTGGAGCGACGGTCATAAAGAATTCAAGACAAGGGGACTGGACAGTGATCAGACTGTCTCTGCCATCAAGGCGACCCAAAAAATGCTGAACTTAATTTAAGCTTAATACATCATCGAATGGCAAACAAGCATATTCTCATTGTTCCGGGAGACGGAATAGGACAGGAAGTAACGGCAGTCGGCAAGAAAGTATTGGATAAAATAGCTTCGAAATTCGGACATACATTTACGTATGACGAGGCGTTGATCGGGCATGTGGCCATTGAAGCGACGGGCAATCCCCTGCCCGACGAGTCCCTGGAGAAGATGCGGAAATCGGATGCTGTGCTATTCGGCGCTGTAGGCCACCCGAAGTATGATAATGATCCTTCGGCCAAGGTACGTCCTGAGCAAGGACTGCTAAAAATGCGGAAGGAGCTGGGCTTGTATGCCAATCTCCGCCCGATCAAATTATTTGACGAATTATTAGGCGCTTCCAGCATCAAGCCGGAAATATTGAAAGGCGCGGATATCCTCTTTTTCCGCGAGCTCACCGGTGATATCTATTTCGGCGAAAAAGGGCGAAAGAACAACGGGGATACAGCCTATGACGTAGCAGAATACAGCCGCTATGAAGTGGAGCGTATTGCCCGCAAGGCATTCGAAGCGGCCCGGACCCGCCGTAAGAAGCTGTGTTCCGTGGACAAGGCGAATGTGATCGAGACGTCCCGGCTTTGGCGGGAGGTGGTCCAGAAAATTGCATTGGAATATCCCGATATAGAAGTGGAGCATCAGTTCGTCGATGCGACGGCCATGCTGCTGATAAAAGACCCCCGTCGTTTTGATGTAGTGGTCACGGCCAATCTTTTCGGCGATATCCTTACGGATGAAGCTTCGCAGATTGCGGGGTCCATGGGTATGCTGGCTTCCGCCTCCATTGGCGACGGTACCGGGGTTTATGAACCCATTCACGGCAGCGCTCATGACATCACGGGCAAGGGGGTGGCCAATCCGCTGGCATCCATCCTTTCTGCTGCGCTGCTGCTGGATATTTCATTTGGCATGAAGGCAGAGTCCGAGGCAGTGATTGCTGCTGTGGATAAGGTGCTGAAGGCGGGATTCCGTACGCGGGATATTGCGGATGCGACTACACCGGCCGGGAATATATTAGGTACTGAAGCTATTGGGGTTGAGGTGCTGAAGTTTTTGTAAGATAGGATGTTCGGATGGCGGCTTGCAGGCTATCTGTTGCTGGAAGCGGATAGATCCGGAAGTTGTCGTCCATGCCCAACCCGCCGTAGGCAAGATATTTGGCATAGTCGGGCGCTTTTACAGTGTAGACGTAGTCAAATATTTCTGTTAAGGCTGTTCCTGCGATTGTTTCGCAGGTTTTTCTGAATTCGTCGCCGGTGAATCCCCGTTTTTTCTGTTGGTAGCAGACTTTGTAAAGCGTCCGCATTACATCGTCGAGGGATCTTTTGTTCCCTGTATGATGTCTTATGGCCAGGTCCAGCAGCAATCCGACTGCGGGTCCTTTCTGATAATAAGAGATGGAGCTGTCTTTTTTTCCACCGAAGGGCCCGTCTGACCAGGTGCTTTCGCTGGCCTGCGCCAGGGATTGATAGCGATGTCCGGACTCCTTCTCATAAGCGGCAATATCGGACGAGAAATGATGTAACAGCTCTTCTCCAGTCATCAGTCCGGCGCGGGCTACCAGCATGTATTCATAATAGACGGTGAGTCCTTCGGAGACCCATAGCTGGTCAGTCCTGTTCTCCCGCTGATAATCGAAAGGTCCCAGGGCGATGGGGCGTATCCGTTTGACATTGTAGTGATGAAAATATTCGTGGGCGATGAAGCAGAGCATGCGCTGACGGCTTTGCCTGTCTTTCATGGAGCTGCCCGAGAAACCGATGGTCGATGAGTTGAGGTGTTCAATGCCGCCGGGCCCTGCACCGATGGCCAGGAATGTATAGCTGTCGTAAGGGATATCGCCGATGACAGCCGCCCCCTGCTCCACTATTTTTTTCAGGTCCTGCGTAAATTGTTGTCTGTCGAATTCACCCAGCTGATGGCCGATGAAATAATGGGGGATACCTTTTATGGTAAAGGCAGGTAATTCTTCCAGGCTGCCTGCCAGGATGGGGCAATCGTAGAGGATGTCAAAATCAGGCGAGTGGTAGGTGTATGGCTTTGCTTTTATGGCATGCAGACCGGTGGCTACGGTGTTCCAGCCGGAAAAGGGTTTGATCTCTACGGTAACGGGCGTTTTCAGATAGCCTTCGATATAGAGAAATACGCCCGCGGGTGCGATGTAGGCGCGTGTGCTATCCAGCCAGGGCAGCGCTACAAAGGCCTTGGTGGCCGTGACATCATAGGTGATGGTGGCTTTTGATCCGGCAGGGTGTGCCACCCGCCAGGTGTTGGTGTCGGTCTTTGTCCAGCCTAATTCATGACCGTTGTCATCAGTAGCATGAAAGTTCCCGACATTTTTTGCATAATCCAGCAGCTGGTAATACCCGGGCATCCAGGCCGGCATTTTGAAGTCGAGTACCGGGCCGGAGAGGCCGGAACAGCGAAAGGTAACATGGATCCTGTGCGAGCCGGGGTCATTCAGGGAGAGGGTGTAATGGAGGTCGAGGTTTTGTTGCGCGGAGACCTTTCCTGGCTGACCGATGAGCTGGAGGATCAGGCTGATAATTATTAGCTTGGTGCGATTCATTTGACAATTTACTTTATGAGGGCTGGCCGGACTTTACGAATCTTAACCAATTATTGACATGGGATGATATCCCCTGCATTTGGCAGGGTTTTTTCATATAAATGGCCGATTGCATGTATATTGCAACGGCCGATCGTCCAATTTTTTAATATTAAACTTAATAACCGCTGCCGCCTGTATGCTTTTTAATAGCTTAGAATTCATTATCTTATTGGTAATCACCTTCTCTGTATACTACCTGCCCTTGCTTTCCCGGGTGCAGGTGCCTGTCCTCATCCTTTCCAGCTTGTGCTTTTATGCATATGGCCAGCCCATTTTGCTGCTGCTCTTATTGTTCTCGGCAGCGATCAATATCTTCACCAGCTATAAGGTAGTCACCGGCTCTCCAAACCGGCGTAAGTTCTATGTGACCGTGGGGGTTGTCGTGAATCTTTCCATTTTGGCGTGTTTTAAGTATAGTCCCTTGTTTGCCAAGACCTTATTGGACACCAGCCAGGGGTTGGGACATTTTCTGCTGATGATGCCATTGCCCATCGGCATCTCTTTTTATACTTTCGAGGGGATCAGCTTGCTGGTAGACGTGTATTCCAACAAGCACAGGGATAGTTTTGCTATACAGGGGCCGATTAAAAAGCATATTATCAACACTTTATTCTTCATTTCTTTTTTCCCGCACCTGATCGCCGGTCCGATCCTCAAAGCCTACCAATTCTATCCCCAGATAGGGCGCAAATATTTTAAAGACATCGATTGGGAATACGTGGTAAAGAAGCTGATCATGGGATATTTCCTGAAAATGGTAGTGGCGGACAGCCTTTCGAATCTAACATTTTGGATGGCCGCCCCTTATTTCGAGGTTCAATCCAGCCTGACGCTGCTTACGATGCTTTTTGGTTATTCCTGCCAGATCTTTGCCGACTTTGCGGGGTATTCCCTCATCGCGCTCGGGCTGGCCGCCATGTTTGGCTATTCCTTAATGGAAAATTTCAACTTCCCTTATATATCTACTTCATTTTCAGAATTTTGGCGCAGATGGCACATCTCTTTATCTACTTTTCTGAGGGAGTATCTTTACATTCCGCTGGGGGGTAACAGGAAGGGAAATGTGAGGACTTATATCAATCTGATGCTGACGATGGTGCTTGGGGGCCTTTGGCACGGTGCTGCATGGAGCTATGCTGTCTGGGGAGGGTTTCATGGCGGTGCGCTGGCGATCGAGAGATATGTGCAGAATTTTACGGGGGCGAAGAAGGCTGGCGCTGTGGGGACATTTTTCAAGGGGTTGATGGTATTTTGTTTTGTATCGCTTGCCTGGCTGCTGTTCAAGCTGCCGTTTGAAAATGTGGTGCAATATCTTCGGTCAATAGGCAATAACAGGCATGTGCGGAATGAGACTACCCTGATCCTTAGTATCCTGCTTTATTCGATCCCTGTAGTCCTTTATCACTTCAATTATGTTCTCTCCACCCATTGGAAAGTCCATGACCGGGTGAAGCCATACCGTTACATTGCATATGGTTTTCTTTTGTTTATGATCCTTGTCAACAGCGGACCTTCAGGAGCATTCATCTACTTTCAATTTTAGGGTATGATCAGAAAAAGTATAATTACGTGTTCATGCTGTTTTATCCTTTATAGCTTATTCCTGGTCTTTTTTAAGGAAGACAAAGTCTCTGGGCAGTACCAATACCAAAGAAATATAATCAAGGCGGAACAATACCTGTATGCTTCCAGGCCGTACCGCTGTGTTATGGCCGGCACCTCTTTGTCTGATAGAATGCTGGGGGACAGTCTGCCCGGCATGTATAGTCTGTCCCTGCCGGGGCTTCACCCGATGGATGGACTTTGTATTGTCGGGGCTGGTAAATATTTCCCTGATACTGTCTTTATCGAAACCAATTTTTTCTTTGGTCCCGAGGATAAGTCGTTTACGGGGCATTTCAATTCGAAGTTCAAGAATACGCTTAAGAGAGAATTACCTGCTTTGCAGGAAGCCAATCAGCCTGTGGGTGTTGCCCGGTATTTCATCAGCTATCTGTTTCATAAGGAGAAGAAGGCCGGAAGTGAAAGCGTTATTAAGAATGAGGTCGATATTCCGCAGAATGTTTTGTCGAAGCTGATCCGTGGCAAACAAGAGGCATACCAGATCATTGATACTGCCGCCGTCGATAGTGGATTGGCTGTGTTATCGGCGGCGGTAAACGGGCTGCTCTCACATGGCTGCAAGGTTTGTTTTTTTGAAATGCCTATCAGCCGTGAGCTGGAAGATCTGCCGATGCCTGTATATGTCCGGCAGTCTATTGAAAAAAGGTTTGACAAGATGGCCAATATAGGGTTTATCAAGCTTCCTGCTTCGGGTGATTACAAGACGATGGACGGGATCCATTTAAATGATTATGGGGCCAGGGAGTATACCAGCTATTTCAAGAGAGAGCTGAAGAGACCGGGGCTTTTCAAATAAAAAAGCCGGTTTATTTCCGGCTGGTAGACTCCCGGATGATCAGCTTTGTCGGCAATGTCAGCTCCTGGGGAGGGAAATTCTTCTTATTGATATGATTAAGCAGGAATTCGCAGCTTTTCCGGCCAACCTCCAAAGCTGGCTCTTCTACGGTGGTCAGTGAAGGGGAAATGATCTCACACATCGGGTCATTGGTAAACCCGATGATCCCTACCTGCTTCCCGATCTTAATATTCTTCTTTTTCAAAGCCAGTATGGCGCCGATGGCTTTTCTGTCATTGACGGCAAAAATAGCATCGGGCTTTGTTTTGCATTGTAAGAGCTGCAAGGCGTCCTTCTCCCCGAAATCGATGGAGAAGCCGGAATGGATGATCCATTCATCTTTTACCGGAAGATGGTGCTCTTTCATGGCTGCCAGAAAGCCTTCCATTCTTCTCTCTGTAAACAGCAGTCCCGCGGGGCCCGCGATATGTGCAATTTTTTTGTATCCCTGCCCGATGAGGTGTTCTACGGCCTGGTAGGCGCCATGGTAATCGTCCTGCATGATCTTTGAGGCCTTGATATCCGGCGCCACCCTGTCAAAGAAGACGATGGGGATCCCATCGGCGATGATCTGTTCGAAATGATCGTTCTGTCCGGGCTGCGAGGAAACGCAAACCAGCAAACCATCGATATTTCCCAGAGAAAGGTCGTTCAGGATATCCCTTTCCCGCTCTGCCGAATCATTGGTGATGTACAGCACTATATTATAGCCTCTCTTGTAGGCGATCTCCTGTATGCCAGTAATAACGGTGGAAAAATAATAGTTAGTGATGGAAGGCAGGATGATGCCGATGTTATAGGAGCTGTTCTTCACCAGGCCTGTCGCATTGAAGTTGGGCTTATAGTTCATCTCCTCAGCCTTTCTAAGGACCAGTTGTCTCGTCGCCCGGTTAACATCGTAGGTATCCCTTAACGCTCTGGACACCGTAGCGACAGAGATCTTCAATTCTTTGGCAATATCCTTAATGGTGACGAAATGACGTTTCATCGGTCTCATACGGTGCTGAAAGGTAAGGAAAAAAGGCTTCGAGAACGTTCTCGCTGATATATCCGGTGTGTTTCACGCCGTGTAATGTTTTTACGCCGAAATTTATCTGCATTAACTGTTTACGAAAAAATAACAGCATGAATGATCGCAGGCGCTTTTTAAAGTATACAGGCCTGGTTGCCGGAGGGCTTGCCACGGGATCGGTGGAAGGACTGGCGGCCGGGCGTTCGGGGGAACCATCCGGACCTGCCGGCATCGGGCCGTCCGGTCCCCAGGTATTCAATATGTGTGGCTATGCGGCCCCGAAGATAGATACGGTGCGTATCGGCTTCATAGGTTTAGGCAACCGGGGATCGGAAGCTGTCCCCCGTATCATTCAAATCGAGGGAGTCGATGTCAGGGCCCTTTGTGATATAAAGGCCGAACAGGTACAGCTGGCAAAAAACGAGCTAAAGGGAACTTCCCATGATCCGGCGCTTTATTCGGGAAGTGAGGATGTATGGAGGAAGTTATGCGAGCGGGACGACATCGACGTAGTCTATATCGCTACCCCCTGGAGATGGCATACAACCATGGCAGTATATGCCATGCAGCACGGGAAGCATGTGGCGGTGGAAGTTCCGGCTGCAAAGACCCTGGAGGAATGCTGGGCGCTGGTGAATACCTCTGAAAAGACAAAACGGCATTGCATATTCCTGGAAAATGAATGTTATGATTTCTTTGAATTGCTGACGCTGAATATGGCCCGGCAGGGGTTCTTCGGGGAAATTATTCATGGAGAGGGGGCGTACATCCATAGCATCGGGGAGAGCCTTTTCGACCCGGTGAGACGGCCCGGTCTCTGGCGCCTGGATGAGAATGCGCACCGGAATGGCAACCTGTATCCTACGCATGGACTTGGCCCTGTATGCGTGATCATGAATATCAACCGGGGGGATAAGATGGAGTACCTGACCTCGATGAGCAGTAATGACTTTACCCTGCACCCCTATGCAGTGCAGCTGGCGGCGAAGGATCCCTCCTATCATAAATATACGGACAAGCATTTCAGGGGGAATATGAACACGACGACCATCCGTACCTATCTGGGCCGGACCATCATGCTGCAGCACGATACTTCCTCTCCACGAGTCAAGTCTTCCCGCTACCTGATCAGCGGTACCAAGGCCACTGCCCAATGCGATGCGGATGCGCCGAGGATCGCCACCAGTCATGAAGGATGGGTGACCCAGGATGTGTTCAGCCAGCTGGAGAAGCAATACACCCCTGCCATCGTGCAGAAAATGGGTGAGATGGCCAGGCAGGTGGGGGGGCATGGCGGGATGGATTTTCTGACGGACTGGCGCTGGATAGATTGCGTGCGGAACGGGCTGCCCATCGACCATGACGTATATGACGCCGCCCTTTGGAGCTGTATGAGCCCGCTGAGCGAATGGTCTGTCGCCCACCGGTCCAGTCCCATCGACGTGCCGGATTTTACCCGGGGAGCCTGGAAGAAAAATGCTCCTGTAAGTATTAAATAACACCTGAATTATAAAAAGGCTATCTGATGAAAGTATTTGTCGAAAATAACGCCAGGGAACTAGGCGTTGCCGCCGGAAAAGCAGCTGCTGCGCTTATTGCGGCCGCCATAAAACAAAAAGGCCAGGCCAATATCATCCTGGGCACGGGGGCCAGCCAGTTCGAGACCCTAAACCAGTTAACGGCATCGCCGGACATCGAATGGAATAAGGTGGTGATGTTCCACCTGGATGAGTACATAGGCATACCTGTCACGCATCCTGCCAGCTTCCGCAAGTACCTGAAGGAGCGGTTCCTCGATAAAGTGGCGTTGCTGAAAGCCTATTACCTGATTGACGGGGATGCGGACCCGGAGGAAGAGTGCCGCCGGTTAGGGGCGTTGATCACGGCCTATCCTATCGATGTCGCCCTGGCGGGCATTGGAGAGAACGGGCACCTTGCTTTTAACGATCCCCCTGCGGATTTCGAGACGACCCAACCCTATATCATTGCACACCTGGATGAGGCGTGCAGGAGGCAACAGCTCGGCGAAGGCTGGTTCAAGACCATCGAGGAAGTACCCTCAACGGCCATCAGCATGTCCGTGCAGCAGCTGATGAAGTCCAAACATATCATCTGTTCTGTGCCCGATCAGCGGAAGGCCAGGGCGTTAAAGAACAGTTTTGAGCAGCCGGTGAGCAATATTTATCCGGCCAGCATATTGAGAAAGCATGCTGACTGCCGGTACTTCCTGGACGTTTTCTCTGTATCGCTGTTGTCCAGGGAAGCGACATCGTATGAAAAATAACCACCCATGGCCAGCGTCAATACCATATTATTTGCCTGTCTGTTCTTCCCCGCAACGCTGGTTGCAGGACCTGATGATCCATTAGGAACCCGGTTTGCCCTGATCCCCGCGCCCCAGCGGATCGAGGGGATCAGCGGACAGGGACTTTTGTACCAGGAGCTGCGTATGGTGGTGGTAGAGCATGCGGGCCAGGCCCGACTGTTATCGGGTTATCCGGAAGGCTTGCCTGTGCGCATCTCCGGTGGAGAGGGGGCTGGCGGAAATGAAGGGGCTGCTGCGGGTGTGCTCAGCCTGGGGATAGATACCACGCTGGATCTTCCCTCTGCGGAGGGGTATGTCCTTCGGGTGAAGGATAAGGGGGTCAGTATCCGGGCGAAGGAGCAGGCCGGACTATTTTATGGTCTGCAGACCCTGAACCAACTGCTGGAGGATGCCAGGGACCAGGACATTCCCATACCGGCCTGTGTGATCACCGATTATCCTTCGATAGCCGTAAGGGCTGTTCATCTTGACCTGAAGCACCACCTGGATGCGGGCCGTTATTACTATCACATCATCGATGTGCTGGCAAGCATCAAAGTGAATACGATCATTTTCGAATTCGAAGACAAGTTACGCTACCGGAAGGCGCCGGCCGTCGGGGCGCCACAAGCCATTTCCATCGAAGAGTTTGCAGCACTCAGTAAGTATGCGCATGACCGTTATATAGAGATCAGCCCACTCGTGCAGGGGCTGGGGCATGCCTCTTTTATTTTAAAACACGAACAGTACAGGGAGCTAAGGGATGATCCCGGGTCGGACTGGGCCTTCGACCCGATGAATCCGAAGACCTATGCGCTGCAATTCGCGCTGTATGAGGATGCGATGGCTGCGACCCCTTATGGAAAATATCTGCATATCGGCGGTGATGAAGTGGGGTCGTTGGGGAAATCGCCGCTGGCGAAGCGGTCGGGACTGACAGCTATCCAACTGCAGATGTACTGGCTGAAGAAGGTGACGGATTTTGCACAGGCGCATCACCGGACACCTATCTTTTGGGACGATATGGTCTTTAAGCTGTCGGGCTTGTACAAGACCACGTATGATCCGGAGATGGATACTGCTGCTGTGGCCGAACTGTGGAAGAACAACGGGCCAAAGCTGGATGCCAATCTCTCCCTCTTTCCGGCTAACTGTATCTATATGCGCTGGAACTATGAGACGCCGGGCGTACCCGGGAACCGGCGGGCCATCGACTGGTACATGGCACACAACCTGGAGGTGATGCCGGCTACCTCCGCGCAGCAATCTTATGCCGTGCTGCAGCGCAACCACTCAAACTTTCCGTATATCAGGGAGTTCTGTCTCATTGCGAAGGACAAACACCTGGATAAGATACTCTGTACCGTATGGGATGACAGCTCGCCTCATTTCGAGACGGAGTGGCGGGGGCTGTACGATTTTGCCTGGTTCAGCTGGAGAGGCGCCGATGCAAGCGAGCAGGATGTGCATGCAGCCTTCCGTCACCGGTTTTTTTCACCGGCACTCGCGGGGCTGGAGTACGAGTGCAGGGATTCGCTGGAGTCGGCCATCACATTTTGGGAGACGGCGTTCCTGCAGGAAGGGGACAGGGAGAGCTATTATCCATCCTATAAACTGATGGCATTGCCCGGAGCGGGGGAGAAGGGAAAATGGAGCCGTCAATACCAGCAAAAGCTCCGGGGGGCGGCGGCCAGCATGGAGAATTACTCCCTCATCAAAGACCGGATCCAGCGCTGCCAGGCCCTGACCCGGAGGAACCGGTATGCATTGGAGGTGCTGGATCAAATAAATGAATTACAGGGTTATTCCGCCAACCTGCTGTTATTGCTGAAAAAATACGATGAACAGGACTCCGGGAAAGGGAAGACACAGGCACTTATGCGCATCAGGGAATGGGTCGACGGGTTTCCCGCCATGCGTTCGCGGCTCGAGCAGGTGTTTGGCAGGACCCGTATGATGGGTAATCCCGAAGGGTATTTACGGGATGCCAACCTGCATCTACACCTGGCCAATGGAACGAACAACACGGACTGGATGTACTACTACGAGCTGCCTATGAACAGGAAGGTGGACCAGTGGCTGCATACCCGGGAATAAAATTGATCAAGGCTCTATTATTAATAAACTACCAAAACTCTGCTTATGCACCGGATCAGATGCACATGGAAGGCCCTTGCGCCTGCGTGGGGGATCAAAATTTGTCTCCTGCTCGTATTACTGCCTTCCTTTCTCCTTGCCCAGACAAGGACAATTTCCGGCACCGTCCGGGATGAAAACGGCCAGCCGATGGCCGGGGCTTCGGTAACTGTTAAAAAATCGGGTAAGGGTATCAGTACGGATGCCGCGGGGAAGTTCTCCGTGCAGGCGGCCACGGGCTCCGTCATTGTGCTCTCTGCCGTCAACTACGAGGATGTAGAGATCGTGGTGGGGCAGGGCAGCAGCTATGATGTCATATTTAAACAGAAGATGTCGCAGCTGAACGATGTGGTCGTAGTGGGGTACGGCACGCAAAAGAAGGCGGATCTCACCGGCGCCATCTCTACGGTGGACAAGCGGCTGCTGGAGAACAGACCCGTCACCAATTCCGTCGCCGCGTTGCAGGGTACTGCACCCGGCCTGGTCATCACCCGCTTCAGCGGGCAGCCGGGAAAGGAAGAATATGCCGCCAATATCCGCGGGTTTTCATCCGTGAACGGGACCAATACGGCGCTGGTACTCATTGACGGTGTTGAGGGCGACCTGGCGCTGCTGAATCCGAATGATATTGAATCCATCAGCGTCCTGAAAGATGCGGCAGCGGTGTCCATCTATGGTGCGAAGGCAGCGGGCGGCGCTATCCTGGTGACGACGAAAAAGGGTACGATCGACAAGCTGACCGTAACTTATTCAGGCCTCAGAACTTTTAACCATGCTTTCGGCATCCCTCAGCGGAACCATTCCTGGGAGGATGCCCAGATGCAGAACGAAGCATATAAGAACGCGGGCTTCAACCCGGCCTATACGGCGCAGGACATCGACATGATGAAGGACCCGAATATCAACTACATTGTCAATCCAGCCAATCCTGGTGTATACAAATATTATTATGACCTGAACCAGATCGACCTACTCATGAGGAAGACGTCTTTCAGCCAGAGCCATAATATTTCTTTGCGGGGTGGGTCCGACAAGACACAATACCTGTTCTCGGCGGGATATTTTGACCAGGACGGCGTCTTCAAGCTCGGGCCGGACGGCACTAAGCGGTATAATGCGCGGTTGAATGTCAACACCAGGCTGAGCAAGATCTTCAACCTGGATGCCAGGGTGGCCTATACGCAGACACACACCATGTCTCCCAGCGGCGATACCTATGCGGACTATGGATTGCTGTACGGCATTTACCAGCTAAGGACCCTGTATCCTATCTTCCTTCCGGGCTCGAACGATACGAAATATGCCAGAGCGGGCAGCGCCCCTACGACCTACCAGATCCTGAAGGACGGAGGGTATATGGAGGATCTCCGTCACAACCTGGATGGCGTGTTTACGCTGAAGGCCGAGAATTTTGTGAAGGGCCTTTCTGCGCGATTGATCTATGCACCGCAGGTGACCTTCGCTGAAAACAACAGCTTTGAAAAGACGATACCGCTGTACGACATCGGTCCTGAGCCCACGAAGTATATCTTCAATCCCAATACGTTTACGAAGACCAGGGGTATTGTAGACAGGACCAATATACAGGCCCTTGTGGATTATGATCTCGACCTGGGCGCTGCTCATCACTTCCATTTGCTGGGGGGCTATCAATACCAGTATTTCCATGCGGACACCACGATCGCGAGCGCCAGTGCACTGATCTCGAATGACCTTCCTTCCCTGAACCTCAGCGGGGATCCCACCGTGCCGCCAACAGTAGGCGACAATGTTCAGGCCAATGCACTGATCTCTTATTTCGGCAGGTTCAATTATAACTTTGACGGCAAGTATTTTGTGGAGGCTACATTGAGGAATGATGCCAGTTCCCAGCTGGCGCCGGGGAAGAGAAGCCAGTACTTTCCATCCGTGTCGGCGGCCTGGCGGCTGTCAAAGGAGAACTGGTTCAAGAAACCCCTTTCCTTCTTTGATGAATTTAAAGTGAGGGGGTCCTGGGGCAAACTGGGGAATTCCAATGTCCTGGGCAACTATGATTACATTTCCATGCTGAACAGAGGGCCTGTTTATCCATTTAACAATAGCAGGAACAACTCCCTGTACCAGGCTGTGCTGGCATCGCCGGAGAAGACCTGGGAGCGGATCGCCACGGTGGATGGCGGCCTGGATCTGGGTTTGCTGAACAACCGGTTGACCGCCTCCTTCGACTACTATGTTCGTACCAACGAGAACATGCTGGTGGTGGTGAATGCTCCCTCCACTCTTGGCCTTACACCCAGCGCCACCAATTCGGCCCGGCTGCAGACGAAGGGTTGGGAAGCCGTCATCGGGTGGAAAGACCGTACCGGGAAGCTGAGCTACTGGGTAAATTTCAATCTATCGGATAACAAGGACAAAGTTATCCGGTATGACGGACAGAATGTGACCGCTGAGGGATTGAATACGGTGATCCAGGGGATGCCGATCAATTCTATCTATGGGTACCAGTCGGAAGGATATTTCAAAACGGATGCGGATGTGGCGGCGCATGCATTCCAGGACAACAGGACGGGCGCCGGCGACCTCAGCTACAAAGACCAAAACAAGGATGGCTTCATCAATGGGGGGCTCAACCGGCCCGATGACCATGGCGACCTTGTCTACCTGGGCAATACCAGCCCCCGCTACACTTTTGGTCTTAACCTCGGAGTGGAGTGGAACGGCTTCGATCTGTCTGCTCTCTTCCAGGGAGTGGGCAAGCGGAACATGCTGATCTATCCATCTGCCATTGTTCCCTTTGTCGATGCCTGGCGTCAGCCCTGGGCTGTTAATAAAGATTACTGGACGCCCGAGCATCAAAATGCGCTGTTCCCCCGACTCTATGTGGCCGGAACACAGAACGTGCTGACTTCCACCAAATGGATACAAAATGCAGCTTATATCCGGCTGAAGAACCTGCAGGTGGGCTATACGCTGCCGCAGCGATGGACCACCAGGGTAAAGATCCAGAAGGCAAGGATCTTCTTCTCGGGACAGGATATATGGGAGCATAGCAAGATGTGGTATAAATATTTCGATGCGGAGAGTCCCAACAATGCGGCATATAACTATCCTTTCTTCCGCAGTTATGCTGCCGGTGTGAACATCACTTTCTAATCGGGAACGTTAAAATAAAGTATATGAACATTCAATATAAAAAGATCACTCTGTTGTCTCTTACGGCGCTGTTGTTCTTCAGCTGTTCGAAGAAACTGGATCAGACGCCGAAAACGGATCTGTCGGACGTGAATTTCTGGAACAACATCAATGATATGAAGCTGGCCTGTAACTACCTTTACACCTTTTTACCCCCTATCGATACCCATACGGATGATGTGATGTCGGCGGACGCCTTTGGATTGAGCGCCAATTCTGTCAGCGACGGTTCATGGCTGCCGCCCTCCACTTCCGATGCCTGGACTAACGATTATGGTCTGATCAGGGCCTGCAACAATATCCTGGAAAAATCCGGTAAAGTGGTGGGCGACCAGGCCATCATCGGCAAATACCTGGGGGAGACAAGGTTTTTCAGGGCCTGGGCATATTTTGACCTGGTAAAAAGATACGGCGACGTGCCTTTGGTGATGAAGACCCTGCAGCTGACGGATACGCTGTTGTATACCGCTAAAACGAACCGGGAAGTGATCCTGGATTCCGTATATGCCGACCTGGATTTCGCGGCGGCCCATCTTCCGGCTTCCAATGCACAGGCCAGCGAAGAATATGGGCGTATCACCAGTACCGCGGCGCTTGCCTTTACCTCGCGCGTGGGCCTTTTCGAAGGCACTAGGATGAAATTCTTTAACCAGAATGGCTACCAGGCTCACCTGCAGAAGGCCATCACCGCCAGCGATGCCGTCATCGCAGCCGGCAGCAATGCGCTCTTCACTTATCCGGCCAAGCCAGACAGCAGCTACTATTACCTTTTTCAATATTCGGGAGAAGGGCAGGCGAATCCCGAGAATATCCTGGTACGGATCTATGGAGAGAACCAGGTGAACGACATCTCCGCCAACAACTACACCCGGGAAGTCCTGGATGAGGGGCTGCTGATGCCTACCGGCAATTTTACGTCCTCTTACCTGTATAAGGATGGGCTGCCTTCGGACAAATCGCCCTATTACCAGACGCAAACCGATACGTATACGGAATTCGAGAACAGGGACCCCAGGATGGCTATGACAGTGTTCAATAAGAAGTCGTGGTACGTATCCGGTCTTTATGTACCTACTTTCGATTATTCCCAGACGGGTTACCGGTCCTGTAAGTATTATATTGCAGCCGACTGGACCATCAACGTGAGCTATATTGATAATATCATTATCCGGTATGCTGAAGTGCTGCTGAATAATATCGAAGCCCGTTTTGAGCTGAATGGTTCCGTCACGGACGACGAGCTGGATGCTACCCTGAACCTGATCCGTACCAGGGCGACGATGCCCGCGCTGACCAATGGGTTTGTCACGTCCAACGGGTTGGATATGCGCACGGAGATCAGAAGAGAACGAAGGATCGAGCTGGCTTTCGAAGGATTCCGTTACTGGGACCTTCTCCGTTGGAAGACGGCAGAAATTGAGCTGCCGCAGACGATCACGGGTGTAAAGTATTTCCCGAACGAACAGGGTCAGCTGGATGATCCGCACCTGACCCCGGATGGCTTTGTCATTGCGCAGGACGTCGGCAAACGCCATTTTAAACCGGAAAGGGATTATCTCTGGCCTATCCCCACGCAGGAGCTGGGATTGAATAAGAAATTAACGCCTAACCCTAATTGGTAAACCAGGAATGAGCATGAAGTACTGGATGTTATTATTGATTTGCGGACTGACCATGAACTTTGTTCATGGTCAGTCTATGCGCAGGATGGTGGAGGACGATCTTGTATTTGCCGAGGGGCAGTATAAGGCTTTGATGCAACGGCTGCCGCCGGGTGAAATGCCCCGGACCTATGAGGCGGCAAGTGACAGGCTGGTGGCCAGCGGGGCGGACTGGTGGTGCAGTGGATTTTATCCCGGCACGCTCTGGTATTTGTATGAATATTCCCATGATCCTTCGTTCAAGCGGGAGGCGGAGAAGAGGATGGAGATCATCGAGGGGCAGAAGAACAACCGCGGGGACCATGACCTTGGATTCAAGCTGTTCTGCAGCTATGGAAATGCATACAGGATCACGGGCAACCCTGCTTATAAGAAAGTGTTACTGGAAGCTGTGCAGTCACTGGCCTCCAGGTTCCGGCCTTCCATCCGGAGCATCCAATCCTGGGATTCTTCCTCAAAATACCGCTGCCCTGTCATTATCGATAATTTAATGAACCTGGAATTGCTGGAATGGGGCGACCCTTTTGATAGTATGGCGATCCAGCATGCCAATACGGCGATGCGCAATCATTTCCGGAAAGATCATAGCACATGGCATGTAGTGGACTATGACCTTCGGACGGGGGAGCCTGCACGTAAGATCACCCGGCAAGGCGCTGCGGATGCTTCCACCTGGAGCAGGGGAGAGGCGTGGGCCCTGTATGCGTACACCATGCTATACAGGTATACACGGGATCTGTCTTATCTGACGCAGGCGGAACAGATCGCTCATTTTATATTGACCCATCCCCGGCTGCCTGCGGATGGGGTGCCTTATTGGGATTATGATGCCCCGGGTATTCCCGGAGCTTACCGGGATGCTTCGGCTGCGGCTGTGATGGCTTCGGCCCTGTTGGAACTGGGGCTGTATACCACGGCGGTCAATAGTCTCCGTTATGTAGGCGCTGCTGAAAAAATGTTACGGACATTGTCCTCGCCGGCCTACAGAGCTGCGCCGGGGGCGAACGGCGGCTTTTTGCTGATGCATAGCGTAGGCGCCCTTCCTTTTGCATCGGAAGTGGACCAGCCCCTGACGTATGCGGACTATTATTTTGTGGAAGCGCTTTTGCGATACCGGGAGTGGTGGATGGACGGCGGCCGGCCACCGCAAGGCGACACGGTGCATCCTGCGCCGAAATTTTTGACAGACACGTTAAAGTTCTACGACGGTCAGTCCCTGGCCGTTATTGGCCGGTGCCATAACGAGAACAACTACCATCGGCTGCCTCAAAAGTATAAGGGCGTAGTAAGGGACCCTGTTTGGGAGGAAAGCCTCTCGGCGGCGGGGATCTCTATCAGATTCAGAACGAACGCGGCGACTTTGCGGGTCAGATGGGGCCTGGCCGAAAAAGGAAGGTCCTGGAACCTGAACCCGGCCGGGGCGGATGGATTGGATCTCTATGCCCGGACGGACAAAGGCTGGCAGTATGTCAATACGGCCCTGGCAAAGGATACGGTTAATGAGTTCACCCTCTTGCGGAACGGCGAGCCGGTCTATAGGGAATACCTGTTAAACCTGCCTCTATACAATTGCGTGACTGGCCTGTCCATCGGGGTCAACCAATGGGCCGTGATGACTAATCCCGGCCAACGATCTTTGTTAGATAAGAAACCCGTCGTCTATTACGGCAGCAGCATTGCACAGGGCGCATCTGCCAGCCGCCCGGGTCTGGCTTATACGAACTTGCTGGCGCGTGAGCTGGACAGGAGTTTCGTCAACCTGGGCTTCAGCGGTGAAGGGACTTTTGATGCATCCGTGGGACAGGCCATGGCGGAAGTCGATGCTGCCTTGTATGCCATCGACTGCACCCCGAACTCGAAGCAGGAGATCATTTATGAGCGGGCTGTGGAGCTGGTGAGACTACTAAAGTCCAGGAGGCCGGCGACCCCCGTTTTGTTGATCGAAGGATACTATTACGACGATAAGGCTTTTGAGAAGGAGCGTAATTCGAACATCGATGCCAAACGAAGGGAGCTCCGCCGGGCATATGACACGCTGCTGCGGACGGGGATAAAAGGATTGTATTATAAGACAGGAGAGGGCCTTATAGGTTATGACCATGAGGGTACCGTGGACGGCGTACATCCGGATGACATCGGGATGCAGCGGTTTGCAGCGCAGATGCTGCCGGTGATAAGGGGGATATTAGTAAAAAACAGATCAGAGGCCCCTATTCCGGAATATTACACTGTGGAGGACTTTGCATCCATTAAGAAGATCGACGCACACGTCCATCTTACCGAGGATGCAGACACGGCTTTTGTACGGCAGGCCGAAACAGATAATTTCCGGCTGCTGAACATCAACGTATATGGCAGTTCGGGTACGCCGTTGGATGAGCAGCAGGATTTCGCGTTGCGGGAAATCCAGACATTCCCGGGACGGATGGGATATGCGACGGCCTTTTCGCTACAACATTTTTCTGACACCGGTTGGCAGCGGGAGGTGATCGCTTACCTGGACCGATCCTTCTCGCTGGGCGCAGTTGCAGTAAAGGTTTGGAAGAATATAGGAATGGAATTGAGGGACAGCAGCGGTCAACTGGTGCTTATCGATGATCCCCGGTTTGACCCTGTATTGGATTTCATTGCTAAAAAGGGCATTACGCTGATCGGTCATTTGGGCGAGCACAGGAATTCCTGGCTGCCGCTGGACAAGATGACTGTCAAAGGAAACAGGGATTATGCGGCGGCCCATCCCCAGGAATACATGTACCTGCATCCCGAGCGACCATCGTATGCCACCTATATCCGGGCGAGGGACCATATGCTGGAAAAGCATCCGGACCTGACATTCGTTGGCGCCCACCTGGGAAGTCTCGAATGGAGTGTGGATGAGCTGGCCAAACGGCTGGAAAAATATCCCAATATGGCGGTGGATCTGGCGGAGCGCGTCTCACACCTGCAATACCAGGCTTTAACACAATGGCAGAAAGTGCATGATTTTTTTATCAAGTACCAGGACAGACTGATCTACGGAACGGATATGCGCAACTCCGCGATGGATATCGTGAACGAGCATATCACGGGGTACGAAGGGTTGAAAAAGCACGCGCACGAGGTGTGGCTGCGACATTGGCGATTCTTCACCACCCGTGACAGGATGCAGGTGCCGAAGGTACAGGGAGCGTTCAATGGAATGCAACTACCGCGCCGGGTCGTTGATAAAATTTATTTTGAGAATGCATTGAAATGGTATCCCCTGCTGTCGGGGAAGATCAATTAAACAATCAAATGATTAGCTATGTCTGATGCGCGGGCCGGAAATTACCGTTGGTTTATTTGCTTACTCTTGTTTGCTGCTACCACCATCAATTACATCGACCGGCAGATCTTTGGACTGTTGAAGCCGGAATTGGAAAAGGTTTTCGGCTGGACGGAAACGGATTACAGCAGAATTGTAATGGCTTTTACCGTGTGTTATGCTGGTGGACTTTTGTTCTACGGGCGGGTGATCGACCGGATAGGCACCAAATTAGGCTATACGATCTCGGTAGCGGTCTGGAGCACGGTGGCCATGCTGCATGCGGCCGTCAGGAGTACGGTAGGATTTGGCCTGGTCCGGGCATTATTGGGGATTGGAGAGTCGGGGAATTACCCGGCGGGTGTCAAGACGGTGGGGGAGTGGTTTCCTCCGAAGGAAAGAGCGTTTGCCATTGGTATCCTTGACTCAGGCTGTAATATTGGCGCCTGTGTCGGTCCCCTCCTTGTGCCCTGGATCCTGGCGGTCTATGGCTGGCAGGCAGCTTTTGTAGTAACGGGTTCCCTGGGTTTTATCTGGCTCATCGTCTGGCTGCGTGTTTATGAGGTGCCGGCCAGGCATAAACGCTTGTCACGCGCCGAATTCGAGTACATACAGCGGGGGGAAGAAGCGACTGCTTCGGCGCCGGCGGTGCGTTTCACCTGGGGAAAACTGCTGCGGCTGCGGCAGACCTGGGCATTTATCATCGGGAAATTCTTCACCGACCCCATCTGGTTCTTTTTCCTGTTCTGGCTCCCTTCTTATTTCAGCGCTCATTTTCACCTGGATCTCCGGAAGCCCAGCCTACCTCTCGTCATTGTCTACGGGGGCACGATGATCGGGAGTCTTGGCGGCGGAGCACTATCCTCCTGGCTCATCAAAAAAGGCTGGCCCGTCTACAAAGCGAGGAAGGCGGCGCTGCTGACCGCGGCGGTGTGTGTGGTGCCGATCATTATCACCCGGTATACTACCGATATTCGAGTCGTGGTCGCCCTCATCAGTCTGTCTGCGGCAGCTAACCAGGCCTGGAGCGCCAATATATTTGCCATCGTACCGGACATGTTCCCCAAGACGGCTGTCAGTTCCGTGGTTGGGCTGGGCGGGATGGCGGGCGCTATCGGGAGCTTTCTTTTCCCGGTCTTTATCGGGTTTATTCTTGACTATTATAAGAATGCCGGTAATATCGTTGCCGGCTACAATATTATTTTCCTTGTCTGCGGCAGTTCGTTCCTGCTGGCATGGGTGCTTATCCATTATGTCATACCAAAAATGGAAAAAATTCAATGAGTACATCTGCAACTGCGCCCACTCAACGGCTCCTCTCTTTAGATCTTATGCGCGGGCTCATCATGGTCCTGCTGATGCTGGAAGCTTCCGATGGATATGAGCGGCTGGCAGAAGCGGTGAAGGGGACGGCCTTTGTTCCGCTGGTCGATCAGCTATTCCATCATCCCTGGAACGGGCTTCGTTTCTGGGACCTTATCCAGCCGGGATTCATGTTCATCGCGGGTACGGCCATGGCTTATTCGCTGCATCAGCAACAGGCGAGGGGGGTGACCTGGCGGCAGTCCTTTATCAAGACACTTAAGCGCTCCGGATGGTTGTTGTTTTGGGGAGTCTTTATCCGGTCGGTCCATCCGGACGGTCTTAGGTTCGAACTGTGGAATGTCCTGGCCCAGCTGGCTTTTACCACATTGCTGACTTTTCTCATCTTTTATTGGCCTGTCCGGCGGCAGATCATTTTTAGCCTGGGTTTGTTATTGTTGACGGAATTGTTATATCGTTGTGTCCGGGTTCCGGGATACGACCAGCCTTTTACTGATCAGCATAATTTCGGCAATTATATCGATATGCTGCTGATGCATAAGACCAGTAAGGGGGGATGGGTAGCCATCAATTGCATTCCGACGGCCTGTCATACAATCTGGGGCGCATTGGCGGGCAGGCTTCTGCTCTCGCAAAAAGCGGCCGGGGAAAAATGGAAATGGCTGGGCCTGGCGGGCCTGATAGCGCTGGTGGCGGGGTTTGGCCTGGGCTGGACCGTGACGCCTGTTATCAAGCGGATCGCTACTTCTTCCTTTGTGCTGGCATCCGGCGGCTGGTGTCTGCTGGGGCTTGCGTTGTTCTACTGGTGGATCGATATCAGGGGCCATCAAAAATATGTTTGGTTTTTTTCCGTCGTGGGTGTCAATTCCCTGTTCATTTACATTTTTATGAATACGGTGGCCGGCGGGATCAATGAATATGCGGACAAGGTATCCACGGGGTACTTGTCCCTCATCCACGTCCCGGCCATGGCGATTGGGCTGATCGCCTCCCTGCTGACTTTCCTGATGGAATGGTACCTTTGCTGGTTCCTTTATACGAAGAAGATATTTATTAAGATATGAATAAGATATTCATTTGGGCACTGACCAGCCTGCTTTCTTTGTCTGTGTACGCACAAAACAAGGTGGTGCTCACCCAATCCGTCCTTCAGGATAAGATCAGGGGTGGGTGGGCAGGACAGACCATCGGCGTCACTTTCGGCGGCCCTTATGAGTTCCGGTTTGACGGTACCTTCATCCAGCCATATCAACCCCTGGTCTGGTATGACGGATACCTGAAAAAGACGATGCTGGACGAACCGGGTCTGTACGATGATCTTTATATGGACCTGACGTTTGTGGACGTTTTTGAAAAATATGGCCTGGATGCGCCGGTGGATTCATTTGCCAATGCCTTTGCCAATGCGGGCTATATGTTATGGCATGCCAACCAGGCTGGCAGGTATAATATCCTGAACGGCGTAAAAGCGCCTGCTTCGGGCAATTGGGCGAATAACCCTCATGCGGATGACATCGACTACCAGATCGAGGCCGACTATGCAGGCCTTATGAGCCCGGGCATGCCCAACACTGCCAGCGCCATCAGCGATAAGATCGGTCACATCATGAATTACGGCGACGGGTGGTATGGCGGGATCTATATCGGGGCGATGTACAGTCTTGCCTTTATCACCAGTGACATCGACCGGATCGTGGGACAGGCCCTGAAAGCGGTCCCTGAGAAAAGCACCTATTACCAGTGCATCGCTGACGTCATCAGGTGGCATCAACAATACCCGGATGACTGGCGCCAGACCTGGTTTGAAATCCAGAAGAAGTGGGCGGAAGACAGGTTTTGCCCGGCCGGGGTTTACAGGGCCTTTGATATCGACGCGAAATTGAATTCCGCTTATGTGGTGATGGGACTATTGTATGGGAGAGGGGATTTTTCAAAATCCCTGGAAGTAGCTACGCGGGCCGGCCAGGATGCTGATTGCAATCCTTCTTCCGTAGGAGGTATCCTGGGAACGGTGCTAGGTTACGACAAGATCCCGGCCTATTGGAAACAAGGTTTGAAGGAGGCCGAGGACATTGACTTTAAATACACCACTATTTCCCTGAATAAGGTATATTCCATCGGGTTGAAGCATGCTCTTGCCAACATACGGCGCAACGGCGGGGCGGTGGAGGGCGAAAAGGTCACCATCGCCGTTCAGGATATTACACCTGTACGGATGGAACAAAGCTTTCCGGGATCGTACCTGGTGGATAAGATATCGTTCGACCATGAGAATATCCAGGAGATCTCTTTTGATTTTGAGGGAACAGGGATCGTCATCAACGGGGACTCCCGCAAGAAGAATGGCAGCAGCAAGGACAAGGTTTGTGAAGCGGCTATCCTGATCGATGGCCGGCAGGTGGAGATTGTCAAATTGCCTACTTCGTTTACTAAAAGAAAGGATGGTTTGTTCTGGAATTATCAATTACCCCGGGGGAAACACCATTTAACGATCAGGGCGATGAATCCGGAAGAAGGGTATGAGATCAATTCCAGTGAGTATATTGTATATAGTGATCAGGCCGGGAAAAATTAGAGAGCACCCGGTGGCCGATCATTCTTTCTTTTCTCCATCAATAGTTACGACAAACCAGGGAATGTGCAGCAGCCCTTCGCCTAAATTTACTTGCACCGTATCGCCTTTCTGCGTTTGCCGGTATAAACTTCCGGGCACATTCACTGACTCCGCTTCATGTCGCGGCCCCCATGGGCTGATAATCAGTGAATAAGATTTAAATGTACCGGTTTTGCCGTCGTTAATATCTTCGTGACTGTCCAGTATAGCCACATTATAAACTTTAGGACGTAGCGGATCGAATATGCGATTCACCTGCAAGGTGCTGCCAAAGCCATACGAAAGTGCCGTCAGGATCATTGCGATCACTTGCGGGCGTAACATACCCATTGATCTGTTAATCCCTTTCACATAGATCAGGATGAACAGGAGGAAACTTATACTGAGGGCCGGTGCCCACAAATGCGCAGTGTCCAGGACATCATTGTCTGCCAATGACCTTAGCAGCAGGGCCAAGCCAGGCGCAAGGATCCCAAGTACCACGAATGCGCAGATGCTACGTTGCTTGTCAGACTGAAATTTTATAAGCCCCCGGCCTGACATGATCAACAGAATACCTACAAATGGGTAAACCAATAGCAGAACTAAGGAAGTCTTATTGGCCCCCAGGACCAGGGTAAGCACCAAAGGAAAGCTGGCTATATTGTAAATTAAGGCAAGGGTGTGAGCTTTTGAAAAGGTTTTCTTTCTTGCCTCTTCCGTTGCTCCCCATAGCGCGTTGGTCAGGACCATTGCACGTTGACTAACGAGATCCATTGTGTTGAGATCTGGAAACGCTTCTTTTATCCATTGCATCAATTCCACGCCATTTTCCAAATCCCGGTAGTGACCGATGACGATGGTTGGATCGCCTCGAAGCAATGGCTCCAAATAAATGTTTTTATATCCAATTCTATATCCTTTTATGGATGAGAATAATAATTTGTTTTGGGAGAAAAGGCCTATGTATGTAATCCTGTCTTCCTCCACGATCACTTTTTTACGGACAACGTTGATGACAACGAGCACAGGTACTGCTAAAAGTACGAGCGCCGTAACCAGCAAGGAAACCGACACGTGAATGGCCAAATACAATGAGTGGAAAAGATAGATGGAAATGATAAGCGGAATCATCGCCATGACGCAATACGATATTTTCCTGCCGCGTGGGATTGAACAAGTTTGGGTCATTGACCCAAAATATGGAATTTCTGTTAAACTTCTTCTACACTAGCACAGCCTGGCGGAATTGTTACGTCATTGATTTTTTTATAGTTGAACCAAAACACGTGTCAAATAAAAAAGCACCTAAAAGTTTAACCTTCTAAGTGCTTTTTTATCAGTGTCCCCGCGGAGGCTCGAACTCCGGACCCGCTGATTAAGAGTCAGCTGCTCTACCAACTGAGCTACAGAGACAATTGAAGGACCTTTGGTCTTTGGTCCATGGTACGGAACGGCAAATAAATAATTAAATCGTTTCGCGCCCTAAAAAATTTATCCGAGATGGTTCGCTTTTAGCGAACGAAACGCCTTCCGGCGTTTCTGCCCTCTCGGGACTTTCCAGTGGGAGTTGACGGGTTCGAACCGCTGACCCTCTGCTTGTAAGAAGGTACAGAGAGCTAACCTACTTTAACGCCCTTTAACTTAACTAATTGGTTTTCAAAGAAAAAAATATTCCCTTGCTATCTTTGCCTTTTCAGGACTAACCTCATTTAAGCGAGGTTTTGTGCAAATGGTTTGCAAATATAGGGAAGATTAATCAAACGGAAATCAAATTTTATGTCAGTAACAGTTGATATCTATTTCGACACCCGTACAAGCTGAGGGTTTATTTAATACTCACAATTAATTTGCTTTCTCTTGACGAGGGGAAAGATATTTTTTCTCCCATTTTTCATATTTCGATTTGGGATCCTTGACGAATTCGGAGTGTTGGAAGAAATCGATGATATCTCTATTCTTTTCGGCAAGGTCTTTTGGTAAAGGACGCAGAAAATCGATAAAAAGAACAACCCTTATCTCATTAGTATTATTGAATGCTTCGTGCTCATATGTATCATCGAAAATTAATACTTTGCCTGATTCCCATTGGCATTTCTCGTTGGCCACCCTGATCCAACAATTTGACGAGTCCTTGGGAACTTTGAGCGCCAGGTGGCATCTGAGAACACCTGCGTAAGGGCCGCGATGTGGTGGGATGTGCTTCCCTGGATGTAAAATGGAGAAAAAGCAAGTTGTTATGACCGGAATGCTGTTTATCATGGACGTGGTCCTGGGCATCATTAAAGTTGTCGCGGTATTTACTTCGTTAAATAACAGCAGCGGAATGACTTTCCATTTGGCATCTGAGCTAAGAGGCCTTTGCGCTGCCGAGAGTTCGTGCATACTCAATAGTTCATCGTTGGAGAAAGTATTTATAAAATCATTGTACTCGCCGAGGATTTGAATGGAGGAATCTTCTAATAACTTAACCCATTCAAAATCTTTATTATCAAATACCGGGTGATCGCCGACGAGACATTTTTCCTTTATTTCTTTTTCGAAGTTTAGTATGTCGGCTGAGCTATAGTTCATTTGGATTGGGTTTTAATAGTAATAAAAACAATATCGTTATTCCATTCTCAATGCATGAGCGGGATTTATCGAAGCGGTCTTCGCTCCGTGATACGACACCGTCATAAAAGCCATGGAGGTTGTCATGACACCTGCCAATGCAAATATATCCCAGGTCAGATCGAGATGGTAGTCGCCTGTGGAGGACATGAGTTTTGTCAAAGCGAGGGCTGCCAGCGGAGACCCAATGATAAATCCGATAAATACAGGTCTGAGAAACTCTTTTGATAATGAAAGCCAAATAGTTCCGGAACCGGCGCCCAGCACTTTTCGGATGCTAATCTCTTTTGCCCTTCGTTCGGCAATGAAGCCTGCCAGACCAAATAGCCCCAAACAGGACAAAAGAATTGCTATTGTGCCAAAAATATTAACCAGGCGTTCGATCTTAAAGTCGCCAATGAAATATCGTTGATGTGCGTCCTCCAGGAAGCGGAATGCAAATGGGTAAAAAGGGTTTATGGATTTTTCAGCTTTTTCAATTTCAGTCAGTGTCGCAGAGGAATTTCGGGCATTGCTAAGGCGCACCAGGACATTGTTGAGCCTGTTGTTGGTTCTCAGGTAGACGACCAGCGGGGCGATGGACCAGGCTGGATTATTATATACAAAGTCCCGCGTGACACCGATAATTGTATGATTGCCAATTTTCGTTCCTAGCACCGGCTGTTTTAAACCCATCATCCTGACTGCGGTTTCGTTCACCAGGCAAGCGGAGGTATCTGCTCCAAAGGCCGGGTCGAAATCACGCCCTTCCTCCATTTGCAGTCCAATAGTTTTGGTCCAGTTGTAATGAACCCAGGTTTGGTGAAAAAGAATATCTCTGTCCGGTGTTTTTCCCGGCCAGTCCAAGTCCCTGGTTGTTGTGCCAATTCCTACGAGGTTGTCATTTTCTGCGGTGATACTGGCAACATTGGGGATATTCCTGAGTTTTTCTTTGAACAGATCGAAATGTTCCGGCAAGTCACCGTCCGCGGTTATGGCAACCAGATCCGACATGTCGTATCCCATAGGACGGTCGGTCAGGTATTTGATCTGTTTGAAAAGGACGATGACGCCAATAATAAAGAAAATGGAGATGACAAATTGAAAGGTTACGAGTGTTTGACGGAAGCCGGAGCCTTTGCGACCAGATGAGAATACGCGTGTCAATACTTTGGCCGGTTGGAAGCGGGTCAAATAGAGTGCCGGATAAATTCCGGCCACTAGTCCGGTGACAAGGCCCAGGAGGATGAGGACTATCCAGAAGGTCATGTTCCCGAATTGTTGATAAAGGGGGACGCCCAGGGATGCTTCAAACCAGGGCAATACCAATAGAGTGACGGCGATACTTATAATAAGGGCAAGGATCGAGATAAACATCGCTTCGCCCATGAATTGGCCAATTAATAATTCCCTTGTGGCTCCCAGGACTTTCCGAAGGCCAACCTCCTTGGCGCGCCGGTCTGCCATTGCGGTGGATAGATTAATGAAATTAATACATGCTATTAACAGTACGAAAACAGCAAGTACCGCCAACATCGACACTAAATATATTTTTCCGCCTGAAGGCTTGCCGTCTTTGAAGTTGTCAAACAGGACAAGTCTGCTTAGTGGATAAGCAAAAGCAGAGATATTCCTTTCGTCACTATGTTTATGCAGGATCTGATTCAATTGTGCATTAAGAAGAGATAAGTTGGTATTCTCCGGCAGTTGCAACCAGGTAAGGACAGAATGATTCCCCCATCGGGCGACCCAATCGTTGTCATGTTCAAAGACTTTAAAGGGTATTATCAAATCGAAATTAATGGTACTGTTCCCGGGAACGTCCCGGACCACGGCCCCGACCTTGAAGGGGTGAACATTGTCAATCACAATGGTTTTATTCAGGGCATTTTCGGTACCGAACAGTCTATTCGCCGCGCTCTGCGTTATTACAACTGAATTTTCCTGAAGTGAATTCACGGAGTTGCCCTGAAGCGCCGGGAAGGTCATGATGTTAAAGAAGTCAGGGTCAGTATAAATGATGGTTTGATAAATCGACTTATTGCCATAACGAACGACAGACTGGTCCGGGTAAGTCGATCGTGAAATGTTCTTCAGGGCCGGGATCTCGTCCTTCAGAACGGGTGCGAGAGGAGCCGGTACGGACCTTGAAGTCTCAATATGGCCGGATAGGTCCTGGTTGAATTCCAATAAGAAAATGTCTTTATAGTTCTTATTGAACCGGTCGGTACTGACCATGTACGTTACGATCAGCGACATGACAGTGCACGTTGCAAGGCCGATCATTAATCCGCCGACGTTAATAACAGATAAAACCTTGTTGCGGAGAAAGCCGCGCCAGGCCGTAATAAGATAGCTTTTCAACATGGTTAGTGATTATTTGGCGTATTCATCTAAAAGATACGTCAAGTTTTCTAATCTTGTTTTTTTCAGATTCCTGACTCAGATATGCTAAGTGTAAATGCTTATAAGCGTTAATTCCTGAGAGGATAAACAATGACGTATTAATACAATTGGCCAAAACGAATTTGCTTCTTCCGCCAATGTTAAAGCGTTTTGTTTTTTTTGGAGCGTAAAAAAAAAATGATATCTTAGAATCCGGCGCATGACGAAATCGGTTTTCAGCATGTCAAGCCCCCCAATTTATCTTATGAAATCCCTCCGCCGCTTTTGGCATCTGGTTAAAGGTCATTTCAATTAGTATGGTTAGCTACGAAACATGCGTTAGCTATTGCAATCCCTCCTTTATGAAATCTATATTCCCCACTGGATTAGCTTGAGTATAAATTATTGGAAATCAATATTTTTTGACAGAACAATATCGTCTGCCTCAGCGATAGCTATATACTTTTCGGAACTCATTTGATTGTACTACCTTTAAAACCACTGTATTCATGAGCAAATTTCACTCTGCTTGGTATTTGTTATACACAAGGCCACGGCAAGAGAAAAGGGTGATGGAAAGACTGACGAATGAAAAGATCGAATTCTTCTTTCCCACCGCCAATCTGGTAAAACAATCCCGGCAACGTAAGAATGTCATTGACAGCCCCTTATTCCCGTCCTACATTTTCGTTCACTTACAGAGCTTCCAGCAGTATTTTTTCGGCTCCGGAATAGACGGTGTCGTTAGATATGTCCGGTTCGGGAGCGAGTTCGCACGTGTTGACAATCGCTTTATCAATAGCCTGAAACTTTTGGTAAACGAGAGGCACGAGATCGAGGTTTCGACGGAATATTTTGAAACCGGCAGAAAATTCATTATTCGGGAAGGCGCTTTACGAGGATTGGAATGTGAATTGGTTGAGTATAGAGGCGGCCAAAAGATCTTAATTCGCGTTAAGCTCTTAATGCGCAGTCTGTTAATTAACGTTGAAAAGTCACACCTCGCCGCTGTCTAGTACTGCTTTCGGCAGGGAATAGCAATGCGGACATCTTTCTATGTCACAGATCTTATAACTTCCATTTTACATTGCAATGAAATCGATTACTTTATTCTGCATTCCCTATGCAGGCGGCACGAAGTATTCCTACAGGAAATATGAAGCAATCGCTCCGAAATTCATCAAACTGGTTCCCCTGGAATATCCGGGAAGAGGTACACGTCTTCGTGAGCCATTGATGACCGATATCGACGAATTGGTTGACGATTTATTCAGGCAGGTCAAGGATCTGATCGGCGACGAGGGGTATTCCATATATGGCCATAGTATGGGGGGATTGGTCGGTTGTCTGTTGACAAGGAAACTGACTATTGAGTTGCGCAAACCTCCCGTGCATCTTTTTATTACAGGGACTTCCGGTCCTTCGGCCCCGAATAGGAAAGAAAGCAGGCATTTGCTCGAAAAAGTCGAGTTTTTGGAAGAGATAAAAAAATTTGAGGGTTGTCCCAAGGAATTCTTCGATGACGAAGAGATGGTGGATTTTTTTGAACCTATTATCAGAGCGGACTTTCAGGCCAGTGAAACGTATGTACATAATGCAATGGAGCCATTGGATGTGCCCATCACCGTCATAACGGGAAGCGAAGAGGACATGGAGATCAGGGATATACGCTTATGGCAGCAGGAAACAAGACGAGTTGTCGACTTCAAATGCTTGCCGGGGAGTCATTTTTTTATTTTTCAACATTCTTTTACCGTAATGGAAATAATTTCAAAAAAATTGTTCGTTCACATTTGAAACAGATTACTATGAGCAATGCAAAGATCTATCTAAAGCCAAATGTAGTGTTCGAGCCGTTGGTCGATGGATGGTACGCCTGGAGTCATTTAGTTTCGCCGGCCACGTGCGCGATGAATATTGTCGGGCGTCATATGGTGATAATGGATTCTTATTTACTGGCTCCCCAGATCCATGCTGAAGCGGTAATGAATCCGAAAATGAGAGGCGGGCCATTTTTGGATCTCGGTGGTGGCAGGGTCGAGGACGTGAGGTCGCTAATGGAGACGACTGCAAAAAGCCGCGCAAACCTGATTCGGTTTGCAGAAGCCGTAAAGAGTCTGGATAAGCTTTTGTCATTAGAGGCAAAAGGATTTACGTTGGAGACGTTGTATCAAAAGGTGCCGGATATTTTAAAGGGATATGTGGAATTATTTTACGATCGGAATAATAACGCGACTTTCAGGTTTATCGAAAGCCTTTTATACAAAAGTGAATATTATGATAAAGATGCACAAAGTGTTGCTTTTTGGCTAACCAACAACGACCACAGACCTTTTTGCCTGAGCACTCCCCGACTGGGAGAGCCTGATGTTTTGCGTTTGAACATACCTTTTGATCATCCGGGTATAGACGAGTTGGCGAAGATGAAAAGAATTCCTCAGGCTATTGAATATATAAGCGATAAACTCGGTATATCGGGTTCTCAAATGCCGTTGTTCGAGAAATTGTTTACTGACGTACCGCCGAAGACGTACAAGAGGTATACAGGAGATAAGATCAGAATGCGCTATTTCGGCCATGCTTGTATATTGGTCGAGACAAAAGATATAAGCATTTTGCTTGATCCGCTGATCAGTTATTACGGATATTATTCGGACCTGGAGCATTTTTCAGATGTCGATCTCCCGGATGAGATAGACTATGTCCTGATCACGCACAATCACCAGGATCATATTCTATTCGAAACTTTACTTCCGTTGCGGCATAAGATCAAGAATTTGATCGTTCCGAGAACATGCGGGGGAAAATTGGAGGATCCTAATTTGGAGTTAATGTTTAACAACATAGGCTTCAGGAACGTGATCAGTATCGATGAAATGGAGACCATCGAATTTTCCGATGCGGTGATTACGGGTCTGCCGTTTGCCGGGGAGCATTGTGATCTGAACATCCTGACAAAATCCTGCTACCTGGTCCGGATCGGAGAATTCAGTTTGCTTTTCATGGCTGACTCGAAGATCGTCGAACCGGCGTTGTACAGGCACATCCATTCTCAAATTGGAGATGTGGATGTGATCTTTTTGGGAATGGAATGCGATGGTGCACCTATGACCTGGCTTTACGGGCCGTTGCTTACAAAGAAGGTGCCGAGGGACCAGGATGGTACGAGAAGACTTTCCGGCTCAGATTGTGCTCAAGGCATGTCGGTGGTGGATATATTCAACCCGAAGGAGGTTTATGTTTATGCAATGGGACAGGAGCCATGGGTAGAATTCATCAGCAGTATAAAATATACGGACGAGTCGAACCCCATTGTGCAGTCGGATAAACTGACCCGAATGTGTAACGAAAGAGGCATCATTTCCGAACGGTTGTATGGTGAAAAAGAGCTTTTATATGAGAAATCAGATGGCATCTTACAAGAAGGTAACTTTGATAAAACAGGTATTCCAACGTCTGCTACCACTTCTGAGAGCATTCGCTCTGAGTTCCCCACACAATTTAATGCGATCTAATGGCGACCAGGTCATTTGCGCTGCATCCTATGCAGCTCGATATCTACATTGATCAAGTTTTGCATCCTTCCAGCCCTCACTACAATATTGGAGGTTATATCAAGCTTTACGGAGGTCTGAAGAAGGAACTCTTTTGGCAGGCCGTTGCTTCCAGCAGCCGGGTTTTTGATGTCTTTGGATTGAGATTCGATCTGACTGCCGGGGAGCCGATGGGTTATATCGAGGAAGATGGCAGTGATCTTGTGCCGGGTGAGCTTGATCTTAGTGGCTGCGAGGACGCGATCGGGTGGGCGACAGCCTGGATACAGGGGCGGTTTAATGTTCCGTTCGAGATCACGAGGAACAACTTATTGTTCGACCATTGTCTTATCAGGATATCGGCTGATGAGCATTGGTTTTATTTCAAGTTCCATCATCTTATTAATGATGGTCTGGGGATATCCGTCTGGCTGCAATATCTCGCGAAGAAATACCGGTCGCTGCTTGCCGGCGATGGTTCAGAGTATGTATATCCCCGCTACGAAGAGGAAGCGGAAAACGCGCTTCGGTATTATCGGAGCAGCGAATATAAAGCCAAAGGTTTGTATTGGAAGGAACGGCTTGCCGACGCCGCATCCGGGTTGGTTCCGATCCGGTACGAAGCCGGACAGACAGTTGATCCGATCAGCGGAACGCTGATCATTAAGTTGAGCGAGGAGGATGTGGCGGCGCTCGATAAGCTCAGGTCAATGACAAAAGGCAGCCTTCAGACGCTTACGCTGGCTGCCTTAACCGTTTATTTCGCGAAGTGTTCCGCTGGCACATCGTTCGTCTTTGCGATGCCCAACCATCGACGGGTCTCCCGCAGGCAGAAGGAGACGCTTGGATTATTCGCGGGGATGCTTTTATGTAAGACTTATTATGATCCTGAGATGCAAGTGGGAGATCTTATCGCGAATATCATTTCCGGGCAAAAGAGAGATTATCGTCATCAGAACTATATCTTATCGGATATTTATAAGCTTTTTGCAAGAAATGGCGAGGATGGGCGAATATTCGAGGTTGTGGTCAATCATGCTACCTTGGATCTGAGTCTCGACTTTGGAGAGGGCATACAGTGCAGATCTGTCGATGTCTCCAGTCAGTATGAGCGGGATGCGCTGAAGTTGTGGTGGCGTGCGTATGGGGCGGATCAGGACCTGGAGCTGAAACTCGATTTTCAATATGCCTGTTTTAGCAAAGAGGAAGTTGAGTTGCTGGGGCGCCGGCTGTTGTATATCCTGCGACAATTCTCCGAATCTCTTTCCGCTGTCAACAAATCCGTGGCAATATTCCCGCCGGAAGAGCAGAAACTGATGGAGGGATTCAATGCTACGGATGTTGAATATCCAAAGGATCGAACAGTAGTGGATATGTTTGCGGAACAGGCAAAGAGGACGCCGGAGGCGGTGGCGGTTGTATATGAGGGTAAGGAGATGAATTACCGGGATCTAGACCTGCGAAGCGATCAGGTAAGTCAATATCTGCGGAGGTTTGGCGTGAAGGAAGAAGTATTGGTTGGGATTTGCCTGGAGCGGTCGATCGAGATGATCATTGGGATATTGGGCATACTGAAGGCCGGGGGGGCCTATGTGCCGATCGATCCGGATTATCCTGCGGAACGGAGGCGATATATGATGGAAGACAGCGGGATCCGGGTGGTAGTAACCACTACCGAGAGCCGGGAGAAGGCGCAGGGTGAAGGGATCAGGTTGGTGGAGCTGGATGGTGCGGAGGCGGAAGCGATCAGCGCAGTGGATTTGCCTGGACGGTTTAACAGGCCGGCGCCGCATCATCTGGCCTATGTGATCTATACGTCGGGGTCGACGGGGAAACCGAAAGGGGGGATGATCGAGCATCAGAGTTTAGTGAACCGACTTTGCTGGGCACAGGACTATTTTGCTTTGGATGGGAACGATATCGTGTTACAGAAGACGACGTTTGGGTTTGATGTGTCGGTTTGGGAGCTGTTGTGGCCACTGCTGGTGGGAGCGCGGTTGGTGTTTGCCCGCCCTGGACGGCAGGGGGATAGCGGGTATTTAAGAGAAGTGATCGAATCTGGCGGGGTGACGATGATCCATTTTGTGCCCTCGATGCTGGATGCGTTCGTGAAGGACATAGAGATAGGAGACTGCGTGGGGTTGAAGAAGATCCTGTGCAGTGGGGAGGCGCTGCGGCCCGGGATGGTGCGTGCATGCCAGGAACGGTTGCCGCAGGCGAGGGTGTATAATTTATATGGGCCGACGGAGGCGACAGTGGATGTGAGCTGCTGGGCGGTGCCTGCAGATCGGTCACATACAGGGGTGGTGCCCATCGGCCGGCCGGTGTCCAATACGCAGTTGTATGTGGTAGATGGAGGTGGAGGATTGTGCCCGGTAGGAGTTGCGGGGGAGTTGTGGATTGGCGGGGTACAGGTGGCACGGGGATATTGGAAGAGGGCGGAGTTGACGGCGGAGCGGTTTGCGGTCAATCCGTTCGCGGAAGGTCGTGTGTACAAGACTGGAGACATTTGCCGATGGCGACCCGATGGAACGATCGAGTACCTGGGCCGGAGGGACGAGCAGGTCAAGGTGCGGGGCTACCGGATCGAGTTGGGCGAGATCGAGAGTGTATTAGGGGAGTTTGAGGGTGTGCGGCAATGTGTGGTGGCGCTGCGGGATGATGGCCAGAAAAACAAGCGGCTGGTAGGATATGTGGTGACGGAGGGTCGTATGGACAAAGAGATGATGGAAGCGTATTTACAGGAGAGATTACCGGAATATATGGTTCCACGGCAATGGGTGCAGCTGGACGCATTGCCCCTAACGGCGAGCGGGAAGGCGGATCGGAAAGCATTGCCAGAACCAGGTGAGCCAGCACTGGAATATGTGGCGCCGCGTAATGTGATTGAGGAAGTGCTCGTTGCGGTTTGGCAGCAGGTGCTGGGCGCTGAGCGGATAGGTGTTCACGATAATTTCTTCGAGCTGGGAGGTGATTCGATAACGGCGCAGCAGGTGGAGAACCAAATGCGGCGGGCAGGCTATTTACTGCAACACCAGGATATTTTTTTGAAACAGACGGTTGCTGAGATCTGTGTGCTGGTGACCGCTAATGGTGCTGCTGGAAACGAAGCGGCTGGATATGATGAGGTGGATGAGCAGAGCGAGGAACGGGAGGTTAATGATTTTGGGCCGGGCAATGAAGTTACTACCCGGGAGCTGGCCGCTTTTATTGCTTCTTTACCTGGAGGTGAAAAAACGCAGGCAATCTATCGGCTGAGCGGATTGCAGGAAGGACTATTGTTCCATAGTTTGTATGATAAGAATACCGGTTTATACAATGAACAGACCGCATGGGATATAAAGGGTTTGGATGTGGAGTTGTTCAAAAGGACCTTGTCGTACCTGTGTGAAAAATATAGCATATTACGAAGCGGTTTCTTTTACAAGGATCTGCGCATTCCTGTGCAGTGTGTCTATCAGCAAGCCGTTGTTCCGGTGTTGGAAAGGGATCTTCGGGATCATCATCCGGAGGAACAACGAGACCTCATAGGGAGGTATATGGATGCGGATCTCAAACAGCCCTTTGAGTTCGAAAAAGCCCCACTGATGCGCTTTACTCTTCTTAGGACGGATGAAGAGCAATACCGGATGGTGTGGACGTTCCATCATATTTTGATGGATGGCAGGTCGACCATAGTGCTGCTTAGGGATCTTTTTGAGAGTTACGAGAGGTTAAGCAATGGGGAGCAATTTGGGAAATTTACCGAAGATCGCTATCAGGACTATATTCGCTATCTCGCGCAGATCGATCCGGCGCAGGGAAAGGAGCATTGGGAAAACTATTTGAGCGGATTGACCGCAGCAACCCGGTTGCCTTTTATTGCTGATGACGCTGTCGAGCGGAGCAGAGGGATCGGTTTGTATCGGGAGGAAGCGATCGTTCTGAGGACGAAGACGCGGGAGGCGCTGGAAAGTTTTGCTCAGCGAAACAGATTAACGACCAACACGGTGCTGCAGGGGGCATGGGCTTACTTGTTGCACCGCTATAGCGGTCAGAAGCATAGCGTGCACGGATTGACCGTGTCGACCCGACCTGAGGAATTGCCAGAGTCGGAACGTCGTGTAGGTCTATATATCAATACTCTGCCCATTCACTCGATCCTGGAGGAAGAATTGCAGGTCGTGGATTGGCTTCAACGGCTTCAGCGGGATCAGGCGTTGTTGCGTCAGTACCATTATGTCCCGCTGAGTCAGGTCCAGCGGTGGACCGATATCGGTGAAGAGATGTTCGATACCTCCATTACTTTCTTCGATGGAAACTTCAAGGAGTTGCAGCCTTCCATCGGATCGACTTTACATATAGATAATATCGAGGCCCGGCGCCACACCAACTATCCGCTGACGGTTCTGATCGCAAACGATGAAGATTTGAAGATCGCGCTCAGCTACAATTCGGATTTGTTGGAAAAGAGCCAGGTGGAAAGTATAGCCCGACACTTCGAATGGGTACTGGATCAAATTATCGAAGGGGGGGATAAGCGATTGCAGGATATTGACATCGTCACTCCGCCCGAACGGCGTCAGTTGATGTATGGATTCAATCCTACAGGCTTGGAGTATCCGCGTGACAAGACCGTTGTTGACCTGTTCATCGAACAGGTTATTCGCAGGCCGGATGCCGCGGCACTGATGTGTGATGGTGAAAGGATGAGTTATCGGGAGCTGGATTTGCGTAGCGATCGGGTTGGCGATTGCCTTAGGGAACTGGGCGTATGTGGAGAGACGTTGGTCGGGATCTGCATGGCGCGATCGATGGAAATGATGGTAGCTTTACTGGGGATCCTGAAGGCCGGCGGAGCTTACGTGCCGATCGACCCCGATCACCCGCCTGAGCGGATCGGTTACGTTTTGGAGGATACAGGTGCACCCATCGTAATCAGCGACAGCGAGAGCGCGGGGAGAATACCGGTAAGGAACGATGTTCGGGTAATGCAGTTGGATGAGCTGGAACAAGCGGCGGTTCGGATAGGCAGCCGGTCTGAGGTGGCGGCGATCGCCGCCACCAATCTCGCTTATGTGATCTATACCTCGGGTTCTACCGGAAATTCAAAAGGGGTAATGATCGAACATCGCAGCCTGGTCGATTATGTATACGGCTTGCGGCATAGGGTACCCATTGATCAGTGCGCGTCGTTCGCCGTTCTATCTTCGTTGGCTACCGATCTGGGAAATACCGTGATCTTTGGGTCGCTGCTTCTGGGGGGCACGTTGCATGTGGTCCCCAGACATTTGATGAATGCGGACAGCCTTTATTCTTATTTTAAGAGATACCCTATCGATTGCGTTAAGATAACGCCCTCGCATTGGCGCGCCTTGTCAAGTCCCGAACAGATGCTGCTGCCGGGGAAGTTATTGATTTTCGGAGGGGAAATCCTGTCGGATGTGATCGTCCGGAGCATCGTTTCATCCGCTGCATCGTGTACGATCGTCAACCATTATGGCCCTACTGAGACGACTATTGGGAAAATATGCCATCTTATAGAACCTGAGAAGGAATACTATTCGATGGTTCCCATCGGCAGGCCTTTTTGCAATAGCTGCGTTTACATACTTGATGAACGGGGCAGGTTGTTAGCTCCCGGTGTACCGGGGGAGATCTGCATAGGAGGGGAAGGATTGGCCCGGGGTTACCTGGGCCGTCCGGAGCTGACGGTGGAAAAATTCGTTCCGAATCCACATGGAGATGGCAGATTATACCGAACAGGCGACATGGGTCGTTGGGGCAGGGATGGGAACATCAAATTTATGGGACGCAGGGATGAGCAGGTGAAGATCCGCGGTTATCGGGTGGAACCGGGTGAGATCGAGCAGAGATTATTGAGCAGCGGCCTGGTAAAGGAAGCGGTGGTTACAGCTAGGGAAAGGTCGGCGGGGGATCTGCAATTAATAGCTTATGTAGTAGGCCTGGAGGGGTATGATCGTTCCGAGGTGCGTCCGTACCTCGAGGAACACTTACCCTCCTATATGATACCCGCGTGGTGGGTGGAGTTGGACAGGTTGCCATTGATGGCCAATGGAAAGGTAGACAGGAAGGCTTTGCCCGACCCGGAGGCATCCAGCTTACGCGATGGTGGATCCGAGGCGCCGCGCGACGCGATGGAGGAACGCCTCGCTGTATTATGGGCTGAGATCCTGGAAGTGGAGCAACCTGGCATTCACGACAATTTCTTCGATCTCGGTGGTCACTCTCTAATAGCGATCCGGCTTGTTTCGGCTGTGCGGCGGGAGTTAGGTAAGGATGTGGAGATCGGCGACATATTTGACTATCCTACGATAGCGGAGCTCGCAATGCGCATTGGGGATAACGAGAAAGAAGTTGCGATGCCCCGGATCGTCGTTCAGGAGCGACCGGAGCGGATTCCCCTGTCCTACGGGCAGGAGCGCCTATGGTTCATCGATGAGCTGCATGGAAGCGTACAGTATCACATACCGGCAGTGCTAAGGGTAAAGGGCAGGCTGGAACCCAGGGAATTGGAAGAGTCATTCCGGGAGATCGTGGATCGCCATGAAATTTTACGGACCGTTATAAGAAAACCGGACGGCATCCCTCAACAGGAAGTGCTTGACAGTGGCGTGTGGAGGATGCGGATGGCCTATTGTGGCAAAGGGCAGGATTATCGGGTAGAAGTAGAGAAATTGGTCGCAATGCCATTCGACCTTGCGAATGACCATCCGCTGCGGGTAGAGTTGCTGGAATTAGCGGATGGCGATCAGATCCTGGTGCTATTGCTTCATCATATTGCAGCGGATGGATGGTCCATGGGGATATTGGCATCGGAGCTGTTGGAAATATATAACCGGCGGATGGAAGGTAAGCGGACGCAAATGCCGGGACTGGAAATTCAGTATGCAGACTATGCGTTGTGGCAGCGGCGATTTTTGAGCGGTAGGCTGCTTGAGGAAAAGCTTGGGTACTGGAAAGAGCGGCTGGAAGGAATGTCGGTGCTCGAGCTACCGCTGGATCGCCCTCGACCGGTCGTGCAAAGTAACCGGGGCACAACCAAGCAATTCAGGATCGATGCAGCATTGACGGAGAGATTAAAGGCTTTGTCAAGGGGCGAAGGGGTGACGTTGTATATGACGCTGATGGCGGCGTTCAATGTGTTGTTGTATCGTTATAGCGGTCAGGATGACATATGTGTCGGGACCGTTACAGCGGGGCGGACGCAACGGGAAGTAGAGAAGCTGGTAGGTTTCTTTATCAATATGCTGGTGTTGCGTACAGATCTGCGGGGCGATCCGACATTCCTGCAGTTATTGCAGCGGGTGAAGAGCTCGACGTTGGCGGCGTATGCGCACCAGGAGGCGCCATTTGAGAAGGTGGTCGAGGCGGTGGTAAAGGAGCGGGACTTGAGCCGCAGTCCTTTGGTACAGGTGATGTTCGTGTTGCATACCCTGCCAGAAATACCGGAGTTGAAATTGGCAGGTGCAGAACTTGTAATAGAAGATAGGGGCCGGAGGACGAGTCAGTTCGATCTGACCGTTTCGATGATCGAAGCTGGAGAGATGCTGGAAGGGAATGTGGAATACAATACCGATCTGTTCGATGGGGCAACGATCGATCGGATGATGGATCACTTCCGGGTGTTGCTGGATGGGATCGTTTCTGATCCGGATCAGTTGATCGGGACCCTGCCGATGCTTACGAAAGAAGAAGTGTGCCAGGTGCTGAAGGAGTTCAATGATACATTTGCCGACTATCCGGGGGATAGATCGGTGCTGGATATGTTTGCGCAGCAGGTGCGGCTTGCGCCCGGGGCGTTAGCTGTCGTGTATGAAGACCATGAGATAACGTATCGGGAACTGGACCTGCGCAGCGATCAGCTGGGGTACTACTTACGGGGGCTGGGCGTGGGGCAGGATATGCTGGTGGGTATCTGCCTGGAGAGGGGGGTGGAGATGATCCTGGGGATAATGGGAATATTGAAAGCCGGCGGAGCCTATGTGCCGATCGATCCGGAGTACCCCGAAGAGCGGAGGCGCTACATGTTGGAGGATAGCGGGGTGGAAGTGGTGGTAACGAGTGTGGCGAGCCGCTCCAGGCTGGCTGGGGGGATGGGCTGGAGGATCGTAGAACTCGATGGAGAGCAGCGGGAGGAGATCGAAAGTATGGAGATCGGTTGGTCCGGCATTACGGTCAGGCCGGATCAGCTTGCTTATGTGATGTATACTTCGGGATCAACGGGTCGGCCCAAGGGAGTGATGATCGAGCATCGGGGAATCGTAAACCTGTCGTTGAGCCAGCAGGGGGCGCTTGATCTCCAGGCTGGAATGAAGACGCTTCAATTTGCCTCGTTTGGATTTGATGCCTTTTGTTATGAACTGTTCAATACGCTGCTTAGCGGAGGGTGCCTGGTGTTGGCAAGGAAGGAGGAATTATCGTCAGCGGATGGGCTGAGCGCGTTGCTGGCTCGCCACAGCATAGATGTCGTGACGCTTCCGGCGTCAATCATTGGAGTGGTAAAAGAAGTGTTGGTCGGAATCAGGACGATAGTATCAGCGGGCGAGGCACTTAATCGGGAAGCAGGAGAATTTCTGCAGGCGAAGGGGATACGGCTGATCAATGCCTATGGTCCAACAGAGAATACTGTTTGCGCGACATTGTCAGCCGATCCGATACGGTCGGAGAGGATCGTAATCGGTGGGCCGATAGCTAATGTGACGGTGACGATACAGGATGAAAAAGGGTGTTTGGTACCCATCGGGGTCCCGGGGGAGCTACATATTGGTGGAGCACAGGTGGCGCGCGGATATTGGCGGAGGCCGGATCTGACGGCCGAGAAATTTATTGCCAATCCCTATGGGGAGGGGCGGTTATACCGGACGGGCGACCTTGGACGGTGGCTGCCGGATGGCAGCATCGAATACCTGGGGAGGAAGGATGAGCAGGTGAAAGTGCGGGGATACAGGATCGAACTGGGAGAGGTGGAAATTGTGCTGGGTCAGTATCCGGGGGTGCGGCAATGTGTGGTGGCAGTGAGGGAGGATGGGCAGGGTAATAAGCGATTGGTAGGATATGTAGTGACGGAGGGCGCGATGGATAAGGAGGGCATGGAGGCGTTTTTACAGACGCGGCTGCCGGAGTACATGGTGCCCCGGCAGTGGATGGAGCTGGCGGTCCTGCCTCTGACAGGAAGCGGGAAGGTGGACCGGAAGGGGCTGCCTGAGCCGGAAGTGGTTACGAAAGGGAATGTGGCGCCGCGGACGGAAACCGAACGGATGCTGGCGAGCATCTGGGCGGAGGTGTTGGGATTCGAGCAAGTAGGCATCGACGATAATTTCTTTGAATTAGGTGGTGATTCGATCATGGCGATCCAGGTAGTGAGCCGGGCCCGGCGGGTGGGGATCGAGCTTCATGCGGTGAATTTGTTCAGAGGTCAGACGATCCGGAGGCTGTCAGCTACCATGGGGAGCGCCGAAGCGCCGGTATCGGTTGAGGAAGGCTTACTGGAAGGGGAGAGCGGATTGGCGCCGATCCAGCGATGGTATTTTTCTCATGAGTCGGTGGCAATATCGCATTTCAATCAGGCGGTTCTGCTAATGATCGGTAAAGGGATCAGCCAGGAGATCGTGAGCAAGGCGGTAGACCTGTTGAAAGCGCATCATGACGCGCTTCGCTTCCGGTACCGGCGACAGGCTGATGGAGAATGGCGGCAGGAGTATGGGTTGGATCGGGGGAGGGCAGTGGAAGTAGCAGATCTGAGAGGTTGCGGGCGAGAGGAGCTTGGAGAGGCGATCAACCGGTGTGCCGATGGTTGCCAGCGTGGGCTGGAGATCGGGCGAGGGGAGCTGATGCGGATGTTGCTGATGCTGACGCCGGATTGGGAGGCGGAGAACAGGCTGTTGGTGGTAATCCATCACCTTGCGGTGGACGGAGTATCCTGGCGGGTACTGCTGGAGGACCTGGAAATGTTGGTGAAGGGGATGCAGGGAGGCGAAAAGGCAGGACTGGGCCGGAAGAGCAGCTCATACCGGCAGTGGTACCAGGCATTGGAAGGATATGGCAGCAGCAGCCGTTTATTGGATCAGGAAGAATATTGGAGTGTCATCGCCGGGAATTACCGTCCGGTGAAAGTGGATAAGATCAATGAGCGGGAACTACGGACCGCGGACCTCAGGAGTCATGTCGTGAGATTGCCGGCCCTTCTTACCCGGAGGCTGCTGCATGACGTGCCGGGAATTTATCATACGGAGATCAATGACCTGTTGTTGGCGGCTCTGGCAAAGACGTTGACGGACTGGGAGCAGCTGGATCATGTCGTAATCGGTCTGGAGGGACATGGACGGGAGAACCCACTTGGGGTTGGGATCGAGACAAGCCGTACGGTGGGCTGGTTTACGAGTTTGTACCCGGTGCTGTTAGAGGCCCCGTTTTCAGGCGGAGATGGAGAGTGGATCAAGGCAATAAAAGAACAATTGCGGGAGATACCGGATAAGGGATTGGGATATGGCGTATTAAAGTATATGAATGGTGTAGAGGCATTACAGGGCAAAGATCCCTGGGATATCGTGTTCAATTATCTGGGTCAGGTGGATAATGTGGTAAGGGATGGGGAATGCTTCAGGATGGCGCCGGAGTCTACGGGTTCCAGTGTCGCGGAGGATCATACTGTAAGAGATAAGTTAATGGTAAGGGGTGTTGTAATAGGAGGAGAGTTGAAGCTGGACTGGATCTATAGCGAGGTTCATTACGAGGAGGGGACGATCGTTGCGCTGGCGGAAGGATATCTGAGAATCCTGGAGGGATTGATCGGGCATTGTTTGCTGCAGGGGACCGTCGGGGTGGTCTACACACCTTCAGATTTTGGGTTGACAGGGGTAGGCTATAGGGAGCTGGACAGGTTCTTGGACAAACCCGTATGGGGTCGGACAAGAAAGGAAGGATTGCAAGCCATCTACCGATTGAGCCCGATGCAGGAAGGGATGTTGTTCCATGGATTGTATGAGGAAAAGGGAGGGGCCTATGTAAACCAGCTGAGTGTTGAGTTGAGGGGGCTGGTGGTAGAGTTGTTCAGTCGAAGTTGGGCGGAGGTCATGCGGCGTCACAGCATATTGCGGACTGGTTTTTATCATGACGAACTGAGCGTTCCGGTGCAGTGTGTATACGAAGGAGTGGGGATGCCGGTTACCGAGGTTGACCTTCGGGACAGAAGTGGGTCGGAACAGGAGGACGTGATACGATCATATGAAGCGCAGGAGTGGCGGCGGGGCTTCGATCTTAGGGAGGCTCCGCTGATGAGGGTGACGCTATTACGGCTGGACGAGGAGCGGTACCGTATGATCTGGACGCATCATCATTTAGTGATGGATGGCTGGTCGTTGCAGATCGTTCTGGGAGAGTTGCTGACGGTCTATGAGACGTTATTGGGCGGCGGAAAACTGAGCCAGGAGGGGAAAGAGGATCGGTACGAAGAGTTTATCAGATATATTGAAGGTCGGGAAAAAGAAGGGGAGGAAGGTTACTGGCGGGACTATCTGAAGGGATGGGAGGAGGCGACGTTGATGCCATTCAGCGGGTTGGGTATGGACCGGAATAAGTGGGCGAGGGATGCGGCGTTGGAAGTGCTGGACTTGAGTGAGGCGGATACGAGGAAGATGGAGGAGTACTGTCGGCGCGAGCGGCTCACGGTCAATACGGTGATGCAGGGGGTATGGTCGTACCTGCTGCATCGCTACACGGGCCGGTCGCAAGTGGGTTATGGGGTGGTGGTATCGGGAAGGCCGGACAGATTGGATGGAGTGGAGGAGGGCGTAGGGCTGTATATCAATACACTGGCGCTGCGGGCAGGGATCGATGGAGAGCGCGAGGTTGGGGAGTGGCTTTCGGAGCTGCAGACGAGGCAACAGGCATCGCGGGAGTATCAGTATACCCCGCTGAAGGACGTTCAGCGGTGGTCAGGAATGCGAGGAGATCTGTTCGACAGCCTGCTGGTGTTTGAGAACTATCCGGTGAGCAAGGTAATGATCGGGCATAAGGGATTGCTGGGGGCTTCGGATATGAGATTCCGGGAACCGACAAATTATCCCCTGACGATAACGATAAACCATGCGCAGCGGACGCATATTGTTTTCAGATATCACCGAGAGGTGCTGACGGAAACGGAAGTAAAGCGGATCGCGGGTCATTTTGTGCAGGTGCTGGAGGCGATGGTGAAGGGTGGCAAGCGGAAACTGGGAGAGATCGGGCTGCTGACCGAACAGGAAGAACGTCAAACGCTAGATATTTTCAATGACACAATGGTGGACTACCCGCGGGATAAGACGGTGGTTAACCTGTTTGAAGAGCAGGTGTCACGAACGCCGGAAGCCATCGCGATCGTATTCGGAGATCAGGAAGTGACCTACCGCCAATTGGATGAACGAAGTGATCGGTTGGGTCACTACCTGCGGGGACTTGGGGTGAAGGAGGAAACATTGGTAGGAATCTGTGTTGAACGGGGGATAGAGATGTTGGTGGGGATATTGGGAACCTGGAAGGCAGGTGGGGCGTATGTGCCGATCGACCCGACCTATCCGGCGGAGAGGATCGGGTATATGGTGGAGGACAGTGGTGTTGCGGTAGTGTTGACCGATGCCGCGAACCGGTCCCGGCTGCCGGGAGGAATGGATTGCCGGGTGGTGGAGGCAGATGGAGACGATCGGGCGGAGATCGACCGTTGCCGGGTTGGACGGCAGGACATTATTGTCAGACCCAATGACCTGGCCTATATTATTTATACATCGGGGTCGACAGGCAGGCCAAAAGGTGTGATGGCGGAACACCGAAATATCGTCAGTCTGATCAAAGGAGCCACTTATGTTGAGATAACTCCCCAAAGTTGCCTGTTATGTGCGGGGTCCCCGGCGTTCGATGCGACCACATTTGAATATTGGAGCATGTTGCTGAACGGAGGCCGGTTGGTCCTTTGTAATGAAGAGACGATCCTGGATAGCCGGTTGTTGAAAAAAGAGGTTACCGACAAACACGTTAATATCATGTTCTTCACGACAGGTTGGTTCAACCAGCTTGTTGATGCGGAAATAGGTGTTTTTGATGGTTTGACCACCATTCTGACGGGAGGAGAGAAGGTATCTGAGGAACATTTCAGGAAATTAAGGAACGCCAACAGGGGCTGTTCGATCATCCATTGTTATGGCCCGACAGAGAATACGACATTTTCGCTGACGTACACGATAAAAGCCGGAGAGGCCATTGAAAAAGTCCCCCTTGGCAAGCCCCTGCACAATCGTTCGGCTTATATCATGAATGAAAGAGGGCAGCTTTGTCCGATAGGAGCCGTTGGAGAAATATGGACGGGGGGAGACGGTGTGGCGCGGGGTTATTGGGGGCGTCCGGAGCTGACGGCGGAGAAATTTGTTGCCGATCCCTATGGGCAGGGTCGGTTGTACCGGACCGGGGATCTTGGAAGATGGCGCGAGGATGGGAACATCGAGTTTTTGGGGAGGAAGGATGAGCAAATAAAGATCCGGGGTTACCGGGTTGAACTGGGCGAGGTGGAGAGTGTATTGGGCGAGTATCCGGGGGTACGACAATGTGTGGTCGTGGCGCGGGAGGAAGCGGAGGGCAGGACCAAACAGTTGGTGGGGTATGCGGTAATGGAGGGCGAGATGGACCAAGGGGCGGTCGAGGCCTTTTTGCAGGAGAAACTACCGGAGTATATGGTCCCTCGGCTGTGGGTGAAACTGGTTTCCCTGCCATTAAACGCGAACGGCAAGGTGGACCGAAAGGGGTTACCGGATCCGGACCATGTTGTGGGAAGCTATAAAGCGCCGCGTACCGCTCTGGAGGAACAACTGGCAAAGATCTGGGGAGAACTGCTTGAATTGGATCACGTAGGCATCGACGATAATTTCTTTGAGTTAGGAGGTCATTCGCTTTTAGCAATGCGGGTGGTAACTGCGGTCCGGAAGGAATTATCCTTAGAGGTGGGTATCGGGGATATCTTCGATTATCCCACGATCGCGGAGTTGAGTGAGCGGTGGTCGGGTGGAGCGGGATTGACCCAATTACCCGCTGTCGCCGTGGAGGAACGTCCGGTGCGGGTGCCGTTGTCCTATGGGCAGGAGAGGCTATGGTTCCTCGATGAACTGGAGGGCAGCGTGCAATACCATATCCCGGCAGTGTTCCGGCTAAAGGGGGATCTCGATATCGCCGCGCTGCAGCGAGCCTTGCGGGGCATCGTAAATCGGCACGAGGTATTGCGGACGGTGATCCTGCAACACGAGGGAAGGGCGTATCAGCAAGTGATGGAGAAGGATCAGTGGACGCTCGGCTTTGGCGGAGATCAGGGTGCGATAGAAAAATTCATCGACTCGCCCTTCGACCTGTCTAAGGATCACATGTTGCGGGCCGAACTGATCCGGTCGGGTGAGGAGGAGCATATTCTCGTGGTGGTGTTGCATCACATTGCTTCGGACGGCTGGTCTATGTCAATACTGGTGCGGGAGCTGGTGGAATTTTATGGAGCCTTTACAGAGGGTCGGGAGGTGCGGTTGGCATCCTTACCCGTACAATATGCCGACTATGCGATGTGGCAACGCAGGCATTTGTCGGGTGCGATGCTGGAGCAACAGTTGGGATACTGGAAGGACCGGCTGAAGGGCGCTTCGGCGTTGGAATTGCCGACGGATCATGAGCGTCCGGCGGTGCAGACTCACCGTGGTGCAACGCGGAATTTCCGGATCGAAGCCGACCTTATGAGGTGCTTGCGGGAACTTTCTGCCGTAGAGGGCGTGACACTTTATATGACCATGCTGGCGGCTTTCCAGGCATTATTACACCGCTACAGCGGACAGGAGGATATTTGTGTGGGCAGTCCTATTGCGGGCAGAGTGCGGCAGGAAACGGAAGGGATGGTCGGATTCTTTATAAATACGCTGGTGATGCGCAGTGAAGTAAATGGGGAAGGGAGTTTCCGGGAATTACTGCGGCAGGTGAGAGAAAATACGCTATTGGCCTATGCCCATCAGGACGCGCCATTCGAGAAAGTAGTGGAGGCGACGATGCAGGAGAGAGTCCTGAGTCGCAGCCCTCTTTTTCAGGTGTCGTTCTCATGGCAGAACACACCGGAAGTTCCGGCGTTGCGGTTGGGAAGATTGGAGCTTTCACAGCAGGAGGCGGTGCGTACGACAGCGCTTTTTGATATGAGTTTTTTCCTTGAGGAGCGGGATTCGGCGGTAGTCATGAGCGTTGTGTACTGTACCGATCTTTTCCGGGATGAGACGATCGACCGGATCGTGACGCATTATCAACAGTTATTGGAGAGCATTGTGAAAGATGCGGGTCAGCCTGTAGGGAAACTGAGGATGCTAACGACGAAAGAAGAGCAGGAGATACTGGAGGTGTTCAACGACACGACGGCGGACTATCCGCGGGACAAGACGCTGGTGAGCTTGTTCGAGGAGCAGGTGGCGAGGAGGCCGGACGCCGTGGCTGTCTGCTGTGAAGGAGAGACGATAACGTATGGGGAGCTGGACCGGCGGAGTAATCAGTTGGGACATTATTTACAACAGTGCCCGGGGGTGAAGGAAGATGGGTTGGTAGGGATCTGTATGGGGCGGGGGATCGGAATGGTTGTAGGTATGCTGGGGATATTAAAAGCGGGGGGAGCGTATGTGCCGGTCGATCCGGACTATCCGGAGGAGCGGCGCCGATACATGTTGACCGATAGTGGCGTACAGGTGGTGGTAACGGATGCGGAGAGCCGGTCGAAGGCAATGGTCTCCGGGGTTCAGCTGGTAGAGTTGGATGGAGAGCAGGCGGAAGAGATCGGCCGGCAGCAGCAGGGGCGGGTGGCGACTGGTCTGTTGCCGGAGCATTTGGCGTATATGATCTATACGTCGGGATCGACGGGCCGGCCAAAGGGCGCGCTGGTGGAGCATAAGAATGTGGTGCGGTTGTTCAAAACGAATGTAGCGCTATTCGATCTTTCCGATGAAGATGTTTGGACGTTGGCGCATTCGTTCTGTTTCGATTTTTCGGTGTGGGAGATGTATGGCGCGCTGTTGTATGGCGGGCGACTGGTGATTGTTCCGGGAGCTGTCGTCCGGGACCCGATCGCGTTCAGGGAACTGGTGAAAGATCAACGGGTGACGGTACTCAGTCAGACGCCGTCGTTGTTTTACGCGTTGCAGCAATACTTTATTGAAGAGAACAGTTGTGCTCAGATGCGGTATGTGGTCTTTGGAGGTGAGGCGCTGAATCCCGTTCAATTAAAAACCTGGAACCGACGTTACCCCGATTGCCGGCTGATCAACATGTATGGGATCACCGAGACGACGGTGCATGTGACCTACAAGGATCTGGGCGCCGGGGAACTGACGAGCAGCAGCAATGTTGGAAGACCGATACCGACGACAACGGTGTATCTGTTGGATGGGATGGGCGAGCTGGTCCCTAAAGGGGTAGTGGGCGAAATATTTGTAGGAGGCGAAGGGGTGGCACGGGGCTATTTGAATCGTGCGGAGCTGACAAAGGAGCGGTATACCGACGATGAATTCAGTGCAAAGAGAGGATCGAGATTGTACAGAAGCGGCGATGTCGGCCGTTGGCTGGCCAATGGAGACATCGAATATCTGGGGCGGAAGGATGAGCAGGTGAAGGTGCGGGGATATCGGATCGAACTGGGTGAGATCGAAAGTGTATTGCTCGAAAGCGGAAAGGTTCGTCAGGTAGTGGTCGTTGCAAGGGAGGACGCGGGGGGCAAGAACAAGCAGTTGGTGGGATATGCGGTTCCGGAAGGAGCATATGACCCGGAAGGAATGGTGAGCTATCTCACGGGAAGATTGCCGGAGTATATGGTTCCGGGCCAGTGGGTGGAGCTGCAGAATGTTCCTTTGACTGCCAATGGGAAGGTGGATAGGACAAGGCTGCCGAAACCGGTTCTGCCAGGTTCGGGAGAAGCTGGATATGCGGCGCCGCGAAACGAGAGAGAGCGTTTGATGGCGGGAGTCTGGGAGGACGTACTGGAAACAGATCGGGTGGGTGTCGGCGATAATTTTTTTGAACTGGGTGGTGATTCGATCATAGCGATCCAGGTGGTAAGCCGCGCGAAGCGGGTTGGGATCGAGATGCGGCCGAAGGATATCTTTTTATATCAGACGATCGCGCACTTGTCTGAAGCGTTGGCCAGCAGGTCAATAACGACACAGACGGTGAATGAACAAGGACGGTTAGAGGGGCAGTGCGGACTGACGCCGATCCAGTTATGGTACCTGGAACAGGGCCAGGAGTCGGTGTCGCATTTTAATCAGTCGGTTTTACTGCGGATCGACAAAGGGATCAGAAAAGAGATTGTGGAAGAGGCGATCGGTTTGCTGAAAGAGCATCATGATGCTTTGCGGTTTCAGTATGTGCGGGCCCCGGATGGAGGATGGCAGCAGGAATATGGAGCGGGGATGGCTCGGAGCGTAGAAATGGTGGATCTGCGGGAATGCGGCCGGCCGGAGCTTCGGAATGCGATAGAAGCCTGCGGGGAAGAGTGGCAGCGAACTTTGGGTGTCGGGTGTGGGGATTTGGTTCGGGTGGTTCTGATGGAGACACCGGCGTGGGAGGAGGAGAACCGGCTGCTGGTGGTGATCCATCATTTGGCAGTGGACGGGGTGTCGTGGCGGATATTACTGGAAGACCTGGAGCAGCTGCTGCAGCAATTGAGTAGAGGTGAAAGGATGAATGCTGGTCTGAAGAGCAGCTCTTTCCGGCAGTGGTATGAGGCATTGAAGGAATATGGGAACAGTGAGAAGATTGAAACTCAAAAGGGCTATTGGAGGAAGACAGTGGAGAGCTATGTTCATCTTCCTGTGGATGGAGGAAAGGAGGAATGGACGGATGCACATACCATGAGCAGACAAACAGTCGTGCTGGAAAAAGAATTGACGCATCAGTTGCTGCACGACGTGCCGAAGGCTTATCAGACGGAGGTTAATGATGTATTGTTATGTGCATTGGTCCGGGCGATCTGTTCCTGGGGCCGGCAGGAACGACTGGTGATTGGGTTAGAGGGCCATGGCCGGGAGTCGATCGTTGAATCGATCGACACGAGCCGTACTGTGGGGTGGTTTACGAGCCTGTATCCCGTTCTGCTCGAGTTGGGCGGGGAGAGGCAGGGAGCCGGGGACACGTTGAAAAGCATTAAAGAGCAGTTGAGGGCCATTCCCGACCGGGGAGTCGGATATGGGGTATTGAAATACCTCAATAGGGAACCGGAGTTGCAAGGTGCGGTTCCCTGGGATATTATCTTCAATTACATGGGTCAGTTGGATAATGTTTTGAACGCTGATGGAGTATTGCGGTCTGCGGAGGAGTCCACTGGGAGCAATATTGCTGACAGCTTCCGCAGTGGAGAGAAGTTGAATGTGACAGGTGTGGTGTATGAGGGAGAGCTGGTTATGAATTTTGGTTACAGCCAGGATCGGTATGAGCAATCGACGATGAGGGAATTGGGGGAAGTTTTCTTATTGGAATTGGAGAACTTGATCGAGCACTGCATGGATCGCGTCCGGAGTGGAGTGAGAGGATATACGCCGGCGGATTTTGGGATTGGCGACGAGGTTGGTTATTCGGAGTTGGATGCGTTTTTGGATGTTCCGGTGATGGATTGTCGTCGTGGAGAATTGATCGAAGGTCTTTACCCACTGAGCGGCTTGCAGCTGGGGATTTTATTCCATGGTTTGTATGAGGAAGTGGGGGGCAGTTATATTGAGCAATTCAGCTGTGACCTGACAGGGGTAGATATTGGGGTCTTCCGTCAAAGCTGGGATCATGTATTGAGCCGGCACAGCATCCTTCGAAGCGGGTTCTACTACGATGACCTATCTATTCCTGTACAGTGCGTATATCGGGAGGTTTGGATGCCGATGCAGGAGCTTGACTACCGTCAGATGAGTGATGTTGAACGGGAGGAGGCTCTGATACGGTATGAGGAGTCCGACCGGCGCAGGGGATTTGACTTTAAGGAAGCCCCCTTGATGCGGGTGGGCTTAGTGCGGCTCGACGCAGAGCGGTACAGGATGTTGTGGACCCATCATCATATTGTGTTGGATGGATGGTCGGTACAGATGGTTTTGGAGGAATTTTTGTCGGCGTATGAGTCGGGGGTCAGAGGTGAGGCATTGCCAGCCTGCAAGGTGGACCGGTATGAAGACTATATCCGATATATAAATGTGCGTGATAAGCGATCCGAACGGCAATACTGGAAGCAGTATATGCAGGGATTGGAAGGCCCGACCTGGTTGCCTTTTACGCGATCGACACAGGAGCGGAATAAGGCTCAGGGCGCCTCGAGCTCGAAGACCTTGCAACTTGATGCGGTGCTTTCGGCGCAGATCGGGGAATACTGTCATCGTCATCGGTTGACCCTCAACACGGTGATGCAGGGTGTCTGGTCATACCTGCTGCATCGATATACTTCAAAGCAAAATATTTGTTTCGGGATCGTATTGTCCGGGCGTCCCGCGGACCTGTCCGAGGTGGAGGGGCGAGTTGGGTTGTACATCAATACTTTGCCATTGCATTCGGTGCTGCACGAGGAAATGGATGTGAGCCTGTGGTTGTCAAAGCTGCAGCAATCCCAGCAGGAGTCGGCGGTTTATCAGCATACACCGCTGAGTGATATTCAACATTCGGTTGGTTTGACAGGTGACTTTTTTGACACATTGCTGGTGTTCGAGAATTACCCGGTCAGTAAGGTAACCTCGACGCGGGAATGGACACTGAAAGCGGGTGACGTCCGGATGAGCGAACAGACCAACTACCTTTTGGATCTTACTATATCCAGTACGGCGCCGATAACGATCCTGTTTCGATTCAATTCACTACTGCTGGAGCAGGAGTATGTGGAATTGATTGCCGGGCATTTCAGGCAAGTATTGGAGGAGATGACCGGAGTGGAAAAGAAGGTTGGTGAGCTGAGGTATGTGACTCCCCTTGAACGGCATCAGTTGCTGTATGGATTCAACAATACGGCGGTGGAATATGCGCGTGGAAAGACGGTTGTGGACTATTTTCTGGATCGGGCTCTGAGCCATCCGGAAGCGGTGGCTCTCGGATGTGGCAGCCGGGAGATGAGCTATGGGGAACTAAACGAACGGAGTGACCGCTTTGCGCATCACCTGCGGGCAGTGGGTGTAGGAACGGAGACATTGGTGGCTGTGTGCATGGAGCGGTCAGTGGAAATGGTGGTGGCTTTGTTGGGTATTCTGAAGGCCGGAGGGGCATACGTGCCGGTTGATCCGGGATATCCGATGGAACGGATCCGGTATATGTTGGAAGACAGCGGGGCGAGACTGATCGTCAGCAACGGCGGGCGAGACGCATCTTTGCCGCAAATGCATGGCAGGATTATCATCGATATCGGGCGCGACTGGGCGCGGATTGCGGAAGCGGCAATTACGGATGAATTGTCTGCGTTGTCCGGCAGGCAGCTCGCCTATGTGATCTACACCTCGGGGTCATCGGGTAAGCCAAAGGGCGTGATGATCGAGCATGGGAACCTGGCAAATCTTATTGTTGGAATGAACCGGGCGTTGAGCCTGGATGAAAGGGATCATCTTCTGGCGATAACGTCTGTTTCGTTTGATATTTCTTTTCTGGAATTGTTCTGGACCTTATGCCGCGGGGCCAGGGTAACTATTAAGGCTTCCGACCGTGAACTTACCGGATTTGATGAATTTATAACAACACCGAAGCCTGTCGAAATGGATTTCGGATTTTTCTATTTTTCGAGTGAGGCAGGAGGAGGTCGGGATACTTATGATTTCCTGTTTCGTTCGGCGGATTTTGCCGACAAGAACGGTTTCAGCTGTGTTTGGCTGCCGGAACGGCACTTTCATGAGTTCGGAGGAATATATCCGAACCCGGCGGTGTTGGGAGCGAGTCTGGCGACAATGACCAAAAATATTGAGCTTAGAGCGGGCAGTGTGGTATTGCCGTTGAACGATGTGATAAGAGTAGCCGAATCATGGTCGGTCGTGGACAATTTGTCGAATGGCCGCGTGTCGTTATCGATCGCCTCCGGTTGGCACGCGGACGATTTCGTATTGATGCCGGATAACTATTTCCAAAGGCACCGGATCATGTATGATCAAATAAATGAGTTGCGGGCGCTCTGGGGGGGCGAAGGGATCAAGCGCAGGAATGGTTACAATAAGGAGATCGATGTGAAAATATTTCCCCGGCCGGTGAGTAAGGACCTGCCGATCTGGATAACATCGGGAGGTAATCAGGAGACGTTTCAAAGCGCAGGCAAGATCGGCGCGAATATCCTGACCCATCTGCTATCACAGCGGACAGGGGAACTGGAGGAGAATATCCGCATATATCGGAAGGCATTGGCGGAGAATGGCCACAGTGAGAAAGAAGTGCGGATAGCGGTGATGTTGCACACCTATATCGGAGAAGACGCAGCTGAAGTCAAAGCAGAGGCAAAGGAGCCGTTCAAGGCCTATTTGCGCTCGAGCATCGATCTTGCAAAGAACCTGGCGAAGAGCATTAGCCTGGGTGACGGGGAGGTTAGGGAAGAGGATATCGAAGAGTTGCTGGATCCGATCTTTGAAAGATACTGGCAAACCTCGGCGCTACTGGGGACCAAAGACAGTTGCATACAGCTTGTCGAAAAGTTATCATCGATCGGGGTGACGGAGATCGCTTGTCTGATCGATTTTGGGATCGAGCGTTCGAAAGTGATCGACCATTTGGTCCATTTGAATGAGTTGAGGAAGAAGTTTGTGCACAGGAAAGACCGGTCGGGTGTTATCAACCAGCCGGTGAATGCACTGCAGATCACGCCTTCCTATTTGCAGATATTGCTGGAAGATCGGGGTTCGGCAGCGTTTTTGAGAGGACTGCAGCATATTATAGTCGGGGGCGAGAAATTGTCGGCGGAAGTTAAGGAACGGTTGCTGGCTGCAACCAAGGCCCAGGCGTATAATGTCTATGGTCCGACGGAGACGACGATCTGGTCGACGGTATCTCCTTTGGGGGCGGATATGCAATTGACGATCGGCCGGCCCATCAGCAACACGAGGATCTATATATTGGATAGGAATGGGAGTTTATGTGGCGTAGGTGTCGAGGGTGAGATCTATATTGGCGGGGATGGGGTTGGAAGAGGATATCTGAACCGCCGGGAGCTGACGGAAGAGAAGTTTGTGCCGGATCCCTTTTGCACAGAGAAGGGGTCACGGTTATATCGGACGGGAGATCTGGGCAGATGGCTGTTAGACGGAAAGCTGGAGTGCCTGGGCCGGATCGACGAGCAGGTGAAGGTCCGTGGTTATCGGATCGAACCGGGAGAGATTGAGCAGGTGCTTCTGGATAGCCGATTGGTGCGGCAGGCCGCAGTTGTTGTAAAAAGCGACGCCGGGAGAAACGATAGCCGACTTGTTGGTTATGTGGTCGCCGAAGGAAGGTATGACCAGGCAGTTGTAATGAATTACCTGAGGGAGCGACTGCCTGAATATATGGTCCCGGCGATGTTGGTGAAAATGGCGGAACTACCGCTGACACCTAATGGCAAGTTGGATCGAAAGGCTTTGCCGGAGACTTTGGGGACTGGGATGCGGGAGGAGAGTTACGTGGCACCCCGGACAGAAGTCGAAAGGGCGCTTGCCGGGATCTGGCAAGAGCTGCTGGGGATAGATCGGGTTGGAGTGCTTGATAATTTCTTTGAGCTGGGAGGACATTCGGTACTCGCCTTGCGGGCTGTATCTGCAATTCGGAAGAAACTGAAGGCAGAGATATCGATCAGGGATTTGTTCGTTGACAATACTATAAAACGATTGTCGCAGCGACTCGGGACGGATCGCAAGGAATTGTTGCCGGCTCCGGCAAGAGTTGCGGCCGGGTTGAAGCAGATCCCCTTATCGTTTAGCCAGGAGCGCTTGTGGTTCATCGATCGGTTGGAAGGCAGCATACAATATCATGAACCGATGGTTGTGAGGATTCAGGGAGCCATCGAGGAAGGGCTGGCCTATGCGTTTGAAAATATAGTGGATAGGCACGAAGTGCTTCGGACGGTGATCGGGGAACAGGAAGGGATCGCCTATCAAGAGGTCCTGGAGGCGGGAGGTTTTCAGATGCGTGTAACGAATGGGACGAAATATGTGGACGATGCCGAAGGGCTGCGGGCTTATGTTGAACGAGTTATCCGTTGCCCGTTCGATCTGAGCCGCGATCATCCGTTAAGGGTCGAGCTGATACGGCTGGGAGAATCAGAACATTTGCTGGTGATGGTCCTGCATCATATCGCTACAGACGGGTGGTCGATGAGGATCATTATTCAGGAGTTGCGGGAGCTCTATGATTCGTATACAGAAGGGCGACCCGTCCAGTTACCGGAACTGGAAGTTCAGTACGCGGACTATGCGATCTGGCAGCGGAAGTATGTGGGCGGACCAATGCTGGAGGAGAAGCTGGGCTATTGGAAGACGCAGCTGGCGGGAGTGGCGGTGATGGAGTTGCCGTCAGATCACGGGCGGCCAGCAATGCAAAGCAGCCAGGGAGCGATGTACAGCTTCGATATTGACCAGACATTGACGGCAGGGCTGAGGGCGTTGTCGCTGAGGGAAGGGGTTACGTTGTTCATGACGCTGCTGGCAGTGTTCAAGGTCATGTTATCCCGATACAGCGGTCAAACAGATATCTGTGTAGGCAGCCCGATAGCAGGGAGACAATTTCGGGAGCTGGAGGGGCTGATTGGCTTTTTTCTCAATACGCTGGCGTTGCGCAGTGAAGTGACGGGGGAAATGAGCTTCGTCGATCTGTTGCGGCGTGTACGGGAGACGACACTGGCGGCATACGAACACCAGGAAGTGCCTTTCGAGAAGGTAGTAGAGGCGGTGGTGAAGGAACGGGACCTGAGTCGTAGTCCATTGGTCCAGGTAGTGTTCGATCTTGAAAATTGGGCTACTGGAATGGGTGTGCCGATAAAAGAACCCGGAGGATTGGCATTGTCGCAGGAAGAGACTGATCGACGCTCGACGAGGTACGATCTAAGCTTTTTAGTGTGGGAGAGTACCCTGGGGCTTAGGGTAAACGTAGAGTATTGTACGGACTTATTCCAGCGGGAGACGATCGGGCGGTTGAGCCAGCATTATGTAGAATTGTTACGCAGCGTAGTTCGGGATTCAGGGGAGAAGGTAGGAGCGCTTCGGATGCTGACAGAGGATGAGGAGCGGCAGATGATGGAGCGGTTTAATGACACGGTAGTGGATTATCCGCGGGATAAGACGGTGGTAGACTTGTTTGAAGAGCAGGCGGGGAGAAATCCCGGTTCGGTGGCGGTGGTGTATAGGGGACAGGAGCTGACGTATGAGGAGTTGGAGGGTCGTAGTAATCAGCTGGGCCATTACCTGCGGAAATTGGGGGTGAGGGAAAACAGCCTTGTACCGATCTGTATGGAGCGAAGTGTAGAGATGATGGTGGGGATACTCGGGATCCTGAAGGCCGGGGGGGCGTATGTGCCGATCGATCCGGGTTATCCGGCGGAGCGGATCGCTTTTATGCTGGTGGATACGGACGCAGCGTTGGTGGTTGTTCATTCCGCAACGAAGGGGGTTATTCAAAGAGGAGAGCAGATCGATCTGGATGACTGGTCGGAGATCGGCGGGGAACCGACCGGTGGGGTGCCTCGGGTGTTGCGTCCGGATCATTTGGCGTACATGATCTATACTTCGGGGTCGACGGGGAGGCCGAAGGGAGTGCTGGTGGAGCATGGCGGCGTGTCGAACCGGCTGCTGTGGGCGCAGGGATATTTTGAGCTTGGGGAGGGTGATGTGGTGTTGCAGAAGACGACGTTTGGGTTCGACGTCTCGGTATGGGAGCTGCTGTGGCCGTTGCTGGTGGGAGCGCGGGTTGTGTTGGCGCGACCGGGGTCGCAGGGGGACAGCGGGTATTTGAGAGAAATGATCGAGCGGCAGGGGGTAACGGTGATCCATTTTGTGCCCTCAATGCTGGAGGCGTTCGTGCAGGATATAAGGTTGGGGGACTGCGCGGGGTTGAAGAAGATCCTTTGCAGCGGGGAGGCGCTACGGTCGGGGATGGTGCGGGCCTGCCAGGAGCGGTTGCCGCATGTGAGGCTGTATAATTTGTATGGGCCGACGGAGGCGACGGTGGATGTAAGCTGCTGGGCGGTGCCCGGGGAGCGGCTGCATACTGGGGTGGTACCGATCGGCAAGCCAGTATCTAATACGCAGCTGTACGTGGTGGATGGTAATGGCCGGCCGGTGCCGGTGGGGGTGCCGGGAGAGTTGTGGATCGGTGGGGTGCAGGTAGCACGGGGGTACTGGAAGAGGGAGGAGCTGACGGCTGAGAAATTTATTGCCAATCCCTATGGGGAGGGGCGGTTGTATATGACGGGAGATATGGTGCGATGGCGGGCGGATGGGACGATCGAGTATCTGGGAAGGAAGGATGACCAGGTAAAGATACGGGGGTACCGGATCGAACTGGGCGAGATCGAGAGTGTGCTGGGGGGGTGCCCCAGTGTACGTCAGGGGGTGGTGCTGGCGAGAGAAGATGGAGCGGGGAACAGGCGACTGGTGGGCTATGTGGTGGCGGAAGGAGAGATGGACAAGGGGGAAATAGAAGAATATTTAAGGGCGCGGCTACCGGAGTATATGGTGCCGCGGCAGTGGGTGGAGCTGGGGGGCGTTCCGCTGACGGCTAGTGGAAAAGTGGACCGGAAGGCATTGCCGGAGCCAGACCTGGCGGTGACCAGCCAGGAGTATGTGGCGCCGCGCAGTGAGATAGAAGAGTTCCTTGTAGTGATCTGGCAGGAGGTGTTGGGATTGGATCGGATAGGCATCGACGATAATTTCTTCGAGCTGAGCGGGGATTCGATCATGACGATCCAGGTGGTAAGCCGGGCACGGCGAATTGGAATAGAGGTCCGGCCTAAAGATATCTTTTTGCATCAAACGATACGGAAGTTGTCGACGATGCTCTCGCGGCCGAGTGCAGGCGCAGTTCAGGGAGAGCAGGGCGTACTGACAGGAAGCAGCGGGCTGACGCCGATCCAACGGTGGTATTTTGAGCAACAAGCAGTTGAAGTAGCGCATTATAACATGGGGTTATTGCTGGGACTTGACCGGCAAGTCAGCGCAGAAGAGCTTGCGGCAGCGGTGAAGGAGTTGATGAGCCACCATGATAGTTTGCGATTCAAATTTGAACGGACGGATATTGGGTGGGAGCAGCGTTATGGGACTGGGGATAGGGGAGTAGAAGTGGTTGATCTGCGGGACCAGGAAGGAGTGCTGACGGCCGATAAGCTTGAGGATATTGCGGCCGGATATCAGGGGAGCCTTGATATAGAAGCGGGAGACTCGATTCGGGTGGTGTTGATGGAGATGCCAGTGTCGGAAAAGTACAACCGGTTATTGATAGTGATCCATCACCTGGTCGTGGATGGGGTATCATGGCGGATCCTGCTGGAGGATATGGACAGGTTACTGAGTGGGATCAAGAGTGGCGAATCAGAAGTTGGTCTGGGAAGGAAAACAAGTTCCTACCGGCAATGGTATGCTACCCTGGAGGAATATGGGAAGACGGTACCCTTATTGGAGGAGACGGCGTATTGGGAGCAGATTGTGAATAGGTATGTGGCATTGCCGATGGATACGCGGTTGACGCCAGGAGAGAAGAACGAAGGACAGGGGGCCTATAGTTTGGGGTTGGGGGCGGAACGGACGCGTCAATTGCTGCAGGAGGTACCAGGAGTATATTATACGGAGATCAATGATATATTGATAGCCGGGTTGTGCCGTGCATTGTGTGAATGGAGTGGGCTGGATCACATAGTGATCGGGATGGAGGGTCATGGCAGAGAGGATTGGATCGGGGAAGGATTGGATACGAGCCGCACGGTTGGATGGTTCACGAACCTATATCCCGTGTTGCTGGAAGGAGGGGAGGCGGGTGAGGGAATGAGCGGCTTGATCCGGCGAGTGAAAGAAGAGCTGCGAAAAGTGCCGGGAAAAGGGATAGGTTATGGGATACTACGTTATATGAAGCGGGAAGCAGCGTTGCAGCGGGAAATGGTATGGGACGTCGTTTTCAACTACCTGGGTCAATTCGATAATGTAGTGAGCGGGAGCAATTGGCTGACCGGAGTACGGGGCTCGGCGGGAAAGAGCCAGGGTGATCGATACCGGATGCCAGAGAAATTGTCGGTGGACTCAATGGTCTGGCAGGGGGAATTGGCAATTAGCTGGAAGTATCGGGAGGAGGACTTTGACCGGGCGACGATAGTGGAGTTGGCGAAGAAGTATATCGGGATATTAGAGGAGCTGATCGAACATTGTGTGGAACAACGGAAGTGGGGTTCAGTGCATACGCCTTCGGATTATGGGTTGTCCAAAGAGGTCGATTACAAACAACTGGATCATTTTTTAGGAGAGCAGTCTGTAGACGGCAAATCGAGAGGAACATTGATAGCGTCCCTGTACCGCTTGAGTGGGTTGCAGCAAGGGATGTTGTTCCATGGGTTGTATGATAAGAGATCGGGAGCATATATCGAGCAGGTAAGCTGCAGTGTGTCGGGCGTAGATGTGGACGTTTTCCGGAAGGGTTGGGAGGAAGTGATGCGTCGGCACAGCATTTTGCGGAGTGGATTTTACTATGATGCCCTGAATGTTCCAGTGCAATGCGTTTACCGGGAGGTGCGCATGCCTGTAGAGGAGAAGGACCTGCGAGGGATGAGTGAAGTAGAACAGGAAGAAGCGATCCGGTCGTATGAGGAGGCGGACCGGCGCCGGGGGTTTGAGCTTAAGGAGGCGCCATTGATGCGGGTAGGATTGCTGCGATTGGGGCAGGAAAGGTACCGGATGTTGTGGACGTTTCATCACCTTGTGTTGGACGGATGGTCGGTGCAGGTCGTGATGGAGGAATTTTTGACAGTGTATGAGTCGTTGGTTGGGGGAGAAGCGCTGAATGGCTGGGAGGAGGATACCTTTGAGGAGTATATCCGGTACATAGAGAGTCGGAGTAAGGACAAGGAGGAACGCTACTGGCGGGAGTATATGGCGGGATTGGAGGGGGGTACTTTATTGCCCTTCATAGACGCGACGACGGAACGAACGAAGGGCGTGGGTAAATACCGGTCGGAGCGTTTGGAGTTGGAGGAAGGTTTGACCGGATCGATAGAGCGATATGCTCGCCTTCATCACATTACGGTCAACACAGTGATGCAGGGGGTATGGTCATACCTGCTGCATCAGTATACGGGCAGTCTGCAAGTGGTGTATGGGGTGATCATGTCCGGGCGGCCAGAAGACCTATCCGGGATAGATCGCCGGGTTGGGATGTACATCAATGTTCTTCCCCTGCATGCGCGGATCACAGAAGACGAATTGGTTGCCGGGTGGTTGCAAGAGCTGCAACAGGAACAATTAAACAGCAGTCAGTATCAGTATACTCCGCTAAGCCGTATTCAGCGATGGGCGGGCATCGGTGGCGATCTCTTTGACAGTTTGCTGATCTTTGAAAATTACCCTGTTAGCCAACTAATTCCGGCGAAACGGTGGCAGTTGCAGGTGGATGACGTCCGGTGGCGCGAGCAGACCAACTACCCTCTAAATATATCGATAAGTGGAGGTGAACGGATCACGATCGTATTTAATTATAATGAAGACTTATTGGAGGAAGGATATGTCAGGCGGATGAGTGGACATTTCGAGCATGTACTGAGGCAGCTGACCAGCGATGCTGGGGTGAGGCTGGGAAAGTTGGAGCTATTGACTGCCGGGGAGCGTTATCATGTGCTGGAAGAGTTTAACGCGACTGACGTGGAATATCCGAAAGATAAGACGATCGTGGACCTGTTTGGAGAGCAGGTTATTCGGACGCCGGAAGCGGTGGCGCTGGTGCACGAAGGGGAGGAGATGACATATGAGCAGCTGGATACGTTGAGCAACCGGTTGGGCCATTACCTGCGTGGATTAGGGGTAAAGGAGGATTCGCTTGTTGGGATCTGTATCGAACGGGGGATAGAAATGATCGTGGGGATATTGGGAATTCTGAAGGCGGGGGGAGCTTATGTGCCGATGGATCCGGAATATCCGGAAGAGCGGATCGGATACATGCTGGAGGACAGTGGGGTCAGCGTGGTGCTGACGAGTGTAGGTAGTCGGGACAGGCTGAAAGGGGAAATTAGCATGCCGGTGGAAATGGATGGGGGGCAGCAGGAGGAGATCAGCTGCTGTGAGGTTGGAAAGGTGGAAGCTGCGCTAAGTCCGGATCATTTGGCCTATGTGATGTATACGTCGGGATCGACAGGCCGGCCTAAAGGCGTAATGGTGGAACATAGAAGTCTGGCGGCCAGGATGCAATATTTTAGACAAAATTATGATCTTTCCGCTGCTGACAATATCATATTCTATAGATCGTATTGTTTCGATGCGGCGATAGAAGAGTATCTTTTACCGCTGACGATCGGCGCGAAATGCTGTATTGCTCCCGGAAATTTCAGACAGGATATAATCGGTAGTTTGATTGACTTTATCGAATCGAATAAGGTAACCAAGGTAAATATGCCTCCTGTCCTGATGAGAGAGCTTCTCCTCAATGCGAACAGCGTCACGTTGAAGAGATTATCCTCTCTCCGTCATGTTGTATCCGGTGGCGACAAGCTGACCGTCGATATTGCCCGACTATTTCTATCAAAATTGAATGCAAAACTGCACAATGCCTACGGTCCCACGGAAAACACGGATGATTCCACCAGCGGGGTGATAGAACTTGATCCATTCAAGCTGCGTGTTACCATTGGAAGGCCGGTCCAAAATTCCCAGGTGTATATCGTAAATAATAAACTCAAACCCGTTCCGATAGGAGTTTGCGGCGAATTGTTGGTAGGGGGAGAAGGCTTAGCGAGGGGATATTGGAATAACAGTCAGCTTACGCAGGAAAGGTTTGTCAGGAATCCATTCAGTACAGACCCTGGTTCAAAGCTATATCGGACAGGCGATGTGGGTTACTGGCTTGCCGATGGAAGGATCGTATTTATGGGAAGGGTCGACGATCAGATAAAGATCAAAGGATATAGGGTCGAGCCCGGGGAGATAGAAAATGTGCTGATGCAAACCGGGTTGCTACGGCAGGCGGCAGTGACGACCATCAGCGAAGTCAACGGGAATAAGCGGTTGGTAGGTTATGTTGTGCCGAACGGAGGTTTTGATAAAGAGACGATATATGCTCACCTAAGGAGGAAATTGCCGGAATACATGATGCCTTCGAGACTGGTTGAAATGGAACATTTGCCAGTGAATCCCAATGGGAAGTTAGACAAGAGCGCCTTGCCTAAGGGGGATATGGACGGTGACACTTCGGAAAGAGAATACGTCGCGCCACGGAATGAAAAAGAACAGTTGTTAGCCTTGATTTGGCAAGAGTTGTTGCACCTGGATCGGGTAAGCATTACAGATAACTTTTTTGAGCTGGGTGGAGACTCGATCATAACGATCCAGGTCGTGAGCCGGTTGAGGCGTTCCGGATACAAAATCCGGCCGAAAGATATTTTCCAATATCAAAGCATAAAGGGGCTTTCCCCGGTGATGACGGTATTGGGGGCCGGGGACTCGAATGGGAGGCCGGGACAAGAGATAATGTCGGCGGGGGACGTAATAGGTCTTTTGCCTATTCAAAAAAGATATTTTGAGATGCATCCGATCCCCGGCTCTCATTTCAATCAGAGCGTTTTGTTAAAGATCGACAAATGCTTTACGGCAGAAGGATTGGAAAAGATGCTGGCCGCGCTTGTAGATCATCATGATGGATTGGGGTATGCGTATCGTCAGACGGACAATGGATGGCAACAGGAATATGTGCCGGCCGGTGCTATGTACAGACCGCCTGTCCTGTGGGTTGAGCACATTGAAGATGGTGGTAGTCTATCATCCTTTGTCGGGCAACGGGCAAACTATTACCAGCGTAACTTGTCCATCGAAAACGGAGATCTGATACGGATGGTTTTTTTCAAAACGCCAGAGTCTGACGATCATAACCGTTTGCTGATCATTATCCATCATCTGGTGGTCGATGGGGTCTCGTGGAGAGTCTTGTTTAGTGATATGGAGGTGTTACTCGGCCAGATAAGGGAAGGTAGGGATGTTGATCTCGGGCAAAAGCCGGAATCTTATCATCACTGGTACAATGCGTTGAAAGAATATGGACGGAGCAGGAGGTTGAAAGATCAAAAGGAATATTGGAAGAGAGTATTCAGTCGTTATACTCCTTTGCCTGTAGATGCCAACTATGGCGAGCCGATCCAGACGCAGGATATGAACAGCATTACGGTCCGGCTATGCGAGCTACAGACGGTGAAATTACTGCAGGAGGTCCCAGGGATATATCACACGGAAGTCAACGACGTATTGCTATGCGCGTTGGCAAAAACGTTCTGCGATTGGAGTGGCATGGATGATATTGTCATCGGCCTGGAAGGGCATGGGAGAGTAGACCTTGGAATGGACGTAGATACAAGCCGTACCGTCGGATGGTTTACGAGTGTATACCCATTGCTGCTGGAAGTTGGTTCCAATGACGGAGCCGAGTTGTTGAAATCGATAAAAGAACAGATAAGAAAAGTTCCGGACCAAGGCATCGGCTATGGAGTGCTTAGGTACCTGAACGAGGGTGAATTCCCGGATGAAGCCGCAGGATTGGATGTTATATTTAACTTTTTGGGTCAATTGGACAATGTGACAGACAAAAATGAATGGTTGCAGATTGCGTCTGAACCAACCGGAGACAACGTAGCCGGGTTGCATGTCTCCGAGGAAAAAATATCTATCAATGCTGCGGTGCAAAGGGGTGAGCTGATCCTGGTTTGGGAATACAGCAATAGGAACTTTGCGCAGGCGACAATAGAGCGGCTGGCTACCACATTCATCAATAATCTGAATTCGCTAATAGGCCGGTGTGTAGAGGATGGAATGACGGGTGAATTTTACACTCCCTCGGACTTTGGACTGGGAAGAGAGGTCGACTTTGGAGAATTGGATCGTTTTATGGAATCTACTGTCAACGGATCCCGGAGGAGAGATCTGATCGAAGGAATGTACCGGCTGAACAGTTTGCAGGAAGGAATGTTGTTCCACTCGTTATACGAAAGGCATTCGAGTTCGTATGTCGACCAATTCAACTGTACGATCATAAACCTTGATGAAGGCGCATTCCAGGCGAGCTGGGATCATCTGATCAGCCAGCATACGATATTGCGGACTAGCTTTTACCACGATGTTTTTGCCATACCCGTGCAATGTGTTCATCGGACAATAACGATGCCGATCGAGATCTTTGATTGCCGGGGGATGACTAAAACGGAACAGGATCTGGCGGTCAAGAATTATTCCGAGGCACAACTCGATAGAGGATTTGTTCTCTCCGATGCCCCGCTCATGCGCATAGCAATCATGCGGTTGGATGCAGTTACCTGCCGGATGATATGGACCCACCACCATCTATTGCTGGATGGGTGGTCAATGCAACTTTTGATCGAGGAGTTTTTAACATCTTATCATTCGTTGAGGTCCGGCAAAACATTAATTCCGGGTGATATTGACAAGTATGAGGACCTGATACGGTATCTGGAACGCCGTGACAACGAAGCGGACGAGCGCTACTGGCGGGATTACCTGCAGGGGCTGAGTGAACCGACCTTGCTGCCACTGATCAGAAATTCCGCGGAACGAAATAAGGGAGAGGGTATTTATTCCCGTTCGGGATTGTCGCTTGACAAGTCGATGATTGAAAGGATGTCAGAATATGCGCGCCGAAATCGAGTTACGATCAATACCGTCATTCAGGGTGCCTGGGCTTATGTCTTGCGCGAATATACACGCAGGCCGGACGTCATTTATGGGGTCGTCGTGTCGGGGCGGCCTGACGATCTGGAAGGTATCGAGCGGCGGATCGGAATGTATATAAATACTTTGCCGCTGCGTTGTGTATTTGAAAAGGATGTGAAGGTTGTCGAGTGGCTCCGGTTGATACAAACCGCGCAATTGTCATCGCTGCAACATCAGTATTCAGGCTTGAACGAAATTCAGCAGTGGACTTCCGTTCGGGGCGACCTCTTTGATACTATTTTGGTTTTTGAGAATTACCCGATGGCCGAAATAGCGGAATCCCACCGGCAGAACCTGGAAATGAGGGATGTACAGTTGCGATCCAAAGTCAATTACCCGTTGTGTATCCTTGTAGAATCAGGGAAGGAGATGACGATTACTTTTCAATACAATACGAAATTATTGGAAGAGGAATATGTAAGGCGTCTGACAAGCCAGTTTAGTCATGTGCTAGGCCAGTTGGTCTCGGGTGATCATTTAGGATTGGATGATATCGATATTTTGACAGATGAAGACCGTCACGAGCTTATTTATCTGTTTAACGATACAGCCGGAGACTACCCTCGGGACAAAACAATGCTGGATCTTTTCGAAGAGCAAGCTGCGGTCAAGCCGGACGCAGTGGCGTTGATCTATGAGGGGCAGGAAATGACCTATGGGGAGCTGGCTCTGCGGAGTGATCAACTGGGTAATTACCTGCGGGGTTTAGGGGTCATGGAAGAGACGCTGGTGGCGATCTGCGTGGAGAGAGGGATGGAGATGGTGGTCGGGATGCTAGGTATATGGAAGGCGGGAGGAGCTTATGTGCCGATCGATCCGGAATACCCGGTCGAGCGTGCGCGATATATGCTGGAGGACAGCGGAGTGAAGGTAGTGGTTAGTGGCAAGAATAGCCACGCAAAGGAGGCCGGAGAGGGGCTGGTGATAGTTGAAGTGGATGGAGAGCAGCAGGACGAGATCGCGAGAGAAAGTGCGGATCGGGTGGTGTCGGTCCTCAGGCCAGATCACCTGGCATATGTGATGTATACGTCGGGGTCGACAGGTCGGCCAAAAGGCGTGATGATCGAACACAGGTCTGTGACAAGTCACATTTGTAGCCAAACAAACATATTTGGGATCAACCCGGCTGAAAGGATCGGGCAGTTCTCCAATTATAGTTTTGATCAATCGGTAGAACAGATCTTTCTGGCGTTGTCCAATGGGGCTGCCTTAGTTCTGATACCCAGGAAATTGCTGGTCGATCCGCAAAGGTTCGGTGAACTGCTCGAACGTGAACGAGTAACACATTTAGATGCTACGCCTGGCTTTTTAGAAATACTTATGCTGGATAATACCGCCAAACTGAAGAGGGTGATAGCGGGAGGCGAAAGTTGTAGCAGGGAGTTGGCGAGGAGATGGAGCGGCAAGGTTGATTTTTATAACGCATACGGACCGACGGAGGCGACTGTATATGCTACGGAATATCGATGCACTGAGGAAGATGCCGGAGATGAGGGGCCGCTACCGATAGGCAAGCCGCTGCGGAATACGGGAATATACATATTGGATAAGTCTTTAGAGCCTGTACCTGTTGGAATTTCCGGGGATATCTATATAGGAGGGGTGCAAGTCGCCCGGGGTTATTGGAATCGCCCGGATCTGACAGCGGAGCGGTTTATTGTCAACCCTTATGGGGAGGGCCGGTTGTATAGGACCGGGGACCTGGGACGATGGCTGGCGGATGGGAACATCGAATACATCGGACGGGAGGATGGTCAAGTGAAGATCCGCGGGTACCGGATCGAACCCGGAGAGATCGAGCAAATATTGATTCAGAGCGCTCTGGTCCGGCAGGCTGTAGTTGTGGCAAAGGAGAATGAATCAACCGGAAAGCGACTAATTGCTTATATAGTAGCTGAGAACAACTACGATCAGGATAGCCTGATCAGACATCTTAGAAGTCAGCTGCCTGAATACATGATACCGGCGGCATTCGTGGAGATGGAGTCGATCCCCCTGACCCCTAACGGAAAGATCGACCGGAAACAGTTACCTGATCCCCGTAAATCCGGCCGATCGGCGCCGAGACCTGAACGGCAGGCAAATGAGACCGAATTGGAGCTGATCGCTATTTGGCGTGGCCTTTTGGGGATAGAGGATATCAATATTCATGACAACTTCTTCGAACTTGGCGGACACTCACTTCTTGTTACGAGGGTTATCTCAGCTATCAAGCGAAAATTCGGTGTCAGCCTTGCTGTGAATGTCTTTTTTCAATTGGTAACGGTAGAATTGATCGCTAGATACATTAATGTCAATAAGCTGGCTGTTTCCCAGGAGAACGAAAACGTCGAAACGGTGACTTTGTAGGAAAGATCTGATATTTCAAACCGCGCATATGCAAAAGGAGAATTTGATCAAAGTATTGAGTTTATTGGAAAGGGCAGCAGAGGGCGGGATAAGGGTATCGTATGCAAATGGAGAGGTGCAACTGCAAATGCAGAAGGGGCTGCAGGTCGATCGGGACCTGTTGAGTGAACTTAAGAACAGGAAGGTTCAACTGAAGGAATATCTCGAAACCACAAACGGCAGTTCAACTCCGGTTCCACTTGTGCATTTGGGAAGCGAGATCGGTCCGCTGGCCAGCGGCCCTTTTCCTTTGTCTTTTAACCAGGAAAGTTTATGGTTTGTAGACCGGTTGCAGGGGAGTCTGCCTTATCACCTTGTATGGATGTTCCGCATAAAGGGTGTCCTTGATATCCCGGCTTTAGAGCTGGCCTTCAGAGAAGTGATATCGAGGCATGAGTCGTTAAGAACTGTGATACGTGAATCTGAAGGTGAAGGGTATCAGTATATCCAGCCTCCCGATAACTGGCGGATGGAAGTGATAGGTGTCGAGTGTGTTAAGAATGAGGAGGCCGTAGATCAGCAGAATATTGACGAGTTCGTCGGGCGCCCCTTTGTCCTGTCGGACGACTATATGATAAGGGTATTACTGAGTGCATTTTCGGAAAGCGAATATAGCTTGACACTTGTCATACATCATATAGCCTTCGATGCCTGGTCGATGTCAGTGGTTGTTCGGGAGTTGATGGAAGTTTATGAGGCTAAAGTCCTAAAGAGGCCGTTGCCGCTTAAAGCGATCCCACTTCAATATAAGCATTATTCTATATGGCAGAGAAGGTTACTGACGGAGAATGTTTTGGAAGAAAAGATGAGATACTGGAGAGCGAAACTGGATCATTCGGAGTTGTTGAAATTGCCTGAGGATATCGCTCATTCCGACAAACGAAATATTCGGGGAGGCGTCGTCAGAGCTGTATTAGGTAAGGATACGTTAGGAAAATTAAAGGCTTTTTCGAATCAGGAGAGTGTAACTCTATTTATGACCCTTCTGGCTATATTCAAAGTGCTCTTATGGCGGTATAGCCGCCAGCCGGATATCAGCATAGGAGCTTCCATTTCAAATCGCAGGCAGCACGAGATGGAAGAAATGGTTGGCTTCTTTGCCAATACCCTGGTGCTCCGAAGCCATTTACGGCCGAAGATGAGCTTCCCGGACCTTTTGCAGCAAGTTCGGGAAACGGTTATCGATGCCATAGAAAACCAGGAAGTTCCTTTTGAGGCAATGGTCAGAGAATTGGGTCAGGGCAGGGCAGAGAGCCTAAATCCATTCTATAATGTCATGTTTGTATTTCATAATACTCCATCGATTCGGGAGGTGCGTTTTGGGGAGGCTTCTTTTGAGTCGATCGGGCAGGGTATAACGACATCAAAGTCCGACATCACCTTTGATGTAATGGAGTCACAGAACGGATTACAGTTATCGCTGATATTTAAAAAAGATCTTTACCGGGAGGAATCGGTTCAGCGCATGCTGACCCATTTCGAATGTTTGATCCAGTCGGTGCTTGCGACCTGGTCTATCCCGATCGATCTGTTATCTATGATCACTTCGGAAGAGCGGCAGGGATTGATGTCTGGTTTTGGAGTCTCGGTCGTGGATTATCCGCGAGAGAAAAGTATTGTCAATTTGTTTCAGGAACAAGCATGCCTAACCCCCGATAAGATCGCGGTAGTGACCAACACCCGGACAATGACGTACCAGGAGTTGGATGAATGGAGCAACCGGCTGGGGCATTACTTACGGGAGGCCGGGGTTACATCAGGAGCTATTGTGGCTATTGGTCTGGAACGTGGCTGGGAGATGATAGCGTGTATTCTCGGTATTATGAAAGCCGGGGCTGCATATCTGCCTCTGGACCTTGAATGTCCTGCAGATCGCATCGAGCACATGCTATCAGAGGCCGGGGCAATATTGGTCTTGTGTAGTTCGGATACGCGTCATTTATTTTATTCACGCCAGGACCGGCAAATAATCGAGTTCGACAAAGAGCGGAAGCGAATCGAAGGAAACGGTTCCTTTCAGGTGGATGTGACCTGCGCGCTCACGAATCTGGCTTATGTTATTTTTACATCCGGTTCTACTGGTCTTCCGAAAGGGGTAATGGTCCAACACCGGAACATCGTCGACTATGTTTACGGGTTGAATGAAAGAGTCCAAATCAGCAAGTGTGATTCATTTGGCCTCGTGTCGACGGCGGCTGCCGATCTTGGAAACACTGTCATTTACAGTTCGCTGGTCTTCGGCGGCACGTTGCATATATTTTCAAAAGAGGAGGCGAGTGATGGTAAGATCATGCATGACGCAATGAAGTCGCGCACTATCGATTGCCTGAAAATCGTCCCATCTCATTGGCTCGCTTTGTCTTCAGGTGAAGAGTTGGTGCTGCCGGGTAAGCTGCTGATATTTGGCGGCGAGGTTTTGCCGGCCGCTATAGTGAATAACATCCGGTCGTCGGGCGCTACCTGTAAGGTTATTAATCACTATGGACCGACGGAGACGACTATTGGTAAATTGCTGCATGTTGTAGAAGACGGCGAGACTTATCGCACAACGGTGCCAATTGGCAAGCCATTTTCCAATACGACCATTTATCTGTTAACCGAAGAGTTGGCCCTCTGTCCAATTGGTGTTCCGGGATATATCTATATAGGGGGAGAGGGAGTGACTGCCGGGTATATCAATCGGCCGGACCTGACGAAGGGGAGGTTCATTGAGAATCCATTCGGGCCAGGCACACTTTACCAGACTGGTGATTTGGGCAGATGGCTTCCGGACGGCAACCTGGACTTCATGGGTCGAAACGACCAACAGCTGAAAATAAGGGGATATCGGGTCGAGCCTGCCGAGATAGAGCGGGTGTTTCTGGAAAGCGGACTGGCGGCGCAGGCCGCGGTGATAGGCGTGGAAGGAACAGAAGGCGATAAACGGCTTGCGGCATTTTGGGTGCCTTTAAATGGGGGGGATGACAATGAAATTATGCAATACCTGATGAGCAAGCTGCCGGGTTACCTGGTGCCGGGTAATTTGATAAAAGTGGACAGTTTGCCGGTGACATCGAATGGGAAAATGGACCGCAGGGCCATGACAAATCTGTTGACGGCGAGACGTACAGGCCGCGGGGACGAGCGTGCGGAGACAGTAACAGAGCGTGCGATTATTGAAATTTGGCAAGAGATACTGGAGGTGTCCGAAATTGGGCTTCATGAGGACTTTTTTGGTCTTGGCGGCCATTCTTTATTGGCGATAAGATTGGTGTCGGTCATTCGCAAAAGATTGGAAGTTGAGATATCGCTTGGAGATGTCTTTGACTATCCAACAGTAGCTGTGCTTGCCCGAAGGCTTGACGAGATCTCCGGACAGGGAATAATCCCCGGGCCTTCCTGTCAGGTCAGGCCAACGCAGATACCGTTATCGTTTGGTCAGGAGCGATTGTGGTTCATCGATCAATTGCAAGGGAGTGTTCACTACCATATTCCTCATGTGGTCAGGATCGCCGGCCGGATCGATGTGAATGCGCTGAGCCGGGCCTTCGCGCAACTTGTGGAGCGACATGAGGTATTGCGAACTGCGATCAAGGATCAGGATGGTGTTCCCTATCAGGAGATATTGGAAGGAGAAAAATGGGAGCTGGTGATCACGGAAATGACAGAGGATCCCGGGGAGCCTAAGGATGTGCGGAGGTATTTGGACAGACTGATAAGCCGCCCGTTCGATTTGGGGCTGGATCATCCGTTGCGAGCGGAACTGATCAGAATAAAGGAGGATGAGTATGTGTTGGCGGTAGTGCTGCATCATATTGCGTCGGACGGGTGGTCGCTGGAGATATTGGTGCGGGAGCTAACAGAGCTGTATGCAGCGGCAGTGGAGGGGCGGGAGACGGTGTTAGAGCGGCTGCCAATACAATATGCAGACTATGCATTATGGCAGCGAAAATATCTGAGCGAGCCGGTTCTCGAAGAGAGTCTGGGGTATTGGAAGAAGCAGTTGAGGGGAGTGCCGGTTTTGGAGCTGCCGACGGATCATCGGCGTCCGCCGGTGCAGAGCCACCGGGGGTGGGTGGTGCGTCGGAAGCTGGGGGTTGAGTTGCGGGATGGGCTGGTGCAGCTATCGCAGGAAGAGGGGGTGACCTTGTACATGACGTTACTGGCGGCCTTCCAGGTGTTGCTGCATCGGTACTCCGGTCAGGAAGATATTTGTGTGGGCAGTCCGATCGCGGGCCGGATGCAGCAGGATGTGGAAGGATTGGTCGGATTTTTTATCAATACGCTGGCGCTGCGTAGCGAGGTGAAGGGAGAGCTGAGCTTTGAAGAACTGCTGCGGCAGGTGAAGGAAGTGACGCTGGCGGCGTATAGGCATCAGGAGGTTCCATTTGAGAAGGTGGTGGATGCGGTGGTTGAAGAGCGGGACCTGAGCCGGAGCTTTTTGTTTCAGGCGATGTTCACCTTACAGAAACTGCCGGAAGGAGGTGGATTGAAGTTGGGAGAGGCTCTGTTGCGCGAAGAAGAGAACAGGTGGGAGGTGGCAAAGTTTGATCTGAGTCTCAATATATCGGAAGAACTGGACGGGTTAGGGCTGGCAATGGTGTATTGCCGGGACCTGTATGACGAGGGGACGGTGGAGCGGATGCTGGTACACTATGAGCGCTTATTGCTGGCTGCTTTATCGGACAGGCGAAAAGCAATAGGTCAGTTACGAATGGTAGGAGAGGAGGAATTGCGATGGTTGGAGCAAGTGAGCCGGTCAAGCGTAGATTTTCCTGAAGATAAGACGGTGGTGGACCTGTTCGAAGATCAGGTGAAGGCCAGCCCTGAGGCGGTAGCCTTGGTGGATGATGGGGAGCGATTGAGCTATGCTGAGTTGAATGAGCGGGCCAACCAGGTCGGGAGGCATTTGCGTAGCAGGGGGCTAAGGCAGGAAGAGCCGGTGTTGGTGCTGGCGAAGCGGTCGATGGAAAGTATCATTGGGATGCTGGGGATATTGAAGGCTGGGGGAATGTATGTGCCGATCGACGTTAATTATCCGGACGAGCGGGTAAGGTACCTGCTGTCGGACACGGGTTGCAGGTTCGGACTGGGAGAGGGAGCATTTGGGGCAAGGGTAAGGAAGATGTGCGAAGGTGTAGAGATCATAGATATCGGGAAGTGGTGGAGTGAAGGGCGAGTGGAAGAGAGTGGAGAAAGGCAGGGGATCAATTATAGCCTGCCTGACGGGTTGGCGTATATCATCTATACATCCGGGACGACAGGCAGGCCGAAGGGGGTGATGATCGGGCATCGATCGTTGGTGGATCATGTGTATGGATTGGTAGAGAAGGCGGGATTGAAGGAATGTCGGAGGTATGCCCTGTTTGCGTCGCTGGTGGCCGATGCGGGACATGCGATCGTATTTGCATCTTTGACAGGAGGAGGGGAGCTGCACATGTTGTCGGAAGGAGTGGTTGGAGATGGGATGGCTGCATCGGCTTACGTGAGGGAGGAGTCGATCGACTGCATCAAGATCGTTCCATCGTTGTGGATGTCGTATAACGAGGGCAGAGAAGTGGTGGTGCCAGGGAAGGTGCTATTGTTTGGAGGGGAGGCGCTGCTGCCGGGTATGCTGGAAGTGTTGGCGGAAAGAGAGTATAGCGGGGAGGTGTATAATCATTACGGACCCACGGAGGCGACGATCGGCAAGTGTATCTATAAAGTTGAATTAGGCAGGGAATACAATAGTGTACCAATCGGAGTTCCGTTCTCGAATACGAGGGTGTACGTATTGGATGATAGAAGGGAACCTTGTGGGATTGGGGTAACAGGTGAGTTGTGCATAGCGGGAGTTGGAGTGGCGCGGGGGTATTGGGGTCGACCGGAATTGACGGAGGAGAAGTTTGTGGCCGACCCGTTCGTGGAAGGTGAGCGGATGTACCGGACCGGGGACAGGGCGCGGTGGCTGATGGATGGGAACATCGAGCTATTGGGGCGGAAGGATCAGCAGGTGAAGTTGCGCGGGTACCGGATCGAGCTGGGTGAGGTGGAAACTGTGCTGGCTGAATATCCGGGAGTGTGTCAGGGAGTGGTGGCCGTGCGAGAGGACGGCCAGGGAAATCAGCGATTGGTGGCTTATGTGGTGATCGAGGGCGCGATGGATAAAAAGAGGATGGAGCAGTTTTTACGACAGAGCTTGCCGGAGTATATGGTGCCGAGGCAGTGGGTGGCGCTGGATGCGATACCGTTAACGGAAAGTGGGAAGGTTGACCGGCGGGCGCTGCCAGCTCCGGAGACCATAGCGACTGGCGAGGGGTATGTGGCGCCGGGGACAGAAGCCGAGCGGATGCTGGCGGAGATCTGGGCGGCAGTGCTCGGGTTGGACAGGATAGGCATCGACGATAATTTCTTCGAACATGGGGGGACGTCTCTTTTGCTAACAAAACTGGCTGTTCGATTACGCAGATACTTACAAATTGAATTCCGCGTCATAACCCTATTTGAATATCCAACGATCAGAAGGCTCGCCGATCACCTGGAGGTGAGAAAGAAAGCAGATGCCAAAATGGATATTTTAGGACGGGAAGATCTAATGGAAGACGTAGCCAGATTTATCAGTCAAACCGATAATATAGAATAACATGAGTGTCATTGAACTGTTGCATAGGTTAAAGGACAATAGTGTAGACATTGGTCTATTGGGTGATGACATCGAAGTTAGTTATGACGGCGAAGAACTGCCGGAAATTCTTTATAAAGAGATCGTGGATAACAAGTCTGCTATTGTCAGTTATTTGAAGAAATCTTCCTTTCATCTGCCAACGCTGGAAAAAGCTGAGGCAATGCCTGATCGTATCCCGTTGTCGTATGCGCAGGAGCGATTATGGTTTATCGATCAGCTGGAAGGTAGCGTGCCATATCATATTGTTAAGGTGCTGCGGTTGAAGGGGCGGCTAGACCCGGGAGCGCTGGAGGTGGCGTTGCGGGGTATCGTGAATCGACACGAAGTGTTACGAACTGTGATCCGGGAGCGAGAGGGGCAGGGCTATCAGGAAGTAATGGACAAAGACGGGTGGGAGATGGGGTATAGAAAGGAAGAGGCCGAAGATGAGGTCGAGGTGAAACGATATATTGGGGAACTGATTGCGGCACCGTTCGATCTTTCTAAGGATCATAAGCTCAGGGCCAAGCTGATCAGGCTTGAAGCCGGAGAGCATATATTGGCCGTGGTGATGCATCATATCGCCTCGGATGGTTGGTCGATGGGGATCCTGGTTCGGGAGCTGACGGAGCTCTACAGTGCGGCGGTAGAAGGGCGTGCCGCGGAGCTGGAGCCGCTGCCGATGCAATATGCGGACTATGCTTTGTGGCAGCGAAAATATCTGAGCGGGGCGTTTCTGGAGGGGAAGCTGGAGTACTGGAAGGAAAAGCTTGGTGGGGCATCAGTACTGGAGCTGCCGGCAGACCAAGAGCGGCCGGCATCGCAGAGCCACCGGGGTAGAACGAAGGCCTTCTGGATCGAAGAGGAGTTGCGGGAGCGGCTACAGGAGCTGTCCAGGCGGCAGGGAGTGACCTTGTACATGACGCTGGTGGCGGCCTTCCAGGTGTTGCTTCATCGTTACAGCGGTCAGGAGGATATCTGTGTAGGCAGTCCCGTAGCAGGTCGCACACAGCAGGAGGTGGAGGGATTAGTTGGTTTTTTTATCAATACGGTGGTGCTGCGCAGCGAGGTGAAGAGCGATATGAGCTTTAGGGAGCTGCTGCAGGCGGTGAAGGAGACGACGCTGGGGGCCTACGAGCACCAGGAGGTGCCGTTCGAAAAGGTGGTGGAGGCAGTGGTGAAGGAGCGGGACATGAGCCGGAGCCCGTTGTTCCAGGTGATGATCACATTGCAGAACATGTCCGAGTTAAGGAAGCTGGAATTGGGGGGATTGGAAGTTTCAACCGATGGAGGGCATCTCGGGACGAGCCAGTTCGACCTGAACGTAGCATTTATGGAAAGTGACGCGGGGCTGTTGATGGTGATCGGGTATTGCACTGACCTGTTCTATGCGGAGACGATCGACCGGATGGCGGGGCACTATGAAGTGCTGTTGCGGAATATAGTCGCCGATGCCGGGCAGAAGATAGAGGAGCTGCAGCTGTTGACGGGAGCTGAGGAGCGGCAGGTGCTGGAGGAGTTCAACGATACGGAGGTCGATTACCCGCGGGATAAGACGGTGGTGGAGCTGTTTGAAGAGCAGGCGTCAAGGACACCGGATGCGGTGGCGGTGGTATATGAGGGGCAGTCGCTGACGTACGGGGAGCTGGACCGGCGGAGCAATCAGCTGGGTCATTACCTGCGCGGGTTGGGGGTTAGGGAAGACAGCCTGGTACCGGTCTGCGTGGAACGAAGTATCGGGATGATCGTTGGGATACTGGGGATATTGAAGGCCGGCGGGGCGTATGTACCGATCGATCCGGAATACCCGGCGGAGCGGATCGTCTTTATGCTGGAAGATATTGGAGGCAACTGGGTGGTTGCGCAGGGCGCGGGGCGTTCAGCATTGGCGGTTGCAGGAGACCGTGAGCTGGTGGATCTGGACGATAGTCCAGCGATCAGTCAGGAGCCGACGGTGAGAGTGCCTCGATCGCTGCGTCCGGATCACCTGGCGTATATGATCTATACGTCGGGGTCGACGGGGAGGCCGAAGGGGGTGCTGGTGGAGCATGGCGGGGTGGTGAACCGGCTGTTGTGGGCGCAGGACTATTTTGGGCTGAGTACAGCAGATGTTGTACTCCAGAAGACGACGTACGGGTTCGACGTGTCGGTGTGGGAGCTGCTGTGGCCGCTGATGGTGGGATCGAAGCTGGTGTTTGCGCGACCGGGAGGTCAGGGGGATAGTGAATATTTGCGCGGAGTGATCGAATCAAGCAGGGTGACGATGATCCATTTTGTACCCTCGATGCTGGAGGCGTTTGTGAAGGATATAGAACTGGGGGATTGTGCGGGGTTGCAGAAGATCCTGTGTAGCGGGGAGGCCTTGCGACCGGGGATGGTACGGGCCTGCCAGGAGCGATTACCGCAGGCGAAGCTGTATAATTTATATGGACCGACGGAGGCGACGGTGGATGTGAGCTGCTGGTCGGTACCGGAAGGGCGGTCCCATACAGGCGTAGTGCCGATCGGCCAGCCGGTGGCCAATACGCAGTTGTATATAGTGGATGGTAATGGCCGGCCGGTGCCGGTGGGCGTGCCGGGAGAGTTGTGGATCGGCGGGGTGCAGGTGGCACGGGGGTACTGGAATCGGGTGGATCTGACGGGAGAGCGGTTTGCGTCCAATCCGTTTGGGGAAGGCCGGGTGTACAAGACGGGGGATATCGGAAGGTGGCAGACAGATGGGACGATCGAGTACCTGGGGAGGAAGGATGAGCAGGTAAAGGTGCGGGGTTACCGGATCGAGTTAGGGGAGATCGAGAGTGTACTGGGCGGGTGTGCGGGTGTTCGGCAGTGTGTGGTCATGGCGAAAGAAGATGTAGCGGGCAACAAAAGGCTGGTAGGCTATGTGGTGGCGGAGGCAGAGATGGACAAAGGGGTCATAGAAGAATATTTAGGGGCGCGGTTACCGGAATATATGGTTCCGCGTCAGTGGGTAAAGCTGGAAAGCGTTCCGCTGACGACCAGCGGAAAAGTGGACCGGAAGAGATTGCCGGAGCCGGACCTGGCGGCAATAAGGCAGGAGTATGTGGCACCGGGGAACGCACTGGAAGAGAAATTAGTGGAGATCTGGAGGGAGTTATTGGGGATAGAACGGATAGGTATCGATGATAATTTCTTTGAGATGGGTGGTACTTCATTGATGATGATAAAACTTGCGCATGAACTCCGGGTACGACTGCAAACAGCGGCAAGCGTCATCACATTATTTCAATACCATACGATCAGGAGACTTGCCAATCATTTGCAAGCCGGCGGGTCAACCGAAGACGATACCTATGCTGGAAACGACCAAACTCTCCTTGAAGATCTGGGCAGATTTATAAGCGAAACCGATAATGAAGAATAAAATGAAAACAAAAAGCACATATGTCGGCCTCGAGATAGCGATAATTGGAATGTCCGGGCAATTCCCTATGAGCCCGGATTGCGCCGCGTATTGGAATAACCTCATGGCCGGAAAGGAGTTGACAACGCACTATTCAGACGATGAATTGCTAAAGCGTGGCGTCCGGCCGGAGGAACTGAACGATAGTCTATTCGTTAAATCAAGTGCTGTTTTGGATGGAAAGGAATATTTCGATCACCAGTTCTTTGACTATCGTCCGGAGGAAGCAGCCTTGATGGACCCGCAAATAAGGCATTTCCACGCCCATTGCTGGAAAGCATTGGAAGATGCGGCATATGCTTCATCAGTGGGAACACAAAAAATAGGATTATTTGCCACCGCATCGGATAATGACAATTGGAAATTATATACCCATTTCAAGGCAAAAGACTTTTCAGTTGATCCATATTATCTAAACTTCATTTCGAATAAGAAGTTCATCAGTTCGTTGGTGGCCTATAAATTGAACCTGAAGGGACCGGTGGTTTATGTCGATTCTGCATGCTCATCCTCGTTGGTAGCCATTCATCTGGCTTGCAGAAGTTTGCTAACGAGGGAGTGTAACATTGCGTTATCCGGAGGGGTCAAGATCGGAGCGACGATAAGGAAAGGATATTATTACCAGGAAGGGATGATCCAGTCTCCCGATGGCCGTTGCAGAACATTCGATAGTGAGGCGAACGGAACTTTTTCCGGGGAAGGAGTTGGAGTGGTAGTATTAAAAAGGCTTGCCGATGCTATAAAAGACAAGGATAATATCTATGCGGTCGTCCGGTCAAGCGGTATCAATAACGATGGCGACGATAAAGTAGGATTTACGGCGCCGAGTGTGAAGGGGCAATCTGAATGTATTCGGATGGTACACAAATTGGGAGGTATCGATCCCCATAGTATAGGCTACCTTGAAGCACATGGAACGGCGACAAAATTGGGAGATCCCATAGAGATAGCTGCGCTGAAAAAAGCATTTCAAACGGAAACCGCGGGAAAGTATTGCGCAATTGGGTCCGTAAAATCGAACATGGGGCATTTGGACACTGCGGCAGGGGTAGCCGGGTTGATAAAAGCCGCCCTTAGTCTAAAAAACAGGAAGATAGTCCCAAGTTTGCATTTTAAACAACCGAATCCTGAAATAGATTTTGAAGGCGGCCCCTTCTATGTAAGTACTGAATTGAAGGACTGGTTACCCATCGGCGGGCAACCGCTCAGGGCTGGAGTAAGTTCGTTTGGGATAGGGGGTACGAACGCTCATGTCGTGCTGGAAGAAGCTCCAGTGTGTCATCGCGATCCGGCAGAAAAAAGTCTTCCATTATTGACGATGTCCGCAAAAAATAAGACTGCTTTAGGCCGCCAGGTCGAGACATTGCGAGCTTTCGTTCTAAGTGACCCGACAATAGATATTAACGACATGGCCTTTACGTTCCAGGTGGGTCGAAAGCATTTCAATCATAGACTGGCGATTGGCTTTCGGGACAGGGAAGATCTGGTAGCTAAATTATCCCGGGCTGAGTCCAAAAACCGTGTGGTGTCGAACGTAGAGGTTAAGCTGGTCTTTATGTTTCAAGGCATAGGCTCGCAGTATGTAAATATGGGGAGAGACTTGTACGAAACTGAGCCCTTGTTCAGACAAGAAATGGACAATGGGTTTCGGATTCTCGAAGCCCGGAACGGAAAGAACTACAAGGAGATCGTTTATCCGTCAGGAGCAGCGACTGATGATATTGACAATGCAATATTTGCTCAGCCGATCCTTTTTGTATTCGAATATGCCCTCGCGAAACTGTTAATGAGTTGGGGGATAAAGCCGCAATTCATGATCGGGCATAGTTTGGGGGAATATGTGGCTGCATGCCTTCAGGGCGTCCTTAACTTCAAGGATGCGTTGCGATTGGTTGCCAGGCGGGTGGAACTTGCAGGCTCGACAGAGAAGGGGGGTATGATCAGTATTGCTCTAAATGAAAAGGAGGCACGCCGATATTTGAACGAGAAGATATCCATTGCCGCAATAAACGGCCCCCAGCAGGTGGTACTTTCAGGACCCGCAATTTCAATAGATGAGCTGGGTGCCCAATTGGAAATGGACGGGATTCCCGGGATCAGGGTCAACTCGTCCGTCGCTTTCCATAGTGGCGTATTGGACCCCATCCTCGATGAATTTGAAACGGAATTCGATGGGATCAGCTTTGGAGAGCATACCGATAGCGGATGTCCCCTGGTTTGCTGTCTGACAGGAGAATTTGCCGAACCGGACGAGTTGAAAACGGCAAATTACTGGAAGAAGCACCTGCGTCAGGCGGTGAATTTCTCGGCGGGGATCACTGGCCTGCTCTCTTCGATAAAGGCGGCAGTTTTTATCGAGATCGGAGCGGGCAGGCCGCTGATCGGCTTATTGAAGCAGCATGGCGCCGGAAAGGTCGATCCAATCGGCGTGAATTTGATCAGGCGCAAAAATGAAGAGATAAATGACCGGGAATTCCTCCATGAGGCGATCGGTCAATTGTGGACATACGGGACGCAGATCGACTGGGATGTATTTTACGGTCCTCAATTCCGGAAACGGATATCGCTGCCCACGTATTCATTTGAGCCAAACAAGTTCGCGGCTGAGGTTAGCCCCATTGTCGCCGGACAGATGAAAGCGATACACCCGGACAGTAAGGAGTTGAAGGATTGGATTTATTATCCTATATGGAAAAATTCATTTTTGTTTACCGGGCCAGGTACTAGTGAGAAAAGAACCTATCTGTTCTTTTCAAAGGGTTGCGAATTTTCTTCTCTGTTAATTGATGAACTATCGCGGGATGGGCAAAGGGTGATCGGGGTGCTGTGCGGAAGTAAGTTCGAGAGAAGCGGCCCGAACCAATTTTTTGTCGATCCGACGGAGCCGGGGCACTTTAACGAGCTCTTCAAAGAATTGAAGACTTCCGGAGTAGAAGCCGATGATATCATTTATTCCTGGAGTTTAGGAATGGATGGGGAGAAGATCGGTCTGACGATGGGGAATGAGGCTCTTGGTTTGTCTTACTTGTATATAACGAACATTATCCGGGGTGTTATAAAAAATAGCTTTTCGGTCAAAAATGGAGTTACCATCCTTACTGATTCTATACACCAGGTGATGGGTTTTGAAAGAGGATATGTTCAATCGCTTGCGCTGGGTGTATTGAGTTCCCTTCATCAGGAATATCCGATGTTTTGCCGCAATGTAGATGTGATCCTTGGGGAGGATAGCAAGGAAACGGCAAAACTGGTTTTTGAGGAGATAAATAGCGGAAAGTTTGAACAAAGGATCGTGGCTGTCCGAAACAGGCGGCGATGGGTAAAAGACTATCAACGTAACGAGAGTCCCGCAGTCCTGGAAAAGGAAAGTCTGGTGAAACAAGGGGGAGTGTATCTGATCACGGGTGGTCTTGGGAATGTGGGATTCTTATTTGCGAAGCACCTGGTCTCCCGATACAATGCGAAAGTTGTGTTGATCGGTAAGAGAGGCGTTTCCGATCTTACTGAAAGCGACGATGGACGCAGGCGGTTGAAGAATTTGGAATGGCTGGGTGAGCATGCACGGTATATAAAAGTCGATATCTCAAATGTCGAAGAGCTGAGACAGCTGGCGATTGAAACCGAGGCTGCTCTTGGGAAGATCGATGGTGTAATCCATGCTGCGGGTGACTTGAGCCGGAAGCGGTTCGAGCTTATCGAAGACACGACACCTCAAAATGTATTTAGTTCGTTTGCTCCGAAGGTTGCCGGAGTAATTAATTTATATGAGGTTTTCAAAGACCGCGGACTTGATTTTGTGTGGATCACTTCGAGCCTTGCGTCGATCGTAGGAGGCTTGCGATTTGCTGCATACTCTGCTGCAAATGCCTTTATGGAGCACTTTGTCTCCTCAAAATCGAGAGAGTTGCCGAATTGGTTCTGTGCCGGGTTGTCGGAGATCGACGTGAACGAGGCTGGAGGTGCAGAGCAGTCTGGTTCGAAGAAACGCCATTTGAAAGGAGAAGCGCTTCTTGCTTTGTTCGAATTGACCTTGAGATCAAATCGTTCACCAGTCTTTTATGAGACTATCCAGGACCTGCATGTGAGGCTGGAGGAGACTTTTTCCGGTAATAGAGGTGAGGCTGATGTCAAACCTTTCAATGTTGAAAAGGCGGAACGCCCCGGCCTGCCAACTGCATTTGTGGCACCCGGCACAAAGACGGAGAAAATGCTTGTTGAATTGCTGGAGAACTTCATGGGTATACAGCAGTTGGGAGTCGAGGACAATTTCTTTGATCTTGGAGGCGATTCGTTGAAGGCGATGAGTTTTCTGGTCAGAATAAAAAATACGTTCCACGTACATCTTACTATAAAAGCGTTCTTCTCCAATCCGACTATAGGAGAATTGGCATCGAAGATCGATGAGAGCATTTTGTTGACTGAGAAAAAGCCTCGCAGTTCCAAACTAATCATTTAATTATGGAAGTTCTTGAATTATTACTCAGGCTGAAAGAAAATGATATCGATCTCGAATTGTCGGGTGATGATATCGAGGTCCACTATGATGGTGTGCAACTGCCGGAAGAGCTTTATACGGAAATCGCAGAGAACAAACAGGCTATTGTCAGCTATCTGAAAGCGCTTTATTCCGATCGGAAACAGACGATAACGGTCCAGGCGCGGCCTGACCGGATCCCGTTGTCGTATGCGCAGGAGCGGATGTGGTTCATCAATGAGTTAGAAGGGAGCGGACAGTATCATATTCCCACTGTGCTGAGGCTGACGGGGAAAGTGGATACAATGGCGCTGGAGACGGCAATGCGGCAGATAGTGAACCGGCATGAGGTGTTGAGGACAGTGATCCGGGAGCAGGAAGGAGTCGCCTGCCAGAAGGTTCTCACAGAACACAGTTGGAAGATGAGGCTTACTGATGGCGAGAATTTCGGGGAAGATAAATTGGAGCTGCAGGGCTATATCGAAGAGCTGATGGAGGCGCCGTTCGATCTGTCGCAGGACTTCATGTTGAGGGCAGAACTGATCAGGCTGCAGGCGGAGGAACATATCCTGGTGGTCGTGATGCATCATATTGCCTCGGATGGGTGGTCCCGGGGGATCCTGGTGCGGGAGCTGACGGAGTTGTATGGAGCGGCGATGGAGGGACGGCAAGCGGATCTGGCGCCGCTGCCTATCCAATATGCGGACTATGCGCTGTGGCAACGACGGTATGTGAGCGGGGGAGTGCTGGAAGGGCAACTGGGTTACTGGAAGGAAAAGCTGCGGGGTGTGGCGGCGCTGGAACTGCCGACGGACCTTGAGCGGCCGGCGGTGCGGAGCCACCGGGGAGCGGTGAAGGAATTTTGGATCGATAAGGGATTGTTGGATGGGTTGCAGGAGTTGTCGGGGAGAGAGGGGGTGACCTTATATATGACACTATTGGCGGCGTTCCAGGTTTTGCTGGCCCGCTACAGCGGGCAGAAGGACATCGCCGTGGGCAGTCCCGTGGGTGGCAGGACGCATGAGGAGTTGGAAGGACTGGTAGGCTTTTTTATCAGTACGGTGGTGATGCGTAGCGAGGTGAGAGGGGATATGAGTTTCATAGAGTTGATGCAGGCGGTGAAGGAGACGACGTTGGGGGCGTATGAGCACCAGGACGCGCCGTTCGAGAAAGTGGTGGAGGCGGTGGTGTCGGAACGGGACCTGAGCCGGAGTCCGTTGTTCCAGGCGCTGTTGAGTGTGCAGAACATGTCGGAGTCGCCGGCGTTGCGACTGGGTGACCTGGAGCTTCGACCGTTAGTTGGAGTGGAACAGACCACTGCGCAGTTCGACTTGAGTTTTCTTCTTGAAGTGAGGGCATCGGGGATGTTCATGATGGTGGAGTATTGCACGGACCTGTTCCGGCTGGGGACGGTGAAGCGCATCGCGGGGCATTATAAAGAGCTGCTGCGGAGTATAGTGGCCGATTCGGGGGAGAGTGTGGGGAGGCTTGGGATGCTGACGGAGGGGGAGGAGCGACAGGTGCTGGAGGAGTTCAATAATACTTATGTGGATTATCCGCGGGACAAGACTGTTGTGGACCTGTTCGAATTGCAGGCGGCGAAGAGTCCGGAGGTGGTGGCGGTGGTGTTTGAGGGCCGGGAGCTGAGCTATGGGGAGTTGGACCGGCGGAGCAATCAGCTGGGTCATTACCTGCGGGGACTGGGGGTGAGAGAGGACAGCCTGGTGCCGATCTGCGTGGAGCGAAGTGTAGAGATGATCATTGGGATATTGGGAATCCTGAAGGCGGGGGGAGCGTATGTACCGATCGATCCTGGACATCCGGGGGATCGGATCAGGTATATGCTGGATGATATTGGAGCAAGCCGGGTGGTGACGCATGGGGCGGGGCGGGCGGCGTTGGCGGCTGCGGGACTGCGTGAGTGGATCGATCTGGATGATTGGGCAGTGATCGGCGGGGAACCAAATGGGGCGGTGCCGCGAGTGTTGCGACCGGATCACCTGGCGTACATGATCTACACGTCAGGGTCGACGGGTAGGCCGAAGGGGGTGTTGGTGGAGCATGGTGGTTTGTTGAACCGGCTGTTGTGGGCGCAGGACTATTTTGGTTTGAGGACAGAAGATGTTGTACTGCAGAAAACGACCTATGGGTTCGATGTGTCGGTGTGGGAGCTGTTGTGGCCGTTGCTGGTGGGAGCGAAGCTGTTGTTTGCGCGGCCGGGTGGTCAGGGGGATAGTGGCTATTTACGTGAAGTGATCGAATCAAGTGGGGTGACGATGATCCATTTTGTGCCTTCGATGCTGGAGGCGTTTGTGAAGGATATCGGGATCGGGGATTGTTCGGGGTTGAAGAAGGTGCTGTGCAGCGGGGAGGCATTGCGGCTGGGGATGGTTCGGGCCTGCCAGGAGCTGTTACCGCAGGCGAGGATCTATAATTTATATGGGCCGACGGAGGCGACGGTGGATGTGAGCTGCTGGTCGGTGCCGGAAGGGCGACTGCATAGCGGTGTAGTACCGATCGGCCGGCCGGTGGCCAATACACAATTGTATGTGGTGGATGGGAATGGTTTTTTGTGTCCGGTGGGGGTGCCGGGAGAGTTGTGGATCGGCGGAGTGCAGGTGGCGCGCGGATATTGGAAGAGAGCGGAGCTGACCGCGGAGAAGTTCGTGGCCAATCCGTTTGGAGAGGGCCGGTTGTATAAGACGGGGGATCGGTGCCGGTGGCGGGCGGACGGGACGATGGAGTACCTGGGGCGGAGGGATGAGCAGGTGAAGGTGCGGGGTTACCGGATCGAGCTGGGGGAGATTGAGAGCGTGCTGGACGGGTGTGCGGGGGTACGTCAGGGGGTGGTCACGGCGAGAGAAGATGCGGCGGGTAACAAGCGACTGGTGGGGTATGTGGTGGCGGAAGGCGGGATGGAAAAAGCAGTCATAGAAGAATATTTAGGGGCCCGATTACCGGAGTACATGGTGCCGCGCCAGTGGGTGAAGCTGGAAGCCTTGCCGCTGACGGGGAATGGAAAGGTTGACCGGAAGAGGTTGCCGGAGCCGGATATGGCGATAATAGGCAAGGAATATGTGGCTGCGCGCAACGCGATAGAAGAAGCTCTCGCAACGATCTGGCGGGAGGTACTGAGCGTTGAGCGGGTAGGCATTTACGATAATTTTTTTGAGTTGGGCGGTCACTCGTTACTGGCGACACGCGTAGTGTCGGCGGCGCGCAGGCAATTGGGCAAGGAGTTGGTGGTACGTTCGCTTTTCCGGTATTCGACGATCGCGGGATTGGCGGATCATCTGCGGGAGGCGTCGGCGGCGGTGCTTCCGCCGGTGATGGTACTGGATCGGCCGGACCGGATCCCGTTGTCGTATGCGCAGGAGCGGTTGTGGTTCATCGATAAGCTGGAGGGGAGTGTGGCGTATCATCTTCTGGCAGTACTACGGCTGGACGGTGACCTGAATGCGGAGGCCCTGGAGCGCGCGTTGCGGGCGATCGTGAACCGGCATGAGGTGCTGCGGACGGTGATCCGGGAGCAGGAGGGAGTGGCCTACCAGGAGGTGCTGGACAAAGACCGGTGGAAGATGGGGCGGATGGAAGGACTAAGTTTTGTGAATGATCCGGCAGCATTGCAGGAGTGTATCGGGGAACTGACCAGCCGGCCGTTCGATCTGTCGGCCGATCACATGCTCAGGGGTGAGCTGATCGGGATGACCGGGCAGGAAAATATATTGGTGGTGACCGTGCATCATATCGCTGCGGACGGGTGGTCCGTGGGAATTTTGGTGCGGGAGCTGACAGAGTTGTACAATGCAAATATAGAAGGTCGTGAGGTATTGTTACCGGTGTTGCCGGTGCAATATGCGGACTATGCGCTTTGGCAGCAGCGGTATGTGAGCGGAGAGGTGCTGGAGGAAAAGTTAGGGTACTGGAAGGAGAAGCTGAAGGGGGTATCGGTGCTTGATCTGCCGACCGACCATGAGCGGCCGGCGGTGCAAAGCCACCGGGGGGCAGCACGCGGATATTGGATTGGTGAAGAGTTGATAGAGCCCTTGCGGGCACTTTCGAACAGGGAAGGAGTTACGTTATACATGACCTTACTGGCGGCTTTCCAGGTATTGCTGTCGCGCTACAGCGGGCAGGAGGATATCTGTGTCGGCAGCCCGGTAGCTGGCCGGACACACGCAGAGGTTGAAGGACTGGTCGGCTTTTTTGTCAATTCGGTGCCCCTTCGCAGCGCTGTGAGGGGAGAGGAAAGCTTCAGGCAATTGCTGCAGCAGGTCCGGGAGACGACGCTGGGCGCCTATGAGCACCAGGAGGCGCCTTTCGAAAAGGTGGTAGAGGCGGTGGTGAAGGAGCGCGACCTGAGCAGGAGCGCTTTGTTCCAGGTGATGTTCACGCTGCAGAACACTCCGGATAAGCAGATGCTGCGGCTAGGAGAGGTGAAGCTACGATCGGAAGGGGCAGTCCATATGTCACAGTTCGAGTTGACCTTTAATCTGGAGGAGCGGGGATCGGGGCTAAATCTTGGGATCACTTACTGTACGGATCTGTTCGGGACAGAGACTATTGACCGGATGGCGGGACACTACCAGGAGTTGCTGCGGAGTATAACTGCCGCTGCCGGGGAGATGGTGGGCAGGTTGCGGATGCTGACGGCAGGGGAGCAGCGGCAGATGTTGGAGTTCAATGATACTTATGTGGATCATCCGCGTGATAAGACGCTGGTGGACTTGTTCGAAGCGCAGGCAGAGCAGACTCCGGAGGCAGTCGCGCTGGTGTATGAGGGACAGGAACTGACTTATGGGGAGCTGGACCAGCGGAGCGATCTGCTTGGGCATTACCTGCGGGGGCGGGGCGTAAAAGAAGACAGCCTGGTGCCGATCTGTGTGGAGCGAAGCATCGAAATGATCGTTGGGATATTGGGGATATTGAAAGCGGGAGGCGCCTATGTACCGATCGATCCGGAGTATCCGGCGGAGCGGATCGAATATTTGCTGGAGGACACAGATGCTGCGTGGGGGGTAACAAATAGTGCGGGGCGATTGGCGATGGCGGCTGGGGGAAATTGTAAGTGGATCGATCTGGATGACTGGGTGGTGATCGGCGGGGAACCGGCCGGAAGAGTGCCGAGGGTATTGCGCCCCGATCATCTGGCGTATATGATCTATACGTCGGGGTCGACGGGGAGGCCGAAGGGAGTGATGATCGAGCACGGATCCATCGCAAATTTTATCCAGTGTCGAAGCAAGGCTTTTGGGATCCATGCTTCCGATCGGGTCGTACAATTTTCGAATTATGGTTTCGATGCGTCGGTGGAACAGATATTTCTGGCCTTGTGCAATGGGGCTATGCTGGTATTGATACCGAGACAACTGTTAGGAGACCCGCAAGGGTTCAGTGAGCTGCTAAGGAATCAGCAGATAACACATCTCGACGCTACGCCGGGTTTTTTAGAGACATTGATACCGTATGATGGGATGCGATTGAGGCGGGTAATAGCAGGAGGCGATATATGCAGCAGGGAGCTGGCGAAAAGATGGCACGGAAGGGTCAATTTTTATAATGAATATGGGCCTACGGAAGCAACGGTAGTTGCAACTGCGTACCAATATTCAGAAGAAGGCGGGGGAGAAAGGAAGTCGGTTTCGATAGGGAGGCCACTGGATAATGTAAGGGTATACATCATGGATGGAAATGGAGAGATGTGTCCGATCGGAGTGCCAGGTGAGTTATGGATCGGCGGGGTGCAGGTGGCACGAGGATACTGGAAGAGGAGCGAGCTGACGGCTGAGAAGTTCGTGAGCGATCCGTATGGGCAGGGTCGGATATACAAGACAGGGGACATCGGCTGTTGGCGCGAGGATGGGATGATCGAGTATTTGGGCCGGAAGGATGAGCAGGTGAAGGTGCGGGGGTACCGGATCGAACTGGGTGAGATCGAGAGCGTGGTGGGCGAGTATCCGGGGGTAGGGCAGGCGGTAATACTTGCCTGGGAAGACGTAGGAGGGAACAAAAGGCTGGCAGGCTATGTGGTGATGGAGGGAGTGATGGACAAGGAGGCGATAGAGCGTTATTTACAGGGACGGTTACCCGAGTTTATGGTGCCCCGGCAATGGGTACAGCTGGAAAGGATACCCTTGACGGCGCATGGGAAGGTGGACCGGCGGAATTTACCGGAGCCGGAGCTGGCGTTGACCAGCCAGGAGTATGTGGCGCCGCGAAATCCGGTGGAAGAGGTCCTTGTAGCGATCTGGCGGAAGGTGCTAGGCATAGAGCGAATAGGCATCCACGATAATTTCTTTGAGATGGGCGGTCACTCGCTGCTGGCGACACGGGTAGTGTCGGCGGTGCGTCTGCAGTTGGGCAAGGAGCTGGCGATCCGGTCGATGTTCCGGTATCCGACGGTATCGGGTTTGGCGATGCACTTACGCGAGCTGTCGGGAGCAGTACTCCCGCCGGTGACGATGCAGGTTCGACCGGAAAGGATCCCATTGTCGTATGCGCAGGAGCGGTTGTGGTTTATCGATAAGCTTGAGGGAAGCGTGCAATATCATCTTCCGGCGGTGCTTCGGCTGAAGGGGGTATTGGACGGAGAGGCATTGGGGCGGGCGCTGCGGGAGGTGGTGAATCGGCACGAAGTGCTACGGACGGTGATCCGGGAGCAAGAGGGAATGGCCTACCAGCTGGTGCTGGGCCGGGACCGTTGGGTGATGGGGCGAACCGATGGGGCAAAGTTCGGGCAAGATATACAGGGGCTGCAGGGCTATATCAGGGAGCGGATTGCGGCGCCGTTCGATCTGTCGGCGGATGATATGCTACGGGCGGAGTTGATCGGGTTGAGGGAAGATGAGCATATCCTGGTAGTGACCTTGCATCATATAGCCTCGGACGGGTGGTCGCTGGGGATATTGGTGCGGGAGCTGACGGAGGGGTATAGTGCGGCTACAGAAGGGCGTGAGGTTCGGTTGGCGCCGCTTCCGGTACAATATGCGGATTATGCGCTGTGGCAGCGGCGGTATATGTCCGGGGACGCGCTGGAGAGGCAGTTGGGGTACTGGGAGAAGAAGCTGAAGGGGGCATCGGTGCTGGAACTTCCGGCGGACTATGAGCGGCCGGCGGTGTTGAGCCACCGGGGAGATGCGAAGGTATTTTGGATCGATAAGGGATTGCAGGAGGGGCTGCAGGAACTGTCGGGGAGGGAGGGCGTGACGCTGTATATGACGTTACTGGCGGCGTTCCAGGTGTTGCTGTCGCGCTACAGCGGGCAGGAGGATATCTGTGTGGGCAGCCCGGTGGCGGGCCGGACGCGGCAGGAGGTGGAAGGGCTGGTGGGTTTCTTTATTAATACGGTGGTGATCCGCAGTGAGGTGAGGGGAGAGGCGCCCTTCCGGGAGTTGCTGCAAGCCGTGAAGGAGACGACGCTCGGAGCGTACGAGCACCAGGAGGCGCCGTTCGAGAAGGTGGTGGAGGCGGTGGTAAAAGACCGGGACAGGGGTCGAAGTCCATTGTTCACTATAAAATTTGGCCTGCATAATCTTCCCCCGACAGGTAGATTGGATCTGGGCCAATGGGTCGATCTAACGGGGTTGGACTACAGTAACAATACGACGCAGGTAAACATTAGTCTTGATATCAATATTTTACCGGGCGGGTTGCAGGCCAGCCTCACCTACAGCAGGGATCTGTACGAAGGAAAGACGATCGACCGGATGGCGAGGCATTATGAGGAACTGTTGCGGAGTATAGTGGCTGATGCGGGGGAGAAGGTGGGCGAGCTTCGGCTGCTGACGGTAGGGGAGGAACGGCAGTTGCTGGAGGAGTTCAACGATACGGTGGTGGCCTATCCGCGGGATAGGACGGTGGTGGAGCTGTTCGGGGAGTGGGTGGTGAGGAGTCCGGAGGCGGTAGCGGTGGTGTATGAAGGACAGGAGTTGACGTATGAGGAGCTGGACCGGCGGAGCAATCAGTTGGGACATTACCTGCGGGGTCTGGGGGTGAAAGAGGAGACGCTTGTGGGGATCTGTGTGGAGCGGGGAATAGAGATGATCGTTGGGATATTGGGGATCATGAAGGCCGGGGGAGCGTATGTGCCGATCGATCCCGGGTACCCGACGGAGCGGATCGAATATGTGCTGGAAGATGCGGACGTGGCGTGGGTGCTTGTTCATGCTGCTACGAAGGCGGTTATTCAAAGGAGTGAGCTGATCGAACTGGATGACTGGTCGGGGATCGGCGGGGAACCGACCGGGGGGGTGCCCCGGGTGTTGCGTCCGGATCATTTGGCGTACGTGATCTACACCTCGGGATCGACGGGGAGGCCAAAAGGAGTGATGATCGAGCATGGGAGCCTGATGAACCTGGCCCTCAGCCAGGCAAAAGGCTTTGGTCCAATTGCCGGCACGAGGACACTGCAGTTCTCGTCGTTTGGCTTTGACGCATTCTGTTGGGAGCTGTTTATAACGTTGGCAGGCGGAGGCTGCCTGGTGCTGGCGAGGAAAGAAGCGTTGCTGTCGGCCGATAGTCTCGGCAAACTGCTGGAACAGGAAAGGATCGACATCGTAACTCTGCCGGCCTCGTTATTGGGAGTGGTGAAGGGGGCATTGACAGGAGTAAAGACGGTGGTATCGGCCGGCGAAGCATTGAACAGGGAGGCTGGAGAATATTTACGATCACAAAGCATAGGTTTGATCAATGCCTATGGTCCGACGGAGAATACCGTGTGCGCAACCTTGTCAACCGATCCGATAGGGCCGGAGGGCGTTGTGATCGGCAAACCGATAGATAATGTAACCGTGACTATACGGGATGTGCAGGGGCTGCCGGTGCCGATCGGAGTACCCGGAGAGTTGTGGATCGGTGGAGTACAGGTAGCACGGGGGTATTGGCGGCGACCGGAGTTGTCGGCGGAGAAGTTTGTGACCGATCCGTATGGGCAGGGCCGGGTGTACAAGACGGGGGACATCGGCCGTTGGCGGCCGGATGGGACGATCGAATACCTGGGCCGGAAGGATGAGCAGGTGAAGGTGCGGGGCTACCGGATCGAGTTGGGGGAGATCGAGAGTGTGCTGGGCGGGTTTCCGGAGATACTGCAATGTGTGGTCGTGGCGAGAGAAGATGCATCGGGGAGCAGGGGGCTGGTGGCCTATGTAGTAGCGGACGGATCGCTGGATAAAGGGGCGATGGAGGGCTATTTGGAGCAGCGGTTACCTGAATACATGGTACCGCGGCAGTGGGTGAAGTTGGAAAGGATACCATTGACGGTCCATGGAAAGGTGGATCGGAAAGCGTTGCCGGAGCCGGAAGGTATGACGGGTGCAGGACAATATGTGGCGCCGGGAACCGGGGTGGAGCGGGTATTGGCAAGTATCTGGCAGGAGTTATTGAGTGTAGAGCGGATAGGCATATACGATAACTTTTTTGAGCTGGGCGGTCACTCGCTGCTGGCGATCCGAATGATATCCGCGGTGCGCAAGGCATTGTCTGCGGAGATGGCCATTGGGGATATATTTGAACATCCCACGATCGCAGCGCTGGCAGAGCGATGGTCGGAAGTGCCGCCAGGGGTTGTGATACCGGCGATAACCGCCGGGGGGCGTCCGGAACGGATTCCGTTGTCGTATGCACAGGAGCGGCTATGGTTCATCGATAACCTGGAGGGAAGCTTGCAATATCATCTTCCGGCGGTGCTGCGGTTGAAGGGCGATCTGGACAGAGAGGCGCTGGAGAGGGCCTTGCGGACGATCGTCAATCGGCACGAGGTGTTGCGGACGGTGATCCGGCAGGAGGATGGGATGGCTTATCAGCATGTGTTGGCGAGGGATCTTTGGACGATGCGTTATAGTCAGGATCAGGGAAGGGCAGGAGAGATCATTGGCCAGCCGTTCGATCTGTCGGAGGACTTCATGTTGAGGGCAGAACTGATCGGGGTGGGGGTGGACGAGCATATCCTGGTGGTGGTGTTGCATCATATTGCTGCCGATGCCTGGTCGCTGGGGCTGCTGGTCAGTGAACTGACCGAGCTGTATACGGCGATTACAGAAGAGCGTGAGGCCATGCTGAAGTCTTTGCCAATTCAATATGCGGACTATGCTATCTGGCAGCGGACGTACATGAGTGGCGAGGTTCTGGAACAGAAGCTGGACTACTGGAGGCAGGAATTGAAGGCAGTCGAGGCGCTGCAACTGCCGACCGATCATCTCCGTCCGGCAGTGGAGAGTCACCGGGGTGATGTTCGGAGCTTCTGGATCGATGCCGGGTTGCGGGATGAGTTGCATACCTTGTCACAACAACAGGGGGCTACATTATACATGACGCTGCTGGCGGCCTTTCAAGTATTACTGTCGCGTTACAGCGGGCAGGAAGATATTTGTGTGGGCAGTCCGATCGCGGGGCGGACGCAGCAGGAGGTGGAAGGGATGGTCGGGTTCTTCATCAACATGCTGGCGTTGCGCAGCGAAGTGAAGGCGGATCGGAGCTTTATCGACTTGCTGGAGCAGGTGAGACAGCGGACGCTGAGCGCTTATGAGCACCAGGAGGTTCCGTTCGAGAAGGTCGTGGAGGCATTGGTGGAGGAGCGGGACCTAAGCCGGAGCCCGCTGTTCCAGGTGTCGTTCAGTTTGCACAATACGCCGGAGTCGCCGGCGTTGCGGCTGGGATCACTGGAGTTGTCGGGAATGGGAACGGATCAACGGACGGCACAGCTGGAACTGGGGTTGTACCTGCAGGAGCATGAGCGCGGGATAAGCCTGGATGTGGTGTATTGCACCGATCTGTTCGGGGAGGAGACGATCGACCGGATGATGAGGCATTACCTGGAGTTGTTGCGCAGCATTGTCAGGGATGCGGGAGAGAAGATCGGAAGACTTACGATGCTGACGGCAGGCGAGGAAAGACAGCTGCTGAAAGTGTTCAATGATACAAGTGTAGATTACCCCCACGACAAAACGGTGGTGTCATTATTTGAGGAGCAGGCAGCGATGATCCCGGATGCGGTGGCGCTGATGTTCGAAGGGGAGACGATGACGTATAAGGAGCTTGACCGGCGGAGCAACCAGCTTGGTCATTATCTCAGAAGGTTGGGAGTGCGGGAAGATATGTTGGTGGGGATCTGCGTGGAGCGGGGAATGGAGATGATCGTAGGCGTCCTGGGGATCCTGAAGGCGGGTGGGGCGTATGTGCCGATCGATCCGGGGTATCCGGAGGAGCGGATCGGGTATATGCTCGGAGACAGCGGGATAAAGGTGATCGTTTGCGATAGCGACAGCCGGCACTGTCTGCCGACAGTGATGGGTTATCACATAGTGGAGTTGGATAGACAGCAGGCTGTGGAGATCGATAGCAGGGAGCAGGGACGGGTGGTCACGTCCTTGTCTCCAAACCATCTGGCGTATGTGATCTATACGTCGGGATCTACGGGCCGGCCGAAAGGCGTGCTGGTGGAGCATAGATCGGTGATCAATCTTATTTATTGTCAGAGTAAGGTGTTCGGGATCGATTCGAGCGAACGGATCGCGCAGTTCTCCAACTATGGCTTTGACGCCTCGGTAGAGCAATTGTTCCTGGCCTTGTGCAATGGGGCAACGCTCGTAGGGGTACCGCGACGACTGCTGACCGATCCGCAGGGATTTGCCGGGTTGCTGGAAGAGAGCGGGGTGACGCATCTGCATGCGACGCCCGGCTTCCTGGAGACCCTGGAGGCAGGGGACAGCTGGTCGTTAAAGCGGATGATCGCCGGGGGTGACAGCTGCAGCGCGGCGCTGGCGCGGCGCTGGGGTAGCCTTGTGGACTTCTACAATGAATATGGGCCGACGGAGACTACGGTGACGGCGACGGAATACCGGTATGATGCGCGGGAAGATAACGGGGAGCTGGAGGTCCTGCCGATCGGGCGCCCGCTGGCTAATACAAGCATTTACATACTGGATGGGCGGCTACAGCCCACGGCGGTGGGAGTTCCCGGAGAATTATATATCGGGGGTGTTCCTGTGGCGAGGGGTTATTTAAACCGGCCGGAGCTGACGGCGGAGCAATTTGTGGCTAATCCCCATGGGGAGGGTCGATTGTACCGGACAGGTGACATGGGAAGATGGCGGGCGGATGGAACGATCGAGTTTTTGGGCCGAAGGGATGAGCAGGTGAAGGTACGGGGCTACCGCATCGAGCTGGGCGAGATCGAGGGAGTGCTAGTGCAGTGTCCGGGGGTACGGCAGGGCGTGGTCGTGGCGATGGAGGATGGGGAGGGGAGCAAGCGGTTGGTGGGGTATGTCGTTCCAGTTGAAGACCTGGATATTGAAGAGATCCAAACGTTTTTACAGAAATACCTGCCGGACTACATGGTACCCGTGCAATGGGTGGAATTGCCAGCCATTCCTTTAACGGCCAACGGGAAAGTGGACCGGAAGGGGCTGCCGGAGCCGGAAATGGAATCGGTGGGCTATGTGATGCCACGGACGAAGGTGGAGCGGGTACTGGCAGGGATATGGGAGGAGCTGCTGGAGCTGGAGCGGGTAGGCATCCACGATAATTTCTTTGCCTTGGGGGGGCACTCACTGCTGGCGATCCGGGTGATATCGGCAGTGCGCAAGGTGTTGTCGGTGGAACTGGGAATCGGGGAGATGTTCGAATATCCGACGATAGCGGAGTTGGCGGCCCATTTGTCGGCGCAGGTATCGGGGGGGCAGTTGCCGCCGGTGACGGTGCAGGAGCGGCCGGAGCGCATCCCGCTGTCGTATGCACAGGAGCGGCTGTGGTTCATCGATGAACTGGAGGGAAGTGTGCAATATCATGTGCCGTCGGTGTTGCGGTTGAAAGGAAAGTTGGACAAGAATGCATTGGAAGGGGCGTTGCGGACCATCGTCAACCGGCACGAGGTGTTACGGACGGTGATCCGACAAGTAGGTGGCGTGGCCTATCAGGAGGTGCTGCCAATAGACATTTGGACGATGAGCTATCATGTGGATAATACTTTGAGAGAAGATGCGGCCGAGCTCGAACAATACATTAACACGCGGGTGGCGGCACCGTTCGATCTATCCCGGGATGCGATGCTGCGGGCGGAACTGATGGGGGTATGCGAAGATGAACATATCCTGGTGATGGTGTTGCACCATATTGCCTCGGACGGGTGGTCGATATCGATCCTGGTGCGGGAGCTGGTGGAGTTATACGCAGCCGCTGCGGAAGGCCGTGAGGCGGTATTGCGGCCGTTGCCGGTACAATATGCGGACTATGCCATCTGGCAGCGGAAGCATTTAAGCAGTGGGCTACTTGAGAAGAAGTTGGCGTACTGGAAGCAACAGCTTAACGGTGTGGTGGAGCTGCAACTGCCCACTGATCATATTCGCCCGGCGGAACCAAGCCGCCGGGGAGATGCGCGGAGTTATTGGATCGGTGCGGGATTGCGCGACAGCCTCCAGGATCTATCCCAGCAGCAGGGGGTGACCCTGTACATGACGCTGCTGGCAGCCTTCCAGGTGTTGTTGTCCCGCTACAGTGGGCAGGAAGATATTTGCGTAGGCAGCCCGATCGCCGGGCGGACACAGCAGGAAGTGGAAGGGATGGTTGGCTTCTTCATCAACATGCTGGCGTTGCGCAGCGAGGTGAAGGCGGATCGGAGTTTTATCGATTTGTTACAACAGGTGAGAGAGCGGACGCTGGGGGCCTATGAGCACCAGGAAGTACCGTTCGAGAAGGTCGTGGAGGCCGTGGTGGATAAGCGGGACCTGAGCCGCAGTCCGGTGTTCCATGTGCTTTTCTCCTTGCAGAATATACCGGAAAGCCCGCGGCTGAGGTTAGGCGAGTTGGAGCTATCGGGTGTGGGTTCAGCTCATCAGACAACCCAGTTCGAGTTGAATGTGTCGCTCCGGGAATCTGATAGAGGCATCCAAATGGAAATAGCCTATAGCACCGATCTGTACGGGGAAGAAACGATCGGCAGGATGGCCCGGCATTACGAGCAGTTGTTGCGGAGCATTGTACGGGATGCGCACCAGCCAGTGGGGAAACTGGCGATGCTGACAGCTGATGAGGAGCAACAGGTACTGCGGGTGTTCAACGATACAGCGGTGGATTATCCACGTGATAGAACATTTATAGAGTTATTCGAGGAGCAGGTGGCGATCCGACCGGAAGAGGTGGCGGTAATACATGGAGAACAGGAAATGACCTACGACGAGCTGGACCGGCGGAGCAATCAGTTGGGGCATTATCTGCAAGGGCTGGGAGTGAAAGAGGACAGCCTGGTGCCGATCTGCGTGGAACGGGGGATGGAAATGATCGTCGGGATACTGGGGATATGGAAGGCGGGGGGCGCCTATGTGCCGATCGATCCGGCCTATCCGCCCGAGCGGATCGCTTTTATGCTGGAAGACACGGGCAGTGATCTGATGGTGACCAGTGGCGAGTGCCGCAGTAAAGCCGGAGCAGCGGACGGGGCCAGGATACTGGTGGAAATAGATGCCGGAAGGATCGACGATCGACTGGTGAATGGTCCTGTATACAGGGCGGTGGGGCCGCATCATCTGGCCTATATGATCTATACGTCGGGATCGACGGGCCGGCCCAAGGGGGTAATGATCGAGCACCGGAGTCTGTTGAACTATCTGTTGACGGCAGCCAGTCTTTACAATGAGAGGAAAGAACGGGGGGGCGGGACAGTGCTGCATCTGTCCTATGCCTTCGATGCGTCAGTGACGGGACTCTTCGTGCCGCTGCTCTCGGGCCGCAAATTGGTATTGGGGGAGTGGCAGAAACAGGAGGTCTTTCGGGGAGCGGACGTCCGTCAACAGGGCCCCTATGACTTTATCAAGCTGACCCCAGGCCAGATACCAATGCTGGAAGGGGTGATCGATGAGGACGGACGGTTGTTGACCCGGCGGTTGGTAGTGGGGGGCGAGGTCTTGCACAGCAGGCAACTGAAATATTTAGCGGACTGGGGCTTACCCGTAGAGATCATTAATGAATATGGGCCGACAGAAGCGACGGTAGGAAGTACCGTGTTTCGGATGAATATGGCGAATGGGATTAAGGAGAAGGGGGGGATCCCGATCGGTCGGCCGTTACCCAACACGCGGGTGTACATCGTGGACAGGCAGGGACAACCCGTGCCGGTGGGAGTACCGGGAGAACTTTGGATCGGCGGGGCTCAGATAGCGCGGGGATACTGGAAACGGCCGGAGCTGACGGCGGAAAAATTTGTCGTTAACCCCTTTGACGACGGTAAGGTGTACAAGACGGGAGATCTGGGAAGATGGCGGTCGGACGGGACGATCGAATACATCGGGCGCGGGGACGAACAGGTGAAGGTGCGGGGCTACCGGATCGAGCTGGGCGAGATCGAGAGTGTGCTGAGCGAGTGCCCGGGGGTACGGGGCTGTGTGGTGGTTGCTCGGGAAGACGAGCAGGGAGACAAACGGCTGGCGGGGTATGTGGTGCCGGAGGAGATGTTCGACAAACAGGTAACAGAGGATTATTTACGGGAGAGGTTGCCGGAGTACATGGTGCCGAGGCAGTGGGTGCAGTTGGAGGTACTGCCGCTAACCGCCAATGGAAAGGTCGACCGGAAAGGGTTGCCGGAACCTGGGTTTGTAATGAATGAAGCAGAATATGTGGCGCCGCGCAACGAGCTGGAGGCGGCGCTTGCAGGGATCTGGCGGGAGGTGCTGGGGTTGGAGCGGGTAGGCATATACAATAATTTCTTTGAGATGGGGGGAGACTCGATCATAGCGATCCAGATGGTGAGCCGGTTGCGGCGGGCAGGCTATAGTGTACAACTGCAGCAATTGTTCCAATACCAGACGATTGCGCGGTTATCGGCGGCGGTGCCTGCCCGGGGAGGTGACGGGGGAGGTGCCAATGGCGAGCAAGGGTTGTTGAGGGGAGAGGCGGGACTGTTACCGATTCAGCGGTGGTTCCTGGAGGACGGGGAGCAGCCGGGATATGATCATTTTAATCAGAGTGTACTATTGTCGATGGACAAAGGTATCGGGGAGAAGGTGTTGCGGGCGGCGGTGGAGGAGTTGGTGGCACGTCACGACAGCTGGCGGATGCGCTATTACCGAACGGAGGCAGGCTGGCATCAGGAGTATGGAGAAGGCAAAGGGGAGCTGCTGGTGGAGGACCTTCGGGAACTGGGGGCTGAGGAGTTGGCGGGTCGGGTAACGGTGGTGAGTCAGCGCTACCAGGAGAGCCTGTCGATCGGTAGAGGAGAGGTGGTGCGAATAGTATGGATGCGGATGCCGGAGATGGAGCGATACGACCGGTTGTTGGTGGTGGCCCATCACCTGGTGGTGGATGGGGTGTCGTGGCGGGTGGTGCTGGAGGACGTGGAGTTATTGCTGAGCGAGCTGTCAAAGGGGGAGCGGGTGGACCTTGGGAAGAAGAGCAGTTCGTACCGTGAGTGGTATGCGGCCCTGGAAAAATATGGGCGGAGCGAGCGGGCGAGGAGGCAGTTGGGGTATTGGCAAGGGGTGACATCGTCGCTGCAACCGTTGAAGACGGACCGGGGCAATGCGGGTCGAGCAGCGGCCCGGCAGATGGGCGGAGTGGTGGTGAAGTTAGGAGCTGGGCTGACACGTCAGTTGCTGCAGGAGGTGCCTGGGGTATACCATACGGAGATCAACGACGTCTTGCTGAGCGCGCTGGCCTGGACGCTTGTGGAGTGGAACGGGACGTCAGAGGTGGTCATCGGGCTGGAAGGGCATGGTCGGGAGAGCGGGATAGCCGAAGGGGTGGACATGAGTCGAACGGTGGGGTGGTTCACGACGCTGTACCCGGTGTTGTTGAAGGGGGAAGGGCAGAAGGGGCCTGGGGCATGGCTGCGGTCAGTGAAGGAGCAGCTGCGCCGGGTGCCGGACAAGGGAGTGGGTTATGGGGTGCTGAAATATATCAACAGGGAAGAGGGGCTGGGGGGAGCAGATCCCTGGGAGGTGGTGTTCAACTACCTGGGTCAGTTCGACCAGGTGGTGAAGAAGGAGGGGTTGATCCGCGGGGCCGGGGAAAGGGTGGGAGAGACGGTGAGCGGGGAGTACCGGGTGCACGAGCGGTTGGTGGTGAACAGCCATGTGGGAGGCGGGGAGTTGGTGCTGCAGTGGAGCTACAGCAGCCTGCATTACGAGGAGGGGACGGTTCGCCGAATAGCGGAGGGCTATGTGGACCACCTGACGGCCCTGATCGGGCACTGTGTAGGCCTGGAGGCGGGGCAGGCGCAGTTTACGCCGTCGGACTTTGGTCTGGGGACGGAAGTGAACTATGAGGAGCTGGATAGTTTTTTAAATAGCGACGATTCCGAATTGGATAATATTATGAATTTTTAATAAAAATGAGATGAAAGCGAGCGAATTCCTTGAAAAAATCGAAGCGATGCATTTTTCGTTAGCTGTAGAAAACGAAAAACTCATTCTAAAAGGAGACAAGAAGAAATTAACCAAAGAAGAGATTTATGCGATAAAGAATAATTCAGAGATCATAAACTATATAAAGAAGAACAAAGAAGAGTTGACACAGTATATTTCGTCGTCGAAGAAACCTAATTACAATAATCGTTCAGAGAATATTTCAGCCATCTACCGGCTGAGCGGGCTACAGGAGGGCATGTTGTTCCATGGGTTGTACGATGAGCGGGTAGAGGCCTATGTCATGCAGTTAGAGTGCGAGCTGAGGGGATTGGATGTGGAGGCGTTCGACCGGAGCTGGGCAGAGGTAATGCGCCGGCATACTGTGCTACGGAGTGGTTTTTATTATGACCGGTTCAAGCTGCCGGTGCAGTGTGTCTATAAAGAGGTTCGGGTACCGCTGGAAGAGGTGGATTACCGGGAACTGGAGGAAGACCGTCAACAGGAGCTGATCGGGGCGTACCGGGAGGCGGACCGTCGCCGGGGTTTTGTGTTCGAGGAGGCGCCGTTGATGCGGGTGACGTTGTTCCGGTTGGGGGAGGAGCGGTTTTGGCTATTGTGGAGCTGGCATCATATCCTGTTCGATGGCTGGTCGTTGCCGGTAGTGATATCGGAGGTGTTGGGGATATATGAGCAGTTGGTGCGGGGTCAAGGGGTGGCGCCGGCGGAAGAGGACCGATATGAGGAGTATATCCGGTACCTGGAGGGTCGTGATGCCGGGGGAGATGAGGGATACTGGCGGGGGTACTTGTCGGGGGTGGTGCGGGATGGGAAGAACCTGTTGCCGTTTATTGAAGCGACGATAGAGCGCAACAAAGGGATTGGTCAGTACCGGACGGAGTGGTTGCAGCTGGGCGGGGAAGCCAGCAGGCAGCTGGAAGGGTATGCGCAGCGAAACCGTATTACGGTCAATACTGTGATGCAGGGGGTATGGGCATACGTGTTATCGCGATATACGGGGAGCCGGGAGGTAGTGTATGGGGTAACAGTGTCGGGAAGGCCGGAGGATCTGTCGGGGGTAGAGCATCGGGTAGGGATGTACATCAATGCGGTGCCGTTGCGGGCGGAGGTGGACGAAGAGCAGCCGATAGGGGTATGGCTGCGAGAGTTGCAGCAGGATCAGGTGGCCTCGCGGGAGCACCAGTATACGTCCTTGAGTGAGATCAGCCGCTGGCTGGAGATGGGGGGCCGGGACCTGTTCGATACGCTCGTGACCTTTGAGAACTACCCGGTCAGCAAGGCGCTGACGAAGGGAGGAGCAGAGCGAAGGTTGCGGGTCGGCAATGTTCAGTCACAGGAACAAAGCAACTATCCGTTGAGCCTGGTGATCCATTTCCAGGAGGAATTGGTCATACAGTTCCGCTACAACGCAGATCTGCTCAATGAGCTGGTGGTACGACGGATCAAAGGTCATGTTGAGCAGGTGGTGCTGGGTATGATCGGCAGGGAGGATGGGAGATGGGAGGAGATCGGGCTGCTGACAGAGGAGGAGGAACGGGAGGTGTTGAAGGAGTTCAATAACACTTATGTGGATTATCCGAGAGATAAGACGGTGGTGGAGCTGTTCGAGGAGCAGGCGGCGAGGACGCCGGATGCGGAGGCGGTGGTGTTGGAAGAGCAGTCACTGACGTATGGCGAACTGGACCGGCGGAGCGATCAGCTGGGTCATTACCTGCGCGGGCTGGGGGTGAGGGAGGACAGCCTGGTGCCGATCTGTGTGGAGCGAAGTGTAGAGATGATCGTTGGGATACTTGGAATACTGAAGGCCGGTGGGGCGTATGTGCCGATCGATCCGGAGTATCCGGCGGAACGGATCAGGTATATGCTGGAAGACATTGGAGCCGACCGGGTGGTGACGCATGGTGCGGGCCGGTTGGCGTTGGCGGCTGCAGGAGATCCCGAACTGATCGATTTGGACGATTGGTCGGCGATCGCTATGGAATCGGCCGGGAGAGTGTCGCGGATGCTGCGTCCGGATCATCTGGCCTATGTAATCTATACGTCGGGGTCGACGGGCAGACCGAAGGGGGTGATGATCGAGCATCGTTCCATGACCAATCTTGTAAGATATCAAAGTGAAGTTTTTAAGATCAATTCCGCAGAAAGGATTGCGCAATTCTCGAATTATAGTTTTGATGCTTCGGTAGAGCAGACCTTCCTGGCATTGTGCAATGGTGCGGTGCTGGTGCTGATACCAAGGTCTTTGCTAATCGATGCGCAAGCAGTAGGGGAACTACTTGAACGAGAGCAGGTGACCCATCTGCATGCCACTCCGGGATTTTTAGAAACGATAAGCATGACTGGTGTCGCGGGATTGAAGCGGGTGATAGCAGGGGGGGATATCTGCGGAAGAGAGTTGGCGAAGAGATGGGGTGGAAGGGTCGACTTTTATAATGAATATGGACCGACGGAGGTGACAGTTACAGCGACAGAATACCGATACACAGAGAAGGATCCCGTAGAGGAAGGATCTTTGCCGATAGGGCAGCCGCTGGCAAACACGCGACTGTATGTAGTGGATGGCAGGGGTAGTTTGTGTCCGGTAGGGATTCCGGGGGAGTTGTGGATCGGTGGGGTACAGGTGGCTCGCGGGTACTTGAATCTACCGGAACTGACGGCCGAAAAATTCATAGCTGATCCATTTGGAGAGGGCCGGTTATATAAGACAGGGGATCTGGGTCGGTGGCGGGAGGATGGGACTATTGAATTTTTGGGTCGAAGAGATGAGCAGGTGAAGGTGCGTGGCTACCGGATCGAGCTGGGCGAGATCGAGCATGTGCTGGGCGGGTGTCCAGGGGTACGGCAGAGCGTAGTTTTGGCCCGGGAGGATGCCTCGGGGAGCAAGCGGCTGGTTGGCTATGTGGTGGCGGAGGGAACGCTGGATAAAGATGCGATAGAGGACTATTTGCAGGAACGGTTACCGGAGTATATGGTACCGCGGCAGTGGGTGGAGTTGGCTTCCTTGCCCCTGACCGGTAATGGGAAGGTGGACCGGAAAGGATTGCCAGAGCCGGACAGAGTTGGCCTGAGTCAGGGATATGCAGGACCACGCAATGCGATAGAGGAGGCACTTGTAGCGATCTGGCAGGAGTTGCTGAACGTAGAGCGGATAGGCATTCACGATAATTTTTTTGAGCTGGGAGGTCATTCGCTGCTGGCGATTCGGGTGATATCAGCAGTGCGCAAGGCATTGTCTGTGGAAATGACCATTGGGGACATGTTTGATCACCCCACGATAGCGGCGCTGGGAGAGCGATGGTCGGATGTGTCGGCAGGGGTTGGGATGCCGACGATGACTGCCGGGGTGCGTCCGGAACGAATGCCATTGTCATATGCGCAGGAGCGGCTGTGGTTTATCGATAAGCTGGAGGGGAGCGTGCAGTATCATATTCCGGCGGTGCTGCGGTTGAAGGGGAAGTTGGACAGGGACGCCCTGAAGGGGGCGTTGCGGGCGATCGTGAACCGGCATGAGGTGCTGCGGACGGTGATCCGGGAACGTGGGGGGCAAGGCTACCAGCAGCTGCTGGAAAAAGGCCTGTGGAATATGCGGCACACTGATGGAGGAAGGTTCGGGGAAGATAATTTGGGGTTGCAGGATTATATCGAAGAAGGGGTGGCGGCGCCATTCGATCTGTCTGCGGATCATATGATGCGGGCGGAGCTGATCGGTGTGAGGGAAGATGAACATATACTGGTAGTAGTGATGCATCATATTGCCTCGGATGGGTGGTCGGTAGGGGTCCTGGTACGGGAGCTGACGGACTTGTATAATGCAGCTATTGAAGGTCGTGAGGCGACATTGCCGACCCTGCCGGTGCAGTATGCGGACTATGCGCTCTGGCAGCGACGGTACGTAAGTGGGGAAGTGCTGGAGGGGCAATTGGGATACTGGAAGGAGAAGTTGCAGGGAGCATCGGTGCTGGAGCTGCCGACGGACCATGAACGACCTGCGGTGCAGAGTCATCGGGGGGCGGCAAAGACATTTTGGATCGATAAGGAATTGCGGGATAGGCTGCAGGGATTATCGGAGAGGGAGGGGGTGACGCTGTATATGACTTTACTGGCGGCGTTCCAGGTGTTGCTGTCGCGCTACAGCGGGCAGGAGGATATCTGTGTGGGCAGCCCGGTGGCGGGCCGGACACGGCAGGAGGTAGAGGGCCTGGTGGGTTTCTTTATCAGTACCGTGGTGATGCGCTGCGAGGTAAGAGGAAAGGATAGCTTCAGGCAGTTGCTCCAGGTGGTGAAAGAGACGACGCTCGGAGCGTATGAGCACCAGGAGGCGCCGTTCGAGAAGGTAGTGGAGGCGGTAGTGAAAGAGCGGGACATGAGCCGCAGTCCCCTGTTCCAGGTGATGTTCACACTGCAGAACACACCGGACGTGCCGATGCTGCGCTTAGGAGAGCTGGAGCTGTCGCAGGAGGGGACGGAACAGAGGACGGCGCAGTTCGACCTGAACATTTCGGTGACGGAAAGAAGAGAGGGACTAGGGGTTTCTGTGGCGTATTGCATTGATCTTTTCAAAGAAAGGACGATCGACCGGATGGCGGGTCACTATGATTCGCTGTTGCGGAATATAGTAGTCGATGCGGGCCAGGCGGTGGAAGCGCTGCGGATGTTGACGGAGAGAGAGGAACGGCAAGTGGTGGAGGAGTTCAATGATACGAAGGTGGACTATGGAACGGGTAAGACGGTGGTGGACCTGTTCGAGGAGCAGGCGGCGAGGACACCGGAGGCGGTAGCGGTGGTATTCGAAGAGCAGTCGTTGACGTATGGGGAGCTGGACCGGCGGAGCGATCAGCTGAGTCATTACCTGCGGGCTCTGGGGGTGCGGGAGGAGACGCTGGTGGGCATTTGTGTACAAAGGGGCCTGGAGATGATCTTAGGGATATTGGGGATCCTAAAGGCGGGAGGGGCCTATGTGCCGATCGATCCGGAGTATCCGGATGAGCGGATCGAATATATGCTGGAGGATATCGATAGCAATATTGTGGTGACCAGCAGCAAATGCCGGGACAGAACCGCAGTTGGCGGGAAGTCAAGAGTGGTGGTGGAGCTGGATGGGGAGCAGCAGGAGGCGATTGGTGGCGAAGAGACGGGAAAAGTATCAAGAGATTTGAAGCCGGATCATCTGGCGTACATGATCTATACATCGGGATCGACGGGGAGACCGAAGGGGGTGCTGGTGGAGCATGGCGGTTTGGTTAACCGGTTGCTGTGGGCGCAGGATTATTTTGGGTTGACCATCGAAGATGTTGTACTCCAGAAGACGACGTATGGGTTCGATGTGTCGGTGTGGGAGCTGTTGTGGCCGCTGCTGGCGGGAGCGAAGCTGGTGTTTGCGCGACCAGGAGGTCAGGGGGATAGTGAATATCTGCGCGGGGTGATCGAATCAAGCGGGGTGACGATGATCCATTTTGTGCCCTCGATGCTGGAGGCGTTCGTGAAAGATATTGGGTTGGGGGACTGTGTGGGGTTGCAGAAGATCCTGTGCAGTGGTGAGGCCTTGCGGCCGGGGATGGTGCGGGCCTGCCAGGAGCGGTTGCCGCAGGTGAGGCTGTATAATTTGTATGGACCGACGGAAGCGACGGTGGATGTGAGTTGCTGGGCGGTGCCGGGGGACAGGCTACATACCGGGGTGGTGCCGATCGGCAAGCCGGTGTTCAATACGCAGCTGTATGTGGTGGATGGGAATGGCCGGCCGGTGCCGGTGGGAGTGCCGGGAGAGTTGTGGATCGGCGGGGTGCAGGTAGCGCGGGGGTACTGGAAGAGGCCGGAACTGACAGCGGAGAAGTTCGTGGCCAATCCATTTGGAGAGGGCCGGCTGTATAAGACGGGCGATATGTGCCGGTGGCTGCCAGACGGGACGATCGAGTACCTGGGGCGGAGAGATCAGCAGGTGAAGGTGCGGGGCTACCGGATCGAGCTGGGCGAGATCGAGAGTGTGCTGGGTGGATGTCCCGGGATCCGGCACGGGGTGGTGGCTGCCGGAGAAGGTGCAGATGGGGACAAGCGGCTGGTGGGGTATGTGGTGGTGGAGGGGGAGATGGACAAGGAGAAGATAGAAGGATATTTGGGGTCCCGGCTGCCCAAATATATGATTCCGCGGCAGTGGTTGCAGTTGGAAAGGGTTCCGTTGATGGCCAGCGGGAAGGTGGACCGGAGGAAGTTGCCGGAGCCAGACAAGGCAAGGACCAGCCGGAGATATGTAGCGCCGCGCACGGAGGTGGAGTGTCAATTGGCGGGTATTTGGGAGGAACTGCTGGGGGTGGAACGGATCAGCATTGAAGACGATTTTTTTGAGTCAGGAGGACATTCTTTGTTGGCAGCCAGAATGGCATCCTTTATTTCAACGAGATTAAAAATAAAAATCAGCATAAAAGCCTTCTTCGAGTTAACAACTATTGAATTGATGGCTCAATATATTGAAGCCGATCGCAGCAATTACAACGTACAAAAGACCGACGAAAACTCTGAGGTGCCTTTGACAGCACTGGATCATTGCGGTGAAAAATATTATGAAATAACACCAACACAGCTTTATTGGCTCGATGACAATATTGATAGAGAATACAAGCAGCATGATAGCGTACATGGCTCTGTTGTATTGATCTATAACGTTTCCGGCAGCATTAGAACGGAAATTTTAAAAAGAACCGTTTCGTGGATCATGGGGCGGCATGAGAGTCTACGTTCCACATTTCACAAAATAAACAATACATTTTATATGAAAGTGGAGCAGCCGTTCTCCATAGCAGATGTTCCTGTCAGTGAATTCGAGATCGTATCTGCAGCAGAGAAAAACGCTACAGTGGACGACATTGCCAATTTTCTCGATCATCAATTCGACATCAATAAAGGCCCCTTGCTGCTGGTACGGCTAATTCGGCTTTCGGCTGAAAAAAGCATATTGGCAATAAAAATACATCATGTCATATCCGATGGGTGGTCGTTAGACCTGTTAATGGAGGATCTCATCCTTGGATATGGAGCATTTTCAGCGGATCAGGAGCCAGAAGTACGGCCGTTGACCCGTCAACACAAAGAGTGCCTTGCAATGGAAAATCATTACACGAAAATGCACTTCGAGTACGATAAGAAATATTGGGAATCCTTATATCGGGATATTCCGGAAGAGGTTATGATCCCGGGTGTGACCCGGGTCAATTTTGACATGGCGAAAAAGATATTATGTGAGGAGAATTTTTCTTTTTCGGAAAGTGTCAGCGAAAGGTTTATGTTCCTTACAAAGGACCTGAATGTACCTTTGTTCATCATCCTGCAGGCGTCATTTCTGTTCTATCTTTATCATACTACGGGGAAAAAGGATTTTTTAGTCGGAACTTATGTGTTTGGAAGAGAATTTCCGGGAGCAGAATTGCAAATTGGCTGCTACGCCCGAACAGTGTTGATCCGGACAATTATTCATGAAAATGATTCTTTTTATGAAGTTGTAAAAAAGGTGATAAAATCAAATGCAGACACGAGAGATCGAAGAGCATTTACGCTTAGGTCGGCCCTTGAAAATTTACTCCCGCCAGAACATTATCCAGGCAGTGCCTTTTGGGGTATCAATATGCAATACTTTGATCTGAACATGCGTAGGAAAAAACTTTCAGATGAAAAAAATATTCTAAAGGATACGGGTGTAAAGATCGGGCTATCGAATCAGTCCCTGCCGAATTCTATAATGCCGATCGATATGCAGTTGCAATTTATAAACTTGAAAAAAACGATCGATCTGGTTGTGCAATATGACGGCAGTTTGTATGATGCGGCGGCGATCAATGGATTTATATCTCCTTATTTGGAATTTGCCAATGATGTAGCTGTCACCGGGAATTATTTGGCGGCGAAAGAAAATATCATATAGTATGTTGAGTCATTTGAAAAGCAGATCGGTGAAATTTAGCTGGGTTGGCAGATCTCCTGAAGGGAGTAAAGCAACAGCGCTGTTGGTGCCGCAATATAATGAAGGTTCACAGGAGGGATTCCGTGCAAGACTGAATTACTTCAACGAATTCGCGAAACAATATTCAGAAGTGCTGGATGTCATTATGATAGATGATGGATCAACCGACGGCAGCCTACAGGAATTGGAGGCGTTTGTCAGCAGTAATCCATGTTTCTTTTTTTTGGCATCGGTAGCCCCGAATGCGAGTAAGGTCGGTGCATTATGTATGACAACATCGTCGATAACACATGAATATATAATTCTTTCCGATTTTGATACGGACATCTTTGGGATCCATCTGCTAAATTCAAGTGTGGAAAAACTCCAAAATGACACCTCTTTAATGGGATGTTACTTCAGAATGCTCCCCTATGGGGGAGTTGGTAATGTGCTTTTGTTTCAACAATTGGAATATTGTTTGCAGAGGAGTATATACAAATTCCATCAAAAGGAGAAAAGCATAAGAGTCATGCCAGGCGCGGCATCCTTTTATAAAAGGAAAGTCCTGAATTCAATTTATTCTCAGCATAGCGGTCTCAGAAGCGGTGAGGACAGAGAGGCGACACTTATCGGACTAAAATTAGGGTACAAGACTTTCTATTTCGATGATATTTTAGCGATGACCAGACCGCCGCAATCGTTTAATGCACTAATTAAACAACGGATCAGGTGGAATTTGGGTTACCTGGAAACTTTTGTCAAGGAAAGGAGATATTATTTTTACGAAATGGGCCGGCTTAGCAAAGTGGGTGTGATTACGTTCATGGATATTTTGGTCGTGCTATTTATGGTCCTTTGCCCTTTTATAGTTTTTGGACTTGCGATTTCCGGACTAAAGTTTTTGTTGGTCTTCGTGGCGGTGTTATATATAATTTATATTTCCTGGGTTCTGAATCTTTTGCTTTTGTCGCCGGAGGAATCAAAAGAGATCAAAAGGAATAGATCCCAGTCCATCTTCCTTTTTCCCTTTTTTAAAATATCTGTGGATTATATATCCTGGATGGGAGCGATAATCCGATGTGTAAAAAAGAATATTTATTCGACTAAAGGGAGTGATCGGAAGAAATTCTATACCGAGCCTAAATGAAATCGGGTAATTCCATTACTGTTCAAATATAAAACAAATTTTATGCGGTCGGAAAATGAAATCAAGGATCGAATCGACTCGATCATTGAAAAATTGAGTGTTCTCTCGAAAAAGAAATGTGAAGAGATGAAAAAGCCTTTAAGAAAGCGGGATCACAGGCTATTGATATTTATTGGTAAGGAGTATAGTATGTATAACTATGCTCTTACTGAATTAATGTGGGCGACCTCCTGATCATTAAAAGAACCAAATTCGTTTTATATGAAAAAGATGACATATTCAATCAGATCATCCGGTGGGGCCGGTGATGTAATACTAAGCACGCCGGTATTTAGGGCTTTGAAGGAAAAAGATCCCGATTGCAAGATTGTGGTACGTTGTGTAGTAAAAATTCATGCTGATATTTATAGGAATAATCCGCATATCGACAAACTAATAATGCCATCGACCATCGGCAATCGAATCAGGGCCGTGACGCGTTATTTTAAGCCGGCAAAAGTCAACGGGTTTGAATATTTTCGTCTGCTTCCCTCTATTTCTTATGACATTAGCGCAGCTGAAATCATCGCTGAGTTCGTGGATCTCAAGCTTGGGAACCCGAAGTTGCAATTATATCTGACGCCGGAGGAGGAGAGGTGGGGTAAGGAGAAGATGGTAGCTTATGGTAAGCCAATACTGATACATATTAGTTCAGTTACGTCCTCCAATCAACACTGGCCTCTTTCAAATTGGGAAGAGCTGGTCAGGAGTTTGCCGGAATACACGTTTGTCCAATTGGGGCTGCCTCATGAAGAGAAAGTAGAAGGAGCAATTGATCTCAGAGGAAAGACCTCATTCAGGGAAGCGCTATCGCTTCTCAATAGTTCGCTGAGCTTTGTTGGGGTCGTTTCTTCCTTCGCACATGCAACAAATGCTTTCGATACTCCCGGAGTAGTCCTTTTCGGGCCGTCTACTCCCAAAATATGGGGTCACCCCAACAATATAAATATCTATAAAGGCCTGCCATGCGCTCCTTGCATCGATGCCTTGCTGGGAAGCCCGTGTCCGTATGGAAAGCCTTGCATGACTACGATTACGGTGGATGAGGTTCGCAAGGCCTTGTTATTTCAATTGGAAAAGAAAAATTCGGAAGTATCATACGATGTTGTGTGACGGTTTTTGAAATGATGTGGGCCCTGGCCAAAAATGAAAATCAATAAAATAAAATGGAGCTTTTCAAAATCTTACAACAGAGGTCAAAGTGGTTCTATGTCCAATTGGTGGCAGTTGCCCTTGTAAATGCCGTTTGGATGAATTTTCTGTTGCTGCTGATCAATAGCAAGATGAGTAGTACTAAGATTCCTTTTTTTGGGAGATATTCGGCTTTGGCGTTCATCACTATTACACTTGTTTCTTACATCGCAAACAGGTTGTTTCAATCCAATATGGTAAGACTATCTTCAGATATAACGCATAAAATGTCGATGGAAGTCATAGCAAAAGTTCGATATGCGTCCTGTGCTGATTTTTTAGAATTCGGGCGGGAAAAGGTCTTCTCGCTACTCGGTGATGCGAATGTTGTGGGTGAATTTCCCGGGAGGTTCATAGATACGATGTACAATGCGATCATGTTCCTGGCCGGGGTAGTATTTCTGGTTTTTGTGTCTGTTGGCGGCTCGCTGATAGTTCTGGGCCTATTGGCAATCCTGGGGACTATCTACTATCGTCAGGCTGAGGCATCGAAAGCTAATTTTATAATAGCGAGAGAGCTATCGGACAGATATCATAAAAGCGTTATAGATCTTCTCCATGGTTACAGGGAAGTTAAGATGAGTTTGGCCAAGTCGCAGAACCTTTTTAGCCATCTGGATCAAAACAGGAAGGAGCTAAAGACGCTGTCCGTCAATTCAACCATAAAATGGATGCTTAATAATTTGTACGGGAAATATATTTTTTATGTCCTTATAGGGGTCGTGATATTCATGTTGCCGAACCTTTTTGCATCGAGTTCAAGGTTGGTTGGGCCATACGTCGTAACACTATTTTTCCTCATGCCTCCGCTTACAAATATTATCGGTTCGATCCCCAATTTTATAAACATGCAGATATCTTATCAACGACTTCGTGATTTTGATCTGAAGGTAGATCATTCGGAGATGCGATATTCCTCTATTTCGGCAGAAAATACATTGTTTGGGGATAAATCATTTGAAAGCCTGGATATGCAAGAGGTCATATATGAATATAAGAAGCAATCCTTTTCGATAAATGTTCCAAAATTTTCAATTTTGAAAGGGGAGGTAGTCTTTATAACGGGTGGCAACGGAAGCGGCAAAACGACATTCATAAGCATTCTCTGTGGATTGTTGAGGCCGTCTTCCGGATCGATACGCTTTAACGGTTGTCTTATCGACCGACAGGATTATCAGCTATACAGGAATAAGCTGGTGGTTATATTCAGTGACAATTACTTATTCTCCGAAAACTACGATGATTCGATGATAAGTGAAGATAATGCGGAACTTAATAGGTACATTTCATTGATGAAACTACAAGGTATAGTCACTGTAGACAGTCGGGCAAATAAACTTTTGACCGAGTTGTCGAGAGGGCAGGGGAAGCGATTAGCTATGATCTATGCACTATTGGAGAATAAAGATGTGCTGGTGCTGGATGAATGGGCAGCTGATCAGGATCCGCAATTCAGAGCGTATTTCTATCGTGTCTTTTTGCAAAAATTAAGGGATATGGGCAAAACAGTTATTGTAGTGACGCACGATGACGCCTATTTTTCGTGTGCAGACAGGATTGTAAAGTTCGATCAGGGAACGATCGTTACGGACGAGAATAAGTATAGGGATGGGCAAACAATGTCTTCTAAATTTTCCTAAGCAATTTTTTAATAGCATAAGAAGTTCCGGCATAAATGCCAAAAAAAGGTGCGATATATGACCAGCGGGTTATCGGATGATACATTTTGCGATACAGGTCTCTTACAAAATAGTTTGAAAAATTGCCGAAAATATGGGCGGGGCTTCGCCAACAGAAAGCTGCGGTTAACCCGATCTTCTCATCGCACGGTACTACTCCATGAAACCAGTAAGGGGGAATATACAAAGCGTCGTTTTCTTCAACTGTTACCATATAGGATTTAGCCTTTAATGAAGGATCAAGCTTGTCCCCGGAAAGATACGATTCACTCATTAGGAATTTGATCACCGCTTCGGGGTGACGTACCCGTGGATCCAATAGCCCTACGCGCTTTGAGCCGCGGACCTGGCACATAAGCGTTTCATCTACTTTATGCCAATGCCATGCGGTAGCTGCCCTACGATACAAGAAACAGCGAAGCTGTGGGTAATTCCTTGGCAAAGGAGGAGAGGGAAGGAAGGAGAATTTTCCGAGATCGTCCTTAAATGTCTGAAATCTTTTAGTATACTGCCCTTTGACATCAATTATTACCTGTGAAGGCATACTTATAACAAGGTCTTCGTTAGCGAATAGATGTTCGATGGCGTCATGAAAGTTCATTTCAATCTTGCCTTCTTCGTGAACTTTGCTGTCATTGTGGTTATGATGAGGATAAACCGATAGTCCGAAATTGTCAAATGTTTTCAGCCAATATTCCTTATTTCTGCATTTCAGTGATATGGGCCAATGCTTTACGGCGTCTTTTATCAGACAGGCACGATTTTTATCAACCCACTCTTTTTTGAAATCACGCTCGGTCAGCTTGTCGGCTTCTAAAATAGGCACAGTCGCAAACTCCTCGCTTCCGGAAAGGCAAGAAAAGAAGCTTTCGGCAATTTGGTTCATGGTTAAGTTTTAATTTTTTATAAACCAACATCGAAAATTGAAATGACCGGATGCAGCAGGGCAGGAAAAAGAGAATTAAACTTTTGCAGGTCTTCCAATCCGGACGACTCCGGCGAAGGGATCATCAGTCGGCTTTTTTTTTGGAATTTTGACGAGTTTAAAGTTACCTAATTTTCCCATACACAGTTATCGAAATACGTGCTGCGTAAACCTTGAAAGTCTTTGGATTTGCTGAAGTGGAAAATTCAAAATGGGCCCGGAGAAGGTGTTGGTCACAATTTTGGTCACAAACAAAAAAAGCACCTGAAAGATGCTTGATTTCGTGGGAGTTGACGGGTTCGAACCGCCGACCCTCTGCTTGTAAGGCAGATGCTCTGAACCAGCTGAGCTAAACTCCCTACTTTTACGGCCTTCCGTTGAAAGGAGTGCAAAGATAAGGGCTAAAAATTTCCTACAAAATTTTTTTGTGAGCTTTTTTTCAGGATTTTTTTTCTAATGGGCTCTAAACCAGCTGTTCAGCCTGGGGGTATTTAGTCCCTATTTTTCCAGGTGTTATTGTCCCTGTTGACGTCAGGCAATACCTTATCCGGGTCCAGGGTTAAGGCAGCCAGCTTTTGTCCGCCGGGTCCGGGCGCCAGCTGCAGGTCGCGTGTGGCGGACTGCATCCAGGTCTCTGCCGGCAGTGAAATACGTTGTTTGCTGCCATCCTTCCATGTCAATTCCAGGGTAGCCGGCATCACCATTTTGTCGAGGTTGGTGAGGGTCACCTGCACGCCTTTGGCGGGATCATTATCCGTGTATGTTACGCGTTGGATGGCCTGGTCCAGTCCTCCATTGCCGAAGAACCATCCCCGCCAGAACCAGCAGAGGTCTTCGCCTGCCTCGTTGTCCATTGTCCGGAAAAAATCGTACGGGGTGGGGTGACGATAGGCCCAGCGATCAATATACTGGCGAAATGCATAGTCGAACCGGTCTTTGCCCAGGATGACCTCCCTCAGCAGCACCAGTCCCAATGCGGGCTTGAAATAGGTCATGGGATGCCGGTATTTTTCCGGAATGGCATCAGCTCGGGTCATCATCGAGGGTGCTTGCGGGTCTTTCAGCAGCGGCACGATCTCTTCCACGGGATTGCCGTGGCCGGGAGCATATTCGTCGTCCCGTTTCGGGGCATATTCCCCTTTATTAAAAGCATCGGAGGCATAGATATCGATGAAGGTGTTGAAGCCTTCGTCCATCCAGGCGTATTGACGTTCGTCAGAGCCGACGATCATGGGGAACCAGTTATGACCGATCTCATGGGCTGTCACCCAATACAGCACACTGCCTTTGTCGGTGATACCGTCGAAGACGATGCCGGGGTATTCCATTCCGCCGGCAATACCTGCTTCATTGATGGCTACCGGGTAGGGATAGGCAAACCATTTTTCTGAGAAATATTCCATGGAAGCTTTGAGGTACTCTGTCGCTCTTCCCCAGGCGCTGTCGCCGGCGCTTTCCACAGGATAGACAGACATGGAGAGCGCCTTTTTGCCACCGGGCAGGTTGACCCGGGCGGCATCCCAGATATATGCGTGGGAGGCGCCAAAAGCGACGTCCCGGGTATTGTACATCTTATAGTGCCAGGTGAGCGTGCCCTTTTGTACGGGTCTGGCGGAGGGATTGTTGATGTCTTCGGCGCCATGGACCACGACGGTCCTGTCACTGGACCTGGCTGCTGTCAGCCTTGCCTGTTCTTTGGCGGTGAGGACCTCCTGCGGATTTTGCAGTTCGCCCGAGCCGGCTACGATCATGTTCCAGGGCAGGGTGACCTTGTAGTCGAAGTCGCCGTATTCGCAATAGAACTCACCGCTGCCGAGGAAGGGGAGGGTATTCCAGCCCCGGGTGTCGTCGTATACGCACATCCGGGGATACCATTGGGCTATCTCGTAGATCTTTCCATTGCGGGTGCTGGTGTAGTCCGTGCGATTGCCGAAATCTCCGGGCACAGTATAATGGTAGTCGATGAGAATATTGATCTTCCCGCCCCGGGAAGGCAGGGCTTTTTTCAGGCGGATCTGCAGCCGGGTATCCGTCACTATGTAGTCGGCCGTGGACGTGACCCCGCCCTGTTCGATCTTTACGGATCCCAGGATATAGCCGTCTGTATGGCGATTGGCTGCCCCTTCCGTAAAGTAATTGCTGCGGGCGTCCTTCCGGTAAGTATTTTGATCCAGCTGGAGCCATAATGAACGGAGGCTGTCAGGGCTGTTATTCGTGTAACGGATGATCTCGCTGCCCTTCAGGATATTGTTGGCCGTGTCCAGGCTGGCCCGAAGCGCATAGTCCGCCCTGTTCTGCCAGTAATCAGGGGCGGGGGCGCCATTGGCGGCATGATGGGGCCTGCTTTGACCGTTGTAAAACCCTGGCGCGAAAAGTGCGTGCGGGTCATAACCGGAAGGGACGGGATTTTCGGGAAGTCCTGCGGTTGTTTGCGCCTTGCCGGTGAAGGTGCAAATGGCGAGTCCAAGCGATACGAACAGATAGGTCTTTGACATTTTTTCTTTCTCCTGTCCCTAAAAATATGGCTTTTATATAAATTGCACCATGGAAAAACCCAGCAGCTATTGTGACGTCGTCGTGAGAATGGAAAAAGACAATGTGCATGTGCATTATCACGATAAGGAATACGGATTCCCCATTCATGACGACAACCAGCTATTCGCCCGGCTCATACTGGAGATCAACCAGGCCGGCCTCTCATGGACGACGATCCTGAATAAAAAAGACAATTTCTTCAAAGCCTTTGATAATTTCGAGATCGACAAGGTCGCGCGCTATGGGCAGAAGCAGAAAGACCGGCTGCTGCAGGACGCGGGGATCATACGCAACCGGCTGAAGATCGATGCTACGATCGAGAATGCGAAGGTCATAAAGGGCTTGCAAAAGGAATTTGGCTCGTTTAAGAACTGGCTGGACAAGCATCATCCGCTGACAAAAGAAGAATGGGTAAAGCTGTTCAAAAAGACCTTCCGGTTCACCGGCGGAGAGATCGTAGGGGAGTTTTTAATGAGCAGCGGTTACCTGCCGGGAGCGCATATAGCAACCTGCCCGGTCTATAAAAAACTGTTGAAACAAAAGCCGGCATGGATGCAAAAAATAAAAGGCGCCGGAAAATGAAAATAGCCGTCAGACTTATCCTCCTGTGGATAGTTATTCACCTGGCCTATATTTCAATAGACGGCTTGCGTGACTACAAAGGTACCGCCGATGTCGCCGTGGTCCTGGGTAACAGGGTCGACGCAGATAGTTCGCTTTCTCCCGTCCTGCAGGGAAGGGTGGACAGAGCATTGCTGCTGTACAGGCAGGGACGCGTTCATAAGATCATGGTCAGTGGTGGAAAAGGACTCAAAGCAGGCAAGGTGCCCGAGGGCATGGCCATGAGAAGATACCTGGTGCAGAAAGGGGTGCCTCCTGCCGACATCATAGAAGACAACGAGGGGGAGAACACCTATCTTACGGCAAGGGATTTCAGGCCTGTGGCTGATTCGCTGCATTGTTCATCCGTGATCGTGGTCAGCAGTTTCTATCACATCACCCGCTGCAAATACATCTTCCGGAAGCTGGATATCAGGAATGTGCATAGCGCCTCATCCGATGTATTTTACGCCAATGATCTTGTCGGGCTGATGCGGGAATTCCCCGCGCTGTATAAATACATGTTCTGGTACTGAGGATGCCGGGTCAGTTCAGCTGTACCACCGGCAGCCTGTAGTGCAGTCCGTCCACGACGAACAGCTCGTCGATCTCATATGTCCAGAATTTATACAGGGGAGATTTGGAAAGATATTTTTCAACGGCGGCCTTGTCTTCGGCTGAGAAAGTGATCCACACCCGTTGTGTCTCCATGGTGACTACATAATGATCGATGACCCCTTGCTCGATCAAACGATTGATGTACGTTCGGTGGGAGGGGACAAGAGCGGCGAATTCATCATTCATGTCGAATTGTATGGTAACCTGGAATTTGCGCATGTTGCTTACTTAAGATTAACAAAATAGCTGCTCTTATGTTCACAGGATGCCGTTTGGGGCTTATTAATACATACGGCGCAATTCATGCAGGAGTTGCCTCTTATAATTTCCAGTCAATCACCTGGTTAACCCATTCTTCCCTGTAAGGTGTCGTCACTTTGATGTAGTTATCGGTATAACCCTCCATCATGGAAGACGTTACGTGGCCTTCCAGGAGGACCTTACGGGTTTGTCCTTCGTGCTGACGGGTGAAACATTGCATTTTCTGGTAGGACAGGTTCCGCAGGATCTTATTTCGCTGATGGCGGACGTCCATGGGGACGACGGGCTTGATCTCCAACGCCCTGGTATTGTCCCTTTCGGAATAAGTAAAGACGTGGAGGTAAGATATGTCCAGCTCGTGGAGGAAGTCGAAGGTTTCTTTAAAGAGGTCTTCCGTCTCTCCCGGGAATCCCACGATCACATCTACCCCGATGGCGCAATGCGGCATCAATTCCCTGATCAGCTGCACCCTCGATGCATACAGCTCTCTTTTATAGCGGCGGCGCATCAATCCCAGGATGTGGTCGCTGCCGCTTTGCAGCGGGATATGGAAGTGCGGCATGAACTTTTTGCTGCCGGCCACCCATTCGATCATTTCGGGACTAAGCAGGTTGGGTTCGATGGAAGAGATCCGGAAACGTTCGATGCCGTCGATGGTGTCCAGCTCTTTTATCAATCCGAAGAACGACTCCTCTTTTTTGTCCCCGTCGGGTCCTTTGCCGAAATCGCCCAGGTTTACACCTGTAAGGACGATCTCTTTCACATTACCCCCGGCTGCCAGCTGCCGGACATTTTGCACTGTCCGGGAAATGGTATCGCTGCGGCTCTTGCCTCTTGCCATGGGGATGGTGCAGAATGAGCAGTTGTAATCACAGCCATCCTGTACTTTCAGGAAAGTGCGGGTCCTGTCGTTGAGGGAGTAAGTGGCGTGAAAGCCGGTGACGGCCTCGATGTCACAGCTGCAGATGCGTGCGGAGTCACCTTTGGACAGCTCTTTCAGGTGATGGGCGATATTGAATTTTTCCGCTGCCCCCAGCACCAGGTCCACGCCCGGGATGGCGGCGATGGCCTCCGGTTTCAGCTGGGCATAGCAGCCTGTGATCACTACCAGGCTTTCCGGACTGCGGCGCTGGATACGGCGTACCAGGTGACGGCATTCCTTATCGGCATTGTCGGTGACGGAGCAGGTGTTGATCACATATACGTCGGCCTGCTCGTCGAAAGCCCGTTTGTCAAAGCCCTCACCTTCCAGTATGCGGGACAGGGTGGAGGTCTCCGAGTAATTGAGCTTACATCCGAGGGTATGAAAGGCTACCGATTTATTGCGCGCTGACTCCATATTGGTTCAATCCGCAAAGATACCTGAAGGATGGCGAAATACCATGCATCTCAGTATCTTCGGAGAAGAATACATCCGTAAAATAGTAGAATAGCGTGAAACTCAGGCTTATAAACGTACTGTCGGCGCTATTGGTCAGCGCAGCGGCACTTATAGGATGCGGGCAATCTTCTACCCAAACAGTTGAGGGCAGTCCGATCGATCGTCATGTCAGCCGGCTGATCCTCTCCCGTCATGCCCATTGCCGCATGGATTGCCGACATATTACGGAAAGAGAGATACGGGAGATATTGGAGGAAGGAGAGATCAACTACCGGAAAAGCCAGCCCGATGGTCATCCCGATCCTAAATATGCCCTGGAAGGTTATACTAAAGAAGGACAGCATCTGCGCGTCGTCTTTGCCGTACCTGCGGGAAGGCCGGGAACGGAGCACAGCCTTGTGGTCGTCACCTGTATTGAATTGGGTGTGGAATGGCAGTGCGACTGTAAGTAAAGGTGCTGCAGCTGTATTAAAGATATTTTGTAGTTTGCAGGCAGCATGTCCGCCATACTAAGACCTTTGCGTTGGATCTACTGCTGCTATGCCCTCCTGCTCTTTATCGCCGGCATGCTGCTGGTGCTGCCTTTCGTGGTCGTTTATTCTTTTTACGGACCAGTGCGGGGAGGTAACCTGATCTATAAGGCCTGTCTGCTATGGGACAGGTGCTGGATGACATTGGTAGGTATCCGTCATGAAATGCTTCGTGGTCCGGCGCCTGACCCTGAAAAACAATATGTCTTTGTCGCCAATCACATATCTTACCTGGATATTCCCCTGATCCTGCTGGTTATCCGTGATCATGCTTTCCGCGTATTAGGCAAGGCGGAGATGAAGAAGGTGCCCATCTTCGGCTATATCTACAGCCAGGCGGTGATCATGGTGGACAGGAGCAGTGCCGAGCAGCGATCGAAAAGCGCCCGCGAGCTGCTGGGCGTACTGCGGCAGGGCATTTCCGTATTCATCTTTCCGGAAGGCACTTTCAACGAAACCCAAGCTCCTTTGAAGGAGTTCTATGACGGCGCATTTCGCATGGCTATCGAGACCCAGACACCAGTGAAGCCAGTTCTTTTCCTCGACGCTTATGACCGTATGCATTACTCCAGTATTTTCAACCTCAATCCGGGCAGGCTGCGTACCGTCTTTTTACCGGAAATAAGCGTGGAAGGGCTGACCATGGATGACCTGCAGACCCTGAAAGAGAAGGTTTTCCAGGTGATGGAAGCTGATCTGGTGAGACGCCGGGCATCGTGGATCAAGCCCCTGAATGTCCCCCGGATTGAGTAACTTTGCCGGTTCATGTATGCCGAAGTCATCATACCCCTGGCGCTGCCTAAAAATTACACATGGTCCGTACCGGAGCAATGGCGTATGTCCATTCGCGAAGGATGCCGTGTGGAAGTTCAGCTGAGGAATAAGAAGTATGCAGGTATCGTGAAGCGGATGCACCAGGAAAAGCCTGAAGCTTTTGAACCCAGGGACATACTCAACCTGCTCGACCAGGAGCCTATTGTTCATGCCGCACAGCTTCAATTGTGGGAATGGGTTGCGGGATATTATCTCTGCAGCGAAGGAGAGGTCATGGCGGCAGCCTTGCCTGCGCACTTCAAGCTCAGCAGCGAAACCATACTTGTATTCAACGAAGAGACAGGCGACGATTTCTCTCACCTGGACAATGAGGAATTCGTTGTAGCGGAAGCCCTTCATATCAAAAAGGAGCTGAAGATAAATGAAGTACAGCAGCTGTTGGATTCATCGCATGTTTATCCTGTCATAAAAAAGCTTATTGAAAAGAAGGTCTGTTTCGTGTGGGAAGCACTGAAAGATACCTATTCCGCCAAGAAGGAAAGTTATGTCTTGTTGAACCCGGTGTATAGTGAGGAAGAGAAGCTTTCCAAGCTGTTGAATGATTGGGGACGGGCCCCTAAGCAAATGGAGCTGCTGCTGGCATACCTGCATTTGTCCAAGACGGAAGGGGACGTCACCAAAAGTGCGCTGCTGAAGAAATCCGGCGCCTCCGACGCCCAGCTGAAAGGATTGGTGGAAAAGGGAGTGCTTACGGTCGAGCGGCGGACCATCGACCGGGTCCGTTATCTGCCCCGGGACATCAACATAGATTTTGAGCTGACGCCGGCGCAGCAGGCTGCTTTCGACCGTATCGAGCAGAACTGGCAGGAGCGTTCCGTCTGCCTGCTGCATGGCGTTACGTCCAGCGGCAAGACCCAGGTGTATATCCGGCAAATGGAGAAAGTAATCCGCCAGGGCAAGCAGGTGCTTTACCTGCTCCCGGAGATCGCGCTCACGTCCCAGATCATACGCCGTCTGCAAAAGCATTTCGGGGGATATATCGGCATTTACCATAGTAAATTCAGCCAGAATGAAAGACTGGAGACCTGGAATAAGATCCGCAGCGGAGAGCTGAAGATCATTTTGGGCGCCCGCTCTTCGCTGTTCCTTCCTTTTAATGACCTGGGGCTTATTGTTGCGGATGAAGAGCATGATGCATCTTATAAGCAGCAGGAGCCCGCACCCCGTTATCACGCCCGGGATGCGGCAGTCTATTATGCCTCGCTGTTCAAGGCGAAAGTGCTGTTAGGCAGCGCCACTCCTTCCGTCGAAACCTATTTCAATGCGGTCAACGGGAAATATGGCCTCGTGGAATTAATGGAGCGGTACGGGCAGGTGCGGCTTCCCGGGATAGAGATCGTCGATACAAAGAAGATCCGCACGAAGGACGGTAAGGTCATTGTCAGCCCGGACCTGCATGCGGCCATCGAACAGTCCCTGGCTGCCGGCAAACAGGTGATCCTTTTTCAGAACCGCCGTGGTTATTCGCCCTGCCAGGTCTGCGAGGTTTGCGGATGGATACCGCAATGCCGTAATTGCGATGTATCGCTGAACTTTCACAAGCTGACCAATAAGCTGCATTGTCATTATTGCGGTACGGTATACCCGCCGGTGACTACTTGCGCCGCCTGCGGCAATCATAAATTTGTACAGCGCAATTTCGGGACGGAGCGTATCGAGGAGCTCCTGGAAGAGGTTTTCCCCAAAGCGCGTATAGCCAGGATGGATATTGACAGTGTACGGGGAAAGACGGCGCATGACAGTCTTATCCAGCAGTTCGAGCAGCAACGGATCGACATCCTGGTCGGCACACAGATGGTGGTGAAAGGCCTGGATTTCATGCATGTCAACCTGGTCGGCATTTTGGATGCCGACGGGATCCTGAGCTTTGCCGATTTCAGGGTCAACGAGCGCGCCTTTCAGCTGATGGAGCAGGTGAGCGGACGTGCGGGACGTATGGACGGGCAGGGGAGGGTACTGATACAGGTGGGAAATACTGCGCACCCTGTGCTGGCTTATCTCAGGGCCCATGATTACAAGCTCTTTTTTCAGCACGAGGTCGCTGCCCGGCAGCAATTTTTCTATCCGCCCTATTCCCGCATCATCCTGGTGACATTCAGGCATAAGGACAAGGAGGTGGTGCAGTCTGCCGCGCAGCTGTTCGCCAACAATCTCAAGCCGGACTTTGGCCCCTACCTGGTGGGGCCTGCAGAACCCGTCGTGGCCAGGGTACGCAACCAGTTCCTGATGGAGCTGCTGCTCAAGCTGCCGAAGGACGGGCATACTATCTCATTTGCCAAGCACGTGATCCAGCAACAGACGGCCATCCTGCACAATCACCCGAAATTCCGGAGTGTGGTGATCATCCCGGATGTGGATGCGGTGTAACTTTTGGTCCTGGATTTTTCTTCAAAGAAGCCTAATTTTATCCCTCAATCAGGATCATGCCGCATATTTTAGAAAACGTTTCGCTGAAGGGGTATAATACATTTGGAATAGATGTGCCGGCCCGGTGGTTGTCATCTTTTGGCAGCCAGGAAGAACTGAGGGAGCTGTTATCAGGCCCGGCGGACCGGCCCTTGCTTATACTGGGAGGAGGGAGCAATATCCTTTTTACCCGTGATTTCGAAGGGCTGGTCCTCCGTAATGAAGTTAGAGGGATCGATGTGGTGCGGGAAGACGATCATTATATATATGTTCGTGCCGGGGCGGGGGAGAACTGGCATGGCTTTGTACAGCATGCGTTGCAACGGAACTGGGCGGGGGTAGAGAACCTCTCGCTGATACCGGGTAACGTAGGTGCGGCCCCTATGCAGAACATCGGCGCCTACGGCGTGGAGATAAAACAGGTGTTCTATGAATTGTCGGCTTACCACCTGGGTGAGCATAAGGTGTATACTTTTAGTCTCAACGATTGTGCATTCGGATACAGGGAAAGTGTTTTCAAGCGGCGTTATAAGGGACAGTTCATTATTCTGGACGTGACATTCAAATTCTCGAAGGTCCCAAAGTTTCATACGGAATACGGCGCTATCCGGGAGGAACTGGACAAAATGGGGATCAGTGAGCTGACGATACAAGCCATCTCACAGGCCGTCATCCGGATCCGCCAGTCCAAGCTGCCTGACCCGGCGGTGATCGGCAATGCGGGGAGCTTTTTCAAGAACCCCACTGTTACCGCTGAGGAGTTTGCCCGCCTGCGGGAAGCGTTTTCAGGGATCGTGGGCTACCCGGTCGATGGAGGCGTGAAGCTGGCCGCAGGCTGGCTGATCGAGCAGTGCGGGTGGAAAGGGTACCGGAAGGGAGATGCCGGCTGTCATGCACAGCAGGCGCTTGTGCTTGTGAACTACGGTCATGCCGGCGGCAGGGAGATCTATGATCTCAGCGAAGAGATCCTGCAGAGCGTCAAAGCTAAGTTTGGCGTGGAATTAGAAAGAGAAGTCAATATAATAGGGTGAACTATGGATATGGAAAAGTTTGAGGGTTCGGAAAATGCGTTAAGCTACGAAGAGATAGAGGCATTGGGTGCCGGATGGGGGGTGACGCTTCCCAGGGAATTTATCGAATTCTATGTAAAGAACAATGGGGGATATCCTCCTTTTGACTCCATCGAGGGAGATGAGTACGTGTATGCCATCGACTACTTTATCCCTTTAGCAACCATCGACAGGCTGATACGGGACAATGTCGGGGAGGGGGTGGACATTAAAGGCAGGATCCCGTTTGCAGCCGACCCTGCCGATAATGTGTTTGTATTATCGCTGGCCCCTGAAGATAATGGCACCGTATACCTGTTCGGACATGAAAATGACCCCGGGGAGGGGTCATCTTTTGAATTTATATGCCGTTCGTTCACCGACTTTATCACGGGACTCACGAATGAGTACCAGGATGAATGATGTTTAATTGAAGTCGTCCAGGTCTTCGTCTTCGCTGCCGAAGCTGCCTCCTGATGAACCGAGGTTCACCATGGAGCCGATGAGGTCTTTGAACTCGATCTTTCCTTCCACTACCTTTTTACTGATGAGCGAATAAGCGGCCAGTCCATGTAATACAAATTCCATCAGGAGCGCCGCCTCTTTTTCATTTGCCAGCTTGAAGTATTTTTTTACGAGGGCGTGCAGGCCGTCTACTTTGTACAGCTGCTGGATCTTTTCTTCGTCTTTTGTATTGAAGAACAGATTGAGCTGATTGCCTTTGTCGAACCAGTGTGTAATGGATTTGAAAGGGTTCTCATCTTTTGTATCCGTCTTCCTTTTCTTCATCTGATCGGGATTGGGGAAGTAATTGACGAACTGGCTGCGGAACGATTTTTCCAGGAGATTGAATGCCACCTGGTAAGGACCTTCCTGTTCCCCTTCGTAGACCAGCTCGATCTTTCCCGTGATGGAAGGAACGATGCCCACGAGGTCACTCATCCAGACCTGCGTCTCTTTTTCCCCGTTGAGGATGGCCCTGCGTTCGGCGGCGCTTACGGCATTTTCAAAGGCTGCGATGGTGAGACGGGCTGACACACCGCTTTTTTTATCTACGTATTCGCTGCTGCGGGCTTCGAAGGACACCTGCTCGATCAATCTTTTTATCAGGTCGCTTATTACCACCCTTCCTTTTTGTTCGTCGTGGATATCGGCTTCCTGCTCGGTGATAGCAAGGGCTGTGTCAAGTGTTTTCGGATAATGTGTCAGGATCTGGCTTTCGATGCGGTCTTTCAGCGGAGTGACGATGGAGCCGCGGTTCGTATAGTCTTCCGGGTTAGCCGTGAAGACGAACAGCATATCCAATGGCATCCGCAGCTTGAAGCCCCTGATCTGGATATCGCCTTCTTCCAGTATGTTGAAAAGTGAAACCTGTATGCGGGCCTGCAGGTCGGGGATCTCATTGATGACGAAGATGCCCCGGTTGCTTTTGGGGATAATCCCGAAATGGATCACCTGCTCGTCGGCAAAGTTCAGGCGGAGGTTAGCGGCCTTGATGGGGTCGATGTCCCCGATGAGATCGGCTACGCTGACATCGGGCGTCGCCAGCTTTTCTCCATAGCGTTCTGTGCGATGGAGCCAGCTGATAGGCGTATCATCTCCTTTTGCTGCCAGCAGATCGCGGGAAAATTTCGAAATAGGCCGGAAGGGGTCATCATTCACTTCGCTGCCTGTGATATAGGGAATATATTCGTCCAGCAGGTCGATCATCTGCCGGGCCATCCTTGTCTTGGCCTGGCCACGGAGACCCAGAAAAAGTATGTTATGACGGGATAGCAGGGCTCTTTCCGTATCGGGTATGACAGAGTCTTCGTAACCGATGATGCCTGGAAAAGTGGTGTCTTTATTGTTCAGCTTGCGGATGAGGTTCTCCCGGATCTCTTCCTTTACGGATCTGTTCCTGTATCCTGCCGCTTTCAGCTCTCCGAATGTCTTTACTTTAGTAATGTCCATTTTGTTAGTTTAATATACTGTCTTACGTTTGCCGCTTTCAAAATCCCTGAATATAAAGGCGCCCAGGTGGTCCAGCGAGGCGAAGAACGCCTTCCCGTTGTTGGTCTCTGTAAATTCGTTCACAAAACGCTGCAGATAGGGATCGCTCGCTATCATAAACGTAGTAATGGGGATCTTCAGTTTTTTGCATTGAGCGGCCAGGTTAAGGCATCTGCTGGTGATCTTACGGTCCAGCCCAAAGCTGTTCTTATAGTACCGTTTGCCTACTTTCAGGCAGGTGGGCTTCCCGTCCGTGATCATAAAGATCTGCTTGTTGGCATTTCTTCTGCGCCGCAGGATATCCATGGCCAGCTCCAGGCCCGCCACCGTATTCGTATGATAAGGCCCTACCTGTAAATAGGGAAGGTCTTTGATCTCAACGGGCCAGGCATCATTGCCGAAAACGACGATGTCCAGCGTATCTTTTGGATATTTTGTGGTGATCAGCTCGCTAAGGGCCATGGCGACCTTTTTGGCAGGAGTGATCCTATCCTCTCCGTACAGGATCATGGAGTGGGAGATATCGATCATTAATACCGTTGAGGTCTGCGACTTATAGTCAGTCTCCCGGATCTTCAGGTCATCCTCCTGCATATTGAAGCTTTCGATCCCATGATTGATCTGGGCATTGCGGATGGATTCCGTGAAATCGATCTGCTCCAGCTGATCTCCAAAACGGAAGGGGCGGCTTTCGGGGTTGATCTCGTCACCCCCGCCCGGCTTGAAAGTATTGTGGTTGCCTTGTTTGGTCTTTTTCAGCTTCCCGAAGATCTCTTCCAGGGAACGGCGGCGGATGCCCTGTTCAGTCTTGGGTGTGATGGAGATCTCACCTGTCTGTTTGTTTTCGTCGAGATACCCTTTATCTTTCAGGTCTTCGATAAAATCGCCCATGCCATATTCGTCATCCGTCAGCTGATATTCCTTATCCAGCTGATTCATCCATTGCAAAGCTTCGCTCACATCACCGTTGGTGTAGCTCAACAGCTGCAGGAATACGTCCAGCAGCTGGTCGAATTTTGGCTTATCCTGGTCACTCGGATCATACCGCCTGAAATGAAATCCTATCATAATGTTTGATTAAAAAGATGGAATCGCATCCACTCAATTTACAGATAATTCTTTAGAATAACTTGCCCGCCCATACTCTGACCGGGTGAATTAACAGTCAAATGTTGTAATCTGCCGGGTTCACAATATAATCAACAACCTTTGAGGGGATTTGGTTCTAACTGGCTGCAAAACAGAGATCCCGGCTGTATCGGTAAGCCGGGATCTGACTGTCTTATTCCGTATGCGGGTTGCCTTATGCGGGTGCCGGCATTAGTTCGTTTTTTTCGCGGTATCTGCCTGTGGCGGCGGATTGCTGATCAGTGGCTGGCCTTTTTCCTGTGACGGCTGCCCGGGCGATGGCGTAGCTGCGCCGAATTGTTTTGCCCAGTCCGTCAGCTGCATGGTCATCTGGAAGGAGGACACGATGTCCTGTGCAAAGCCTATCTGTTTGTCGGAAAGATTACCGCCTTTACCCTGCAGCGCCATCTGGGCATTGATGGCCATTTGTTCATTTGGCATGCTTTCTCCCAGGGAGTTGTAATACCGCAGTTGCTGGTCGAAATCTTTTTTCAATGAATTGGAAACCTTTTGGGCCAGTCTCAGGTCCCCGGATTGGTAGCATGCCAGCAGGAAGCTCATGGAGATCCTGTTGTGCTGATTGCCCCGGTTGGAGGTCATACCGTAGGGGAAGTTGGATTCCAGCACGTTCTGGTCGAAATGTTCCAGCAGTTTCTGGGCTGCGTCCTTTTTGCCTTCATCGAGCAGGCTCAGGGCCAGCTGGGCGTGGGCGGCACGAAGGGTATTCAGGTGGCGGCGATTTTCCTCGTCGTAGTAAACGCCGGGAGTGTTTGCGTTGCCGAAGCCGAATTTGGTCATCATATTGTTATATGCCAGATCATTGTTATAATTGCCCGTATTCGGGTTCTTACTTTCGACGGGTACCAGCCTGCCCGCCAGCCCATCCTGGCGGATGTATTTGGCGAGGCCCATTTCTTCCAGCTCATAGGTAGAGTTGAAACACAGGGGGCGCTGCCATTTATTTGCGGCGATCAGGGCTAATACGGCCAGCTCATTCTTGAACAGGTAGTTCTTGTTTTTGGAGATATCCAGGTGCAGCTCCGATACAATGCTGTCATGGGCATTGACTGTTCCATTTTTACGCACCAGGTCAGCATCCACCGGAACGGACAATTTGCGGATGGGAAGGAAATTGTAGGTCTCTCCGTCCTCGGTCTGTGTCGTATATTTCGGGTCGTTGCTGCCCACCACATTTTTCAAAATATCGTAGAGATCATAGTATTTATTCTGGTCGAAACCGGGAATATTGCCGATGGGAACGGCATCTCTCGTATTGCCCTGGATCTGTTCGGGCGTAAACATGACATCGGCAGGCGCGCTTTCATTGACCTTATAGCGCAGCTGGTTGATATACCAATCGGTGCCCAGCAGGGAATAGTTCATGACCCGCACGTCCGGCCTGATGCCTTCCACCTCCTGCGCATACCAGAGGGGATACGTATCATTGTCTCCGAAAGAGATCAGGATGGCATTGGGGGGACAGCTTTCCAGGTAGTCTCTGCCGATGTCCCTTGCCAGTGTCTTTTTGCTGCGGTCGTGATCATCCCACTCCTGGCTGCCCATGAGCACCGGCACGGCCAGGAAGCAAAGGCCTGCGGCGGCATAATTTGCCAGGGCGGGCTTGCCTTTGAGGAGATATTTTTCGATAAGCTCTTTTACCCAGATGACGCCCAGCCCGATCCAGATGGCAAAGGCATAGCAGGACCCTGCATAGGCATAGTCCCTTTCACGGGGTTGATAGCCTGCCTGGTTGAGGTAAATGACGATGGCAAAGCCCGTGAAAAAGAACAGGAGACCTGTCACCCAGAAGTCTTTTGAGCTCCTCAGGTATTGGAATACGAGGCCCAGCAGCCCCAGGATGAGGGGCAGCATGTACATCCGGTTGTAAGACTTGTTATTCTTATGGATGGTGTCGGGTAATTTGCTTTGATCGCCGTAGAGGAAATTATCGATGAATGAAATACCTGTGATGCAGCTGCCGTCCCGGACATTGCCGAAGCCCTGCAGGTCATTCTGCTTGCCGGAGAAGTTCCACATGAAATAGCGGAGGAACATGACCCCGTTCTGGTATTTTACAAAATACTTGATATTGTCGGCCATTGAAGGGTTTTGCCCTTCTTCCAGGTTGGCAAAAGTCCGGTAAGCATCGATCTGTCCCCTGTCGTTATTGCCATCCCACATGCGGGGGAAGATGTGCGAAGAATTCGTATTGCCCCAATCCTGGGCGGAGACCCGGCCTGCCACCTCATATTTCTCTTTTCCTTTCACATAAAGGGGGCCGCCATCCACCCGGGGGGCGCGATCCTGGAAGTCCGGTCCGTAAAGGATCGGCCAATCGCCATACTGGTCGCGGCTGAGATAGCCGACAAGGCTGACCGGGTTGTCTACATTATACATATCTACGCCCGGATTCGCATTACTGCGGATGAGGGTGGTGAAATAGGTGGAATAACCTAGCAGCATAAAGGCAAAGCACCAAAGGGCCAGCTTGAAGCTGGGCAGCGCTTCTTTTTTGATGATATAGCCGGCTGCTACGGCGACGCCCAGCGCGACGAGAAGCTTGAGGAACTTGCCATTGCCACTGCCGGCAGCGCCGATGATCACAGGCAGCGCTACGATGACGATGAACAGGATCAGCCAGGCACGGAGCTTGAGCTGGGAAATGGACTCTCTTTTGAAGGTAAGTCCCCAGGTGAGGAGGCCCGCCAACAGGGCGAAGTACAACCCAAACCCGGAGAAGAAAGGCAGTCCCAGGCTGTTGACAGAGAAGATATCGAAATAGCCTGCTCCTTTAATGGTATACTGGATCACCAGCACCTGGACGACGCCAGTAATGACGCAGCCCGTGGCAAAGGCGAATATCGCCCCCCATGTAGTAGGCTTAAAGCGTTTGAAGTAATACACCATGACGATGGCGGGAATGGTCAGGAGGTTCAGCAGGTGGACGCCAATGGACAAGCCCATCATATAGAAAAGAAAGACGATCCATTTGTCGGATCCCGGCTGGTCGGCATGATGCTCCCATTTAAGGATGGCCCAGAAGACCAGCGCGGTGAAGAAGGCACTGGAAGCATATACTTCACCTTCTACGGCACTGTACCAGTAGGAATCGCAGAAAGTATAGGCCAGGGCGCCAACAACGCCAGCGCTCATGATGGTGAAGAGCTGCTGTTTATCCGGTTCCTGGTTTGTGGTCTTTTGTACGAGCTTACGGGCAAAATGGGTGATCGTCCAGAAAAGGAAGAGAATGGAAAGGCCGCTGGCGATGGCGCTCATGAAGTTCACACCCCGTGCGGCGGTGAGTGGATTATTGCCGAACAGGATGATGAAAAACCGGCCCATGAGGACGAAAAGAGGGGCGCCGGGCGGGTGGGGGATCTGGAGCTTATAACAGCTGGAGACGAACTCACCGCAATCCCAGAAGCTGCCGGTGGGTTCCATGGTCATGACATAGACGGTACAGGCAATCACTCCCACGATCCAGCCTACAATATTATTCACTCTGTTAAAACTCATACGATGTTGATTTTAAACGATCGACAGACAGGGTTTTTGGTTTTTGCTGCATCTGTCCACCTTAGGGTGGCAAAGGACGCAATTTTCGGACATAAACACAAATTTTTGGGGGTCGTCCGGGGACGGATAACGCGCGAATTTTCATCAAATTGGGGAGGTGCAGGCGCGGTACGGGGAAATTAACGGGTAATTAACTGGTTTGACCAGGTTCGGATTACCCGAAAAAGACTTTGATGGTCTGGTAGAACAGCCGGCTCTGGAGGTATTGATTCTGGGATTGCTCGGAGAAGCCCTGGAGGCCAAAGAGCCCGGCAGCATTGCCTTTCTGGATGGCTATTTCCAGGTAGCCGGCCGAGTTGAAAAGCGCCAGCTTTTCTCCTTCCCCGACATCGGCATAGCTCTCACTGATCTTATCTATGATCTCGTCTCTTTTGAATACGATGCGGAAGCTGCGGCCTTTGCGGCGTTCCTCGAATTCGTCCCGGGTGATATTGACGATGACATTCTCAAAATGATCGATGAAAATGATCTGACCTTCGATCCAGCTGTCGCCAAATACAGGCCGCAAATGGTTCTTTTCCGTAAAAGGCGGGTCCGGCGTGCCGATGTCCAGCAGCCGGCTGCCATTGATCAGCTCCTGGATCGCGCGACCCATGACGCCTGTGCAATAGAGGGTATTCTTAATGGCTGTCTTATCCAGGGGCAGGCCGATGATCATTTCAGGGCGTCCTTCCAGGATCATGGTCAGCAGGCCATTGTCGGCGCAAAGCAGGTACTGGTCATTGTGATAGGCCAGCAACAGCTGTTCGGGCTTTTTCTCGAACATATTCACCATGATGAGGTGATAGGTATAAGCGGGAAAATGCTTGATGGCATTGCGACAGACATAAGCTGCCTGGGGGTAATTAAAGGGGGACAGATCATGAGAGATATCCAGTATCGTGAACGCCGGGTTTATTTGTGCTAATTGGCCCTTTACAGCTCCCACCAGATAATCTTGCTGACCGATGTCCGAAGTCAGGGTTAATAAGGCCATTGTCCGGTGTTTATTTTACAAATTCACCATTTTTATAGTAGTGATTGTAGGTGAGTCTATCCGCCAGGGAGGGAAAGATCTTGTTCAGCAGCACGGTGACCTTGCCCTGGAAGGTGAGGACGAGGGTCCGTTTGCGTTTCTCGATGGCCCTTAAAATATGCCGGGCGCATTCTTCGGCTGTCATCAGCTTGCCTTCGTTCAGGACGCTTTCTCCCCGGGCTTGTGCTTTATCGTCCAGGGCGGCATGGCGGATGTTGGAAGCGACGAAACCGGGACAGGCCCACATGACATGGACGCCGGAATGCAAAAGTTCGGTGCGCAGGGACTCCAGCCATCCCTGGAGGGCGAATTTGGAGGCTGAATAGGCGCTTCTGCCGGGAAGACCGCGGTAGCCTGCTATGGAAGATATGCCGACGAGGGAGCCTTTCCTTTCCAGGATGGAGGGCAGAGCGTATTTGGTGCAGTATACAGCGCCGAGGAAATTGATCTCCATGACTTTACGGGTGACTTCCGTGACGGAGTCCAGGAAGAGGGCGCGCATGCTGATGCCGGCATTATTGATGAGGATGTCGATGCTTCCGAAGGTTTCGATGGTGGATTCGATGAAGCGGCGGCATTCCTGTTCGTTGCTGACGTCACAGGCTACGGCGTGGAGGAGGACGTTGGCGTATTCGACCTGGAGTTTATAGATCTTGTCGTGATTGCGACCGCAGGTAGCTACTTTGGCGCCTTGAGGGATAAGGGCTTCGATCAGCGCCTTACCTATGCCATCGCTGCCACCTGTGATCACGACTACTTTATCTTTGAAGAAAGACATACTTATGGGTTGTGGGTGCAAACTTATGAGTTATGGATGATAAAACAGGTGTGCAGGGGGGAATAAAAGAAATTGAGGAGCTATCCACAATGTTGATAACCATTATTTTTTAGTGGGAAAATACTGAGATAAAAATTTGTTGTAAATGGTTTTTGGCTTATTTTTGCACTCCCAAAAAACAAGTGACTCTTTTGGAGTTGTTGGTAAGGAGGGAAGGATTCCGTAGCTCAGTTGGTAGAGCAATACACTTTTAATGTATGGGTCCTGGGTTCGAGTCCCAGCGGGATCACG